>Ga0209673_1000091_pt1 | contig 201875 bp, 190 predicted proteins | sample AraplaCol_mMS_r2_2_FD_184274 | JGI IMG/M metagenome (GOLD analysis project Ga0209673, IMG submission 184274) | Arabidopsis root microbial communities from North Carolina, USA - plate scrape MF_Col_mMS_r2 (SPAdes) (version 3) | ecosystem: Host-associated > Plants > Roots > Endosphere | place...
TCGGCAAGCGGAAAAACTGATGCCATTCTGATACTCACTCATACGCTCTACGCTTAACTGTCCGTTATGGTTACGCAACTTAGTTACCAAAGCCTGAAGCGGTGGCCGATTTCGGGAATTTATTCGGTCACCGCTGCTAGAAAACATCAGGCCGCGCCGTGAACCTTGCGGCTGTCCTCCGGCGTTTCGTCGCGTTCGAACATGCCGTAATCGCGGACGACACTGGCGATCCGCAGGCGATAATCGGCGAAGATGCCGCCGCGTCCGGCCTGCTGCGCTGCCCGATGGGCCTGCCGGTTGCGCCATTCCTTGACGGCATCCTCGTCACGAAAGAAGGAGAGCGACAGCAGCTTGCCGCGGTTCGTCAGGCTTTCAAAACGCTCGATCGAGATGAAGCCGTCGATCTTTTCGAGCTCGGCGCGCAACTCGCCGGCGAGATCCAGATATTTGTGACGTTCGCCTACAGAAGGAACGACTTCGAAGATGACGGCGATCATGGCAGCACCAGCTTGGCGTGAGGGGCGGAAACGTTCTTCAGGAAGATGCGGTCTTCCTTCAGGATGAAACGCTCGCGTCTGGCAAATTCATAATTCTCCCGGCCGAGCGGGTCGGAAGCCAGCCGGGCGCGATAGGTCTCATAGGCGGCGAGGCTTTCGACATTATAGACGCCGTAGGCCGTCGTTGCCGATCCCTCATGCGGACCAAAATAGCCGATGAGGTCCGCTCCATTTTTCGGAATCGCCTGGCCCCAGTTGCGGGCATATTCGGCGAAAGCCTCTTTCTTGAAGGGATCGATCTCATAGCGGATGAAGCAGGTGATCATGGTGTTCTCCTTTACTGCCCACCCTTTTTCGCACATTGCCCGACGGCGATGCTTCGGTTACGATCGAAGTATGAAGGAAGGTCCTGACATTGCGCAGATCGGCGCGCTCATCGGCGATCCCGCCCGCGCCAACATGCTGGCAGCACTCACCGGCGGCCGGGCGCTGACGGCGACCGAGCTTGCCGGCATCGGCGGCATTACCGTGCAAACGGCAAGCACACATCTTGCCAAGCTGGAAGCCGGCGGGCTGCTAACCCAGCGCAAGCAGGGGCGCCATCGCTATTTCACGCTCGCCGACGAGGCCGTCGCCCGACTGATCGAAAGCATGATGGGCTTTGCCGCCGGACGCGGCCATCTGCGCCACCGGCCAGGACCGAAGGAGCCGGCGCTGCGTAAGGCGCGCATCTGCTACGATCATCTTGCCGGCGACTACGGCGTGCGCATGCTCGACAGCCTGATTGCTTCCGGATCGATCGACACGGTCGGAGAAGGTCTGGCGCTGACGGAAAAGGGCGAAAGCGATCTCAAATGCATCGGCATCGATGTCGGCGCGCTCCGTTCGTCACGGCGGCCGCTCTGTCGCTCCTGTCTCGATTGGAGCGAAAGGCGGGCGCATCTTGCCGGCAGTCTCGGCAAGGCCCTGCTATCAAACTTCTTCGACAAAGGCTGGGCACGGCGCACGGCCGAAAGCCGCTCCGTCATCTTCTCCCCGGAAGGCGACCGGCAGTTTTTGAGGCTTTTTCCGGTCGACGCGTAGGTTCCGTGTCTGCGGGTTTCAGCGCCCTTAGAACCTGACATCCAGCCGGACGTTGGCGCTATGGCGGTTGAAGCCGTCGGCGAATTCTCCCCGGTAGGACAGGGCTACATCCGCTTGTCCGGTCAGTTGCCAGGCGACGGACCCGCCTGCGACGACGCTGTTTTCCGTATTCCGCAGCCCTTTCACGACGAAACTGCCGCCATTTTCGAATGTGAGGTCGGAGAACTGCGTCTCCTGATCGGCTATCCGTCTCCAAGCCACATCAAAACCGGTGGTAACGTTCTTGCCGGCGATGGAGGCCTGCTGTTTTGCCCGCAGCCCGACCGTCGTTGCAAACATGTCTTCGCGCGCGCTTTCTCCGGAAAGCGAGGCCGCGCCGCCGTTCTCATGGAAGCTGTCACGCTGACCGATTGTGTAATCCACTCTGCCGAACGGGGTGACGACCAGGTTGCGGGAGAGATCGAAGTCGTAGGATGCCTCGGAGAAAAACTGAGCCGTACTGCCATGATAGCTTGCCGTCTGACTGTCGGAAAAACCGGTAAAGGCGATGTCGCGGCGCGTTTCGATGTCGTGCCAGCTATTCGACGCCCCGAATTTGACCTGGAGGCCGCCGGATCTGTGCGCGGCATAAAGACCGAGATGCACGCTGTCGACATTGGCCATGGAGCCGAGGTCGGCGATTTCGAAAGAGGACTGTCCGACGCCCGCGAAAACGCCCACCGAACGATCGTCGATTACCCAGTCGACGCCGTAAAGCGCACCGCCGCGTGCTGCCCTCGCGCTCGAGGCGTTGCCGTCGCCCTTCAGCCAGGAAATGTTGCCATAGGCGCTCGTCCATGCCTTGCCGCCGGTCTCGAACGCCTCGTCCAGCCGGTCGAACACCGCATTGCGCACGTCATTGGCCTCGCTGAAAAGACCACTTTGCAGCGAGGCGTGGATCTCGCCGGAAAGCTGGTCAAACGCATCCCTTGCTTCTGCCCCGTCGCTATAAAGGATGGCATTATAGAGCGCGAGGCTGCTGGAGCCGCTCGTCTGATCGAGAAAGTCGAGGCCGTAAGCCGACTGTTGCTGGTTTTCCGTCAGGGCCGCGCTCGGAAACAGCAAACCGGGGCTCAGCACAGTGCGCAGTGTCAAGGTTACGTCGGTGGCGGAATAGCTGAGGAAAGACTTCAGGAAGGCGGAATCGATCTCCAGATCGCCGAACGTGCCCGAGACCGCGCCGGCGGAGACGATCGTGTAGGACTGGCCGTTGACGTAACTGACGGCCGGGTCCCACAGGATTGTCCGGACCTTGGCGCCGTTCAGGAAGGCGGTGCCTGTGACATCGACCCTGTCGCTGAGCCCGGTGCCGCCGATTTCGACCTCGAAAAGGCTGGTTGGATCGAAGTTCAGATCGCCGGTGACCGTCAGCGTCCCGATCGAATTGCCGGGAGCAAGGACGCTGCTTGCAGCAAGAGAGGTCGTGCCAACACTTCCCGTTCCCTGAAGTCTCGCACCGGAACCGATGTTGATCGCACCGGTCAGGCTGCCATTGACCGAAAGTGTTCCGTCGAGCACGTCGGTGTTGCCGGCATAGGTGCTGTTGCCGGTCAATCGAAACAGGCCGTTACCGGTCTTGACGAGACTGCCGTCTCCGGTGATTGAGCCGCCGAACGTGGAAGAGCTGTCGTCGCCACCGACCGTCAGGATCGCCGCATTGGACAGGCTTACACCTCCGCCGGACGAGCCGCCGCCCGAGAGCGATCCAATGGTTTCGGAAGTGGCGACGTCGAGCCCCGCGCCGGCAAGATCGGCAATATTCACGCGGGCGCCGTCGGCCAATGCGTCGCCGTTCTGCACCGCCAGCCGCCCCTCATCGATTTCGGTATCCCCCGAGCGTGTGTTGTTGCCCGAGAGGGTCAGCGTGCCCGCGCCGGTCTTGGTCAACTGGCCGGCGCCGGACACTCTTCCGGCGAAGGTCACCGCATTGCCGTTCGTATCCACGGTTGCGCCGGCGCTTCCGATGACCACACCCCGGGCGGCCGGAGAAGCAACGCTTCCGAATGTCTGCAGCGTCGCGCCGTCGAGGGTCAGGGTGTTGGTGGCGCTTCCATCGCCAAGCGACGCGGATGAGGACACTGCAAGCGTTCCACCGACCACAGTCATCCCGCCCGAAAAACTGTTATTTCCGAAGAGACCCAACGTACCTGCGCCGGATTTCGTAACGGACCCGCTGCCGGAGATGACGCCGCTGAAGGAGCCGCTGCCACCCGCCCCGCCAATGGAAAGGATTGCATTGCCGAGAAGAATGTTGCCACTCCCTGTCAGGCTCGCAAAAGCCTGGTTGAAGCCGGCCATGTTCAACTGCGCGCCTGTTCTCACCTCAAGCGGCGAGGTGGCGGAAACAGCGTTGGCCGACATCAGCTGCAATGTGCCCGCCGAGACGGTCGTTGCGCCGGTATAGGACTGTCGGCTGCTCAGAATGAAGGTGCCGGTGCCGGCTTTGGTAAGGCCGCCCTGACCCGATATTTCCCCGTCGAAGGTCGTGGAACTATCACCGGCGCCGACCGACAGAATGGCATTATTGGCGACCTCGACGGTCCCGCTGCCGGTCAAGGCGTCGACTGCTTCACTCGCATTGACGTGCAGCGCGCCGTCGAGGCTGATATCGGCCGAGCCCCCGAACACATTGCCGCCATCGGCGGTCAGTGTCGCGCCGGACAGGACATTGATCGACAATGCCCCCTGCGACTGTCCCGACCACTGGAAATCACCGGAAATCGTCAGCCCGCGACCCGCGACGATTCCACCGGAATAATTTCCGGATCCGATCACCAGCGTCTCCGTGGTGCCAATCAGGCCTGCGCCGTAAAGGCTGTTGAGCGAGGCGTCATAGCTGGTGAGATCGAAGATCGAGCCTGATGACAATCGAAGCGAATCGAGCGTCGAAAGGTTGGCGGCGGTCCCGGCGTCGACAATGGTCAGCGTCTGATTGGCGGAGAGCGCGACCTCGTCGACGTCGGCAAATCTACCCCGCCAGGTTCCGCCCCGGCTAAAGGTCACGCGGTTTGCGCCGTCAATCGTGCCATCGAAGGAGAAGTTTCGAATCTCGAGATCGGCGTCGTTGAGACGGATCGTGCCGCTGCCGGCAAGGAAGGCTATCCAATCGCTGTGTGTCCCGAGGTCCACGGTCGCACCCGACGCGACGGTTGTCGTGGTGGCGCGTAAAAGCGCCCCTTGACCACTCCCCGGGACCAGCAGCGTGCCGGAATCGACAAAAACGTCCTGGTTTCCGCCGGAAAAGAAGAAATCCGCAAGAGTGACGGTGCCGCTGTCGGCGCCGCCGCCGAAATGAAGTTCGGCACCCGTGCCGACCCGATAGAGCTTGAGATTCAGATCGCTTCCCGGAACGGCCGAGAAACGCACCGTGGCGCCGTCCATAATATCGATTTCCGGGACCAGATCGATCGTTCCGGTGGCCACCGTTCGTATCCATCCGCCGGTGGACATGTCGACCTGATCCGTTCCCAGCTCGTCGCCGGTGCTGATCTCGACATAAGAATTGAGGGAAGAGTCCGCATGAGCGGCAATCGGGAAGAGAAAGGTGGCAATGGCCGATCCGGCGACGGCAAAATGAACTGAAAATCGGCTGTGTGATATCATGGGGAAGGCTTTGCTGAAAATTAATCGCAGAAGCTGTATAGGTCACGTCGCCCGCGCCGCGAGTCCAAACTTTGCATCGATCACCCGGACAGATAAAAGAAGCATGAGCGAAATACGCCTTTATCCCGGAGTGGAGAATTTCGCTGCGGACAGTCTGTGGGTCGAAGCAGCAGAGCTGATGCGCTACGCCTCCTATACTGAGGCGCTTCTGTCCTATTGCGAGGCAATGATTGCGCGTGTGCCGAAGCTGTTGCCTGCAAACAAGCTTTTTGCCCAGAAGCAGCGCTATCTCATCTCTTTCCTGCTCATTTGCTTCTATGTTCAATGGCTTGAATCCCGGGGAGCGCCGCCAACGCTTGCGTTTCTCCAGCGATCGGCGCCAGGCAGCCCGCGCCAGATTGCCGATTTCATCAGCGGATTGCGCGACCGCGGCCTTATCACCGCGACGTCAGTGGAGACGGATCGCCGTACGCAAATCCTGAAGCCAAGTCTGGAATTGATGCAGGAGATTGGCCATTCGCCCCTCGCCATTTTGAGGTCCTCCGAACGCTTTGCGCCTGCCCTGCCTCTCCGACCGGACGAGATTGCCAGAGACGAGGATCTGATGGCGCGCTGGCTGGCGCTCTCCGCCGAGCGCTACGCGGTGAAAGACGACCTGTTCGGCCCTTTCCCGGCCATCGTCCGTCACAGCGAAAGAGATGCCGGCCATCTCGTCTTCTGCGCCGTCATGTCGGCGGCGCTCAGCCAGCGTTCTGCCGGCGCGAAGGTCTCCGGGAGCCTGACCTACCGGGCGCTTGCTGATCGCTTCGACGTGTCGCGTCAGCATATCAGCAACATCCTCGACGAGGCGGCAGAGAAAGGCTGGTACCGGGTTTCTCCGGGCGGTGAGCTGGCGCTGATGCCCGACGAAACGCTGCTACAGTTCGAGACCTGGGTGGCCGGACAGATGGTGCATTATCGCCGCCTGGCCCTGGTGATCGCCGGCAAAGCGACAGGGGCTTCCACGTCCGGGAGCGAGATCGGTGCAAGGTCCGGCGCCTTGTCCGACTGAAGGCACCGCGCACGACAACCATAGCAAGAAGGGCTGTGCGTTCGGTCAGGTCAAAAGGACGCCGCCGGCGCCGAAGACTGCAAATGATGTTAGCCGGCGCCTTCACGGCGCACGGCGGAAAGCCGCTCCGTCATCTTCTCGCCGGAAGGCGACCGGCAGTTTTTGAGGCTTTTTCCGGTCGACGCGTAGGTTATTGCGGGGATGTCGCGCCGTCGTGGACGAAGGCGCATTTCTCCGTCTCGGTAACAGGCTCACCAGCTGCCAGACCGCGTTCTATCGGCGCTCGCGAGCTATCGGCGGCTTGCCTCTAGCAGCCTTTCTTCCTCATCTTCCGTTCGATCTTGGCTCTCTTGTCAGGCCCATCCCCGGCATGCTTTCCGCCGGTCAGTCCATGATCCATCATCGCCTGCAACTGCGCACAGCTTCGGTGGTGGTTGCCCTTAGCGATGACGTCGGTGGATGTGAAGGCAAACAACAGCACAACGGCCGCCGCCGGCCGGACAACAGCTGAAAGCCCCATGGTCCCCTCCCTGAGCACATGAATGCTACGCCCGAGACCGTGAAGCAGCAATGGGCTGGGCCTTGTCGATGCGCCGGCACTCGCGCAAGTCTATCATTCTATCGGCATCGATGTCGGGGACTAAATCGTCGCACCGGCATCCGCACGAGCCACAAAGAGCTCAACCTTTCATCGAAAATGAACCATCCGCTGCAACCTTTTGTTTTCGCGCCACTAAGCGACATGGCACTGAGAAATAATTAAGCATGTTTCGATACTCTCAAGTTCTAAATTAACGTGAGAGTCCCGCTATGGCGTCGATCCAGCATAAAATCATCTTTGCAAGCATCGCGATTTTCGGCTTGGCAGCCGGCGCCACGGGCGTCGGCATCTGGTCCGCGGCCGCCCTCTCCGCAAACAGCGCCGATGTCGCCCAGTCAGCGCAAATTCTGCGCAACCATATGCAGGCAGATATGATGCATGACGCGCTGCGCGCCGACGTGCTCGCTTCAATGCTGTCCTCCAATCCGGCAGCAGGTATAGAAGCTGCAGCGGTGAAGGCGGATCTGGTGGAGCACGAGGCGTCGTTCCGGGAGATGATTGAAGCCAACAAGGCCCTGGCCACAGACGAAAAGACCAAGGCGATCCTTGCTAACGTCGAACGTCCGCTCATTGTCTATATTGAAAGCGCCACGAAGATTGTCGATCTCGCCAGCAAGGATCCATCGGCGGCTTTGAAGGCGTTGCCCGAATTCATGCAGCAGTTCTCCGTCTTGGAAACGGCTATGGAACAGGCCGGGGATCAGATCACGGCTGCGTCGGACGAGATTTCCAAACGTAGCGCTGAAATCAAAGCTTCGGTCGATCTCATTCTGAAAGCACTTCTGGCCTTGGCCGCGATCTTCGCCATCGGTCTTTATTTCCTGACCCGTAAGACAGTAACCAAGCCCATCCTTGTGCTTTCCAACGACATGCAACGGCTTGCCGGCGGTGACACCGCGATTGCCTGCACCGGGATTGGCCGCACCGATGAAATCGGAACGATGGCATCGGCTGTCGAAATCTTCCGCCAGGCGGCGATTGCCAACAAGCAGCTTGAGCAAGACGCCGAGGCAGCCCGATTGCAGGGCGAAGCCGAGCGGGTCACGGCCCGCAAACAGGCTGACGACGATGCCACCGAACGGTTGCGGGCGGCGACATCAGGCCTCGCCGCCGGCCTGAAGCGGCTTGCATCAGGCGATCTCGCGTTCCAGATCGAAGAACCCTTCGCGCCCGATTTCGAGGGCCTCCGGCATGATTTCAACATGTCGATCAGGCAGCTCGATCAGACGCTCGGCGCTATCGCCACCGCCATTGCCGCGATCGACGAAGGCACCAGGGAAATCGCGTCCGGCGCCGGCGATCTGTCAAAGCGCACCGAACAGCAAGCAGCCTCGCTCGAAGAAACCGCCGCAGCGCTTGATCAGATTACCGCCAACGTGTCGAACTCCAGCAAGCGGACCGATGAGGCACGAACGGAGGCGACCGACGCCAATCGCAATGCCGCCAAGTCTGCCGAGGTTGTGTCGCATGCCGAAGAAGCCATGCGCCGCATCGAGAGTTCGTCCCAGCAGATCTCGAGCATTATCGGCGTGATCGATGAGATCGCGTTCCAGACCAATCTGCTCGCCCTGAACGCCGGCGTCGAAGCCGCTCGCGCCGGAGAGGCGGGCAAGGGCTTTGCCGTGGTCGCCCAGGAAGTGCGCGAACTCGCGCAGAGATCGGCTCAGGCGGCCAAGGAAATTAAAGGCCACATCCAGAAATCGTCGCAGGAAGTGGAAAGCGGCGTCAAGCTGGTCCTCGATACGAGCGAGGTTCTGAACGCGATCAGCGAACAGATCGCCCGCATCAATCAGCATATGGATGCAATCGCCATCTCGGCGCGTGAACAGTCGACCGGCCTTGCCGAAGTCAATTCCGCCGTCAACTCCATGGACCAGGTGACCCAGCAGAATGCGGCAATGGTCGAGCAGTCGACCGCGGCGTCCGTCAATCTCGCCCAGGAGGCCGCCAAGCTTCGTGAACTCGTCTCTCGGTTCAAGCTCGGCGCGGCGCCTTCAACCCAATCTGCGACGGCACGACGGAACGGGCAGCTGGCGGCCTGACGGCTTCTCCAACGACAAGATCAGTGTGGTCCGGTCTGCAGCCCATCGCAGGCCGCATCGCAGCCATGCTTGAGATCAGGTTGAGCTTTGGGCGGCCATCGTGTAAAGCCGCAGCATTCCCGGACAAGACCAGACTCCCAGCAAGGCGTGAACACATGAACGGCTTCGACCTCATCATCTTCGACTGCGACGGCGTTCTCGTCGATTCCGAAATCATCGCCGCGGAAGTCGAATCCGCGCTTCTGACGGAAGCCGGATATCCGATCGGCGTCGAGGAAATGGGCGAGCGTTTTGCCGGCATGACATGGCAAAACATCCTGCTCCAGATCGAGCGCGAGGCGAGCATCCCACTTTCGGCCTCGCTGCTGGATAAGTCGGAAAAGCTGCTCGACGCCAGGCTGGCAAGCGACGTCAAAGGCATACCAGGCGTCGAATTCGCGGTCTCCCGGCTGCCGATGAAGCGTTGCATCTGCTCGAATTCGAGCACCAAACGGCTTGAGATGATGCTGACCAAGGTGGGCTTGAAGCCGCTGTTTGCGCCCAACATCTTCTCCGCCAAGGATCTCGGCCCCGACCGCGCCAAGCCGAAGCCCGACATCTTCCTGCATGGCGCGAGCCAGATGGGTGTGGCGCCTGACAAGACCATTGTGGTTGAAGATTCCGTGCACGGCGTGCATGCGGCTCGCGCCGCCGGCATGCGCGTCATCGGCTTCACCGGCGCCTCGCACAGCTACCCCGCCCATGCCGACAAATTGACGGATGCCGGCGCCGAAACGGTCATCTCGCGCATGAACGATCTGCCTGGTGTCGTCGCCGCGCTGGCGGCCTGGGAACAGGTTTTCTGAAGAGACCTGCGCTGAGCCTGCCGTCGTCAATGTCACGAATTACGGACATCAGGCCGTCGAGCCTTTGACCCCGTAAGTTATGCGCTTGGTCAGCGGAAAGCCGCTTCACCCAACCGCCAGCACTTCCCCATCGGCGGGTATCAGCAATCGGGAAGCAGGAATGCCCCGTGCCTCTGCCGCGCCACGCAAATCCTCACGGCCAATCGTTGCGTGATCGAGCGCTTCCATGTGGGTTGATATAACGAGGCTGGACGCGGCGATTTCGCAAACCGCGATCGTTTCCTCGGCATCCATGACAATGAGGTCGCCGTTCCATAACGCGCCGCAGGAATGGGTGATGATGATATCGGGACTCGTCGCGCTGATGACATCGGCAACCGGCGGATAGAGCACGGTGTCGCCAGCCCAGTAGATCGAAGGTTCCCCCGCTGCCTCAAGGCTGAAACCCATGACCGAGCCCATATCTTCGAGAACAGGACCAAGCCCATGGCTCCCTTCGCGGCGCGTGAGCGTCAGACCTTCCCACGTCACACTATCGGTCAATGGCGTGACCTCGGTGAACCCTGCTCCGCGAATTTGCGCTTCGTCGCCAGGCTGGCAGATAATCGGCAGGTGCTTCGGCACGAGCTCCATCGCCACCTCGTCGAAATGATCCTCGTGCAGGTGCGAAACAATCACCAGTTCGACGCCGGCGAGGATTTCATCGACGCCAAGAGGAAGCTCGACCAATGGGTTCGGCGAGCGTCCGGCAAAAGAAGGCTGGCTGTGCTTCGGAGCGAAATAAGGATCGACCAGCAGCGTGCGACCGGCGTAGTCGAGCTTCAAGGTCGCATTTCGGATCAACTGAAGCTTCATTACATTCTCCTGCGGCAATTGTCCTGAGATGACCGTTGAGGGTCTTCAACATCACCAAGCTGCGGTCCCGATCAAGAACCTGATCGATGTGATCGAATGCTCGAGAAAGATCTCCGATTTTCGTCAGCCGCCACGACATGTGCGTGGGGTGCATTTTAACGTGCAGAGATCGAAGCCGCGTTGCTCTAGCTGCTTTTCTTGCTCTTTGCCGGCTGGGTGTCGAAGCCGATATTGACGCGCACCAATGAGCCGGAGCCGACGGGCATCTTGATGCCGTCCTTGCGGAAGATCACCTGCGCGCTCGTGGCGCCCTGCGGGATTTCGGTCGGGAATTTGGTGACTTCGGAATAAAGCACGTTGTCGCCGTCGACGACGGAGATGCGGATCGGCAGGGTCACCGAACCAGGCGCGCCGGCCGGGCCGGTGATGAGGCGCAGCTGGGCGACGACCGTCATCGTCAGGTTCTTGTCATTCAGCGTGCACTGGCGGGTGTAATCGCCGAAGGAAGCCTGGAAGACGATCTGCTGCGGATCATCCTTCTTGCCCTTGGCGTAGGTGCGGAAGATCGCATCCTGGTCGCGCATGAAGATTTGCGGGCAGGCGCCTTGGACGACGGGGGCGACGGTGCCCTGCGCGGTCGTAGCCGTGCCGATCGAAGGATTGTTCGAGGATGGATTGGCGGGCGCGAGCGGCATGATCTGGGCGGTGCCGTTCGGCTGCGTCGGCGCCGCCGACTTGCTGTCGCCGCCGATACCGAGCGAATTGCAACTAGAGAGCAGGGCAAGAAAAGATGCGGAAACGATGAGACGCGAGACCTTGCCGAGCACCATATTCCATCCCTTGTGCAAGCGTTTCTTGGAGGCCCATGTCTTTTTCACAGGGCCTTTCATGACGGTTTGCGATGGTCTATATCAGCGGCGCAAAGAAAAATCGATTGGGTAAGCACCGTTTTGATGCACTTTTCGACGCCGGACGCGGGCAACTTCAACAGGATACCCGCGATGCGCGCCTCAAAGGCGGCCTCTTCCCTGTTTCCGGCAGAACCCGGCCATGGTCGCGCCGAGCCGAACTTCCTCCAGCGATAAATCAAGGATGACGAACGTGGACTATATCTCGACCCGCGGCGAGGCCCCTTCCCTCGGCTTTTGCGACGCCCTGCTGACAGGGCTTGCGCGCGATGGCGGGCTCTACGTTCCCAGGAAATGGCCGAGCTTTTCCAAGAAGGAAATCCGCAGCCTGCGGGGCAAGACCTATCAGGAGATCGCCTTTACCATCCTGTCGCCCTTCACCAATGGTGAGATCCCCGACGAGACCTTCCGGGCGATGATCGACGAGGCCTACGGCACCTTCCGCCATCCGGCGATCGCGCCGCTCGTCCAGACCGGGCCGAACAGCTTCGTGATGGAGCTTTTCCACGGCACGACGCTTGCCTTCAAGGACGTGGCGATGCAGCTGCTCGCACGACTGATGGATTATGCGCTGGAAAAGCGCGGTGAGCGGGCGACGATCGTCGGCGCCACCTCGGGCGATACCGGCGGGGCGGCGATCGACGCATTCGCCGGGCGTGAGCGTACCGACATCTTCATCCTTTTCCCGCACGACAAGGTCTCGCCGGTGCAGCAGCGGCAGATGACGACCTCAACATCGGCGAATGTGCATGCGCTTGCCGTCGAGGGCAATTTCGACGACTGCCAGAACCTCGTCAAGGCGATGTTCAACGACGCAGCCTTCCGCGACAAGGTTCGCCTGTCAGGTGTCAACTCGATCAACTGGGCGCGCATCATGGCCCAGATCGTCTATTATTTCACGGCGGCGGTCGCCCTCGGTGGACCGGACCGAAAGATCTCGTTCACCGTGCCCACAGGCAATTTCGGCGACATCTTCGCCGGCTACTGCGCCAAGCGCATGGGCCTGCCGATCGACCGGCTGGTGATCGCCACCAACGAGAACGACATCCTGACGCGGACGCTGAAGACCGGACGCTACGACATGAAGGCGGTCAAGGCGACGAGTTCGCCTTCGATGGACATTCAGATCTCGTCGAACTTCGAACGGCTGCTTTTCGAAGCCTATGACCGCGACGCCTCGAAGGTGCGCGCTGCGATGGAAAGCCTCAAGCAATCGGGCGGCTTCGAGATTGCGCCGGAAGCGCTGAAGGCGATCCGCCGCGACTTCCGCGCCGGGCGCGCTGGGGAAAGCCAAGTGGCCGAAACGATCCGCAAGACCCATGCCGAGACCGGCTATCTCCTTGATCCGCATTCGGCGATCGGCGTCTTCGTCGCGGCCAAGAAAGAGAAACCGAATACGCCGATGGTGACGCTTTCGACCGCACATCCGGCGAAATTCCCCGTCGCCGTAAAATCCGCTTGCGGTATTGACCCGGCGCTTCCGACGTGGCTTGCTGATCTGATGCACAGGGAGGAGCGCTTCCAGATCGTCAAACCGGAGCTTAAGGCCGTACAAACCTTTATCGGCAAGCACGCCCGCGGCGAGACGACGGCAGGCGCAGAAAGATAGCCAATGACAGTTGAGTGCACCCGGCTGAAATCCGGGCTGACAGTAGTCACCGAGACCATGCCGCACCTTGAAAGCGTCGCGCTTGGAGTCTGGATCAAATCAGGGTCGCGTAACGAGACCGCAGACGAGCACGGCATCGCCCACCTGCTCGAACACATGGCCTTCAAGGGTACGGCGCGTCGCACGGCCCGGCAGATCGCCGAGGAGATCGAAGATGTGGGCGGCGAAGTCAATGCCGCAACTTCGACCGAGACGACGTCCTATTACGCCCGCGTCCTCAAGGACCACGTACCGCTCGCCGTCGACATCCTTGCCGATATCCTGACGGAATCGGCTTTCGAGGAGGACGAGCTGGAGCGCGAGAAGCAGGTCATCCTGCAGGAGATCAACGCCGCCAACGACACGCCCGACGACGTGGTGTTCGACCGGTTCTCCGAGGTTGCCTATCGCGACCAGACGCTCGGAAGGCCGATTCTCGGCACGCCGGAAACCGTCGTCTCTTTCACGCCGCAGCAAATCCGCACCTATCTCGGCCGCAACTACACGACCGACCGCATGTTCGTGGTCGCGACAGGCGCCGTCGAGCACGAAGAATTCCTGCGCATGGTCGAGGATCGTTTCGCGAGCCTGCCGACCCAGCCTTCGACCCCACCGGTCATGGAAGCGGCGCGTTATATCGGCGGCAGCGTGCGCGAACCGCGCGACCTAATGGATGCGCAGATCCTGCTCGGCTTCGAGGGCAAGCCCTACCACGCCCGCGATTTCTACTGCTCGCAGATTCTGGCGAATATTCTCGGCGGCGGCATGTCCTCGCGGCTCTTCCAGGAGGTGCGCGAGTTCCGCGGCCTCTGTTATTCCGTCTATGCCTTCCACTGGGGCTTTTCCGACACCGGCATCTTCGGCATCCATGCCGCGACCGGCGGCGAAAACCTGCCGGAGCTGGTACCCGTCATTATTGACGAGCTGCACAAATCCGCCGATGCGATCCACCAGAAGGAAATCGAGCGTGCTCGCGCACAGATCCGCGCCCAGCTGCTGATGGGCCAGGAGAGCCCGGCCGCCCGCGCCGGTCAGATCGCCCGGCAGATGATGCTCTACGGCCGGCCGATCTCCAATCCGGAGATGATGGAGCGCCTGGAAGGCATCACCATCGAGCGGCTGACCGACCTTGCCGGCCGGCTGTTCTACGACACGGTGCCGACGCTCTCGGCGATCGGGCCGTTGGAACAACTCGCGCCAATGGAAGACATCACCGCCTCGCTTTCCGTCCCGGCGTCGAAGACGCTGCAGGCAAGCTGAGCTGACGTTCGTCCTGCCGGGAGCAATCGATGGCAAAATCCGTTTTTCGGTTTCTGTCGCGGCAGCCGGAAGCGGTGGAGCTGGAGAACGACAGATATCTCCTGCGCCTGCCGCGCTACCAGGATTTCAACCAGTGGCACCGGCTGCGCGCCGAAAGCCGCAAGTTCCTGGAGCCCTGGGAGCCGACCTGGCGGCGCGACGAGCTAACGGAAGGCGCCTATCGCGCCCGCGTGATCCGCGGAAAGCAGGAATATGCCTCGGGCCAGGCGGTCCCGCTGTTCATTTTCCTGAAGGGCGACATGACGCTCGTCGGCGGCATCACCATCGGCTACATCAGAAGGGGCGCGGCACAAAGCTGCATGATCGGCTACTGGATGGGTGAGCGCCATGCCGGCCAGGGGCATATGTTCGCAGCCCTTCAAATGGTTATTCCTTACATCTTCTCCGGGCTTGAGTTGCACCGTATCGAAGCAGCCTGTATTCCAGATAACACGCGCAGCATCCGCCTGCTTGAAAAGGCCGGGTTTCAGCAGGAAGGCTATCTGCGTGGATATTTGAAGATCAACGGTCAGTGGCATGACCATGTGATGTTTTCACGTCTCGCCACCGATACGGATAAAGGCAGGAAAACCGACAGCCGATGACCAGAGACCGCATGCTGCCCAAGTCACCGTCCGGACGAGTGATCGCGGTGATCGCAGCCCTTTTCCTGGCAGCCTTCGCCTTGATGGCGAGCGTTGCCCAGGCGGCCGAACCGGTGAAGATTTCCCGCGACGATACCGCGCTCGATCTGACGGCGACCACCGAAATCTATGCCAACCAGGGCGAGGCCTTCCAGGTTTCGACAGCGGCCGGCGCCGACGGCATCCGCCGCCGCATCGAGGTCAGGGCAAGCTCGGAGAACCATCAGGGCGACTGGGCTGTCTTCGCGCTCGCCAACGTCTCGGAAGAACAGCTCGAACGTGTGATCGTCGCACCGCATTTCCGCCTCGTCAATTCCAAGCTCTTCTGGCCGGATCTCGGTTCGCAGCGCATCATCGCGATCACGCCAAGCGAAGGTTTCGCGCTGGATAGGCAGCCGAGCGACGAGGCCGACGTCTTCCGCATCACGCTGAACCCCGGCGCCGTCATCACCTTCGTCGCCGAACTGTCGACGCCGGAGCTGCCGCAGATCTATCTCTGGGAACCGGACGCCTACAAGGACACGATCAACGCCTTCACGCTCTATCGCGGCATCGTGCTCGGCATTGCCGGCCTGCTCGCCGTGTTCCTGACGATCCTCTTCGTCGTCAAGGGCACCTCGATGCTGCCGGCGACGGCGGCGCTCGCCTGGGCGGTGCTCGGCTATATCTGCGTCGACTTCGGCTTTCTCGGCAAGCTCATCAGCGTCGCTTCCGCCGACCAGCGAATATGGCGCGCCTGCGCGGAGGTGGCGCTGGCATCGAGTTTCGTCATCTTCCTCTTCACCTATCTGAACCTCAACCGCTGGCATGCGCATCTCGGTTACGCGACACTCGCCTGGGTACTCGGCCTTGCCCTGCTCTTCGGCGTGGCGATCTACGATCCATCGATCGCGGCCGGCATCGCCAGGCTTTCCTTCGCGCTGACGGCGGCGACCGGCCTGCTGCTCATCATCTATCTCGGTTTCAACCGCTATGACCGCGCCATTCTGCTCGTGCCCGCATGGGCGCTGACGCTTGTCTGGCTGTTCGGCGCGTGGCTGACGGTCACCGGGCGGCTCGACAACGACATCATCCAGCCCGCACTCGGCGGTGGTCTCGTCCTCATCGTGCTTTTGATCGGCTTCACCGTCATGCAGCACGCCTTTGCCGGCGGCGCCTTCCAGCAGGGACTGTTTTCCGATCTCGAACGGCAGTCGCTGGCGCTTACCGGCTCCGGCGACATGGTATGGGACTGGGACGTGGCGCGCGATCGCGTCGTCACCATTCCCGACGTCTCGATCAAGCTCGGCCTTTCCCCCGGCACCATGCACGGGGCAGCACGCAACTGGCTGCCGCGGCTGCACCCCGACGACCGCGATCGGTTCCGCGCCACACTCGACGTGCTGCTCGAACACCGGCGCGGGCGGCTGAACCACGAGTTCCGCATCCGCGCCGAGGACGGGCATTTCCACTGGCTGCTGATCCGCGCCCGGCCGGTGCTTGGCTCGAACGGCGAGATCATCCGCTGCGTCGGCACGATCGTCGATGTGACCGAGCAGAAGAATTCCGTCGAGCGGCTGCTGCACGATGCGCTGCACGACAATCTGACGGGACTTCCGAACAGGCAAGTCTTTCTCGACCGCCTGCAATCCGTGCTGGCTCTGGCGCCGGGCGGCGACACGCTCAGGCCGACCGTGATGGTGATCGACATCGACCGCTACAAGCTGGTCAACGATTCGCTGGGCGTTGCAGCCGGCGACAACATCCTCATCGCACTGACGCGGCGCCTGCGCCGGCTCTTGAAGCCGCAGGACACGCTGGCGCGGCTTGCCGGCGACCAGTTCGGCCTCATCCTCGTTTCCGAGCACAATCCGACCAAGGTCGCCGATTTTGCCGATGCGATCAGCAAGGCAATCATGGTGCCGATCAACTTCGCCAATCGCGAGATCATCCTGACGGCTTCGGTCGGCCTTGCTTCCTGGGTGGACCGGCAGGAGAGCGCCACCGGCCTGCTTAGCGACGCCGAGCTTGCCATGTACCGGGCAAAACGGGCCGGCGGCAACCGCGTCGAACCCTTCCAGCCGGCTTTCCGCGAATTCGGCACCGACCGGCTGCAACTCGAAACGGATCTGCGCCGCGCCATCGAGCGGAAGGAACTGTCGATGGTCTACCAGCCGATCGCGCGGCTGGAAGATGTCGAGATCGCCGGTTTCGAGGCGCTGATGCGCTGGGAGCATCCCAAGCGCGGCAATATCCCGCCGTCCGAATTCATTCCGATTGCGGAGGCCTCCGATATCATCGGCCCGCTCGGCATGTTCGCGCTGGAACAGGCGACCAACGATCTGATGAGCTGGCAGCAGCAGACCGGCGAACTGCCGATCTTCGTGTCGATCAATCTGTCCAGCGTGCAGCTGCTCAACAACGAGCTCTACGACGACGTGCGCTCGGTTCTCGCCAAGACGCATTGCGAGCCCTCGCGCCTCAAGCTTGAACTGACGGAATCCATGGTGATGGAAAATCCGGAACAGGCCCGCCTCGTGCTGCAGAAGCTGAAGGAAGCCGGCATCGGGCTCGCGCTCGACGATTTCGGCACCGGATATTCGTCACTTGCCTATCTCACGCGCTTTCCCTTCGACACGATCAAACTCGATAAGGCGCTGGTGCGCGACAGCAGCGACAAGAAGGCGACCGTGCTCAAGTCCGTGATCGCAATGGCACGTGAGCTGGAGATGAAGGTGGTGGCGGAGGGGATCGAATCCAACGAGGATGCGATCGAGCTCGCCAAGATGGGGTGCAGCTACGGACAGAGCTATCTTTTCGGACCGCCGATGCCTTCCGAATCGGTCCTGCGCCTGCTTCGGGACCGGTTTCCGTTGACCAAACGCGCCTGAGCGACCCGGCCGATCCTATCGGCTTCCAGCGCGCGCCGGGGGCGCGCCGCTTCCTCTTTGTGGATAGCCATTGACCAAGGGCCTACGATGTGCGCCTCTTCTCCACTGCATAAGGAGAATTTGATGCTCAAGTTTTTGCTCGCCCTCGCGATCGGCGTTTTCAGCGTCTCGCCGCTTCAAGCCGGTGACATCATCCCCGTCACCAAGAGCTGTCCGTCGGGGGAAAATCAACCGAACTGCGAGCGTTGGGCCAAGGATTTCAAGACTGCCGTTGAACTGGCCTATAAAGGCGACAACGGTGCGCAGCGGACCGTCGCCTTTTGCCTTTCTACGGGTTGTCATGGCGCCGTAACCATTGACCAGGTCGCATCATGCAGCTGGCATCTCGTTATCGCCAATTCCGGTTCTACAACAGTGCTCGACGGTTCCAACACCAGGAACACCTGCCGGCCGATGACGGCACCCCAGAAAGACGAAGCCCGCGCGCTGGCGAGCGGCCTCGTCCAGAAGATCTACAAGCGCCCGCTGGTCAAGACAGACCAGATGTAGTCCGGCCGATCCAGGCCGGCTCCCGGCGCGACGCAACGTTTGCGTGAAATAATCTCATTGCCCTTGCCGCTTTCGCCGCTATTCTCCTCCCAAGAAAATCGGGAGGACCATGATGATCCTGCACTGCGTATTCCTGCGGCTGAAAACCGCGATGACGGCCGACGACAAGCAGTCGTTGTTTGCGGCGATCGTCGCCCTGAAACAGGTCATTCCCGGCATACTAGATATCAAATACGGGCCGAACGTTTCGCCCGAGGGTCTGCATGGTGGCTTCGTCGACGGTTTTGCCGTGACCTTCGAAAGCGCCGAGGCTCGGGATGCCTATCTCATCCATCCCGAGCATGTGGCTGTGGGCGAGCGCATCGTCTCGTCGACGGATGGAGGCCTTGCCGGCATCCTGGTCTTCGACCTCAATCTGTAGAGCGACCGCAGGCTCAGCCTGCGGCCACCCGAGATTCTCAGCTCGACTTCGCCATGGCAGCGGCGAGCTGGTCGACATTGTATTTGAACATCTTCTCATAGGTCGGCGCCGGTCCCTTGGCGTCGGACAGGGATTCGACGTAGAGCTCGCCGCCGGGCTCGGCACCGGTTGCCTTGGCGACCTGCTTGACCAGGCGCGGATCGTTGGAATTCTCGAAGAAATAAGCCTTCACGCGCTCGCTCTTGATCTGTTCGATCAGCTTGGCGACGTCGGCGGCCGAGGCCTCGCTTTCTGTGGACAGACCGAGCGGCGCGAGGAAGCTGACTCTATATTCGCGGCCGAAATAGCCGAAGGCATCGTGGCTGGTCAGCACCTTGCGGCGATCATCGGCGATCTTGTCGAATTTCGAATGGGCGTAAGCGTTCAGCTCATCCAACGTCCTCGTGTATTTTTCGGCATTGGCCTTGAAAGCGCTTGCATCGGCCGGATCGGCTGAAGACAGCGCCTTCTCGATATTGGCGACCCAGATCTTGACGTTGACGGGGCTGTTCCAGACATGTGGATCGGTAATCTCTGCGCCATCCTCTTCCATGGTGCGGGTATTGATGCCTTCAGAGACGGTGACCGGTTTGCCCTTATAGCCCGAGGCGGTGATCAGCCGGTCCATCCAGCCTTCCAGCCCCTCGCCGCTGACGAAGGTGACTTGAGCCGCATTCAAATTCTTCGCATCGACCGGCGACGGCTCGAATTCATGGGGATCGCCGTTCGGCCCGACGAGGCTCTTCACATCAACGTGGTCGCCGCCGACCTGTTTGACGACATCGGCAAGCACGGTGAAGGACGCCACAACCTTCAGCGTTTCGGCGGAGGCGGGCATGGCCGAAAGCGCCATCAAAGCCGGGATTGCTGCGGAGAGAAGCAGTCTGTGCGGGTTCATCGAAGTCTCCTTGGGATCAGCCCTTCAAATGCGGGCGGGGAAAGAAGCGCCGGGCTAAGCCGGAGGGCGCGAAAAGGATCGAAAAGGCGTAGAGGATCGCCGCCGTCATGATGATCGTCGGGCCGGAGGCGAGTTCGAGATGGTAGGAGGCGATCAGGCCGAGATAGCCGGATGCGGCGGCGCTACCGGCCGCAATCACGATCATCACGGCCAAGCTGCGCGACCAGAGTTGGGCGACGGCCGCCGGCAGCATCATCAGGCCGACCGCCATCAGCGTGCCGAGCGCCTGGAAGCTCGCGACGAGGTTCAGCACCACGAGCAGCAGGAAGAGCAGGTGATAGACCGGCCCGCGCCCGCCGACGGCGCGCAGGAAACCCGGGTCGAAACATTCGGCCACCAGCGGCCGGTAGATGAAAGCGAGGACGATGAGCGTCAGCGAGGTGATCGCGCCGATCAGATAAAGGGCTGGCGCATCGATCGCCAGGATGGTTCCGAAGAGCACATGCAACAGATCGATATTTGAGCCGCGCAGTGAGACGATCAGCACGCCGAGCGCCAGCGAAGCGAGATAGAAGCTGGCAAAGCTCGCATCTTCCTGCAACACGGTCATCCGGCTGACGGCGCCGGACAGCAGCGCCACCGACAGGCCTGCGACAAGGCCGCCGAGACCCATCGCCGTCAGCGACAGCGAGCCGGCGATGAGGTAACCGATGGCGGCACCCGGCAGCACGGCATGGCTCATGGCGTCGCCCATCAGGCTCATGCGCCGCAGCATCAGGAAGACGCCGATCGGTCCCGAGCCGAGCCCGAGACATAGGCAGGCGACGAGCGCGCGACGCATGAAGCCGAAATCGGCAAAGGGCGCGAGGAAGAGATCGTAAGCCGTCATGCAGCCGGCACCTCTTCAGGTCTGCAGGCCTCGGCATCCTCATCCCACCGCTCAGCCATGGCGCGCGCCTTCAGGAGATTGGCTGACGACATGATCTCGGCGGTGGCGCCCCAGCCGACCAATTCGCGGGCGAGCAGCAGGGTTTGCGGGAAATGCGCGCGAACGAGTTCGAAATCGTGTAGCACTGAGATGACCGTGCGGCCCTCGCCGTGCCAGCGGATGACGATATCGATGAGGTCCTTGGTCGTGCGGGCGTCGATCGCTGTAAACGGTTCGTCCAGCAGGATGACGCCGGCATCCTGCAACAGCAATCGGGCAAAGAGCACCCGCTGGAACTGGCCGGCCGATAGCGAGCCGATATGGCGTCGGCCAAAGCCTTCAAGGCCGACGGCAGCAAGCGCCTCGCCTGCCCTTTTCACGTCGGTGGCGGCGATACGACCGAAGGCGCCGGCACTCTTCCAGGCGCCGAGCATGACGGTGTCGATCACCGAGATCGGAAAGCGGCGATCGATCTCAGCCGCCTGCGGGAGGTAACCGAACTCCGCCCGCCCCAGCCGATGCTCGACCCTGCCTTCGGCGGGACGAAGCTCACCCATGATCGCCTTCAACAGCGTCGACTTGCCCGCGCCATTCGGCCCGGCGATCGCCGTCAGACTGCCTGAGGCGAAGGCGCCGGAGACATGATGGACGGCGGGGTGCCTGTTATAGGCAATCGAGAGATTATCGAGACGGATCAGCGGCGTCATGGCAGCAGAACCGCCCAGTGAATGGCGAGCCAGAGGACTGATATGATCAGCGCCATGCCGATCACCCTTGAAAAAGCTGACTGTCCCAGCAGGCTGACGGAGGGGCGGTCGGGGCTTGGGGACATGGCTCATCCTACAATGTAATAACATTACGGTTATGTTATAACGATTGTGGCGAGATTGAGGCGAGGATTGAACCTACTCACTCAATTGAAAAAGGCGGCCGAACGGCCGCCCTTCATGTGTCGCGATGTCTGTGTACCTCATCCGCCCCTGCCGGCACCTCTACCTGGGTCGAGCCACGTGTCTCGACCCAGGTTGGGTGAGGGGCAATTGTCGTTCGAAAGATCAGAGCTGTTCCAGCATCGCGGCAGCACCCGAGACCGTTGCCTGGCCGGGGCTTTCCTCGACGTTGAGGGCCTTGACGACGCCGTCTTCCACCAGCATCGAATAGCGCTTGGAGCGGAGGCCGAGGCCGCCGGCGGAGAGGTCGGCATCCAGGCCGACGGCCTTGGTGAAGCCGGCATCCCAGTCCGCGAGGAAGTGGATCTTGCCGAACCCGCCGGAAGATTGCGCCCAGGCGCCCATAACGTGCCAGTCGTTGACTGCGATAACGGCAATGTCGTCGACGCCTTTGCCGAGAATGGTGTCGCGATTTTCCAGATAACCCGGCAGGTGGTTCAGCGAGCAGGTGGGCGTAAAGGCGCCCGGCACGGCAAAGAGCACGACGCGCTTGCCGGCAAAGAGCTGATCGGTGGTAATTTCAACAGGGCCGTCGGCCGTCTTTTCCTTGAAGGTGGCGGCAGGAAGCTTGTCGCCGATCGCGATGGTCATGGTTCTCTCCTTGGCTTTTGGCTTGCGGACGGCGCCGCATTGGTCTGGCTTGGCGGCGACCGCCGCAGGGGATTGCAGGCGACTATAAGACCCGGTCATTCAAAGGCAAGAGTCGTCTCCATCGCCTTATTGCCATCGATGACCAGCACGCCCCAGCGCTTGCCGCGGATATCGTAATTCTGAGGCAGTTTGCCGATCGATATGTCGGTCTTGAAGGCGACGCCGTCGCGCTTGCCGCCAATCTGTTTCGTGAAGGCATAGCCGCTCGGGCCGGTGACGATAATATCGGGAACATTCGTCACCTCGCCCGGCAAAGCGAGCGTCAAAGACAGCACCTTCATGTCGGGCGACATCGCATGCGCCGTGACGCCGAAATCCACCGATGGCGGCTTCGGCAACGTCGCATCGGCCGCCTGAAGGATCGCCTCCTCCTGCGGACGCGACTGGATGGCGGGGCCGAGTTTCAGCTGAAAATTCGCCTGGAAGGGAATGCAGATATCCCTGCAGATGCCGATAAAGGCGGCGGCATCGATATCGATCGGAGCCTTGCTTACCGCACTAAGCGACAGCGGCAGCGTCACCGGCGCGTCATAGGCGATATCCTCGATCGCGCCGTTGAAAAAGTGTTTCGGGACGGGATAACCCATAGCATCGAGCGTGACGCCACTGCCCGGCGCGATGGTGACCTGGGGTGGAATGCCATTGCCGCCGGGCTCTTTCCAATAGGTGATCCAGCCGGGTTTCGGCTCGATCTGCAGAGCGGCGCGGATTTTGCCGCCGGCGTCGGCCGGCAAGGCCACAAGGCGCATGCGGCCGCCCTCGTTTTCCGCCCAGGCGCTCATTTCCGCATGAGCCCGATGAAAGGCGACGAGTACGGCGGCCACCGAAATGGCCGCAATTAAAAAGCGGCGCGGAGCCACGGAAATAATCATCATGGAACAACGGTTTACCGAAAGTGGCGTTTGGCCGCCAGAAGCTAGGGCGATTTAAATCTTCATTTTCAGTTGATTGATGTGTGACATTGGCCCATGTTTCTTTTGTCGAGGCCTTGGTGCGGTCTGGCAGCAGGAGGAACGATGTCCTTATCGACGCTGAAGAACAGACGGGAACGTGGCTTCTTCGATGGCCAGTTCCTCATCGCCATGCCGGGTATGGAAGATCGCAACTTCGCACGCACGGTGATTTACATCTGCGCTCATTCGGATGCCGGCGCCATGGGCTTCGTCATCAACCGGCCGCAGAGCCTCACCTTCACCGATGTGCTGCTGCATCTCGACATGATCAAGCAGGAAGATTCCATCGTGCTGCCGAAGCGCGCGCGGGAATTTCCGATCCAGACCGGCGGCCCCGTGGAAAGCGGCCGCGGTTTCGTGCTGCATTCGGACGACTATGCCAGCGACTCCTCGATCCCCGTCAGCGACGATATCTGCCTGACGGCGACGCTCGACATCGTGCGCGCCATCTCCAAGGGCAATGGCCCGACGCGCGCGACGATGCTGCTCGGTTATTCCTCCTGGGCAGCAGGCCAACTGGAAAACGAGGTCGTCAACAATGGCTGGCTCACCTGCCCGGCCAATGAGGAACTGATCTTCGACCGCAGCCTCGACGACAAGTACGAACGGGCGCTCGCCGGCATGGGCGTGACCGCTGCCATGCTTTCGGCAGAGGCCGGCCACGCCTGAGGGCGGCTGGAACGAATAGTCTCGACTGGCGTTCTCTCTCGGCAAACAGGGACAAAGGTCCCGCGCCGACGAAGGAGACATCAGACATGGGTAGCACCAGCGACAAGATTTCAGGCAAGGCGAACGAAATCGCCGGCAAGACCAAGCAGGCTGTCGGCAAGGCCGCCAATGATCGCGACCTGCAGGCCAAGGGCGCCGTCCAGGAAGCAAAAGGCAAGGGACAAGTCGCAGCCGGCAAGGTCAAGGACAAGCTCAAGGGCGCCATCGACCGGCTCTGAGAAAGAAATTCATTCTTTATGACCTATGCCTGCCGCGCCCTGCGCAGCGGGCATTTTTAATCCGCCGTCCTCATGCTTTGCAGAAGGCATACACGATGAAGCTTTTCGCCTGCGACAATTGCGACCAGGTCGTCCACTTCGACAATCGTCAATGCGTGCGCTGCAACCATCGCCTCGGTTTCCTGCCCGGCGACCTCGCCATGCATGCACTGGAGCCGCGCGACGAGACGATGTGGCAGCTCGTCTCCGATCCCGACCGCGAAGTGCGCTTCTGCGCCAATGCCGGCCTCGACATCTGCAACTGGCTGGTGGATGGCGACGATGAGAGCGAATTCTGCGTGGCGTGCCGTCATAACCGGCTGGTTCCGAACACCAACACCCAGGACGGCGTCGATCGCTGGCGGAGCATCAGCCAGGCGCAACGGCATCTGTTCTATTCACTCCTACGCTGGAAGCTGCCGCATCCCGATCGGGCGCAAGACCCGCAGGGCGGCCTCGTCTTCGATTTCCTCGAGGATTCGATAGAGAGCAACGGCTATATCGTTCCTGCCATGACCGGCCATGAGGAAGGCCTGATCACCATCCGCGCCGCCGAGGCCGACGACGCGACCCGCGAGCAGGCGCGCACGCTAATGAACGAGCCCTATCGCACGCTGCTCGGCCATTTCCGCCATGAGACCGGCCATTTCATCTGGAACAAGCTGGTGCGCGACCGCAATGCCCTTCAGGAATTCCGCACCGTCTTCGGCGACGAACGGCAGGATTATGCGGCAGCCCTGGAGAAACATTATGCCGGCGGCGCGCCTGAGAGCTGGCAGGACAATTTCATCAGCGCCTATGCGGCATCGCACCCCTGGGAGGACTTCGCGGAATGTTTTGCGCATTATCTCAATATCGTCGACACACTCGAGACCGCGCGCGCCTTCGGCATAGCGATCGATCCGAGCGGCCATGAGGAAATATCAGGCGAGGTGGATTTCATCCCCTACAGGGCAAGAAGCGCCGAACAGCTGGTCAGCGCCTGGGTGCCGCTGAGCCTCGCGATCAACGCCATCCAGCGCAGCATGGGACAGCCCGACTCCTACCCCTTCGTGCTGTCCTCGCCCGTCGTGGCAAAGCTTGAATATCTGCACCGGCTGATCCAGGGGGCGGCGGCGCGGCAACAGGTGGGGTGAGTTTCTGGAAGCGTGACGGATCTAGCGTGATCGAGCCGCCGCACACAGTTGCGCTTTCGTCTCGAACTAATCAACGAACCGTTTGTCCGGCACGGTCGGCAGTTGAAGATATGCGATTATGACGGACGATAGGGTCCACAGGACGCCCGCCATGGTGGAGAAAAATGAAAGGTCATGAACGCCGGCCGCAAAATTCGGGTTCGAGTCGACAAGCGCGACGAGCCGCGGGCAAAGCGCGCCCACGAAGGGCATGGCGATCCAGGCAAACCAACGGGCGCCCAACCTTGCTGAAAAATATTCCAGTGGCGCAAAGATCAGAAGCGACAGGCTGATTGCCGGTATCGTGAGAAAGAAGGCGACTATCCAGTACAAGCCTCCTCCGGCGAAAAGCACTAGCAGAAAGCCGAAGAGCATCTCAAGGGCAACTCGTCCGAAAAAACCACCAAGCGTCATCCACAAATCCCCGTGTCGGACCCGTACCATATCCGACGGAAATTTCGGCGGGCTTTCGAACTCGGGTAAAATGCGAACTGACTTAAAACGAAACCGCCTTGCCCTTCTTGAAGGGCTCCATGCCCCGACGGGCGAGTTCGTCAGCGCGTTCGTTTTCCGGGTGGCCGGCATGGCCCTTGACCCAGTGCAGAGTCACCTTGTGGCGGTCGCGGGCCGCCTCCAGCGCCTGCCAGAGCTCGGCATTCTTCACCGGCTTCTTGTCAGCGGTCTTCCAGCCGTTTTTCTTCCAGCCGAAAATCCACTTGGAGATGCCGTCCTTGACGTAGGCGCTGTCGGTATAGAGATCGACCTCACAAGGGCTCTTCAAGGCCGATAGTGCCGAGATCGCCGCCAGCAGCTCCATGCGGTTGTTGGTCGTATCGGCCTCGCCGCCGCAAAGCTCCTTTTCGACGTCGCCATAACGCAGCACAGCGCCCCAGCCGCCGGGGCCGGGGTTGCCGGAGCAAGCGCCGTCGGTGAAGATATCGACGTGTTTCATAGGCTCAATCCATATTCGGCCGGCGAGCTGATCTGGCGGTGGAACCGCAGCTTGCGGAGATATTCGAGCGGGTCCTTCTTGGTGACCATGGCGCCCTCAGGCGTGGTCAACCAGTCATAGAGCCGGGTCAGGAAGAAACGCAGCGCGGACCCACGCGACAGTACCGGCAAGGCAGCGATCTCGGCATCGCTCAACGGCCTGACGCTCTGGTAACCCTCGAGCATCGCCGTGCCCTTGGTGATGTTGTAGGCGCCGTCCTTTTCGAAGCACCATGCATTCAGGCAGATCGAGACGTCGTAGGCGAGCAGGTCGTTGCAGGCGAAATAGAAATCGATCAGGCCGGAGAGCTGGTCGCCCAGGAAGAAGACGTTGTCGGGGAAAAGGTCGGCGTGGATGACGCCGGCCGGCAGGCTCGCCGGCCATGCGGCGGAGAGGAAATCGAGTTCGCTTCGGATCTCGTCCTGCAGGCCGGGCTCGACCTCGCCTGCGCGCGCCTCGGATTTCTCCCAGAGCACCCGCCAACCGTCGATCGAAAGCGCGTTTGGACGCTTCAACTCGAAACCTTCGCCGGCCACATGCATCTCGGCCAGCGCCCTGCCGACCTCGCGGCAATGCTTCGCCTCAGGCTTTCTCAGCCACATGCCTTCGAGGAAGGAGATCAGAGCGGCCGGACGGCCGGACAGCGAGCCAAGCAGTGCGCCGTCGCGGCGCGGCAGCGGCAGCGGGCAGGACAGGCCGCGAGCGGCGAGATGCTGCATCAGACCGAGGAAGAAAGGCAGGTCGCTCTTTTCCACGCGCTTCTCATAGAGCGTCAGGATCAGGGGTGCCTTTGAAGTATGAAGCAGAAAATTGGAGTTTTCGACGCCCTCGGCAATCCCCTTGTAGGAAAGCAGGGTTCCCGCATCGTATTCCGTCAGGAACCACTTCAGATCGTCTTCGGCGATATCGGTATAGACTGCCAAGTGAGGTCTCGTCTTTGCATTGGTTGATATTGGAGTGCCCGGACAGAGTGACCAGGCTGCGTTAAGGCCTGACCTAGCCGTTGACGAAGGCCATGTCGGCCGTCGTCAGCTCGATGTTGCGCAGTTCGCGGTTGACGAGGAAATGCTCGTTCTCCTGGACCGTTTCGGCAAGTTCGACTCGGGCGTCGAAGCGGGCGCGGAAGGCCTCGATGATCTCGTTGACGATGACCTCGGGCGCGGAGGCGCCAGCAGAAAGGCCGAGCGTCGAAATCGCGCCGATCTCGTCCCAGTCGAGCTCAGCGGCGCGCTGCACGAGGATCGATTTCTTCGCCCCTGCCCTGAGCGCCACTTCGACCAGGCGCTTGGAATTGGAGGAATTCGGCGCGCCGACGATGATGAAGAGATCGCAGCCGGGGGCTGCCTGCTTCACCACTTCCTGGCGGTTGGTCGTCGCATAGCAGATCGAATCCGCCGCCGGCGCCGTCAGGTTCGGGAAGCGTTCGTGCAGGCGGGTGATGACGCCGGCCGTATCGTCGACCGACAGCGTCGTCTGGGTGACGTAGCCGAGATTGTCGGGATCGGCAGGGGCATAGGCATCGGCATCCTCGATCGTCTCGATCAGCGAAACGGATCCCTCAGGCAGTTGACCCATCGTGCCGATCACCTCGGGATGGCCGGCATGGCCGATGAGGATGACATGGCGGCCGAGGCGATTGTGGCGCATCGCCTGCTTGTGGACCTTGGAAACCAGCGGGCAGGTGGCGTCGAGATAGAAAAGGTTGCGACTGCTTGCATCCTCGGGCACGGATTTCGGCACGCCATGGGCGGAGAAGACCACCGGCTGGGCGCGATGCTCGGCCGGGATTTCATCCAGTTCCTCGACGAAGACGGCGCCCTTGGCCTCCAGCCCCTCGACGACATAACGATTATGGACGATCTCGTGGCGCACATAGACCGGCGCGCCATAGGATTTCAGCGCCAGCACGACGATCTGGATGGCACGGTCGACGCCGGCGCAGAAGCCGCGCGGGCCGCAGAGCCTGATCGTCAAAGGAGGTTTCGCCGCAATATTCATGTCGGTTCCGTCAAGAATTCCTCATTCCTGTGCTCGTCACAGGAATCCAGCCACGGCGCGTCCGCGCCGTGAATGACTTTCAACATCCAAGTCCATCTTCCGCGCCCAAGGACTTGGGCGCACTGGATTCCTGTGACGAGCACAGGAATGAGGGAGAACTTGGCAACGTCCAGTTTCAACAGCAACGTCCCACGTCGGGGATAGTGGACCTCTAGCCCAATATAGGTGAGAATTGAAGCGATACTATTGCGCAGCTGCCTTGGCTCCCTTGCGGAACCAGGAGAGCGCCACGATGACGATGAGCACAGCGGCAAGCCCGTACCAGGTGAATGCATATTGCAGATGGTCGTTCGGCAGATCCACCTGGGTGACACCGCCGATCGGCAGGCCGGCCGGATTGGGGGTGGAATCGGCATCGACGAAAAATGGAATGACGCGGGCCTTGTCCAGCCCGACGCTCTCCGCCATGACGTCGAGATCCTTCCAGTAGAAGATGTTCTTGACAACGTCGTTGTCGGGCACCACCCAGGAGGGCTTGCCGGGAAGCTTGCTGCGCGCCAGGCCGGTGACGGTCTGCTGGTCCGTCAACTGGCCCTGCATGCGCATTTCGGGCTCCTTGTTCTCATAGGGAACAAAGCCGCGATTGACGAAGAGCGTGCGCCCGTCGGCAAGCTCCAGCGGGGTGTAGACGTAAAAGCCCGTCTGGCCGCGCCAAGTGGCGAAGAAGTGCCGCTCCTTATTGTTGATGTAGCGGCCGGTCGCGGTGACCTTGCGGTATTCAATATCGCCGCCGGTCGCCGCCATCGCCTCGATGTCCGCTAGCGGCACGGGGCTTGCTGCCTGCCGCGCGGCGATATCGGCAAGCAGGCCTTCCTTCCAGTAGAGGCGCTGCACCTGCCAGGTGCCGAGCGAGATCAGGATCGCCAGTGCGATCAGCACGAGGATGCCGGTGAAGACAGGCAGCCGACGACGCGGCGCGGCATGTTCGATATCAGTCACTCAAACGTCCTTCGCGGGCACTATGACGGTATTGCATGGCGATCAGGATGCCCTTGAACCAGCGTAGCGTCAGCAGCGACAGGATGATCGTCAAAGGACCGAAGAGCAGGATATGCACCCAGATCGGCGGCCCGTAATTCACCTGCAGCCACAGCACCATGCCGATAATGATGAAGCCGACGATGAGAATGACGAAAACGGCGGGGCCGTCACCGGAATCGGCGAAGGCATAATCCAGACCGCAGGAGGCGCAGCGCGGCTTCAGGCCAAGCAGGCCGTCGAAAAGCTTGCCCTGGCCGCAGCGCGGGCAGCAGCCCTTGATGCCGGTCTTTACCGGATCCACAGGAGGGAAATGGGCGCTGTCCTCGTTCATAGCATTCCTTCTGGCCATTCTTTCCGGCAGCTTGGCGGCCACAGCTTTTTCGATGCTGCCTTAACTCTCCCATAAATTATTCGCAGGACGAAGGGAAATGCCTGCGCGATTTCGCCGCTGCATAATTCCCTAAATCGGAAACGATTTAGGGAATTATGCAGCAATTCAAGGTGTTACAGCGTCCTTTGTGCGTCTGAAAGACGCACGGCGCTGTAGTGATTCGCGCCAAACAGAAGAAGAAGACTGATGACGAGAGATAACCATTCCGCACAGATCATTATCCTGAACGGCGCGCCGCGGAGCGGTAAATCAAGCATCGCGCGTGCAGTACAGGAACACTTCGAAGGGCCGTGGATCAACCTCGGCGTCGACAGCTACAATGCCATGACACCGAAGCGCTACCTGCCGGGCATCGGCCTTCGCCCGGGCGGCGAGCGGCCGGAACTCGAGGAGTTGGTGCCGTTCCTCTATGCCGCCCTTTATGAGTCGATCGCCATCCATGCCGGATTCGGCCTCAACGTCGTCGCCGATCTCGGCCATCACGACAGCTATTCCAGGCCGCTCGGCATTCTTGCCGATTGCGCCCGGCGGCTGGAAGATTTTCCCGTGCTTTTCGTCGGCGTGCGCTGTCCGATCGAGACGATCATGCGGCGGCGCGAAATTGCCCAGGAAGGGCGCGAGACGCTTTATCTCAACGCCACGGAGGAAGTGCCCGTTCCAGAACCGGTACAACGCTGGCAGGACGAAGTGCATCGGCCTGGCATCTACGATATGGAGGTCGATACCTCCGTGCTGACACCGCTCGAATGCGCCGAGGCGATCCGCCATCAGCTGGATCTCGGTATTCCCGAGCCTTCGGCCTTCGAACGGATCGCCGGTATGCGCTGAGCCGATAACCTGACAGCCGTAGCACCAGGCCAACTAAACGACACTCGGCAACAAAAAGGCGGGCACCAGGCCCGCCTTTTCTCAAATTTCGTTCCGATCAGCCTGCGGCTAGCGGAGCGCCCCAGCCGCCCCAGACGTAGATGCAGAAGAACAGGAACAGCCAGACGACGTCGACGAAGTGCCAGTACCAGGCGGCCGCTTCGAAGCCGAAATGCTGCTTCGGGGTGAAATCACCACGCAGAGCGCGGATCAGGCAGACACCCAAGAAGATCGTGCCGACGAGAACGTGGAAACCGTGGAAACCGGTCGCCATGAAGAAGGTCGCGCCATAGATCGAATTCTTGAAGGCGAAGGGCGCGTGGGCATATTCGTAAGCCTGCACGGAGGAGAACAAGATGCCCAGCAGCACCGTCAGCGTCAGGCCCTGAATCAGGCCCTTGCGGTCGTTGTGCAGCAGCGCATGGTGCGCCCAGGTGACCGTCGTGCCAGAGAGCAGCAGGATGACGGTGTTGTAGATCGGCAGATGCCAGGGATCGAGAACTTCGATGCCCTTCGGCGGCCAGGTGCCGCCGGTATAGAGCATGCGGGCAGCCTGGATCGCTTCGTTCGGATAGAGGCTGGCGTCGAAATAGGCCCAGAACCAGGCGACGAAGAACATCACTTCCGAAGCGATGAACATGATCATGCCGTAGCGCAGGTGCAGCGACACGACGCGGGTGTGGGCGCCCTCATGGGCTTCCTTCACCGTATCGGCCCACCAGCCGTACATGACGTAGAGAACCAGCACCAGGCCGATGTAGAAGAGCCAGGGATTGGCGAGTTCCATTCCCGCAAGCTTGAAGGAGCCGGCGCTGAGATAGCGCATGTAGCAGACGCCGCCGATCGCCATGATGAAGGCGCCAAGCGAGGCGAGAATCGGCCACGGGCTCGGATCTATGATGTGGTAGTCGTGGTTCTTCTGATGAGCATCGGCCATGTAGCTATCCCCGGATGTCTTCCTTCACTCCGCTCCCGGCATAACCGGAAACGAGCCTTGATCAAAGTTTCTTTTCAATCTTCACCGCTCCACCCTCATTCGAAGCCACCGGCTTCGGTCCCTCTTTCGGGTAGAACGTATATGACAGCGTGACCGTATGGATATCCTTCGATTCCACGGCCTTGACGATCTCCGGATCGATGTAGAACACCACCGGCATTTCGAGCTTTTCGCCCGGCTTCAGGTCCGTTTCCGTAAAGCAGAAACATTGCACCTTGTTGAAATAAACGCCCGCTTCGCCCGGAGTAACGTTGAAAACCGCCTGGCCGCGCTGGGTTTCGTTCGAACGGTTCTCGGCGATGAAATTGACCTTTATGGTCTCGCCGATCTTCGGATTGACTTCGCGCTCGACCGGCTTGAATTCCCATTGCAGGCCGGGAGCGACATTGGCGTCGAAGGTGACGCGCATCGTGCGGTCGAGCACGACGCTCGATACCTGATCGACGCGCTGCGTCGTGCCGTTATAGCCCGTCACCTGGCAGAAGATGCGGTAGAGCGGCACGGCGGCATAACTCATCGCCCCCATGCCGAAGACGAAACTCAGGCACATCATGACGACAGCGCCGTTGTTGCGGCCCTGCTTCTTCGGCGCGCCGGCGTTTTCGCTCATCCAGCCATTCCCCCACTGAACTTCACGATGGTGATCGCGTAGAAGAGGATGACAAGGCCGGCAAGCACCAGTCCGAGGGCGACGTTGCGGTTGCGGCGCGATTTGCGCTGCGATTCCGTGAGCTTGACCAATTCCATCAGAGCCAACCTCCAGCGTGTGAGGCAAGCATCGAAGCCAGCCGGTCGAACATCAGGGCGGAGAACACGGCGAAGAGATAGAAGATCGAGAAGCCGAAGAGCTTCTTCGCCGGGATCATCTTCAGATCGCCGTCGGGCATGCGCCAGACGGCGATGGAACAGTAAATGAAGACCGCGCCGAGGGCGGCGGCGACAAGGCCATAGCCGAAGCTGGCAAAACCGAGGAAGGACGGCAACACCGCGCAGATGGCGGTCAGCACCGCATAGGCGACGATCTGATGCTTGGTCACGCGCTCGCCGGCGACGTTCGGCAGCATCGGCACGCCGACTGCCTCGTAGTCGCGCATCTTGAAGAGCGCGAGCGCCCAGAAATGCGCCGGCGTCCACAGGAAGATGATGAGGAAGAGAACGGTGCTCTCGATTGTCACCGAATTCGTGACGCAGGCCCAGCCGATCATCGGCGGGAAGGCGCCGGCGGCACCACCGATGACGATATTCTGCGGCGTCGAGCGCTTCAGCCACATGGTGTAGACGACGGCATAGAAGAAGATGGTGAAGGCGAGGATGGCCGCCGAGAGCCAATTGACGGCAAGGCCGAGGATCACGACCGAAAAGCCTGAAAGCACGAGGCCGAAAGCCAGCGCTTCGGACGGCGCGATGCGGCCGGCCGGGATCGGGCGCTTAGCGGTGCGGCTCATGACGGCGTCGATATCGGCGTCGTACCACATGTTCAGCGCGCCGGAGGCCCCTGCGCCGACGGCGATGCAAAGGATGGCGATCAGGCCGAGGACGGGATTGATGTGACCCGGCGCCAGCACAAGGCCGGCAAAAGCGGTGAAAACCACGAGCGACATGACCCGTGGCTTCAAGAGCTCGAAATAATCGCGCGCGCTTGCTTCCGACATTTCGCCGTCCTCCGCAAGCGCCTCGTGATTGTCGATAACCGTCATCATTCCGTCCTGAATGTCTCAATGTCAGGACGCCGTATTGAATGCGGCGTCCTGATGCTTGCGCAAATTACTTGATGCGCGGAAGCTGTTCCCACTGGTGGTAGGGCGGCGGCGAAGGCAGCTGCCATTCGAGCGTCGTTGCACCCTCACCCCACGGATTGTCGCCGGCGACGCGCTTCCTGGCGAAGGCTTCGAAGACGCCGTAGAGGAAGATCAGCACACCGAAGGCCGAGATGTAAGAGCCAACGGAGGAAACATAGTTCCAGCCGGCAAAGGCATCCGGATAATCGATGTAGCGGCGCGGCATGCCGGCGAGGCCAAGGAAGTGCTGCGGGAAGAACACCAGGTTGACGCCGATGAACATGATCCAGAAATGCAGCTTGCCGACGAACTCGTTGTACATGTAGCCGGTCATCTTCGGGAACCAGTAGTACCAGCCGGCGAAGATCGCGAAGACGGCGCCGAGCGACAGAACGTAGTGGAAGTGAGCCACGACGTAATAGGTGTCATGCAGCGAGCGGTCGAGACCGGCATTGGCGAGCTGGACGCCTGTGACGCCGCCGACCGTGAACAGGAAGATAAAGCCGATCGCCCAGAGCATCGGCGTGCGGAACGAGATCGAACCGCCCCACATCGTCGCAATCCAGGAGAAGATCTTCACGCCTGTCGGAACGGCGATGACCATCGTCGCGAAGACGAAGTAGCGCTGCGCGTCGAGCGACAGGCCGACCGTGTACATGTGGTGCGCCCAGACGACGAAGCCGACAGCACCGATCGCGACCATGGCATAGGCCATGCCGAGATAGCCGAAGATCGGCTTCTTCGAGAAGGTCGAGATGATGTGGCTGATCATGCCGAAGCCCGGCAGGATGAGGATGTAGACCTCGGGGTGACCGAAGAACCAGAACAGGTGCTGGTAAAGGATCGGGTCGCCGCCGCCTTCCGGAGAGAAGAAGGAGGTGCCGAAGTTGCGGTCGGTGAGCAGCATGGTGATGCCGCCGGCCAGAACCGGCAGCGACAGCAAGAGCAGGAAGGCGGTGATCAGCACGGACCAGGCAAACAGCGGCATCTTGTGCAGCGTCATGCCCGGAGCGCGCATGTTGAGGATCGTGGTGATGAAGTTGATCGCACCGAGGATCGACGAGGCGCCGGCAATGTGGAGCGCGAAGATCGCAAGGTCGACCGCCGGTCCCGGCGTGCCGCTTGTCGCCAGCGGCGGATACATCGTCCAACCGCCGCCCGTGCCATAGGCGCCTGCCGGGCCTTCGACGAACATTGACAGCAGCAGCAGCGCGAAGGCGGGAACGATCAGCCAGAAGGAGATGTTGTTCAGGCGCGGGAAGGCCATGTCGGGCGCGCCGATCATGATCGGCACCATCCAGTTGGCGAAACCACCGATCATCGCCGGCATGACCATGAAGAAGATCATGATCAGCGCGTGCGCTGTGGTGAACATGTTGAACATCTGCTTGGCGCCGTCGATCGCGGCATCGCCTTCATAGCCGTAGACCATCGAGGCCAGGCCGTGGAAGATCTGGATGCCCGGCTCCTGCAGCTCCATGCGCATGGCAACCGACAGCGCGCCGCCGATGATGCCGGCAATGATCGCGAAGATCAGGTAGAGCGTGCCGATGTCCTTGTGGTTGGTCGAGAACAGCCAGCGATTGGCAAAGCTCGGCTTGTGCCCGTGATCGTGGTGATCGTGATCGTCATGAGCGTGGTCGTGGTGGGCGTGATCATGAGAATGATCGTCGTGAGCGGAAGGTCCAGCCATTGTCCCGATCCCCTTTAATTACTGTGCTTCGGCAACGTCGAGGGTCTTTGCGGGACCATCGGTTGCGGCCATGAGTGTCTTGTAGGCGCCGGGCAGGTCGCTGGCGGCCGTGGTCAGCCACTGCTTGTACTTGTCCTCGGAGACGACGCGGATGGCGATCGGCATGAACGCATGGTCCTTGCCGCAGAGCTCGGAACACTGGCCATAGAACAGGCCTTCGCGCTCGGCCCTGAACCAGGTCTCGTTCAGACGGCCCGGCACGGCATCGATCTTGACGCCGAAGGACGGCATGGCGAAAGCGTGGATAACGTCGGTCGGCGCCGAGGTCACGAGAACGCGGACCGTCTTGTTGACCGGCAGGACCAGCTCGTTATCGACGGCGAGAAGCCTGGGATAGATCGACTTGTCTTCCTTGCCGGCGCTCGCGCGGTCCTGATCCTTCAGGAGGTAGGAATCGAAAGCGAGCGGGCTTTCGCCCGAGCCTTCATATTCATAGTTCCACTGCCACTGGGTGGCGGTCGCCTTGATGGTGACGTCGGGATTTTCAGGCAGCGTCAGCTGCGCCGTCAGCAGGTTGAACGAAGGAATGGCGAGAAGGAGCAGCACCAGGACCGGCCCCACGGTCCAGGCAACCTCGATCAGCGTATTGTGGCTCGTCTTCGAGGGAACCGGGTTCGCGCTGGCGCGGAACTTGACGCAGACGACGATGAGCAGGACCAGAACGAAAAGCGTGATCGGAACGATAAACCAAAGAGTATATTGTTCGAACCAGTGGATTTCCCGCATGATCGGCGTTGCCGCCGGCTGCAGCGTTGCCTGCCACGGCGTTGGCTGGTCGGCATATGTGCCGGAAGCAAAAAGCAGACAGACCAGCGTGGTCAGGGCTGCATAAGCCTTCTTCATCACCTTATTATCTCCCTCGAGCGCTTGACCTGCAAAATAGAACGCAGAATCCTTGCCATCTTCAGCGCTTCAAACCACAGTTTGGCATTTGCCGCAACAGGTCAGAGCAATTGTCTATGCGGCATTTTTGCTCAAAGTGTAGGCAGCCCTGAACGGCAAAACATCCCAAGTTTTTCATCAGCATATGAAAAATCGGCTTTCCGGCCAATCCGCGCGTCGCACATTATTTCGGAAAGGTCCAATTTCCGCCGCAGTCCCCCGGTTTTCACGGGGTGGGGCTTTTCATTTTTGGTGGGCAGCTTCAACAATAGCCGCAATGATTCGATATCCAGAGGTTTCCATGGGTTTCCGTTCCCTCGCGCAGTCGCTTCTCGTGACTGCCAGCATCGCGGCCGCAGCGACGACGCCCGTTTTCGCACAGCAACCCACGCCGTCACAGGCCAAGCCGCCCGCTTCCGCGCCGGCTCCGGCTCCCGCCCAGCAACATCCGACGCCGACCAACCCGAATCCGGCCAGCCCGAATATCGAACAGGTGACACCCGGCCAGACACAGCCGCAGGCGCCCGGCACGGTGAAATCCAACCACGGCGCATGGTCGGTCGTCTGCGACAAGCCGGCGGGTGCCTCGACCGAACAATGCGCGCTGATGCAGAATGTCATCGCCGAGGATCGGCCGGAGGTCGGCCTTTCCGTCGTGGTCTTGAAGACGGCCGACCGCAAGTCGAAGATCCTGCGCGTGCTTGCCCCCCTCGGCGTGCTCCTGCCGAACGGGCTCGGGCTCAATGTCGACGGCAAGGATATCGGCCGCGCCTATTTCGTGCGCTGCTTCGCCGACGGCTGCTATGCCGAAGTCGTGCTCGAGGACGAATTGCTGAAGACCTTCCGCAGTGGCGCCCAGGCGACCTTCATCGTCTTCCAGACGCCGGAAGAAGGCATCGGCATCCCCGTCGACCTCAAGGGCTTCGCCGAAGGCTTCGACGCCCTGCCTTGAGGGCAACTGCCGTCCAGGCGGGTCCGCCCCTCATCCGGCTGCCGCCACCCTCTCCCGCAACCGGGGCGACGGGACGATTCCGCGACCTCTCCGTCTCCCACCCACTTCTCGCAGGGCACGTCCCCTCCCCCCGTTTACGGGGGTCCGGAGGACGGGTCGAGACGAGTGGCTCGACCCCGGTTGGGTAAGGGGCAAATGTTTGCTCGTCATTTCGAACAAATCGGCTCCCAAACTGATTATGTAGAAAGGCCTCGCCGCTACGCAGCGGAAGGCGGTAGAAACGCTCACATCCCTTGCGAAAAGAATAATTCGACGGCGGGGCTTCACTCCTTATTATGTGGAGCCCTATCTAGGGAGTAAGTGCACTCCTGAACGCATGCCCATTGGAGCCATACCATGACCACCGATCTCCTGACGCTTTTCGATGCCGACGAAGCCACGATGCGCGGCCTCGTCGCCGAGGCGCTTTCCGGCGCCGATGACGGCGAGCTGTTCATCGAGCATGCGCAGGCGGAAGCGCTGACCTTCGACAATGGCCGGCTGAAGGGCGGCAGCTTCAACACCGAACAGGGTTTCGGCTTACGCGCGGTTGCCGGCGAAGCTGTCGGTTATGCGCATGCGGGCGATCTTTCCGTCTCCGCGCTGAAGCGGGCGGCGGATGCGGTCGGTGCGGTGACCCGCGGCTATTCCGGCACCTATGCCGCCGCTCCGCAAGGTACCAACAAGAAATTCTACGGCGACCAGAACCCGATCGGCCAGCCGAGCTTCGAAGAGAAGGTCAAGGTCCTGCAGGACATCGACGCCTATCTTCGAGGCAAGGATGACAAGGTGCGCCAGGTGACGGCCTCGGTCGCAGCGAGCTGGCAGGTCGTCGATATCCTGCGTGCCGACGGACACCGCGTCCGCGACATCAGGCCGATGACACGCATCAACATTTCGGTCGTAGTTGGCGAAGGCGAGCGGCAGGAGAGCGGCTCCTATGGCAGTGGCGGGCGCATCGGCTTTGGCGATTTCATCGCTGAGGGCAGCTGGCAGTATGGCGCCGATGAGGCGTTGCGCCAGGCACTCGTCAACCTCGAAGCGATCGATGCGCCGGCAGGCACGATGGATGTCGTTCTCGGCTCCGGCTGGCCCGGCGTGATGCTGCACGAGGCTGTTGGTCACGGGCTGGAAGGCGATTTCAACCGCAAAAAGACATCGGCCTTTGCCGGCCTTCTCGGCCAGATGGTCGCCGCTCCTGGTGTTACCGTCGTCGACGACGGCACGATCGATAACCGCCGCGGCTCGATCACCATCGACGACGAAGGCACGCCGTCGGGCTATAACGTATTGATCGAGAACGGCAAGCTCGTCGGCTACATGCAGGATCGACAGAATGCCCGGCTGATGGGCATGGCCCCTACCGGCAACGGCCGCCGCCAGGGCTATGCGCATGTGCCGATGCCACGCATGACCAACACCTATATGCTCGGCGGCGACAAGACGCCCGAGGAGATCATCGCCTCGGTGAAGAAGGGCATCTATGCCGTCTCCTTCGGCGGCGGCCAGGTCGATATCACCTCCGGCAAATTCGTCTTCGGCTGCACCGAAGCCTATCTGATCGAGAACGGCAAAGTCGGCGCGCCGATCAAGGGTGCGATGCTGATCGGCAACGGGCCGGATGCGATGAAGCGGGTGTCGATGATCGGCAACGACATGAAACTCGACACCGGCATCGGCAATTGCGGCAAGGCCGGCCAATGGGTGCCGGTCGGCGTCGGCCAGCCGCATCTGCGCATGGATCAGGTGACGGTCGGCGGCACGCAGACCTGAGGCGGGAGGAGCCTGATGGCGGACATCGAAATCAGACCCTTTGCCGTCGATGACGCGGATGCCGTGCTGTCGGTGATCCTGCCGATCCAGCGCGAGGAGTTCGGCATCGATATCACCGCCGATGCGCAGCCGGATCTCAGGGTCATCCCGGATTTCTATCAGTCCGGAAAAGGTGAGTTCTGGGTCGCCGTCAGGGACGGCGCCATCGTCGGCACGGTCGGGCTCAAAGACATTGGCAACAACCAGGCAGCGCTGCGCAAGATGTTCGTCTCAGCCGAAGTTCGCGGCCGCGAGCACGGGGTGGCGGCGCGGCTTCTCGATCGCTTGTTCGCCCATGCCAGAGATGCCGACCTCACCGATATTTTTCTCGGCACGACCGACAAGTTCGTGGCCGCGCATCGCTTCTACGAGAAGAACGGCTTTACCGAGATCGCCAAGAGCGCCCTGCCCCGCTCTTTCCCGCTGATGGCCGTGGACAGCAAGTTCTACCGGTATAAGGTCGGCTGACTCGAAGCTTTGAAAACGCCTCGAATATAGTCGGTTCAGTCCACATTGTCGTTATTGGCATCGCAAAGGCGTGGGCGCTTCTACCCTTTACGCTCAATTTCCGACGTCTGCGCTGGGCTGAAACAGCCACTTCCGCTCGATTGCGGCAGCAAGGTCGATGTCGTTGCGGCGAGCAAACAGCAGGAGATGGCCGAGAACGTCGGCGGTATCGTCGGCAAGGTCACACTGCATGTCTTCGGCTGAGCGGCCCTTGGCGCGGCCGCGGCCGGTCAACCGGTTCCATGCCTGCGTCAGCTCGCCCATTTCCTCCTGCAGTTTCAGGAGAAACCAGTCTGCGTCGCGCTCGATACCGTTGGCGGCGACATGGGCAGAGGATGAGTTTTCGAACTGATCAGCGAGACGGCGCAACATGGATGTTCTCCTTTTGTTTATGAAGGAGAGCCCTGATTCCCGATGATTGTCCAGAGTGCGGCGGCGATCAGCCGTGGTCCGGCAGCAGCATGCAATCGTAAGACCGCTGTTTCAGCGCATCGCAGGCCGACTCTGCAGCGTCCTTGCTGGCGAAGCCCACGAAGCGGGCGCGATAGATCTTGTTCGCCCCCTGCCCGACCGCCTCGGTATAGGGCGAGGCGGAAACGAGCGGTGCGCCGCCTTCCGACTGCGCCTGGGCGAGAAGCGCGCGCGCCGCATCGGCGCTCGGCGCGGCCGAAATCTGGATCTGCCAATTTCCATCGGCCTTCTCCGCCGAAGTCTTCGGGGCCTTGCCGGCCGCCAGGATCTCGTCCATCGCGGCGGGACGGTCCAGCGGCACGACGGCATCGTCGGCATAAGCCAGGCTGTTTGCCGCCAGGTTCTTGGGGGCGAGGTTCTTCTGCGCGGCCTTGCCGGCCGAGCGCTGTGCGTTCAGCGGCACCAGAGCATCGGAAGCATCGGCGGCGGACGCGACTTCAACGGGTTCCTTGGCGCCGACGCTCGCCACCAGCCCAGCGCCGCCGGAAGACGAAGCGCGGCCGAGATAACGGTCGAGCAAACCAGCCATCTTGTCGTCGCGGCTGCGGGCAGTGCGGCCACCGAGCACGACGCCGACCACCCGGCGGTTGCCGTCCTTCACAGCACTGACGAGGTTGAAGCCGGAGGCATTGGTGTAACCCGTCTTGATGCCGTCCATGCCCTGGTAGCGGTACATGAGATTGTTATGGCCGCGCACGGTGCGGCCACGGAAATTGAAGCTTGCCACCGAAAACAGCCGGTATTCGTTCGGATAGTTCTTCATCAGGGCGATGGCGAGCGTCGACATGTCGCGTGCCGTGGTGACCTGGCTGCTGTCCGGCAGACCTGACGCATTGACGAAGACGGTGCGGCTCATGCCGAGCTGGCGGGCCTTTGCCGTCATCATCCGGGCAAAGCCGCTTTCCGAGCCGCCGAGCTTCTCAGCCATGGCGGAGGCGGCATCGTTGGCGGATTTGACGATCATGCCATAGACCGCTTCACGCACGGTGATCGTGCCGCCCGCCTTGACGCCAAGCTTGGTCGGCGGCCGCGCGGCGGCGTATTTCGACACCGCGATCGGCGTATCCCAGGCAATCTTGCCACGCTTCAAGGCCTCGAAGGTGAGATAGATCGTCATCATTTTCGTCAGCGACGCCGGATGGTTCAGCGTATCGGCGTTTTCGGCGGCGAGAACCTTGCCGGTGCGGGCATCAAGGACCAGCGAAGCGCTACCGGCAAGCGCAGCAAAAGGCGCCGAAACGGCAAGCGTCACGGTCAAAACAGCCGCCAAAAGCTTTCTCATGCACTTCCCCTCGATGCTCCGGCTCCCGATAAGACCGGCATTTGTCCCGTAATGTGACAGAAGCCGCAAGTTTGGCGCGACTTTGAGGCAACGCCTACCATTTTTCTAGTCTTTTCATCGTCTTGGTTAACCGGACCTAAAAAGACCTGTGCAGCTCCGGGATTCAGTAAGGCTTAAGTCGAGCCTGCTAACTTCCGGCGAACGCAGGGGACGAACGCCGCATGACGGGACAATGGAAGCGACTGGCGAAACGCGCGGCGATCGGCGCCGGGCTGGAAGCCTCCTGGCTGCTCGCCTCTGCCGGCCTGATGCGCACTGCGCGTGGGCGCGGCGTCGTCTTCACGCTGCATCATGTCCGCCCGCACGTGCCCCAGGCCTTCGAGCCGAATGCGCATCTTGAAATCACCCCCCACTTTCTCGACGCCGCGCTGCGGCGCCTGACGCGGGAGGGCTATCGCTTCGTGCCGCTCGATGCGGTGCCGGCGCTGCTGGCGGAACCCGAAGGCGGGCGACCTTTCGCGGCCTTCACGCTCGACGACGGCTACATCAACAATCTGGAGCATGCGCTGCCGGTCTTCGAGCGGCACCGGGCGCCATTCACGGTGTTCGTCACCAAGGGTTTTGCCGAAGCCTCGCACAGCATCTGGTGGGAGACGCTCGCCGTCCTGCTGCGCCAGATGCGAGAAATCCGCTTCGATTTCGGCCGCGGCATGGAGCGGCTGGTGCTCGACAGCCCGCAGAAGCAATGGGATGCCTTCGACCGATTCGCCGCTTACATCCACCGCTCCGACGAGGCCTACGCCGTCACTGCCATCGATACGCTGGCGCGGGAAACCGGCATCGAGCCGACGGATATCGTGCGAGACCTGGCGATGAGGCCCGACGAATTGCAATGGCTCGCCAGACGTCCGCTCGCAGCGCTCGGCGCCCATACGATCAGCCATCGCGCGCTTGCCCGCCTGCCGGAAGCCGAGGCGCGAATCGAAATGCAGGTTTCGGCGGATTACGTCGAAGCGCTGACAGGCATCCGTCCCGCTACGATCGCCTATCCCTACGGCACACCTGATGCCGCGACCGGCCGCGAGGCACGCATATCAGGCAAACTCGGCTTTGCGGTCGCGGTCACCACGCAACCCGGATTGCCGGCGGCGGGCAGAACCGCCTACCTGCCGCGCATTTCGCTCAACGGCTTCTATCAGAAGCGACGTTACGTTTCCGCACTCGCCTCCGGCATACCGCTGAAGCTCATGGGCCGTTAACCATCAGGGATACATTCGCACCTTTGTCCATTCACCTTCCGGCGAGGGCCGGCGAAATTCGATGCGGTCGTGCAGGCGGAATTTCTGATCCTTCCAGAATTCGATCGAAGTCGGGCGAATGCGGAAGCCTGACCAGTGGGCGGGGCGCGGAATGTCGCCGATGGCATAACGGGCGGTATATTCAGCCACGGCCTTTTCCAGTGCGAAACGGCTTTCGAGCGGACGCGACTGCTTGGAAGCCCAGGCGCCGATGCGGCTACCGCGCGCACGCGTCTTGAAATAGGCATCCGCTTCGGCATCGCTCACGATCTCGACGGGACCGCGCAGCCGCACCTGGCGGCGCAGGCTTTTCCAATGGAAGCACATAGCCGCTTTTTTCTGCCCCAAGATTTCACGACCTTTATGACTCTCGAAATTGGTGTAGAAGACGAATCCGTCGTCATCGAATCCTTTCAGGAGAACCATGCGGACATTGGGAAGACCATCCTCATCGACGGTTGCGAGGGCCACGGCATTCGGGTCGTTGGGTTCAGAAGCCTCCGCTTCTTTCAGCCATTCAGCAAAAAGCTTGAAGGGTTCGCCGCTTTCGGTAAAGTCACCGCTTGTTAACTCGTTTGCCGACATATTAGCTCAAATGCCCCGGATTGTTCAAAACTCGCCCAGCTTTTGATAACTGGACAGGATGCAGGGTGGAAGTCATAGCAAAGTCAAATCGCCATACAAAGGGCCTGCGGCAACGCAGCAGTTCGTTCTTCGTCATGGCCGTCGCGATGCTGTCGCTTTCCGGTTGCGTTGGCACCGGCATGGATTTTCTGAGTGCGGCCAAAGTGGACCGGTCGGTGGCTACCGGCACCGTGCCGCAGACACCGCCGAGCACGGACACGCTCTCCGACGAGATGACCGTGCGCAACGCTGTGACCTCGGCCGACGTGCAAAGGCTTGAAGGCCAGCCGCTTCCCTGGGCGAACGCATCGACGGGCAGCGCCGGTGTCATCGAGACGATCGTCGAGAACAACGAGGCGGGCCAGGTCTGCCGCCAGTTTCGCACGACGCGGCATTCCTATGTCGGCATCGCCAAATTCTACGGCAAGACCTGCCTCGTCGGCGGCGGCAACTGGCAGCTCTTGAGTTTCCAGCCGGAAAGCTAATTCCGGCGGGAAAGCTAATTCCGGCGGGAAAGCTGATCGGGCCGGCCGACAGGTTAATATCCGGCCCCTGTTCGGGCGAATGCTTAGCAAAAAGCTAACCATTTAAGACAAAACACCCCACATCTCTCCGCAGAAATAAGAAGTGATTAGCAACTCGGCCGCACGATCAGTGTCGAGAGTGGCTCTTCCTGCCTTTGCGACGGGTGGCGCCGCGCAAGTGATATTGGAGTTTCGGGATGCCGGGCAAGGATAAGGCTTCCCGCATCGCAACACCGGCGGTTTTGACATGCGCGATCCTTACAAAATTCTGGGCGTCAAGCGCGACGCGGCGGCAGACGAGATCAAGGCGGCTTGGCGCAACATGGCCAAGGCAGCCCATCCCGACCACAATCAAAGCGACCCGACCGCGACGGCCCGGTTCGCCGAGATCGGCCGCGCCTATGAAACACTGAAGGATCCCCGCAAACGCAGCCTGTTCGACAACGCCGTGCGGATGGCGGAAGCCAAGAAGCAGGAACAGACGATCATGCAGCAGCGGCAAGCGGCGCGCGAGGCGGCGATCCGCGCCAAGGCGGCGCAGGCCAATGCCGAGCGCGTGATGGAAGAGTTGGCGCGAGCCGCCCAGAAGGCGGCCGCCGAAGGCTCCAAGCAACAGGCAGGTGCCGGCGAAGCAGCCGACGAGATCGTGGATCGCATCTTCGGCGCTCAGGCCCGCGCTGCGGCCGGCGGACAGGCGCCCCGCGCCCGGCAGACACAAACCCAACAGACACAGAGCCAGCAAACGCAGGCCGAAGCCGGCAAGCGCATGGATGGCGAGGCGGCCGAGGCCGATATCAAGGGCGAGGAAGAGCTGGGCGAGACTGCGGCGAATGCCAGCGCCAACCTTTCGCTGCCGCTCAGCATCCTGACATCGCTGGTGCGCCGCTTTACCGGCGCCAAGGATACGGGCCTGGAAAAAGCACCCGATGAGGTGACGACGGCGACGGTCACAATCGACGACGTATTGAAGAGCGGCTGGATCACGGCATCACTGCCGGAGGGCCGCGAAATCGGCTTCGCGTTGCCGGCAGGCACGACCGATGGTCACGAAGTGCGGCTCAAGGGACAGGGCTTCAAGCTGCCGGGCATGCAGCGCGGCGATGCGGTCATCAACATCCGCATCGCGCCCGATCCGCGCTTCACGGTCGACGGTTTCGATCTGCATGCCGTGCTGCCGCTCAGCATCGAAAATGCGGTGCTCGGCACAGAGGCCCGCATCGACGGACCGAACGGGCCGCTGAACGTTACCGTTCCCGCATGGTCCGGCTCGGACAAGACCATCCGGATTCCCGGGCAGGGACTACCCCGCGAAGAAGGTGGAAGAGGCGATCTCGTCGTCGAATTGCGCATTATGTTGTGGGAAAAACCCGACGATAAGGTCACCGATCTCATGAGAAGCATGCGAGAAGGCCTGTTCTTGTGACATTTCGATGAATTTCGCACCCTTTGTTACGATCCCTTACAGTTGATGATCCAGGCCAAGCTTGAACCGATTAACGGCCTATGCCATAGGCAGGATCGATCAGATTCCTAGGGAGCGAAATATGGCTCAAGCATCCGGCCTCATGGCAGGCAAACGCGGCGTCATCATGGGTGTCGCCAACAATCGTTCGATTGCGTGGGGTATTGCCAAGGCCATTCATGCGCAGGGCGGAGAAGTTGCATTCACCTACCAGGGCGATGCATTGAAGAAGCGCGTCGAGCCGCTCGCCGCCGAAATCGGCGCGACGCTCGTCGGCCACTGCGATGTCAGCGACGAAGCCACGATCGATGCCGTTTTCGAGAATGTCGAAAAGCTCTGGGGCAAGATCGATTTCATCGTGCACGCGATCGGGTTTTCCGACAAGGACGAGCTGACCGGCCGGTATGTCGACACGACACCCGATAATTTCACCAAGACGATGCAGATCTCCGTCTATTCCTTCACCTCGGTCGCTCGCCGCGCCGAGAAGCTGATGACGGAAGGCGGCTCTATGCTCACCCTCACCTATTACGGTGCGGAAAAGGTGATGCCGAACTACAACGTCATGGGCGTCGCCAAGGCCGCGCTCGAAGCGAGCGTCAAGTATCTCGCCGTCGACCTCGGACCGAAGAACATCCGCGTCAACGCCGTGTCGGCCGGTCCGATCAAGACGCTTGCTGCCTCGGGCATCGGCGATTTCCGCTATATTCTGAAATGGAACGAATACAACGCGCCGCTGCGTCGCACCGTTACCATCGAGGAAGTCGGCGATGTCGGCCTCTATCTGCTGTCGGACCTCTCGCGGTCCGTCACCGGCGAAGTGCATCATGCCGACAGCGGTTATCACGTCATCGGCATGAAGGCTGTCGACGCGCCTGATATTTCCGTCATCAAGGACTGACCACTCCATAAACGGAGCCGAGACCGTGCTTATCTATGTGATCAGACACGGCCAGACTGACTGGAACGCTGAGCGTCGCCTGCAGGGTCAGAAAGATATCCCGATGAATGCGACGGGCCTGGAACAGGCCCATCGCAACGGCCTCGCACTCCGGGACATTCTCGGCGAGAAGATCGATGAATTCGATTTCGTCGCAAGCCCGCTCAAGCGGACGCGGGCGACCATGGAGATCATCCGCACCGCAATGGGCCTGCCGCCGCTTGCCTACCGCACCGATCCCAGGTTGGTGGAAATCTCCTTCGGCGACTGGGAGGGCTCGACGCTCAAGGAATTGAAGGCGACGCAGCGCGAACGGGTGGCGGAACGCAACGCGTCGAAGTGGGATTTCATCCCGCCCGGCGACGATGCCGAAAGCTATGAAATCCTCTCCTGGCGCACGGGCTCATGGCTCGCCTCCGTCGATCGACCGACGGTCTGCGTGACGCATGGCGGCGTCATCCGCACGCTTTTTCAGACGATATCAGATCTGCCGAAGAGCAGTGCTGCGGAAGGCGAAATCCCTCAGGACCGCATTGTCAGGATCGAAACCGCCGAGCGGACGATCGTCTGGCTGTAAGCACCCATGGACAGAACAATAGAAGTGCGCCGCATGATCCTGTTCGAGCGCGACGCGCTTCAATCAGGCGTCTACTTGACGATATCGAGATCGTTGATGACGCGCTTTCCATCGACCTCGGTATAGAAGACGATCACCTTCACGCCGGCTTCAAGGCCGTCGAAATTGAATTCTTCGGGCGCCTGGTAGGTCTTGCCGTCATCGAGCGTCAGCACGAGATTTGTTGTATCGACCTTCTTGATCGTCGCCTCGACATCGGCGCTCTCGGCAAAACCGCTCATCGGGGACAGGAAGCTTGCTGTTGCCAAGAGCGTGGCGACGACGAAACGCATGGCGACAATCCTTTTGAAACGCTGCACGATCTGCACGGAAAAATGACTGGCCACAGATAAGCTCCTGAATATGGCGAAAATTGCCCGTAAGAATGGCTTTTCCCGCCCAATTGATGAATAGGATTTTAAACATAATCAAGATGCCGCGTTAACCCTGCCTCTTCCCCGCCCCACGACTTTTCGACATCCATCGGGCAATCGTAAATTAACCCCTGCGCCCTACAGTCGCTTCGAACATGAGGGTTTCATTTTGCTATCCAGGCTCAGCGACAGCAAGCAGTTGCGGCGCGTGTTGAAGAATACCCGCGTTTCGTTTCTGGTTTCATCGCTTGTTGCCCTCGTCGTCATCATGATCGGCGTCGGACTCGACCGCGCCAATACTGCGTCTTATGTGCGCGAACTTCATATCCGCACCGAAAACGAGACGAATCTCATCCGCGCCCGCGTCATGGCGCAGATCAACATGGACCTCAGCATCGTCCGCGATCTTTCGAACCTGATCTCCGTCAGCAGCGCTGCAAACAGCGAGGAGATGGAGCGCCAGATCAACTGGCTGCTGATCCAGAACCCGCCTTTTATTCATATCGCCGTCGCACCTGACTTCATTGTCAGTGGCATCTACCCGCCGCAATCCGACAATGAGCGGATCGGCCACGACGTGCGCGAGGCTCTCTTCTCGCGCCAGGCGATCACGCGTGCGGCCGGCGACCAGTCGGCGCGCTTCTACGGCCCGATCAAGACGGACGGACGGAACACCTTTGCCATATTCTTCCCGGTTTTCGCCAAGGAGAACGGCCAGCGGCACCTCCGGGGGGCGGTCGAGGTCGTCATCGACCAGGACATGTTCTACGAAGCGACAGGGCTGAAGCCCGCCCATGACCGCGAGAACCGGGAACGCTATTCGCATCTCGACCATCTTTCGATTGCCATCAGGGACATGGCTTCGCCGGCCGCCGCGTCGGCGCCTTTCTTTGGTTCGCCCGATATTTACGACAAGGATCCGGTGCACCGGGAAATCGGCTTTGCCGGCGGCAGATGGGAGATTTCCGTCGTCCCGAACAACGGCTGGGAGGCAATACCCGAAAACCGCACCGAGCTGCGCCTGATCATCGCCGCCGCCAGCTGCGTCATCATCATTCCGATCTTCTTCGCCACGCTCCTGCTCGGCGAGCGCAACCGCAACATCAGCGAGCTGGTGGCGCGCGAGGCGAAACTGCTGGAACTGTCGCAGCGCCTCAATCTGGCGCTCCAATCCTCAAATATCGGCATCTGGGAACTGCAAGACCATTCGAGCAGCGTGCTCTGGGACGCACGCGCCGCAGCCTTGCACGGCAAGCCGGCGACGGAAGGAAGCTGGCCGCTCGACGAATGGCTGGCGGCAATCCTGCCCGAGGACCGTGAAATCGCCGAAGTGCATTTCTTCAGCTGCAGCATCGCCGGTGCTGCCTGCACGGGACAATACCGCATCATGCTTGCCGACGGCGGCATTCGCTACCTGCGCTCGGCCGGCGCCTTCTATACGGATGCCGGCGGCACCGGCAAAACGATCGGCATCGTCTGGGACGTAACCGCCGATGCGGAGACCACCGACACGCTGCGCAAGGCCAAGGATACGAGCGAGGTCAAGAATGCCGAGCTCGAGCTGGCGCTGGAAGAACTCTCGAGCCGCGAAGGGCAGCTCGCCGAGCTTTCAAGCCGGCTCGACCTTGCGCTCAATTCCTATCAGTGCGGCATATGGGAGGCGCGACCCGGCCGAGGCGGCTCGATCTGGAACGAGCGGATGCACGAGCTCTACGGCCTCCCGCCCCGCAACGGTTTCATGACCGAGGAAACCTGGTTGAGCCGCATCCACCCGGAGGACCGCGGCCTGGCGCTCGATAGCGCCCGTTACTTCAAGCAAAGCGGCGATACCCATACCCTCGTCTGCCGCGTGATCGCCGATGACGGTTCGGTGCGCTATGTGCGCTCGGTCGGCAAGGTCCACCAGACGGCGAGCGGCGAGATGAAGATCATGGGCATCGCCTTCGACGCCACCGAAGACGTGCTGATGACGATCCGGCTGAAGGCGGCCAAGGACGAGGCGGTCGCCAAGAACATCGAGCTCGAGCTTGCCAAGAACAGGATCGAGCACAATTCGCTGCACGATCCGCTAACCGCGCTCGCCAATCGCCGCAAGCTCGATATCGCACTGGCGAACCTGACCCATGACGGTCGCGGGCAGCGGCAGAAATTTGCGATCCTGCACATCGATCTCGATCGATTCAAGGAAATCAACGACACGCTCGGCCATGCCGCCGGCGATGCGATGCTGGTGCATGCCTCCAAGGTGCTCGCCAAGAACGTTCGCGGCAGCGACGTCGTCGCGCGCATCGGCGGGGACGAATTCGTCATCCTCGCCTTCGACGTCGGCGATAGGGAGATGGCCGAGCTCTCGACTCGGATCATCGAAGAGATGCGCCAGCCGATCGACTTCCAGGGTTTTTCCTGCCGCTGCGGCGTGTCGATCGGCGTGGCGCTCGCCAACGGCATTCATGTCGATGCACGCAAGGTGCTGATCAATGCTGATATCGCGCTTTACCGCGCGAAAAGCCTTGGCCGGAACCGCTTCGAATTCTTCAATCACAATCTCCAGGCCGATATCGTCAACACCAAGCGCACGGCCGACGAGATCCTCGCCGGCATCGAGAATGGCGAATTCACCGCCTGGTATCAGCCGCAATTCTCGGCCCGCACGATGGAATTGACCGGCGTGGAAGCGCTGGTGCGCTGGACGCATCCGTCCAAGGGGCTGCTTTCGCCCGACAAGTTCCTGCGCATCGCCGGCGAGATTAATGTCGTACAGACCCTTGACCGGATCGTCCTCGAAACGGCGCTGCACGACAAGATGCGCTGGGCAGCGCGCGGCATCGCCGTTCCCAAGGTCTCCGTCAACGTTTCGGCGCGGCGGCTGCATGACGGCAGCCTGTTGGAATCGCTTGCCGGCCTGCATATTCGTCCCGGCGAACTCTCTTTCGAACTGGTGGAATCGATCTTTCTCGACGAGAGCGAGGATGTCGTCTCGCACAATCTCGAGCGCATCAAGGCACTCGGCATCGATATCGAGATCGACGATTTCGGCACCGGTCATACGTCGATCGTCAGCCTGCTGAAGCTGAAACCCAAGCGGCTGAAGATCGATCGTCAGCTCGTGCAGCCGATCATCGGATCCTCGCAGGAGCGCGCGCTGGTCAGCTCGATCATCGAGATCGCCCGCTCGCTCGGCGTCGAGACAGTGGCTGAAGGGGTGGAGACGGCAGCGCATGCCGAACTGCTGCGCGATCTCGGCTGCGACATCCTGCAGGGCTATGCCTTCTCGCGGCCGCTCTCCTTCGACGATTTCACCGCTGAAGCGACCGGAACCGGGTGGCGGGTGGCCTCATGATCGCCGCCGGCCGGCCGGTCTCCCCGCTCGCGGAAAGAACTGGCGTCGTTCATCGTTCACAAAAGACGGAAACAGCATTTCCGTCGCTGCCGGTTTGACGCAAAGAAAGGCTTTTGCCTCGACGGTTTTTTGGCCTATGAGTGTCGCGCCTTTTCAAGCAATGGCGCGGCCGGCGGCGACCAGCCCTGGGGCGCCACCGTGGGAACACATGTCGCACAATACATTCGGTCACCTCTTCCGCGTAACCACCTGGGGCGAAAGCCATGGTCCGGCGCTCGGCTGCGTCGTCGACGGCTGCCCTCCGGGGCTGCGCTTCAAGCTCGAGGACCTGCAGGTCTGGCTCGACAAGCGCAAACCCGGACAATCCCGCTTCGTGACGCAGCGGCGCGAGGACGATCTCGTCAAGGTGCTGTCCGGCGTGATGCTGGACGCCGACGGCGAGACGATGACCACCACCGGCACACCGATCTCCATGCTGATCGAAAACACCGACCAGCGCTCCAAGGATTACGGCGAGATCGCCAGGCAATACCGCCCCGGCCATGCCGACTATACCTATGACCTCAAATACGGCATTCGCGACTATCGCGGCGGCGGCCGCTCTTCGGCGCGCGAGACCGCGGCGCGGGTCGCGGCCGGCGGCATCGCCCGCCTCGTCGTGCCAGGTGTTTCCGTGCGCGGCGCGCTGGTGCAGATCGGCAAGCACAAGATCGACCGCCGCAACTGGGATTGGGACCAGGTCGGGCAGAACCCGTTCTTCTCCCCCGATGCGGCGATCGTCCCTGTCTGGGAGGAGTATCTCGACGGCATCCGCAAGAACGGCTCCTCCATCGGCGCGGTCGTCGAGGTGATCGCCGAAGGCGTGCCGGCCGGTCTCGGCGCGCCGATCTATGCCAAGCTCGACCAGGACATCGCCTCGCTGCTGATGTCGATCAACGCCGTCAAGGGCGTGGAGATCGGCAATGGTTTTGCCGCCGCCGAAACCTCAGGCGAAGACAATGCCGACGAGATGCGCATGGGCAATGACGGCACGCCGATCTTCCTTTCCAACAATGCCGGCGGTATTCTCGGCGGTATCTCCACCGGGCAGCCGATCGTGGCGCGTTTCGCCGTCAAGCCGACGTCGTCGATCCTGACCGAACGCCAGTCGATCGATGCCGATGGCAAGAATGTCGACGTCCGCACCAAGGGCCGGCACGACCCGTGCGTCGGCATCCGCGCTGTGCCGATCGGCGAGGCGATGGTCGCCTGCGCTATCGCCGACCATTATCTTCGCGACCGCGGCCAGACTGGCCGTCTGAAATAGGAGTGCCCCATGTCTTATGACCAGAAGCGCGTCGTCGACGCCATCCGGGCCTTCGAGGCCGGCGAGATCGTCGTCGTCATGGACGACAACGACCGCGAGAACGAAGGCGACCTGATCGTCGCCGCCGTGCACGCCACGCCGGAGAAAATGGCCTTCATCGTGCGTCATACGTCGGGCATCGTCTGCGCGCCGATGCCGAAGGAAGAGGCCAGGCGCCTCAACCTCAACGCCATGGTGGCGGAAAATGACTCCGCCCATACGACGGCCTTCACCGTCTCGGTCGATTTCAAGCACGGCACGACGACCGGCATTTCCGCTGACGACCGCACGCTGACGGTGCGCAACCTGGCCAATCCGAATGTCGGTCCCGCCGATTTCGTCCGCCCCGGGCATATCTTCCCGCTGGTTTCCCGCGAAGGCGGCGTGCTGATGCGCTCCGGCCATACCGAGGCGGCCGTCGACCTCTGCAAGCTTGCCGGCCTGCCGCCGATCGGCGTCATCTGCGAACTCGTCAATGATGACGGCACCGTCACCCGCGGTCCGCAAGTGGTCGATTTCGCCGAGCAGCACGGGCTGAAGCTCGTGTCCGTCGCCGATCTCATCGCCTATCGCCAGCGCAAGGAAACGCTAATCGAACTCGGCACGAGCTTCGACATCGAAACGCCGTTCGGCAAGGCCAAGGCGCATACCTATTCCCTGCCCTGGGACCCGATGCAGCACCTCGCCGTCGTCTTCGGCGATATCCGCGACGGCGTCGACATCCCTGTCCGCCTGCATCCCGAGAATGTCGCCGAGGATCTTTTCGGCAAGAAGAGCCCGGTCGATTTTTACATGAAGAAGATCGCCGAGATCGGTCGCGGCGTCATCGTCTATCTGCGCGAGGGCTCGGTCGGGGTCGGCCACTACGATAACGGCCGCAAGGCCCGCAGCCAGGGCCGCGAGGCCCATGCCGAAGCCCAGACCCGTGACAATGAATGGCTGGAAATCGGTCTCGGCGCACAGATCCTCAAAGATCTCGGCGTCAGCTCGATCACGCTTTTGACCAGCCGCGAACGGCACTATGTCGGCCTGGAAGGTTTCGGCATCAAGATCAGCAAGACGGAGATCTGCTAGAGGTTTTCCCTTCTCCCCAGCGGGGAGAAGGTGGCCCGAAGGGTCGGATGAGGGGGCGGCCCGGCACACCCTATCCGTTGCCCTTCGCTTACGCTCCGTGCATTCGCGGCTTCGCCGCTTACCCCGGCATCTTCTCCCCGCTGGGGAGAAGCGGAGCCGTGGTAACGTCTCAATCCCTTTCTTCTCGGTAGGAGCAAGATATATCGGACGAAGACTCTACCCTCTCCACCCGTCCAAAAACACGACCTTCTCCACGCCGGCGAACCGTGCGACCCGCTCCAGCTCCGCTTCGAGCCTCTCCAGCCGCCCGGCCGACGGCTTCACGCCCGGTTCCAGCCAGAGTCGCTTGACATCGAGCGTCGATTTTTTCCGGTCGGCCTTCATGTCGATGCGGCCAATCAGTTTATCGCCTTCGAGCAGCGGGAAGACGTAGTAGCCGTATTCGCGCTTCGGCTCGGGAACGAAAATCTCGATGCGGTAGAAGAAGCCGAAGAGGCGTTCGGTGCGGTTGCGGTCGCGGATCATCGGATCGAAGGGGCTAAGCACGCGGATGCGGGGCGGAGCGCCGGGGTAGCCGTCGAGCGACGAGAGGAAATCGGCGAAGGCCCAGGAAGGGCGCGCCTTGCCGCCGAGTGCCGGTTCGATCATCACCTCGATCAGTTCGTCGCGACGGGCTGCGACCCAGGCCTTGGCTTCATCGGGCGAAACCAGGTTCCAGAAGGCGGCGATTTCGCCGTGGGTCGCGAAACCGAGGCGGGTGAGAGCGCTGCGGCAGGCCCAGTCGACGAATTCATCGCGGCTCACCTCCGGCTCGCGGAATTTGTCCGGTATGACCCGCTCCGTGAGATCGTAGATCTTCTGGAAGTTCGAGCGGCCGGCGATGGCGATCTTGCCGGTGTGCCAGAAATATTCGAGCGCCGTCTTGTTCGGGTGCCAATTCCACCAGCCGCCGGAGACGTGGCCGTCGGCCTTGACGTCGCGCGCCAGCATCGCGCCGTCGCGCTGCACCCGCTCATAGGTTTCCTCGAACGCCGCCTCGAAGCCCTCGCCCCGCCATTTGCGCCAGCGTTCGATAATTACCTTCTCCTGATGGCGGAACTTGTGTTTCCAATAGACGAAGAAGGCGCTCGGCAGGATGGAGGCGTCATGCGTCCAGTGTTCGAACAGCACCCCGTCCTTTTCGAGCAGCGTGGTCAGATGCTCGCGTCTGTAGGTCTGATTGCGGGAAAACAGGATCTGATGATGCGCCCGCTCCACCGTCTGGATGCTGTCCACCTGAACGAAACCGAGATCATGGATGAGTTGCAGCAGCCCGGCCTTGGTCAAGGCGCGGTTCGGTGGGGCGCTGAGCCCCTGCTTGGCAAGAAAGACACGGCGGGCGTCGGAATTGGAAAGCAGATTCGTCATATCAGCATCATAATCCGGAAAATCTTCCTAGCCACCCGATATCGACAGCGAGTTTTGCTCTTTCATCATGCTCGATTACCCGTATAGAAGCAGGAATATCTGGATGCGAGGATTGGTTTGGATATTCGTTTCGAAGGCGCCGGGGTCAGTTTTGGGGCGCGGGTGGCGCTGGAACCGCTGACACTCGGCATCAGCGGCAAACGCATCGGCGTCATCGGGCTGAACGGCTCGGGCAAAACCACTTTCGCGCGCCTCATCAACGGGCTGACCAAGCCGTCGGTCGGCCGTGTCACCGTCAATGGCCGCGACATGGCCGACGAGAAGGCCGCGGCACCCGATGTCGGCTTCATCTTCCAGTCGCCGCAGAACCAGATCATTCTGCCGATCGTCAGGGACGACATCGCCTTCGGATTGAAGCGGCGCGGCTTCACCAAGACGGAGATCGAGGCGAAGGTCGATGGCGTGCTTGCGCGTTTCGGCGCGCAGGCGCTTGCCGATCGTCGGGCGCACGAGCTTTCCGGCGGCGAACTGCAGGTGGCGGCCCTCTGCTCGGTGCTTGCGACGGGGCCGAGCATTCTTATCCTTGACGAACCCACCAACCAGCTGGACCTCAAGAACCGGGCGCTGGTCGAGAAGATCATCACCGGGCTCCCGGAAAGCGCCATCGTCATCACCCACGATCTGGACCTGGTCGCCGATTTCGAGCGGGTGCTGCTGTTTCATGAAGGGCGGCTTGCCGCGGATGCGCCGGCTGCCGAAGCGATCGCCCGCTACAGGGAGATCGCCGCCTGATGCAGTCGCTCTACGTCGAAGGCAACAGCGCGATGCACCGGCTTTCGCCGCGGGTAAAGCTATTGTCTCTTGCGATCTTCAGCGTCGTGCTTTTCATCAGCACGGATATCGCTCTGCTTTCGATCGCCATGCTGCTGGCGGCTGTGGTCTACGGCATTGTCGGTCTGCCGCTTAGGGATGCGCTCAGGCGGCTGCGTCCGGTCTTCCTGACAATTGCCGTCGTGGCGTTCTTCAATCTCATCTTCAATCCCTGGCACGACGCGGTCGTGACCCTGCTGCGGCTGACGACGCTGATGCTGCTGGCCGCTGCCGTGACCGCAACGACGACGATCACGCAGTTCATCGACGAGGTGACGGCGCTTGCCCGCCCGCTCGAACGCACCGGCTGGGTGCAGCCCGACGACATCGGCCTCTCCCTTGGGCTCGTCCTGCGATTCGTGCCGGAGGTCATCGACCGGTACCAGGCGATCCGCGAGGCGCATAGGGCACGCGGGCTGAAGGTCCGGCCGACGACGGTGCTTGCGCCGCTAATCATCCTGACGCTCAGGGATGCGGATAATATCGCCGCGGCGATTGACGCGCGCCGCATTCGGCGGCATGTGAGTTAACCATTAAAAATTACGGAGTTCATGATGAGCACCCGCGACCTCGTTCTTACCGCCCTCTTTGCCGCGATCATCGTGGCGCTCGGCCTGCTGCCGCCGATCACGCTCGGCTTCATTCCGGTGCCGATCACCGCGCAATCGCTCGGCGTCATGATGGCCGGCGTCGTGCTCGGCGCCCGGCGCGGCGCGATAGCCGTGCTGATCGTGCTGGCACTGGTCGCGGCTGGCCAGCCGGTGCTCTCAGGCGGTCGCGGCGGGCTTGCTATTTTCGCCTCGCCGTCCGCCGGCTTCCTGATCGGCTGGATCTTTGCCGCCTTCGTCACCGGCTATCTCAGCGAGCGGCTTGTCAATCATCAGCAATCCGGTTTGGTGCAGGGCGTGAGCTTCTTTCTCGCCGCCGTGATCGGCTGCATCGCCGTGCTCTACGCCTTCGGCATCACCTATCTCGCGACCGCCGGAGGCATGGGCTTCCAGAAGGCCTTCGTCGGCTCGATGGCCTTCATTCCTGGTGACGTGATCAAGGCTTTCGTCGCAGCGCTGCTGGGCCGCGCCGTCATGGTCGGCTACCCGCTGTTGCCGGCGCGCGCCTGAGCACGTAAGGACCGGGCTTGTCCGGCGAATGCCATCAGTGGCCGCCTTCGGTTTGTAGGCGGCCATCGTCATTCCACCCCCGGAGCCTCGAATCTATGCCCGCCGCCGCGGGAGGCATCGTGGATCCTCGGGTAGGACCGAGTGTAAAGTAAGCCCTAAGGCGAGAACCATTCATACTGCCGGAATGGGTCGAGCGCAGTGCCACATTCACAGTGGACACTATGACAAGCTGCCGAAAGCGCTAAATGTCAAACGGTGCTCCTTCGACTGAACGCCGGCTACGCGTCTGAAACCATCGAAGACCAAGCGCAAATAACGGCGCGATGGAGCACTCCCAATTTGCATGACCCGGAATCCGGGCAACAAAAAACCGCCTTAAGGCGGTCGGGCATCCTGTCTATTTTACTTGATTTAATCTCCTCCCCCACAATCTCCGCCGCCGCCATCACCGCTGTCACAGCTTCCACCATCTGAAGCGTCGAATCCACTGCCACCGCCGTCGCTAGGATCTCCCCAATTGTCCGACCCGTGCTTTCCTCCTCCTACACCCGCGATCAGAGCAAAAACCAAGACCAAGCCCACGACGAGCCCGTCAGTCGAAAAAAAAGTATCCAATCAGTCTCCTTCATTTGCCTCAGGAAATCTCTTTTCCTATTGAAATAGTGGATTATTTTATTGATCCTCGCAATAGATCGAAATATGAAACTTTCATGACGTTCTGGATCACGTCAAAAGATCTGATCTAAACCATAGCGTTCTGACTTTGTGATCCTAGTTGGCGCAATGCAGCCAGCTTGATCAGCGAGAGATCGAGGCGTGCGCAACGCGTCCTGCCAGACGCACAGCATCCTAATCCAAAAAGCGATAGAGCCAGTCGCGGGTTTCTTCGGGCAATGAGGCCGGCGACTGGTCTTCACGGGCGCGGGCCTGCCAGATGATTTCCACCTCGGCGGCGCGCTCCTCCCCTGTCTCGATGGAAATCAAGAAGCCAATGGAACGCACGCCGATCTTGTCGACGGCGGCGGTGAAGGTAGCCGGTTCGTCAAAGTGCAGCGGCCGGTGGAGAATGCAGGAGACTTTGCTGGCGATGTAGAGCGGTTCGTCCTCCACCTCGGGGCGTGACGACCAGAAGCTTGAAAGAGCGGACTCGGCATAAGAGATATAGGATGCCAGAAACATCTGGCCGTTCATATCGACGTCGCGAAACGGCACGTGTATTTCCGCCACACCAGGGCGTTTCGACTTACTCATCAACAAAACTGCCTTACAATAGTCCCCAAACCCGACATTACTGCATAAATCTTCAAACCGGAAACGATTTAAGGACGAAATCATACAGTAGTTCAAAGCGTTACAGCATAGTTTACGCAGCTGTATGAAGATGAGGCGCGACAAGAGCGCTTGTTGAAATCGCCTGGCGATGCCCCATCTGCTGTGGAACATGACATAAGCGACCGATAGAGTGTCTCCATGAGCACCCGTTTTTATGAACATCCGATCTTCCTGGAACACGTGACGCCCGCCGGCCACCCTGAAAGGTCTGACAGGATCCGCGCCATCAACATGGCGCTGGAACATCCGAATTTCGAGCGGCTGGAGCGCAGGCAGGCGCCGCAGGCGAACGAGGATGCGGTGCTGCTTGCGCACCCCGAGGAACATCTGGCCGCCGTCATGCGGGAGATTCCCGAGGAAGAGGGTGAGATCAACCAGCTGGAAGCCGACACCTATGCCAGTCAAAAGAGCCTGCAGGCGGCGCTGACCGGCATCGGCGGGGCGATGGCGGCGGTGGACGACGTCTTTACCGGCCGGGCCGACAACGTCTTTGTCGCCGCCCGCCCGCCGGGGCATCATGCCGAGAAGACGACGGCGATGGGCTTCTGCTTTTTCAATAATGCAGCGATCGCCGCCCGCCACGCGCAGAAGGCGCACGGCGCCGAGCGCGTCGCCATCGTCGACTGGGACGTGCATCACGGCAACGGCACGCAAGATATCTTCTGGGACGATGCCTCGGTGCTATTCTGCTCGACGCATCAGATGCCGCTCTATCCCGGCAGCGGCGCCAAGGACGAAAAGGGCAAGCACAACACCATCGTCAATGCGCCGCTTTCGCCGAATGTCGGCAGCGACCATTTCCGCGAGGCGTTCAAGTCACGCGTGCTGCCCGCCGTCGCCGATTTCCGGCCGGATCTCATCATCATTTCGGCCGGCTTCGACGCGCATCACCGCGATCCCTTGGCGCAGATCAATCTGACGGGCGAGGATTTCGATTGGGCGACCGGGCGCATCCTCGAACTGGCAGACAGGTACGCGAAGAACCGGGTCGTCAGCCTGCTCGAAGGCGGTTATGATCTTGAAGGCCTCGCCGAATCGGCGGGCATGCACATTCTGAGAATGATGAAGGGTTGAGAATGACTGACAGCGCCAAGCCTGAGGTATCAGGCCTTTCCTTCGAAAAGGCGGTTGCCGAACTCGAAAGCATCGTCGCCCGGCTGGAACGCGGCGACGTGGCGCTTGATGAATCCATCGAGATCTACGAGCGCGGCGAAGCGCTGAAGAAACATTGCGAGACACTGCTTTCGGCGGCCGAAAACCGCATCGAGAAGATCAGGCTCGACCGCGCCGGCAAGCCGCAGGGTGTCGAGCCGCTGGACGGCGCCTGAGGCGCAGCAAAACTCCCTTTGACGCTTGGCGATCGGCTTCAGACCGCTCTATGATCCCCTTGCGAAAACAATGAGGGGACAAGGAATGACGGACAGGTTGAAGGGCAAGGTCGCCATCATCTCAGGCGGCGCGACCGGCATGGGCGGTGCCGCCTCGAAGCTCTTTGCGGCGGAAGGCGCGCGCGTTGCGATCATCGACCGCAATGGCCAGGCGGCTGATGAGACTGTCAAGGTGATCCGTGATGCCGGCGGCGAGGCCGACTGCTGGACGGCCGACGTCTCGGACGAAGCCGCCGTCAATGCCGCCGTTGCGGGCGTGGAAGAGCGCTACGGCGCGGTCACGGTGCTTTTCAATCATGCCGGCACGATCGTCATCAAACCCTTTCTGGAAACGACGCTTCAGGAATGGGACTGGCTGCACGCCGTCAATGTGCGCTCGATGTTCCTGATGACGAAGGCTGTGCTGCCGAAGATGATTGCCACGGGCGGCGGCTCGATCGTCTGCACCTCGTCCATCTCCGCGGTCGCCGCCACGCCGATGGAAGTGCTTTACGACACGACCAAGGGTGCCGTGCACATGTTTGCCCGCGCCATCGCCGTCGAATTCCGCGACCGCAACATCCGCTGCAACGCCGTCTGCCCCGGCTTTATCCGCACGCCGCACGGCCTGCGCGAGGTCGCCGACCTGCAGGCACTCGGTGTCGATGTTTCCGATGCCGCCATCGCCGCACAGCAGGGGCGGATCGGCGAACCCGAAGATGTGGCGCGGGCCGCCCTTTATCTGGCAAGCGACGAATCGAACTTCGTCAACGGCGCCCACCTCTTCGTCGACAACGGCTTTACCGCGATTTGAGCCGGCGCTCTTTCGCAATGAACCGCAAGGCGCTATTTCTGATCGATGCGCCTGCTGCGTCATTCAAAATGCTACAGCGTCCTCTGCGCGTCTGAAGGATGCGCGGCGCTGTAGCGACAGGAGATCCGTCATGTCCTTCTTTCCCGGTAAAGACCCCCTGCCCGGCGATGCCTTCGCCTGCGACGCAATCGAGAACCTGATCATTCCGCGCACCAGCGATATCGGCGGTTTCCAAGTGCGGCGCGCTCTGCCCAGCAGGCAGCGGCGGCTCGTCGGCCCGTTCATCTTCTTCGACCGCATGGGGCCGGCGATCCTGAAGCCGGACGAGGCGCTCGACGTGAAGCCGCATCCGCATATCGGGTTGTCGACGGTCACCTATCTCTTCGACGGCGAGATCCGCCATCGCGACAGCCTCGGCACTGAAAAGGTCATCCGGCCCGGCGATATCAACCTGATGACGGCGGGGCGCGGCATCGTGCATTCGGAGCGCACGCCCGACAGTCTTCGCGGTCATCCGCTGCTGATGTCGGGGCTGCAGACATGGCTGGCGCTACCCGACGATAAGGAGGAGATCGATCCTTCCTTCGCCCATACGGAAAAAACCGAGATGCCGCTGATCGAAACAGCAGGCGTGCGCGGACGTGTCGTCATCGGCTCGTTCGAAGGCATGACGTCGCCCGTCCGTGTATTTTCCGACACGCTCTATGTCGATCTTAACCTGCAGCCGGGCACCCGATTTCCCTTCGGCGCGGGCCACGAGGAGCGCGCCGTCTACGTGCTCTCGGGCGAGGTCGTCATCGCGGGCGACCGGTTCGCTGCCGACCAGCTGCTGGTCTTCCGACCGGGCGATGCGATCACCCTCGAAGCCGGCGGCGAGGGTTGTCACCTGATGCTCTTCGGCGGCGCAGCCCTGAATTCGAAGCGTTATATCTGGTGGAATTTCGTTTCTTCCTCGAGGGAGCGGATCGAAAAAGCCAAGGAGGAGTGGCGCACCGGTCGCTTCGATATCGTTCCTGGCGACGAAGAGGAATTCGTGCCTTTGCCGGAAAGCTGAACCGCCCCGCGCTTGCGAATTAGAGCAGGATATCCTTCGAAAACCGCTCACACTTTTCGGTATCATGCTCTAAGGTGAAAACCTTCGGTTCCTGAAATGCACTTGTTTTGCCGTATTCTAATCGAATAAAGCGAGACAAGGAAAAGCAAGAAAGAGCGCCCGCCCGTGACACAACTGCCGAAGACCCCTCTGCTCGACCAGGTTAATTATCCCGCCGACCTGCGCAAGCTCGAGGATCGCGACCTGCCGCAGCTTGCACGCGAGGTCCGCGACGAAATGATCGATGCGGTGTCACGCACCGGCGGTCATCTTGGCGCCGGTCTCGGTGTGGTCGAGTTGACGATCGCCATCCACAGCGTCTTCGACACGCCTGATGATCGGCTGATCTTCGACGTCGGCCATCAATGTTATCCGCACAAGATCCTGACCGGCCGGCGCGATCGCATCCGGACGCTGCGCCAGGAGGACGGGCTTTCCGGCTTCACCCGCCGGGCGGAGAGCGAATACGATCCCTTTGGCGCGGCGCATTCCTCGACCTCGATCTCGGCCGGTCTCGGCATGGCGATCGCCGCCGATCTCGACAAGACAGACCGCCGCGTCATCGCCGTCATCGGCGACGGGGCGATGTCGGCCGGCATGGCCTATGAGGCGCTGAACAATGCCGGCGCGCTCGATGCGCGCCTCATCGTCATCCTCAACGACAACGACATGTCGATCGCGCCGCCGACGGGCGCGATGAGCGCCTATCTCGCCCGCCTCGCCTCAGGCCGCACCTATATGGGCTTCCGCGACTTCGGCAAGAAGCTGACGGCCTATCTCGGCAAGAACATCGACCGGGCGATCACCCGCGCCGTCGAGCATGCGCGCGGCTACGTCACCGGCGGTACGATGTTCGAGGAGATGGGCTTCTACCATATCGGGCCGATCGACGGGCATTCCTTCGACCACCTGCTGCCGGTGCTGCGCAACGTGCGCGACAATGCGCGCGGACCGGTGCTGATCCATGTCGTCACGCAGAAGGGCAAGGGCTATCCGCCGGCGGAAGCTGCGGCCGACAAATACCACGGCGTCAACAAGTTCGACGTCATCACCGGCGCACAGGCACGGGTCAAGCCGAATGCGCCGAGCTATACCAGCGTCTTTGCCGAAGCGTTGGTGCAGGAAGCCGCCCTCGACGATAAGATCGTCGGCATCACCGCCGCCATGCCGAACGGCACCGGCCTCGACAAGCTCGCCGAAGCCTTTCCGTCGCGCTGTTTCGATGTCGGCATCGCCGAGCAGCATGCCGTCACCTTCGCCGCCGGCCTTGCGGCGGAAGGCTACAAGCCCTTTGCGGCGCTCTATTCCACTTTCCTGCAGCGCGCCTATGACCAGGTCGTGCACGATGTGGCGATCCAGGGCCTGCCAGTGCGTTTTCCGATCGACCGTGCCGGTTTCGTCGGCGCCGACGGGCCGACGCATGCCGGCTCGTTCGACACTGCTTTCCTTACCACCCTGCCCGGCTTCGTAGTGATGGCAGCGGCCGACGAGGCCGAACTCAAGCACATGGTCCGCACGGCGGTCGCCTATGATGCCGGACCGATCTCGTTCCGCTATCCGCGCGGCGAAGGTGTCGGCGTCGACATGCCGGTGCGCGGTGAAATCCTGCAGATCGGCAAGGGCCGCATCGTCAAGGAAGGCACCAAGGTGGCGCTGCTCTCCTTCGGGACACGTCTTGCCGACTGTCTGCTTGCCGCCGAGGATCTCGACGCTGCCGGGCTTTCGACGACGGTCGCCGATGCACGCTTCGCCAAACCGCTCGACCACGATCTGATCCGCCAGCTCGCCCGCCACCACGAGATGGTGATCACCGTCGAAGAAGGCTCGATCGGCGGCTTCGGCAGCCAGGTGATGCACTTCCTCGCGACCGAAGGCCTGCTCGACAACGGGCTGAAGGTGCGCTCGCTCGTCATGCCCGATATCTGGATGGAGCAGGCCAAGCCCGAGGCGATGAATGCCCATGCCGGGCTTGATCGCGCCGGGATCGTCTCGACGGTGTTCCGGGCGCTTGGGCGCGGTGTTGCGGTTGGTGTTGCGGGATAGGATTATGTGAGGGCGTGCCGTGTGGCCCCCTCATCCGCCCTACGGGCACCTTCTCCCCGAGGGGAGAAGACGGAATCGAGACGTTGCGGCACATCTCTTCTCCCCTCGGGGAGAAGGTGCCGGCAGGCGGATAGGGGGCTGCCAAGCAGGTCCTCTCAATAGGAGAAGGCGGCGCATCGCTGCACCGCCCTCTTCAGGTGACGTCTCTTCTGAAGAAAAGCTCTCTCAGAACTCCGTCCAGTCTTCCTGAACCGCAACCGCGGCACTCGCCTGCCTGCCGCCGAAGGCCTTGGCGACGGTGCGGGTCAGTGCGCGGGCCGGAGAGGCGACCGGGCGGGCGTTCGTGCCGGCGACGGCTGCGCGGGGCGCTGTGGCAATCTGGCCGAGCTTGAACTGATGCAGTAGTTCGTCGAGAGCGTTTGCCTCCTGGGCAAGTGCATGGCTTGCCGCGGTCTGTTCTTCGACCATCGCGGCGTTCTGCTGCGTGCCTTGGTCCATGTTGTTGACGGCGGTGTTGATCTCCTGCAGCCCGATTGACTGTTCGCGCGTGGCGGTGACGATCGCGCCGACATGGCGGTTGATCTCCTGCACCTCGGCGACGATCGCTTCCAGCGCCTTGCCGGTCTCGCCGACGAGGGAGACGCCGGCAACGACCTGTTCGCCTGAGGTGGTGATTAGCGCCTTGATTTCCTTGGCAGCATTGGCCGAGCGCTGGGCGAGCTCGCGCACTTCCTGGGCCACGACGGCAAAACCCTTACCGGCATCGCCGGCGCGGGCCGCTTCCACGCCCGCGTTGAGAGCAAGCAGGTTGGTCTGGAAGGCAATGTCGTCGATGACGCCGATGATGTTGGAGATTTCGCCCGAGGACTTCTCGATCTGCTGCATGGCGGAGACGGCCTTGCGGACGACATCGCCTGACTTTTCAGCACCGAGGCGGGTGCGCTCGACAAGACTACCGACATCCTCGGCGCGTTTGGCGCTGTCGCGGACGGTCGTCGTCACTTCCTCAAGTGCTGCGGCGGTTTGCTCGACGGCGGCAGCCTGCTGCTCGGTGCGATGGGCAAGATCGTCGGCGGCCGAGCGGATCTCGCCGGCGCCTGCATTGATTGCGGAGGCATTGCGGCCGACCGACTGCAGAGCTGCCTGCAGCTTTTCGACGGCATTGTTGAAGTCATTGCGCAGGCTGTCATATTGCGGCGCGAACGGTGTCTGGATACGCGCGGCGACATCGCCGACGGCAAGGCCGGCAAGACCACCCGCCAAGGCGTCGATGGCATGGCGGATCTCGCCTTCCTCGCGCGCTTTCTGCTCGTCGCTTGCCTGGCGCTGGCGCTCGGCCTCGTCACGCATGCGGTCGGTCTCGCCGGAAAGCCGCAGCTTTTCGATCGCCGCCTGCTTGAAGACCAATACCGACTGAGCCATGCGGCCGACTTCGTCGCCGCGATCGGTGGCGGGAACTTCGATGTCGTTCTGACCGCCGGCAAGGCGATCCATGGCGGTCGTCATGCCGACGATCGGGCCGACGATGGTGCGTGACATGAGCCAGGCGAGCACGGCGGCGGCAAACGAGGCGATGATGCCGCCGGCAAGCAGCGTCGTCTTCAGATCGCTATTGGCATCGGCCTGAACCGTGGCAAGAGCATCCGACTTTTCGCGTGCGGTCGCCTTGATCTTGGCGGAGGCCTGGCGGAAACCGTCGAGCTGGCCCTTGGCGGCGTTGACGCCGATCTTGACGACCTCCTCGATCGGCATGTCGGTTTCCTTGCGGGCCTTGGCCTGCGGCTCGGCGAGCTCGTGGAAATAGAGGTCGGCGGCCTTCTGCATGCCGTCGATCATCTCGACCAGTTGGGGCTCGGCGGCAGCCGTCTGCTTGGCGGCAGCGATCGCCTTCAGCATGCGCTCGCGATTGGCGAAGATGTCGCCGTAGGTGCTGTCGCTGCGGAACAGGATGAAGCCACGCAGATTGACGGCCTGCTCGAGCATCGCCTGCAGCGCATCGTCGATCTGGTTGACGAGTAGCTCGGACTTTTCCTGCTCGGAAGAAGCGGCTGCGGACGCCGTCGCCTTGGAATAGACGAAGACGGAAACGGACATGAAGATAAGGATTAGAGCTGCGAACGTGGCCGCAAGCTTACCGTTCAAGGATATGTTTTTAGCGGACATCGATGAATTTCTCCTGACGACAGTCTACGCGGCGAGAGGCGGGTCGCGCGAAACGCGCAACCGCAGGGACGTCTGAATTGGGAACATGATTGGCGGAAAAACGCCTGCGCCTTCATGGCGTGAAGCAGTTCGCACGAACCGCTGCAATCGAGCCGAACCTATGCGGGCAGGCTTTAAATTTGTTTAAATTGTGCGGCGCAGCAGCGCCGAGGCCAAGAATTATTGCGCTTCCGGAGGGCTGAGGATCAGGATGTCAAGGTCCTTCTCGGGATCGAAATCCTCCGCCGTCATCCGGAAGGTGGTCGGGCTGATCTTCTGAACGTTGCTGCCGCAGAAGCTGATGAGATTGCCGGGCTTGCCCTTATCGATCGTCAGCTGGAAACGCCTGATCGGTCCCGCCCAATTGGCGCCGGTCGACAGAACATAGGAGATCCAGCTTTCCGTATAGTTCGCGCCTCCGGCCTCGGCTTCCCTGGCACGCTGCTGGGCGACCCTCGTAAAATCACCATCCAGGCAATATTTGCGGGAATATTCCTCGAAACGCTCACCTTTCGGCTCACCGTCTTCGAGGAAGCTGATCGCCACGGTACCGCCGACGGCCGGCTTGTAACGATGCTCAACGCTGACCTTCTTCTTCGCCGGAAAGGTGGTGCGCCACCAATAGGTCGAGCGCAGCGTCCAGAGCGGCACGAGAGTAATTTTCTCGGCGCCGTTGCCGTCGCCTTCCGCCATGGGATAGACGAGGCCGCGCACAATCCAGTCCTTCCGGACGGTTTCGGGAAGCTTTGCCAGCGCCTCGGTCGTCTTCTGACTGAAAGGCAGGACGGGAATGCCGTATTTGGCGAATTCGTCGGTCACATCGATGCCGAGCGAGACGACGCGTTGCTGCAGCTTGGCGGTGATTGGGCTGCCGTCCTGCACGGTGGAGAAATGCAGGAAATTATCGCTGTCATAATCGGAGATGGCGGAATTGTTGTCCACCTGACCTGTGATGTCAGGCATCGGGAAGGCGACCAGGCTTTCAACATCCTTATCGGACGTATTCTCGAATACGTAGTCGACGCGCACGTCCGACGCGGAAATGAAAAGATCCTCCTCCGCCATGCTGACATCGTCGGACTGGGCGAAGATCAGCCCGCCGGTCTTGACCTCGGCCATCGTATCGTTCGCGAGCGCGGGCGATGCGATCCCCGCCGCGACAAGAAGAGTGAAGAGCTTCAGCATAAAACACCCCTGTGCCTGCGGCTCGCCCCGCATTTCGCCGCCGCAGGATTATCGCCGAAAGCTTTTGAGGGTCAATGACGGTTTCCGGAACAAAATACTTGCAAGCTGCGGCTTTGCCGGTCATTCACAGCCGATGTCAGATCAAAACAGCCAGCGCCTCGACCAGCTTCTCGTCACCCTCGGCCTCTTCGCCAGCCGCTCGCGGGCCCGCGATGCCGTACAACGCGGCACCGTGAAGATCGGCGGCCAGGTGGTGACCAAGGCGGGGGCGGTCTTCAGCGAGGACGCGGCAATCGAGATCGACGATCCGGCGCAGGACTACGTCTCGCGGGCGGCGCTGAAGCTTGCCGCAGCCCTCGATCACTTCCGGCTCGATCCTGCCGGCCATCACTGTCTCGATATCGGCGCTTCCACGGGAGGCTTCACCGAGGTGCTGCTGCAACGGGGTGCGGCGCACGTCACCGCGATCGATGTCGGCCACGGGCAAATGCACCCGCGTATATCAGGCGATCTCCGCGTGACGAACAGGGAAGGACTCAACGCCCGCAACCTGACGGCAGATGATATCGGCCATCCCGCCACCTTCATCGTGTCCGACGTCTCCTTCATCTCGCTGAAGCTTGCGCTTGCGCCGGCCCTCGAGATCGCCGGGCCGGGCGCCGTCGCCGTGCTCCTGGTCAAGCCGCAGTTCGAGGCGGGGCGCGAGGCGATCGGCAAGGGCGGGCTGCTGAAGGACCCGTCGTCTGCTCCCACTGTTGCTGCGGAGCTGGAACGCTGGTTCGTCGAGGACATGGGCTGGAAAAGCCTCGGCCTCATTCCCTCCCCGATTTCCGGCGGCGACGGCAATCAGGAATTCCTCCTGGCAGGATTGAAACCATGAGCACCGAAACCGTCACGATCGAGAAGCTCGGCGCCCAGGGCGACGGCATCACCAGCAGCGCCGGTGGACCGGTCTATGTACCCTTTTCCCTGCCCGGGGAAACCGTGGCGATCGCCCGCGTCAAAAGCCATGGCACGATCATGTCTATCACGACATCCTCGCCCGATCGGCAGGAACCGGCCTGCCGGCATTTCGGCCCCGACGGCCTCAACGGCACCTGCGGCGGCTGCACGCTGCAGCATCTGGCGGATAATCCCTACCGCGCCTTCAAGCGCCAGCTGGTCGTCGATGCGCTGAAATCCAAGGGGCTGACGCCAGAGGTCGGCGAGATCGTTCCTGCCCGGCCGGGCGAACGCCGGCGCGTGGTCTTTGCGGCGCGCAAGACCGAGAAGGACATGCTCATCGGCTTCAACCAGGCCGAAAGCCATCATATCGTCGCGATCGAGGAATGTCCGATCTCCTCGGCTGGGATCATCGCACGGCTGCCGGCGATCAAGGCGATTGCGGCTTCGCTTGCGACAAATGCCGAGCCTTTCCGCGTTTCGGTGCTCGAAACGCTCTCCGGCCTCGATATATCGGTCGACGAAATCAAGAAACTGCCCGACCCACAGCGGCGCAAGGCAATCGAGACGGCGCTCAGCCTGCGCGGTATCGCCCGTGTTTCGCTGAACGGCGAAATCCTCGTCGAACCGTCCAAGCCGCTTATCGATTTCGGCGGCGTCCAGGTTTCGCCGCCGCCGGGCAGCTTCACCCAGGCGACGAAGCCGGCGGAAGAGGCAATGGCGGAGCTGGTGCTCGCCCATGCCGGCAAGTCGAAGCGGATCGCCGATCTCTTTGCCGGCGCCGGCACGTTTTCGCTGAGACTGGCGCGGATCGGGCGCGTCCACGCCGTCGAGGCCGAGGGCAAAGCGCTTGCCGCACTCGACCATGCCGCCCGCAATACGCAGGGGCTGAAACCGGTCACCGTCGAGAAGCGCGATCTCTTCCGCCGTCCGCTGATGACGCAGGAATTCAAGCCCTATGATGTGGTCGTCTTCGACCCGCCGCGCGCCGGCGCGGAGTTTCAGTGCAAGGAGCTTGCCCGCTCGGCGGTGAAGAAGATCGCGGCCGTCAGCTGCAATCCGCTGACGCTGGCGCGCGACCTCGCAATCCTCGTCGAGGGCGGCTACCGGATCACCGGTGTGACGCCGATCGACCAGTTCCTCTGGACCTCGCATGTCGAGGTGGTCGCGACGCTGGAGAAATAGATTTCTCCAGCAGATCAACGACGCATGAAAGCTTCGAAAGCGGCGCGTGCCTCCGCGCTTTTGAGGCGCGCCGAGAAATGGCGGGCCTCCTCGTCGATGCGGGCGATGATCTCACCCCGGTCGCCGCGGATGAGGTCGCGGGCGATGCGCAGCGCCTCCGGCGGCTTGGCGGCGAGCCGGGCGGCGGCGGCAAGGGTTGTCGCATCGACCTCGCCGGGTTCGACGATCTTCCAGATCAGGCCGGCTTCCCTTGCCTCGGCGGCCGAGAATGCTTCGCCTGCCGCAAGCAGGGCGAAGGCGCGCTGATGGCCCATGAGGCGCGGTGCGACGAGGCTGGAGCCGGCTTCCGGCACCAGCGCCAGGTCAACGAAAGGCGTGCGGAACTGGCTGCGGTTTGAGGCTATGGTCAGGTCGCAATGGAGATGGATCGTCGTGCCGATACCGATCGCAAGACCATCGACGCCCGAGACGACGGGTTTTTCGGCATTCACCAGCGCATAGAGGAAATCGATGATCTCCGTCACCATGCCGTCGCCCATCGCGGCGGTGAGAAAATCGTTCAGGTCGTTGCCGGCCGAGAAGCAGCCTTCGGTGCCGAGAAAGGCGGTGGCGCGGATATCGGGATTCGCGTTCGCCGCATTCAGCGCATCAGTCATCCGGCGATACATGGCGCGGGTGATGGCGTTCTTCTTTTCCGGCCGGTTGAAGCGGATGGACTGAACGCCGGGATAGGCGGAAGGCTGCTCGACAACGATGTGGTCGGTCATGGGATCTCCTCAGGCAAGCAGGATGCGGGCGGCGGCAAGGCTTGCCGCGCCGTTGACGACCCGGTCGCGAAGGGCTGCGGTCTCGGCAAGCAGGTTTTCGGCGGCGAAGCGGCAGAGCGCGATGCGGCCATCACTTCCGCCATCGCCGCTTTCGGCGAGCCCGCCCTTGGCGAGATAACAGCCGGTGAGCACGAGGCCGAACAGGCGTTGATAGGGCGTGGCACCGGAGAGCGCCTCGGCCGCCTTTTCATCAGCAAGCGTCTTCAGCAGCCAGTCGGTCGCCTGCTCGAGGTCGGCGATGCCAGCATCGAGCCGGGCAGCGGTATCGCCGAAACCATCGAGATTGGAGCAGCGGACAGAATCGGCGATCTCGCGGAGTTCGGCGATGAAGCCTTTCACCTGATCGCCGCCGGATAAAGGCAACTTGCGAGTGACGAGGTCGATCGCCTGAATGCCGTTGGTGCCTTCGTAGATCGGCGCGATGCGGGCGTCGCGGAGATAACGCGCGGCACCCGTCTCCTCGATGAAGCCCATGCCGCCATGCACCTGGATGCCGAGCGAGGCGACCTCGACGCCGGCATCGGTCGAGAAGGACTTGGCGATCGGCGTCAGCAAAGCGGCGCGCTCCTGCCAGTGCCGGCGGTCGTCGTCTGCGCGGTGGGACATGTCGATCGCATGGGCGCAGGCATAGGAGATGGCGCGCGCCCCTTGCGTCAACGCCTTCATGGTTAGCAGCATGCGGGCGACATCGGGATGTTCGACGATCGGGCTCATGCCGGCGCCGCTCCAGCCGGGCGCCCTGCCCTGCGTGCGTTCCCGGGCATAGGCGACGGCCTTCTGCGTGGCGGCCTCTGAGATCGCGACACCCTGCATGCCGACGGCAAGGCGGGCGTTGTTCATCATCGTGAACATGCAGGCGAGCCCCTTGTTTTCCTCGCCGACCAGCCATCCCACGGCACCCTTTTCATTGCCGAATTTTCCGTCGCCATAGATCATCGTGCAGGTCGGTGAACCGTGGATTCCGAGCTTGTGCTCCAGCGAGTGGCAGAAGAGATCGTTGCGGGCGCCGAGCGAGCCGTCGTCATTCACCAGGAATTTCGGCACCAGAAAGAGCGAGATGCCGCGTGTGCCGGCCGGCGCATCCGGCAGGCGGGCAAGCACCAGGTGGATGATGTTCTCGGCCGCATCATGTTCGCCCCAGGTGATGAAGATCTTCTGGCCGAAGAGGCGATAGCTGCCATCGGAACGGCGCTCGGCGCGGGCCTTCAGGACGCCGAGATCGGAACCTGCATGCGGCTCGGTCAGGTTCATGGTGCCGGTCCATTCGCCTGACACCATCTTCTCCAGATATTTGTCTTTCAGCGCATCGCTGCCATGGGCGCTCACGGCCTCGATCGCCCCCATCGTCAGCGTCGGAGCGAGCGCGAAGGCCATGGAACCGGAATTCCACATTTCGAGGGCCGCGACGTTCAACATATGCGGCAAGGCCTGGCCGCCGAATGCCTCGGGCGCCGTGAGGCCGTTCCAGCCGCCGGCGATCCAGTTGCGATACAAATCGCGCCAGCCGTCCGGCAGTCTGACCTCGCCATCGGTCAGACGGGCGCCCTGGCGATCGCCGATTTCGGCGAGAGGGGCCACTTCCTCTGTGGCAAAACGTCCCGCCTCCGCGAGAATGGCATCGACCAAATCCTCGCCGAGATCACCGAAAAGCCCTTTTGAAAGCGCCTCGCCCATGCCGGCTACATGCTTCAACGTGAACGCGATTTCCTCGACGGGCGCTTTATACATGCTATTTTTCCTCCTGAGATCGCCTGCGCAAGGCAAACCCTCCGGGTTCAGAGCTAATTGATTTTTACGTAAACGTCAATTTCGATTTCCGCAACCGCTGTGCGATAGTTCGCCCGCCATGGCGCTTGACCCTTGCGCCCTTGCACAAATGAACGTCATGGAGAATCTCTAGTGCATAACGTGATAGAGGGTGCTTAGCGCGTCCGACTGGACGCGCGGCGCCCTGAGAAATGAAATCGCCTTCGCAAAGGATCGGCGAACAATGGATACATTGCCCGTCAACATACCCGGTTTCGTCTGGGCCTATCGTTTCTCGCCTGATGAAAAGACCGCGGTGCGGTTGAACAACAGCGCGACCGTGGTAGAGCTGACCGCCGACAATTGTTTCTACTGGCTGCATCTCAACCTTGTCGACGCCCGCGTGCCGGCACTGCTCGATACCCTGGACGGATTGACGGAGGATGCGAAATCGGCGCTGACGACGCGCGATACGCATGCGGCCATCACCGTCGACGAGCAGATGCTCTATGGCACGCTCGTCGATTGCCAGCGCGATTTCGCCCAGGATACCAACAATCTCGGCTGGCTGCATTTCGCCATGTCCGACCGCTTCATCATCACCACAAGGCTGCAGCCGCTGCGTAGCGTCGAACGGGCGCGCGCGCTGATCGAGAAGAATCCGGGCAAATTTTCGCGGCCAGTCGATCTCTTCGAACTGCTGGTCATCGAATTCCAGCGCACGCTGATTGCGATCGTCATCGAACTCACCGAAGAGCTGAATCTGATCGAGGACATCGTCTACGACAACGCGCCACGCGACGAACGCCGGCGCCTGGCGCCGGTGCGGCGCACCGTGGTCAGGCTGCATCGGCATCTGCGCACGGTGCTGGCGCTGATGCGCCGGGCCGCCGCGGCCGACGACGATGAGATGCCCTTCGGCTTCGACGACGTGGCGCGGCGGCTGACGAGCCGGCTGGAAACGGTCGACCACGATATCTATGCGCTGCAGGACCGAGCACGCCTGCTGCATGAAGAAATCGATTCGAAGCAATCCTCCGAAACCAACCGCCACCTCTATTTGCTGTCGATCATGACGGCCTTCCTGCTGCCGCCGACCCTGGTGACCGGCTTCTTCGGCATGAACACGGCCAACCTGCCCTTCGCCGTTGGCGACTACGGCACGGAATACGCCGTCGCCCTCATCGTCGCCTCCATCGCTTTTGCGTGGTGGCTGCTGAGGCGCGTGGATATTCTTTGAACGCAAAACGCCCGGCGTGACTGCCGGGCGCCTATGCGATTCAGCGGGCAGGCATCAATAGGGCGAATAGCACTGCTGACGCGGGCCGTTATTGGGCTGGAACGTGTTGTCGTAGGCCCGGTAGGAACGGTAGCGATTTGCGCACCAGGCCACGTGAGCCGAGCCCATGCTAGGTGCGGGCGCGACATAACGCGGCTGCGCGGTAACGGCGCCGCCGATGATCACACCGGTGCCGAAGGCAGCGAGCGGATACCAGTAGCCGTTATAATGGCGATATCCCGGACGGTAATAGCTATATCCGCGATAACCGCCGTACCAGCCGGGCCGGTAATAGGCGCCCGGGCGATAACCAGGCCGATAGCCGGGCCGGTAATAATCGCCGCGATAATAACGACGGTACTGGACGTTTTCCACTGCGGAGGATTTTTCCACTTGCGGAGCGATGGGCATCTGCATTGCCTGCGACGGCACGAAGCCTGTCAGAACGACGGCGGCGGCCAGAAGTGCCGTCGCGACCTTGTTTCTCAGCCCGATCATTGCTTCATCTCCCATTCAACAGCGATCACCGCCTGCCCAGCAATGCTTTGACGCCCGAATGGTTCCAAAAGCAGCCGGGGCCGGCTGCCTTTCCTTTTAGATCAGCTGAACTGAACCAGACATTAACTGGCGCGGACAGCGAAATCAGGCAACGGCCGAGATTTTCGCCTGATCGCCCTGCAGGCGGTTCACCATGAAGTTCGAATACCATTCGAGGAACTGCATGACGCCGCCCTCATGCACGGCGGAATAGGGACCTGGCTCGTAGGCCGGCGAGTGAATGCCGAAGGCGTTTTCCTCGACGATGCGGCGATCCTGGTCGTTGGTCTCCGTCCAGACGTGGGTCAGCTCTTCCAGATTGTAGTCCACCCCTTCGACCGCGTCCTTGTGGACGAGCCACTTGGTCGTCACCGCCGTCTCATTGGCACTGAGCGGCAGCACGCGGAAGGAGATGGCGTGGTCGCCGAGCAGGTGGTTCCAGGTCGTCGGATAGTGGAAGAGCAGCATGGTGCCGATACGATCGATCGAGATATCATTGGACATCCGGCGCTTGACGGCGGGCTTGCCCGACATTGTGTAGCTCTCGGCATCCTCGATCAACGGCATGCGCGCGGTGCGGAACTGACCGTCCGGCGAAATCTGGAACTTGCTGGGCAGACCGGCCGCCTCGCAGCGCTCCCAATGGCCCGCGATCTCCGGATCGTCGGCGCCGCCGTCCGTGCCGGTGACACTCGGGGCTTCGGGATAGGTGCGGCAGAGTTCGGGGTGGTTGGCCGCGCAGTGATAGCACTCGCGGTTGTTTTCCCAGACGAGTTTCCAGTTGCCCTTCTCTATGATCGTGCTCTGGAAGGCGACCTTGGTCTCGCCGATCCGGTGCGGCGCCATATAGGGCTCGATCTTGTCGCGCATCGGCTGGAAATCAGGGGCGGTGTTGGCAAGGCAGATGAAAATGTAGCCTGCCACGCTCTCGCAATGGACGGGCTTCAGGTTGAAGCCGCTCTTGTCGAAATCGTCGCCCATATGGCGGGCGAATGCGAGCTTGCCGTCGAGGTCATAGGTCCACTGATGATAGGGGCAGACGAGACGCACGGAGGAGCCATGCTCCTTGGTGCAGACGCGCGAGCCGCGATGGCGACAGCTGTTGTGGAAAGCGCGGATGACATTGTCGCGGCCGCGGACGATGACCACAGGATAAGTGCCGATCTGAACGGTGAAATAGGCGCCCGGCTTCGGCAGCTCGCAATCATGACCGATGAACAGCCAGTCGCGATAATAGATCATCTCCATATCAAGCCGGAAATAATCCTCGTCGGTGTAGAACGGCTGCTCGAGGCTGAAGCCCTCACGGCGGTTCTTGAGCTGACGCAAAACGTTGCTGCGAATATCCATCTTTGTGTCCTCGTGCATCAGGCTGCCAGCCTTGAGAAGGCCGGCGGAAGCGCGCCCGCTTCCTTCTCCTCGGGAGAATTGTTCACGGCGTCATTTAATCACCGAGCATGTCTGCCGCGTGGTTATAATGCGACATCGGCTTCGAAATTGACGACAGGATGCCGCAAGGCGCCACTGGCTTATCCCAATCGATCGCATCACCCGACTCTTCAGGCAATTATCGTCAATTGCGCTATGGCGTAAAGACCGGTTCGGCACTGAGATCTTCTGCCTGATACCGACAGTTGTCGCATCTGCGACATATGTCAGCGCTTGCCTTAGCATTCCCTGGGTTGCCAGGCCGCTTTAACATCGCGTTAAGCATACCGCTCTATCCTTGTGGTGATTGCAGACTGACCGAAGAACGCGAACCATGGCCAAACTCCGTTATTTCGATGCGAAAGAAGCAGGCAAACTGCAGGAACCGCAACTGATTGCGGCGCATTCCGAATTCTTACGCACTGGCCGCATCACACGCGAGCGGCGGCACTGGCTGGCCGAGGAAAAACGCTACCTCACCCATGAGGAGGTGGCGGCAAAAACGGGCCGCAAACTGCAGGTGGCCGGCGAGAAGACGCATCAGCACATCAACGGCTTCCACCGGTCGATCCAGTTTCCGAAGATGATCTTCCACCGGACGCTGGAGGACAGCCCGCATCTCGGCTATTGCCACGTCACCGCCGCGCGCACGAAGTTCGCCCACTACGAAGAGGTGAGCTGGGCCTTCTACATCGCCAATTTCTATTCCGACATCGGCGAGAACGACAACTTCTTCGAACATATCGATGTCGGTTATTCCCGCATGTATTTCGCCGTCGCGATCAAACCCGGCGAGAATTCCGCGGAAAAGATGACCATCGACCGGTCTGTGCGCGGCAACGGACTGCTCTTCCGCACCCATGATCCGCAGGCGGCGATCCGCAACATCCTGCTGCTCGGCGCCCGCAACGAACAACTGCGCGAAATCATCCGCCAACTCTAAAGCGCGTCGCGCCAAATCGGATTCATGCGACGCGCTTTGGGTCTTCATTCGATGCATGTCGTTGTCCCAAAACCGCGCCACACTTTTGGGCGACATGCATTGGACGAACAACGCGATTGATCGCGGGCGACGGAAAGCCTAATGACTGCCGGTAAACCACCGGACGGCACATGGCACGCACAATCGACATCAAGGCAGACAGACAGGCAGCGCTCGAAGCGGCCTGCGCCGCTCTTGCCGACGGCTTTGCGATCGCCATGCCGACGGAGACCGTCTACGGTCTTGCCGCCGACGCCACCAATCCGGCAGCCATCACCCGCATCTACGAGACGAAGGGACGGCCGCGCTTCAACCCGCTGATCTGCCACATGGCCGATCTTGCGATGGCCGAGGAGCACGCCGAATTCGATCCGGTTTCGCGGGCGCTCGCCACAGCCTTCTGGCCCGGCCCGCTGACCCTGGTGCTGCCGCTGAAACCTCAAAGTCCGATCCATTCGCTGGCAACCGCCGGGCTCGACAGCGTCGGCGTCCGCGTGCCGAAGGGTTTCGCCGGCGCGTTGATCGGCGCCTTCGGACGGCCGCTCGCAGCCCCCAGTGCCAATACGTCGGGCCGGATCAGCGCAACGAGTGCCGCTCACGTCGAAGCCGACCTCGGAGTGAAGATCCCGCTAATCCTCGATGCAGGAGCCAGCGCCGTCGGCGTCGAATCGACGATCGTCAAGGTGGAGGACGGGCAGATGAGACTGCTTCGGCCGGGCGGGCTGGCGGCACGTGAGATCGAACGCGTCGCAGGCAAGCCGCTGCTGCGTGCGAAGACGGCATCGGCCGCAATCGAGGCGCCGGGCATGCTGGCCTCACATTACGCGCCCGGCGCTTCCGTGCGCCTCAATGCGACGGCGGTGGAACCGGGCGAGGCGTTGATTGCCTTCGGCAGCGCTGCTGTATCCGGCGCAGACGGTGCGCGGATCGTCCTCGACCTCAGCCCGCGCGGCGACCTTGCCGAAGCGGCGGCAAATCTTTTCGACTATATGAAGCGGGCCGATGCCAGCGGGGCGTCGAGCATCGCCTTTTCGCGAATCCCCGAAGAGGGACTGGGCGAAGCCATCAACGACCGCCTGCTGCGGGCGGCCGCTCCCCGCGACTGAAAACCGCCAGGTATAGAGATAGAGAAGCGAGCCGATGACCAACCCCAGCATTTCCACCGAGCATCTCGACCGCTTCGCCGCCATCGTCGGCGACAAATACGCGCTTCGCGGCGAGGCCGACCTTGCTCCGCATCTGATCGAAAACCGCGGGCTCTATCACGGCTCCTCCCCTCTCCTCCTGAAACCAGGCTCGGTCGCCGAAGTCTCAGCGATCATGAAGCTTGCGACGGAGACCGGAACGGCGATCGTGCCGCAAACCGGCAATACCGGCCTCGTCGGCGGCCAGACGCCGCGTGAGGGCAAGTCCGATATCATCCTGTCGCTCGAGCGCATGAACCGGATCCGCGACGTCGATCCGGTGGCGAACGTGCTGGTGGCCGATGGCGGCGCCATCCTTGCCGAGGTTCAGAAGGCGGCCGAGGCGCATGGGCGGCTCTTTCCGCTGTCGCTTGGCTCGGAGGGTTCCTGCCGCATCGGCGGCAACCTTTCCACCAATGCCGGCGGCACGGCCGTGCTTGCCTACGGCAATATGCGCCAGCTCTGCCTCGGCCTCGAAGTGGTGCTGCCGACCGGCGAGATCTGGGACGGGTTGCGCCGCCTGAAGAAGGACAATACCGGTTACGACCTGCGCGACCTCTTCATCGGCGCCGAAGGCACGCTCGGCATCATCACCGGCGCTGTGCTGAAGCTCTTCCCGCAACCGCTCGGCCATCAGGTGGCCTTTGCAGGCCTGAATTCGGTCGAAGACGCGCTTGCCCTCTTCAACCTCGCCTCCAGCCTCTGCGGCGCCTCGCTCACCGGTTTCGAGCTGATGCCGCGCTTCGGCGTGGAGATCACCGCGCGGAACATCGACGGCGTGCGCGATCCCCTGGAAGCGGCCTATCCGTGGTACGTGCTGATCGATATTTCAACGTCGGACTCGGCCGAGACAGCGGAGCGGATGATGAACGCTCTCTTGGAACAGGGATTCGAGGCCGGGCTGGTGCTGGATGCCGCGATCGCCTCATCGGTGGCGCAGCAGAAGGCGCTCTGGCACATGCGCGAGAGCATGTCCGAAGCCCAGAAGCCGGAAGGCGGCTCGATCAAGCACGATGTTTCCGTGCCGGTGTCGAAGATTCCGCATTTCATGGCGGAAGCGGAAGAAGCGGTGATGGCGGCTATGCCCGGAGCCCGCATCTGCGCCTTCGGCCATATGGGCGACGGCAACATCCATTACAATATTTCCCAGCCGCTCGGCGCCGACAAGGACGCCTTCATCGCCCGCTGGCACGAGATGAACCACATCGTTCACGGGCTGGTGCTTGCCCATAACGGCTCGATCTCAGCCGAACACGGCATCGGCCAATTGAAGCGTGACGAGCTGGCGACGATCCGCCCGGCGATCGAAATCGAGCTGATGCGTCGCATCAAACGCGCCTTCGATCCGGCAAACATCATGAACCCGGGAAAAGTGGTCAGCCTCGATCCTTGAGGCCGACGGTCAGGGCGATCAGCTTTTCTGCGTACCGCCACCGGTCAGGAGCTGCAGTGCCGGTGACTGTTGCGTATTGTTCTTGACGTCGTACATCGCGGTGAACCGGCGCAACAGCTTGTCGACCTTCTTCGGATCCTGAAGATCCTCGAGCTTGACGAAGCGGCCGACGAGATCGGCCTGCTTGGCGACATCCATGCCCGATATCTGCGTCGGCAGGCTGTAGGCGGTGGTGATCACCTGGTAGAGCGCCTTGTCGCCGAGGATCGAATAGATCGAGGTGATGCTCGGGGCCTTGCGGCTGAAATAGAGGGCGAGACGGACACCGTCATTGCTTTGGCCCTGCTGGCTTTCCATCGTCTGCTGGACGAAAAGCTGCTGAGTGTGGTCCTCGGCCGCCTTGTTCTGGATGGCGCCGATCTTGGCGCGGGTGAGGTTGCCGTCCTTGTCGAAGTTGAAGGCAGCGACAATATCCTTGAAGCGCGCGTCAGCCTTGGTGTTGAGGTAGCTCTTCTTGTCATCGGGATCCGAGGTGAAGATCTTCTTCAGCGTGGCCTTGTCGTAATTCTTCGGGTCGAGGTTGTTCGCCTTCAGCACCAGGCCAGTCAGTCGGCTGTCGTTCAGGAAATCGTCGAGCGACTTCACTTTCGCCATGCCCTTGGCGAAATAATCGACTTCGGCCGTCGCATCCTTCGATGCCTTGTCCTTCACCGGCCCGGCCTTCAGCAGCATGGTCATATGCGACTTGTAGTCGGTGGCGTACTTGGCCATGGTCGCGTCGGGCAGCGCCTGGAAGGGTGAGGCCGCCTTGCCGTCGGGACCGAAGTTGAAGGCGCGGGCCATCTTGGTGATGCGGTCATCCTTGAGGGACGCGATATATCCCTTCGGATCGTAGGCATCGCTGGTCAGGATCTTGCGCATCATCGACCGCGGCACGTCCTGCTCCGTCAGGCCGAAGGCCTGCAGCGCCACGTGATAGGGATCCGGCAGATTATCATTGCTCTTGCTGAAATCAGCCGTCGCATTGGTGCGCAGGAAATCATTGACGGTCTTGATATCGGAAAAGTCCAGCAGGCTGTTGCTGGGGGCCAGCATGCTTTTATAGTTGGACGCTACCTCGCTGATCGCCTCGTCACGCTCGTCGTCGTAGCGTGCAGCATAGTTGTCGTTGGTGGCCTGGGCCTGATCGGCGTTCTGAACCGAGCTGAGAGCTGGAAGCGATCCGTCGGCCGCGAAGTTAAAGTCCGCGTTGAGATCAGCATGGCCGGCCGCGGCAGCAGCTGTCGGATCGGTCAGAATACTCTTCAGATCGGCGTCCGAGATATCGAAAGGCAGATCGTAGGTGCTTTTCAGAAAATTGGTGATGGCGGGATCGGCCAGCAGTTCGTCGACGTTGCCGACCGACGTCATCCGGGCGGAATAGTCGTCCGTGCGTGCCGAGGCGCTGAATTTCGTGCTGTTGATCTGGCTGGCCGTCTGCGCAGCCATGCCGTCCTTGAGCGAGCCGTCCGCCTTGAAATTGAAGGCGGCGGCGACATCGGCATAAGTGCCGGTGCCGCTCTGGTCGGTCAGGATGGCGCGAAGAGCGACGTCGCTGACCGTCGACGGGATGCCATAGGCGTTGCGCACGAAATTGTTCAGTTTGCGATCCGCCAGCAACTGATCGACGTTGGAGATGCCAGCGATCGTCGACTGGTAGTAGACTGCCGCACTGTCGGCCTTGCTGGCCGTGCTCGCGCTCTGAGAGGCGCTCTGGGAGGCATGAAGGGTCGCAACCGATCCGTCCGCCTTGAAATTGAAGAGGTCGTGAACGTCGCCATAGCCTTGCGCGGCAGCAGCCGAAGGATCGACCAGGAAGGTCCTCAACGTCGCATCGGAGACGCTGTCTGCGATCTGCATGCTGTTTCTGAGGTAGCTCACCGAAACCGGATCGGACATGATGTCATCGACGTTGGTGACATTGCCGATCATGCTGTTGAAGTGTGCTGCGTTCGCCGCCGACTTGTCGGTGGTCGATTTCTGTTGCGCCGCCGTCTGGATCGCGGATCCGTTGATCGAGCCGTCCGCCTGAAAGTTGAAGTCAGCGTTGATGTTGGCATGTCCCTGAGCCGCGGCATAGGACGGATCAGTCAGGATGTTCTTCAAATCGGCATTGCTGAAACTCGTGCCGAGACCGTAAGCATCCTTGATGTAGCGCGCCAACACGTTGTCCGCGAGCAGGTCGTCGACATTGGTGATGCTGCTCGATTGCGAGGTGACGGTGTAATACTTGTTCGTGCTTGAGGCAGCCGACTGCAGCTTGTTCGCCTGGTCGATCGACTGAACACGCACGGTGTTCGAGGTCGTGCCGTCAGCCTTGAAATTGAAGGCGTTATAGACATTGGTAAAGCCCATCAGCTGGGCATAGCTTGGATCGGTGAGCACCATGCGCAGCGCTGGGGCCGTAAAGTCAGCCCCCATGCTGTAGGCCGTCTTGATGTAGGAGGTCAGACGGTTGTCCGCGACCAGATCGTCGACATTGGTGATCGTGCCGATCTTGGCGGTGTAATAGGCCTTGTTGTAGTCGGCCGCCGTCTTGCTGACGTAGTAGACATCCGAACCGACCGAATTGTCGATGATGACCGATTGGGAGTTCAACGTGTAGGTCTCGATGACCGAGGACTTCTGCGCGGCGGTCTGCGCCGTGCCGGTGACCGTGCCGTCGGCATTGAAGCTGAACTGGGCGGCAAGCGCCTTGTACTTGTCGCCGCCTTGCGTATTGACGACGCTGTTGGGGTCGCTGAGATCGCTCGTCAGCACCTGCCGCAGAAAATCCTTCGACGCATAGGTGGGATCAATCTTGAAGGTCTTCAGCACATAGGTGCGCAGCCGCGTATTGTTGACCAGATCATCGACGGTCTGCACGCTGTCGATATTGTTGCTGTAGTAGGTGCTCTCAGTGCTAGCGGCCTTGTCGGCATCGACGAAGGACTGCTTGTAGAGGCCGATGAGATCGTCCTCCTGCGCATCCGTCTGCACATCCTTTTCAGGCGAGTTGAAATTGAAGGCAGCGGCGAATTCGCGGTAACGCGTATCGGAGAGCTTGTTGGCGTAGCTGTTGGGATCGGTGAGATCGCTTTCCAGCACCTTCTTCATGAAGGCCTTGGCGTAGGTCATGTCCTCGAGGCCATAGGCCTTCATCGCATAGCTGTAGAGCTTGTAATCGCCGAGGAAGTCGTCGACGGTTTTGACCTTATTGATATTGTCCGCGTAGTACTGGGCTTCCTTCTTGACGGTCGACTGCGACGCAACTTTGGCGAGGCTGGACGTCATATCCTTCGACAAAATCGAGTATGCGAGGGAAGCCGTAATCATGAAAAGCGCCCTTTTCGGCAAATTCTTTAAGAGAATCACACACTGTTGGTGACGACATTTTGCCACGAAAAACTTACCTGAGGCTTACCCCAGGGTGTGCCGCTTCAGGACACCACACCGTTCACCTTCCGGAAACCCTGCCGGATTCGGTTTTGATAACCATCGCAGGAGGCAAAGTTTTCTTAACCGCAATTTTTAAGCTGTACGGAACGGGGCACGCCTATTGTCGGCCATAGAGGACGAAAAGTCCCAAGGAGAAGACCGGAAACGGCTCTCAGGTAAGACAAGGGTAGAATGAAATGAACAATCCCGTTATGAAGCCCGCCTGGGCTGGTACAACGTTGCGCCTCGATCCGTCCCGCTTTCCCCAGCAGGTCAGCTACGCCATCCATGATTGTTCGGATGACGTCAACATCACGATAGACGAGCGCGGCGCGGTCCTGCGTAAGGTCCTTCCCTCCAGCGGCCTGCCGCTCTCGATTGCGCTGCCGAAGCGCGTCTTCAAGGGTGTCGCCGCCCGCGCCATCGACCATGGTGACGGCGAGGTCACCGTGACGCTCGAGCTCCACCACGCAGACCCGGAACTCTGCGTTCCCCTGCTTGTCGCCCATGATCTCAGCGATATCGCCGCTGACTGGCGCAGCTGGTCCGAAGCCTTCCGAATCCCGATGCTGATGGTCGAGGCCGACGGCGTCGCCCGGCCGCTCGAAGACCATCTCGGGGCCTTGCGCACCAGCGACCTCAAGCCGCGCCGCCGCCATTCCTACTTCGCCAACCGCCGTCCGCGCTTCCTCGTGCGCCGCACCACCGGCCGGCTGGGCGTCGCGATGAAGATCGAAGGCAAGGAAATCATCGCCCGCAACTAAAGCGCCTCGCATCGAACGTGATGCGACGCTGCACACTTCCGGGCGACATGCTTCGGAACCATTTTGAAACCCGGCGCCTGCGCCGGGTTTATCGTTTCATGCATCGTCCCATTCAGGGAATGGCGAAAAGCAGCGAGACGAAAAGGCCGAAGAAGATGATCAGGCCGACGCGGTTGTTCGACTTGAAGAGCGCCAGGCATTGGGCCGGATCGTTGATATCGAGCCGGACGATCTGCCAGCCGAACATGCCGGCCGCACCGATGAGGCCCAGGAAGGCGATCAGGTTGGCGCCAGCGAGTGCGAACGCCAGGAACATCAGCACCAGCGTCAGCCCGTAAAGGCCGATCAGCCATTGCCGCGTTTTGTCGCCGAAGAGGCGAGCGGTGGAGCGGACGCCGATCAGCTCGTCGTCCTCCTTGTCCTGATGCGCATAGATCGTATCGTAACCGATCGTCCAGGCGACGGAGGCGGCGTAGAGCAGGATCGCCGCGAAGGAGAGGCCGCCCAAAATGCCGGCCCAGCCCATCAGCGCGCCCCAGGAGAAGGCAAGTCCGAGGAAGAATTGCGGCCAGTCGGTAAAGCGCTTGGCGAAGGGGTAAAGCGCCACGACACCCAGCGAAAGCACACCGAGGAAAACGGTGAGCCAGTTGAACTGCAGCAGCACGAAAAGGCCGACCAGCGCCTGCAGGCCGATGAAGATCTTCGCCCGGGCGCGTGTGACGCGGCCGGAGGGAAGCGGACGCGAGCGCGTGCGGGCCACTTCCATGTCGATCTCGTGGTCGACGAGATCGTTGTAGGTGCAGCCGGCGCCGCGCATGGCGACCGCGCCGATGAAATACAGGAAAAGATGGGACACCAGCAGGCTGCCGGAATAAAGCCCCTCGTCAATCGCCGCATTGGCGGCAAGTGTCGCCGACCAGAAGCACGGCCACATCAGGAGTTGCCAGCCGATAGGGCGATCCCAGCGCGCAAGCTGCGCATAGGGCCAAAGCCATTGCGGCAGGATCCGGTAGACCCAGTTGTCGGAAGGTGCATCGGAGACGCGGTCGTTGAAGTTGTCGGTATCTTCCATGCCGCCCATCTAGCGATGGGCCGGCAATCCGGTCAAGAAGCGATCGCCGCGCCGCGACCGCATAATTCCTTAAATCGGAATCAAGCCAAGGGCAGATCCCGTGACAATTCAAAGCGATACAGCGCCGCTTGCGCGCCCGAAAGGACGCGCGGCGGTGTCAATCACTGCAGCGAAAAATTGAACTTGTAGGTCGCCGAGATGCCGATCAGGACCTGGTTCTTCGAGCCGCGCTCGCGCACGAGACTGCTGTCGGCGGCGGGACCGGCCAGCCGCTTATATTCGAGGAAAGAACTCGCCGAGAGGTTTTCCGTCGCCTTCCAGGTCAGAGCCGTACCTGCACCGTAGGACTGAATGCCCGACGACGGCTTATAAGGATCAAGCCCGCTTGCCGCCGCCTGCTTGGCGTTGACGCCGTAATAGGCATCGTAATAGCCGCTGGTGGCAAATGTCGCGCGCGGGCCGCCGGATAGTTGCAGATCCGGGGCAATATCGGTGAAGGCATCGACGGCGAGATCGGCAACGACGCCGTCATGGGCGCGGATGCCTTGGCGAACCTCGGCGCGGGCGCGAAGGAAATCGGTCGGATAGACCTCGACGAATCCGCCGGCTTCCGCCCCCCACTTGACCTTCTTCATGCCTTTCAGTTCATGGCCATCGCCATCGTCCCGCGACGGCACGAACCGGCCGACAATGCCGGCGCGGAAGGCGCCGTTGTCGACGAGAGCGAAAGAAGGATTGTCGTTGCGCGAGGAAAACCGCGGGCCGGAGCCCTGCCGGCCAACTGAGATCAGTGGGCTGAACTTGAATTCGTTGCGCGACGAGCCCTCGAATTTCGGAGCGGAGAAGCCGGCAACGCCGACGTTCAGATACCAGTCGCCGGACCAGAAATGCTGGCCGGCTTCCTGTGCGGCGGCTGATCCAAAAGAAGAAAGGGCAATAGCTAAGGAAATCGATACGACTGATCGATGAAACACGTCCGCACTCCAGAAAACGCAAAAACAAAGCCGCGGAGGGCGGCAGCCGCTACACTTATCGTGATCTCATTACCCCAATGTTAACCACGGCAGCGAGATGAGGACGGCTTTCTAACGCTGGTTCCAGCGGCGTATGACCGGTTCGGTCAGGTCGTGCTCGTAGCCGAGCACGCTGATGCTTGTGGTATCGAGCACGAAACGCGTGCCGTCTTGCGGCGGCAGGCCGAGCCACCGAGCGGCGAGGACACGCAGGAAATGCGAGCTCGAAAAGATCAGAATGGTAGCGGCCTCTTCGCGAAGCGCATGGATGACGGCATCCGCCCGTGCGCCGACATCGGCTGCCGTTTCACCTCTCGGGCAGCCGTCGCGAAAAAGCTGCCAGCCGGGGCGACCCGCGAGGATCTCCTTCGTCGTGATGCCTTCATAAGCGCCGTAATTCCATTCGGCGAGATCCTCTTTGATCACCGCACCCGAGCCGAATCCGGCAAGCGCGCAGGTCTTGCGAGCGCGCTCGGAGGGGCTCGACCAGACGGCGGAGAAGGAGGGGCCCGCCAGCCGTTCGGTGAGCTTGCGGGCAGCGGCCTCGCCGTTCGCCGTCAAGGGAATATCGCTTCGTCCGGTATGGCGCCCGGAAAGGCTCCATTCGGTTTCGCCGTGACGAACCAGGTAGATCTCGGGAAATGCGCTGCTCATCTGCGTGCCCTTTCGTCGGCGGCCACCTTTCCAATCCCGCGGATCAGAACGTCACCTTTTCCAATGGCGCACGCCTCGCCTCGAATTCCCTCAGCTTGGCTTCGTTGCGCGCGATGTAGTTGCGATTGTCGGGAACGGCGAACTGGTTCTTGGCGATCTGGATCTGCAGAATGAAGAGCTCGTCCCAGCGGAAGCCCATTTCGGAACCCGCCAGATAGAATTCCCACATGCGGAAGAACTGTTCATCGTAAAGCGCCACCGCCTCGGCTTTGCGCGCCACGAAACGCTCGCGCCAGTGACGTAGCGTATAGGCATAGTGCATCGGCAGGATTTCGATATCCTTGACCAGGAGCCCTGCCTTTTCGAGCGGCGGCACGACCTCGCCCACCGAGGGAATATAGCCGCCGGGGAAGATATACTTCTCGATGAAGGCGTTGGTGGCGAAGCTCGGCTTCGGACGGCCGATCGAGTGCAGGACCATGACGCCGTTGTCGTCGAGCAGGTCCGATACCTTGCGGAAGAAATTGCCGTAGTTGCCGATACCGACATGTTCGAACATGCCGACCGAGACGATGCGGTCGAACTTCCGGCCCGTCATGCTGCGATAGTCCTGCAGCTCGAAACACACGCGGTCGGCAAGGCCACGCTTTTCAGCGCGCATGCGGGAAACCTTGAGCTGTTCCTCGCTGAGCGTGATGCCGGTGAAGTCGGCCCCTTCCGTTGCCTCCGTCAGATACATGCCCATGCCGCCCCAGCCGGAGCCGATCTCCAGGATGCGCTGGTTCGGCTCGAGCAGGAGCTTGGCGGCGATATGGCGTTTCTTGGCGAGCTGCGCCTCGTCGAGACCAATGCCTGGCGGTTCGAAATAGGCACACGAATATTGCCAGTCCTCATCGAGGAAAAGATCGAACAGCTTGGCCGACAGGTCATAATGATGGGCGACATTGTGCTTGTTGCGATTGACAGGCACGCGGCTTTTCAGCTGCTGCCAGGCAATGCGGCCGAGGAGGAGCGCCGCCATCTTGAAATCGAAGATTTCGTTGGTGGTGTTCTGCTTCACCAGCGACAGGAAATCGTAGATGTTGCCCTGTTCGAGAATGAACCGGCCTTGCATGTACATTTCGCCGAGCTTCATGGTCGGGTCACGCCGGATGGCGTCTTCCGCCTCCTGATCGGCAAGGCGGGCGACAACGGTTTCACCCGTGCCGTCGCCGACCATGTGGGTCTCGCCATTGGCAAGGGTAAGTTTCAACGAACCCTTGCGGATGATTTGCTGGACGATCGATAAGAATGCCGACGCCATGGACGCCTCGCAAATGTGACAGGATGGTCACATCAACTTAGGCGATCTCTTTCGCCTTACAAGCGCCGGATTTAGCACTCCGTTCAGAACGCTGCCAAACTGTTGCATTTTTGCCGATGTGGTGGCTAAGCCATTATTTTCGCTTCATGGCTTCGGCAAGTGCGGCGCCGAAAGCGCCCTGGCTTTCCTGCTTCGGTGTGGCGGGCCGACGCTCGTTCTGCGGCCGGGAACCGGAATTCCCGCGAGAATCACCACGCGGCGGCGGTGCTGAAGAACCGTCATCGCGCCGCATGGAAAGACCGATGCGCTTGCGCTTGGCATCGACTTCGACGACCCGCACCTTGACAACATCGCCCGCCTTGACGACCTCGTGGGGATCCTTGACGAAGCGATCGGCGAGCTGGGATACGTGCACCAGACCATCCTGGTGCACGCCGATATCGACGAAGGCGCCGAAGGCGGCGACATTGGTCACCGTACCTTCCAGCACCATGCCGGGCTTCAGGTCGGAAATCTCGTTGACGCCCTCGGCGAAGGTCGCGGTCTTGAAGCTCGGGCGCGGGTCGCGACCGGGCTTTTCCAGTTCCGAGATGATGTCCTTGACCGTCGGCAGGCCGAATTTCTCGTCGATGAACTGGCGCGGATCGACCGATTTCAAGATGGCGCTGTCGCCCATCAGCGCCCTGAGATCGCGGCCGCAGGCAGCGACGATCTTCTTGGCGACGCCATAGGCCTCCGGATGGACCGAGGAGGCATCGAGCGGCTCCTTGCCATTGGGGATGCGCAGGAAGCCGGCGCATTGCTCGAAGGTGCGACCGCCGAGGCGAGCGACCTTCATCAGATCGCGCCGAGTCTCGAAACGGCCCTCGCTGTCGCGGTGGCGGACGATGGCGTCGGCGATCGAAGGCCCGAGGCCGGAGACGCGGGCAAGCAGCGGCGCAGAGGCGGTATTGAGATCGACGCCGACGGCATTCACCGCATCTTCCACCACGGCATCCAGCGAGCGCGACAGCTTCTGCTGGTCGACATCGTGCTGATACTGGCCGACGCCGATCGACTTCGGCTCGATCTTGACGAGTTCGGCCAGCGGATCCTGCAGACGACGCGCGATGGAGACGGCACCGCGCAGCGACACGTCGAGATCGGGGAATTCGGCGGCCGCTGTTGCCGAGGCGGAATAGACCGAGGCGCCAGCTTCCGACACGATGACCTTGGTCGGCTTCGGCGCCGGCAGTTCGGCCAGCATGTCGGCCACCAGCTTTTCCGTTTCGCGGCTGCCGGTGCCGTTACCGATCGAGATCAGCTCGACATTGTGCTTGCGGATCAGCGATGCGAGCTCGATCTGGGCACCGCGCACGTCGTTCCGCGGCTGGAAGGGATAGACGGTCGATGTTGCCACAACCTTGCCGGTGCCGTCGACGACGGCGACCTTGACGCCGGTGCGGATACCGGGATCGAGACCCATCGTCGCGCGAGAGCCGGCGGGTGCAGCCAGCAGCAGGTCCTTGAGGTTGCGGGCAAACACATGGATCGCCTCCTCTTCGGCTCTTTCACGCAGTTCCCGCATCAGGTCGAGCGAGAGCGACATGGAAAGCTTCACGCGCCAGCTCCAGCTTGCGACCTCCATCAGCCAGCGGTCGCCGGGGCGGCTCGCGCCGATCTCATAGGCGGCCGCGATCATGCGTTCGACCGGCTTGTTCGGAGAGGCGGTTTCGGCGTCCGCCTCGATCGTCAGCGTCAGCACCTCCTCGTTCCAGCCACGCAGCATGGCGAGCGCGCGGTGGCCGGGCGCGGTCGCCCAGCGTTCGGAATGGTCGAAATAATCGGAAAACTTTTCGCCCGTCGCCTGCTTGCCGTCGACGACCTTGGCCTTCAGAAGTGCCGCCTGGCGCATATGGGCGCGCAATTTGCCGAGCAGGTCGGCATTTTCGGCAATGGCTTCTGCGATGATGTCGCGCGCGCCTTCAAGCGCCGTCTTCACATCGGGAACATCAGCAGTGATGAAACCTTCGGCCAGTACGGCCGGTTCCTTGGCACGATCGGCGAGGATTGCCTCGGCGAGCGGGCCGAGGCCGCGTTCGCGGGCGATTTCGGCGCGGGTGCGGCGCTTCGGTTTGTAGGGCAGATAGAGATCCTCGAGCCCGGCCTTGGTTTCGGCACCCGCGACCTTGGCCATCAGCTCATCGGTCATCTTGCCCTGGCCGGTGATCGATTCGACGATCGTATCGCGCCGGGCTTCGAGCTCGCGCAGATAGACCAGCCGCTCGGCGAGATCGCGCAGCTGCGTATCGTCAAGCCCGCCCGTCACCTCCTTGCGGTAGCGGGCGATGAAGGGCACGGTCGCGCCCTCATCGAGCAGCTCAATGGCGGCTTTGGCCTGTTCGGGCCGGGCTTTGATTTCGGCCGAGATGCGGGCTGCGAGAAAGCGGAGGTCTGCGGCCATGGGATTTCCTATTGCGACGAAAGTTGCGGGACCATAACGGCGAAAAGCGGCAAGGCAATGTTGGAGTTATCAGGCAGGCGCCGATCCACAGGAAAGCATGCGGAAAGGCGGCGATTTTGCGGTTGTGCAGATGCGCCATTCTTTGCTAGCAGAAGCAACGTTTTGACCCGGCGCCCAAGCCATCCCTCCCCTTTTGCGGGAGGCAAGGAAATTCGACATGCCAAACCTTCTTCTCGAACTCCGCTCCGAAGAGATTCCGGCCCGTATGCAGCGCAAGGCTGCCGGCGACCTGAAGAAGCTCGTCACCGATGCGCTTGTCGAAGCGGGCCTGTCCTATGAGGGCGCGCGCGAATACTGGACGCCGCGGCGGCTTACGCTCGACATTCACGGCCTGACGGCGCGTTCCGCCGATGTGCGCGAGGAGCGCAAGGGACCGCGCACCGACGCCAACGAGAAGGCGATAGAGGGTTTCCTGCGCGGCGCCGGCCTTTCCTCCGTGGCGGAGGCGCAGGTGGTGAGCGATCCCAAGAAGGGCGATTTCTATGTCGCGGTCATCTCCAAGCCGGGCCGCGCGACGGAAGAGATCATCGCCGAGGTGATGCCCGGCATCATCCGCGATTTCCCATGGCCGAAATCCATGCGCTGGGGCAAGGCCTCCTCCAAGCCCGGCGCATTGCGCTGGGTGCGGCCGCTGCAGTCGATCGTCTGCACCTTCGGCCCGGAGCATGAAGAGACCGTCGTCATCCCTTTCGAAATCGACGGCATCACCGCCTCCAACGTCACTTACGGCCATCGTTTTCACGCACCCGAGGCAATCACCGTGCGGCGCTTCGACGACTACGTCGCGAACCTCGAAAAGGCGAAAGTCATCCTCGACGCCGAGCGGCGCAAGGACAACATCCTGCACGACGCGCGCGACATCGCCTTTGCCAACGGGCTTGAGCTGGTGGAAGACGAGGGCCTGCTGGAGGAGGTCTCGGGCCTCGTCGAATGGCCGCAGGTGCTGATGGGCTCCTTCGAGGAGGATTATCTCTCCATTCCCTCTGAGATCATCCGCCTGACGATCAAGACCAACCAGAAGTGCTTCGTCACCCGCAAGCAGGGCGGCGAGACGCTGTCGAACAAGTTCATCCTCGTTTCCAATATCCAGGCCAGCGACGGCGGCAAGGAAATCGTCCACGGCAACGGCAAGGTGGTGCGGGCCCGGCTTTCGGATGCGCTGCATTTCTGGAAGCGCGACCAGGGAAACATGCCGGATCTCGAGACGCTGGAAGCTTCGGCCAAAAAATTCGGCCTCGACCTGAAGAAGCCGCTCGACCAGCGGATGGCCAAGCTCGATGCGCTCAATGTGACGTTCCATGCCAAGCTTGGAACGCAGGGCACGCGCGTCGCCCGCATCCGTGCGCTCGCATCCGAGCTGGCTGGTATCACCGGCGCGGATGCAGCGCTCACCGATCGCGCCGCGGTGCTGGCGAAGGCCGATCTGCGCACCGAAGCCGTTGGTGAATTCCCGGAACTCCAGGGCTTGATGGGCCGCAAATATGCGGCACTTCAGGATGAAAACGCCTCTGTCGCGCTCGCCATCGAGGATCACTACAAGCCGCAAGGCCCGTCCGATCGCGTGCCTGCCGACAAGGTCGCGATCACCGTCGCACTTGCCGACAAACTGGACACGCTCATCGGCTTCTGGGCGATCGGCGAAAAGCCGACGGGTTCAAAGGATCCCTTCGCACTGAGACGTGCAGCACTCGGCGTCGTCAGGATCCTGCTGGAGCGCAATGTCAGGCTGCCGCTGCTTAAGATCGCGCGCCAGACGTCGGTGCTCGCCAAGGCGAGCGGCGAGGCGGAGTTTTCGTTCGCCGGCGATCCGACCGAGACATTCGCCGACCTCCTCTCCTTCTTCCATGACCGTCTCAAGGTCTATCTGCGCGATCAGGGCGCCCGCCACGATCTCATCGACGCCGTGCTGACCCCGGAGGCCGACGACCTGTTGATGGTGGCGCGCCGCGTCGAAGCGCTGACGGCCTTCATCACCTCGGAGGACGGCAAGAACCTGCTCGCCGGCACCAAGCGCGCCACGCAGCTGCTCGCCGCCGAGGAAAAGAAGGGCACGGTGATCGCCGATGCCGTCTCGGCCGCACTCTTCAAGCTCGATGCCGAAAAGGAACTGTTCGCGTCGATATCAGGCGCATCGAAGGATGCGGCGGATGCCGTCGCCGGAGAAGACTTCCGCTCGGCGATGGAAGCACTTTCCAAGCTGCGCGGCCCGGTCGACCGCTTCTTCGAAGATGTGCTCGTCAATGACGAGGACGCCGCCATCCGCGCCAACCGCCTCGCCCTGCTGCGGTTGATCCGCGAGGCAACGGGAACGGTTGCGGATTTCTCGAAGATTTCGGGGTGAGAATGACCACCATCGGCGTGCTGGCATTGCGGCCGCCGAGACGCTATTCATGAAGCATGCAAAACAAAATCCTCGTCAGCGCCTGTCTCATGGGTCAGGCCGTTCGCTATGACGGGCGGGCGAAGCCATTGCTTCATCCGGTAATCGAGACATGGCGGGCAGAAGGGCGGCTGGTGACCATCTGTCCGGAGATGTCGGCAGGCATGCAGGTGCCGCGGCCGCCCGCGGAAATCCTAGGCGGAGCGACCGGCGAAGACGTGCTGGCCGGCAAGGCGCGGGTTGTCGAGCTGACGGGCGCCGATGTGACCGAAGAGTTCCTGCAGGCGGCCGAAAATGCCGTGGCGCTCGCCAGGCAGACCGGCTGCCGTTATGCGCTGCTCATCGACGGCAGCCCGTCCTGCGGATCCGGTTTCATCTATGACGGCACGTTTTCCGGCCACAAGCGGGCCGGCATCGGCGTAACGGCGGCGGCGCTGAAAGCGGCTGGCGTCGAGGTGTTTTCCGATCGCGAGATCGAGCGGCTGATCGATCGTATCGCGCAGTAAGCTTCAAAGGGCACGGCCGCCGGAGAACCGACGGCCGCTAAGAATTTGGTGATAAAAAGGCGTGTTGCCTTCGCGCCGTTTAAGCAGCACGGCGACCTTGATGTATGGCCGGGGCAGTGCTTTCACCACTCACGCGGAAGCCGCGGATGAGGTCGATCAGTTCGTCGGTGTCGCTGGCCAGCGTTTCGGCCGATGCCGTGGTCTCTTCGGCCATGGCGGCGTTCTGCTGGGTGGCGGCGTCGAGCTGGTTCATCGATGACGAGATTGAGCGCAGCGTCGTATCCTGTTCGGAGGCGCTGTGGGCGATCTTGGCGACGATCTCGTTGGCGGCCTTGATCTGGTCGGAGATCCGCTTCAGCGCCTCGCCTGCCTCGCCAACCAGACGAACGCCATGGTCCACCTGAGTGGAGGAGCGGGCGATCTGATCCTTGATCTCCTTGGCCGCGGCGGCGGAACGCTGTGCGAGTTCGCGCACTTCCTGGGCGACGACCGCGAAACCTTTGCCGGATTCGCCGGCGCGGGCGGCCTCGACGCCGGCATTCAACGCCAGGAGATTGGTCTGGAAGGCGATCTCATCGATGACGCCGATGATCTTGGTAATCTCCGACGAGGACTTCTCGATGCCGCTCATCGCTTCGATCGCCTGGCTGACGATCGCATCGCTATGGGTGGCTTCGGTGCTGACCGAATGGACGCGCTGGCTCGCTTCATGGGCGCCATCGGCGGTCTGACGGACGGCGACGGTGAGTTCATCGAGCGCGGCCGAGGTTTCCTCCAGGCTCGCAGCCTGGCGTTCGGTGCGCTGCGACAGTTCGTTGGAGGCGCGGCGGATCTCCTCCTTGCTGGTGCCGATATCGCTGCCCTTGGCGCTGACCTTGGCCATGGCAGCTTCGAGATGCGACAGCGCATCGTTGAAGTTGTCGCGAAGGGCGGCGTATTTCTGACCGAGATCGGCGCAGCGGACGGTGAGGTCGCCGCGGGCGATCATCTCCAGCGCCTTGCCGATCGTCGCTACAACCCGAGCCTGGAGCGTTGCTTCGTCCTGCTGTTGGCGAAGATTGTTTTCGCGCTCGTTTTCCAGCGCCAGCTGCTGGGCCGCCTCGCGATCCGACATCGCGTGACGTTCCCTGATCTTTTCCTGCAGCGACTGCGTCGCCTTCGCCATCATGCCGACTTCATTGTTCATGCCGGTATGCGGAATGGCGATGGAAACGTCTTCTTCGGAGACAGCTTTGAGGGCGGCATGGACCTTGTTGAGAGGTCCCGATATGCCGCGGATGACGAAATAGGCGGCCGCCATGGCGAGGAAGAACAGTATGATGCTGCCGGACAGCGCGGTCAGGATCGTGCCGTTCACCTGAGCATCGAGATCGTCCATATAAACGCCGGTGACGACGACGACCTTCCAGGGGTCGAAGGCCAAGGCATAGGCCGTTTTGCGGAAATCGCCGGCAGGATGGCCCGGTTTGGCGGTAGAATAATATTCGACGAGACCGCCGCCCTGCTGTCCCAGCTTGACCAGCTCTTCGCGGTAGAGCTTGCCTTTGCTGTCCGGCTGCCCCTTCGAGATCTGCCCGACCTTCGAGGCATCGTAGTGGAACATCATCTGGATGTCGTAGCTGTAGCCGAAGAAATAGCCGTCAGGGTCGTACTTCATCCCGTTGACGGTGGCATAGGCCTGCTTTTGGGCATCCTCGAGCGTCATTTCACCTGAAGCGACCTTGGCCTGGTAAAGCTTGAGAACGGAGACGGCCGACTGAACCTCGGCGCGCAGCATGTCGTAGCGCTCCTGGTAGATCGCATTGACCGAGGAGCGGATCTGCAGGGACGTGGCGATCGCAAACGCTACCATCAGGCCGACGACCAGCAATATGAGCTGCTTCGATATCTTTAGGTTTTTCATGAATCCTCGCAACGGGAATGGGCAAATACATTCCGGTGCGGTCTTCTACCGCCTGTGCGAGCGCCGAAGAGGACGACGCGTCTACCGCTGCTAAAACAACATGCTGCGACCGGCGAGTAAGAATTGACGCCTACCCTATAAGAAATCTTTAATTTAATTAAAAACGCGACAAAATTCCCTAAAAATCAGGGGGCAGAGTTACAAGGCAAAACTGCAGATTTTCATCCGTCGGTCGAACATCACTCGTTTTCGAATTCTCAAGCGACCGGCAGCGCCCCAAAACAGGAATGCACCCCCGCTTCTCTTCGAGGGTGCATTCGGTCCACCAGAGGTGGAACCCCAAGCGATCGAAACCTTGATCGGACAGGGGCAGGGAACTTCTTGTTCCTACGCAACTCCGGACGCAAAACCGCTACACGCGTTTGCTGGAATTGCTTCTAAAACCGCAGCTTGAATTTGGAGGCGTCGAGGGTGGCCGGCTGTTCAGCCATGCCTGCCACAACGGGCTTGGCATCGCTACCGATGACGGCCGCGGTCGTGGCGTTCATGTCGATTCCCTCGGCAGGCACCGCCGAAGGCTCGGCAGCAACCAGGGCTTCAGGGGTTGCCTTGCTGACGAAGAGCACGGGCGAGCCGCCCATCCAGCCTTCGGTGCGATAGATCTTCTTTTCGCCGCCGACGTCGCGGATCTCGCTCGCCTCGACGACGCCGGGCTTCAACTCCGGCACGGTGTAGTCCTTCTTGGTCACGTCGATCTGGAGCGGCGGGCAATTGCTGCAGGATTGGGTGAGGATGCTGCTGTCAGCGCTGGGGGCAGCCTTACCGATCACTTCGATAGAGGATGCCATCGCCGAGCCCGCCATCAGCAGGATTGCCGCACCGAGGAAAATCTGACGCATCAACGCTACTCCGTCTCACTATAGGAGCGATATAGCGCAGCTTTGTTTCCATCCCGTCAGGGGAAAAGGTAAAAATTTAAAGAACGCGACGATTTATACTTTATTTGAGGCTGTTTCGCGCTCGATCGCCCGCCAGCCGATATCGCGGCGGCAGAAGCCGTTTTCCCACCTCACCTTGTCGAGCAGCTCATAGGCGCGGTCCCTGGCCTCGGCAACCGTGCCGCCTGACGCGGTGACATTCAGCACGCGGCCGCCCGTCGCGACCAATGCGCCGTCCTTCATACCCGTACCGGCATGAAACACTTTTTCGCCCTCGCCCGCATCCGGCAAAGAGAGGATCGGCGTGTTCTTCTCGTAGGCGCCGGGATAACCCTTCGAGGCCATGACCACCGTCAGCGCCGGATCGTCGCTCCATTCGGCGGTCACTTTGTCCAGCGTGCCGTTGGCAGCGGCCAGCAGCAGGGGCAGAAGATCGCTCTTCAACCGCATCATCAGCACCTGGCATTCGGGATCGCCGAAGCGGACATTGTATTCGATGAGCTCCGGACCCTTCGCGGTGATCATCAGCCCGGCGAAGAACACACCCGAGAAGGGATGGCCGCTCTCGGCCATGCCGCGCATCGTCGGTTCGATGATCTCCTTCATGGTGCGCTCGACCATTTCGGCGGTCATGACAGGCGCCGGCGAATAGGCGCCCATGCCGCCGGTATTGACGCCGGTATCACCCTCGCCCACCCGCTTGTGGTCCTGGGCGGTTGCAAGCGGCAGCGCATGTTTTCCATCGCAGAGGCAGAAGAAGCTTGCCTCCTCGCCGTCGAGATAGGCTTCGACGACGACTTCGGCGCCGGCAGCGCCAAAAGCGCCCTCGAAGCAGTCGTCCACAGCGGCGAGCGCCTCGTCCAGCGTCATCGCAACCGTCACGCCCTTGCCGGCGGCAAGGCCATCGGCCTTGACGACGATCGGTGCGCCCTGGGCGCGGATATAGGCTTTCGCCTTTGGCGCGTTGTTGAAGCGCTGGTAGGCGCCTGTCGGGATGTCGTAGCGGGCGCAGATATCCTTGGTGAAGCCCTTGGAACCCTCGAGCTGGGCGGCGGCGGCGGAGGGGCCGAAAACCGCCAGGCCATCGGCGCGCAGCCGGTCGGCAATGCCGGCAACCAGCGGCGCTTCCGGACCGACGACGACGAAATCGATCGCCTTGTCCTTGCAGAAGGCGGCGACGGCTTCGTGATCCTCGATGTCAACGGGCACCAGGGCCGCGTGTTCTGCGATGCCGGGGTTGCCGGGTGCGGCGTAGAACTCCGTCATCACAGGCGATTGCGCCAGCTTCCACGCGAGCGCGTGCTCGCGTCCGCCCGATCCGATCAACAGAACCTTCATGCGCGACCCTTTTCTGTTTCGTCTGGCCTATTCCGTGGCGGTTAAGGGCGAAGAACCGAAAGGTCAAGCGGGAAAGCTTACCAGCCCCCGCCTCCACCGCCTCCGCCACCCCCGCCGGACGAGCCGCCGCCGGAAAAACCGGAGGAAGAACTCGATGGCGGCGGCGAGGGAATCGTCGAGGCGATGGTCGAGGCCATCGAGGAAGAGAAGCCGCCGATGCGATCGGAGAAGCTGCCGCTGTTGAAATTGCCGGAGTACCAGGCAGGCGCATAGGCAGCGGCGGCACCGGCGGCAGCGGTCGCAAGCCAGGTTTCGAAGGCGCGCGACCAGGGTTTCTCGACGCCAAGCGCCACGGCATAGGGCAACAGCGTCTCGAAATGTTGCGGCGACATGCCAGGGGCGCCTGCTGTGTTCATGCGGTCCCTCTCGGCAAGCGTCAGATACTGGCGCAAGCCGTCTATGCCGTCCATCATCTTGGCGCCGAGCGGGGTCGGTGCGCCCATGATGAAGACATAAAGGATGTTCAACAGCACGATGCCGCCGACGGCAAAGAGCATCGGCGTTTCATGCAGCTCCATCAGCGACGAGGCGAGCGCCAGGACCACGGTTGCCAGGATGCTGATGCCGACGAAAACGCCGATCGCAGTGGCGATGATCGCCAGGATCTTGCCGAACAGCGACTTGCCGCGATGCAGCGACCTGACGAAGCCGGCAACGAACACGGCGACGAAGACCGAGACGGCGATCGGAATCAGCATCAGCGCGATCGTATCGGGCTCCAGCGAACCGTAGACGAACAGCACCACCAGGGCTGCGGCGCTGAGCGCGATGCCGCCCGCGGTGTAACCCAGGTTGGAATTGTAATATTTGCCGCGATGCTCCTTCTCGATCGCCGAGCGGAAGGCCTGGCCGACGGATTTCACCCGCTCGCCATTGGCCTTGTCGATCGTCAGCGTCGAGCCCGCACCGCCGGCGACCTTCAGCAATTCGGTCTCGCCGGCCTGGAATTTCTCCTTGCCGAGCGGTTTGCCGGTGCCGCGGATGACGATCGAATTCTTCAGGTCCTCGAGCTTGACGTAACCGCGAACGGCGAGATTGAGCGCGGTGGCGGACAGCGCCGTCCAGCCCTCGCCGGAGAAACCCTTATTGTCGATGTAGTTGACCAGCGCCGGCGAGATACCGTCAGGCGCATCCCAGCGCGGCACGACGACGCCGCGGGCGGGATCGCGGCCAACCTTCAGCCAGGAGCGGGTATAATAGGCGAAGACGAGGAACAGACCGCCGAAGCCGATGAAATAATTGCGGTTGTCCTTGAACCACCAGCTGCTTTCCATATCGGCGCTCGGCGGATCGATGGAGCCCTTCGCCATCTTGATCGAGAAGGTCAGGCCTTCGCGCGCACCAAGCGGCTCGGTCGTCGAAAAGACCAGACCGGCGCCGGTTTCACTGACGCGGGCATTCTTGCCTGTCGCGCCTTCGGGGCCGGTGAAGAAAATCGTATCGGTGGCGCCGACACCGGGCGGCAGCTTCACCGTCGCCGTGGCCGAACGAATCGGGAAGATCCAGCCATTGCCGGTGACGTTCCAATAGAGTTCGTCATGATCGTCGAAATAGCGGATCTGGCGGTTGGTCCTGTAGGTGAAGGCATATTGGTGACGGCCCGGCGTCACCGTCACCTCGGCGGAGCCGGCATAGATGCGGATGCCGCCGGAAATCGATTCCGTGTGCCACGGCTCGTCGGCGCCATCCCGCTTGACCGACACCATATCGAAATCAACGCTGCGGCGACGGCCCGACGCATCGGTGAAATAGAGCGGGAAATCACGGAAGATGCCGTGATTGATCTGGTTGCCCTCGGCATTGACGGTGATCGTTTCCGTCACCGTCATCGCGCCGCTCTTTTCGAGCGCGATATCGGAGGCGAAGCTGTCGATGACCTCGGCGGCGAATGCCGCGGGAGCTGCGAGCATCAACAGCAGCGCAAAGCAAAATCCGAAAACCCGACGCCCCATCCCTGTCTCCCCGACGGCAGCTTCGGCCGCCCGTTCCGTCAATCGTTATCCTGATATGTCACGCCGAGTGCCACGAGCGTCCGCCAGTAGGCGGGGAAGGTCTTGCCGACGCAATCGGGATCGAGAATGGTGATGCCGTCGATCTTCAGCCCCGCGAGAGCGAAACTCATGGCGATGCGGTGATCGGCGAAGCTATCGATCTCCGCCGGCAGGCGCTTGCCCGCAAGAGCCGGATCGGACTGTACGATCAGATCGTCGCCCTCTTCGCGGGCAAGATTCGGATCGATGCGGGTGAGACCGGTCGAAAGCGCGCGGATGCGGTCGCATTCCTTGACGCGCAGGTTGGCGATGCCGACGAAGCGGACCGGCGTCTCGTTGAAGGCGGCAAGCACGGCAAGCGTCGGGATGGCATCCTGCATCTGCGAGCCGTCGATTTCGGCCGGCAGATGCGGAAACCGGGCGATCATGTCATAGGCGCGCGCATCCGGCTGCGAGAAAGCTTCGGCGGGAACGCCGAGATCGATCGCGCCGCCGGTCAAGACTTCGGCGGCCCAGAGATAGGTCGCGGCCGAGGCATCCGGTTCGACGATGAAATCGGCGGCGTGGTAGCCGGTCGGCTCGACGCGCCAGGTGACGAGGCTGGTCTTTTCGACCCTGGCGCCGAAGGCCTTCATCGCCGCCGTGGTGAGATCGATATAGCCGAGCGCGCCGATATCCTCGCCGACGAGTTCGATATCGACCGGCCGGTCGCCGCCCGCCGCCATCATCAGCAATGCCGAGACATACTGGCTGGACAGGCCGCCATCGATGCGGATGCGGTCGGCCTGGAAGCGGCCGGTGCCCTTGACGGTGACCGGCGGGCAACCGGTCTCAGACGTGGCATCGATGCCGAGCGTGCGCATCGCATCGACCAGCGGGCCGATCGGGCGCTTGCGCATGTGCTCGTCGCCATCGACGATGACGGTGCCGTCGACCAGAGCCGCAGCCGCTGTCAGGAAGCGTGTCGCCGTGCCGGCATTGCCGAGGAAGAGCGGCGCCTTCGGCGGCAGCAGCCTGCCGCTGCCGGTAACGACGAAGGTGGTATCATCGGGCTCGTCGATCGTAACACCCATGGCGCGCAGCGCATCGGCCATATAACGCGTATCGTCGCTCTTCAGCGCTCCCGTCAGCCGGCTGGTACCCTTCGCAAGACCCGCGAGCAGCAGGGCGCGATTGGTGATCGACTTGGAGCCTGGCGGCATGGCGCGGCCCGAAAGCGGCTTGCCCGGCGGGATGATCGTGAGTTTGGCTGTACGTGTCATGCTGTTCTTCCGTCCATAAGGCAGCCCTAAAGCGCGTCGCGATCTTTCAGATTCGCTTGCCGCGCTTTAGGTCTTTGGTTTTGCGCATGTCGTCATCGCAAAACCGCTGGACACTTTTGCGCGACATGCTTTAGCCGGCCGCAAATCTGCCCTTGCTCTTAATCGCTTTTTTGCAAAGGCAAAATGCCGGATCGTCAGAATTTCACGGTGGGGACGGCGCGATCGGCCTCATTGGTGATTTCGAAATATTCCCGCTTGGCAAAACCGAACTGGCCGGCGACGAGATTGGACGGGAAGCTTTCGACCTTGACGTTCAGGTCGCGGGCCGCACCATTGTAATAACGCCGCGCCATCTGCAACTCGCCTTCCATGGTTTCCAGCGAAGCCTGGAGCTCGGCAAAGTTCTGGTTGGCCTTGAGATCGGGATAGGCTTCGGCGAGCGCGATGACCCGGCCGAGCGCCTGGCCGAGCAGCCCTTCCGCCTGCGCCCTGCCCGCAACATCGCCTGATGGAACGGCCTGCGCCTTGTTACGAAGCGAAACCACCTCTTCGAGCGTGGTCTTTTCATGGGCGGCATAGCCCTTGACCGTCTCGATCAGGTTCGGGATCAGATCGGCGCGGCGCTTGAGTTGAACGTCGATGCCGGACCAAGCCTCTTCCGCCATCTGCCGGGAACGAACCAGGCCGTTGTAGATGAAGACGACGTAGAGCACGATCAGAACGATGACGCCAAGCGCAATATACATCGCGAATCCCCCGCAACGAAGTAATGTCCGGGCGGAGACTACGCAGGTTTCCCGGCTGCCGTCAAACGCCGATATCGGCGAGGATTCGGGCCATCGTCTGATCCGGCAAAAGGCCTGTCGTGTCGATTTCGATGGTGCGTTCAGCCAGTCCGCGCAGCAGTTTATAGTTTGCTCTCAGCCGCTGCAGCATCGCAATATCCGTAAGCTTGAGCGCCTCGGACCGACCGGGAGAAGCAAGGCGCCTGGCATTCTCCTCCGGGGCGCAATCGAGCAGGATCGCTACGAGATCGGCGCCCCTTGCGGCGGCCAGATCTCGGTACCAGGAGAAGGTCGCGCTGTCATCTTCGTCGTCCGACAGGGCATCGGTAAAGACGAAGCTTTCAGCCGGATCGGCGCGCACGGCATGATCGAAGACTGACTGTCGAATCTGCCTGCGCAACGAGGCATGCAGCGGATCGCTGCGGGAGAACAGGGCCTCGGCCGGATTGAGCAAGGTGTGATTGTCGACGAGCCGCGCGCTGAGCCTTTTAGCCAGCAAGCGGCCAACGGTCAGCTTTCCCGTGCCCGGCCAGCCGTTGATATGGATGATATGGCCAGCGAGCTTCTCCGTCACGCTGCCTCTTTGGCCAGGTTGACGCCGCCTGCATCGGTCAGCAGGAAGGCTTCGCCGCAGGCCTTGGCAAGCGTGCGCACGCGCAGGATATAGCTTTGGCGCTCCGTCACCGAGATGACGCCGCGGGCATCGAGCAGGTTGAATACGTGGCTTGCCTTGATACACTGGTCATAGGCCGGGAAGACGCATTTGTGCAGGCGCTGGTTGGCGTTGTCGCCGGGGGCACCGGCGTCGAGCAGCGCCCGGCATTCCTTCTCGGCATCGACGAAATGGCGATGCAGCATCTCGGTATTGGCGAATTCGAAATTGTGACGCGAATATTCCTGCTCGGCTTGCAGGAAGACGTCGCCATAGCTGATCTTCTCGTCGCCTTCGCGGCCGTTGAAGTTCAGGTCGTAAACATTGTCGACGCCCTGGACATACATGGCGAGGCGTTCGAGACCATAGGTCAGTTCGCCGGCGACGGGTGAGCATTCGATGCCGCAGACCTGCTGGAAATAGGTGAACTGCGAGACTTCCATGCCGTCGCACCAGCATTCCCAGCCGAGGCCCCAGGCGCCGAGCGTCGGGCTTTCCCAATCGTCCTCGACGAAACGGATGTCATGCAGCAGCGGATCGAGGCCGATCGCGGCCAGCGAGCCGAGATAGAGTTCCTGAAGATTCGCAGGGTTCGGCTTCAGGATGACCTGGTACTGGTAATAATGCTGCAGGCGGTTCGGGTTTTCGCCGTAGCGGCCGTCGGAGGGGCGGCGGGACGGCTGGACATAGGCCGCCTTCCATGGCTTGGGGCCGAGCGCGCGCAGCGTGGTGGCGGGGTGAAAGGTGCCGGCGCCGACTTCCATGTCGTAGGGCTGCAGCACCGCGCAACCCTTGTCCGCCCAGTAGCTATGCAGGGTCAGGATCAGCGCCTGGAAGGAGCGCTTCGGATTCATATGGTCTGGGATAGCTGACATCAAACGGCACCGATTGCTTGGGAATTATCGGCGCGACAGGTGCCATGGAGGGCCGCAACGGTCAAGACTTTTGCGGCGCCGGACATTTTCGACGCACACCGAAGCGCCTTATTCGTCCTCGCGCTTCAGCCGGTATTCCCCAGTCGCCGGATCCTTGACCAGGGTCCCGATCGCGCCAGTTTGGCGCTCCTTTTCAGCACGGCGCGACTTTTCGGCGAGCTTGCGGGCATCGGAGACGAAGCGGCGGTAGAGCCACCAGGCGGAAAAGACCAGGATCAGGATCGTGATAAGTTGCGGCATGGCCTTCTCTTGCTCTCGTCAAAGTCCGAAACGGCTCCACAATGCTCTCTCCTCCGCCGCTTCGACAAGCCCCGTCGCGAGGCCGGACGCCGCGCCTTCGAAGGAGACCGGCGAGACGCCGGGAATGCGGCGGCCAAGCAGGCCGCGGCCGGCGGTGACAAGCTCTAGCTTGGCTTTCTGACCGTAGCGCCTCTTCAACTCCTGGCGCATGTCGCCGAGGCCATCGATGAGGCCGAGCTCGAGGCCACGCGTGCCGCTCCAGAACAGGCCGGAAAAAACCGTCGCATCGTCCTTCAGCTTGCCGGCGCGACGCTCGCGCACCATCGATATGAAGACCTGGTGGATCTCGAGCTGCAGGCTCTTCAGGTACTCGATATCCTTCTCCTTTTCCGGCTGGAAAGGATCGAGGATCACCTTGTTTTCACCCGCCGTATAGACGCGGCGCTCGACGCCGATCTTTTTCAAGAGTTCGGGAAAGCCGAAGCCGCCGGAGACGACGCCGATCGAGCCGACGATCGAGGTGGCGTCGGCGATGATCTCGTCGCCGGCAAGGGCGATCATGTAACCACCGGAGGCGGCGACGTCCTCGACGAAAACAAGCACCTTCTTCTGCTTTTCGCGAGCGAGCTCGCGAATGCGGGTGAAGATCAGGCGCGACTGCACCGGCGAGCCGCCCGGCGAATTGATGGAGATGGCAACCGCCGGCGCGTCCTTCATGGCGAAGGCCTTTTCCAGGACCGGCGCGACATTCGCGAGATTGAGGGTCGGCCGGAACTGGCCGCCGCCGCTGATGATCGCGCCCTGCAACCGGACGACCGGGATGGTGATGCCGTCCTTGCGGAACCGTTTCGGCAGCAGCTTTCTCAAGAATCCGGCCATTTCCCATCCTTCGCTTCGGGTCGCACGATCGTCACCCATGTATGCGTTGGAACGCCAAACGCAATGGCCGTGTTCTCGAAAACACCGAGTTTGATTTTCCTGTTGCGAATGACTTGCATTATCATTCTAATCCGTCATAGTGCGCTGACGATAAAACAGGTGGAAATCGCATGGACGTCCTCAATCCGAATGCAAGAAGCGGCTGGCGGCACGAACGCGGAGAGGCATCGCTGTCCGATGTCTACCGCACCGTCGGAACCGGGCGTCCCAGCTCGAGGTGGCGAAGGGCGGCCGCCTTCGCCGGACCGGGCTACATGGTGGCCGTCGGCTACATGGACCCCGGCAACTGGGCGACCTCGCTCGCCGGCGGCTCGAAATTCGGCTATGCGCTGCTGACCGTCGCCCTGCTTTCCAACCTGATGGCGATCGTGCTGCAATCGCTCTGCGCGCGCCTGGCGATCGCCTCCGGCCGTGATCTTGCGCAGGCCTGCCGCGACGCCTTTCCCAGATATGTTTCGGTGCCGCTCTGGGCCTTCGCCGAGATCGCCATCATCGCCACCGATATCGCCGAGGTGATCGGCACGGCGATCGGCCTCAACCTGTTGATGGGCATCCCGCTCGAACTCGGCGTGCTGATCACCGCGCTCGACGTCTTCGTGATCCTCTTCCTGCAGAAGCTCGGCTTCCGCTGGGTGGAAGCCTTCATCATCGCGCTGCTCGGCGTCATTGCGGTCTGCTTCGGCGTGCAGATCCTGCTTGCCGACCCGCAATGGGGTGCTGTCGTCACCGGCTTCTTTCCGACCACCGAAATCGTCAGCAATCCGGAGATGCTCTATCTGGCGCTCGGCATTCTCGGCGCGACTGTCATGCCGCACAATCTCTACCTTCATTCCGGCATCGTGCAGACGCGGGCCTATGGCCATACGGTGCCTGAGAAGAAGGAGGCGCTGACCTATGCGACGATCGACTCGACGGTCGCACTCTGTTTTGCGCTCCTGATCAACGCCTCGATTCTGATCCTGGCGGCGGCCGCTTTCAATGCGCATGGCAGGACCGACATCGTCGAACTCGGCGAGGCGCATTCGCTGCTGTCGCCGCTGCTGGGTCTTGCGATCGCGCCGACTTTGTTCGGCATTGCGCTTCTCTGCTGCGGCCTCAACTCGACGGTGACGGCAACGCTTGCCGGCCAGATCGTCATGGAAGGCTTCCTGAAGATCAAGCTGAAGCCCTGGGTGCGCCGCCTGATCACCCGCGCCATCGCCATTGTGCCGGCGGCGATCGTCACCATCTGGTATGGCGACCAGGGCACGGCGCGGCTGCTGATCCTGACGCAGGTGGTGCTCAGCCTGCAGCTTTCCTTCGCCGTCTTCCCGCTTGTCATGTTCACCGCCAGCAAGGCCAAGATGGGCGAACTTGTGGCGCCGCGCTGGCTGAGCGGCATTGCTTACGTGATCGCGATCGTGATCGCCGTGCTGAACGTCAAGCTGCTCTCCGACTTCGTCACCGGCTGAAGCAATTTTAGCCTAGAGCCTGGCATAGGCCGCCCGGCCATTGTTGAAATCATCGACGAGAGGGGAGAACTTGTGGCTCCCCTCTTCGTGCATGATGAGCGGCGCGCGCAGCGACAACCGGGCCCTCGACCCCTTGATCGCAGTCACCAGGATGCGCACGGCGTTTTCACGCTCACGCGGATGAATGGCGGTGATCTCGATACCGCCAAAGCGCCGGCCGCAGGCGGTAATGATCTCGGCGATCGATTGGGGCCTTGCGATCAGCGACAATTGCCCGCCCGGGATCATGATGGCGCCCGCCGTGCGAACCCAGCTTTCGAACAGGCCGTCGATCATCGCATGGGCTTCGGCCTTCAGCGCATCCGGCGTGCGCCGGTCGCCGGCATCGTTGAAGGGCGGGTTCATGATGACGTGGTGGAAGCTCTCGTCGAGGAGGCCGGCATCGTTGCGCGCCTTGGCAGTCAGCGTCACATCGGCCTCGATGACGGTGACGCGGCCCGCGACATGCGCATTGCCGGGCAGGAGGATGCTGCGGCGGGCATAGTCGGCCATCTCATCCGAGCGTTCGAACAGCACCACTTGCGCAGCGTCAAGGCGCGAGGCGACGGCAAGGCCGGCAGCACCCGCACCGGCGCCGAGATCGGCGACCCTGACCGGACGGTCGTCGGCGACGAGAGCCGCAAGCAGCATCGCGTCCATGCCGGAGCGATGGCCCCTGCCCTTCGGCTGCAACAGATGGAAGGCGCCGCGATGGAAGGCATCGATGGTTTCGGCAGGCTTCCCGATCATCAGGCGCTCACTTCTTCTCGCGCAATTCGCCGCCGAGGCCGGCGTCGATCAGGATGCGGCGCGCCCGATCGGCCATCTCCTCATCCACCAGAAGGCGGCGCGGCAGCATGCCGAGCGAGCCCTCCAGCACGCTCATTCCCTGATCGGCGATGAAGCAGTGAATTCCCGCATCCTTCATCAAGCTCTCGGCAAAAGAGAGAAGAACAGGATCGTTGGCACGGATAAGTTCATGCATTTGCCGTCATTTTCCTTCCAATTTCGCCCAGCGCGACAATTCACCCCTTGCCGCGTCCACCGCCCCTTTCTATTGTCAGCTGTAATGAATGAACAGGAGTCCGGGTCGTTGGGCGTGGTCATACCGCTTGAAGAAAGCAAAAACAAACTGGCATCCATAAAGCCATTGGTCGATCTCACCAAGGCCGACATGGAGCGGGTGAACCAGCTCATTCTGTCCAAGGCCGGCTCCGACGTGCAGATGATCCCCGAGGTGGCGAACCATCTGATCTCATCAGGCGGCAAGCGGCTGCGGCCGATGCTGACGCTGGCTGCCGCCTCGCTGTTCGACTACAGGGGCGAAAACCACATCAAGCTCGCCACATCGGTCGAGTTCATGCACACGGCAACGCTGCTGCATGACGACGTTGTTGACGAAAGCGACCTTCGCCGCGGCAAATCGACCGCGCGGATGATCTGGGGCAATCAGGCAAGCGTGCTGGTGGGCGACTTCCTGCTCGGCCAGGCCTTCCGCATGATGGTTGATGTCGGTTCGCTCGATGCGCTCGACGTCCTGTCTTCCGCCGCCTGTGTGATCGCCGAAGGCGAGGTGCTGCAGCTTTCCGTCGCCAAGAACATGGAGACGACCGAGGATGATTATCTCTCCGTCATCCGCGCCAAGACGGCGGCTCTCTTTGCGGCTGCCGCCGAAGTCGGGCCGATCGTCGCCGATGCCGGCAGATCCGGCCGCAACGCGCTGAAATCCTACGGCATGAATCTGGGGCTGGCCTTCCAGCTCGTCGACGATGCGCTTGATTACGGTGGCAAGGCCGCCGATCTCGGCAAGAATGTCGGCGACGATTTCCGCGAGGGCAAGATTACTCTGCCCGTCATCCTCGCCTATCGCCGCGGCACCGAAGACGAGCGCGCCTTCTGGCGTGATGCGATCGAGGCCGGCAACAGCACCGACGCCAACCTGGAAAAGGCGCTGGGGTTGATCACCAAATACGGCACGCTGGGCGACACGATCGGCCGGGCTGTCCACTATGGCACCATCGCGCGGGACGCGCTTGCGCCGCTTCCCGATACGGTATGGAAATCCGCCCTGATGGAAGTGATCGATTTCTGCATTGAGCGCGTCAATTAATCGAACATCCTCGGTTGCAGTCTGATTTTCTTGCGGCGGCGCTTCAAAAAAGCCATCCTGTTATGAATCAGTGATCGCAACTGGTTTTGCGACCGGCACCATGGCCGGGACGCTCTCGAAGAAAGGTTTCCTAATGCGGCAGAGATTTGCCATCCGTCTTCTTACGAGCGCAGCGCTGGTGGCTGTCCTTTCGCTCGGCGGCGTCGGCGGCGTGAGTGCCGAGGATGCGGTCAAGGCCGGCGATGCCCCCAAAGCCGACAACTTCGATGCCGACAGCGTCACGACCTTCTCCGGCGCCTTCCTTGCCGCACGCACGGCCGATGTCGATCACGATTACGAAACGGCGATCGAGCTCTACAAGAAGGCGCTGCAGATCGAGCCCGGCAATCCGGAGATTCGCCAGCGGCTGATGATCTCGCTGCTGCTCAGCGGCGACATCAAGGAAGGCGTCAAATATGCCAACGACCTGAAGGGCGATCCCTCCGTCGAGCGCATCACCACGATCGTGCGCGGCATGGATGCCGTGCGCCGCGGCGACTACAAGACCGCCGAGGCCATCCTGAAATACAAGGGACCGAACGATCTCGACCGAATGATGAACGACCTCCTGCTCGCCTGGGCCCGCGTCGGCGCCGGCCGCGGCAAGGAAGCGCTCACCATGGTCGAGAAGATGAAGGGACCGGACTGGTTCCGCATCTTCCAGAATTACAATGCCGGCGCGATTGCCATCGCCACCGGCGACGTGAAATCCGCCCGCCAGCATCTGAACGATGCCGTGCTCGACAAGGAGGGGGGCGCGACGGCGCCAGACACCTTCATGCGCGCGGTGATGGCGCTTGCCCGCCTCGAAGCCACGCAGGGCAACAAGCAGAAGGCGCTCGACGCCGTTTCCGTCGGCGACAACCTGTTGCCGAACTATGCGCCGCTGAACGCCCTGCGCGACAGCATCGAGAAGGATGAGAAGCAGGAGCAGCAGGTCAAGACGGCCGAAGAAGGGGCTGCCGGCGTGCTCTTCTCCGTCGGCGGCGCGCTGAACCGCGACGGCGCTGAGGATATCGTCTCGCTTTACCTGCAGACGGCCAATGCGCTCGACCCGAACAGCGCCGATACGCTGGTATTACTCGGCGGCATTGCCGAGAAGCAGAACCAGATGGACCGCGCCATCGCGCTCTACAAGAAAGTGCCTGACAATTCACCGATGCGGCGCATCTCCGAGCTGCAGCTCGGCCTTGCCCTTGCCCAGGGCGGTAAGGTGGACGAGGCGCGCAAGCACCTGCAGGCTCTGATCGCCTCCGACCCGAAGGATATCCGCAGCTACCTCGCCTATGGCAGCGTGCTGTCCGATGCCAAGGACTACGAGGCGATGGCCACGAATTACGACAAGGCGGTCGAAGCGATCGGCCCCCTGCCCGGCCGCGCCAACTGGAGCGTCTTCTTCCAGCGCGGCATTGCCTATGAGCGGCTGAAGAAGTGGGACCAGGCGGAACCGAACTTCCGCAAGGCGCTGGAACTCAATCCCGACCAACCGCAGGTGCTGAATTACCTCGGCTACTCTTGGATCGACATGAACCGGAATCTTGACGAAGGTCTCGGCATGATCAAGAAGGCCGTCGACCTTCGCCCCGACGACGGCTACATCATCGATTCGCTCGGCTGGGCCTATTTCCGGCTCAATCGCTTTGACGATGCCGTTGAAGAGCTGGAGCGGGCGGCGCAGATCAAGGCCGGCGACGCGACGATCAACGACCATCTCGGCGATGCCTACTGGCGCGTCGGGCGTAAGCTCGAAGCCGTCTATCAGTGGAACCGGGCGCTCAGCTCCGAGCCTGAGGCTGCCGAAATTCCGAAGATCAAGGACAAGATCGCCAACGGCCTGCCGGCCGCCAGCGACGATGCCAAGGCGGCGGACAAGAAGCAGCCTGACCCGGCACCCGTCACTCCGCCGCCGGTCGACAAGAAATCCTGACGGGGCGGCCGCGTGCCTGAAGAAGGCTTGGCGGGTTCGAGATCAGAGAAATAGAGCATGATGCCGTCCGAAAACCACTCACACTTTTCGGCATCATGCTCTAGCGTGACCGAAGAAGCGCGCGCGAAGATCAACCTGGCCCTGCATGTGACGGGGCAGCGGCCGGATGGCTATCACCTGCTCGACATGCTGGTGACCTTCGCAGGTCATGGCGACCGCCTGAGCTTCGCGCCGTCGCAGACCGATGCGTTCACTTTGTCGGGCCGTTTCGCCGGAACGCTTGCTGCCGACAGCGGCACGAACCTGGTGCTGAAGGCGCGCGATTTGCTGCGCGAGGCAGTCGGCGCCCTCGCCTTCCCCGTCCGAATTAATTTGGAAAAGAACCTGCCGATCGCCTCCGGCATCGGCGGCGGCTCGGCCGATGCGGCGGCAGCGCTGCGCGGGCTGATGCGGCTCTGGGGCGCGACGTTGCCCAAGGAGACGCTCGCCGCGCTCGCGCTGAAGCTCGGCGCCGACGTGCCGATGTGCCTTGAGAGCCGGCCGCTGATTGCCCGCGGCATCGGCGAAAAGATCGAGCCGGTGCCTGATCTGCCCGCCTTCGCCATGGTGCTCGCCAATCCGCTGAAAGGCGTCTCGACGCCCGACGTTTTCCGCCGGCTGACGACAAAGAACAATCCGGCCTTGACCCTGCCTCAGACTGGCGACTGGCTTGCGGCGATCGCGGCTGCCCGCAACGACCTGGAGCCGCCGGCGCGCCAACTCGTGCCGGAAATCGGGGAAATCTCGGCAATGTTGCAGGCCTGCGGCGCCCTCATGACCCGTATGTCCGGATCCGGCGCCACCTGCTTCGGGATCTTTGCGAGCCTGAGCGGGGCGGAAGAGGCCGCCGCGACCCTTCACGGCAGGCGGCCTGACTGGTATTTCCAAGCAACGGAAACGGTTTCGGGAGGCGCATAATGGCAAGTCTGGACGAAAAGCGGCCCTTCATCGCCGTCGGCATCGCGGTTCTCACGATCTCGGACACCCGCACGGCGGAAACCGACAAATCAGGCGATACGCTGGCAGAGCGAATCGCCGAGGCGGGCCATCGGCTGGTCGACCGGGCGATCGTGCCCGATGATCGGGAGAAAATCGCCGCGCGGGTGAAGGCCTGGACTGACAGCAAAGACATAGACGTCGTCATCACCACTGGCGGCACCGGCTTTACCGGCCGCGACGTGACGCCCGAGGCGCTGGAGCCCTTGTTCGAAAAGCGCATGGACGGCTTTTCCGCCATCTTCCACCGCATCTCCTACGAGAAGATCGGCACCGCGACGATCCAGTCGCGCGCCACGGCAGGCGTTGCCAATTCCACCTTCATCTTCGTGCTGCCGGGCTCACCCGGCGCCTGCCGGGATGCCTGGGACGGCATTCTGAAAGGACAGCTCGACTATCGCAGCGCGCCGTGCAATTTCGTCGAGATCATGCCGCGGCTGGACGAGCACCTGAAACGCGGCGCAGCCAAGTAGACTGCCTGTTTTCGGTGCCCTGGAAATCGCCGGCACCAGCGCCTACGTGGCAATGCCCGGCAGAGCGGGCATCGTATCCCAGCTGTCACCCGACAGCAGGATGCAGCTTACGCCGTGAACATCCGTCACGATGAGTGTCCAGGTGCCGCTTTCGGCGGCATAGACCTCGAGAATGGCGTTCTGGTTGATCAGTCCGACTGCCGTGAGCTTTTCGCCGAAGTTCTTGTCCAGGAAATTGACGATTTCGGGTCGGCCTGCGCAACTGCGCATCGTCTGCGATGCTGCCGAATGCGGATGCGCGATCACCAATGTCGGCAATATGACGGCCAGCAGGCCGTAGATCATACCGCGTACCATGACGCACCTCCTTTCGCCGGGAACCCGGCAGAAGAGGAGATTTTCGCTGACCTGTTCTGCCGTTACCGGCATCCATGGCCTTCCGTTGCGAAGCGAGGCGCTTCGACGGCGCCATACGGAAATTATAGCGCGAAATCGTATCGGGCGCCATCTTTACGCGCGACACCTACCGCGCAGCGCGGGCGACCCAGGATGGAATCAGCTCGCTCGAGAGCTTCCGCGGCTTCTGGCCCTTCACGAACTCTGCAAGCGGCATACCGCTTTTGGCGATGGCGAGCGCCTGCTTCTTCGGCAGAAGAAAGCCGAGTTCCAACGGCGGCACGGCTCGGCCGACACGCTGGAAGAACGGCCGCCGGTAGCCGCGCGACGCGGTAAAGCGCGCCGGCAGCTTGTTCAGCGCCACATATTCGGCGATCTCATCGATCCAGCCCGCCTGGGGTCTCGCGCCCGGTTCGACGAAAAGCAGCCATTCGCCGCGGGCCGATCGGACGATGTCCTTGATATCCCATTCGGAATGGAAACGGCAGCCGGCCGCGTCCGCCACCCTCGAGGTGCCGTCGCGCGAGCCATGGTCGAGCACGATCACATCGCTCACAAGCCCCTCGACCGCGCCGGTCACCAATACCGACAGGGTCTGGGCAAGCTCGGATTCCTGATCCAGACATTCAAGAACAACTGTCAACATCGGCTATCTATAATGCGCCGCACAAATTTTTGCCAGCAACGTTTCCCTCATTTTGTTCTTGCATTGTTCTCATTTTGCGGATAGGAATTTAATCATCAAAACGGGCGGAGGCGATGGCTTCCAGCCACGGGAGAATCCGATGAGAGAGCAGTCCCTGGCAGGGCAGGCCGCATTCGCGCCTGCCAACACGGCAGATATTGCCGATGCGATGATCGTGTCCTCCGGTCTCAGGATCGAAGTCGACCGCCGGCGCGGGCGTGGGGCCGGACTGAATCCGACAGGACGGTTCGAGGCATCGCAGCGGGAGACCTTCGACGACGGCTGGCAGAGCCTGGAAGAGCTTCCGCCTTTCAAGACGGAAGTGCAGGTCGAGAAGCCGCGCACGGCCATCACCCGCAACGAATCGCCGGATATTTCCTTCGATCGCTCGATCAATCCCTATCGCGGCTGCGAGCATGGCTGCATCTACTGCTTCGCCCGGCCGACCCATGCCTATATGGGGCTCTCCGCCGGTCTCGATTTCGAGACGAAGCTGTTTGCTAAGCCCGATGCGGCAAAACTGCTGGAGCGGGAGCTCGCAAAGCCGGGCTACAAGGTGCGGGTGATCGCAATCGGCACCAATACCGACCCCTATCAGCCGATCGAGAAGGAATGGCGCATCATGCGCGGGATCCTCGAGGTTCTGAACAAGGCGAACCATCCGGTGTCGATCGTCACCAAGTCGGCGATGATCCTGCGTGACCTCGACATCCTGCAGGAGATGGCAAGCAAGAACCTGGTGCGCGTCGGCATCTCGGTGACGACGCTCGACCGCAAGCTTGCCCGGACGATGGAGCCTCGCGCCGCCACGCCGCCGCGGCGCCTGGAGACGATCCGTGCGCTCGCGGAGGCAGGCATCCAGACGGCTGTGATGGCCGCCCCCCTCATCCCGGCGCTGAACGACCACGAGCTGGAGCGTATCCTCGAATCGGCCAAGGCTGTCGGCGCCGCGGAGGCAAGCTATGTCATCCTTCGGCTGCCGCTCGAAGTCAGCCCGCTCTTTCGCGATTGGCTGCTGCAGCATTATCCGGACCGGTACCGGCATGTGATGTCGCTGGTGCGTTCGATGCGTGGCGGCAAGGATTACGATGCCGACTTCGGCAAGCGCATGAAGGGTGCGGGGCCCTATGCCTGGCAGATCGCGCGCCGGTTTGAAATGGCAGCCAGACGTTTCGGCCTGACGCGACGCAGCGTGCCGCTGCGCGACGATCTGTTCGTGCCGCCCGATGGCAGCGGCGTGCAGCTGTCGCTACTCTAATTTTTCCAGCTTGCGCATCGCGTCTCAAGAAAACCGCCCTGTTTTCGAGCCCGAGCGCAATTCCCGCGGATGGCCCTGACCGCCACCATCCGCCGGACCCAGTCCCCGGCGCGCCGCCCTGATCCGGGGACTTGCGGGAAATCGGGTTGGCGTGCGAGTTTCAGCCGCATGAAACGTCGCACGCCACCCGATTCTCCCCTGCTTTTCGACACAGCTCCGCTGGTGCCGGATTTCCGACTGGAACTGAAAGCCCGCAAGGCCGGCCATTGGCCGGTCGCCGGCGCCGATGAGGCAGGCCGCGGACCGCTGGCCGGGCCTGTGGTGGCTGCCGCCGTGATTCTCGATCCGAAGCGTATCCCTGAGGGCCTCAACGATTCCAAGCAGCTTTCCGCGCAGCGGCGAGAGGAGCTCTTCGTACAGATTCTGGCGACCGCGACCGTCTCCATTGCCTCATCCAGCTCGACGCGCATCGATGAGACTGACATTCGCAAGGCGAGCCTCGACGCCATGCGCCGCGCCATCTGCAGCCTCGCCATTCCGGCAAGCTATGTGCTGACCGATGGGCTCGACGTGCCGCCCGGCCTCGACTGCCCGGGACAGGCCGTGGTTAAAGGTGATGCCCGCTCGGTATCGATTGCGGCCGCCTCGATCGTCGCCAAGGTGACGCGCGACCGGATGATGACGCGCGCGCATGCCGTCTTTCCGGACTATGGATTTGCGGCGCATGCGGGCTACGGCACGGCGCAGCACCGCGCCGGCATCGAGAAGCACGGACCCTGCTCTCTGCACCGGATGAGCTTCAGACCCTTGCGCAGGGGCGATGATGGTCCCGAGACGGACGAGCTGATCCCGGAGTAGCGTCGCTCAAAAGAAAAAGGCCGGGACAAGCCCGGCCTTTAATCTCATTCCATTCGAAACCGCTCAGTTGAGCCGCGTCTTGACCTGGCTGACGGCATTGCCGAAGAGCTCGGACTGGACCTTGGCATCGGCCCGCTTGGCAAGCACCGTTTCTGCAGCCGCGATCGCCAGATCGACGGCGGCGGAACGTACCGCCTTCATCGCATCGGCCTCGGCCTGCTTGATCTTCTGCTCGGAGAGCGCCGTGCGGTTGGCGACGAATTCTTCCGTCTTCTTCTTCGCTTCGGCGGTCAGCATTTCGGCTTCGCGCTCGGCGGCAGCGACGATATGAGCCGCCTCGGCTTCAGCTTCCTTGCGCTTACGCTGGTATTCGGCAAGCAGATGCTGGGCCTCTTCGCGCAGACGCTTGGCTTCGGCCAATTCGTTGCGGATCTGGTCGGCGCGGTCGTCGAGCGACTTCGCCATCATGCCCGGAGCCTTCAGGTAGACGACCAGCGCCAGGAAAAGGATGAGCCCGACAAAAGCAAAGAAAGTCGCGTCAAAGTGAAATTCCATCGATCAAGCCTCCTTCTTGGCAGCCGCAACCGCGGCGGCGACATCGGCCGTGGCGACGGTGCCGCCGATCAGCTGCTCGACGACGGCAGAGGCCGTTTCCTCGGCAATGGTACCGACGTCGGCAAAAGCCTTCGCCTTGATGTCGGCGATACGGGCTTCGGCAGCCTTGATCTTTTCCGACAGGCTCGCCTCGACAGCGCGACGATCCTCTTCGGCCTTGACCTTGGCAGCGTCACGCGCGGCAGAGCCGATCGCATGCGATTTGGCGCGGGCAGCGGCCAGTTCACCTTCATAGGTCCGGACGGCGGCGTCGGCCTCCGCCTTCAGGCGGCTGGCCTCTTCCAGGTCCTGAGAGATGCGCGTGTGGCGCTGGTCGAGGATGGCCCCGATGCGCGGCGCAATGACCTTTTGCATAAGGAGGTAGAAGACGCCGAACGTAATCACCAGCCAGAGCAGCTGGGACGCGTAGGTCGTCGAATCGAAGGGCGGGAACGGGCCACGGGCGTGTTCGCCTTCGGCAACGCCGGTCTCGGTATGGACCTCGCCTGCGGCCGGAGCGGCATGCGCATCCGTGCCGGTCGCTGCCGCCGGTGCTTCTTCAGCGTAAGCCGGGGTCACAAAAAACATGCTCACCTCCAGGTGGACTGCAAATGCAAAGGATCACGGCTTGCGGTCCGCAGGCCGTGATCCATCTATTCGCCGATATCAGACGGCGAAGAGGAGGAGGAGAGCGACGAGCAGCGAGAAGATGCCCAGAGCTTCCGTAACGGCGAAGCCGAATACCAGACGGCCGAACTGGCTGTCAGCGGCAGACGGATTGCGCAGAGCGCCGGAGAGGTAGCTGCCGAAGATATTGCCGAGGCCGAGAGCCGTACCGGCCATACCAAAGCAAGCCAGGCCTGCACCGATGTACTTTGCTGCTTCCGCTTCCATGTTGAACTCCTTTGAAATGGTTGTTGCGGCGAATGACTGACGCCCTATGACGTCGTTGTCGTTATCCTTAGTGCCCGCCCGGATGGATCGCGTCATTGAGGTACATGCAAGTCAGCACCGCAAAGACGTAAGCCTGGAGGAAGGCGACGAGGAACTCGAGACCGGTCAGGGCGACCGTCATGATGAGAGGAAGAACGGCTCCGCCGACACCGACGGCACCGAGGGCTCCAAGCGAGGCGACAAAGCCTGCGAACACCTTCAGCGTGATATGACCGGCGAGCATGTTGGCGAAAAGACGAACCGAGAGCGAAATCGGACGGGAGAGGAAGGAAATCATTTCGATCAAGACGACCAGCGGCAACAGAGCGACCGGCACGCCCGAGGGCACGAAGACTTTCAGGAAGTGGAAGCCGTGCTTATAGAAACCGTAGACGAGAACCGTACCAATGACGAGGATCGCCAGCGCGAAGGTGACGATGATCTGGCTGGTGACCGTGAAGAAATACGGGAACATGCCGAGCAGGTTTGCTGTCAGCACGAACATGAAGAGCGAAAAGACCAGCGGGAAGAACTTCATTCCCTGCTTGCCCGCGCCTTCCTTCAGCATGTTGGCAATAAATTCATAGGACATTTCCGCGATCGACTGCGAACGGCCCGGCACGATGGCGCGGTTCGAGGTCGCGAAATAAAGGAAGCCTGCAGCAACGGCAGCCGAGGCGGCCATGAAGAGCGATGCGTTGGTGAACGAAAAATCAATCCCGCCGATTTCGATCGGCACAATCTTCTGGATCAGGAACTGATGGGTCGGATCGTTAGACACCGCTTGTTCTCTCTCTTTGGCCCGCAGGATGCGGGATCATTGCACTGGACCGAGACCGGCCCTTATTTTGTGTCGTCCTTGCCTTCCAGGGGATGGGCCACCACCCCCGCAGAACGCAGCACGTTCAGAACGCCGGCACAAAATCCGAGAAGCAGAAGAACAATCAAACCCCAAGGCGCCGTGCCGACAAAACGGTCGAGGACATAGCCAAGGAAAGCACCGACGAGGATTGCGGCAATGAACTCGCTGGAAAGCTTCATCGCCTGGGCATAACCTTTGCGGCTTACCTCGGCTTGGGCCTCGCTTACACGTTCCACTCCCGCCTCAGCGCGCTTGTTCGCGAGTTCCGCTCCCAATTGCGCACGGCGCTTCTCAAGACTTTCCTCGCGGTCATCCGCCATGGATCTCTCCTCCTTGCCCGTCGCCCGCACTCCCGCTACCCCGGTCATTCGGACCCCGGACACGAGGGTTGAAACCCTTCCGGCCCGTTCTGAAGTCGCGCGCAACATAGTTTTAGGGATTGGTATAGTCAAGGCGTAGGCGGCTTCTGTCCAGCCAGAAAATAATTCCATCGAATCAACAATTTAGGCTGACATCCGGTCGATCACCCAAATTCGATTGAAAGAATCCGCTTTTAAGGGCCGGAAATCGGCTGGCCCAGGCGGTTTATCTCAGCTCCAGCCGCCGCCATAGGTGCGATAGAAGACGTGGAGACCGATGCGACCGACCTTTTCCATGGTCTTTGCCCATTTCGGTCTGACATAGACGGCGTGATAATGCGTTGCCGAGCCAACCTGCGGCAGCCAGATCTTGCCGGCGGTCACCGCCATCGCCACGTCACGGGCGACTCGCCAGTGATATTCCGAATTCACCCTGTCCTTGATGCTGTCGCAGGCGAAGGAAAACTGGCAGCGGTTGCGCCAATCCTCGTTCTGGTAGACGACGCCGCAGATCGTCTTGGGATAGGCGGGGTTGCGGACGCGGTTGAGAATGACCTGGGCGACGGCTGCCTGGCCCTTCACCGATTCTCCCCGCGCTTCGAAATAGATGCCGGAGGCAAGGCACTGCTGCTCGCCGGCGGAAAAGACGCTCGGCGGCAACACGCTTGCAGCCCAGGCGTGATCACGCGGGCCGATCTCGGGGACGAAGCGGCCGCTCTGCTGGTCGGTCAGGATGGAATCGAACGGCGACTGGCGGGCATAATCGGGGGCGGGTGGCGCGTAGGCGGTGGCCAGCACGTCGGCCTTGTTGCTGGTGACGAGGCTTGCGAGCATCGCCGGCACGCCGTTGTCAGTGACGACAGGCTGCTTCTTATAGAAAGAAGTGGCGATCTCGATCTCCTTGCCCCGGATCTTCGGCTTGACGAAGGCCGACCTGTCCTTGAAATCGAAGCTCGGCGTGAAGAGCATCTTGGTGCGCTCGAGAATGGAGCCGGCGGAAAAGTCCTTCGGCGGCTGCATCTTCTCGACGGCGACGACACGGCCCTTCTTGGTGGAGCGTTTGACGCGATCCTCGTCCGGCGTGTCTTCGTGGCCCTTGTCCTTGGCGGTGAAGGCGACCTTGCGGCCATCGGGCAGCACCATGCCGGCGCCGGCGGAGATCGAACCCGTCACATCAGGCTCGGCGAAAGCCAGTTCGGCCTGGTGGATGGAGCCGGCGGGAGAATTGGTCAGCACCATGCGCCAGTTCCCGCCTTCGCGGTCGAGACCCGCGAGCATGGCGGCAAGATCGGCGTGGGATGCGACACTTGGGAAAATCAGCCAGCCGGCAAGACCGAAGATCGCTGGCGACACCCAGTTCTCGGGAAAGAGACGCAGCTTGCTACGGAAAGGGCTCTTGCGACGCAACACGAACTCCGGGCATGGAACGCGGGAACATTCCCTTGAAAATCCCGCATTAACCTTGACGTCCGGTTAACGGAGCGTGCCGGAATGTGACCGTGAGAATTTTTGGATATTCTAATGCGGGTGATATTTTCGTGAGATGAGGTGTCTGCGGCCTTGCGAAAGTCCCGACCCCTCCCACAAGGGGGAGGGACTAACCCGGAGCGGCCGCCTCATTCCACTCGAAACGTCGCAGATATGGAAAGCGGGTGCGGCATGTTAAGCCCCTCCCCCTTGTGGGGAAGGGTTTGGGGCAGGGTCTTCATCGCGAAGACCAAAAGTCCGGAAGCATTACAGAGATAGGGCCGCAAAGCACCCCCTCTTTCCGCTCATCAAATAATGACGTGCGAGCCCAGTTCCACCACGCGATTGGCCGGCAGACGGAAGTAGTCCGAGGGATTGGCGGCGGCATTGGCGAGGGCGATGTAAAGCCGGTCCTGCCAGTAGGGCATGCCGGATTTAGCGTCCGGCACCAGCTTGCGGCGTCCGAGATAGAAGGACGTCGACATGATGTCGAACTTCAGCCCCGTCTTACGCAGAGTCGCCAACGCCTGCGAGACATTTTGCGATTCCATGAAGCCGAACAGCAACTCGACGCGGGAGAAGCGCTCGGAAATCTGCTCGACCTTGTAACGGTCATGAGCCGGGACGCGCGGCTTGTTGACGGTGCGGATCGTCAGGATGACATTGCGGTCATGGAGCACATGGTTGTGCTTGAGATTATGCAGCAAGGCGGCGGGCGCCGATTCCGGATCGCTGGTCAGGAAGATCGCTGTGCCGGGAACCTGTGCCGGCGAATGCTCGCTCTTTCGCTCGATCGAGCTGACGAAGGAGGTGAGCGGAATGTCGGTGTGGCGGGTCTTTTCCATCAGGATCGCCGTGCCGCGACGCCAGGTCCACATGATGACGGTAAAGGCCGTGGCGATCAGGATCGGGATATAGCCGCCGTCATGGATCTTCAGCAGGTTGGCGCCGAGGAAGATCATTTCGAGCACGACCAGCGGGGCGAGCGCGATGATGGCAACCGGCAGCGACCAGTTCCAGCGGACGCGGACGAATTCGAAGGCCATGATCGAGGTGACGACCATGGCGCCGGTAACGGAGATGCCATAGGCGGTCGCCAGCGCATCCGAGGTCTTGAAGCTCAGGACCAGGAAAATGACGCCGATGAACAGCACTGCGTTGACCGAAGGCACGAAGATCTGCCCGGTGTTGGTTTCCGAGGTGAAGAGGATTTCCATGCGCGGCAGAAAACCGAGGTTGATGCCCTGGCGCACCAGCGAGAAGGCGCCCGTGATGACCGCCTGGCTGGCGATGATCGTCGCAGCGGTGGCCAGGATGACGACCGGCAGCAGCGCCCATTGCGGAAACATCAGATAGAAGGGATCGGACATCGTTTCCGGCTTGCCGAGAACGAGAGCGCCCTGCCCGAGATAGTTCAGCGTCAGCGACGGGAACACCAGCGCGAACCAGGCCCACTGGATCGGGCGGCGGCCGAAGTGACCGAGATCGGCATAAAGCGCCTCGGCGCCCGTCACCGTCAGGAAGACCGCGCCGAGCACGACGACGCCGTAGAAACCCTCGTGCAGCAGAAAGCTCACTGCATAATAAGGATTGAAGGCGGCAAGGATGCCGTAATCGTCGGAGATATGCGATACGCCGGCGGCGGCTATGACGATGAACCAGACGGCGGTGATCGGGCCGAAGAACTTCGCAACGGCGCCGGTGCCGCGCGACTGCACGACGAAGAGCAGCGCCAGGATCACCACCGAAATCGGCACGATATATTCCGAAAGGCTGGGCGTGACGAGCTTGAGGCCCTCGACCGCCGACAACACCGAAAGCGCCGGCGTAATCATCGCATCGCCGAGGAAGAGTGCCGCACCCATCAGGCCGAGCAGCATCAACAAGGCGGTATGGCCGTTGGCGGTCTTCATCAGAAGGGCAAGCAGCGACAGTGTGCCACCCTCACCCTCGTTGTCGGCGCGCAGCAGGAAGAGCACATATTTGATGGTGACGATGATCGTCAGCGCCCAGATCATCAGCGAGATCAGGCTGATGACCTCAAAACGGGTGAGGCCGTCGTGGGCCACGGGCTTCAGCGCTTCGCGAAAGGCGTAGAGAGGGCTCGTGCCGATATCGCCGTAGACGACGCCGACCGAACCCAGCGCGAGATAAAACAGCTTTCTCGGCGTCATATGACGTTCGTGCTGATGACTCTCTTCGGACATGAAATTTCAACAGGCTCCTCAGAGCCAGCCTTTCCAGCGGAAAAAGAAAAAGGGAATGATGGCGGAGATCACCATCAGGGTCAGCGAATAAGGATAACCCGCGACCCAGGTCAGTTCCGGCATGACCTGAAAGTTCATGCCATAGATGGAGGCGACCAGCGTCGGCGGCAAGAACACCACGGATGCGATCGAGAAAATCTTGATGATCGAGTTCTGCTCGATGTTGATCAGCCCGAGTGAAGCGTCGAGCAGAAAGGTGATGTTGGCGGCGACGAAGGAAGCGTGTTCCGACAGCGACTGGACATCGCGTGAGACGGTACGGCAGAGATCTTTCGCCTCGCGGTCCTGCTGGATCGCCGGGACAGTGTGAAAAAAGGTCAGCAGGCGGGAAAGCGAGCCGAGGCTATCGCGCAGCTTGCTGATCGTCCGGTGATGGCCGGCGATATCCCTCAGCTTCTCCTCGAGATAGTTCGAGGGCCTGCGCACCTTCCTGGCCCTGTCGCCGAAGACATGCATCGACAGGATGTCGATACGCGAGACAGAGACCTCGAGGATCTCGGCGGTGCGGTCGACGATCGTCTCCAAGAGCTTGGCGAGAAGGGCAGTGCCGTTGCGCCAGCTTTCCGGCAGCCGGTGAAGGGCGGCGATGAACAGCGCAAAGGATTTAGGATGAGCGTAACGGATGGTGACCAGCCGGTTTCTGGCCAGGATGAAGGCGACGTCAGTCAGCATCGGCGCTTCGGTATCGGCTTTCGAAAGCAGCGAGGCCGTCATAAACACGGCGTCGTTTTCCACATAGAGGCGTGCGGAGGGCTCGATATCCTTGAGGTCGTCGCGGGTCGGAACCTCGATGCCGAGAACCTTCTCGACATAAAGCTCCTCGTCGCGGGTCGGCTCGACCATGTCGATCCATACGACATCCTCGGGCAAGGACGTGCCCTGCGAGAGATCGCGGATCTCGATCGACCTGCAATTGGAACAGTAAGCGGTGATCACCGGCACGATCTCCGATGCTCACGCGGCTTCGTGGCCGTTGCCCTCCTCATCGAAAGCCTTTCCTTGCGGCCGCGAGCGCAGCAACGCGACGGTCGCTCGTCATCGATCGAAACGGAAGCGGATCAAGAAAGCTCATATAACTCCGGCTGCATCCAGCCTTTCGGACCGGCATGCGCATTCTGCTCCACCGCATCGCAGTTACCAATCCTTCGATCGACAAGACAACTCCGAACTTGCAGGCGGGCCGGACCCTTCGAAACGAAGACGGCCGTCATCGAGCATCTGCTGCAACGCCATCATGGCGCCGCGGCATATGAAGCAAAGCCGTGAAATAATCAAGACATCTTCCGTGAAGCGCGGCTTTTCACCACGCTTCCCCCACAATTTGGGGTATCGGCCGCAGCGATTCGGGTATCGGGAGCCTATATTTTACGCATGTCGTTATCCCGGAACCGCTTCACACTTCCGGGCGACATGCATTATTCGAAGACGATCGTTGGCGCAGGGCGCTGTGACTGGCCGGCAAGCTGCTCCCAGACCTTGGTAGCGATGCCGCGATAGATGCCGGCGACGATGCCGTTCGGCTCGGAGGCAACAAGCGGCGTTCCGGCATCGGAGGTTTCGCGGATGTTCATTGTCAGCGGCACTTCGCCGAGGAAGGGCACGCCGATGCGCTCGGCCTCCTTGCGGGCGCCCCCATGACCGAAGATGTCGTAGCGGGTGCCGGTGTCCGGGGCGATGAAATAGCTCATGTTCTCGACGATGCCGAGGACCGGCACCTCGACCTTGCGGAACATGTTGAGGCCCTTGCGGGCATCGATCAGGGCCAGATCCTGCGGCGTCGAGACGATGACGGCGCCGGCGAGCGGCACCTGCTGGGCCATAGTCAGCTGCGCGTCGCCGGTGCCGGGCGGCATGTCGACGACGAGGACGTCAAGCTCGCCCCAGGCGACTTCGCGCAGCATCTGCAGCAGTGCCGACTGGACCATCGGTCCGCGCCAGATCATCGCTGTCTCCTCATCGACGAGGAAGCCCATCGACATGACCTTGAGGCCGTAATTCTCCATCGGATTGATGATGCGGCCGTCGATCTGCGTCGGGCGACCCGATATCTTCAGCAAACGCGGCATGGACGGACCGTAGATATCGGCATCGAGGATGCCGACGCGCAGACCGTTGGCCAAAAGGCCGAGCGCGAGGTTGACGGCGGTGGTCGACTTGCCGACCCCACCCTTGCCTGATGCGACGGCGATGATGGCGCCGATGCCGGGAACACCGATCTTGCCGGTGCGCGGGGTCTGTTGCTGCGGGGCGTGCGCATGGCCCTGATGATCGTGCGAATGATCGTGTCCGGCATGGCCGTGGGGCGGGTTCGGCGCCGGACGCGCAGCGGGAGCAGCAGTGGCCGCCTTCTTGTCCGCCGTCAGCGTGACGAGAGCGCCCTTGACCCCCGGCATTTCCTTGATGACGCGCTCGGCGGCGAGCCGCATCGGCTCCAGCTCCCTTGCGCGCTCGGCCGGGACGGTGATGGAGAAATAGACCTTGCCGTCGGAGATGAAGACGTCGGAAACCATGCCGAGCTCGACGATGTCGTGCTCGAGATCCGGTCCACGCACGGTCTTCAGCGTTTCGAGAACCTGTTCCTTGGTGACGTCGGCCATTCCACCCTCACTACTTCTTCTCGCAGACTACAGTGCCGCGCGTCTTTCAAGACGCGCAAAGGACGCTGTAGCACTTTAAATTACCGCATAATTTTAGCCTTGATCGATTCCGATCAAGGCTAAAATTATGCAGTAGAGATAGTGGAGGCGCACGCCTTCGCCAAACAAAATCATCGGCCGGAAAATCGATTTGCCAGGTACTCAGGAGAGCAGCGGTGAAATTCGCGTTCCGTTGCGGCCATCAAGTCCGCCGGGCTTTCGCCCTGATGGCCGCAACGGTCTCCCCTGAGAACCGGCGCAATGCGGGCGAACTAGAGTAAGCCGAAAAAAAGACCAGCGAAAAATGATGGAGAAAGCCGAAATTGCAAACAGCGGCGAAAGGAGCGGTGCGAAAACGCAACAATCGCCCCCGACGCCGAAGCACCGGAGGAGTGCGGTATCGGCGTCGGGCAGCGATGTGTCGGCCGCGCCATTTCCTGGCGCTGGTCATCAAAGTCCCCTCTGGACCTCTGGCAAAGGAGATGCAGAAAGCGTGCCAGATGGAAAATCCGGAGGAATAGGGCAAACGCGCCTTGGATTGTTCCCTTGTGGGAAAACGTGCCTATACGCTGGGCGAAAGGCGAAAGCACGCCGTGCCTTTTTGCACCTTATTTGATCAGGCCGATCCGCAGCGCCTTGGCGACGGCCTGGGTGCGGTTGACCGTGTCGAGCTTCTTGGTGGCGCGGTTGAGGTAGTGATTGACCGTGTGCTCGGACAGCGTGAGAATCTCAGCGATTTCGGCACTGGTCTTGCCGGCCGCCGTCCAGTTGAGGCAATCGATCTCGCGGTCGGTCAGCGTATCGGTCATGCGCGTGTCGAGATGGCGGATCTCGGCGAGCCTGTCGAAGACATGGATGGCGATATAGCACAGCTCGCGCATCTCCGCCGCACTGAAGGGCTCGCGATCGCCGGCGAAAGACACGGCGCCGCGCAGGCCGGAGGGCTCGTGTGTCGGGAAGTAGGCGCAGCGCATCATCTTGAAACGTTCGAACAGGGAGGTGACGAGAACGGACTTGCCATCGTCCCGCGGCCAACTCTGCCGCGACATGTCGAAGGAGAAGGGTCGCGCCGATGTTCTGAGGCGCCTGAGAACCGGGCTGTTCACCATCAGTCCTTCCTGGTCGTAGAGCGCCAGAAGCTCAGCCGGCCAGCTGGTGATGACGGTGCTGCCCTGAAGATCGAAAGAGGTGATCGGCGGCAGATTGAGAACCATGAAGGCACGGCTGCGATAAGCTTCCGTCACACGCTTCATGAAACGAAAAATATCGAACTGGGTCTTCAGGCCTGCTATTTCCTGAACATAATCGTCTTCTTCCGGGGATGTTTGCGACAAGGGTGCCATCACGTTTCTTCATCTTCGGCCCCGCGGCCGGCAAACCATTTACGAAACCTGCCCGCAATGGGTGTTTCGATAGCATCAGGGAATGACGACCGCTTTGGATCACATGGGATTGGCCTCGGCGTTTCAGCGTTCGGCCGTTGAATGGTTGTAGATTTCGCGGACCGTTCTAGTTGTGGTGATTCGCCCGTAAATCTCAATATCGCGCTCATCATAAGCATGCTCTGCGATCCCGTCCAGCAGCCGGCGGACGGCGACTTTCCCGTCAACGGCGCGGACCAAGACGAATGCGCATGCCTTCCATGATCCTCCCGGCCGCCAGTTGAACCGGAACGGCCCATTGGCGCAGAAGTTCCATCGACAACCGATAGGCCGGGCCGGTAATCGACACCCCGCCGATAAAAGTCCGGTCCTCCGACCAGACGGGCGCGGCAACGCAGCGGATGCCGGCCTCGTGCTCTTCACGGTCGAAGGCGTAACCCAGATCGGCGATCTCGCGGATCTCGGCGAGCAGAGTTTCAGCCGAAACATGGGTGGAGGCGGTAAACCTGGTGAAGCTCAAATCGGCCAGCAGATTGGTGAGGCTTTCGGCCGGAAGCCTGGAAAGCGCGGCCTTGCCGACGCCGGTGCAGTAACAGGGCGAAGCGTTGCCGATCTGCGAATACATCCGCACCGGCTGGCGGCCTTCGACCTTATCGAGGTAGATGATCGACGAGCCTCTGAGGACACCGAGATGCACCGTCTCGCCGGTCGCCTGCTGCAGATCGGCGAGATGCGGTTCGGCGATGAGACGGAATTCGTTGCGCGCCCAGCTGCGCGCGGCGAAATCGAGAAGGCGCAGGCCGGGAGCGTAGCGGCCGTCGACGTCGACCTCAATCAGCCCTTCCTCCACCAGGTGGCCCAGCTGGCGATGCAGCGTGCCGCGCGGCTGGCCGGCAAGGGAGAGAATATCGGTGAAGCGCAACGGAGCATCGGCGTGGGTGACGAGGTCGAGCAGCACCATCAGCTTGCCGAGCGTGCCGGTCTCGCGTGCCTGCATTATGCCATCACGGTTTGAATCCATCGCCTCGTCCGCCCTTGACAGAAAGGGCAGCATAATTCGATAATTCCATATAGTCAAATTAAGTTCCAAATAATGGAACAATCCGCCGGGAGGAGACGGTGACCGCAATGCCAGCACAATTTCCCGAATTCAGAGATCGTACCGTGCTTGTGACCGGCGGCGGGTCGGGCATAGGTGCCGCGATCGTCGAAGGTTTTGCCCGGCAGGGCGCCAAGGTTTCCTTCATCGATATCGCGGAAGCCGCAGGCGGGGCGCTTGCCGAAAGGCTGTCGCGGGAGACGACGCATCCCGTCTCCTTCCACCATGCCGACTTGCGCGACGTCGAGGCGATCCGGGCGACGGTTGATAGCGTCGTTGCGACCTCCGGGCCGATCCGCGTACTGGTCAATAATGCCGCCTGGGACGACCGTCATGAATTCGACGAAGTAACCGAGGCCTATTGGGATAACAACCAGGCGGTCAACCTGCGGCATGTCTTCTTTACGTCACAGGCGGTGGCGCCGTCGATGCGGGCAGCCGGCGGCGGGGCGATCGTCAATATGTCATCGATCGCCTTCAAGCTGAATATGGGCGGGTTTCCCTCCTATGCCGCGGCGAAGGCAGCAGTCGTCGGGTTGACGAAGAGCATGGCTGGCAGGCTCGGGCCTGAGAATATCCGGGTGAACTGCATCCTGCCGGGCATGGTCGTCACCGAACGGCAGATGCAGCTCTGGCTGACCGAGGAGAGCATTGCGCGCTCCGTGGAGCAGCAGTGCCTGAAAGTCGCACTCACGGCCGATGCAATCGTCGGCCCTTGTCTGTTTCTTGCATCCGACTGCGCGGCGGCAATGACCGCACAGTCCCTGATTGTCGATGGAGGCGTTCTGTAATGGCAAATCCCGCTTATGTGGCGGTCGACTGGGGCACCAGCAGCTTTCGGCTGTGGCTGATCGGCAAGGATGGCGCCATCCTTGCCGAACGCCGCAGCGGCGAAGGCATGACGAGCGCGGCAAAGACCGGCTTTTCCCAAGTGCTCGCCGGCCATCTTGCCGCCATCGAGGCACCGGAAAGCCTGCCGGTCATCATCTGCGGCATGGCGGGCGCAAGGCAGGGCTGGGTCGAGGCCGGTTATATCGACGTGCCGGCCCCGCTCGCCTCGATCCTGACCGGTGCCGTCTCGGTGCCCGGGGAAAGCCGCGACATCCGCATTTTGCCAGGCCTTGCGCAGCGGGATATCGCCACTCCCGACGTCATGCGCGGCGAGGAAACCCAGCTTCTCGGCGCGCTTGGCTCCGCAAGTTCCGGGGCACAAGCGGTCTGCATGCCAGGCACCCATTCGAAATGGGTGCATGTGAGCAGCGGCAAAGTCACCGGTTTTTCGACCTTCATGACCGGCGAGCTTTTTGATGCGGTCAGCAAACACACGATCCTGTCGCATGCTGTTGCCGGTGCCGAAGAGCAGCCGGCCGACGCGGCAGCCTTCGAGGCGGCGGTGTCGGCCGCTTTCGCGCGCCCGGCGCTTGCCTCCAACCTGCTCTTTACCGCCCGCTCGGGCCAGCTCCTGCACGGGATGTCGGCCGCTGCGGCGCAAGCCCGGCTTTCCGGCACGCTGATCGGCCTCGAGATCACCGGGGCGTTGCAGGACGCGCCAAGCGGCACAGGCATCACCCTCGTCGCCTCCGGGCGCCTGCAAGCGCTCTACGAACAAGCCTTCAGAACTCTCTCCCTTGCCTTCACCGCCATCGATGCGGACGCCGCCGTGCGCCGCGGGCTTTCGGCCGCAGCCGAAGCCATCTGGCCGAATTGAGAAAGCTGACACGATGAACCGCATCTCCTTCCCCGACATGAAGCGTCCGCTGATCGCCATCCTTCGCGGCATCAGGCCTGAAGAGACCGAGAGCGTCGTCGGCGCCCTGATCGAAAATGGCCTGACGGCGATCGAGATCCCGCTGAATTCGCCGGAACCGTTCAAATCCATCGAGATCGCCGCGAAGATGGCGCCGGCCGAAGTGCTGATCGGCGCCGGCACCGTGCTGACGGTCGAGGCGGTCGACAGCCTGAACGCGGCCGGCGGCAAGCTGCTTGTCACGCCGAATGTCGAGCCCGAGGTGATCATCCGGGCGCGTGAATACGGCATGGTGACGATGCCCGGCGTCTTCACGCCGACCGAGGCGCTGGCCGCTGCGCGCGCCGGCGCCACCGGCCTCAAATTCTTTCCGGCCAGCGTGCTCGGTCCTTCCGGCATCACGGCGATCCGGGCCATCCTGCCGCCGGAGCTCACGATTGCCGCTGTGGGCGGCGTATCGGACAAGAATTTCAGCGATTACACCAAGGCCGGCATCTTCTCCTTCGGCCTTGGCACGAGCCTCTACAAACCCGGAATGACCGCGTCAGAGGTTGCCGAGCGCGCCAAGGCGACCATTTACGCCTATGATGCAGCCATTGGGAGCGTGAACGTATGACCGATATCTACGAGTTCGAGGGCAAGACCCTTTGCAACACCAATTCCGTTCTCGGCGAAGGCCCCACTTATGATCCGGACAGCAATACCGTCTGGTGGTTCAACATTCTCGGCAAGGAACTGCACGAACTCAATCTTTCGAGCGGGCAGAAGAAGGTGCACCCGCTCCCCGTCATGGCGAGCGTGCTTGCCCGCATCGACGCCGGACGGCAACTGATCGCGACGGAGGAAGGGCTTTTCGTGCGCGACGTGGCCAGCGGCAACCTCACCTTCTACGCCGCGCTCGAAAACGACAAGCCGGAAAACCGTTCGAACGACGGCCGCACCCATCCCTCCGGCGCGCTCTGGATCGGCACGATGAGCAAGCGGGCGGAAAACCAGGCTGGCGCCATCTATCATGTCACCAGCGGCAAGGTGACGAAGATCTTCAACGGCATCAGCATCCCGAATTCGATCTGCTTCTCGCCCGACGGCACGATTGGCTATTACACGGATTCCCGCATCAACCGGCTGATGCGGGTCATGGTCGATCCGCAGACCGGCCTGCCCTCGGGCGAACCGATCGTGCTCGTCGACAGCATGAACGAGCCCGGCGATATCGACGGCTCGGTGGTCGATGCCGACGGTTATATCTGGAACGCACGCTGGGGCGCCGGCGTCGTCGACCGCTACAATCCCGACGGCCTGCGCATTTCACGCTACAAGGTTCCGGCCGTGCAGCCCTCCTGCCCGGCCTTCATCGGCGCCAACGCCGACCGGCTGGCAGTGACCACCGCCTGGGAAGGGCTCGACGAACATGCCCGTTCGGCGCAGCCCAGCGCCGGCGCGCTTCTGGAGCTCGGCATTGAGGTCAAAGGCATATTCGACCCCGTCTACGTCATCTGAATATCGTTTGCCGGCGGTAACGAGAGGCGCTCCAGACCGGGGCGCCTTTTGCTTTTCATCGTCGGCTTCTCGATAAATGTTCCGTGAAAATCGAGAAATTTTCCGTGTTTTCAGCCGGAACCAATCTGCACACCAGTCATTTCCTCTTCGAACCGACACGGCAGGCATGCCCAAAACGAGCCTTGCCGGGTCAGCGATTACTCTAGGGAAATGAAAAGGCAGGTTCGAAATGACAAGCAAACTTCTGACGACCGTTGCCGCTGGCGCCCTGTTTGCCACGGCTTTCGCTCCGGCGGCATTTTCGCAGACGGCCCCACAGCCGACGGACCCCGCCGCTCCGACGCAGGCAGCTCCGGCTGATCCGGCAGCACCCAAGCCGCCGATAACCCCTGATGTCACGAAGCCCGCAGGCGATGCCGCACAGGCTCCCGCTCCGGCACCGACAGCCGATACGGCTCAGGCCGGCTACATCACAGAGCAGGCTCCGGACCAGATCAGCGCCAATACCTACATTGGCCAGTCGGTCTATAACGGCAACAATGAAAGCATCGGCAGCGTCAACGACCTGATCATGAAGAAGGATGGCGGCCTCGTCGCTGCGATCATCGGCGTTGGCGGCTTCCTCGGCATTGGTGAAAAGAACGTCGCCGTGCCGATGGACAAGGTCACCGTCGCCCAGAACACCCAGGACGGCAGTGTCAAGCTGACGACGAGCGAAACGGCCGAATCGCTGAAGGCCGCACCTGAGTTCAAGACGCTGGCAATGCAGTCGGCTGAAAAGGCTCCGGCTGCGACCGGCACTGATACCACGGCAACCGGCTCGACCACGGCTAAGTAGATCCGCGCGCGCGGTAGTATAGCGTAGGCGATGGCGCTCCTAGGGGCGCCATTGCTTTGTTTCCGGGAACTATTCGGAAACCTCTACGCGCTGACACGCTCGGTCATGGCTGAGTCGTAGTAATTCTCGTGCAGGAAGCGCAGCGTAGCGATTCCATCGGCCGGCCGGCCGAAGTGATAGCCCTGCCCCATGCCGCAGCCAAGCGTGCGCAATTTCACCGCTTCGGCATAATCCTCGATGCCCTCCGCAACGACTTCCAGTTCCAGGCCCTCGCACATGGCAAGGATCGCCTTGATGATGTGTTCGGAGGCGCGGTCGGAATTGATGCGCGAAACGAAGGCCCGGTCGATCTTGATCTTGTCGAAGATGAAATCGCGCAGGCGCCCGAGGCTCGACTGACCGGTGCCGAAATCGTCAAGCGAAATGCGCACACCGGCGGCGCGCAGATCGGCGATGATGCGGTGAGCGGTGTCAGCCGAACCCATGACCGCGGTTTCGGTGATCTCCAGCTCCAGGCGATGCGGATCGAAGCCGACACGGCCGAGGATCGACAGGACACTGTTGCTTGTGCCCGGGTCCATCAGTTGGGCCGAGGAAAGGTTGAACGACAGGAAGAGGTCGCGCGGCCAGGAAAGTGCTGCTTCGGCAGCCTTGCGCAGCAGCGCCTCCGATAGTGCGTCGATGAAGCCGCGCTCTTCGGCGAGCGGCACGAAGACGCCGGGCGAAACAAAGCCGAGATCGGGATCGTTCCAGCGGGCGAGCGCCTCGAAACCGACCACCTGATTGTTGGACAAGGAGACGATCGGCTGGAAATGCACGTCGATCGCATCGGAGATGATGGCGTTTCTGAGCGCCTGCTCCAGCTGCGTCGCGCGCTTCATTTCCTGCGCGATCTCGCGCGAATAGACAGTAATCTGGCCGCGGCCGCGGCGCTTGGAACGGTAGAGCGCGGTTTCGGCGCTCTTCAGCAGCTCCTCGCAATCCTCGCCCGCAAAGGGATAGATGGAAAAGCCGAAGGAGGCGGAAAGACGGACGTTGCGATCGCCGAGATCATAAGGCGCCGACAGGACCTCGCGGATCATCTGGCCGAACTTCTCGGCGCTCGCCCGCTCGAAAATCAGCGGCAGCACGAAGGCGAATTCGTCACCGTCGTGGCGGGTGACGAGCGCACCATCCGGAATGCAGGCCTTGAGGCGATGGGCGACCTGGCAGAGGATCTCGTCGCCGGCGGCCGAACCGAAAAGATCGTTGATCGGCTTGAAGCTGTCGAGGTTGGCAATGCCGATGGTGAAGGGAGCCGGATCGCTGGCCCGCTCGGCGGAAATCTGCTGCACCTTTTCCCGCATACGATTGCGGTTTCCCAATCCGGTCAACGGATCGGTATAGGTCATTGCCTGAGGCTCATTCTGACTGCCGGTCAAGAAAGCTATTTCTGCCGATTTCATCATCCAAACCCAAGCTTTTCCTCCACAGCCATGCAAAGAATGACCGGCATGTCTTAACATTTCGATAGTAAATCAACGGCCGTCGCCGCTCGGACGTTCCCAAAATCTGGGGAGTTGACCGGTCTTTGGACTAGTTTCGAGCCCGCATCGCCTCTTCAATTAGATACTTCTGAAATACAGTCTCGAGCATATCGGGGCTGACCGGTTTCATGATGACGTCATCCATGCCCGCTTTGACGCATTCGGTGCGGTCTCGCTCGAAAGCCTGGGTCAGCACACCGATGATCGGGGTGTGGACCTCACCGCCGGCTTCCTCCATCTGGCGAATGAGGCGCGCGGCCTCGAAGCCGTTGAAGCCCGGCAGGGAGATATCCATCAGCACGATCTGCGGCCGGTGTTCGGCCCAGAGGCGCACGACCTCGTCGCCGGTCGCCGCGATCATATGGCGGTAGCCGAGTCCCTCGAGAATCTGCGAGAAGACGATCTGGTTGATATCGTTGTCCTCGGCCACGAGAACCTCCAGGCCGACCGCATCGTCGGACGTGCTGATCTCCCAATCGGTGTCCGCACCGGTGCCGCCGCGGCCGTTGCGATTGAAATGACGGGCGATCTGGAAGGTGAGCTCGTTGGCGATCTGGAAGCCGTCCATGACGAGCGCCGGGATGCCGTATTGCTCGGCGAGTTCTAGGCAGCGCATGCCCATTTGATTGTCGATGATCAGGAGATCGAGCGAAATGCCGGAGGAAGTGGCGATTTCCAGGAATCGCTCCTCCTCGTCCTCGCCGCGCACCGAGCAGGATTCAAAACCGTATTTCGTCAGCGTGCGCAGGGCGGCGGTCTCGGCGGCGAGATCGGCGGTGACGACGAGGATCTTGCGGCCAGAGAAATTTTCCGGAACGATCGCTTCCATCGCCGCTGGTTCGCGCCGCTCGACGGGGCTCGGCACCGGCAAATAGGCCCGGCGGTAGCTTTGGTTGCTTGACGTGGTGATCGCGGAGGCCCGGTCGAACTCGTCGAGATCGGCACCGTCGCGCGGCAGGTCCTGCATGGTCGACACCAGAAAATAGCGGCCGGGCTTGCCGATGCGGTGCTTGCGGCTGACGATGTCACGCTCGATGCCGTCGCGGGAGATCTGGCGCTGGCGGGAGACGGACATCTCGCCGGTCTCCAGCACATGACGGTCGCTTTCCTCGAAGCGATTGGCGATTTCCTGGGAAAAAAGATCGCCGCTCTTGCGGCCAAGCACCTCGTCGGCGGTCGTCTGGTATTTCTCGCAGAAGGCGAGGTTTACGGCGACATAGGTGAGGTTGCGGTCCTTGACGAAAAGCGGAAACGGAAGATTGTCGAGAATGTCCTCGGTGAGCTGCACACGCTCCAGATCCGAGCGCCATTGCTCTTCGCGCTTCTTGTCCTCGGAGATGTCTGAAATGATGGTGACGCCGTACCCGCCTGGCAACCTGCGTTTGACGAAGCGCACCCAGCTGTCGGTACCGTGGCGCTCGACGGCGTCGAAGCGCTCCCGCCAATGCGAGGCGATTTTCTGCGACAGCCAGTCTTCGCGGCTCAGCGAACCGCCCTTTCTGACGTCATATTGCTGGCGAATGCCTGTATCGTAGATCGCGCCGAGGAAATCGCGGAGCCTTGTGCCCGGTTTCAGCATTTCGGGCGGCAGCGGAAAGAATTCGAGGATCTGACGGCTGGCGAAGATCAGATGGTCGGTCTTGTCATAGATGATGAAGGCTGCCGAAAGGCTGTCGCACACCACATCGAAAAGTGCCGTCTGCAGATCGGCCTCGGCGGAATTCCCGTCGGTTTCCGATGATGTGTCCGCCTTTTCGAAGCCGGCACTCATTTTGTTGCGTCCCACATCTGTTCGATTTCACAGCTTCCGGAGGTGTGTGATTAGAAATGCCATTTTTATGTTAAAACCGGCTTAACATTACCCGTTCCCGAAATTCGGGGAGTTCCGGATCACGGTTCCGGGAAAGCCTATCGACCCCCTTCCCTCCAGCCCGCGAATCCTCGAAAATAACCCATGGCCATCAGACAGCTTTCCGAAACGCTCATCAACCAGATCGCCGCCGGCGAAGTCATCGAACGGCCTGCGAGCGCTGCCAAGGAACTGATCGAAAACGCGCTCGACGCGGGTGCGACGCGCATCGAGATCGCCACAGCTGGCGGCGGCAAGGCGCTCTTGCGTGTCAGCGACAACGGTTCGGGCATGGACGCTGCCGACCTCGAACTGGCGGTCCGGCGCCACTGCACCTCGAAGATTTCAGAGGCGCTCGAGGATATCCGCACGCTCGGTTTCCGGGGCGAGGCGCTGCCTTCGATCGGCTCCGTCGCTAGGCTCAGCATCGCAAGCCGCAGACGCGATAGCGCAGGCGGCAACGAGATCGCCGTTGCCGGCGGCAAGATCGTGCATCTGAGGCCTGCCGCGGCCAATCCCGGCACGATCGTCGAGGTGCGCGACCTGTTCTTCGCCACCCCTGCCCGGCTCAAATTCCTGAAGACGGAAAAGGCCGAAGCCGGCGCCATCACCGAAATCGTCAAGCGCATGGCGATCGCCTTTCCCGCGGTGCGCTTCGTGCTGTCGGGCTCGGACCGCACGACGCTGGAATTTGCCGCCACCGGCGACGATCACCTGGCGCGCATGGCGCAAGTGCTCGGCAAGGAATTCCGCGACAATGCCATTGCGCTCGACGCCGTGCGCGAGGAGGTCTCGCTCACCGGCTTTGCCGGCGTGCCGACCTTCAATCGCGGCAACTCCGCCCATCAATATGCCTTCGTCAACGGCCGGCCGGTGCAGGACAAGCTGATCCTCTCGGCGATCCGCGGCGCCTATGCCGAGACGATCCCATCGGGACGCTACCCGGTGGCGGTGCTGTCGATCACGCTCGATCCGGCTCTCGTCGACGTCAATGTGCATCCGGCGAAATCCGACGTGCGTTTCCGCGATCCGGGCCTGGTGCGCGGGCTGATTGTCGGCGCGATCCGCGAAGCCCTGGCGCGCGACGGCAGCCGGGCAGCGACGACGGGAGCAAGCGACATGCTGCGCTCCTTCCGCCCCGGCTTCCAGCCGAACGTGCAGCGTCCGCAGGGCGGATGGTCGGCAGAGACTTCGCCATCGCGGCCCTACCAGCAGCCCGCACATTTCGCCGAGCGGCCGCAGGCTTCCTTCGAGGGGCTTTCGACGCCGACGGCGCGGGCCGAACAGCAGCCCTCCATGGCGCCGGCAGCCCCGGAGGCGGCCACGCGATATCCGCTCGGCGCGGCGCGGGCGCAGATTCACGCGAACTACATCGTCGCCCAGACCGAGGACGGCCTCGTCATCGTCGACCAGCATGCCGCGCACGAGCGACTGGTCTTCGAAGCGATGCGCAAGGCGCTGCATTCGAAGCGGCTGGCTTCGCAAGTGCTGCTCATCCCCGAGATCATCGACATTCCGGAAGAGGATTGCGACCGGCTGATGCAGCATGCGGCGGAGCTTGCCGAACTCGGCCTGGCGATCGAGCGTTTCGGCCCCGGCGCGATCGCCGTGCGCGAGACGCCTGCCATGCTCGGCGAGGTCGATGCGGGCGGCCTCATCCGCCAGCTTGCCGATGAGATTGCCGAATGGGATACCGCGTCCGGCCTGTCGGCCAAGCTCGAATATGTGGCTGCGACCATGGCCTGTCACGGATCGGTGCGCTCCGGACGGCGGCTGCGGCCGGAGGAAATGAATGCGCTGCTCCGAGAAATGGAAGTGACGCCCGGCTCCGGCCAATGCAATCACGGCCGGCCGACCTATATCGAACTGAAGCTCAGTGATATCGAACGGCTTTTCGGCAGAAGCTAAAAAAGCTGGAAAAGCAGCCTTTGCGGGAGTATGGCAGACTAAAGCGTGCCGCGAATCTTTCAGATTCGCTTGCTACGCTTTAGGTCTTTGGTGTTCCGCATGTCGTGATCGCAAAACCGCGGCGCACTTTTGCGCGACATGCTTTGATGACAGACTGCAGGGAACGGAGCGCATGAATTTGTTCGAAGGACACGGAAACCGCGAAGCGAAGATCCGGTATCTCGATGGCGATTTCCAGATTCTCTCGCCCGGCTCCTATGTCGTCTGCGCGATGACGGGCAAACAGATCCCGCTCGACGAGCTGCGCTATTGGAGCGTTGCCCGGCAGGAACCTTATGCCGATGTCATGTCTTCGCTCGAAGCCGACAAACGCGCCGGCGTGCTGCCGAACCAGCGGCGCTAGATATGGCGATCCGCTACGCGGCGGACTCGACTGTGGGGTGCCGTCGGAGGTTCTGGCTGAGATGGTTGTCCGGCCCGCAGCCCGGAGCTGCTGTAGGGAGAATATTCTCTCCGGTCACCCGGCGACTTGAAGTATCATAGGCTCTCCAGACTGGCCAACGTGGCTCCGGGCCGCAGGGTTCGACGATCTCAATCCCGACAGCGGGTGAGGTTTGACTCTGCCGCCTACGCGGTCGGCAGAGGGCAATGGTTCACTTGAATTTTGCCATATTCTCAGGCGTCACGAGCGCAGCGCCGGAGTCGATCAAAGACTCAACCTTCTCTCCGCGAATCGATTTTACCAGCGCATCCACACCGAGTTCAGCCATCTTGGTGGGGAACTGTGCCACTGACGCATCCTCGATCCCACTCTTCAGCGCCTCCTCTTCGCCGCAGCAGAAGTCGAAACCCACCAGCACAATCTTGTCGTTGGCAATGCCGGCGTTCTTGATGGCGCGTGCCGCGCCAGCAGCGGGCGGGCCGCAAGCGGCATAAATGGCCTTGAGGTCCGGGTTCTTCGTCAGCAGATCCTCGGCGACACTGATCCCGAGTTCCTCGGTGCAGTTTGTTGCGCCTTTCCCCACTATCTTGACGTCAAGACCGTTCAGCCCTTCAAGCATACCCTTCACACGATCATCAAGCGCCGGCACGCCGGGCACGCCCTCGAGAATCCCGAGCGTGTCGCCGGCTTTAAGAACAGTTTTGAGATATTCGCCGGCGATTTTGCCGGCGGCGAAATTATTGGTCGTGGCAAGCGCCGTCCTGCCGTTCCAATCTGGAATATTGTTATCCATCAGCACGACCTTGATCCCGGCCGCCACCGCCTTGTCCAGGGCAGTCGACACGGTGGGATCGACGGGGGTGAGGGCAATGCCCTGCATGCCTCGTGTCACCATCGACTCGATCTGGGCAATCTGGCCCTCGATGTCGGTTGCTGATGTACCCTGCCCGTAGATGATCTCGATGCCGGGATTTTTCTTCGCATAATCCTTCGCGGCGTTCTCCATTGTGGCGAAGAACGGTACAGGGAATTTGGTTATAAAGCCGAGCTTCACCGGCTCCTGCGCCAAGGCCGGAACTGCAGCGACGGCCAGGAGCGCAAGAGCTCCCAGCAGGGATTGCGGTTTCATGATATGCCTCCCATGTTTCGACCGCCCTCCTCTAGAGCGATCTCGTTGTCCGCTGCCCCAACGAAGCAGCGATCTCCCTTAAACCTCCGCGCCGACAATCATCGCGACAATGTCCTGCTTGTTCGCTTCCGTCGGCTTCAGTTCACCCACCTTGCGACCCTGCCGCAGCACAACCGCCCGATCGGCGATTTCGACGACATGTTCCATATTGTGGGTGATGATGATCACGGCATTGCCGTCGGCTTTGAGCTGATTGATAAGGTCGAGAACTTGGCGAGACTCGCGAAGCCCGAGGGCGGCCGTTGGTTCGTCGAGAACCACCAGCTTGCGCGCAAAAACGATGGCGCGCGCGACCGCGATCGCCTGTCGCTGCCCACCAGACATCAGCGCGACCGGCGCGTCGAATCTCGGCAGCTTAACCTTCAGACGATCGATGACACTTGCGGCTTCCCGCTTCATCACGCCCGTGTTGAGGAAGCGGAGCGGACGCGGCAGCCAGGAGGGGAAAGAGATTTCTCGTCCGCAATAGAAATTCTGTACTGGGGTCAGGTTGTCGAAAAGCGCCAGATCCTGATAGACGGTTTCAATACCGGCGCGGCGGGCGGCCGCCGTTGAATGGAGTGATACAGGCGCACCATCCACGAGGATCTCTCCTTCGTCGAGACTATGAAGCCCACTGATGCATTTGACGAGCGTCGACTTGCCGGCACCGTTGTCACCCAGGAGAGCGGTTACCTCGCCTGCATAGGCATCAAAGCTTACATTTTTCAGGGCATGGATCGCGCCAAAGCGCTTCTGCGCGTTTCGAACCGAAAGTGCCGGTGTGGTAGATGCAGGGTTCATTGTACTCTCGCCGATTGAAGCACGCGCGCCCGCGCCTCGAGATGATTGCGAAGCACATCGGCCTCTACGGCGACAACGATGACGAGCCCAATCGCGATCATTTGAAAGAACACGTCGACCCCGAGAAGGTTAAGGGCGTTGCGGATGACGCCGATCAGCACGGCGCCGATCAGGGCGTGGCCGAGATGGCCTCGTCCGCCAAGGAAGCTAGCGCCACCGATAATCACCGCAGCAATCGTGTCGAGCTCCAAAAGATTGCCGTAGATCGGCGAGGCGGCGGCGGTCCGTCCTGCAAGCAGCACCGCGCCGACACCTGCGCAAAAGCCTGAGATAATGTAGGTTGCGAGCAGAACGCCCTTTACTGGTATACCCATGCTTCTGGCGGCATTCGGCGCGCCGCCGACCGCATAGATCCATCGGCCACAGACCATCGACTTCGTCAGGATCAGAAAAAGAAGCCCGAACATCGCAACGACAAAGAAGGAATTGGGCACACCAAGCGTCGTCCCGCCGCCGATCGCAGTCACTGCATCCGGCATCCCGCGCATGGTGGTGTGGCCGGGCGCCAATGCAAGTGCCAGGCCGCGGCAGATACTCAAGCTCGCGAGTGTAATGATGAAGGGGTGTGGCAGCCGCCCATAGACAAACACCACGCCGTTGACCGCGCCGACAGCCGCACCCGCAAGCAGCATGGCCACAATGACGACGATCGAGGAATCAACCTGCTGGTAGACCAGCCCGCCGATGACCGTCGCGAGCGCAAGATTCGAGCCGACAGACAGATCGATCCCGCGCGTCAGGATAACGAGCTGCTGCCCCATTGCCACAACGGCAATCACTGCGGTCTGCGCCAGGATGTTCCCGAGGTTAATGGGCTTTAGAAAAGCCGGCGTGATCAAACTGACGACGGCGATGAGCATAATGAGGATCAATAATGGGCCCAGGCTCAATAGCCTCAGCCCCAATGTGATGCCAGATTGTCTCGGATGGAAGGTTGCATCCTGCGAACCACCAGGCCGCGACGAATTCTGAGGCAGAATCCCGGAGTCTTCCAAATTCCCCTAGCCTCCCCCGTTTTTTATACATAAGAAACATATGATACACGTGGGTCAACTTGTTTTTTATAGATATATAACCATGTCTAGGATTGCATTGTGAGAACAGATACCACCTTCAAGAGAGCATTCAACGACATGATCGATATCCTTCGGACGCTCGATCGCGGGGAGGAATTGCCGTCAGAAAACGCCCTGCGCGCCCAACTCGGCGTGAGCAGAACGACGGTGCGGAAGGTGCTGGCGGGGATGTCCGCCCGCGGGATCATCATATCTGAAGCGCACAGGCGGATCATAGGTGAGCAGCCGCTACAGGCGGAGCGCTATCCGAAGGAAGAGACCCTAGCCATTTCGGAACAGGTCGAGACGAGTTTCATGGAATGGATGTTGCGCGATAATGCCTGTCCGGGCACAGAAATCAATGAGGCGGAATTGGCCAGGAAATTCGGCGTCGCGACAACGATCGTGCGTGAATTTCTCAATCGATTTCAGAAATATGGGCTAATCGAGAAGCGTCAGAATGCAGGCTGGATTTTTAAAGGATTCACCGCGAATTTCGCACTCGAACTGTTCGAAATCAGAGAGATGTTCGAAATGCGTTCCGCACGACTGTTCGCTACCCTGCCCGACGGCTCGCCGGTCTGGAAGCAGGTCCGTGCCATACGGGCAGCGCATTTGGAACTGCTTGCGGATATCGACGCTCGGTTTCAGGATTTCTCGGAGCTGGACAGCCGATTCCATCGGCTGATTGCGGCAGTGTCGCCAAACCGCTTTATCGAAGGCTTCCAAGACGTGATAGCCATGGTCTTCCACTATCACTATCAGTGGAACAAGCGTGATGAACGCACGCGGAATGAGATCGCCATCAGGGAACATCTCGCGCTGATCGACGCCCTCGAAAGCCGCAATATCGCCTTGATCGATCGCGCTTGCCGGTCGCATCTGACCTCCGCCCGCGAAACTTTGCTTCGCTCGATCGTGTGAGGAGCCTTGCTCCATCAGCATCCGCTCCGAGCGAATCGAGAAGAGGCCTTCAGGAGCGCTGCCGCAGTGCCACTGCAACAGCCCGTTAGAGCGGTTCGGCCTTGCCTGGAACTGCTTTAACCCCAGCCTTGATTTCCCGCAGGCGCCGCTCCCGGCAGGCGGCGATCGCCCGGTCGATGATGAGGCTTGGTGCGCGGTGATCCTCGAACACCATGTCGACCTCGATCACCCGGCTTTTTTCGGCAAGCCGCTCCGCCTTGCCGTGATGGCCGGAGAGGCGGACGAAATCCTTGGAAGTGGTGACGATCAAAAGCCCCTGCCCCTCGGCGGTCGTCAGGATGTCGTCGATCTCCTCCTCGGTCAGGTGCTCGTGATCCCCGAAGGATTTGGCGACGACGATTTCGGCGCCACGTGATTCAACAGTGCGGAAGAATTTGGCAGGATCGGCGATGCCGGCGAAGGCAAGCACCTTCGCGCCGGCAAGCGTGTTGTCGCCGCGCACTTTCAGCGCTGCGGTGAAGTAGGGTTTTGCCGCACGCGCCGCCATTCGGACGATCCTGTCGGCGGCATTGCCGCCGCCGACCTTGAGCAGCGCCGTCGCATAACGCAACTGCTGGCGGATCGGCGCGCGCACCGGACCGCCCGGCACGATATGACCATTGCCGAGACCGCGCGTCGCATCGATGACGAGCAGGGCATAGTCGATCGCCAGCCGGGCACTCTGGAAACCGTCATCCATGATGATGAGATCGGCGCCCTCCGCCACCAGGCGCTGAGCCCCTTCGACGCGCCTGCGGGAAATCACCGTCAGCGCCTCCTGGGCGAGCAGCAACGGCTCGTCGCCGACGGCAACCGCCCGGTGATGATCGGGATCGACCACAGTCGTCACATCGAGCGAGCCGCCATAGCCCCGGCTGAGGAAACCGGGCTTCAGCCCCTTCGCCTTGGCGGCGCGGGCGATCGTCAAGGCGGTCGGCGTCTTGCCGGCGCCGCCGACGGTGAAGTTGCCGATGCAGATGACGGGAATGGGAACAGAGGCGCGGCGCGCATAGGCCATGCGGTGACCCGCGATGCGGCCGTAGAGAAAGGAAAGCGGTAGCAACAACCAGGCCCGCCAATCGGCCTTCCTCCACCAGAACGGCGGCGCTTCGGATATCATCTTGCCGTCCTGCTCCCCTCGCCTTATTCCCCCGCAATCGCGAACGCAAAAACCGCTGTGCACTTTTGCTGGAATTGCTCCAGCCGCAGCCAGCCCTTTGCTTTCAACCGGCCGAATTGAGAAGCTAAAATCGGTGAAAATGCAAGCCCTTACAGGTCAGGCAGGCTGCAGATCCGGCAGCAGCGTCTCGATAGCAGTAATGTCGTCGAGCACATGATCGGCCGCTGCGGCGAGCGAATCCCGCGAACCGGTGCCGGTCAGCACCGCGATCCTCAGCCCCGCACCGGCATTCAGACCCATGTGTAGATCGTGGTTATTGTCGCCGACCATGGCGATCTCTTCCGGCGAAAGACCGGTCGCAGCACAGAAGCCGAGCACCATGCCCGGCTCCGGCTTGACACCGAAACCGCTGTCGTAACCGGCGATATAGTCGACATAGCGGGCAAAACCGAAACGTTCCGCCGTCTGGCGGATCGAGCGCTCATTGTCGCTGGAGGCGACCCCGAGCTTGAAGCCGCGCTGATGCAGCCGGGCAAAGAAGCCGGCGAGGTCGGTCACCGGCACGGAAAATTGGGCAGCGCTGGAAAAGAGTTCATCGAGGCGGATCGTCAGTTCGTCGACATTGACCATCGAGCCCGCCGCCACGAGACCTTCGGCGATCTGGCGGGTATTGCCGGCGGCAAGCAGGCTGTCGGGAACGATATGGCCGGTCGCGGGATCCATGCCGCAGGCCGAAAGCAGCCGGTCGGCGAGAGCCTGATCCCCCTTGGCAGCGATGCGGGCAAGCTCCCGGTTCACCGGCAGCCAGCTTTCGTCATAATCGAGCAGCGTGCCGTCCTTGTCGAAGAGGATGCCTTTGATACCAGCCGCGGCCAAAATTACGCCTCCTCAGACCTGGGCGACGGCCTTCGGCAACAGCCGCGCCTTGACCGTCAGGGGATTGATATAGGGTTCCAGCCCCTTCACCGTCGCCGTCAAAGCCCCGCGCATCTCATGCACGGCGCTGATGCCGGCCTCGATCATATTGCGGCGGGCTTCGTCGTTGGTCAGCAAATAATGCACGCCCTTGGCCAGCATTTCGGTATCGCGCACCATACGGGCGCTGCCGCTTCTGGCAAGTTTCTGATAGGCCTCGCGAAAATTCTGCACGTGGCCGCCGGAGAGGATGGCGCAGCCGAGCATGGCGGGCTCCAGCGGATTTTGACCACCCTCGGCAAAGAGCGAGCGGCCGACAAAAGCGATTTCCGTCAGTCTCAAATAGAGGCCCATTTCGCCGATCGTATCGCCGAGGAAGATATCGACATCGGCGGACAAGATATCGTCTCGGGTTCGGCGGGCGACTTTCAGCCCGTGCTTGACCAGCGCCGCCTCGATCTCGTCGCTGCGCTCGGGATGGCGCGGCACGATGATCGTCAATTGACGATCGCGCTCCTTGAGCGCGCGATGAACGATACCGGCGGCATTCTCCTCGCCGTCGAAGGTCGAGATCGCCGCCCACGTCTTGCGCTCGCCGATCTGCTTCTTGTAGCGGGCAAGGACAGCGCTGTCATAAGGCGGTGCGTCGGTATCGACTTTCAGATTGCCAGAGGTGATGACGGGGACCGCGCCAAGGTCGCGGAAACGCTCGGCATCGACATCCGACTGGGCGATGACGAGGGCGAGATTTTCGAACAGGGCTTCGGCGATCGCCGGGCGACGGCGCCAGCGGGCGAAAGAGCGATCCGACATGCGGGCATTGATCAGGATCTGCGGAATGCGGCGGCGGCCGAGTTCCAGCACCGTTGCCGGCCAGATCTCGGATTCGGCGATGATGGCGCAATCGGGCTGCCAATATTCGAGAAAGCGGCTGACGGAGGGTTTCAGGTCGAGCGGCACATATTGGTGGATCGCTTCGTTGCCGATGCGCTCGGCAGCGAGCTTGGCCGAGGTGATGGTGCCGGTCGTGAGGATGACATGGATGTCGCGACGGCGGATTTCGCGGATCAGCGGGATGACGGCGTTGGTTTCGCCCACACTTGCTGCGTGGAACCAGACCAGCGGCCCCTGCGGCCGATTGGCGCTCGGATAGCCGAAGCGTTCCAGGCGGCGCGCACGGTCTTCCTTGCCCTTGGCCGTGCGATAGGTGAGGTAAAGGCCGACAACCGGAGAGGCCACGGTTCCCGCCAGACGATATGCGCTCAGACCGAACCGCGCCATACGGGAACTCATTGCGCCAGCCTCCGATCAAAAGCGATCGACATCAACCCCATTCCCCAATTATCGTTGCGGCCGGAATGACCGATTAATTTGTTCAGAATGCGTCAAACAATCCGATCGACGGGAGCTCGATGTACGAAATCCCCGCTCGACGAGCGGTTGACCGGCCGCATGAGCCAGGGTCAGTTGCCCTTCGACTGCGGATCAAGCAGACGATGCATGTGGACGATGAAGTAGCGCATATGCGCGTTGTCGACCGTCTGCTGCGCCTTCGCCTTCCAGGCTGTCAGCGCCGTGGCATAATCGGGGAAAATGCCGACGATATCGAGACCGTTCAGATCACGGAACTGGACGTCATCGAGGCTTTCCAGTTCGCCGCCAAAAACGAGATGCAAAAGCTGCTTCTTGTCACCGGAGTCAGTCATTTTCTTGTTCTCTTTCTGCCTATTCTCCTCCGCCACCTCATCTGCGGGATTTTGACGAAAACGTCAACTGTCTCGTCGCCCCGTAAAGGCTGCGAGAAATTCGGTGAGACGGGGTTCTGAAGCCGCGCAAAGCGCCTCGTGGGTGACGTTGGCGAGATTGTAGACGACCGGTTTGCCGGCGAGGTCGACGAGGCCGCCGCCGGCGCAGGCGAGGATCAGATCGGCAGCGGCAAGGTCCCAATCATGCGAATTGCCCTTGACGAAGGTGCCTTCGAGACGCCCGTCCGCCACCATGGCGATGCGGTAGGCGAGCGAGGGAATGTATTTCTCGCGCCTGACCCGGTCGCGGAATTCCGGCGGCAAGGTTTTCAGCACGTCTTCGCCGATCGCAAGGCGGCTGATCTCCTCCGGTCCCGCGGCCGAGACAGTAAGGGGCACACCGTTCTTCAGCGCCACACCACCCTCGACGGCCTCATAGAGTTCTTCGAGCGCCGGCGCATAGAGCACGCCGGCAACCGGCCGGCTGCGATGAACGACGGCAACGCTGACGCACCAGACCTTCTGCCCTCCGAGGAAGGCCCGCGTGCCGTCGATCGGATCGACGATGAACAACGTCTCGCGGGAGAGCCGGTCGGCGGCGTCCTCGGTTTCCTCCGACAGCCAGCCATAATCCGGCCGGGCCTTGCGAAGGATGGTTTCGAGCGTCTTGTTGGCGGCGAAATCGGCGGCGCTGACGGGAGAGCGGTCCTCGTTCTTCCACCAGACCTCGGGCGACTGGTTGAAGAAGCCGAAAGCGACTGCGCCCGCCTCTTTAGCGGCATCGGCGATCAGCGCGAGATCGCTCTGCCAGCGGGCTTTATCCAAGTCGCTCATTGCGTCTATCCGTTTCTCAACGCCCGGCGAGCGTCATGCCTTCGATGGCGAAGGTCGGGGCGGCGACGCCGAACTTGCGGTCGATGTCGTTTGCCAGCGTCAGGCGCATGAACATGTCCTTGAGGTTCGAGGCAATCGTCACCTCGGAAACCGGGAAGGTCAGTTCGCCGTTCTCGATCCAGAAGCCGGTGGCGCCGCGGCTGTATTCGCCGGTGATCATGTTGACGCCGTGGCCGATCAATTCGGTGACATAAAAACCGTTGCCGACGCTGCGGATCAGGTCCTCCGGCGAGATGTCGCCTGGTTCGAGAGCGAGGTTGGTCGAGGAAGGCGTCACGGCGCTGCCGCCGCGCACGCCGCGGCCGTTGGTCTCAAGACCAAGCTCACGACCGGTGGAGGTCGAGAGGAACCAGTGCTTCAGCACCCCGTCCTCGATCATGACAAGCCGCTCGCCGGACACGCCCTCGCCGTCGAAGGGCCGCGAGGAAGGGCCGCGCACGATCAACGGGTCGTCGGTGATCGACAGGCCCGATTTCAACACTTGCTGGCCCATCTTGTCACGCAGGAAGCTCGTCTTGCGGGCAACAGCGGCGCCATTGATCGCGCCGGCGATATGGCCGACGAAGCCGCGGGCGACACGCGGATCGAAGATGACGGTGACGCCTTTGCCGGTCGGCACCTGACGCGGATTGATGCGCTTTACCACCCGTTCGCCGGCGCGGCGACCGATCTCCAAGGGATCGTCGAGTTCGCCATAGTAGAGACGGCTGTCGAAATCATAATCGCGCTCCATGCCCGTGCCTTCGCCCGCGATGACGCTGACGGAATGGCCGAAACGCGAAGCCATGTAGCTGCCCGCAAAACCGTGCGAGGTGGCAAGAACCAGGCCGCCCATGCCGGCGGACGCGCCGGCGCCGGAAGAATTGGTGACACCCTCGACCGCAAGGGCCGCCGTCTCGGCGGCAAGAGCTGCCTCGCGCAGCATCTCGGAGGAGACCTCCGTCGTGTCGAGCAGTTGCAGATCGGGATAGGATTTCGAGAGGTTCGCCTCATCGGCCAGGCAGGCGAAGGGGTCTTCCGGCGAAACTTTCGCCATGGCAACGGCGCGTTCGGCAAGCGCCTGAAGATCGAAGCCCGGATTGGCCGAAACGCTGGCGACCCGCTTGCCGATGAAGACGCGCAGCGAAAAATCGTCGCTTTCGGAGGACTCCGTTCCCTCGACCTTGCCGAGACGAACGCTGACCGATTGCGAGCGCGACCGGACGACGACGGCGTCGGCGGCATCGGCCCCGGCCTTTTTTGCCAGATCGATCAATTGACTTGCGCGGGAAAGAAGTGTCGAGGAATCGATTTCAGAGGACATGATTTGGCCTTTCCTTCGGCTTCCATTTATTGTGCACTCTCCCAGGCATCAAGGCCGCCGCCGCCGATTCTTTGTCGGAGCCGCCTGCATGCTCTCCGCCGTCGAAAGAAAATGTCAGCATGTCAGCGCCCAATGCCCTTTTTTCCGAAACGATCCTGCTGCTCGGGGGCGCGGTTGTCGCCGCTCCGATCTTCAAAAAGCTCGGGCTCGGCACGGTGCTCGGCTATCTTGCCGCCGGCATCGTCATCGGTCCGATCTTCCATGGTATCACCGACGGCGAGCAGATCCTCGACGTTGCCGAGCTCGGCGTCGTCTTCCTGCTCTTCATCATCGGGCTGGAGCTGAAGCCCAGCCGTCTCTGGCAGATGCGGCGCGACATCTTCGGCCTCGGCACGGCGCAGGTGGTGCTGACCGGACTGGCGCTGACCGCACTTGCCTGGTTTTCCCAAGTTCTCGACTGGCGTGGCAGCATCGTCGCCGGATTTGGCCTGGCGCTGTCTTCGACTGCCTTCGCCATGCAGATCCTCGAGGGCGACGGCGACGTCAACACGAAATACGGGCAACGCTCCTTCTCGATGCTGTTGTTCCAGGATCTAGCGATTGTGCCGCTCCTGGCTCTGATCACCGTTCTCGATGGGGGCGACAAGGGCAGTAGCGCGCCGCTCACCGATTTCGCCGTCGCCGTCGGCGCGGTCGCGGCGATGATCGTCATGGGCCGCTACCTGCTGACGCCGCTCTTCCAGATCATCGCCCGGACCGGCGCGCGCGAGGCGATGATTGCCGCTGCCCTCTTCGTCGTCATGGGATCGGCGAGCCTGATGCAGCTTGCCGGGCTTTCCATGGCGATGGGCGCCTTCCTTTCCGGCGTCATGCTGGCCGAATCCTCCTACCGGCACGAGCTGGAGGCTGACATCGAGCCGTTCCGCGGCGTGCTGCTCGCCATCTTCTTCATCGCCGTCGGCCTGTCGCTGGAACTCGACGTCCTCGTCGACAACGCCCTCTTCATCGTCATCGCCGTGCCGATCGTCATGGCCGTCAAGGCGATCATCATCTACGGGCTCTGCCGGATCTCGGGCTCTCCGCACAATGATGCGATCCGGATCGCTTTCCTGCTGCCGCAGGGCGGCGAATTCGGCTTCGTGCTGTTCACCACGGCGGGTGTGAGCGGACTGATGTCGACGAGCACGGCATCGCTGCTGGTGGCGATCGTGACGCTCTCCATGGCGCTGACGCCGATCGGTGCGGCTCTTTCGAAACGACTGCTCAACGATGACCAACGGGAGGAGCTGGACGAGGATTTCGAGGGCGCCGGCGCCGACGTGCTGATGGTCGGCTTCTCGCGTTTCGGCCAGATCGCCGCCCAGATCCTGCTAGCCGGCGGGCGCAGCGTTACCGTCATCGATTTTTCGGCGGACCGCATCCGACAGGCCTCCTCCTTCGGCTTCCGCATCTATTTCGGCGATGGCGCCCGCAAGGACGTATTGCGTTCGGCCGGCATCGACCGGGCGAAGATCGTGCTCGTCTGCACACAGAAGAAGGAAATCACTGACAAGGTGGTGGAGCTGGTGCAGGCGGATTATCCGCACACCAGGCTCTATGTCCGCTCCTACGACCGCATCCATTCGATCGAACTGCGCAACAAGGGCGTCGATTACGAGCTGCGCGAAACGCTGGAATCGGGCCTGCTCTTCGGACGGCGAACACTGGAGGCGCTCGGCGTTTCCGAGGTCGACGCCTACGAAATCGGCGAGGATATCCGCAAGCGCGACGAGGCGCGTCTCGTGCTGCAGGTTTCCGAAGGACTGCAGGCCGGGCGCGACATGCTGTTTTCCCACCCCGTCCGCCCCGAACCTCTGGTCAAGCCAAAACGCGCCGCCGATCCCTTCGAGGACGATCCGCTGACGGGCACCGTGGACGCGGTTGCGGATGCCTGACTGCGTCTGATCGCCTTACGAAATTGACGTATTGAATATGCGCGGCGCGGCGTCTATCAAAACGCACGATCGGAACGATCGAAGAGGGAAGCTTGATCAGGCGGGCGACACAAATCGAACAATGGGCACTGCGCGTCCTCTGCGCGGTCGCATTGGTGTTCGTCGGATTCGCCCATCAGGTTCCCACCGCAGCCGCCAGCGATCTTGGCCCGGCTGAACTCGTCCAATATGTACTTCCGGATGGGACGCTGCCGACGCTTTGCGTCACCATCACCGACAAATCCGACCAAGGCCAGCACGATAAAACCCATTCGCATGGTTGCGAGGCCTGCCGGATCAGCGCCTCGACCCTGCTGCCGGCGCCGACGGATGTCGCCGGCGCTCCCATACCCTTTGCGGTTACGGTTGAATTGCCGATCCGGGCCGAGACCTTCCATCGCCAGCTTTTCCCACCCAATACCGGGCCTCGCGCTCCTCCTTCAGATCCGATCCCGGCCTGAACTCCGTGTTGCGGCGGGCGCCGTAACGCGCCTTTCAACGCCGGCCGATCTGCGTTCCTGCAGACGGCCGTGGATACGGATCCATTCTCATGTCGACTATTACTGCCGCCGGACCGGCGGAGGACGCCGCACACGGCGTTTCGCTCTATCGCGCCATCTGGCGCTGGCATTTCTTTGCCGGGCTTCTCGTCATACCCTTCATGCTAAACCTGGCCATTACCGGATCGCTCTATCTCTTCAAGGATGAGATCAACAGCACCTTCTTTGGCTACCGTTACATAGTCCAGCCGACCGGCGAAGCGCTGCCGGCGACGCGGATCGCAGAGATCGCGGCCTCCGCCGTGCCGGGCTCAACCGCGACATCTTACAAGGACCCGGTCCTGCCGGAGCGATCGGCGATCGTCACCCTCTCCGGCAATGCCGGCTCGACGCTCGTCTTCGTCAATCCCTATGACGGCAAGGTGCTCGACGTGGTCGGATCGACCGACGAGTTCAATTATGTCGTCAAGCGCATCCACAGCCTCGCCTATTTCGGCAACACAGCGAACCGGCTGATCGAAATTGCCGGCGGCTTCGCCATGGTGCTCGTCGTCACCGGCATCTATCTCTGGTGGCCGCGACGCCAGACAAGCGGCGTCGTCAGCGTGCGGGGGACGCCGGGCCGCCGTGTTTTCTGGCGTGACCTGCATGCGGTGACCGGTGCTTTCGCCGGTATCCTGATTTTTTTCCTGGCGATAACCGGCATGCCCTGGTCGGGTTATTGGGGCGCGAACACCAATGCCTGGCTGACCGAACACGGTCTCGGCTACCCGGTTCAGCTCTGGGACGACGTACCGAAGTCGCGGAAAATCACCGAAGACATCCTTCCGAAGAGCGGCTGGATCGTCGAGAAGGCGCCGGTTCCGCTTTCCGATATCGCCGCAGCGCAATCAGCCAAACCAATCGGCCTCGACAAAGCCGTCGAGATTGCTAAGCGACTGGGCATGGCGCCGGGCTTCGACGTGGCGATCCCATCCGATGAAACAGGCGTCTATACCGCCTCGCTCTATCCCGAGGATCTTTCCGACGAACGGACCATCCATATCGACCAGTACTCCGGCAAACCTCTGATCGATATCGCTTTCAACCAGTATCCGTTGCTCGGCCGAGCGATTGAGTGGGGCATCAATGTCCATCAGGGACAGGAATGGGGGCGCTTCAACCAGCTGCTGATGCTCGCAACCTGCCTGGCGATTGTGCTCAGCTGCGTGACGGCTGTCGTCATGTGGTGGAAACGGCGCCCAGCCGGCCGCCTCGGCGTGCCGCCCATGCCGCCGAAGCGCTCGGTCTATTACGGCCTGTGGGTGATCACCGGAATCTTTGCCATCGCCTTCCCGATGAGCGGGCTTGCCATTGTCGTCATGATCGCCTTCGACCAGCTCGTCGTTCGGTTCGTACCATTGTTGAAACGCGTTCTCGCTTGAGGAGGCCGTCGGATGAAGAAGATTATCGCCATTCTCGCCTGCCTGCTGCTTGCCTCGACGGCATCTGCCGACGACGATCCGCAACAGGCGATCCCGGCAAGGCTGAAGCTGATGTTCGAAAGACCAGACAAGCCGCTTGATGTCGCGCCGGTCGTCGTTCAAGCCGATTGGGCAATCGTCGGCTGGCGACAGGACGGGCGCGGTGGACGCGCCCTGATGAAGAAGACGCACCATGGCTGGAGCGTCTATCTTTGCAGTGGCGATAGCCTGAAGGACGCCGGGACGCTGGAGAAGATCGGGCTCGCCGCAAATGATGCCGCCGGGCTGGCTGCGAGGCTGAAAGATGCCGAGGCCGGCCTCGATTCTTCCGTGCTTGCGCTCCTCTCAAGCTTCGAGGGCACCGTCATGATGATGAATGAGGCATCGAACGGCGCGGGCGGCGGCCATGAGGGCCATGCCCAATGAGGGGAAGGCTCTAGCGCTTCAAGCGCGCTTCGATCTCGCGGTCGAGGGCGAATTTCAGGTCGTCCTTGACGCCGACGGACATGGCGAGGACTTCGCGGGCTTTCAGGAAATCCATGACGCCGGTGCGGCCGACCGCAGGGCGCAGGAAGATCTGCGGCTGGCAAAGCTTCAGCTTGAGCGAGATCGCCGTCTGCATCATCAGCTGGCCGGAGCCGAAGATGCTCTCCATGCGGTTCGGAATATGCGTGCCGTCGCCTTCGGGGGCGCCGACGACATCGATGCCGATAACGATATCGGCAAGATCCATCAGGCATTCATAGGGCACCGGATTGCTGATGCCGCCGTCGATCATCACGCGGCCGCGCAAGCGCACCGGCATGAAAACCGCGGGAATGGCGGAAGAGGCCGCCAGCGCCGGGAATAACTCGCCCTGTTCGATGATGACTTCGTGCTGCCCGTAATAATCGGTGGTGATGACCTTCATCGGGACCAGCAAGTCCTCGAAGCGGGCCGGAAGCTCGGACGGCAGGAAGGCCTTGAGGATACGCTCCAGATTGAACTGGCCGATGCGGATGCCCTTGGCCACCGCATCGCGCACCGTTGCCGGCCTCAGACCCCAGATGCGGGCGACCACGGCCGTCTTGTTGCCAACGGTCTCCAGCGCATGTTCGCGGATTTCGGCGCCGGACATGCCGGCCGCCATGCCGGCCCCCATGATGGAGCCAATCGACGAACCTGCGATCGCCACCGGCCGGATGCCGAGCTCGTCGAGCGTCTCGATAACATGGATATGGGAAAGCCCGCGCGCGCCGCCGCCGCCGAAGGCAACCGCGACCGTCGGAAGATCGCTGATCGCAGGCAATTTCGGACTGATGATCTCTGCCTGCTGCACGCCCCGTCCTCGCCCTTATTGCGGCTGATATCGGAAGAAATGCACCCTCGTATCCCCAAAGATGCGGCTTTCGAGGAAAACATAGGAAGGATGGACCGAAACGACAACGTCGGCACGCTCCTCAAGCACCGCGATCGCGCCTGGTTGCAGCCAGCCGCCCACGGCCGCTGCCGCCATCGCCTTCTCGCCGAGACCCTTGCCATAGGGCGGGTCGGCAAAGAGCACGTCGAAAGGTTCGAGATTGCCGACGCTGCCGAGATCGGTCGCATCCCGGCGCAGGATGCGCGTGCGGCCGTGCAGGCCGAGCGCATCGATGTTCTCCCACAGAAGTGCCCGGCCCTCGACGCTGTTTTCGACGAAGAGCGCGTGGCGACAGCCGCGCGAGACGGCTTCGAGGCCGACAGCGCCGGTTCCGGCGAAAAGATCGAGAATCCGGGTGCCGTCGACGCATTCCGGATAGGCATGGCTCAGAATATTGAACAGGCTCTCGCGCGTCCGGTCGGCAGTCGGCCGGATATCGTTGGATTTTGGCACGGCGAGAGGCCGTCCGCGAAACTCACCGCCGACGATCCGCACCGCGCGTCATTCCCTTTCCTCTAGCACCACCTCTGGACGGCCCGCCCGCAGGCTTGTCGCCGCCCGGCCTGTCACCGCCTGGCTTGGCGCCTTTCGGCTTGCCGGAAAAACTCTTGGCCCCACCGGGCTTGGCCGCAAAACCCTTGCCGCGAGGCTTGTCACCCGACGGCTTGTCGCCGAAGGATCTTTCGCCACGCGGGCGCTCGGAGCGGCCCTCGCCGGCAAAGCTTCTGGCTGCCCGTGGGCGCTCGTCGCCATCCTGGCGCGGCTTGCGATCACCACGCGGCTTGTCGCCGAAGGGCCGATCCCCACGCGAGGGGCGATCGCCGAACGGGCGGTCGCCGCGTGGACGTTCCGAACGGCCTTCGCCGGCGGAAGCTCTGGCGGCGCGAGGCCGCTCGTCACCATCCGCACGCGGTCTGCGATCACCGCGCGGCTTGTCGCCAAAGGGCCGATCCCCGCGCGAAGGACGATCACCGAAAGGCCGGTCGCCGCGCGGACGCTCCGGGCGGCCTTCGCCGGCAGAGCTTCTGGTGCGCGGCCGATCCTCACCCCCTTCGCGGGGGCGGCGTTCGCCTCGCGCCGGCCGGTCACCAAAACCGCGGTCTTCGCGAGCGGGACGATCGACGAAGGAGCGCTTGCGGCCGGAGCCTTCTCCCTCATCCTTGCGACGGGGCTCCTCGCTCGAACGGATCCATTCGCCATCCTCTTCACGCACGCGGTTCACCTGCGTGCGTGGGCGATCCTCGATGCGATCGAAGGCAGTGTTCCTTGCCGGCGCCTGCTCGCCGCGCTTGCGCGCGGTCTGCGCATTCTTGGCGGCTTTCGCCGCTGCCTTTTCACCGAGCGGTCGGGCGCCAGGGGCCATCCAGACATTGGCGCTGCGGCGCTGGCCGAGCGGAGCGCGCTTCGGCTTCTCGTCATCTTTGCGACCGCCGTCGCGGCGGTCGTCATCTCTGCGGCCCCCACCGGGGCGGTCGTCGCGCTTGGTATCGAGGCGGCTCAGCGCCCGTTCGCGCTTGTCCTCATCGCGGCGCGGGCGCTCGCGCTTTTCCGGGACAGCGGGCTCGATCTCTTCCTCGGCGGCAACGGCCGGCGCATTGTAGATCGGCGCGTCGAAATTCGCCTTGGCTTCCTCGATGAGGCGCGGGCCGAGCTGGTCGCGCAACGTCCGGCCGCGCACCTCGATGACGTGGCCTTCCGGCAAGTCACCGAGCTGGAACGGGCCATAGGAAATGCGGATGAGGCGGTTGACGTCGAGACCGAGCGCACCGAGCACGTTCTTGATTTCGCGGTTCTTGCCTTCGCGCAGGCCCATGGTGATCCAGACGTTCGAGCCTTGGGTACGGTCGAGCGTTGCCTCGATCGATCCGTAGAGCACGCCGTCAACGGCGATGCCGTCCTTGAGCTTGTCGAGCGCTTCCTGATCGATTTCGCCATGGGCGCGGACACGGTAGCGTCGCAGCCAGCCGGTCGCCGGCAATTCGAGCGCGCGAGCAAGGCCGCCATCATTGGTAAGCAGCAGCAAGCCTTCGGTGTTGATGTCGAGGCGGCCAATCGACATGACGCGCGGCAGCTCTTCCGGCAAGTTGTCGAAAACGGTTCGCCGGCCTTCCGGATCGGCATTGGTGGTCACCAGGCCCGCGGGCTTGTGATAGAGCCAGAGCCTGGTGCGCTCGATGCCGCGGATCGGCACGCCATCGACCTCGATCCGGTCGGTGAGCGTGACGTTGACGACTGGGGTTTCCAGAACCGCGCCGTTCAGCGTCACCCGGCCTTCCATGATCATGCGTTCGATGTCGCGGCGCGAGGCGACGCCTGCGCGTGCCATCACCTTGGAGATGCGTTCGGCCTTGGCGTCGCCATCGCTCTCGGCGTTGGCTGGGCGCGCGGCGGCAGCCTTTGCCGGCTTCGCATTGCCCGCCTTGGGATCGGCTTTCGGCCTGGTATCCCGTGAAAAGGGCTTTGCGCCCGGCCGTTTTGGCTTGTCTTTGGGTGTCATTTGTTGTTTGCCTGCCTTTTGGGCCTGTCTATCAGGTCACGCATCTGCGGTTAAGTGGAAATTCTTGCGATCGTGAAGACAAATCGTTTCATGGAGATGGCGCTTCAGGAAGCGCGGATGGCCGAAGCGCGCGGCGAGGTGCCGATCGGCGCCGTGGTTGTGATCGACGACATTGCCGTTTCGCGCTCCGGAAACCGTACGCGCGAGCTGAAAGACGTCACCGCACACGCCGAAATCGCCGCCATCCGGCTCGCCTGCGAAGCGCTCGGGCAGGAGCGGCTGACCGGCGCCGATCTTTATGTGACGCTGGAGCCCTGCACCATGTGCGCGGCAGCCATCTCGTTTGCGCGTATCCGGCGGCTCTACTACGGTGCGGAGGATCCAAAAGGCGGCGCCGTCGATAATGGCGCGCGATTCTATGCGCAGCCTACCTGTCATCACGCTCCGGAGGTCTATTCGGGCATCAACGAGGTCCAGTCGGCCGAGATGCTGAGAAGGTTCTTTTCGCAAAAGAGAGAAACGCCGTAGCGCTTGCGCGCGTAGCCGTCGTTCCAGCTCGCGAAGCCGATCGATGGTTATTGAGGAAGGCACGGCTGAGCCTGTCGAGACAGCTCATACCATACCCGCGAGCGCTGTCTTGCCTGGCGCTCCAAACATAACCAGTCGGCCCACTGCGATCCGGGACCGAAAGCTGTTATTGCAGCAGATTCCACCACTGCTTGCCGCTGTTGGCGATCGCCGCATCCTTCTTGCGCTTCTTCTGCTTCTTGAGCTCGGGTTCGCCGAGATCGTCGAGCTTTGCGGGATCATCGACGGTGCGGTAGCCGGACGGCGGATCGGAGATGGAGCGGCGCTGATCGAGATAGGAACCCTTCTGCAGGGCGCGGGCATCACGATAGGCCTGGGTCTGGGCTTCGGTCGTACGACGACCGCCTTCGATCGCCGAGCTCGCCAGAGGCGAGCGGTAATTCGGATTGTCCGAGTTCGTATCAGCCTCGGAAACGAGGCGGGCGCGGGTCTCCTCCGGCGATTCAAGCCACTGCGGATTGTCCTTGTTGGCGATCGTCGGCTGCGGCGTAACCAGGGTCTCTTTCTGTGCCTGGGCCGGCAGCACCAGCGTCGGACGCGGCGTATACTTGACGCCCTTGTTCTTCGGGTCCGGTCCGGTCAGCGACACGGACTGGCCAAGATCGTCGGTCAGCTGCTCCATGGCGGTCTTGCCGGTGCCGTAGGTCGGGCTGCTGGCGCAACTGGACACCAAGGAGCATCCCGCCACGACAACAGACAGGCAGGCGCCCATACGGAACCAATGCGTTGCGAACATGAAAACCCTTCCAGCCACCGGTGCAATCGTTGCCCAACCGGACAACCGTCCCCCTGACGCAAAAATCCGGCCATTTTCAGGCAGCTTTTACCGGATGAACGCTATAAAGGCAATTCACCCGGCAAATATCTTCAGGCGCGGATGCCGAGTTCACGCAGGGCGGCGGCGTCACGCGCCGAGACATCGGGATATTCCGTATCGGAACCGACATCGGTGGTGATGCGCCAGGAACGGGCGCATTTCACGCCTTCGGCAAGCTTCGGAATGACTGCGACTTCGGGCACCTCAGACAGACGGAAGGCGTCGGCCGGGCCGGCGCTCGCCTCGATCGTGATGCCAGAGGTGATGCAGACTTCGCTGAAATCCTGCCCTTCGAGCGCCTTGCGCAATTCCGCATCGGCAACGTGGACGACAGGAGCTGCTTCCAGCGACGAACCGATGCGCTTGTCCTTGCGCTCGATTTCGAGAGCGCCGGTAACGACGCTGCGGATCGCACGGATCTTCTTCCACTTTTCCGCGAGCGCATCGTTGCGCCATTCCCTGGCGACCGGCGCGAACTGCTCCAGATGCACCGAGACGGCCGAAGGATTGCGCGAGAGCCATGCCTCTTCCGTGGTGAAGGGCAGCATCGGCGCAAGCCAGGTCACCATGCAATCGAAGATCATGCGGATGACATAGAGCGCCGAACGGCGGCGAAGGCTGGAGGGCGCATCGCAATAGAGCGCATCCTTGCGGACGTCGAAGTAGAAGGCCGAGAGCTCGACATTGGCGAAGTCGATGAGCGCGCGGGCGATCTTCTTGAAGTCGAAGGCGTCGTAGTTCTCGCGCACGAGCTGGTCGAGCTCGGAGAGGCGGTGCAGCATCAGCTGCTCCAGCTCCGGCAGATCGGCAAGCGCGATGACCTCGCCCTTGTCGTGCGCCAGCGTGCCGAGCATCCAGCGGATCGTGTTGCGTAGCTTGCGATAGGCGTCGACGTTGGTCTGGATGATCGTCTTACCGACGCGCAGATCGTCGGCATAGTCCGAGGTCATGACCCAGAGGCGCAGGATATCGGCGCCGGCATCCTTCATCACCTCCTGTGGCGAGGTGACGTTGCCCTTGGACTTCGACATCTTCTCGCCCTTCTCGTCCATGGTGAAGCCATGGGTGAGGACGGTGTCGTAAGGCGCGCGGCCACGGGTGGCTGCCGATTCCAAGAGCGAGGAGTGGAACCAACCGCGATGCTGGTCGGAGCCCTCGAGGTAGAGATCGGCCGGCCACTTCAGGTCGGGGCGGTCTTCCAGCGTGAAGGTATGCGTCGAGCCCGAGTCGAACCAGACGTCGAGGATATCCATGACCTGCGACCACTTGGCCGGGTCATGCTCGTTGCCGAGGAACCGCTCCTTGGCGCCTTCGGCGAACCAGGCGTCGGCGCCTTCGACATCGAAAGCATCAAGGATGCGTCGGTTGACGGCATCATCCTGCAGCACTTCACCCTGTTCGTCGACGAAGACGCAGATCGGCACGCCCCAGGCGCGCTGGCGGGACAGGACCCAGTCCGGGCGCTGCTCGATCATGGCGCGCAGGCGGTTCTGGCCGGCGGCCGGCACGAAACGCGTGTCGTCGATCGCGTTGAGCGCACGCGCGCGCAGCGTCGTTCCGTCAGGCAGTGTCTTGTCCATATAGACGAACCACTGCGGCGTGTTACGGAAGATCACCGGCTTCTTGGAGCGCCAGGAATGCGGATACTGATGCTTCAGGCGGCCGCGGGCAAAGAGCGCGCTGCGCTCGATCAGCGCCTTGATGACGCGGTCGTTGGCATCGCCCTTCTTGCCGTTGTCGTCGATGACGCGCGCGCCTTCCAGGCCCGGAGCATCCGATGTGTAGAAGCCGCCGTCGTCGACCGGGAACGGGATCTTGGTTTCGATGCCGCGCGCCTCGATTTCGCGGGCATGCGCCATCCAGACGTCAAAGTCTTCGCGGCCGTGGCTCGGCGCGGTGTGCACGAAGCCCGTACCGGCATCGTCGGTCACATGGTCGCCATCGAGCAGCGGCACGGCAAATTCATAGCCGTCGCCGAGACCCTTAAGCGGATGGGCGCAGGTGATACCGGCGAGATCGGCAGTCGTGACATCGGCGAGACGCTTGTACTGCAGCTTTGCCTTGGCGAAGGATTCCTCAGCCAGCTTGTCGGCGAAGATCAGCTTTTCGCCCGGGCGCGGACCAAAATCGTTCTCGGCGGCCGTTACTTCGTAAAGGCCGTAAGCAACGCGCGACGAGTAGGCGATTGCCCGGTTGCCGGGGATCGTCCAGGGTGTGGTCGTCCAGATGACGACGAAGGCATCCAACAGATGAAACTTGGCTTCCGCGCCATCACGCACTACGAATTTCACCGGGAACTTCACCCAGATCGTGTCGCTCTCATAGTCATGGTACTCGACTTCGGCTTCCGCCAGCGCTGTACGCTCGACGACCGACCACATGATCGGCTTGGAGCCGCGGTAGAGCTGGCCGCTCCCGGCGATCTTCAGGAGTTCGCCGGCGATGCGGCTCTCCGCGTGGAAGTTCATCGTCAGATACGGATTTTCGAAATCGCCGACGATGCCGAGGCGCTGGAACTCCCCGCCCTGGATGGCGATCCACTTTTCGGCATAGGCGCGGCACTCGCGGCGGAATTCGATCATCGCCGACGGCTCGGTCAGGTCAGGCTTGGCCTTGCCCTTGGCGCGATAATTCTCTTCCTCGATCTTCCATTCGATCGGCAGGCCGTGGCAATCCCAGCCCGGCACATAATTGGCGTCGTAGCCGCGCATCTGGAACGAACGGTTGATGACGTCCTTGAGGATCTTGTTCAGCGCGTGGCCGATATGGATGTTGCCGTTGGCATAGGGAGGGCCGTCGTGCAGGACGAATTTTTCGCGGCCGGCGGCGGAGGCGCGCAATTTCTTGTAGAGATCCATCTGCTGCCAGCGGGCAACGAGTTCCGGCTCCTTCTGCGGCAGGCCGGCACGCATCGGGAAATCCGTTTCAGGCAAGTAGAGGGTCTTCGAGTAGTCGATCTTTTCGGCTGTGTCGGTCATGTGTGACAATCGTTTCTGGCGGCCCAGGAAGGGGCGCAACGGACATGAAAATAGGTGGCGGCGGAAGCGCCTGCTCGCAAGCGCCGAAAACCCGGACCTCCCGGCCGCTTAGCGCGCGCGGAAGGCCGGGCCGATAATTCGTATCGTGATCGCCAGCCGAAATTTCGTCATAGCGCCGGTTCATAGGCGTTTTTGCCGGGAAAAGGAAGAGCAGAAATTACCTGCATGCGATCCTGAGGCACGGCCGAATTCGGCTTGTGTCCGAGAAATTCCGAGCTGGGGCAAACTCAGGAAAAGCACAGTTTCCGATCAAGCTCGCCGAGCGGCGTCACGCCCGCCAGCAGTGCCCTCGCCTCCTCCTCGTCGCGCTTGATCTGGGCGACGAGCGCTTCCAAGCCGTCGAATTTCAGCTCCGGTCTGAGATAGCCGAAGAAGGAGACCGAGCAGAGCTGGCCGTAGAGGTCGCCGCTAAAGTCGAAGAGATAGGTTTCGAGCAGCGGCGCACCGTTTTCCGTGACCGTCGGGCGGCGGCCGTAGCTTGCGACGGCATCGTAGAGCGTTCCGTCCTGAAGGCGGAAGCGGACGGCGTAGATGCCGGCGGCAAGTTCGGCCTCGGGCGGCAGGCGCATGTTGGCCGTGGGAAAACCGAGCTGCCGGCCGAGCTTTTCTCCGTCGATCACCTCGGCTTCGACAGTATAGCGGTACCCCAGCATGCCGGCGACTTCGCTGACGCTGCCCTCCTTCAGGAGCGCGCGGATGTAGCTCGAAGAGACGACGTCGGCGTTTTCGTCGCGGAAGGCATCAATCAGGGTGACGCCGAAGCCGTAGGTCTGGCCGGCATTCATCAGGAAGGCAGGCCCGCCCTCGCGGCCGCGGCCGAAATGGAAATCGAAGCCGGTGACGACTTCGGAGGCGCCGAGCCAATCCTTCAGGATCGAATGGATGAAATCATCGGCCGAGCGCTGCGAGAACTCATAGTCGAAGGGATATTCGATGACGGCGCTGAAACCCAGCGTTTCCAGAATGCGGGCCTTCAGCGGCGCCGGCGTCAGGCGGAAGACCGGCGCCTGCGGCCGGAAGACTGTGCGCGGATGCGGCTCGAAGGTCAGCACCAGGGCGGGGATGCCGCGCGCCTGGGAAATTTCCAGCGCGCGGTTCAGCACCGACTGGTGGCCGCGATGCACGCCGTCGAAATTGCCGATGGCAATCACGCCGCCTCTGAGATGGGCGGGCAGTGGATCCCGGGTTTCATTGCGGTGGAAGACGGTCATCGGCTGGCTTCTCTTCATGCAAGGCGCGGCATCCACCACCTCGGCGCCGCCTTTTCCCGTTCGAGATAGGCGTCGAGGATCGCCTCGTCGGTCTCGCCGTTGAGGGTGTATTCCGTGGCGTGGATACCGCCGCTGATGTAGAGGAGGTCGAGGCCGTAATTCAAGGCGCCGCGCACATCGGTCGGCATGCCGTCGCCGATTGCCAGCACACGCTCGACGGGGAAATTGCCGCGAAGCTCGCGGGCGGCTGCAAGCGTCGCCTCGTAGATCGGCCGATGCGGCTTGCCGGCGATGCGGGTCGTGCCACCAAGCTGCTCGTAATAAGCGGCCATGGCGCCGGCGCAGGGGATGATGCGATGCCCACGCTCGACGACCAGGTCCGGATTGGCGCAGATCATCGGCACTTCACGCGCTTTGAAATCCAGAAGCATGTCGGTGTAATCCTCCGGCTTCTCGGTCTCGTCGTCGAAAAAGCCGGTGCAGACCAGCGATTGCGCCTCGCCCGCCGGTCGGCGCTCGACGCCAATGCCTTCGAGAAGCGCGCTGTCGCGATCGGGGCCAAGCAAAAAGACCGTTTTCGGCCCTTCGGCGATCAGCCCGCGCGTCACGTCGCCAGAGGTTACAATCCTGTCATAGGCGCTGTCGGGAACGCCGATGTGGCGCAACTGCTCGACCACCTGCCAGGAAAGGCGCGGCGAATTGGTGATGAGCACCACGGCAAGGCCGCTCTCTCGCGCGGCTTGAAGGGCTGCGGCGGCCTTCGGAAACGGATCGACTCCGTTGTGGACGACACCCCAGACATCACAGAGCACCACATCATAATGACCTGATATCTCCGAGAAGTTTTCTATCCGCTTGGCCATTCCGATTTCCCGATTTGCTTCAATCACCGGTGACATTGCAAAGGCGCAAGGCGATGGCAAGGCATTTTCTTCGCCGTGGCAATGCGAAATTCCCGAACGGCAATCCAACGCGCCTGGACGGACAAGGGTCGGCCGCGTGAGGGTTTCAGCCGGAATCTCCGAGAATTCTCCGGCCTCTTCACAATTCCGGCACAAAAATTCGTGATTGCTCTCATTGACTCCTTTCGGAGCCATCCCTAAATGCTCGGCGCTAGCACTCACCGCAAGGGAGTGCTAACATTTATCCATGTGGGCCACTCCGGTCCGCGAATGTCATTCGATCGAGGGATTAGACAATGGCAAGCACCAATTTCCGTCCGCTTCACGACCGCGTCGTCGTTCGTCGCGTCGAGTCCGAAGAGAAGACCAAAGGCGGCATCATCATTCCCGATACCGCCAAGGAAAAGCCCCAGGAAGGCGAAATCGTCGCCGTCGGCTCCGGCGCTCGTGACGAGTCCGGCAAGGTCGTCGCTCTCGACGTCAAGGCTGGCGACCGCGTCCTGTTCGGCAAGTGGTCCGGCACCGAAGTCAAGATCAACGGCGAAGACCTTCTGATCATGAAGGAAGCCGACATCATGGGCATCATCGGCTGATCAGCCGATCCGCTTTCCCGAAATGACTGACGGGCTTTTGCCCGAACAAATCGAATTCAGGAGTCACAAACATGGCAGCTAAAGAAATCAAGTTTGGCCGCACCGCGCGCGAAAAGATGCTGCGCGGCGTCGACATTCTCGCCGATGCAGTCAAGGTAACGCTCGGCCCGAAGGGCCGTAACGTCATCATCGACAAGTCCTTCGGCGCTCCGCGCATCACCAAGGACGGCGTTTCGGTCGCCAAGGAAATCGAACTCGAAGACAAGTTCGAAAACATGGGCGCCCAGATGGTCCGCGAAGTCGCTTCGAAGACCAATGACATCGCCGGCGACGGCACGACGACTGCAACCGTTCTTGCCCAGGCGATCGTTCGCGAAGGCGCCAAGGCCGTTGCCGCCGGCATGAACCCGATGGACCTGAAGCGCGGCATCGATCTCGCCGTTGCTGAAGTCGTCAAGGATCTCCAGGCCAAGGCCAAGAAGATCAACACCTCGGAAGAAGTCGCCCAGGTCGGCACGATCTCCGCAAACGGCGAACGTCAGGTCGGTCTCGACATTGCCGAAGCCATGCAGAAGGTCGGCAACGAAGGCGTCATCACGGTTGAAGAAGCCAAGACCGCCGAAACCGAACTCGAAGTCGTCGAAGGCATGCAGTTCGACCGCGGCTACCTCAGCCCCTACTTTGTAACCAACCCGGAAAAGATGATCGCCGACCTCGAAGACGTCTTCATTCTCCTTCACGAGAAGAAGCTGTCGAACCTGCAGTCGATGCTGCCGGTTCTCGAAGCCGTCGTCCAGACCGGCAAGCCGCTCCTCATCATCGCTGAAGACGTCGAAGGCGAAGCTCTTGCAACGCTCGTCGTCAACAAGCTGCGCGGCGGCCTGAAGATTGCTGCTGTCAAGGCTCCCGGCTTCGGCGATCGCCGCAAGGCCATGCTCGAAGACATCGCGATCCTGACCGGCGGTACGGTTATCTCCGAAGACCTCGGCATCAAGCTCGAATCCGTCACGCTCGACATGCTCGGCCGTGCCAAGAAGGTTTCGATCTCCAAGGAAAACACCACGATCGTCGACGGTTCGGGCGCCAAGTCCGACATCGAAGGCCGTGTTGCCCAGATCAAGGCCCAGATCGAAGAAACCACCTCCGACTACGACCGCGAGAAGCTGCAGGAACGTCTTGCCAAGCTCGCTGGCGGCGTTGCCGTCATCCGCGTCGGCGGCTCGACGGAAGTCGAAGTGAAGGAAAAGAAGGACCGCATCGACGACGCTCTCAACGCGACGCGCGCTGCCGTTCAGGAAGGCATCGTACCGGGCGGCGGCGTTGCCCTGCTGCGTTCTTCCGTCAAGATCACCTCCAAGGGTATCAACGACGACCAGGAAGCCGGCATCAACATCGTTCGCCGCGCTCTGCAGGCTCCGGCTCGCCAGATCGCTGAAAACGCTGGCGACGAAGCTTCGATCGTCATCGGCAAGATCCTCGACAAGGATCAGGACAACTGGGGTTACAACGCCCAGACCGGCGAATATGGCGACATGATCGGCATGGGCATCATCGACCCGGTCAAGGTCGTTCGCACCGCCCTGCAGGATGCCGCTTCCGTTGCATCGCTGCTGATCACCACCGAAGCCATGATCGCCGAGCTGCCGAAGAAGGACTCTCCGGCTATGCCTGGCGGCATGGGCGGCATGGGTGGAATGGACATGATGTGATAGGCGAAAGCCTTCACTGATACCATCCCGGCATCCGGAACAGGAAGGGCGGCCCTCGGGTCGCCCTTTTCTTTTGCCCAAAAACGATTCGATCCGTTGTGCGCAATTTTTCGCAATCGGCGCCGGCTCCTGCCCAGGAAGCTTTCGCGAAGCTTGCGTCGCTGCGCATTCTTTGATCTGCAGAAATACGCGCGAGACCCCAGCATAGGAGCGTAATTTCTATCGTTACAGGGTGTGGAAACGTTTTCGAAGCACGAAAAGACGGTTTTTCAGCCTCTGTTTTCGTGAGGTAGCCGGAGCATACCGACCTCCCAGAGGAATGATGCTGGCTCGAACGCCCCTTAAAAAGCCGTTGCCGTTTGTCAAAAAGCCCCTATAAATCCGCGCTGCAATTCAAACGCGCCGGCGACCAATTTCGTCACCAGACAAAGCCGGTACGCGGAAGGTGATACGTCAACATTCGGCTTCGACGTCGGGTTTCGAAAGCCTGACGGCCGCGGCAACAATTGTCGGATGCGCGGGCATAATGTCCGCAGCTGCATGATCCTGTTTTGTGTTTACCTAGCGTGCGGCGGAGGAGTCGCATCGGAATTGGGGAACGCCTTGTTTAAGATCGCCAAAGCCAACGCAGCCGTGCCCTTGATGCCCGGCTCGCTGAACGACAACAATCAGAACCATCAGATGCTGGCGCAGTTTTCCGTTTCCGAAGCCTGGACCGGAGATTTTTCGAGCGGCTTGATCCGCCTCGGCGAATGGAGCGCGATGCTGCACGGCCTCTCGGCTCCGGAATGCGGGCTGCTGAGCCTGATCCGCTCCTATGACACGAAGGATCGCAGCCACGTGCTCGAGCTGTTCGAGCAGGCCGCGACGCTCTGCTCCTCCTTCTGTTTTTCGACGACGATCATCATGCCGAACGGCTTCCGCCAGCCGCTCTTCTGCATGGGCGAGTCGAACGGGCTCGAGCAAAAATACAGCGGCAGCATGTCCGGCGTCTTCGTCTTTCCGCGCTTCAAGCTCGAAGGCGCAAGCCAGATCACAAGCCGGCGATAGAGACCGGCGACGCATAGCAGAGGCCGCCCGAGGGCGGCCTCTGTGCTTTCCAGCGATCCGTTCGTTACTCCGGCTTGACCGGAATGTTGAGGCCCCTGGCGCTTGCCGGACGGGCGATGCAGCGCTCCAGCCAATTCGAAACGGCGGGGAATTTCGCATATTCGAGAACCTCGCGGCCGCCATAGAAAATGTCGGCGCCGCGAACCCAGGTGAAGGTCGTGATATCGGCGATCGTGTAGAGATCGCCCATGATCCACTGACGCCCTTTCAGCCGGTCTTCGAGCACGCCGAGCAGGCGTTTGGATTCGTCGCGATAGCGTTCCACCGGATAGGAGTTGTTGGCGACCTTGTCGGCGGCGAATTTATAGAAATGGCCGAACTGGCCGAACATCGGGCCGATCCCCGCCATCTGAAAAAACACCCACTGGATGGTTTCATAGCGGCCTGCGGCGTCGGTGGGGATGAGCTTGCCGGTCTTTTCCGCGAGATAGAGCAGGATGGCGCCGGATTCGAAAAGACCGATCGGCTTCCCGTCAGGCCCGTTCGGATCGATGATCGCCGGAATACGGCCGTTCGGATTGAGAGATTCGAATTCCGGCGACTTCTGCTCGTTGGCGGCGAAGGAAACATAATGCGGCTCATAAGCCAAGCCGAGCTCTTCGAGGGCGACGGAGACCTTCACCCCATTCGGCGTCTGCAGGGAATAGAGCTGGATAATGTCCGGGTTTTTCGCCGGCCAGCGCGTCGTAATCGGAAATGCGGAAAGATCTGCCATCGGATTCTCCATGTTATCAGCCGACCATAAAAGACAGGGCTCGGCAAAGGCAAGCGCAGGTGGCGAGTACATCGTTCCATATTATTGAACAAAGTGTCCCCTTCCGTTTATCTTTCCACAACGAGAGAAAAGAGCGACATAGAGGCATCCGAGGTCCACAGGGTGCCGGGGGCACCACGATCTCCAGAGCCATTCAAACGGAGACAAAGTCCATGTCGAACAACGTCATCATCCTGATTGCCCGCATCCTTCTTTCCTTCATGTTCATCTTCGCCGGCTTCGGCAAGGTTACCGATCCGGCTTCCACCGCCGGCATGATCGCCGGCGCCGGCCTGCCGGCTTCCACGGCGCTCACCTATCTCGCCGGCCTCTTCGAACTGGCAACCGGCATTGCCGTGCTCGTCGGCTTCCAGGTGCGCATCGTCGGCTGGCTTCTCGCTGCCTTCTGTGTCTTCACCGGCGTCGTCTTCCACCTTGCCCCGGTCAACGTTCCGGACTTCCCGGCTGCTGCTAACGGCTGGATCAACGGCCTGAACTTCGTCAACTTCCTGAAGAACATCACGCTCGCCGGCGCCTACGTCATGCTCGCCACCAATGGCGCAGGCGCTTACTCGCTCGACGCCCGCCGCGGCGCCTATGCGGCTGCCTAATACAAGCCAACATCCTCCCAGCATAAAAAACCCGCCGTCGCATCCGACGGCGGGTTTTTCATGTCTTTTCGAATGACATCAGAGGGCGGCGCGCACGGCCTCGATAATTGCCTGCACGGCGGGTTCGCCGGCATGGCTCTCTTTGCGGGCGCGCACGAGGCAGGCCTGCGAATGTAGGATGACGCCGTCCTGGAGCACCTTCAAGTGGTTTGCGCGCAAAGTCGAGCCGGTCGAGGTGATATCGACGATGATATCGGCCGAGCCGGATGCGGGAGCACCTTCGGTCGCACCCAGGCTTTCGACGATACGATAGAGCTGGATGCCGTGTTGGCTTGAAAAGAACTGCTGGGTCAGCCGCCAATATTTGGTGGCGATGGCCAGGCGCCTGGAGTGACGGGCGCGGAAATCGGCGGCGACATCGCCAAGATCGGCCATGGTCTCAACGTCAAGCCAGATCTCAGGCACGGCGACGACGACATCGGCATGGCCGAAACCGAGGCGGGCGCAAAACTCGACGCGCTTGTCCACCTCGGCAAAACCTTCCCGCATCAGATCCTCGCCGGTGACGCCGAAATCGACGGTGCCGTTGCCGAGTTCGCGGGAGATTTCGGAGGCCGAGAGGAAGGCGACTTCCACATCGTCCCAGCCTTCGACGCGGCCGCGATAGGAGCGGTCGTTACCAACAGCCGTTATCGGCATGCCGGCGCGCTCGAAGATCGCCGACGCGTCGTCCTTCATCCGGCCCTTGGAGGGAAGCGCGATGGTGATGGTCATGCGGCTGCCCTTTCGGTTTCGATGCGGTCGAGCCAGAAGGAGAAGCCGACAGCCGGAATGCGGTCCATCGCACCGAGGAAGGTCAGCAGCCGGTCGAAGCGGCCACCGCCGGCGAGAACCGCCGCCGAGCCCTCCACCGTCACCTCGAAGACGAGGCCGGTGTAATAATCGAGCGGTCGCCCGAAGGCGGCGCGGTAGCTGAGGCCGGAAAGATCGACGCCGGTGTTTGCGAGGGCGGCGACGCGGCCGTCGAAGCGGGAGAGCGCGTTGCCGAGTTTCAGACCGGCAGCATCGGCAAAACCGGCCAGCGCGGCCGAAGCATTGACGAGCGGCACGTCGAGCGACAGGAACTTTTCCAGCACATGGAAGGCCGCGTCGTCGAGGCGCGTTTCGGAAAGGATGAGCTTTTCCTTGAGCCGCCGGGCGATCTCCAGAGCCGAGCGGCCGGCATTCGTCGAATAGCCGGTCTTCTGCATCTCCCGCTCAAGGTGGGCGACCAGCGCCTGCTCGTCGCCGGAGGCAATGAGCTTTGCAATGTCGTCGTCGAGCCCGGTAACGAATTGCGGACTGACGAGACTCGCAAGCAGCGCCTCCAACTGCGTCATGTTGCCGAAAGCGTGGATCAGACGCTTCTGCCAGCCGAGCGGCAGGCCCAGCGCCTGCACGACCGCCTCGAACACCGCCTGATCACCGAGTGTCACCGACAGGCGCCGGCCCGGCAGCAGGCGGGCGAGAATGCCGGTGGCATCGCTGATGGCGCGGGCGTCGGCGGTCGAGATGTTGATGTCACCCAGATCCTCGATGCCGGCCTGGTAGAATTCATTCGCGCCGTCGCGGCGCTGGCGGAAAACCTCGCCCAGATAGGCATAACGTTTCGGCGTACCGGTCGCCGTTTCGATGTGGCGCAGACAGACAGGGATGGTGAATTCAGGACGCAGGCAGAGGCTGGCGCCGGTTTCGCTCTCCGTCATGAAGATGCGGCGGCGCAGATCCTCGCCGGCAATGTCGAGGAAGGGTTCAGCCGGCTGAATGACAGGCGTGTCGATGCGCTCGGCCTTGCGGGCGGTAAATTCGGCAAGCAGGTCGTTGGCGAAGTCGGGGAGGTTGATCAGGGGCATGGGGTCGCTCCTGGGAAAAGTCCCCTCCCCAACCCCTCCCCACAAGGGGGAGGGACTAGTTCGGAGCACGCATCCAGTGAAATCAGGAGCGTTGGAACGTGAGCAAACGTTGCTTTGGGCAGAGTGACGTCACGTGAAGCCCCTCCCCCTTGTGGGGAGGGGTTGGGGAGGGGTTTACTGGCCATTCGACGCCCTCTTCCGATCCTCCGCCTGCGCGGCCAGGATTTCCCTGACCTTGGCGACGAGGTCGGCTTCAAGCACGGTCTCCTGCGCCACGCGCGCTTCGCGCCAGCTGGCATTGTCCTCGATCTCGCCGGAGAGCCGCTTGCCCTCGATGAGATCCTTGATCTGCACGACGCCTCCTGCGCGCTCGTCGCCGCCCTGAATAATGGCGACGGGGCAGCCGCGGCGGTCGGCATATTTCAGCTGATTGCCGAATTTCTTCCAGTTGCCCTGGAACATCTCGGCGCGGATGCCGGCGGCGCGCAGTTCCTGCGTCATCTTCTGGTAGCGGCCCATCGCTTCGACATCGCCGTCCATGACGGTGACCAGCACCGGCTCAATGACCTCACTGGCGCCAAGCTTGCCGAGGTTCTTCAGCGCCGTCATCAGGCGGGAAACGCCGATCGAAAAGCCCGTCGCCGGAACCGGCTGGCCCATGAAGCGGGAGACGAGGCCATCATAACGCCCGCCGCCGCCGACCGAACCGAAGACGACCTTCTCGCCCTTTTCGTTGGTGACGTCGAAAGTGAGTTCGGCCTCGTAGACCGGACCGGTGTAATATTCGAGGCCACGCACGACCGAGGGGTCGATCTTGATGCGGTCGGAGCCGTAGCCGGCGCTCGTGACGAGTGCGCCGATGAAATTCAGTTCCTCGACGCCTTCAGCACCCCTGGAGGTTCCGGCGACAAGCTCGGCAAGGCGCTCAGCACTTTCGGCATAGTCCTTGATTCCGACGAAGAAGAGCACTTTGTCGATCTGCTCCTGATTGAGACCCGCGCCCTTGGTGAAGTCGCCGGATTCATCCTTGCGGCCAGGACCGAGCAGCAACGACACGCCTTCCGGACCGAACTTGTCGAGCTTGTCGATGGCGCGCAGCACGTTGAGCCTCTGGCCGACCTTGTCGTCGCCGCCGAGGCCGATCGCCTCCAGCACGCCATCCAGAACCTTGCGGTTGTTGACGCGGATGACGTAATCGCCGCGCTTGATGCCGAGGGCTTCCAGCGTATCGGCCATCATCATGCACATTTCGGCATCAGCCTGGACGCCGGGCGCACCGACGGTATCGGCATCGAACTGCATGAACTGGCGGAAACGGCCCGGACCTGGCTTCTCGTTGCGGAAGACGTAACCGGCGCGATAGGTGCGGTAGGGCAGCTGGATCTCGTTGAAATTCTCGGCAACGTGGCGGGCGAGCGGCGCCGTCAGGTCGTAACGCAGCGACATCCATTGCTCGTCGTCGTCCTGCAGCGAGAAGACGCCCTCGTTCGGCCGGTCGCTGTCCGGCAGGAACTTGCCGAGCGCATCGGTATATTCGAACAGCGGCGTTTCGACGGGATCGAAACCATAATGCTCATAGACTTCCCGGATCTTTGCCGTCATCTCGTTGACGGCGCGGATATCGGCGGCCGTCCGATCGACGAAGCCGCGCGGCAGGCGGGCCTTGAGCTTTTGCGGTTTCTTCTGCTTGTCGTTCATTTCCGGGAATTCCACTGACTGTGACAGTGGCGGTTTCCTAGCGGATTGGGCGGGGAGCGGCAAGGGCGAAGGACCTTGATGCCGCAGGCAGAATCGATTGAAGGAAAGGCGTCCATCAGAAATGCGGATATGCTCATGATCACCGAGGCTCTTCTTTATGCCGCGACATTTCCGTTGACTGGCAAAGCCCATCGAAAATTCATCCGCTCCTCGGTCAATCTCTGGTCACGAGCCGGGCGCTGCGCCCGGGATTGGGCCGGACATGAGGAGATGAGCCGCAATGCGATCCGGGCGGCATCAGCCGGTCTCAGGCAGAAGCGGACGGCCGTGGTGCTCGGCTCCGGCCTGCTGCTCGATGTGCCGATCGAGGAACTGGCGAAAGATTTCGACACCGTCGTTCTGGTCGACCTCGTTCATCTCGCCTCGGTGCGCCTGTGGCTCACGGCCAAGGGCTATCGTAATGTCAGGCTGATCGAGCGTGACCTCTCGGGCTATGACGATCTTGCCGCGGGCCGCGAACCCGAACCGTTGGGCTTCCTGCGCGACGTTCCCTATCTCGATTTCGTGGTTTCGGCCAATCTGCTGTCGCAGATCGGGCGTGGCGTGAAACGACGCCACGAGGCCGAGACCGGACGGATGCCTGATGACACCGTGGAAAGACTGATCGCAGCGCATCTGGCTGGACTTTCCGGGCTTTCCTGCCCCAGTTGCCTGGTGACCGACATCGCCTATGCCGTTATCGACCGCAACGGCAAAACGCATGAGGAGGCCGACCTGCTGCACGGCGTTTCACCCCCACCTGCAAAAGCGGCCTGGACATGGCCGGTTGCGCCACTTGGCGAGGAAAGCAAGGATTACCGGATCGAGCACAAGGTCATTGCCGCCTGGTGACCGGGATGTGACCACCGGTCGGCTTGGCTTGTATCAGGCATTCGCCTATAAGGCGGTATGCGCACGCTCGCTCTCATCACGATGGTTTTCGGCTGGCTGGTCTACAGCGCCATGTCCGCATGGGCGGGCTGTCCGACATGCGCGTCGATGAATATGCCCGTGGCCGAAAGCGGCAGCATGCACCATGAGATATCGGGCATGAAAATGCCCGGACCCACGGGCAAGGCCAATCCCTTTAAAGACCCCTGCGCCGCCGGTGGCTCGGCTCATATGCCGCTCTGCGCCGCCTGTCTTCTGCTGCCGCCGACGGTGGCGGTCATGGCCGACGGAGAATCCATTTTCGGCTATCCCGCGCCGGGGCTTGCGCGCGCCCTCGATGACAACAGGCCGGCTCCGCAGGCGCCCCCTCCCCGATTGTCCTGACACCGCATTCTCCGTGCAGAACTGGCGGCTCCGGCTGCCCTCCAAATCTATTGTCAGACAGAGGAAGGAACTCTCATGTCTTTGAAAATCATCGCCTTATCCACAATGCTCGCCATCGTTGCCACCCCCGCCCTTGCGGAAGACATGTCAATGGACATGAGCAAGCCGATGGGCAACCATGAAGCCTCCAGCCACGCCTTCAGCGAGGCGAACGACAAGATGCATAAGGATATGATGATTAAATATAGCGGCGATGCCGACGCGGATTTCGTCCGCGGAATGATCCCCCATCATCAAGGGGCGATCGACATGGCGAAAGTCGAACTTCAATACGGAAAGGATCCCAAAATCCGCAAGCTCGCCGAGGGCGTCATCAAGGCACAGGAAGCGGAAATCGCGGAGATGAACGCCTGGCTCAAGGCCCACGGCAAGTAGTCGATCGTTATTGAAAGAGGAACGCCGGATATCTCCGGCGTTCCGCAACAGTTGCCAAGCTGCTCTTTTCCGGCGTCAGTCCTTCGGCTCGAAATCGGCGGGGCGACGGCCGGCGCCCTGCCGCGCCAGCATCCAGCCCGGATATTCGGGCGCAAGTGCGCTCACCTCGTCGAGCCTCGTCATATCGTCGGCATCGAGCTTCAGCTTGACGGCGGCCAGGTTCTGGTCAAGCTGGTCGACACGTTTGGCGCCGATGATGACTGACGTGACGAAAGGCTTGGCGAGGATATAGGCGAGCGCCACGGTGGCGACGCTGACGCCATGCTTGCCGGCGATCTCGCGCATGACGGCGACGCAGGCCCAGGCCTTGTCCTTGTCGACGGGCGGGAAATCGAAACTGGCGCGACGACCCTCGCCGTTACCCGGCGCGCCAGGACCGTATTTACCGGACAACAGGCCGCCGGCGAGCGGCGACCAGACCATCAGGCCAAGCTTCTCCTCCTGCATCATCGGTACGATGTCGCGCTCGAGATCGCGGCCGGCGATGGAATAATAGGCCTGCACGCTCTCGAAGCGGGCAAAGCCGCGGCGCTCGGACAGGCCGAGCGCCTTGGAAATGCGCCAGGCCTGCCAGTTGGAAACGCCGATATAGCGCACGAGGCCGCGGGAAACGAGATCGTCGAAGGCGCGCAGCGTCTCCTCGATCGGTGTCACCGTATCGGTCGCGTGGATCTGGTAGAGGTCGATGTGATCGGTCTGCAGGCGCTTCAGGCTTGCCTCGACGGAATCCATGATGTGGCCGCGCGAGGCGCCGCGGTCGTTCGGCTTGTCGCCCATCACACCATAGACCTTGGTGGCGATGACGACGTCCTTGCGGGGCACATCGAGGTTCTTCAGCGCCTGGCCGAGCAGCCTTTCGGACTCGCCGACGGAATAGACGTCGGCCGTGTCGATGAAATTGACGCCTGAGCTGAGCGAGCGCTCGACGATCCGGTCGGCGGCATTCTGGTCGACGTCGGCGATGGCGCCCCAGAGGTTGCCTTGCGTGGCTTCACCGAAGGTCATCGTGCCGAGGCAGATTTCCGAGACGAAAAGTCCCGTATTTCCGAGTTGATTGTAACGCATGGTCGAAAAATTCCTTTGTGTCTGCCGCAAGAAGGGCTTGCGAACTCAAGAACTTCATCTTTTGATTATTGGCCTGCGCATGACGGGCACAGCCGTGGCTGGCTGCAAGGTAAGGCGATTTTCATGTAGTGCGGCGGTGGTGCTTTTCAACGCCGTGCTGTTGCATAATTCCTTAAATCGAAAATCGATTTCAAGGATAAAATTATGCAGCAATTCAAAGTGTTACAGCGTCCTTTGCGCGTCTGAAAGACGCGCGGCGCTGTAAAGGCGGATGCCCTTGTCTCGACACAGGCGACCGATAGATTGCCGGCCTTATTTCAAGAGGTGCGCATATGGCGACGCGACCACTGACCACGATCGGCTTCGATGCCGACGACACACTCTGGCAGAACGAACAATATTACCGACTGACCGAAGAGCATTTCACCAGGCTCCTTGCCGATTTCGCCGAAGGGCCGAAGATTTCCGAACGGCTGCTGGAAGCCGAAAAGCGCAACCTTCGCCATTACGGCTTCGGCATCAAAGGTTTCACGCTGTCGATGGTCGAGACCGCGATCGAGATCACCGAGGGCAAGGTTCCAGCGAGCGTGATCGCCAAGATCCTGGATACCGGCCGCGATCTTCTCAGCCACCCGGTCGAAACCATGCCGCATGTGCGCGACACGCTGGAGGCGCTTGCCGGCAAATACCTGCTTGTCATGATCACCAAGGGCGATCTTTTCGATCAGGAGCGCAAGCTCGCCCAATCCGGGCTCGGGGACTTCTTCGATGCCGTCGAGATCGTCTCCGACAAGACGGCCGTCACCTATCGCCGCATCTTCGCCAAGGTCGGCGACGGGCCGGAGCGGGCGATGATGGTCGGCAATTCGCTGAAATCGGACATCGTGCCGGCGATCGCGGCGGGCAGCTACGGCGTCTTCGTGCCGCATGAACTGACCTGGGTGCTGGAACATGTCGACGAGCCGACGGAAGCGCCGCGTTTCCGCAAGATCGGCCATCTCGGCGAATTGCGCGACCTGATCGACCGGCTCGCCTGAGCGGACTGCCCCTGCCTCACTGCGGCTTGGCGGGCGCCTTCGGAAAGAGCGACGGTCGCTCCGGCTCGGCCGGCTTTTGCGGCGGCTGCGGGGCGGTCGCCAACGGTTCGATCAGGATGCTGAAGGGAGCGCCGAGGCCGCGACGCGGCGAGACCTTGGAATAATAGGGGCGCAGCAGCCAGGTCGTATTTTCCTTGACCGTCGTCTCGAAGCTCGTGCCGTCCTCGTCCGTGCCGAAGAAGGCTTCGTCATCCGGTTTCGACAGGTCGAAGATCGCCAGGAAGGCGAACTTGCTCTTCGTGGCAAAGCTGATCTTCATGTGCTGTCCGGCGTGCACCGGCAGCGTATAGACGTGGCTGTTGCCAAACTTCGTCCAGCCCTTCAACTGCATGGTGACGGCCGGGAACTGCAGCTTCTCCAGCTTCTCGCCGGGATCGAGCTGCGGCGCCTGCGCCATGGCGGAGGCCGTCAGGAAGAGCAGGGCAGCGGCAGCGATCAATGTTCTCACGGATAGATCTTTCATGGACGAACCAGGGCGGCGCGCATCGCCTCGACCTCGGGCCGGCAATAGCAGCCCTCCAGATGATCGTTGACGAGGCCCATCGCCTGCATGAAGGCATAAACTGTAGTCGGACCGACAAAGGTCCAGCCGCGCTTCTTCAGATCTTTCGAAATGACCGCGGCTGTCGGGGTCGTCGGATTGGCGACGATATGATCGCGGTCGACGATCGCCGGCCTTTCGTTGTGGCCGGGCTCGTAGCGCCAGAAGTAATGGGCGAGCGAGCCCAATTCGTCCCGGAGCGCGATGGCGCGCTTGGCGTTGTTGATCGTGGAAACGATCTTGCCGCGATGGCGGATGATGCCGGCATCGGCAAGGCAGCGGGCGACATCTTCCTCGCCGAAGAGGGCGACCTTCTCGAAGTCGAAGCCGGCGAAGGCAGCGCGGAAGTTCTCACGCTTGCGCAGGATGGTCAGCCAGGAAAGGCCCGACTGGAAGCCCTCGAGGCAGATCTTCTCGAAGAGGCGGATGTCGTCGGTGACGGGGCGGCCCCATTCCTCGTCGTGATAGCGGAGATAATCCGGTAGATTGGCGTGCCAGTGGCAGCGGCTCCTGCCGTCCTCGCCGATGATGATGCCTGTCACGCTCATGTCCGCTTCATTCCCCGGCGTTCGCTTCGTTTTCCGGTCATGATTCCGGCTTTACCATTTGCAAACCGTCTTTCCAAACCGAACGGTAACCCTGACGAAAAGTTTATTCGACCGGTCGGCTTTTCATGATTCGATCTTTACCATTCGCTGGCGGATAGGGTGGCAGCGTCTTTGCGGGCGGAACATCTCCGCCCGGGGCGGACATGCTCCGCCAGCACATTTTCGGTCATTTGTAGAGAGTTCGTCCGATGATGAAACACCTTGTTCTTGCCGCTGCCCTCGTCGGCATCTTCTCCACGACGGCCATGGCGGACGATCGCTACGCCACCCGTCCGCCCGTCGTGCTCAGCCCCGATCTGACCGCGCCATGGATCAACCAGCTCGGCGGCGGCACGGTTCGTCCCGTCGTCTACCAGCGTCCGGTCGTCCAGACGCAGCAGCGTGGCCTTTTCCAGCGCCGCATCATCCGCCAGGCGCCGCAGGTTGCGCCGCAGACCGTTTCGGCGATCAATCCCGGCATCCCGTCGATCCGCCATCCGATCGAACCGCAGTTCCTGCCGCAGATCGTCGATTACGACACCCAGGAAAAGCCCGGCACCGTCGTCATCGATACCAACAACCGCTTCCTCTATCTGGTGATGGAAGGCGGCAAGGCGCGGCGCTACGGCGTCGGTGTCGGCAAGCCGGGCTTCGAGTGGGCAGGCGCCCACAAGATTACCCGCAAGACGGAATGGCCGGACTGGACACCGCCGTCCGAAATGGTCAGCCGTGAAGCCGCCAAGGGCCACTACCTGCCGGCACGCATGGACGGCGGCCCGGAAAACCCGCTCGGCGCGCGCGCCATGTATCTCGGCTCGACGCTCTACCGTATTCACGGCACCAACGCGCCCTGGTCGATCGGCAGCGCGGTCTCCTCCGGCTGCATCCGCCTGCGCAACGAAGATGTCGTCGATCTCTACGACCGCGTCAGCGTGGGAACCCGCGTCATCGTCATGTAACGACGGTGCTGTATTTTGGGAGCCGCAAGAACAGGCGGCTCCTTCCCCCAAAAATGCTGTATCCGTCAGCACCGATCTTGAATCGGGCAGAAGTTCATGTAGCTTCGAGCGGATTTTGCTTGAGGGGAATCGACCATGATCAAATTGATGCCAGGTCTGGCTGCGGCCGGACTTGTCCTGTCCTTGATGTCTGCGTCCGCCTTTGCCGCACCCGCCGGCTCCACTCCTGACAACGCACAGCGCCCGGCGCAGATCGTGCGTGTGGCGCAGATGCCGAAATACGTGAAGCCGGAGTTCAAGCGCAAGAAAGTGCGCCTGGTGACGACGGAAGTGGCCGGCACCGTCATCATCGATACCAACAACAAGTATCTCTACCTGGTCGAAGGCAACAACCGCGCCACCCGCTACGGCATCGGTGTCGGTCGCGACGGCTTCGGCTGGTCGGGTGTCGTCAAGATCGGCCGCAAGGCCGAATGGCCGGACTGGACGCCGCCGTCCGAGATGCGCCGCCGCGAGGCCGCCAAGGGACACATCATTCCCGCTTTCCAGGAAGGCGGCGAGGATAACCCGCTTGGCGCCCGCGCCATGTATCTCTACCAGGGCGGCCGCGACACCATCTTCCGCATCCACGGCACCAACCAGCCCTGGACGATCGGCCTCAACATGTCGTCCGGCTGCATCCGCATGATGAACGCTGACGTGACGCATCTTTACGACCGCGCGCCTGTCGGCACCAAGGTGATTGTCATCGGCCCCGGCAACAAGCAGGGCAAGGTTGCCTTCGAAGACAAAGGCATCGACGTGTTGCGCACGCTATTTGGCGGCTGAGCAACACCTGAGAAAAAAATAAAGGCGTGTTTTATCGCGCCTTTTATTAGCCTTAGACATTACGGCCGAAAGCTGGCACACCTGCCTCAGAGTCGACATAATTGAAATACGGGGTATTCAATGGCCTATGCGCTTCGCTCCTCCGCTTCCCTGCTTGCGGGCATCGCGTTTTTCACGATCTGTTCGGCAGCTTCAGCATTGGCGGAAGATCTGCAGTTCTCCATTTACGGCGGTTACCAGACGGCACCACACAGCGGCGTCGACCTCTCGGACGGCACGCATTTCACCGCCGGCTGGGAAGGTAAGTCCTTCGGCAGCCCGCCTTATTACGGCGGTCGCGTCACCTGGTGGCTCGAGAATTTCAACAAGCCGAACTGGGGTATCTCGCTCGATTACACCCATGACAAGGTCTATGCCGACGACGACACGCTGGAAAAGACCGGTTGGTCGCACTTCGAATTCACCGACGGCCTGAACCTGCTCACCGTCAACGGTCTCTATCGCTTCCAGGATCCGACCCGTCGTTGGACGCCCTATCTCGGCGCCGGTATCGGCGTGAACATTCCGCATGTCGAAGTGATTCGTCCCGAGGGCAAGACCTGGGCTTATGAATTCGGCGGCGTGACGCTGCAGGCCCAGGCTGGCGTCGACTTCAAGGTCACCGACCGCTGGTCGACCTTCGTCGAATACAAGGGCACCTATTCGCGCATCGACGTTCCGATCGATAGCGGCATGGACCTGAAGACCAACATCTTCACGAATGCCGTCAACGTCGGCGTAGCGTTCCACTGGTAATAGAACAATAGAAATAAAGCGCCGCGCATCCGATGGGGACGCGCGGCGCTTTATTGTTTTCGAATTCCGATTTCGGGATTGTCCGCTTGTCGTGGCGCTATTTCGTGCCGCAGCTGACCTTGCCCTCGACGGCGTAGGGTTTGCTGTCGCCTTCGATCGTCAGGGAATAGGTGCCGCTGAAATTTGCCGCGGCCTTGCCGCGCTCACCGGCGACCACCACCAGATCCAGCGTTATGCCGCCGGTATCGTCACCGCCGGGATCGAAGACCTCCAGGAGCAGCTCGCCGTCGCGCGACCAGTGATTGGTCAGATGTCGCGATTCGAAAACACGTTTTCCGAAGATCGCCGATTGGCTCTCATCCTTGACGGCCAGCGCGCCGCGGAAATGGTTGAGCCGATGGCCGCCATTGCTTTCGAAACCGCTTTCGAGCGTGAACCGTGCTTCCTTGTCATCGGCGGAACAGAAATAATGGCTATCCGCATGAGCCGTGCCTGCCGCGCCGAGCAGTCCCGCAAGCACTATCACCCCACGCCACATCGCCTAAACTCCAGAGACCGGCCCGGCGGGCCTTCATAAGATTCAGACTAACGGCAAACCTGTTAATTTTTCCGGCACAGCGCCGCCATAGGCCCAATCGAGAAGCTCGACCGTGTGCAGGATCGGAATGCCGGTGGCGGTGGCGATCTGGGTCATGCAGCCGATATTTCCGGTGGCGATGACGTCGGCCTTGGTGGCCTCGATGTTCTTGACCTTGCGCGCCTTCAGCGCCGCCGAAATCTCCGGCTGCATGATGTTGTAAGTGCCAGCGGAGCCGCAGCAGAGATGGCCTTCGGCGGGATCGCGCACCGTAAAACCCGCCGCCTTGAGCAACTGCTTCGGCGCCAGCGTGATCCGCTGTCCATGCTGCATGGAACAGGCGGAATGATAGGCAACCGTGATGCCCTTCGGCATGTGCGCCGGCAGGTCGAGCGTTGCGAGATATTCGGTGACGTCCTTGGCGAGCGCCGAGACTCTCGCCGCCTTGGCGGCATAGGCGGGATCGAGGCGCAGCATATGGCCGTAATCCTTGATCGTCGTGCCGCAGCCGGAGGCGGTGATGATGATCGCGTCGAGCCCCTGCCCGTCGATCTCTCGCGTCCAGATATCGACATTGGCACGCGCGCTGGCGAGCGCCTGTTCGGCGCGGCCCATGTGATGGACCAGCGAACCGCAGCAGACCTCGCCGTCGGGCACGACGACCTCAACGCCGAGCCGCGTCAGCAGCCGGATCGCCGCCTCGTTGATCGCGGGATCAAGCACCGGCTGGGCGCAGCCTGTGAGGATGGCCACCCGGCCGCGCCGTTCGGCCTCAGGCGGGTGCGTGCCGGGTTTTGCGAAATCCGAGGCGGGCGGGATGCGGCGCGGCGCAAGCGCCAGCATGGCGGCGAAGGGTTTCAGCGCAGCGCCCCGCATCAGGCCGGCGAAAGGCCGGCCGAGGCGGGCGAGATTGAGCGCCAGGCGGAAACGGCCGGGATAGGGCAGCACGGCGGCCAGGATGTCGCGCGTCAGCCGGTTCATGAACGGGCGCTTATAGGTCTTTTCGATATGGGCGCGGGCGTGATCGACCAGATGCATGTAGTCGACGCCGGAGGGACAGGTGGTGACGCAGGCAAGGCAGGAGAGACAGCGGTCGATATGGGTGACGACTTCGGCATCGGCGGCACGGCCGTTTTCCAGCATGTCCTTGATGAGATAGATGCGGCCGCGCGGGCTGTCGAGCTCGTTGCCGAGCGTCACATAGGTCGGACAGGTGGCGGTGCAGAAACCGCAATGGACGCACTTGCGCAGGATCTCCTCGGATTCGGCGACATCGGGGTCGAGGAGTTGGGTCGGGGTGAAGTTGGTTTGCATTTAGCGCGATCCCCCAGGGATAGTGGAGGTTGTGCCTGCAATACCCCCCTCTGTCCTGCCGGACATCTCCCCCACAAGGGGGGAGATTGGCAAGAGGTTGGACCGTTGCTCCCTCGCTGCCGCGTCGAAGTTGCACTGCCCGAGTTGTTTGGGGGAGCCATCTCTCCCATCCGATCTCCCCCCTTGTGGGGGAGATGTCCGGCAGGACAGAGGGGGGTAACCCAAGCACGGATCCATCTTATCCCTCACCCCATCTTCCCCGGATTGAATATCCCCGCCGGATCGAATTTCTCCTTCACCCGCCGCGACAGCATCGCCACTGCCTCAAGCTCCGGATGGAAGGCTGACGTGACCGCCCTCGCCTCAGCCGATGCACGGATCAGCGTCGCATGGCCGCCGCCTAGCGCCTTGATGTAGCGGCGCACCAGTTCTGCTTCGGGACCTGCTTCCATGCGCATCCAGACGAGGCCGCCCTGCCAGTCGTAGAAGGCGTCGACGCCGGCTTCGAGGCGAAGGGCCGCGACCAGCTGATGGCCGGTACCGGGAGCGACCGAGACGCGCCAGACCGGCCGCGTCGTGCCGTCGGCATAAGGCAGCACGTCGCGGATTTCCTGCCAGAGCCTACGGCTTTCCGGCTGTTCCAGTCGCGTGACCTTAGCGAAGGCGGACATTGCCGCCGCAAGCTTTTCGACGCGGACATCGACCGAGCCCGGCAGGCCCTCGATACGCAAGACCGTCGCCTCGCCTTCCGGCAGTTTGCCGCCAAGAAATTTCCACGTCACCGTCAGCGGCAGATGAGCGGCACCCGAGACCTCCACCGGCAGTGCCATCGCCGCCGCCATGGCGTTTGCCGCTTCAGCGTCGTTGAGGCCCGACAGAACCACGGTGCACTCCGTCCTCGGGCGCGGCGGCACGCGGAAGGTGACTTCGGTGAGGAAACCCAGCGTACCATACGAGCCGGCGATCAGCTTGACGAGATCGAGACCTGTGACATTCTTCATCACCCGGCCACCGGCCTTGATGACTTCCCCCTTGCCGTTGATGAAGCGTACACCGAGGAGGCTGTCGCGAGCAGCGCCCGCAATGAGGCGGCGCGGGCCGGAAACATTGGCGGCGAAGACGCCGCCGATCGTCGGCTCGCCCGACCTGCCCATGACCGGGCGATGATCCATCGGCTCGAAGGTGAGCATCTGGCCACCTTCGGACAGCGCCGCCTCGACCTCGGCAAGCGGCGTACCCGAGCGGGCTGTCATGACCATCTCGCCGGGATTGTAGGCGACAATGCCGGAGAGCCTAGTCGATCGCAGCCGGTCTTCGGCGGAAACGGCATTGCCGAAACCCGAGCGCGTATCGCCGCCACAGACCGCGAGCGACCGGTTCGTCGCCGCATGTGCGAGGACGATCGCCGCTGCCTGTTCCTCGCTGGTCGGCATCAGATCGATCATACGGCGGGACGCCCTTCGAGCGGGAAGACCTTCGACGGGTTGAGGATCCAGCCGGGATCGAATGCGGCGCGCGCCGCCATCTGCTGGGCGAGATCAGCCTCCGAATATTGGTGCCGCATCAGGTCGCGCTTCTCGATGCCGACACCATGTTCCCCGGTGAGGCAGCCGCCCACATCGACGCAGAGCTTCAGGATATCGTTGCCCGCCGCCTCGGCACGCGCCGTATCCTCGGGATCGTTGGCGTTGAAAAGGATCAATGGGTGCATATTGCCGTCACCGGCGTGGAAGACGTTGGCGACGCGCAGGCCATAGTGGTCGACGATCTCGGCCGTGCGCTTTAGCACGTGGGAAAGCTGGCTGAGCGGCACGGTGCCGTCCATGCAGATATAGTCGGCAATGCGGCCTGTCGCGCCGAAGGCGGATTTGCGACCCTTCCAGATCAGCGCCGCCTCGGTGGCCGACTGGCATTCGCGCACGGTCTTGACGCCGTGCCGGCGGGCGATCTCGACGATGTCCTTCAGCGTGGTGTCCATCTCCGCTTGCGAACCCTCGACCTCGACGATCAGCAACGCGCCGACATCGAGAGGATAGCCGGCATGGGCGAAGGCCTCGCAAATCTCGATCGCCGGCTTGTCCATGAATTCGATCGCCACCGGGATGATACCGGCGGCGATGACATCGGCAACGCAGGCGCCGGCCTCTTCTGAAGCTTCGAAACCGAAGAGCACGGGACGCGCGCCTTCCGGCTTGGCAATCAGCCGCACCGTCGCCTCGGTGACAATGCCGAGCTGGCCCTCATGGCCGCAGACGAGGCCAAGCAGGTCATAACCTGCCGCATCCAGCGCCTTGCCGCCGAGTTCGATCACTGTGCCGTCGACCAGCACCATTTTGACGCCGAGCAGATTGTTTGTGGTGACACCGTATTTCAGACAGTGGGCGCCGCCGGAATTCATGCCGATGTTGCCGCCGATCGTGCAGGCGAGCTGTGAACTCGGATCGGGCGCATAGAAAAAACCGTCCGCGGAAACGGACTCGGAAATGTTGAGATTGGTGACACCGGCCTGAACCACGGCGACGCGGTTCGGCAGGTCGATCTCGAGGATGCTGTTCATCTTCGACAGGCCGAGCACGACGGCATCCTCCTGCGGAATGGCGCCGCCGGAGAGCGAGGTGCCGGCGCCACGCGGCACGACGGGAATGCCGTAGCGATGGCAATAACGCATGATCGCCGAAACCTCTGCTGTCGTGCGAGGAAGAGCGACGGCAAGCGGCAGGCGACGATAGGAAACGAAGGCATCGGTCTCGAACGGCACCAACTCGCGCGCCTCATGCACCAGGCATTCCGGCGGCAGGAGGTCGGTCAGATCGGCCACGATCTGGGCTCGGCGCGCCAGGACATCGGCACGCGGGGCGAGAAACGAAATGGCGTCGGACATAGCGTTCTCCCTGGCCCTGACGACGGAAAATGACAGCGGGAACCGGCCCGCAAACCTCCCTGCCGCAGCTAACCGGCTTAGCACTTTCCCGAAAGCGGCGCAAATGCTAAGCACTTATGCCTAAAGGGGAAAAAGTCGCAAACCTCATGACCAATCTGGGTGATCTCGAAATCTTCGCCAAGGTCGTTGCAACAGGAAGCATGTCGCTGGCAGGCCGCGCGCTCGGCTTTTCCCCGGCCGTCGTTTCCAAGCGGATCAAGCGGCTGGAGGATCGGCTGGGCACCAGGCTTCTGCAGCGCACGACGCGGCAGATCTCGCTGACGGAAGCCGGACAGGGTTTCTACGACCGCGTTCTCGGCATTCTCGCCGGTTTGGAGGAGGCGGAATTCTATATTTCCGGCCGCTCGGCGCAAATGCACGGCACGCTGAAGATCTCGGCGCCGACCTCCTTCGGGCGCATGCATATCGCGCCGCATCTGAAGAAATTTATGGAGGCGCATCCGGACCTTGCGATCAACCTGGTACTGACGGACGAATTCTCCGACATCGTCGGAGGCGGGTTCGATCTGGCCATCCGCATCGCCGAGCTGACCGATTCGAGCCTTGTTGCCCGCCGACTGGCGCCGGTGCGCCGGCTACTCTGCGCCTCGACGGATTATCTTGCCGCGCATGGCGAGCCCAGACATATCGACGATCTGAAACACCATCGATGCCTGCCGGCGCACAATAACGACACCTGGCGACTGAATGGACCGGATGGAATGCTCAGCCTCAGGCCGGAGGGCATGCTGATCACCAATTCCAGTGAGGTGATCCGCGAGGCGGTGATTGCCGGCCTCGGGATCGCGCTGCGCTCCACCTGGGATATCGGCGAAGAGCTCAAGGCCGGTCGGCTGGTGCAGGTGCTGCCGGCCTATGAGGGCTCGCACAATGTCGCGCTCTCGGCCGTCTATCCCAGCCGGCAGTTCCTGCCGGCCAAGGTGCGGCTGTTCATCGACTTTCTGGCAGAGCTCTACGGGCCGGCCCCCTACTGGGAACAGTAGCGCATCATCGTGCTCGACTATCTCAATCCGTCAACGCGCCAGATCGAGGTAGGCGTTCGCCACCATCTGATCGATATCCCTCGGCACAGTCACGATGCAGGCTTCGGCGCCGGCCTCGCCTCTGGCGATGCGTTCGAGGCAGCGGGCCTGAAGGGTGAAGCCGAGATCCATTGATTCGACGGTATTGCCGAGCGGCCGCGGGCCGGCGAGATTGGCCATGTGGCCGCCGCCGAGCACATGGAATGAGCGACCGTCGCTCAGATGGAAGGTCTCGATATGATCGGCCTCGTAGCGATCGATGCCGACGACATCGGGGTGGCGGCGAAAAGCCTCGACATCGATCTCGTGCGGGAAATGGCCGCCGTTCATCAGGATCGCCCCGTCCTTGACGAGCGGCAAGTCGGCGGCCGTCACGATGCCGGCAAAACCGGTAACGGTGACGAGGATATCGGCAGAGCGGATCGCCTCGTCGCGCAGCGGCGTGACGAAACCATCGAGATGGGCTTCGAGCGTCGTTACCGGATCGATATCGACGACGTTGACTGACGAAAAGGCATTGCGGAAACAGGCGGCCGTGCCCTTGCCGCAGGCGCCGTAGCCGAAGACCGTCACGCGTTTGCCGTTGGTGGAGCGATTGGTGAAACGCAGATAGCTTTCGAACAGGCTCTGGCCGACGGCATGCCTGTTTTCGGCGAACTGTTTGATCGGGCTGTCGTTGATGACGAGGATCGGCATGTTCAGGCGCTCGCGCAGCGGCAGCAGGCGCGTTCGGCCTGAGGTCGTCTCCTCGGTGCCGCCGAGGAGATTGGCATAGGGTCTCTCCGCCGCGATGGCGAAGAGATCGCCGCCATTATCGAGCAGCAGATCCGGCTTTTCTGCGATAACCGCTTCGAGGCTCTGATGATGGGCGGCGGGATCGGTTGTTTGCGTCGCAAAGACCGTGATGCCCTGCGCGCGCAGGAACTCGACCGTTGCAGGCTGGGTGCTGTTGAGGTTGCCGGTGCAGACGAGGCGCGCCCCGCCGGCGCGAAGCGTCATCAAGAGCGCCACCGTCTTCGGCTCGAGATGGATGCCGGTACCGATCGACAGACCTTCGAAGGGACGGGTCCGTTCGAATTCGGCCGCCGTCGTCTTGAGCAGCCGGCAGCTGCCGCCGATCCAGTCGATGCGGGTTGCGGTCTGTTCCATCATCTCTTCCCCGTTGCCTACGTTTGTAAGGTTTCTAGCGGAGCGACAGGGCTACGAATATGGAACTAATTCTGGCGAAGGAACAGAAAATCTACCCTTTCAGACAGGAGCCCCTGAACTGAGCAGCCAGCCGGACAAGGCCGCAAAGGCGGGCCGTTTCGCATCCGGCGTGCGACAGCAGAGGCTGTAACCGGAAGGCCGGGAGATGAAGCCGTAGGGCGCGACCAGATGCCCGCGCTCGAGATCGTCCTCGATCGAGGCACGCGGGGCAAGAGCGATGCCAAGCCCGGAGCGGGCAGCCCCCAGCGCCAGCAACAGATCTTCGAATTCCTGCCGGCGGGAAAAGGCGACCGGCGGCGTGCCGCTTTCGGCGAACCATTCGTCCCAGAGCTTCGGCACGCTGCGGCTGATGAGCACCGTCAGCGCAGCCATCGCCGCCGGGTCCGGGGATAGTGCCTTGGCAAGCGCCGGTGTCGTGACCGGGCCAAACTCGTCCTCCATGAACCGCAGCGCAGCAATCCCTGCGGCCGGCCGGTATTCTCCGCCCATGATTACGGCGTCCAATTCTGGGTGCATCTGCAACGGTTCGACCACGGTCATCGGCACGATATCGACCGCCATGTCGCCGAGACTGGCCTGCATATTGGCGACACGCGGCATCAGCCACCAGACCGCGAAGGCGGAAGGCACGCCGAGACGGATGCGGCCCGGCGCGACACCTTCGAGCTCGGAAGCGGCACGCTGGAGGATATCGAAAGCCGCACTCGCAGCCTCGGCAAAAGCACTGGCCTGCAAGGTCGGGACGAGCCTACGGCCGCCACGCGTGAAGAGTTTGAAGCCGAAGTGATTCTCCAGCGTGGCAATCTGCTGGCGGACGGCGCCGCGCACCACGCTCAGCTCTTCGGCGGCCTTCAGAATACTGCCGTGACGGCAGACGGCCTCGAAGGCGCGGACGGCGTTGAGCGGTGGAAGGCGCATGATGACCACATTCACAAAATCATAGTGGATCACTATGATCTCGCCATTGATCCAAAGGCAACATCACGCCATATTGTACAGCTGTGCAACATGACGCATTCGGGACAGGGTGCGGCGATTTTATGAGCCTGCCCCAGCTCGATTTTTCCTATGAAACAGCGATCAAATCGCGTTTCGGAGCGTCTGCGGCTTTGGATTGTGTAAGCTTTCTATGATACACGTATATAAGTGATTCCTAACAACAACTGCTAAAGGTGACCCGACAATTGACTCTTCTCGCCCGACTGGCTTCCGACGTGCAACTGATGTTCCGGCGTCCGCCGCGACAGCAATATGGTGCGATCTGTTACCGGGTGAAGAAAAAGAGCGGTGACGTCGAGGTTCTCCTGCTGACGAGCCGCGACACCGGTCGATGGGTCATTCCCAAGGGTTGGCCGATGAACGGGAAATGCGCCCACGAAGTCGCCGCGCAAGAAGCCCTCGAAGAAGCCGGCGTCCGCGGCACGGTCGAGACGGAAACGCTCGGCGCCTACACCTATCCGAAAATGTTGCGCGACGGGGTGCAGGTGATCTGCAAGGTGCAGGTCTATGCGCTCGAAGTCACCGACATGGCGAAGAACTTCAAGGAAAAGGGCGAACGTACCATCGAATGGGTCTCGTTTGACGAAGCAGCGGGCCGCGTGCATGAACCGGAACTCCGTCACCTCCTCCTCGCCTTCAAGCAAAAGATGACCGACAGGCTTTCGGTCAAAGCGGTGAAGCAAATCCCGGCGGCAAAGCAAATGTCAGCGAAATGAATCCTGCCATCTTGCACTGCTAGAAAAGCAGCGTAGAAGCAGATTCATTCCCTGGGATAAAGAATGCCGCCACGTCCCGCAGTCCTCACGAAACGCACGCTCGACAAAGATCTCGAGAAGCTCACTCATGCCGAGGACGCTGCGAAACATGTCTTGCGACAACTGGTAGCGCCTGGTCTCGGACTGATTTTCGTCGGTCTGGCCATGCTGTTTGCCGGCGTCTATGTGTTCGACCGGCCGGGAGCCGTGCTCGTCGTGGCGGCGGCAGCCCTTGCCGGCTACATGGCGATGAATATCGGCGCCAATGATGTGACCAATAACGTGGGCGCGGCCGTCGGCGCGCGCGCCATGACGATGGGCCAGGCACTGGTCATCGCTGCGATTTTCGAAATCCTTGGCGCTACGATCGCCGGCGGCGAGGTGGTCAAGACGATTTCTTCCGACATCGTCAATACCGTCGAGGTGCCGCAGGCCGCAGTCGGCTGGATCATGATGGCGGCGCTGATGGCGGCGGCCCTCTGGATTAACCTCGCCACCTGGATGAACGCGCCGGTTTCCACCACGCATGCGATCGTCGGCGCGGTGATCGGCGCAGGCATCGGCGCCGTCGGGCCGGAACCGGTGAACTGGCGGGTGATGTTTGAGATCACCGCGAGCTGGGTTACGTCGCCGCTGATCGGCGGGCTGATCGCGGCCGGCCTCCTCTATCTCGTCAAGACCCTCATCGTCTATCGCGACGACAAGATCGCAGCGGCGCGGCATTGGGTGCCGGTGCTGGTCGCGACGATGGCCGGCGGCTTCATGGCCTATATGGTGCTGCAGTTGGCGCCCCACGGCCGGTTTCCCTCTTTCACGATCATCCTCATCGGGATCGGCATCGGCCTGGTAAGCTGGCTCGCCGCCCGGCCGCTCATCCTCAGGCAGGCGCGCGATCTCGAAAACCGCAACAGCTCGCTGCGCGTATTATTCCGGCTGCCGCTGATCGGTTCCGCGGCACTGCTTTCCTTCGCACATGGCGCAAACGACGTTTCGAATGCGGTCGGGCCGCTTTCGGCAATCGTGCATTCAGTCGGCATCGTCGGTGACGACGGCGCCGGGCATCCACCGCTCTGGGTGATGCTGATCGGCGCCTTCGGCATCTCCGTCGGCCTGCTGCTCTTCGGCCCCCGCCTCATCCGCCTCGTCGGCGAGGAGATCACCAAACTCAACCCGATGCGCGCCTATTGCGTCGCGCTGTCGACCGCTTTCACCGTCATCGTCGCCTCCTGGTTCGGCCTGCCGGTCAGCACCACCCATATCGCCGTCGGCTCCGTCTTCGGCGTCGGCTTCTTCCGCGAATGGTACACCCGCCATTCGAAGCGTCGCATCGCGTATATCAGGCGCAAGGCGGAGAGCTTCGATATCGACGAGCCGGAAGATCCGAATATCCACGAGACGCGGCGGCGCTATCTCGTGCGCCGCTCGCATTTCATGACGATCGTCGCCGCCTGGATCGTCACCGTGCCGGTTTCAGGAGCGCTTGCGGCAATGATTTATTGGGTTATGTTCGCGCTCTTCGTCTAACGCGCGTCGCGATCTTTCAGATCAGCGTGCTGCGCTTTAGGTCTTTATTTTCTAGCATGTCTCGGCAAAAGCGTTTCACGCTTTGCCTGGCAAAACCGCTGCACGCTTTTGCGAGACATGCTTCAGGACTCCGAGTTTTTCGAATGCGCGCCAATTTCCGCATGCAACGGCTTTTCGTCGACGCGCCGCTTTCCAGCGGCGCCGTCATCGAGGCGAATGCCGATCAGTTCAACTATCTCGCTAATGTGCTGAGGCTGGAGGAAGGGGCAGAAATCCTGCTCTTCAACGGCCGCGACGGCGAGTGGAAGGCTGCCCTCTCCTTCCCCACGCGCAAGCGCATCCTGCTGACCGCAGCCGAAGAGACGCGGCCACAGCCCGCGCCCTGCGACCTGCACTATCTCTTTGCGCCGCTCAAGGTCGGTCGCATGGATTATCTCGTGCAGAAGTCAGTCGAGATGGGAGCCGGCCTGCTGCAGCCGGTCATGACCCAGCACGTGCAGGGCAAGATCACCAATCTCGACAAGCTGCGCGCCAATGTCGTCGAGGCGGCGGAGCAATGCGGCATTCTCGGCATTCCTGAAGTCGCCGAGCCGGTAAGGCTTCTTGATCTGCTCGACCGCTGGCCGAGCGAGCGCCGCATCATCTATTGCGACGAGGGCGATGCCGGGCAAAACCCGCTGCCGGTGCTGTCGGCGATCAGGGAAAGGCATCTGGCCCTGCTCGTCGGGCCGGAAGGCGGCTTTTCGGAGGAAGAACGCGCGCGGCTTCGAAGCCTCGATTTCGTCACCGCCATTCCGCTCGGACCGCGCATCTTGCGGGCCGATACGGCAGCCGTTGCGGCGCTGGCGGTGGTCCAGGCGGCGATCGGCGACTGGAACTAAGGTCGAAACGGGTTGACATGGAAATCGCTGCTGTTTTTTTGATGCGTCGTTGAAACAATTTCACTTGCAACATACGTGGCTTGGGTCCTAATCACCTTCCAATTGCCCGCCCCCCTGGGCGCCTTTCCGGATACAGGTACCCCCGCATGGCCCGCGACACTACCGACCAGACGCCACTTTCTTCGGTCCAGGAACTGACCGACTATCTCGCCGCGGGCAACAAGCCGCGGGAGCGCTTCCGGATCGGCACCGAACACGAGAAATTCGCCTTCTTCCGCGCCGACAACAGCCCGGTTCCCTATTTCGGCGATGCCAGCATTTCCGCCCTGCTCACCGGCTTGCAGAAGAAGTGCGGCTGGGAGCCGATCACGGACGGCGGCAACATTATCGGCCTTGCCGAGCAGAACGGCATGGGCGCGATCTCGATCGAGCCCGGCGGCCAGTTCGAATTGTCTGGCGCGCCGCTTGAGACGATCCACGAGACCTGCAGGGAATCGAACCAGCATCTGGCGACGCTGCGCGAGATCGCCGAGCCGATGGGCATCCGCTTCCTCGGCATCGGCGGCAGTCCGAAATGGACTTATGCGGAAACTCCGCAGATGCCGAAATCGCGCTACGAGATCATGACCCGCTATATGCCGAAGGTCGGCACCAAGGGTCTCGACATGATGTACCGCACCTGCACGATCCAGGTGAATCTCGACTTCTCCTCGGAAGCCGACATGCGCAAGAAAATGCGCGTCTCGATGAAATTGCAGTCGCTGGCGACCGCTCTCTTTGCATCCTCGCCCTTCACCGAAGGCAAGCCGAACGGGCTGCTCTCCTGGCGCGGCGATATCTGGCGCGATGTCGACAACCGGCGCGCCGGCCTGCTCGATTTCACCTTCCGCGACGATTTCGGCTTCCGCGACTATGCCGAATGGGCGCTCGACGTGCCGATGTATTTCATCGTCCGCGACGGCCACTATCACGACTGTACCCATGTCACTTTCCGCCAGTTCATGAACGGCGCATTGAAGGGCGAGGTCGCCGATCCGGCGCCGACGATGGGCGACTGGACGAACCACCTGTCCACGCTCTTCCCTGACGTGCGGCTGAAGCGTTTCCTCGAAATGCGCGGCGCCGACGGCGGGCCGTGGCGGCGCATCTGTGCGCTTCCGGCTTTCTGGGTCGGGCTGCTTTATGACGATGCAGCGCTTGAGGCCGCGGACGAACTGACGAAAGACTGGAGCTTTGCCGAGGTCGGCGTCCTGCGCAATGCCGTTCCCGCCGAAGGATTGAAGGCTGAGTTTCGCGGCCATCCGCTTTTCGACGTGGCGCGCGAGGTGGTCGGCATATCAAGGGCCGGCCTCAAGGCGCGGGGCAAGCTCAACCGCGAAGGCCAGGATGAGAGCATCTTCTTGGCGCCGCTCGACGAAGTGCTCGCCAAGAAGGCAACGCTCGCCGAGGATCTGCTGGCGCTCTACAATGGCCGCTGGAACCGCTCGGTCGAGCCTGTTTTCGAGGACTATCAGTACTGAGCCTGCTCCGGGTTTCTGTTGCACAATGCCAGGGGGAAAACCGCTGCGATTTTTGCTGGAATCGCTTTAAGCTCTTCTGGCAAAAAGCCGTTTGCACATTACCATTTCCGGATATAGTGACGTGACACGCGTCACGACTCGGGGAAAGGGACCTCCATGCTGCCACTCTTCGACATGATGATGCAGGCGCAGAACGGTGCGGCGATGGAAGCGGTCGCCCGGCAGTTCAACCTGGCGCAGGAACAGGCGACCAAGGCGATGGCGGCGCTGATGCCGGCTTTTTCCGCCGGCCTGAAACGCAGCACCAGCAACCCTTACGATTTCGTCGGGCTGATGCAGGCCGTCGCCTCCGGCAACTACGCACGATATTTCGAGGATATGAGCCGGGCCTTCACGCCGGAAGGCATCTCCGACGGCAACAACATCCTTGCCCAGCTTTTCGGCTCGAAGGAGGTTTCGCGCGCGGTGGCCGCACAGGCCGCGCAGATGACCGGGATCGGCCAGGAGATTTACAAGCAGATGCTGCCGGTACTGGCCGACACGCTAATGGGTGGCCTCTTCAAGCAGACGACCGGGCAGATGGCTTCGCCGGTCAATCCCTTCGTCAACACGGCGATGGGCGAGACGATTCAGAAATGGCTTGAGAGTACCGGCTTCGCTCCAAAGAAGGCAGCACCGGAACCCAGCATCTTCGACAATCCCTTCACGCAGGCGATGCAGGGGATGTTTTCGACGCCGAAGCCGCAACCGGCGGCTCAGCCGAACCCCTTCCTCGACAATCCCTTCGCCAAAGCCTTCCAGGAGATGATGGCCGGGCTTGGCCAGCAGCAACAGCAACCGGCTGCCAAGGCGGCGGAAGCGCCGAAGGAAGAGGCGAAAGTCAATGCCGACAGCTATGCCGATGTGCTGAACGCCATGTTCGACAGCGGGCTCGAAGTGCAGAAGAGCTACCAGAAGAACCTGGAAGCGATCTTCGAAACCTATCGGCCCAAGCCCTCCTCCGAGACCTAACGCAGCGCGTCTTTTCAGACGCGCATCAAGGACGTTCTAAATCGTGGCGCGGCCTTTCCGTTTTGCCAGCCGCGCGTTAGCTCTTGGTTTTAGCCATAAAAAAACCCGGAGATGGCTTGGGAAAAGCCGATCACCGGGTTAAGCGGCAGGGCTATTGGCTATCACCCTGCGGGGAAACTCGACGTTCCTACTCGTCGTAGGAACGCAGGAGCGACGGCAGGCGCCAGCGATTGCGCGCCGAGCGCGTCAGGTGTTCCGACGGGTCCTCGAAGAAGGTCGACGCCAGGAACGCAGAGGTTACGTCGGCCCGGGTGAGGCCGATATCCCTCAGCTGAGTGTCGCTCAGATCATGCAGCCTGTTGATCTCCATGCGATTGCGGAACACGCGAAAGAGGGAGGCCAGTGGAGCGAGGCCTGCCACCAGACGCTGGGAAAACGTCGGGGTAAGCTTGCTGCAGTCGAGTTCTAGTGTTCGGTCTGTCATGCGCATCGAACTCTCCTTTCTTTCGGGCGCGCAACAACCTGCCCCTCCCGCGAGGTCGTACGGGAAGGAGCAAGGTTGAATCGGCTCGGACAGGCAGGGCGTCTGTCCTTCACTTTGCTTGATTTGCATCCCGAAGATGCCAAAGACCTATTGATCAGTCCAACGAATGTTTCTAATGATTATCATCAGCTATCTTTATGGGTGAAATCATGGCCGCGCCTCTTGATCTCGACCAGTTGCAGACTTTCATCGCCATCGTTGACTCCGGCAGCTTCACCAAGGCGGCCGACAAGGTCTACAAGACCCAATCGGCCGTCTCCATGCAGATGCGCCGCCTCGAGGAGCGTATCGGCAAGCAGCTGTTCATCAAGGATGGACGCGGCAACCGGCTGACGGTCGAGGGTGAAAAGTTGCTAAACTACGCCCGGCGTATCATCCGCCTGAACAACGAGGCGATCGCCGCCTTCGACGATAACAGGCTGGAGGGGACGCTGCGGATCGGCACGCCGGACGACTATGCGGACCGCTACATGCCCGAAATCATCGGCCGCTTCGCCAAGACCCATCCGAACGTCGAGCTCTACATCGTCTGCGAGCCTTCGGTGGATCTTGCCGAGCGCATGCACAAGGGAGAGCTCGATATCGCGCTCGTCACCCACAATCCGCGCGAGCGCATGTCCGATGTGGTGAGAACCGAGCCGCTCTGCTGGGTGGGCTCAGCCAACCACCCGATCCGCGACGACGCGCCGGTGCCGCTTGCCGTCGGCCGGCGCGATTGCCAGTGGCGCCAGCTTGCCTGCTCGGCGCTCGATGCTGTGGGCCGCGAACATCAGATCCTGTTCACCAGCTGGTCCTGCACCGTCGTTGCCGCTGCCGTGCTCGCCGGCATGGCGGTTTCGGTGATGCCGGAATCGGCACTGCGAACCGGCATGAAGGTGCTGAGCCAGGCAGACGGCTTTCCGGCGCTGCCGCCGGTGCAGATCGGCATCATGAAGCGGCCGGGCGTTTCGCTCTCGCTGATGAACGCCATCACGGCACATATTACGGCCTGCCTCGATAACATCACCCCTGCCGTCGTCGACGACAACCTCGAGGCCGATGTCAAATCCGCCCAGACCCGGCTTTACCCGCGGCTGAAAGCCGCCAACATGGTGCCGAGCTGGTAGAAGCGCTCAGGCGGCGTTCTGTGCGGTCGCTGCGAAAAGGGAGGCGCGGATGACGCGCTTCCACTCATCGAGCATATGCCGCGCCAAGGCCTCTTCGCTCACGGCGGCAAGGCGAATGACGGCGCCGATCAGATGGCTGAAGAGGTAAGTGCGCGCGTACATCTCTTCGTCGCAAAGGTCGGGGGCCAGGCCGCGGACGGCGTCATGGAAAATGCCGGCAACGCGGCCGCTATGCTCGATGTTCAGCTGCAGCAGATCCTGATCCATCTCGGTGCCCATCCAGACGCCGAGATAGACGGGATCGTTGCGATAGGATTCGTAATACCAGTCGATCACGGTGCAGACGCGGTCGAGCGCCTGATCGAGCGACCGCACATCGACGAACATTGCCGCCATCTTTGCCTGGATCGCCGAGGCGTGCTGGTCGAACAGGGCTTTGACGATCGCAGCCTTCTCCGGGAAATATTGATAGACCGAACCGATCGGCACCTTGGCGGCGACGGCGAGTTCCGTCATCCGCATGGCGCTGACGCCCTTCTTTGCAATAATCCTGGCGGCGGCGGCGAGAATGAGATCCAGCCTCTGGATACTGCGCTCCTGCTTCGGCTTCCTGCGCAGTCCTATGCGATCCATGCTTTCGGCGCCCATATCGTTCCCATTTTTATCGTTTTTTTCGCGACGGAAGCGATCTGCCAAACCGGCGCATCGGCCGGATATGACATGCAAGCCTTCAACGGCGGTAAACGGAAACGCTCGCATTTTAACGATTGGCAAAAGCGCAGATCAAAGCATATCGCGTTAATTGATCCAGTATCCGATAGACCTGAAATAGTTGTAATATTCTTTGGTAAAGAAGAGACCGCAGACGTCATCGCCCCTGATGAGCGACGGCAAAACGCCAGGTCACGTGCGTTCCGGCAACGTCTTGGATTTGTCCGCAGCTACGGGACGATGCGGTTTCTGCGGCAGCGTCAACTCGCTGCCATCCAGACGGCAAGCCACACCCACATCGCAGCGAGCACGATGTAGCCGGCGGCAAAGATCGGGCTGCGATAGCGCAGGTCGTTGCTGGTAACGTGGACGGCTGCATGGGCATAACGCAAAGCGACGAAGGCCCAGGCCAGGACGCCGGCAACGACATTATCCGCCTCGGTGATATAGAGAAGAACGCAGCAGGCATAGAACAGCACCGGCAGCTCGAACTGGTTGGCGAGGCAGTTCTTGACGACCAGGCTCTCGGCCGGCTCATCGCGATTTTCGCAATAATCCGATTTCGCGATCTTGCCGGCACGGATCATTTTTGCGCGCCGCATGCCGAGAAGGGCATAAAGACCATAGACCAGGGCCACATGGGCAAGGAGTGGCCAGAAGATTTGATAGCCGGTCATATGGTCATGTGCCTTTCCGCTTTTGCCGTCGTCGCGAGCAGTAGCCGAAAGGGAAACCGGATACCAGCGCGGCCTAAGATCGCAGAGACGGGCGGGATTCCAGTGTCGGCGGCCCGCCGTCAAACATTGGCGGGCCGCCGGATTTCATCACACCTGCGCGGCGCCGCCGTCGGCGAAAAGTTCGATACCGGTGACGAAGCTCGAATCGTCGGAAGCAAGAAAGAGTGCGGCGGCGGCGATCTCTTCGGCGCGGCCGACGCGCCCCATTGGCACCTGCGTTGCGAGATAATCGAGCAAGCCCTGCTGCTGCACCGGATCCTTGCCGGCGAGTTCGACGAGACCGGTTGTCTTTGTAGAACCGGGGCTCAGCGTATTGATTCGAATGCCGCGATCCTTGAGATCAAGGATCCAGTTGCGAGCGAAGCTTCGTAACGCGGCCTTCGAGGCGGCGTAGACGCTGAAGGCCGGAGTACCGGTCGAGCCCGCCGTCGATCCCGTCAGGATAACCGATGAGCCCTGACCGAGCAGCGGCAGCGCCTTCTGCACGGTGAAAAGAACGCCTTTCACATTTCTGTCGAACGTGTCGTCATACTGCTCTTCGGTAATTTCGCCGAGCGGCAACATCGAACCACCGCCGGCATTGACGAACAGCACATCTATCCGGCCGGCTTCGGCTTTCACGCGTTCATAGAGCCGGTCAAGGTCGGCAAGCTCTGCCGAGTCCGCCTGGATGCCAACAACGTTACCCCCTATTTCCGCTACGGCCGCGTCGAGCACGTCCTTGCGCCGACCGGTCACGAAAAGCCGGGCGCCTTCGGCGGCGAAACGCTTGGCAGTGGCAAGGCCGATGCCCGATGATGCGCCGGTAATCACTGCGATCTTTCCACTCAATCTCTGTGTCATTGTCGTCTCCTGTTGTTCGACCAAGGCTGAGATATGGACGCAGGGAACGTTTCGAAATAGAAAGAAATGAAAGCTATCATTACAGGAATGAAATGACGAAATTTCCGGATTTCGAAGGCCTCGCAATGTTCGCCAAGGTGGCCGAAGAGCGTTCTTTCGCTCGCGCCGCCAGGACGCTCGGTGTATCGGTGCCTACCGTTTCGCGGGCTGTCAGCAGGCTGGAGGAGAGACTTGGCGCACGGCTCTTCAACCGCACCTCCCGGCAACTGGCGCTGACGGATTTCGGCTTGCGATTGGTCGACAGTGCCTCGCGGCTCTATGCGGAGGCAGAGGCTGCGGAAAATGCAGCGCGCGAGCTGTCCAGCCGACCGCGGGGACTTATCCGGCTTGCCGTGCCGATGGCTTTCGGCACACGCTGGCTGGCGCCGATCCTGCCCGATTTTTTCGACCTCTATCCCGATATTTCTATCGACCTGCATATGAGCGACGCCGTCGTCGACCTGGTGGGAGACGGTTTCGATGCTGCCCTGAGAATTGCCGTTCTGCCGGATTCCTCATTGGTCGCCCGGAGGCTGGCAGCGGTCGCTCCCTTCATTCTCGCTGCACCTGCGTACCTCGATAGATACGGCACGCCGCGACATCCGCGCGAGCTTAAGGCCGATCATTGCCTAGGGTACGCCTATCGGCCGCGCCAGGACATCTGGCGCTTTCGCAATAAGGCAGGCGAAGAGGAAGTTGTCGTGCCGGCCGGTCCGTTGCGCTCCACCAATTCGCAAGCCTTGATTCCGATGGCGTTGCACGGCCTTGGGATTGTAGAACTGCCGGAATTCATGGCGCACGAATATCTCGCCGATGGCAGGTTGAAAGCGATCCTCACCGACTGGACGCTGCCGAGCGGAGCACTCTATTTCGTCACGCCCTCTGCCCGGGCTCGGCCTGCGAAGGTGGAGGTGCTCTCGGATTTCATGGTGGAGCGACTTTCAAATCCGACGTGGCGGTGGACAGGCTGATAGCACCTTAGTCTTCACGCGGTGAGAGCCATCGGGCGATGGCAAGCCGGGCGATGACGATGAAGCAGATGGCGAGGCTTGCGAATTTCAGCCGCGTCATCCACGGCAAAATGTACATCGCAAGCGTTGCGGATGCGCCGCCGCCGAAGGCGATCAGGCTCGAGATGTTCTCGCCATAGTCAGCAATGCCGTAAAGGAAAGGCAGCAAATAGACCGCCATAGCGACGAGCGGATGCAGTGACCGGCCGAACCACGAGCCGACAGGTCCAAGCTTGAGGAAGGCAAGGAACAGCAGCGCCGTCAGCAATGCCGGAAAGATCAGCTCCGGTCCGAAATACATGGCGCGCAGCAGCCTGGTCGCTGTTTCGTTCTCATCGAGCAGCTTCTGCATGTGGAAGACGGCCGATTTGTCATAGCCGGCAAAATAGGTGTCGAGCACTGCTTGTCCGGTCTCGTGCTTGAACGGAACGACGAAGCCGAAGGTCGTCCAGGCAAGTACGGCCAAGCAAAGGGCTGCGAGCAGCGCGACGACCCAGAGGGGAATCCCGCTGCTCGCTTTCATGTCAGAGGCCGGCGCCCGGATAATTCGGGCTCTCGCGGGTGATCGTCACGTCATGAGCGTGGCTTTCGCGAAGCCCGGCGCCGGAGATGCGCACGAAGGTCGCCCGCTCCTGGAAATCCTTGATGTCCTTTCCGCCGACATAACCCATGGCCGCCTTGAGGCCACCGGCCAACTGGTGGACGACGGCCGAGACCGGTCCCTTGTACGGCACCTGGCCTTCGATGCCCTCCGGAACGAGCTTTAGCGTGTCGCGCACCTCCGCCTGGAAATAACGATCGGCCGAACCGCGGGCCATGGCGCCGACGGAACCCATGCCGCGATAGGCCTTGAACGAACGTCCCTGGTAGAGATAGACCTCGCCCGGGCTTTCATCGGTGCCTGCCAGCAGTGAGCCGATCATGACGGCGGAAGCGCCGGCAGCGATCGCCTTGGCGAGATCGCCCGAGAACTTGATGCCGCCATCGGCGATGACGGGCACGTCCTGATCCTGTGCCGCCTGGACCGCCGACATGATGGCAGCGAGCTGGGGAACGCCGACTCCGGCGACGATGCGCGTCGTGCAGATCGAACCCGGCCCGATGCCGACCTTGACGGCGTCGGCACCTGCATCGATCAGCGCTCTCGTGCCGTCATAGGTGGCGACGTTGCCAGCCATGATGCGCACCGAGTTGGAAAGCTTCTTGACGCGGGTGACGGCATCAAGGACGCGCTGCGAATGGCCGTGGGCGGTATCGACGACTAGAAGGTCGACACCGGCCTCGATCAGGCGTTCGGCGCGTTCGAAACCGTCATCGCCGACGCTGATGGCGGCAGCGGCGCGAAGCCTGCCCTGCGCATCCTTGGAAGCATTCGGGTTCAGCTGCGACTTCTCGATGTCCTTGACGGTGATGAGGCCGACGCAGCGGCCTTCAGTATCGACCACCAGGAGCTTCTCGATGCGATGCGAATGCAGCAGGCGCTTGGCTTCCTGCTGATCGACGTTCTCCTTGACGGTGACCAGATTGTCTTTGGTCATCAGCTCGTGGATCTTCTGCTCCGGATCGGAGGCGAAGCGGACATCACGGTTGGTCAGGATACCGACGAGGCGGCCAGACTTTTCGACGACGGGAATGCCCGAGATGCCGTGCGATTTCATCAGGCCCAGCGCTTCGGCGAGCTTCGCATCGGGGCCGATGGTGACCGGATTGACGACCATGCCGCTTTCGAACTTCTTCACCTGGCGGACCTCTTCGGCCTGCTCAATCGGCGTCAGGTTGCGGTGGATGACGCCAAGGCCGCCGGCCTGCGCCATAGCGATCGCAAGCCGGCTTTCGGTGACGGTATCCATGGCCGAAGAGAGGATCGGGATGTTGAGATCGAAATCCCGGGCGATGCGGGTGGAGATGTTCGTCTGGCCGGGCATGACCTCTGAGTGACCCGGCTGCAGCAGCACGTCGTCGAAGGTAAGCGCGTCCGCGCCGGTTGCCGTTTCAATGATTCGTGCCATGGCCAAATTCCTTCGTTAAAGAAAAATGCGACCTGGTCCGGAAACGAATCGTCCGCTCCGCGGTCAGCATTGAGTTGCTTGGAAGTTGGCGAGGGCTGGTAACACGTCTATGACAGGAAGGAAATAGGAAAAAGCCCGGCATGTCCGCCGGGCTCGTCATGGGTGCCATGCATCTAAAGCGCATCGCGATCTTTCAGGTTCGCTCCTCGCGCTTCAGATCTTTATTTTTACGCATTCCGGACGCAAAACCGCTGCGCACTTTTGCTGGAATTGCTCCAGATCAGATGTCGAACTGATAGGTCTTCGGCACGAAGCGGTAACCGCCATCCTGCCTCTCGACGAAGCCGACTGCAGGAAATGGCATGTGGTAGCCGAGGAAGGCGATCTTGTCGGTCGCTATCATATCGAAAACCTTTCGGCGGGTGGCCGCCGCCTGCGCCTTGTCCATGTCGAAGCGCACCTGCCAATCCGGGCGAAGCAGCGACAGGATATAGTGGTTGGCCGTATCGCCGGTCAGCACCAGGCGCTTGCCCTCGGATTCGACGTGGAACACCATATGCCCCGGCGAGTGGCCGGCCGCCAGCATCGCCGTCACGCCGGATGCGACGCTGTCACCGTCCTTGACGAAGGTGGCTTTTTCGATAAGCGGCGTCACACTGGCGAGCACGCCTTTGTGACCGCCTTCAGCCGGCGTGCCTTCCCGCGCCTTGTCCGACCAGAAATCATATTCGGCCTGGCCGATGACATACCGGGCATTCCTGAAGGCAGCCACACCGTTTTCCATCAGACCGCCGATATGATCGCCATGTAGATGGGTCAAGGCGACGACGGTGACGTCGTCGGCCGAATATCCCGCGGCCTTCAGGCCTTCGGCAAGCAGGCCGGCGCCACGCGCTCGACCAGCGGCGCCGAAGCCGGTATCGACGAGAATGACATCCCCACCGGTATCGATGAGGGCCGGCGAATAGCCGTTTAGGAACTTGTCGGCCGGCAGGAAATTCGCGCTCAGCAAGGCCTTGACGGTTTCGGGGTCCTGATTGGTGCCGAAGGTCTCATAAGGCTTTTCGGATATGTTGATGCCGTCGCGGACGACGGTGAATTTGTAGGAACCAAGCTTGAATTGATTGATCTCAGGCAAAGGTGTTACATTCATATTTCTGCTTTCTCCCGTCGCGGCCGCTTCGGCCTTGTCTCTTAAAATTGCCGGCGCCGCCAGCAGCCCGAGGCTTGCCGCAAAAAGCGTGCGCCGCTTTATTCCGATTGAAATAGCCATGCATCCCTCTCCCGTGACATCAGGCGCGTCACCGCGATCCAATGATCCCGGCCGGATTTCTTGCTCCGGCGCAGCAGATATATGCCAATCTTGACAGGCTGGGTTGTCGGACAAGCCATCTCACGCAGACGTGAACCAAATGTCTCATCCACGCGGATTGAGGGATTGGCATGACCGGCAGGCGGGACTAAACAGCACGGGCCTTTCCAGCGCCAATCCACAGCCCATTGAGGCTCCCCCCTATGAATCGCATCGTCCCGCTGATCCTCGCCGTTGCTCTCTTCATGGAACAGATGGATTCTACCGTAATCGCGACGGCGCTGCCGGCGATCGCCACGGATTTGCATGTCGGACCGATCACGCTGAAACTGGCGCTGACTTCCTACATGGTGGCGCTTGCGGTGTTCATCCCGGTTAGCGGCTGGATGGCCGACAGGTTCGGCGCCAAGAAGATCTTCCGCCTTGCCATCTCGGTCTTCGTCATCGGCTCGATCTTCTGCGCCGTCTCGTCCAGCCTCGTCGAATTCGTCTTCGCCCGCTTCCTGCAGGGCATGGGCGGCGCGATGATGACGCCGGTCGGCCGCCTCGTCCTGGTGCGCACGACGCAGCGCAGCGATCTCGTCTCGGCTATGGCGCTGCTCACTATTCCCGCACTTGTCGGCCCGCTCACAGGTCCACCGCTCGGCGGCTTCATCACCACCTATTTCAGCTGGCACTGGATCTTCCTGATCAATGTGCCGGTCGGCATCATCGGTATCTGGCTTGCGACGATTTTCCTGCCGGAAGTGGAGGCGACAGCGCCTCCGAAGCTCGATTTCACCGGCTTCGCGCTCACCTCATTTTCCGCCGCGGGCGTGGTCTTCGGTCTGTCGGTGGTCAGCCTGCCGGCCCTGCCCCCGATCATCGGCGTCACCGCCACCGTAATCGGACTCGTCTGCGGCTTGCTCTATGTGCGCCATGCCAGGCGTCACCCGGCGCCGATCCTCAACCTCAACCTGTTCAGGAACCCTACATTCCGAGCCTCCACCGTCGGCGGAACGCTCTTTCGCATCTGCGTCGGCGCCATGCCGTTCCTGACGCCGCTGATGCTGCAGCTCGGCTTCGGACTGACGCCGTTCCAATCCGGCCTCATCACCTTTGCCGGCGCGATCGGGGCGATCACCACGAAGTTCATGGCAAAGCGCGTCTTCGCAGCTGCCGGCTTCCGCACGACGCTTCTCGGCGCCGCCATGGTGACGACCCTCGTGACCGTGATTACCGGCCTGTTCACGCCGTCGACCCCGCATCTCGTCATCATCGGCGTGCTGCTTCTCGGCGGTTTCTCCCGCTCCTTCATGTTTACCGGTGTCAATGCGCTTGCCTTTGCCGATATCGATGATGCCGAAGCGAGCCAGGCCACATCAATGAGCTCGGTGATGCAGCAGATCAGCCTGGCGCTTGGCGTCGCTGTCGCCGCCGCGATCCTGGAAACCTCGATCTATTTCCGCGGCGAGGCGCTTGATGTCACCGATTTCCACCTCGCCTTCTATATTATCGCCGGGCTGACGGTGATCGCGACCATTCCCTTCGTCAGGATGGACCGCAATGCCGGCGCGCTCGTTTCCGGCCATCGTTCAAGGCGCGTGGCGACATCCACGATCGAGGCTGAGCAGCCGGCCGTGAAATAGGCCTCAAATTATTCGGGGTTTTCGCAGACCGCACTGAGCTTGTTGCCGTCTTGATCGCGCACATAGGCGGCATAGAAATGGGCATGGTAGGGGCGCAGGCCCGGCCCGCCTTCGTCCACGCCGCCAGCTGCGATCGCCGCCGCATGGAAGGCATCGACAGCCGCCCGCGTTTCGGCGGCAAACGCGACCATCGCGCCGTTGCCGGCAGTCGCCCGGCGGCGATTGAACGGGGTCACCACCCAGAAGCGGCAGCGCGTATCGCCATCGGCGGAATAGCCGATTTCCTCTTCCGAATAATGCTGGCGGCGATAGCCGAGCGCAGACAGTACGGCATCGTAAAAATGCCCTGCGCGATAAAGGTCGTTGGTTCCGAGCGTGACGTAAAGAAGCATAGGATCAGCTATTCAGTTCCTGGATCGACATCATCGGACAGGACCGGCCCGAAGATCAAGCCTCCTCTGCTTGCTCCTCGGCCCTTCGCCCCTTGAAGCCCTTCGCCAGCAGAAACATTTCGACCGATTCGGCGCGTGAGGAGTTCGGCTTGACATGAACGACCTGACGGAAATTCTGCTTCAGCATGGCGAGCAGGTCGCGCTCAGTACCGCCCTGGAAGGTCTTGGTGAGGAAATGCCCGCCCTCTCCCAGCACCTCGATGGCGAAATGGGCGGCCACCTCGCAGAGATGCATGGTGCGCAGATGGTCGGTGCGGTGGTGGCCGGTCGTCGGCGCAGCCATGTCCGATATGACGAGATCGGGCGTGCCGCCGACCGCCTCCAGCAGTTTCTCAGGCGCCGTCGGATCCAGGAAATCGAGCTGCAGGATCCTGACGCCGGGAAGCTGAGCCATTTCGAGGAAATCGATTGCGGCGACACGGATATCGTCATCCGTCGAGCCGGTGACCTTGGCAGCGATCTGCGACCAGCTGCCGGGCGCGGCACCGAGATCGATGATGCGCCTGGCGCCGCGAAGGATATGGTATTTCTCGTCGATCTCCAGCAGTTTGAAAGCGGCACGGGCCCGATAGCCTTCGAGCTGCGCACGCTGCACGTACGGATCGTTGATGTGGCGCTGCAGCCACTGGCGGGAGGACGCCTTCATCTTCTTGTTCTTGACGCGCTGGCCGAGCTTGCGGCCGGTGCGATTTCCCGCGATCGGTGCCTTGGTCATGCCTTCTCCCTATCTCGCGCGCTGACCACGGCGGTTGCGGTTCCGCCGCCACACGCCGTCGTCGGCCATCATGTCTGTGAGCAAGCCTTCCCTCAAGCCGCGGTCGGCGACGCGCATGCGCGGGCTCGGCCAGCGGCGGCGGATCGCTTCGAGGATGGCACAGCCGGCAAGCACCAGATCAGCGCGATCAGGCCCGATACAGGGGTTGGCAGCCCGGCTTGCGAAATCCCAGGAGAGCAATTTCGCCTGCATGGCGGAAACCTCGCCATCGGACAGCCAGATGCCATCGACCTTACGCCGGTCATAACGCGGCAGGTCGAGATGAACGCCGGCAAGCGTCGTCACCGTTCCCGAGGTGCCGATCAGATGAAAATCGCTGGTCTGTGCAACCTCGATCTCAGGGCAATCGAAACGCCCGAGCATGCCTTCGACCTCGCGCACCATGCCTTCGAAAATCTCCGGCGTGACGTCGCGCCCGCCATGGCGCTCCGACAGCGTCACGACGCCGACGGGCAGCGAGGTCCAGTGGGTGATGTGATTGGCCAGGCGGCTGAAGCGGTTGTCGCCGATGCGAATGACGGCGATTTCCGATGAACCGCCGCCGATATCGAAGAGCACGACGGAGCGCGTCTCACGCCCGACCAGCGAGGAACAGCCGGAGACAGCCAGCCGCGCTTCGGTTTCCCGATCGATGATCTCGAGCGCAAGGCCGGTTTCAGCAACGACCCGGCTGAGGAATTCCTCGCCATTGACCGCCTGGCGGCAAGCCTCGGTGGCGATCAGCCGCATGCGGCGGATCTCCCGGCTCCTCAGCTTGGAGGCGCAGATCCGCAGCGCCTCGACTGCTCTCTCCATCGCCTCGTCGGACAGACGGCCGCTTGCCGCAAGGCCCTCGCCGAGGCGCACGATGCGGGAGAAGGCGTCGACGACGCGGAACTGTCCCGGACGGGTCGGCTGGGCGATCAGCAGACGGCAATTGTTGGTGCCGAGATCGAGAGCGGCATAGAGTTCGTCCGGCCACGCGTGCTCGCGATCGGGACGCGCATCGTTATCCTGGCGGCCCTTGCGGCTGATGGTTGCGCCATTCTGCGCGTCGCGCGGTTCGGCGTTGCGCGCCGTCTCTTCCGTACGGCTTCCCTGCTGTGTCGCGCCGGAAGGCTTCGCCGGTATCAGCGGCCGGCCTTGCAGACCGCGTTTGCCGCGATGTTTGCGGCGATTGCGCCGGCTCGGCGCGGAATCGCTATCGGACCCGGCGGCGTGGCCTGCCACTCCCGGCTGTTCCACGGCATGAGATTGAAGTGAACCGTCCTGCACAGCACCTTGGCCGCCACGACGGCGACGCTTTCGCTTGCGGGCCGGATTCCCGGCTGCATCCTCTAGCGGGCGTGCAGGCTGTCCGGCATCGCCGGAAAGCTCATGCGAAGCGGGATGAGCCGCGTTGCGGGATTGCCCGCCACGCTTGCCCTTGCGGCGCCTGGACTTTTTACCGTCCCTGCGCCCTGCCGCCGACGCCCCGTCAAATTGCGGCTTTGCGCCGCCTTCGGGGTCTTCCACGTTCTTTTTCCATCGCGCCGCGCAAGTCCCAAAGGTATGCAGCAGGCGCTCATTCGATTTTTGCGTTGCCGCAAGAATATCAGCGCCCACCGAAATCGCCAAATTCTTTTTTGGACAGGGGATTTTGAGCACGCGCTGCACCGGTCTCCAGCATGACCGATTTTTTTCAAAACAGGTATTTGCAATCCCCCGGCTTTTGTTTATAAGCGCCGCACACCAGCCGAACCGCCCGCCGGTTCGCGTATGCTGGGGAATAGTTCAATGGTAGAACAGCGGACTCTGACTCCGTCGATCTTGGTTCGAATCCAGGTTCCCCAGCCAATTTTCTCCATCAAATAAAATCAACTGCGTATCGAATATTAGACCGGGTAGCCGGAAAATTTTCCGTGTTAGTTCGGCGCTTGAAATTGACAATACTCACATGCTCATGTTGATGCTTTGAGATTGCTATTATCGATTTGGGGGATCTATGCTGCGCGTCACAGGCTGGTTGTTGCTACCGGCTGCAATTGCAGGGAGCCTGACGTTCGCTCTCATCTTATCGCTCGGCGGCGATGGATACGACGGCCCTTTCTACGTCGGACACAACATCGGCGTAGGCGTAGGGGTAGTCCTCCCCGCGAATAAGGGGCTTCAAAAGTAGAATTTTCTCGGCAAGATGCTCGAGGAGATTTTGATGAAGAAGAGCCGATTTACCGAAGCCCAAATCATGGCTGTGTTGCGCCAGGCGGAAGGCGGTGTCCCCGTACCTGAGCTTTGCCGGGAGCATGGCATCAGCAGTGCCAGTTTTTACAAGTG
>Ga0209673_1000092_pt1 | contig 201615 bp, 221 predicted proteins | sample AraplaCol_mMS_r2_2_FD_184274 | JGI IMG/M metagenome (GOLD analysis project Ga0209673, IMG submission 184274) | Arabidopsis root microbial communities from North Carolina, USA - plate scrape MF_Col_mMS_r2 (SPAdes) (version 3) | ecosystem: Host-associated > Plants > Roots > Endosphere | place...
TGCCGGAACTGGTCTGGCGTTTCGTGGAAGCGGCGCGCGCTGCGGGATGCCGCGCTGTGTTCTACCAGATCTCGCCGGCGCTGCTTTCGCATTGCGCCGATGCCGGCTTGCGCGCCTTCAAGCTGGGCGAACTGGCGGTCGCTGATCTGCGCACCTTCGAAATGAAGGGCGGCAAATGGGCGAACCTGCGCCAGACCGCAAGCCGCGCCCAGCGCGATGGGCTGAGTTTCGAAGTCATCTCGGCGGAAGGGGTAACGTCCGTTTTCGACGACTTGTCCGCGGTTTCGAACGCCTGGCTACAAGACCATAATACCCGGGAGAAGGGCTTCTCGCTCGGCGCTTTCAAGCCCGATTACGTCAATTCGCAGCCAATCGGGGTGTTGAGGAAGGACGGCCGAATTGTTGCCTTTGCCAATATCCTTGTCACCGGAACCAAGTCCGAAGCCACGATCGACCTGATGCGCTTCTCGCCCGATGCGCCAAAAGGCGCCATGGACTTCCTCTTCGTGCAGATCATGGAATACCTGAGAGCGGAGGGCTACAAGCACTTCAACCTCGGCATGGCGCCGCTTTCAGGCATGTCGAAACGCGAAACAGCCCCTGTCTGGGACCGCATCGGCCGCACTGTCTTCGAGCACGGCGAGCGCTTCTACAATTTTAAAGGCCTTCGTGCCTTCAAATCGAAGTTCCACCCGCACTGGCAACCGCGCTATCTTGCGGTTTCAGGCGCGGGCAACCCAATGATAGCTTTGATGGATGTGACCTTTCTCATCGGGGGCGGACTGAAGGGAATCGTCAGGAAATAATCGAAGCCGGCGAACTTCGCGTGGGAAGAGCAGCCGGCGGCCGGCTCATCTGCTGGGAGCTGCCGAGCCAGTTCGTTGTTCCGAGAGACGACGGCACACGTCGGACGTCGCTGTAAGATCTGACTTTGCGAGAGGAAAACAGGCAATGGGAAAGGATCACATGAGGTTTTATTTGGCAGCAGCAGGAGTCCTTGCATCGACGGCAACTGCAGCAGCAAGTTACTGGACGGGTCGTGATCTACACGATGCTTGTCAGCGAACGCCAAGCTTTGTGACAGGCTACGTTACCGGATGGGCAGACAAATGGTCGGCTGACAACCCGACCGGTGCAGACGGCCCCAAGGTCCATGACGCGCCAGGGCTCTGCTTAAGCCGGGATCTGACAGCTAGCCAATTATCAACAGCCTATTGCCAATACCTCAATGACCACCAAGACGCGCTTTCGCAAAGCTCCGATGAATTGTTGATCGATGCTTTGAGCAAGGCATTTCCGTGTCGACAATGATGGTGAGATCATTGGTAAGCAGTTTCGGTGTTTACTTTCCACGTCAGCAACAGTTGGTCGGCGCGTTCATTGCTCCGTTACAACTACCTTTATATAGCAGCCGCGCCGAAATGGCCTTTTTGTTCCGTGGATGGACGAGAGATGACCTACTCGGCGGTTCGAGTCTACTCAAGAGCTCTGGCTGGAGCTTGCTGTTACCGTCAGGGTTCAGCTCCGTTCCGATTTTAGTTTATCGAGCTGGCGGCCGAGAGCACATGCATCAGTGTGGCGTAGCGAACCTCGTTGGCTACAGGCTGTCACCTTCTATGACAGTACGTGGAACGTGACCGACCAAGTTTGAGCTGTGGTCGCGGCGAACACTATGGCCGGTCCGATCTTGTTTAAAATATAGATTTTCACTCAAGACGAGCCAGCCAGGCAAACAGTGAAAACCGACCCTGGGATAACTACATGACCGAGAGGAGCGGCGATCTAAGGTAAAGCATGCGGACGGTTAAGCGCAACGACAAGGTCTGGAAAGTCATCCTGGTGCATGGCTCATATTATCTGCAACATGAGGACGATGAACCGATCGGCCCGTTTTTCTCGCAGGGTCAAATCAATGAGTGGGCGGGTGCCTCGAATGTCGAACCAGATGAGGAGCCCGACAGTCAACCGATTCCGGATAAGCCAGTTTAGCGCTCTGCGTCTTATGAATTGAAACCGCTCTCGCGCGGCAAGCGCTTCCGCTTCGGTGCGGATAGAACGTGGCGTAGAGACGAAATGGGATGGCCCACCCCCGTGAGGCCATCCCATTCCGGCCTTTCGGCCCCCTTTTTCTGCCAAGCTACCCAGCAGAGAGGATACTTCAATCCCGAAATCTTATGAGTGGGGGTGTGCGAGAGAGTCGCCGGAGCGGCCGTTGACGTGCCGACGCCAAGTTTGGACGAGCGTGAATACGAGCGTCGTGCGAAACCATCCCTTGGCACGGCCTATACTGGGAGCGAACCAAACGACTAGCTCGCCTGCTTTTCTTTACTTGTCAGTCAGCGCTCGCCACGGAAGGCGGCTTATTATTCATTGGTGACGGGGCTTCGTCACCCTTAACATTGAATTCACGATCGGCGGCCTGGTTTGCATCAGTCAACTCAGCGGCTTCCGTCTCAACGGCCTCACCGTCCTCGTCTGCGCGAACCCAATGATCGAGATGCCGACCTCCCTGGCGGCCTTCTGTTCGCCAAATTTTGTAGGCTCGTTCGCGCTGTGCTTGCTCTCGGTCGTCCTTTAAATGCGCAAGTTCCAGTGAGAATGTCGCAGCCTCGCGGTCAAATTCCGGAACATCAAAGATAGCAGGGTCGAAGGCATAGACGAATGATTGCGGAAAAATGGCGCTCGACGAGAATGCCTCGGAGCGCCGTAAAAGCATCGGGATTTGTTGCAAAGCGCCGACGCCTGCTGGGTATATAGCCGAGATTCGTGGCGCAATTTCAACCGGCAATCTAGCTTATCCCTACCCAGCCTCAGTCCCGCGGTGGGATAGGAAAATAACCTTTTCGCGTTACGGAAAATCAGCATTTACGATGACGATCATCCGTCTTGCTTCGGGAATTATGGGATACCCTCTAAGGGTAGCTACTAGCGAGAGAGACCGCTCGTCTGCTGGTAGGCCAGCCATTGTCGCCTTGATATGCCTCCGTCTTCAACCCTGTGACCAATCTGATCAAATCCGCTAGATTTCGCGCTCTCGTCTTCGCCATCACGTTGGCGCGGTGTACCTCGACTGGTAGCCTCCTCCTCCAGGGAGTCTCACGATGAATATAGCAACCTTTGTAAACCGTCCAATCGTTGGGCGGAATAACCAGAAAGCGGTCGAGCGTACGGCGGCGGGGAAGCCCCAGTTTCACACGGCCGACGACAGAGTTTACAGCGAAGGGCAGACCGCGAACAACGTCTACCGTGTCGAAAGCGGAGCCGTAAGGGTCTTTCGATACCTGCCGGACGGAAAGCGATACATCTTGTCCCTCTGTTCTTGCGGTGACTGGTTCGGGATCGAGGGAGGAAGCAGGAGATCGTGATTCGCCGAGGCAATTTGCGACGCGAACATCATACGGTACTCCACTGCCAACGCGGCCTGCCTGCCAGTCGATCTCCTCGCTTTGGCTTTCAAAGACTTGGCGACAGCCCACAATCGGCAACTCGCGATGCTACAACAGAGCGCTGTGGCGCGGGTTGCGGCGTTCATTGTTGAAATGGCCCAGCGGCTTGGAGCTTCGGAGTTCGAACTGTTCATGTGTCGGAGGGACGTGGCCGACTACCTCGCACTGACAATTGAAGCCGTGGCGAGATCGTTCACCACTCTCACGGCCTCGGGAGCGATCAGCCTCGAAGGGCACACCCATAGAAAGATAAGAATCTTGTCCTCAAGGCGGCTTCAAGAATTCGCCGAGTAAGGTGGAAATCTCGACCCCACCACACAGATAATCTGTAATCGCGAAGATCGGGGTAGGCGACATGAACGAGACGAAGCTACCAGACGGAGAGACGCAACGATCTCCTTACCAAGGGCGTGAAACACCGCGGGCTTTCAGGCGCAGCGGGATATCGTCGTGGTCGGCTCTCGGTCTTGGCGTTCTCCTTTTGCTTGCCGTCCTTCTCGTCGCAAACGGGTTGCGGGGAACGGCGTCGACCGCTCCTTTGAGATCGTCGGGAGGCCTTCAAACCGTGAAGGCCGCGGAGTTCCTGCACGCGGACCACCTCCTTAGGTAGAGAGACTACCGTAATATACTCCTTTTCAGGTCTGGCGGTGCTAACCTCTCTTCGGGGGACAGGCGAAATGGGCGAGGACGAATTCGAAAGTAGTCGGGCGACGGCACATTCGGGTCTGCGTCGCCTGATGCTGAAGCTGCCCGCGAGGCGACATCAGTTGGCAGCGCTTAGCACTGCATGCCCCGAGACGTTGCTCGATCTTTTCCAGGCTTATGATGTGGCCTGTCTTGCACTCGAAGCTTTTCGTCGCGATTTCAATCGCCATCATCTCGTTGAAGAGTACGAGACCGTCTGTGGTGAGATGGAGCAGGAGATCAGCCAGGAACTGGAAAGGCGGCGAGCCGATTGACCCCGCTACGAGGTCTAGTCGATGCTTCTGCGGCGATCCAGCTTTATCTGCACGAGCATGCTGTGGCCCGCTATGATCAGCTCGTACAGAAAAGCGATCAGCGAAAGCATCAATGTGACCGCCGCGCCGCCGTCAGCCTCATTCGAATTCATATCATTTCTGAGCGTCACCTGCGATGGCACGTTTCGAGCAGGTGAAGCCTACAAGTCGACTGAGCGAGATTGTTCTGATCAATGGGGTGACTACAACGGTGAAGTTGGCCCGTGTCCGTCTGCCAACCCATTCTATGTTCGCGAGACCTATGTCGCGAGAGCCTAAAGACAGCGTGTAATGCTCACGACGAGCCGCAATGATCCTCTGCAGGTCATGCGGAGCTAGATGAGCTAAATGCCGCGAACTAGGAATGCGCACGTGTGTAACGACAACGCCTTTACGAACCTTGTAAAGATATTGTCGTTACACTATATAGATGCAAACAGGAGTTTGCCATGCCGACCTCACACACGAGCAAAAGCTCGGACGCAAGCGTGCCGCTGAATATGCGCATCAAGCCTGCGACCCGTAACTTGATCGATCGCGCCGCTGAGTTGCTTGGCAAGACGCGTACGGATTTCATGTTGGAAGCGTCCGAGCGCCGAGCCGAGGAAGTGCTGCTCGACCGCAGTATCTTCGCGGTAAGCCCCGAAATCTATGCTGAATACCTTGCCCGGCTCGATGCACCCACGCAGCCCAATGAACGTTTAGCACGCACCATGTCGACCAAAGCACCGTGGGATGAGGCGTGACCCTCAGCGCACCGGCACCCCTGGCCGAACATCATGAGCTGGCTGAATTCAATTCCGGCGTCGCCGAACTGGACGACTGGTTGAGACGCCGCGCTCGTTCTAATCAAGCAAGCGGTGCATCGCGGACCTTCGTCGTGTGCGACGAGAGCCGCGTCATCGCCTATTACGCACTCGCCTCCGGCGCCGTGAAGCAGCCGGAAGCGCCTGGCCGGTTTCGGCGCAACATGCCTGATCCAATTCCGGTCGCCGTGCTTGGTCGCCTCGCAATTGATGAATCCTACCAGGGGCGTGGTATCGGCAGGGCATTGGTCCGCGACGCGGGCCTGCGCCTGCTCAATGCCGCTGACGTACTCGGCATCCGAGGTATGCTCGTTCATGCGATTTCAGATGACGCACGAGCCTTCTATGAGGCCGTCGGCTTCCTGCCTTCTCCTTCCGACCCCATGATGCTGATGGTCGGATTGCATGACCTCAACAACGCGCTGAACCCTTAGGCGGAACTTATCAAAAGTTTCGGTTGAATGCATTCCATCTCGCCTCTAACTCGATGAATTTTTGGCAGAAGGTCCCGACATTGAATGAGGGCCGCTAATCCTAATCCCTTCAAGACCTCTAAAGCGCATCAATGACCTCTGCGCGCCTTGAGGTCGGTCAGCTGGCGCGGCCGCGGAGGCGAGAGCACGTCGAAGAATTCAGTGGCGATAGACTCTTAGTAGCCCGCCACTTCTCGAAGTAAAGCTGAAGCGGGGCATCACGATGCTACGCATCGAACGACAAGAGAGCTACCGCAATGCCGTCATAATGCCCATCGCGATTAAGGCCGGCCCTGCTATAAGGTGGAGGTGCGTGAGAAGCTGGCTCGGGAGGCGCTGGCGCAAGAGCCACGCTGATCCGCTCATCGTCCAGTACCAGGAGAGCGTGCCGAGGCCCACACCGCAGACGATCAGGATGTGGAAGAGGCCGCCGATCCGATCGGTCAGCGCGAGGGAGCCGGCGAAGGCGAGATAGGGCAGCAGCGTCATAGGGTTCGCCAGTGCCAACCCCGCCCCGGCGAAAAATGGTCTAAGTCCCCCTTTGGTGGGTGTCTTGTTGTCCCGGGTCTTAGGATGTCGGAATAGCGTCCATACACCGAGCAACACAAAAACCATCCCTGAGAAAAAATGAGATTGCGTTTGAAAGCCGGCGAAGGGTGCGGCCGAGACATGAGCGCCGAATACCGCCAAGGTCGCATAGAGGCCATGGGTCGTTGCTGCGCCTGCACCACTTGCCAACCCAGGTCCCACCCCTCGCACGAGACTCTGCTCCAGACACATCATGCTGACCGGTCCAAACGGCATAGCGATCGACAGCCCGAAGACGAAGCTTGAGATAAAATGATCCACGCCCACCCCTCTCGGTGTTCCCTAAAAAAACACCCTCTTTGGCATTCTTGTTTTGACGGTCGACACGTCAACATCGGAAGAAGAACATCCTGACTCCTGTTCCGCATCACCTGAACGAGTAGTGCTTGTTAAAATTTTGGCGCCACGTTATCGTTTCGAGGAAAGATCAGCGTCGGTCACACGTCGGAACGTTTGTATGAAACCCTCAACATCGGAGCTGGACGGGCTGTCGGAGATCATCGGACTGATCTACGATACTATCCTCGATGAGACGATTTGGCCGGAAACGCTACAGAAGATCTGTAACTATACTGGTGGCACCGCTTCTCGCATCTATTGGCGTGATGCGACCAATGGCGTCGGCGAGACTGTCTATTCCTGGGGGATCGCGCCAGAGTTCCTCCGCTTGTATCGAGAGAAATTCGTCACCCTCAATCCCACCTACCCAGCGTCGATCTTTATTAAACCCGGAGACGTGTTTTCGAGCCGCGATCTCGTTCCCTCGGAAGAGTTTCAAGCCAGCCGTTTCTTTCGTGAATGGGCAGCCCCGCAAGGGTTTCTGGACGCCGCTATCTTCAACATTCAACGCTACGAGGCCAGCGCCGCGGCTTTCACGGTCATTACTGGCGATGGCTACGGCCTCGTCGACGAGACCTTGCGGGTGAGGCTGAAGAGGCTGGCGCCGCATCTGCAACGCTCCGCTATAATCCGCCGCGAATTTGGCAGACAGGAAAAGCGTATTCTCTCGCTGGAAGCGGCATTGAACCGGGTGGAGGCCGGTGTGTTCATTCTCGATCCGGGCGGCCGAGTGACCTGGACCAACGAGAATGCGCAATCTCTTCTAACCAGGGGCGACATCGTCCGCGACGACGCGTTCGGCTTAACGCTCTCCGACCCAAACGCCCATCGCCTGCTCCGCGAGGGATTGTCGGGCGACGGCGGCCAGCCGGAGCAACTACTTCAAGATCGTCCTGCACTGATCAAGTTGATCGACAGTCAGGGCGACGAATGGATCGCCTCTTTGATGCAACTGGCGCCGCGTTCGCAAACGCAAGCCACCTTCGAGCGGGTCGGTCGGTCGGCGCGCGCAGCATTGTTCGTGCGCCGCGCGGAGACCGTGCCGAAATCCGGAATTAAGGCCTGTGCGATCCTTTATGGCCTGACGCCCTCCGAGACGCGTGTCCTTCAGGCCGCGCTGGACATTCACACCGTCGCGGAGATGGCGAGCGCGCTGGGAGTTTCTCCGAACACCATCAAGAAGCACCTATCTGCGATCTTCGCGAAGATGGGTGTCAGCCGCCGCGCGGGCCTCATCCGCCTCGTCATGGCCGCTCGCCCTTAGTCCGAACGGCGAACAAAGCGGCTTCACGCTTTTTTGTATCAGAGACGCTACCGGTCAAGCATAGGTGCCGACAGCGTCCTCGCAAGCGAAGCTGCCGACAAACTACAATGGCGATTGTGGTGGCGAACCGAGCTGATAAGCAGCTGCCAGATTCTCTACCGGCGCACCGCCCCCATTAGCGTCTTTCTGGTTCGAATCAAGGCGTTCGGACCTTGCTCCTGGTCTCAATGATTTAAAACAAAGCGGAAAGATTGCGCCGTCCATCCACCACTCGGACGATCTCGGTTGTATGAACAGGCCCGTCCTCGGTGTCGGGCTTTGCTCGTAAACAGTAACGTAGGGCGCCTCCACCAACACCCGGGCAGTGCGGAACACTTCCAGGTGACGCTTCGCCTACAGGATGGCGCAGCCCGGTCGCCGCCGTCCTTGAGCAGTGATCGAAGCGTTGCTGCGATGAACTATCTGCGAAGGAACTCTGGCCTTTACGGGGTCGCGTCCAGAGGTACGGGATCCCCTTCTGGTAAGGGCTGAGGGGCATCGCCAGGCTTACCGTCTTCGTTTTCCAAACCGAGTTGATTAAGAATAAGGTCTTTGATCCGCTGCTCGATTGCCTCTCGATCCTTCAGGCCCATTGCAGCTAGCTTGTCTTCGGTTAGCTCGCGTTCTTTCAGGAAGAAATAGCGGATACGTTCAGCTGGCGTCATGTTGGACACCTTCAGGAATTCATCAGCTGCGTCGGGCTCTTCGTCTTTGCTAAGAGCGGTGCGATTAGGCTTTTGGTCCAGCACAACGCCGTTGCTCTCCATCAACCACAGCGCGTCCGCGAGCTTCGAGCCATATCGAGGATCAAGTGAAACAGACGGGGGATTTCCACCTGCTTTCCCCTGCTGTGCTTCCCGGACCGTGTCCTGCCCAGGCACGCGGGAAGTCGACTGCAAGTGCAGGGGGACTCTAGGGTTGCCCGTAACGATCATCGTGTTGATTCCCTTGGTTTTGCCTCTGAACATCGCATCGACGGCTTGCTCAAGGCTGGTCGTTTTGCCGACGAACGCGTTCGCAGACGAGGTCTCTTCTTACGGCCGTGCTCAGTGTTGGAAGTGCGCCGAGGCCCGGTGGATCCTATCTGGCGCCAGTCGACGCGCGGTGGTGAGCGACGGACATCTTCAAAGGCCGACCTCCGAAAAAGGGCCGTTAGGCTTAAAGCCGGCGTCTACGCTGAGAACTGCGCCGTTTATCAGGACCAGCCAGGAAAGCGACTGCGTTGGCGATTTCCCCGGGGTTTGCCAAAGCGTCCAAGCGAGGTGAGGCTTCTCTGATAGTCAACATCACGCTCCGCCAGGGCCGAGAGAGATGATCCGGACGTCGAACGAGAGATTTGAAATTGCTGCCCGCGCAAAGAGAACAGGAGTGCGAACGTTGACATCATGCATAGCCTGCGGTCGGCGAGTACCAGATCCGCGTTCATGGGTGCGGTCCCAATGACTGCGCCGTTGACCAGAAAATGAAGCTGTGGCGGCTCTTGCAGTGCTTTTTGCACGAGAACTCGACTAAGGCTGGGCTGCCAACGACTTGCTATAGATCGCTGCATGAATCCCGATAAGGCGCCGCATATCCTCAACATCCTGGGCGGCGTAGCGCAAGCCCCGCATGCCATAGGTGAGCGTCAGAGCATAATTCTCGGGCGAAGCGGGTATCGGCCAGCTCTCCACGCTCGCCTGGAGGATCTCTACGACCAGAGCCTGGAAGTTTCGATAGACTTGGCGGACGGCGGGAAATTGCAAATCGAAGAGATCGGCCGCATCTGGAAACGCGGCCGCGAGTTCGACGCCATGCATGCCCCAGCTCGTGCAGGCGTGAAGCAGCTTTTCGTCGAGCGGGCCAATCTTCGCCGTAGCCGTCCTGATCTTAGTCAGCGCCTGCGCGTCCATGTTTTCGATGACGCGGCTGAAGATCGCTTCCTTGTCCCTAAACTGGAGGTAAAGAGACGGGCGGGACATCCCGGCCGCCTTAGCGATATCGCCCATGGTTGTGCGAGCGAAACCGTAACGCACGAAAACATACTCTGCAGCCCCGAGGATATGGTCTTCTTTTTCAGCTCTGGCGTCCATGCCTTACCTTGACATTTAGACAAAAATTGTCAACTGATGACAAAATGACGGAAAATGTCAGGAGGTAAAGTATGCAGGATGTCGAGTTGCCCGAGCATCTTTTGAACGAGGCGGTGGAGCGGCTGGGGGGTGGCCCCGTGGTCATGGTGAACCTCCTGACCTTCAGGAAGAGCCCGCTCTACCCGGACGGCTTTGCGGATAGGAAGTCCTCCGCGCGTGCCGCCTACTACGAAGGTTACGCCGGCGCATTCGGCCAGATCGCGGCGAGGCTTGGGATCGAATATGAGCTGGTTCATGCGGGCAGCCAGCTCCTGACCCTTGTGCCGCTCGAACAGGAAAGCTGGGACGACATCGTCATCGTGCGCTATCGCAGCCTTTCGGATCTGCGCCGGATCACTGAAACCGAGGATTACGCGCGCCAAGCCGCGCCCCATCGTGTGGCAGCCATTGCGGCATGGCGGTTCATCGCGACCCGTTCGTGAATTGCGGGCTGGTCCTAGCGGCGATTTCGGAGCTATTGGTGCGTACGGCTTATCGACGATATGCGATTCCGGACGGGCGCCACGACATGAAAGGCTGCACATGGATTGGAACGACCTTCGTTATTTCTTGACTGTTGCCCGCACCGCGAGCCTCACCCAGGCCGCGTCGGAACTCAAGGTCAGCCAATCCACGGTTAGCCGACGCATTGTCGAACTGGAGGACGATCTCGGCGTGGCGCTGTTTCAGCGCCATCAGACCGGTTATTTCCTGACGGATGAGGGGCGGGAGGTGCTGCGCCATGCCGAGCAGGTCGAAGATAGCATCCTGGCCCTAGAGCGCGGCGCGGTCGGCCTCGACAAGGATCCGCAGGGCGTCGTGCGGCTTGCGACATCGGAAAATCTGGCGACCGATCTGATCATCCCGGCACTCCCTGCCTTCTGCGAGCGCTATCCCGGCATCTGTCTCGAGATCATCACCAGCACGGTTGCCGCCGAACTTGGTCGGCGCGAGGCCGATATCGCGCTACGCGTTGTTCGACCGACCCGCGGCAATCTGACGATCAGGAGTGTCGGACGCATGACCTATTCGGTCTATGGCAGCCGGGCCTATCTCGACCGCCATCCCTATGTCGAGGGAGAACCGCTAGGCGGCCGGCGTTTCATCACCTGGGACGACAGCCATGCCTTTATGCCGGCCGCAGCCTGGCTGAAGCGGGAGCATCCCGGTTGCAAGATCGCCCTCGTCACCAGCAGCCTGCCGTCGCAAATCGTAGCCGTGCGGGCCGGTTTGGGCCTGGCCGTGATTCCCGATTTCCTAGCAGTTGGAGACGATCTCGTTCCCGTCATTCCGTCGGAGCGCTTGTTCAGCAACAAGGTCTGGCTGGTCACCCATGCCGATCTTGTGGCCTCGGCGCGCGTGAGAGCGGTCGGGGATTTTCTGGCCGATCGGGTAATGCGCACCAATCTCGACCTTTCCAGGCGCCCCCCCGACGGCTGAGAGCCGGCCACGACGGCGGCGTGCCCGGATCGTCTGCATCAGTCGGGCTGAAATGCTTTCCAGAGCCCGTAGGAATCCTCGATAAAGTTATAGCTGCTGACCTTCCCATCGCGCACGGAGCAGATCGCCGCAAAGTCGCTCGCGAAGGTCTTGCCCGTGGTGAGAATGCGATGGCGGAAATGGCCCGTGACGACGACCGTATCGCCATTTTCGAAGATCCGCTCGACATAAAAATCGAGAGGCTCGAAATGATCGGGAAAGACCGCCATCCAGGCCCGCACCGCATCCTTCCCATGGCGGATGCCGATCGTGGGAACGTCGGAAGCGCCCTGCACTTTCCAAACCACGTCGTCGGTAAGGCAGTTGAGCGTCTTGTCCACATCCTTGCGGAAGAACGTATCGAGATAATGCTGGACGACCTGTGCGGCCGTCCTCTCCTTTATATCTGTCATCTTGAAATCTCCGGGCCGCGTCGCGGCGCATTATTTTGCTTCAACTTAGCGGTGGCCGCCGGCAAAGACGAAGAATTCGCCGGTCGTCCAGCTGGATTCGTCAGAGGCGAGGAAAATTGCCGCCGGCGTCACGTCGTCGGCCGTGCCCAGCCGTTTGAGCGGCGTTCTGGCCGTCACTGCGGGGCCGAAGTCCGTCTTCAGGAAGCCACCGGCCTGGACGCCTTCTGTATCGACAACGCCGGGCTTGATCGCATTGACGCGGATCTTGCGGGGCGCGAGTTCGTTGGACAGCGCCCGCGTCAATCCGTCGATCGCGCCCTTGCTGGCTGTGTAGACGGAAGCGTTTTCCGGGCCGAAAATCGTTACCGTCGAGGACATGTTCACAATGCTGCCGCCCTCCGGCATGTATTTCACGGCCTCCTTCACAGCGAGCAGATAGCCGAAGACGTTCAACTCCATATGCCGGCGGAAGAGCTTGATGGAGAGGTTTTCGAGCGGCTGGAAGTCATAGACGCCAGCATTGTTGACGAGCACGTCGACGCGGCCATAAGCGCGGTTCGCTTCGGCGAAGAGCGCCTCCACCTGTGCCGGATTGCTCATGTCTGCCTTGACGGCAATGGCTTGGCCGCTCTTCGCCTCGATATCCGCCACCACATGGTCGGCCGCATCCTTGCTGGCCGCATAGTTGACCACCACCGAGGCTCCCTCGACGGCAAGGCCCCTCGCGATTGCTGCGCCGAGGCCCTTGGAAGCGCCGGTAATGACAGCGACCTTCCCTTTCAATCGATCTGTCATGATCCTTATCCTCTTGGTTTGGTTGTCGCTATTCGGACGCTCCCGCGCATCGATCAGGACGTTTGCGACGTCTTGTCGGCCCAAAGATCGACGGCGCCCATGCGGTCCGCACCCTGCGTGGCCAGCATCCAGCCCGGATATTCCGGCGGCAACTCGCTAACGGCGTCGAGCTTGGCGCTTTCGTCCTCGGTGAGGGTGATATCCACTGCGGCGATATTATCCTCGAGTTGGCTCAGCCGCTTCGCGCCGACGATGATGGAGGTGACGACAAGCTTGGAAAGAAGCCAGGCGAGCGCGATTCGGGCTGGGCTGCAGCCATGGGCTTCAGCAATCGGCTTCAGCACGTCGATCACATTCCAGGCGCGCTCCTTGTCGACAATAGGGAAATCGAAAGAGGAGCGGCGCGAACCTTCGGGCGACTGGTTTTCCCGGCTGAACTTGCCAGACAGCAGGCCGCCGGCAAGCGGGCTCCAGACGAGAAGGCCCATTTTCTCGGCTTCGAGAAGCGGCCGCAATTCGCGCTCCAAATCTCGTCCGGCGACCGAGTAATAGGCCTGCAGCGTTGTGAAACGCTCCAGATTGAGGCGGGCGGAAACACCCAGCGCGGTCGCAATGCGCCAGGCTTGCCAGTTGGACACGCCGAGATAGCGGACCTTCCCCTGGCGTACCAGATCGTCCAGTGCCCGCAGCGTTTCCTCGACTGGCGTCAGGATATCGGTGGCGTGGACCTGATAGAGATCGATGTGATCGGTCTGAAGCCGCTTGAGGCTGGCTTCCACGGCATCCATGATGTGCCCGCGCGACGCGCCGACATCGTTCCGGCCTGGTCCCATGCGGCTATAGACCTTGGTGGCCAGGACCATCTCGTTTCTGGGTATCCCGAGATTCTTGAAGGACTGGCCGAGCGTGCGCTCGCTGGCACCAGCTGAATAGACGTCGGCAGTATCGAAAAAGTTGATCCCAGCGTCGATGCTGGCCTTGACCAGTTCGTCGGCGTCGCTCTGGCCGACATCGCCGATATGTTCGTAGATGCCGGTGCCGTCGCTAAAAGTCATCGTTCCCAGGCAAAGCTGCGAAACCAGAAGACCGGTATTGCCGAGTGGCTTGTACTTCATTTTACGCTCCTTTAGACGCGTCAATCCGTTCGGACAGGAAGGTCCGCTCCGCGTCAGTTGTGATTGATGGGGTGTAGAGCTGCCTAGCGCTCGGCGCGATCAGGCTGCGTCACTTCTGTCGGGCGCGCCGAATATCTCGTTGATGCGCAGCGAGTCCGTGAATTCCTTGCCGCTTGCGATCTTCCCGTCCCGGAAGCGCAGCAGGAAATGATAATGGTTCCGATAGTGCCGGCCATCCTTCATCGGCAGATCGCCCTCGGCGACGATCGCCAAGCGATCGCTCTCGCCGGTGATTTCGTGATACTCCAGCCTGAGTGGGCCGGAGGCGTTTTCTAAAAGCTTGGGCAGGTTTTTGAGATATGACCCCTTAGCGTGCAAGCCCGAAAACTTGTTGCCGGGCATGATCCACCAGGTCATATCCTCGGTGCTGAGCTTCGACATCGTGTCGGTATCGCATCGTGCAAGCGCATCCAGAAAGTCCTTAGCGACGTCCTCGTGGTGCTTTCTATCCATGGCCTATCTCCTTCCGAGCCATTCGTCATGACATCACACGACCTGACTTAGGCGCTCAAATTTCGAAAAAAACGGCAAAAAATGCTTAACCGTTTTTCAAATTTGGAAAACTGGGAGGGTGCAAGCGCACAGACATCGGAGGCTTGGGAGGAATCGCCAGAAGAGGGAGCCATCCACCTCATCAAGCTCAGTGCCATCGATCGGTTCGCGTGCTTCGCTTTGCAGAAATCGTTTTGGTCTGAGGTATCGCGATGCGGATTTGCTACGCGAGATGATTGGCTTTGCAGCCGAGAAGCTGATGGAGCTGGAGGTCGGCGCGAAGACTGGAGCGGCCTACGGGGAAAAAATGACTTTCGACTTGCACAGCGTAACGGCTATCGCGACCGCAATTGGGAGACCCGAGCTGGTACCGTTGAACTGCGAACTCCAAAGCGGCGCACTGGCAGTTCCTTCCCTAGCTTTCTGGAGCCGCGCCGCATGGCCGAGAAGGCGCTGACCGCGGTGATCCAGGAAGCCTATATCCAGGGTGTTTCGACCCTCTCGGTGGACGATCTGGTCAGGGCGATGGGTATGAGCGGCATCTCCAAAAGCCAGGTCTCCAGGCTGTGCGAGGAAATCCGACAAGGTGAAGGCCTTTCTCTCCCGGCCCATCGAAGGCGAGGGGCCATACCTTTGGATCGATGCCACCTATCTCAAGGTCCCGCGCGGCGGACGCATCGTCTCCGTCGCGGTGATCATCGCCATCGGCGTCAACACGGAAGACGGCAGGGCAATGGCGATCGCACAGATGATGATCGTGGAAATGATCAACGGCGGGCTGGCCCAGCTCTCGATAAACGGCTTTCGAGCGGTGCGGATGACATGAATGATCAGCGTCTGGGTCAGGATTGGTTCCACGAACCACCCGTTTGAAATAGCGACGCATTTGTCCAGGCATCGACGACAAACGGCATGGTGAAATAAGTCGAATAATCGAAGATCGAGCTGATCGGCCCGATGAACAGCATAAAGCGCATGTATTGCCGATTTCCCATTTTCGGGGACGCAGGAAGATCGACGCGCCGAGAACGCTGAACATGTTGCCGAAGTTCGAGCTTGCGCCCATCTTAATGTATTTGACGATGTTGCCGAAAGACGCGTCGGCCCTCGATGACATCGTTCAAGATGGCCAGGTTTTTTTAGAGCAGGATAATATCTGCGGATTCCTTGGCGATATCGACCGCCGTGTCCACGGATATTGCGACATCGGCGGTCTTCAATGCCGGACCACCGTGATTTCATCGCCCATGAAGCCGACAACGTGATCTCTGGCCTGCCGGGCAGCGACGATGCGGGCCTTCTGGCAGGACGACACCTTGGCGAAGGCGTTCGCTTTCTCTACTGCGTCCCCAATTTCCATGTCACTCATTGCTTCCAGATCGTGCCCGAGTAAGAGACCGGAAATATCGAGACCCACATCCCGGCAGGTCTCGCGCGTCACCAGATCGTTATCCCCGGTCAGAATTTTGACAGCCACGCCGGATGCACGGAGCGCAGCGAGTGCGGCGGCGGCCGTTTCTGGCGGGGTCGAGGAAAGCAATAAAGCCTTGCAGCGTCAATCCGGTTTCATGGACGGCTTCATAGGTTGGGGTAGCGCGGCAGTGCCAGGAACAGCGCCATCGCGCCGCCGTTAGTCTTCGCCTATCTGTTGGATATCCAGGTTGGGAGGAGGGCCGGCACTGACAAGTGACAGAGGGATGACATCCGAAGCCGACCGCCTCTGTTGCGACCGCGCCGGGCGTTTCAGTGGGCGCAATCAGCTTTGCCACCGTCAGATCGGGCACGAGATCTGTGTATGTCTTAATAGCCCATTGAAAAGGGCGCCTCCCGGTCAGGGAGAGGCACCCCTTTCGTGCTGAAAGTTGAGGGCGTTCTGCATCGTGGAGATTTAAGGAACGAGCGAAGTTTTTCCAGCACCTTCGGAAGGAAAAGATCTTGGATCGGTTAACGACTAGGCGCACCCCATCGCCTCTTCAACTATTGGCCGGTCGACTGGTGACGACTACCTGACCGAAAATATTCTCATTTATTGGCCCAATGGCACTAATTGAGCGTATGCTAGAAACAAATAACTTTCGACTGCGCGTGAGAGCGTGCGTTTCACTTCAACGGACGGTGACCGGGCCGATGACAGCTGCATTCACGAACGCCCTCCAACTTAGTGAGCCTTCTCCAGAGCAGGTCAGGGATCAACTCACACGCATGTTGAGCAGTCAGAACCTCGAACTGCCGCAGCGTGGACGTAAATTTCTGCAATTCGTCGTCGATGAAACTCTGGATGGCAGGCAGGGATACATCAAAGCGGTGACTATCGCTCAACTTGTGTTCGGTCGGGATGCATCCTTCGATGCACAGGCCGACCCTTGTGTCCGGATCGAAGCAAGTCGCATCCGCCGCGAGTTGGAGCGATACTACCTGCTCCAGGGTTCGGAAGACGACATTGTCATAACCGTTCCCAAAGGGGCATACGTTCCAACCTTTCGGATGAGAACGATGCCGAAGGGACAGGCAATATCTGCACCAACAAAGCCTCTGGCCTTGCCTGAGGATCCGATACGCAAAGCCGGCTTGGAGCCTTGGCAATGGGTCGTGGGTGCCGTGACCATCGGAAGCTTTGTGCTCGTCCACGGTCTGGTTCTGATGGACAGTCCGAGCTCAGCGATCACAACGACCATGCAATCGATCGCCGTCGAACCATTTGAGCCTATGTCCCCGGACTCAGACACGGTAGGCATATCTCTGAGTTTTACATATGAGGTTGTGAGCAAGCTGGTGCCAATCAAGAAGCTTGTCGTAAAGGCCGGTCGTACCTCGAGTTCGAACGATAGCCTCTATCTGCTCCAAGGGGCGGTGCTACTGGAGGGACGGCGACTAAGGTTGGCGACCCGGTTGGTGAGGCGTTCGGATGGCGCTGTCGTTTGGGCTGAAAATTATGACGACGAGCTGGACAGGAAGCCATCGTTTGCAATCCAATCGGACATCGCGGAGAAAATCGCCAAGTCCGTTGCGCGTCCGCTTGGCATTGGTAAGGAGTGAGCGTCAAAAGCGCGTTGTTTTCAGACCGGCAGGATGTTAGCCCACTGCCCCATCATCACGCGGATGGTTGGTAGCGAGCGCGGGAAAGGGCCCATCGCGGGGTGGGCGATGAGCCTCTAGGCCCGTACAGGGAAAACAAGCCCAACCGACAATGGATTGACGTCCCGAATGTTCCACCAGACCAACGAATGAACGCGCGGGAGCCAACGATGCTGGCGTCGAGTGGACGCCAGCACCACGGCCCGCTCCACATTGAGTAGTCGCTGACCCGATTTCACTCCGTGAAGCAGCGCAGGATCTTTTGAAGGCTCAGAAGACCGGACGCTTGCATATTGGCTACCGGCTGGATCTTTGAGCCGTTCCGGAAGCCGCGCTTGCACCTCTAATCCCGGTCGTGTTTCTTACGGGCCCAGGTGAAATAAAGGCTGGCGTCGACGCAAGGAAAGCAGGTGCACAGGACTTCTTGGAAAAGACCAGCTCGGCGGCGGTGCTGATGGAGGCGATCGAGCGAGCGCTAGCGCAATATGAGAGACGACGGGCCGAGCACGACCGTCTGCAGAAAGTGAGTGGCTTGATTGCGAGTCTGAGCGCGCCTGAAGCCGAAGTCTTTGGGCTTATCGTCCGTGGCCACCAGGTCATGGAGAAGATCGCCGCAAAATTGCTTGCGGAGGTCTTATTGATCGCCGCCGACATCGGTCGTACCGCGACCACAGGGTGATCGGACGCTCTTCCCCTAAGGGCAATATCAACCGACCGCCGGCACGCCTAGAGTGACGTAAACCCGCGTATGTAGCGCAATGTCACGCATGAGCGCATGAGGTGGGAAAGCTGCGCCGCACTGTCGCCGTAGTCGATGATGATACGAGCCTACGTCGAAGCGTGGGTCGGCTCCTCAATGCCTACGGATTTGCGGCTGTCGAATATGCATCGGCGGAAGCTTTTCTCCGTCACGACGTGAAAACGCCGATCGACTGTCTCGTGCTGGATATCGATCTCGGAGGCATGTCCGGCATCGAACTGCGCAAGCTGAAAGGGGCTGGAGCGAAGCTGCCGATGATCTTCATCACTCGTGGGATCCGTACTCATCGATGCAGTCAAGAAGGCGCTCGGATCGTGGGTTCGCGACTGGGGCAACCAGTTTCGAGCGAACCAGCAGCGCCGGTCGGGTTTGGAGCCCACTCCCACGGGTAGCATTGAAAGAGAACACAGGTCGGCCGTCGGTTCACATCGCGTCAAGAGCAAGCAATATTTGCCCAGCCTAACTACCCCGAAATCGTCGTTTCCGTCCCTCCGATGGAAGGCGACCTCCGTCGGGCGATCTTTCGCACTACGGTCTTGAGGCTTACAGCGGCCGAAGAGGTTAGGCCAGAACGAGCAGCCTGCGTTATCGTGATTGCCACGAAGTCTGCATCTATCTCCTTCGGATCGATCTGAGCAAAGTCCTGGCCGTTTGCTGTCGGAATGAGAACACCGACACGAAGCGCAGGCTTCAGGCGCTTGAGGCGGCGGATCATCTGGCGGGCACGGGACTTCGAATTGCCGTTAAGATACGTGACGATCGCCGTGTCGACCCCGTCGACGGGAAGTGCCAGGGATCCACGAGCAGCATGCTCGGCATAAAACGATCGCGTCGCTGCGGCGCCCTGGACTTCTAATATCTGCGAGAGCATGGCAGCGGCAGCGTCGTCCAGACCACCGCGTCCGCCGATGCACAGAAGGGAGTGGCCCTCGCCGTCAGGAAGCTCCAATTCGGCGTCTGCCGGTGACGGTTCCTCCGGCGCAGTTTCATCCTCATTCTCCTCGTCATCCGCTATATCCGACAGGTTCCCAACCAAGGACAGCGAGCTCGACGCGACCATCTCAATCTGCCTCTCCGACATCACGCCGCGCTGACGATCGAGTTCGGCCAGTAGAAGCGCCGGCATACCTACCTTGTCGTAGTACTCGACGAGATATTCCTCTTTGAGGAACTCTTCGGCATTGTCAGAAGCTTCGTTAGGATCCCCGGCCAGGAGTCGTTGATAAAGCTTTTCGTGAGGCTCCAGCACCGGCTCGTTGCCGAGCAGGACGTCAAGGAATTCGAACTGCGGAACATGTCTTCCCAGCACGACGAGGCAGACCGTCAAAGGGGTCGATAGCATAAGGCCAAGCGGACCCCAGAGCCAGGACCAAAAGATCGCCGAGATGATAATTGCCAATGGCGACAATCCCGTATGCGTCCCATAGAGCCATGGCTCCAGCACGTTGTTGCTGACCAACTCGGTAACCAGATAGAGGGTGCCAACCCAGACCACCAGTGACCATCCCGGTGCGATCGCGAGCGCGAGAAACAGCGGCAACATCATCCCGATGATTGCGCCAATGTAGGGCACAAACCGCAAAACCAGGCTCAGCAGTCCCCATAGGATTGCGTTCGGGATGCCGAGGGCCCAGAGACCGATGGTAATAGGCACGGCGTACAGCGTGTTCACCACCAATTGCATCAGCAGATATTTTCCGACCCGCGCGCCGGCATCCTGCAGCGCTGCTGTGGTTCGGTGGAGGTCGCCCAGGCCGACCAACCGGATGAACCGGTCGCGCAGCTCTTCCCGCTCGAGAAGCATGAAGATTACAAGTACCATAACCAGACCAGCGGTTGCGAACGGACTAATAAGGGGCAGCAGAAAGTTGCCCAGCGTCTGGATTGGATCGGAGCGCGTCACGATCTCGACAGGCATCGGCGTTCGGATGGTCGGCGCCTCAACTTTCGGATCCGGGCTTTCGACGGCACGGGTCTGTATTTCGGCGCCCACGCGTTCGACGGCTTTGCTAAGGTGCTCGAACACGCCGTTTCCCGCACCTGCCTGCGCCAGTGAATGCACCTTATCGACAATGTTTCGCTGATATGTCGGAATGTTCTCGGCAAGATTGGTAACCTGCGTTGCCACGACGACGCTGAATACGGTAATCGCGCAGAATGCCGACGCAACGGCCAGCAGAACGGCGGGGATCTTCGGCACAGAACGCTTGCGAAGGAAGGATACGATCGGCGCGAGTGTAAACGTCAGGAGCAGAGACAGCGCGAGCGGTACGAATATCTCTTGGCCCAGCCGAAGAATAACGGCCACGCCGATCAGGATCAGTATCGTGCGTCCGGAGAGCCGGTTGCGAAGCTCGCCATCCGGAAGTCCATGGGGTGCCGCGGACGTCGCCGCCTTTAAAAATTCTGTTCCGCTCATCAGCCACCTCCAAGCATTGCGAAGAACACCCAAGTGCCCGAAATGGACCCAAGCCCAAAGCGGGCACGGGAACAATCAGTTATACCGCAGGCTGGCCTTGAAGTCTCTGCGTTCACCCTCTTGCCTCGCCACCAGCTGCTCCGCGGTCAGCCAGGGCAACGACGATCCGGTCAGCCTTCTTCAGGCGGCCGTTCATCTGCGAGCCGGTCTCGACGACTTCGCCCATCATTTCGTGCCTGATATTATTTCCCGACTTCATCTTTGGGATGAAAATATGGAAGAGATGGGGGTCCCGAGCCGCAAATCGCGCAGCTCGTCACTTTGATGAGCGCATCACGGGGATGCTCGATTTCGGGGTCCGATACCGTGTCGCATCGGATGTCTTCCTTGCCATGCCAGACGCGCGTCGAATGTCTGCTCGATGAAATTGCCGGCCGTCCCGAACACGGCCGGGTCTACATGCCATGCCGGCTCATAGAGCGAGGATCACTCGCCGATCTGTCGGTTCCGGCACCCGTCCGAGTAGCGGCAGGGAGGTAATGCCATGACCGTAAGCACAATATGCCGATGTCACTTTCGACGTCTAAAAGTGGGAGCGTTCCCGCGATTTGTCGAGCCCGTCTCGGCAAGAGCATCCGCCAAGGGTGGCCCTATTATGTGATGATGGCGCTGGGCCTCAGATTACCAGTAATCGGCGAAACGTCACGAGCTGGTGCAACAGATGCAGTCCATCATTCACCGGATGATGGAAGCGATCTCAATGATGGCTAAAATCAGTGGAGGGATAACGCAATTCGAACTCGCTCAAAAGTCTTATGGCTTGGGCGGCAGCCGTTTCGGCCGCTTCCGAGGTTTCCTGAGCAATGACGGCCGCGTTTCGCGTTAATTCTGCGGCCAACACTTCCATTTCGTTCCAACTCGGATAGTGTCGAAGCTTAGCTACTCCCGCAGAGTATTGCAGCATCGACGCGAGCGAACGCAGGACCGACTCCCGCCGTTCAGCACTCATACTCCCCAAGGTCGATCGGGTGGACATTGTACGCTCCTATAAGGGGCTGTCCGAAAGATGACCGAGAAGTGGCGACAACCATTCTCCGGGTGAGCTTGTCATTTAAGTAGGGCGTTCGCTGCTTGTTGCAAGCCTTGGCTTCAATACCTCACCGGAACACAAAGCCCGTTCATCGATTGGCTAGCAACTTTTGTGGAATATTTTCCCGGAATATTCTGATTTAATGGCCGCCATCGGTATTTATTGGGAGTAGGCTGGAGAACAAATCTCTTCGCACGGCGCATAATAACGCGCATTTCACACGCGACCGAGGAACCCCTGACAGCTATACTCCCCCCGATGCCCCACGAAACGGGTGATCCATCTCTAGATCAGATAAGGGGGCAGGTTGAACGAATCCTGACCAGTACAGAGTTAAGACTGCAGCTGCGGGCGAGAAGATTTCTGCAATTCGTCGTCGAGGAAACCCTTGATGGCAGGCAGGGTACCTGAAGGCAGTGACGATCGCTCAACTTGTGTTCGGTCGGGATGCATCCTTCGATGCACAGGCCGACTTCTGTTTCCGAATCGAAGCAAGTCGGATCCGCCGCGAGTTGGAGCGATACTACCTGCTTCAGGGCTCGGAAGATGACATTGTCCTTACCGTTCCCAAAGGGACATACATTCCAAGCTTTCGGGTGCGAAATATGCTTAGGCAGGAAGCTTCTGTGTCGAGAAAGCCTCAGCCCATGCCTGTGCATTCGGTCTCGAAACGCAAGTCGATTTGGAGCCATGGCGTTGGTTCGCTGCATCACTGACTATCTTGGCTGTTGTCATGGCCCAGACGTTGATTTGGCTGGTCGGGCGGGGCTCGGCGACCACAACGACAATTTTTCGATCCTAGTCAAAACGTTTGGGCCAATACGCCAAGGCGGGGTAGTGTTGCTCCTATCCCGAAGTCTTTCCTTTGAGGTTGTGCAAGCTGATGCCATTCAAGAAGCTTGTCGTAAAGGCAGATGGGACGCGCTCCAGAAGGGAGGACGTAGGAACATCCAGCCACGCGCCGAAATATCACCGTCGAATTTTCGGACAGACCTTCGATTGCTGAATTTTATATCCTCTCCTTTTCTCAAACTCGCCCCGCCTGGCAAGCAAGCAGACCTTGCGGGTATTCATTCTCGCTCAAATGAGGACGGCCTTCGAGGATCAGCCGAATTGATTCGCTAATACATGTGCTCTGTGAGCCTACTGTCTAGCTTGGCCGTTTGGTACCTGTTCCGGCATCTAAGCTTCTCGGAGCCCCCCACACCCCTGGGAGGGCTCCTTTTGATGAGGTGTGGTGGCAAGATCAATGGGTCGCTCACTTTCGACCAGGCCCAGCTGAAGATCTTGCCTGCAACGTCGGATTGGATTTTCAGTAATGGCTCCACGCCCAAGTCAGCTTCGTAGCTTTCAGCCCAAACAACAGTACCATCCGCAAGCCTCACCAACCGAGCCGACGACCTTACTTTCTTCACTCGGTTAGGACGCTGCCCTGGAGTAGATAATGAACCGCCCCGGATCTACCGGAGACCGTTTGGTTTAAGTTATGCGGCCATGGCTGGTGCGTCCAGCATGGCGTAATATCGTTCTTCGGCCTCGGCAGGTGGAATGTTTCCGATGGGCTCAAGAAGACGCCTGTTGTTGAACCAATCTACCCATTCCAGCGTGGCGAACTCCACGGCTTCGAAGTTTCGCCACGGTCCTCGCCGATGGATGACCTCGGCCTTGTAAAGACCATTGATCGTTTCGGCGAGAGCGTTGTCATAACTGTCGCCGACACTCCCGACAGACGGCTCGATGCCAGCTTCCGCCAGCCGTTCGGAATAGCGAATGGACACATATTGCGATCCGCGGTCGGAATGATGAACCAGCCCGCCACGATGGACGGGCCGCCGATCATGCAGTGCCTGGTCGAGGGCATCGAGAACGAAGCCCGCATGGGCAGTCCGGCTTGCTCGCCAACCGACGATGCGGCGAGCGAAGGCATCGATCACGAACGCGACGTAAACGAAGCCCTGCCAAGTGGCCACATACGTGAAATCAGAAAGCCAGAGCATGTTCGGCGCAGGCGCGAAGAAGTGTCGGTTCACCCGGTCGAGCGGGCATGGGCCGGTCTTGTCACTGATCGTCGTGTCGATCGGCTTGCCACGAATTATGCCCTGCAGCCCTATTGCCCTCATAAGCCGAGCAACAGTGGTGGTGATAGTAGCCCTGGTCTTCTAGTTCTGGACGTGGGGGTGCCAGGGGCTATCCTTGCGGTGGCGATGCTGGCCACTCCCAAAATCGTCTGCGATGGAATATGGCCTGCTCCCATCGGACACTTTCTCAGCGGTGACGAATAAAGGCGCAACAGACCTGGACCGAACAGAAGAAAAAGGGGATCCCGATGCAATGCGCTCGCTGATCCCGCTGAGGTTAATCCGCAGCGACATTTCCCTGTGAAACGTTGCGGGGGCTGAGAGAAGAACCGCTCCATCTCTCATGCGGCGTTTGTTCTGTGGGGTCGTTCTGAACTGCCCGGCCGGGCATCGTCGGCGCCCTCAACAAGCTTGTTTCCAACACGAGAAACGCTTGCGTATGGGCTACAAAGGACGGGAAATCCTATCACCTCGATTTGCATCACCTCAACATCTCTAATTACTTTCGAAATTATATCAAAAGTTGGAACAAGCTTTCACGGATCGTGTTAGTGCGTATGGATAAAGACCGATTCGACAAGATCGCCGAACCCATAGCACTCGTCGTGGATGACGAGCCATTGATACGTATGGATACTGCCGACTTCATTTCAGAAGCAGGATATTACGTCGTGGAAGCGGATACGGCCGACGAGGCTTTCGCTTTTCTCGAAAAATACAGCTTCCTCCAGCTGCTGTTCACCGACGTGCAGACCGGTGGAGATCTTGATGGTTTCGAATTGGCCAGGACGGTCGCCGAGCGGTGGCCAGACATAAAGGTGATCGTCGCATCGGGAGCAAGGATGCCCCAAGAGGGTGATCTCCCAAGCAATGCGAGTTTTGTTCAAAAGCCGTTTTCTGCCGCGACCCTTCTCGAAGCACTGCAAGAGCACTTTCCACATGAAGTAAGCAAGACCCGAGATAAGAGCTGATACTTGGTGCAGGGCGCGTTAGCCGTTTGAGAGACCTCCACTGGCTGATTGTAAAGGCATCGTGAATATGAACCGGGTCTCTGAGTCGTCCGACGTAACAGAAAGCTTCCCGCCATGTACCCTGGCGATCTCGCTTGCTATGTACAATCCAAGCCCGAGACCCTGTTGGCTGCCTCTGACATCACCGCGGAAGAACGGCCTAAACAGCGTTGTCTTCACCTGATCTGAAATTGGTTCGCCAGCGTTGGCGACCCAGAGCTCTAGGCGACCTCCAGTTGTCGTCGCACCAATTTGAATTGGCTTTGCGCTGTCGCCATGGGTAACCGCATTCCCGATCAGGTTCGAAAGAAGTTGGGACATACGGGGATGATCGCAACGGACGTCGCGATCTAGTTCGAAATTGCTCCGAATATCCAGATGCGGATGGACCGATCGGATCTCCTCGACAACATTTTCCAGAACGGGACGTAGCGGCGCCTCCGAAACGACGTCTAACTTAAGTCCGTCGCCGAGGCGCGCTCTGGCGAAATCAAGCACATTGTCAACGAGATCGCGCATACGGATGGCACTCGACTGCATAAGACCAAGAACGTTGCGGTCCTCCACGCTCATCTCTTCCGTGCGACCTAAGCGCCTGATTCCCGCCATCATCGAAGCAATTGGATTTCGCAGATCGTGTCCAAGCACGGCGACGAACTGCTCTCGAACCACCGAGAGCTCGCGCTCCTCGGCGAGCTCGACCTGAGCCTGGACAAGATCGGCATTGTTATCCAGATTATTCGCAATCAGCTTGGCGAAGAGCCGGAACATGCCGATCGTCTCGGGATTGTCGACCTTATGAGGTGCCGGATCGATGGCGCAGAGCGTTCCGAAAAAACTTCCGTCACGACGGATGATCGGAACGGAAATGTAGCTTTTCAGGCCGTAGATCGCAGGCGTGTGATGGTTGCGGTATTGCGGGCTTTCATCGACATCGTCGATGACTACGAGATCATGACTTTGGCGGATCTCGTGACAAATCGTCGATTCGACCTTGAGTTCGCCGCCAGCCTTCAGCCCGAAATCGACATCGTCGAGTACCGCGCAGGCAACCCAGCGGCTGTCGGTGACGCGAGCGACAGCCGCAAAGCCCATGTGGGTTGTCTTGCAGATGACTTCGAGGATCGTGGGTACCTCGACCATCTGGCCGATGGCCTGCAGGTCTACCTGGAGATCATCCATGGCATCGCTCCTTCTATAATCTTTCCTCTTAAAGCTTCGGCGGCAGGAAGTCATTGCAATAAGACATAGGCTACATGGAGGATGAGGTGACGATCAAGAAGGACAAAGTGACGTCCGTCGATCCTCCGAATTTGGCGTGAGTGCAACGCCATCTTTTTGGCTCGATCACATCCATCGCGGTGGCCTTGCCGGGCAGCAGCTCCGCCGGCAAGCTCTTGTGATGGGCCGACCGGTGCTGCACCGGCACAGCCGCATGCCGGTATCCGCTAAATGGTGGTAAAGAAGCTTTTGATGGTCCCAAAGCCGCCGCCTGATGCTGACGGTGAGAAGATGTTCCGATCCGCCAGCGCCGGGAACTGTTATTTCATCAGGCTGCACTGCGAAGAGCATTTTCGATTGTCGTTCGGACAAAGTCGCTTGTACCAACGTCATGCGGGGCTATCCGCGCCGCCGCCGAAGGTTTCTGCTTTTCCGCCGCTCAAATGATGGGGTCAAACCCCAATCACGAGCAATCGTCCGCGTCGATGAAATGCCGATGTCGAGCATGTAAGCCCTGCTCTCGCCGTAGCCGCTCGAAACGTCGAGAGGCGTGCCATGACCCATGCCGGAAATCCTGTACAACTCGATCGCGTCACGCCCCGAACTGTCCTTCCAAATGAGATGTTCATGCCCGGCAGCGACATCACAAACGGGTTCTGTGACGCCATGCACGCCTTTCCACTGATCAACAATCGCACGTCCGTTCGCGTCGTCGACCGTACGGTCCGATGTGCCATGCCAGACGGACACAGTTGGCCATGGCCCCTTGTGCGTTGAGGTGGGCAGGAGGATGACTTAAAGAGCCGAAGCCGAAGGAAGGGCATGTCCGCGCATTCGATCGAAGGCTTGCGGGACTGTCGACGCCGTGCCGTATGGAAGCCCCGCGATGATAGCCCCCCTGCAAACATTTCCGGATAAGCGGCAAGCAGCGCGTTCGCCATCGCGCCACCGGCCGACAGTCCCGTGATGTAGACCCGCTTGGGATCGACGCCATGATCGGAAACCATGCTTTCGATCATCTCCCGGATCGAGCGCACTTCACCCTCGTCGCGCGTCATATCGGCTGCGACAAACCAGTTGAAGCAGAGGTTTGCGTTGTTCTCCCGTGATTGCTCCGGGAAGAGAACCGCAAATCCAAAGTCATCGGCCAGCTTCGACCAGCCCGAACCCTGATCATACCCTGATGCAGTTTGTGTGCATCCATGCAAGATGACGACCAGCGCAGGAGCAGGTTGTCCATCGTCTGGCACCTGGTATCAAGCCGAAAGATTGCCCGGATTTTTCCCGTGAGATTTCAGTTTCTTCAAGGCACTACTTGGAGAATTAGGCTGTGGTATCGCGCGGTAGCGCGCCAGGCGTTCGATCGTATCGGAAATGCTGCGCATAAAGCGATGCTCCGGTTGGCGCGGAATGCCTGATGACGCCCCGTCAGCGTAATGTAATGCTGCTTGCACAATTACAAGCGAGCCCGATCGGGTCCGAGGGAGCGTTCGTTGCGGGGGGCGCAAGGTCTACCGGTTTCAGCTGCCATCCACACGAACCCAAACGCTCAGGCTACCGCCATTTGTCGGGAAGGTTGCCTGACCTGCGTCGTCGATGGTGATTGTTTCCCCGTGATGGCCAAGAAAATCCATGAAAGTGACGCCGCGGTGCTCGATACCGACGCCCACCACTTTCTCGGCTGCTCCGCCGTTTGACATGACGACGACGCAGCCGGGCGCTTGCGCGCTGCCATGCCGTACGAAACCGACGCATGAGGCATCATCGAACAGATCGGTCTGAGGCCCGTTGGCAAAGCGTGCACGCGCCTCGATCAGTTGCGAGAGGCAGTCGATGACCGGCATGTCGATCTCGGTCTTGCTGTCGTCGTCCTGTTCAACTGTGTATTGGGCGCCGTAGAGGTCCGGATAGAAAATGCATGGCACGCCTTGTTCACGCAAAAGGATCAGCGCGTAGGCGAGGGGTTTGAACCAGGGTTCCACCGCCGCCTCGAGTGCCTGCCCAAGCTGCGTGTCGTGGTTGTCGACGATGGTGACCGCATGTCCGGGCATTGCAGCAACGAGCGATCCGTCAAAAATCGTGCGCATATCGAAGGCCTCACCAGCAAGCGATGCCTCATGAAAGCGATGATGAAGTGCCACGTCGAAGAGCATCAACTGCTTGTCCACGAGATCGAGATAGTTCTTCAGGACATCCATATCTGGATGCCAGTATTCGGCGACCACGAACAGGTCCGGGTTGATCTGATCGCGCATGTGGCCGACCCAATCCTTGAAAAACCAGGCGGGGATGTGCTTGACCGCGTCGAGTCGAAAGCCGTCGACAGGCACCTGGTCAGGAAGCCATCGGCCCCAGTATTTGAGTTCCTCGCTGACTGCTGCGTTTCGGAACTCGACATTCGCACCCATCAGAAAATCGAAGTTGCCAAGTTCATCATCGACCTGGTCGTTCCACTCGCCGTCGCCATACTCGTTAACGAGGCGGAAAATGCCCTTTTCGTTGGGTTGCTCGATTACATCGACGCCACTGAAACACGTCATGTCCCAGATAAAGTTCGAATACTTGTCCTGGCGCCCAGGGAAGGTAAAGCGAGTGTAGGCAAGCGCATCGAACTGTTCGTCCTCGATCTGAAGCCGGTCCTCTTCGTTCACGCGACGAACTTGGACACGCTCTTTCTCGTCGGCGCCCATCTTATGATTGAGGACGACATCATGGATGACACGCATACCGTTGTTCTTGAGGCTATGGCAGGCCCTTTGCAGCGCGGCGCGATCCCCGTACTTCGTGGCGACCGTCCCTTTCTGGTCGAACTCACCGATATCGAACAGGTCATAGGTGTCATACCCGACCGAATAGCCGCCCGAGGCGCCTTTGTATGCCGGCGGCAGCCAAACGTCGGTGATGCCCATGGCGGCAAGGCTTTCGGCCTTGTCTTCCACTTCTTTCCAGAGACAGCCGCCATCGGGATAGTACCAGTGGAAGAATTGAAGGAGGGTTCGCGGTGTCATGGATTTGGCTTTCGGGAAGGATGTTCAGATGCAAATCATCGATTGGATCGGCGAGGTGGCAGGCACGTTCGCGCGGACGCTATCGGGCGCGGCAGCCATGCCGCGCCCATCGTCGCTCATTTCGGTTGCGGCGATTTCAAGGTAGCCTTCAAATCCTTGAGCTCGGCATCCTGTCGAGCCGCCGCCTGTTCGAGACCATCTCGATAGGAAGAATTGGTCTCGGCGATAATCCTGTTTAACTCCGTGATCTGGCCCTGCAGCTCATAAGGCATGCAGGCCAATGTTATCGTATCCCCGGTAGCTGTCGCCGCCCGTCTCATCACGGACGCGCTCTCTTTCCAACTCTCGTTAAAGGCGTTGGCCCGATCGACCGGCGCAACGCCCGAAAGCTGCAGGACCATCGTCGTCAGCGGCCCTACCGCCGCCCCAGATGCGCCTTCGCTTAACTCGACGATGCTGATATCCCGAAACTCGGTCATTGGAACGGTCCTTCCTTCAGCTGTCCGAATTGCCTTGGCCGGTCACCGCGACGACAGGCAGTGACCGGCCGTAACGCGGCTGCGTCAGATTCAGGCAGCCTTCTCGGTGTTCTGATTGACGACCTTCGTTGCAATGGACGTCAGAGCAAGGTCGGTCGCCTGCTCTTCGTCGAGCGTTGTCTGAAGGAGCTTGGCGGCATCCTTCATGCCCAACTCGAGCGCCCAAGTACGCAACGTCCCATAGCGTGACATCTCGTAGTGTTCGACTGCCTGGGCTACCGCAAGAAGGCCGGCATCGAGGGCTGGCGCGCCGGCATACTCATCCATGATCTCCGCGCCTTCCTTGACGATGCCCATCATCGCGTCGCAGGTCTTCTGCTCCGGCTTCTTGCCGATGAGCTTGAAGACATCTTCGAGACGGGTAACGTGCACCTTGGTTTCGGCGAGATGTTTCGTGAAAGCGTCCTTGAGCTGCTTGCTCTTGGCGGCTTCATGCATCTTCGGAAGGGTCGCAACGATCTTATGTTCGGCGAAATAGACGTCCTTCAAGGTATCGTGAAACAGGACGTTGAGGGTTTTGGATTGCTTGGTCATGATTGGCTCCTTGGGTTTGGAATAACTTATGTGGGATCACATTTCCGGCCGCATTCACTGGTGCCCGGAGACAGCCGTGAGTTGTGATCAAACTGCCGGAGGGCGACGGTAGCGGTCACGTTCCCGTTCGATCTGCTCTGGCCCGTATGGATCGAGCGTGTCGTCGAAACGTGTCCAGCCTTGCGCGTTGTAGGAAGCCCGGCGTTCTGCAGGATCGACCCAGTTCGAACGTTTCAGGATTGCTTGGGCTTCAGGCGCAAGAGCATCATCCACCTTGGCCGTGACCAGGGTGCCGCCGCGACGCACGCCTTCCGCGTAGAGGTTGGCGTCGTCCTCGGATACGCCCGAGCCTGTCAAGGCCCCGATCAGTCCGCCGGCTGCGCCGCCGGTTACTGCACCTGCAACGGCCCCAACTGCGGTTGCCGCAAGCCAGCCGGCGGCAACCACTGGACCAACACCAGGAATGGCCATGATGCCGAGCCCGGTCAAAAGACCGCCGGCGCCACCGACAACGGCACCGAGGCCTGCGCCCGATTCTGCGCCGGTCGCGGCACCCGACTCCCTGTCGGAATGGCGCTCGTCCGCGTTGTTGGAAACGATACTGATATCGTTCGAGGGAACGCCGGTTGCTTCAAGCGCGCTGACGGCGGAGCTTGCATCGGTATAGTCGTCGAAAAGTCCAGTAATGGTTTTCATAAAAGTATCCTTCGGATTCGTGAGTTGAGTTATTTCGCGACAACGTTGCCTTGATAATCGAGGGCGACCATGACGGCCTTGCCGTCCTTCATGCCGGCCGCCATCCAGATGCCGCTGTCGTCTTTCTTGAGGTCCTTGACCTCCGAATAACCGGCCTTCTCGATCCTGTCCTTGGCTTGAGCCTCGGTGAAGCTGTTCGCGCCCGCGACGGGTGCGGTCGGGTTCTTCGTGCCTGGCGTCGCGACCGCCGGATTTCCGGCATCAGTCGACGGGGCGGGAGTCGTTTGCGCAACAGCCGCCAGTGCCGAGGCTCCGACGAGCGCCGCGGCCAGGATCATATTTTTCATTGAGGATCTTCGCTTTCTCTGACCGGGTTCACACGGCCGTGAACAGACAACCGGTTCAGCCGGTTTAAGTTCCGTGTTTGAACTGGGTATCTGTCATAAACGAGAAACAAATAAAGCTCTTGATAATGCTGTCGAAAGAATAGCTTGTAAATATTACTGAGGAGAACGACATGATCGAATTCAAATCGGTCAACGGCAGCGACGAGCGATTAAGGGAATCGCTAAGCAGTTCATAACGCTAGACGCTGAAATGGCATCACCCAACATTAAGGAAACGAAGCACGCCGAACTCAATACGCTTTACCGTAAGTTGAGTGCCAAACGTGAGGCTTTGGCCTTGTCATAGTCACGCGAAGCGCGGGTATCCAGCTGAAAGTCTTGGCGATGAAAATCCGACGCCAGGGTTGATAAGATCATCTCGTTCTCGCGACTGGGATACCAAGCACTTCGACCTGCTTGCGGAACATGTCGAGGGGATTGAACGCTCCCTCCGATCCGCCACGATAGGCGATGCGTTGCTCTGGCCTCGCCTGGCAGCCGCTTTCAGCGACTGCGCGAAGATCTTTGGTCCGCCCACATCAATGATGTGATCGAGCCGTGTCCGTCCGTCATTTCAAGCACCGACGTCGACCATTCCGGCATGCGCCTATGATTGATCCTGGCAGCCGCGCCGAGCACTTTTGCGCGCTTTAGCCTTTCGTCGCTGCTAGATGTGACAATGACACGCGCGCCGCTGAAAGGTCGCCTTCACCTAATTCCGCGACAACCCCGCGGCGGTAAGAACGCCGCGGTGGCTTGAGAGAAGAAAGCCCCATCTCCGGTGGGGCTTTGTATCGCTTGGGGTGATGCGTTCACGTCTTAAAGCGTGTCGATAAGGCCGCCGTCCACCCGCATTGAAGCGCCGGTGGTCGCCGATGCTAATGGTGAGGCCAGATAAGTCACGATGTTCGCGATCTCCTCGACGCTCGCGGCGCGTTGAATGAGAGAGCTGCTCCGGTGTTGCTTGACGAAGTCGGCGGCGACCTCCTCGATCGACTTGCCCGTCTTTTCGCGCTCATCGGCAAGCATTGCCTCGACGCCTTCCGAGAGAGTGGGGCCAGGAAGAACGGAGTTCACGGTCACTCCGGTGCCCGCCATTCGCTTGGCGAGCCCGCGGGCGACGGCGATGTCGGCCGTCTTGCTGACGCCGTAGTGGATCATCTCGACTGGAATGTTGAAACCTGATTCTGACGCGATGAAGATGACCCGGCCCCAGTTCGCCTTCTGCATTCCCGGCAGATAAGCTCGCGACAGTCGAACTGCGGACATGACGTTCACCTGCCAGTGCCGGTCCCAGACCTCGTCCGCGGTGTCGAAGAAATCACTTGGTTGGAAAATACCAGCATTGTTGATGAGGATGTCCACATGAGGCAACTTCGCTACAAGCGTTGCGCAGCCTTCGGCGGAGGCGAGATCTGCCGCCGCTGCCGTGACGCCCCCCTTGGCGCCTTCGCTCTTCAGCCGCTCGGCGGCCCTCACGGTCTTTTCCTCGGATCTGCCGTTGACGACGACGTCAGCGCCCGCTCTAGCGAGCTGTCGGGCGATCGCATAGCCAATGCCTTCCGTAGATCCTGTCACCAGGGCGGTCTTTCCTTTGAGATCGATCTGCATAGTTCTGCTCCTGTAAAGTTGGACGCCATTAATGGTTGCACGCACGGCGGGCGATGACGAGGTCGCTGCCGACAATAGAGGACGCGTCGTCAGCTGCGAAGAAGATGGTCGCCCTTCGCCGTCCCCTTGGTTAGAAGGGCGGCTTTGTTTGCAAGTCTGAACATGATGGACTTCTTTGCCTTATTGAGACGGCCTCGATGCGGGGGTCGATGACGTTGATTTACTGCCGGAGATCTGTTCGAATTAGTAGGCCGAAGGCAATTCTGCTGTTCGGCGTCGCCGAACAACCCCAATCGCCCTTTGTCCTTTGCACGCCGGCCTTCCACTGTCGCCGTAATGAAAGAAGGATGGGAAATGGTCTGGCAGCTTACTGATCGATTGCGCGATCGACCAGACTTCTCGTTTGCCGTTTCACGTATGTAGATGAGCCTGAGGTCGAGACTTGGCCAGGTCTCCGGGGACGACCAAACAACCCAGATCTTAGCTTGATCGGCAACGTCATCGTAACGTTACGACTTTCGATCAATTTTTGCTTTGCGTCGAATTTGTCAGCGTCGGAAAACAATTGACAACATGCGCCCGATGCTTCATCCGTAACGTTACGAACGGCCGATGGAGGGAATAACCGCCGCAGCCCGGTCTTGTGAGGTGCAACATTCGCCTTGTGCCGCCTGCCGAAAGTGCCAGGGACGGCGAGGCCGCATGCGTCCGAGTGTGGAGACTCGGCGACGAGTTAGGATCCGATGGATCATGGCGGTCTTACCGCAAAGCATCTTTGTCGACGCGGCTAGAGGAGGAGCATGTGCACAGATCGTTTCGGCATTTCATGGCGCCACGGCACTACTGACTTCGTCGGTGGTCGGTCCTGACGCCGATGGAAAAAAGGTGGACGGACTCGGGCGATCGCGGCTGGAAGCAGGTCGGGAAGGATAAGATGTCGATCCGCATCGATGCCGATGAAGCTGTCCCGCTCAACCGCGAGCAGCCGGTCTTGTTGAAACCTGGCCCGTCATCGCTCCTCGGCGGGAATGGTGGGGATCTGATCAACGATGGCACAATTTTCGATGACTGCTCCACCACTACTGAAACCGTGAGTGGCGTCGCGGATTTTAAACTGACATCTGAAAGTTAATCAACATCCAGGGCCCCCCCACCTTGGCAGCCTTCAAACGGAGTAACGACCATTTTTTGCGTAGAAATCGTAGGACCGCGCCAAGCGCAGATCACTCAACGGCCAGACCCACAGGCGTCGGGCGATATCGTCAAGGTCGAGGTCCTGGTCGCTCCAATGTGTACGGAGTGGCAGGGGTGGCGCGCGGGAACGCACTCATGCGAACTCGGCCATGAGGCCGTAGGCGTTGTGGTTGATGCTGCGCAGTCGAGGCGCCTGAAGACGGGCGACAGGGTTATCGTCATGCCTCACGCCGGCTGCGGCGTCTGCCCCGCCTGCGCAGCGGGAGAGCACATCCACTGCACCTCGCAGCGAGACTTGTTGGGTGAAACGGGATCGTCTTCCGGGATCGGCTGCTATGCGCAATATCTTCTGAAGCCGGACTATATCTTGCAGCCGGTTCCCGATGATATCGAGACACACCACGCTGCCATGGCGATCTGTGCGCTTGGCCCGAGTTTCACGGCGATGAAGCGAATGCAGCTAACCGACAAGGACACGATCCTGATTTCGGGCTGTGGGGCGGTCGGGCTTGGCGCGGTCGTCAATGCTCGCACGATCGGGGCACGTGTCATCGCCCTCGAATTCAATCCCTACCGCGTTGCATTGGCAAAGGAACTTGGCGCAGAGCAGGTGATAGACCCTCGTGCGCCGGATCTTATCGAGCAGGTGCGCGCAGCGACCGGGGGCTATGGCGTCGACGCAGCGCTCGATACCAGCAACAATGAGGCGGCCCCACCGGTGGTTCTCGAACTAGTGCGAGCCAGGGGCCGGCTGTCCTTTGTCACCTGGAGCGGCTCGCTACCGGTCAACCGCATCACAGGCAAGGGCATTGAAATCTACGGCGCATGGCATTGGAACCATGATGTCTTCGCCGACGAGGTCCTGCAGCGCGTCCGCGATGCAAGACCGCTTCTAGACAAGCTGACGACACATCGTTTTGCGATGTCGCAGGTCGCAGAAGCCTTCGCTCTCCAGGAAACGGGCAATTGCGGCAAAGTGTTGCTCTATCCCCCCGAAGCCCAGCACTAGGGACGAGTGCTTAGCTTGGGCAAATGCGTTGCTCAATCCGAAAGAACGGGAGACCTTCTATGACCTTTAGACTTGGCGGACACGGAATTGACTACGATGGCGATCCGGAGGCTTACGCACAGGCGCATATCGAATTCGGATACAACGCCGCCTATATGCCAAACATCAGCATCGAGAGCCGCGAGGAGATAAAGGCTCTGGTAAAGAGCTTTGCTGCGGCCGATCTGGTAATGGCCGAAGGCGGGGCCTGGAAAAACCTCATTGCCCACGATCAAAGCACACGGAAGGCCAACCTCGACTATGCCGTCCATCAGCTAGCGCTGGCAGACGAATTGGGAGCAGGCGCCATTGTTGCGTTCCACGGAACTGTTGGTCATCCGGGTGATCCCTGGCAGCTTAGCGACAATTATGATTATGGCCCGCATCCCGACAATCAAAGCGAGGCCGGCTTTCAGCGTGCAGTCGAGACAGCCCGATACGTCATCGATATGGTGAGGCCGAAGCGCGCGAAATTTTCGCTGGAAATGGTGCCTTGGCTGGTGACCGACACGCCAGAGAACTATCTCAAATTGCTGAAGGCGATTGATCGCCCGCAATTCGGTGCACATATCGACGCGGCTAACATGGTCATTTCGCCTCGACTTTATTTCAACACTGGAACAATGATCAGAGATTGCTTTGCGCTACTGGGGCCATGGATCGTTTCTTGCCATGCCAAGGATCTTGTTATGCAGGGGGGCCCGGGCACGATCTCGTTCCATCTCGATGAAGTGGTGCCCGGCGAAGGAAACCTTGATTACAGTGCCTATGTGATCGAGATCGCCAAACTCAAGCGGGACGTTCCACTCATGCTGGAGCACTTCGACGTTCCCGGCTATCGTCGCGGTCTCGCTCACATCAAGTCGATTGCGCAAACTGCCGGCGTTATTTGAAACGGATTAACCTGCCATGCTGGTTTCGACGGCGCGAAGCAAAAAAACAGCGTACGTGGGATAGCCGCCGCCAGAAGCGAAGTCACCATGTCCATTAAACTTTTTTCGGGTCAGGCTCTTTGATCTTCATCGGTGAAATTGTGAGGCTGGGGCCGACTTGTTCGAACAAGGCACAAAAAGGTGGTCGTACATGTCTGCTGGGAAGAGGCGCTCCTACACCTGGAACGACGAGGGCTATTCGCTCTACGGCGAGGTGGCGGCCAGATCCTCGCTGAAGGACTTCGGTGACAGCTATGCGGTGAACGGCAAGCACTGCCGGTATGCGCGTAAAGGGGTAGCGGTTTTACTCGTCTGGCAATGACCAAGCTTCCAGCGGCTGCTTTAACTCGGTGTAGCCGAGGGAGGGTGGTTCGATCCCCGTCAAGAGCGACTGTTAGTTGTTGCTCACGATTTCGCCAATCGGCGCCTTTCCAAGTCTAAGGATTGTGATACAAAAACTCGGATAATATATCCTATGCTCCGAGCTTTTGTATCAATGCCGGCTTCCGTCTGTTGCGCCCGGCTGATCGTTGGCGAGCCAGTCATAGAATGACGTCCGGCCTTCACGTTGCGCGGGCTTATCGTGATTGGGGCCGGCTTTCACTGTCATGGTCTTCGGCGGTTCGATACGGATATCGATATTCTCCGAGAAGCGGTTGATGATGTGGTATCCTTTCGAGAGCGAAGTACCGCCCTTCAACTCGAACGTCATCTTCAGGTGCAGGCAGTGCATGATCCGGTAGTCTTTCTCGACCAGCACCAGCGGCACCTTCATCCCGTCAGCGACGATGCGCAGGAGCGCCCCGAAATTCCTGTCGTTATGCAGGAAATCAGCCGGCATTCGTGTCCGCTACGAGACCGTTGAAGAATTTGCGCGTGCGCACCATGCCAAAGCCCTTGGCGACACGGTCAGGGCGGTGCGACTGCCTTGCAGCGCACGTTCCTTCACGCGGGCCAGCACCTGATCGCGGTGTTCAGCCAGCCCCCTGACCGGCTTCGCATCATGCTTCGCGTCGTGGCGAGCATCTGCGGACAGGGATTGCGAGTCGTCGACGCTCTCCTTGACCTTGCTTTCCTTGTCGCGCCGCGGTAGCGGCAGCCTGCTGCCGCCCTGTGCGGACACAATTGGATTTATGTCGGCGCGGTCGGAACGGGCTTCAAGGAAAAGGACGCCGCTTACCTGAAAAACACGCTCGACACGCTGAAGACCAAGACACCTGTCGTTCCTCTTAAAGGCAAGAACTGCGTCTTTGCGGAGCCGAAGCTGATCGCCGAGATGGAATTCGCGGCTGGACCGACGACGGTAATCTGCGGCATGAATCTTATAGAGGCCTTCGGGGAATTCAGGATAACGCCGCGGTTATGCGCTGGATTAGGGTTGCGTCGACACACTCCAAGCGGAAAAAATTTTTTCGTCCGGTGCTCTTGAATCGTAAATCCTCAAAAACCAAATCGTTTGCCGCCAGCCGCTAATGATGGGCTGGCCTTGCTGGGAGCGCTGTCTTTCGGCGCTTCCGTACCCATGTTGCTTCAAGGAGGATATGGCTATGGCAACATCTTACGACTACGCACCCTTGTTCCGATCGACCGTCGGCTTCGACCGGGTCTTCAATCTTCTCGAAAACGCCCAGCGTGCCCGCGCGATCAGCGACTGGCCGCCCTATGACATCGTCAAGACTGGCGACGACAGCTACCGGATCTCGATCGCAGTGGCTGGATTTGCCCAGGACGATCTCGACATCACCTTCCAGTCCAACTTGCTGACCGTCACCGGCAAGAAGCAGGAGGCTGCCAATGAAGGCTATCTGCATCGCGGCATTGCCGGCCGGCCGTTCGAGCACCGCTTCGAGCTTGCAGACCATGTCAGGGTGAACGGCGCCGATCTGCAGAACGGTCTCCTTTCGATCGATCTCGTGCGTGAGATCCCCGAGGCCTTGAAGCCGCGGAGGATCGACATCCATACCAACCAGGCTCTTTCACAGAATGTCGCCCCGGCGCAGATCGAAGCGCAGAAGGCTGCTTGATTGAAACCTTGGAAAACGGGCGCCGTCGGGGCGGCGCCCATCGACATCGCGGGTTGGAAAGGAGAGCGTCATGAAACCCGATATGTTCAAACAACCTGTTACAATCCTCGTCGGCCTTGGCTTTCCCGCCGAGGTCAAAACCGTCATGGATGCCTACCGGCATCTTGCAGAATGGCCAGTGTCTTTGCGCGACACGGCGCATTCAGTCGCATTCAAGGCGTGCAGTGCCGCGCTGCGCGGTGATATCGAAGCGGAGACCGCACGCGGCCTGTTTGCTGCCTTTGCCGAGAAACACGATCTGCTAGCGCCCGAAACGGACATGGTCGCCGTCTCCCGTCGCAGGCACGACAAAGATCCGCACGTTCGATAAGGAGCTCGACATGCACGACATCTTGAAGGAGGCGGTTACCAACGCCATAGCGATGGGACCAATGGTCCTGCTTCAGGGCATGCAGATTGAGCGGCCGCTTGACGTTGTGAAAGCGACTGCGCTCTCCGCAGACGACAAGCGGACTATCCTGGCGTCGTGGGCTTCCGACTTCTATGCGATCGATTCAAAGCCGGCGTTCCGTCATATTCCGGGAACACCGGAGCCGGTTTCCATCGATGAGGTTCAGGCTGCCCTCAAAGAGCTCGATCGGCGTTACGGCTATTGATTTACCGGCCCAAACGGGCCGGTTCATTCACGGGTGGGCCATCCATCATCTTGATCATCGTCGATTTCGCAGGCCCCGTTCGGCCCGAGATAGCCAACGGCCTCGCCCGCCGCGACGTGGAAGCTGATGTCGGAAATGTCCAGAACCTCCGTGTACTCGTTGGTCACCAAGGTCTTCAGTGCGCCCATCAGGCCCGGAAGCCGCTTGTGCTGTCGGAACCGCTTGCTGACGGCTCGTGCCTCAATCAAAGCTGTCATGTGTGCTCCAGATGGTTCATCGAACACGCGCATCGGCTCGCGAACATATGCTCGCGGGAGATGTGGTTGTTCAAGCGAAGTCTGTCGGGACCGGTGAGGGGAAGATGACTTATTCCCCTCAAGGAGGTGAAAAGGTGCTTTGAACGTGCGCCGCTTTTTGATCACCCACGCCGTAAGGCGCACTCAGTCGCTGATGACGGCAACGCCACGATCCTTGAGGCCGATCTCGACCTCCGTTTCTGGTTTGAACGTCTTCCCCACTGCGGGATCGACGACAAAGAGCGTTCCAGTTTTGGTTTTCACCTCGTATTCGACATGATCGCCGAGATAAGCGGCGTGGGTGATCGCGCCGCTGAAGCCGCCGCCGTTCTTCGGCGCAAGCGTAATCGCGTTGGGCCGGATAGCAAGCTGTGCCGGGCCGGGGCGAAGGTTGCGACCGGAGAGCTGATGGATGAGGCCCTCGATGGTGATGGTTGCACGATCGCCGTCGACCACGACGATGTCGCAGGGTACGACATTGGCTTCGCCCATGAAGTCGGCGATGAAAGCGGAGGCCGGTTCGTCATAGAGCGCACGCGGTGCTCCTTTTTGGGCGATCTCGCCATCCTTCATGACGATGATCTCATCTGAAACGGCGAGCGCTTCGTCCTGGTCATGGGTGACGTACACGGCGGTAAATCCGAGCCTTTGCTGCAGCTCACGGATCTCGGTACGGACACGGCGTCGGAGCCGCGCATCGAGGTTCGAAAGCGGCTCGTCGAGCAGCAATACCTGCGGTTCGAGCACGAGCGCGCGGGCAACCGCTACGCGCTGCTGCTGGCCGCCGGACAGCTCTGCTGGCAGACGCTGCCCCATGCCACCGAGGCCGACGAGCGTCAGGCCTTCCTCAGCGCGCCCACGCGCCTCCCTGCGTTTGAGCCCGGAGGATTCGAGGCCGTAGGCGACGTTGTCGAGAGCGCTCATATGCGGAAAGAGCGCGTAGGACTGAAACACCATCGAGACGTCACGTTCGTTTGCAGGCAGCATCGTCACGTCCTTGCCGCCGATCAGAATGCGTCCGGCGGTCGGGTGTTCGAGGCCGGCAAGCATGCGCAGCGTCGTCGTCTTGCCGCAGCCGGAGGGGCCGAGAAGCGTGACCAGCGTGCCGGGCTCGATCGTCAGCGACAGGTCGGGAATGGCGGTGAAGGAACCGAAGGTCTTGCGAACGTTCTGGAAGACGACCGAGCCGGCCTTGGCGTTGATCATGCGGTTTTCTCCTGACCGAGGGGGGCAGCTGCGGTAGCGGTCGGCGCTGCGATGGCAATGCGGTTTTCACGCCGCAGCCGCCGCTCTCCTACGAGAAACTGGAAACCCACGATAACAGCGACCATGACAATGATCAGCGTCGAGGAATAGGCAATCGCCACCCCGTATTCGCCGTTCTCGACGAGGCCGACGATATAGGACGTGGCCATGTTGTACTGAGCACTGACGAGAAAGACGACGGCGCTGATCGAGGTGATAGCGCGCACGAAGGAATAGACGAGCGCGGCGGTGATCGCGGGCCGCAATAACGGCAGGATGACCTTGCGGATCGTCCGGAAACTATCAGCGCGCAGTGTCAGTGACGCCTCGTCGAGACTCTTGTCGAGTTGGCTCATCGCCGCGACGCCGCCGCGCACGCCGACCGGCATGTTTCGGAAGACGAAGCAGGCGATGAGGATGACGGCGGTGCCGGTCATTTCCAGCGGCGGCAGGTTGAAGGCCATGATGTAGCTAATCCCGATGACGGTTCCCGGGATTGCAAAACTCATCATCAACGCGAATTCGAAGAGATTGCGACCCGCGAATTTCTGCCGGACGATAAGATAGGCCGTCAGCAGGCCGACAGCAGCCGTCAGCGGGGCAGAGATCAGCGCGATCTCCATCGTCGTCCAGAACGAATTCCAGGCCACCCCTGTCCACGCCAGGCCGCCGTCATCGCGGAACCCGATCGAGAAGGCGCGAATGTAGTGTTCTGTTGTCAGCGTGTTATCGAGACCCCAGGTGCGCACGAAGCTACCGAACAGGATCATCGCATAGACGATGATGGTGAAGATCATCCAGGGAATGACGACGGCATGCACGGCGATCGACAAGCCTCGTGGCAACGCGATATGTTGTCCGGAATCGCCTTTGCCCGTTACCGTCGCGAAATTCTTGCCTGCCAGCCAGAAGCGCTGGGCCAGGAAGGCCGAGAGGGTTAAGCAGAGCAGAATCATCGCGAGCACGGCGGCGCGCGACGGATCATTCTGAGAGCCGACCACGGCAAAGAAGATCTCCGTCGACAGCACGCCGTGGCTCCCGCCGAGGACAAGCGGATTGCCGAAATCGGCCATGCTCTCGATGAAGCCGATCAGGAAGGCATTGGCGAGGCCGGGCTTCATCAGTGGCAGCGACACGCGCCAGAAGGTGCGCCAGCGATCGGCGCGCAGCGTCTGCGAGGCCTCTTCCATCGACGGACTGACGCCTTCCACCACTCCAATCAGCACCAGAAAGGAGATAGGAGTGAACGAGAGCACTTGCGCAATCCAGATGCCGGTCAGGCCATAGAGCCAGCGGCCGGGCTCGACACCAAGCAGTGTGGAGACCAATTGCGTCGCAACGCCGGAGCGGCCAAAGAGCAGCGTCAATGCCAGCCCGACGACGAAGGGCGGCGTGATGATCGGCAGGATCGTCAGGAGTCGCAGGCCCTTCTTGAAGGGAAAGCGGGTACGGGTGGCGACAAGCGCAAAGCACAGACCGAGCGTCGTGGAACCCGCAGCCGTCATGATCGCCAGCCAGAGCGTGCGCCAAGCAACGCCGCACCGTTCGCCGCCCACCACACAGCCGAGGCTCCAGACCGAGGAATCCTGAATGTTGGTGATGAACCCATCAGGATTGAAGGAGCCGTCGAAATCCTGAAACGCACCGACGAACATGCTGCCTATGGGGTAAAAGACGAAAACGGTGACGAGAAGGACGAGCATAGCGATGGCGGAGACGACGAAGGCGTCGCCCTTCATGACGCCACGTTCGGCGAGCCCGAAGGAAAACATCAAGACGAAGACGATGCCGGTGATGACAGCGCCGGCGCCCATAGAGGGTTGGCCGTCGGCAACCATGCCGAACAGCGTTTCGCTGATCGTCCAGCTCCAGCCGGAAAAGCCGATTGCTAGCCCTTGCAGCGCAAGAAAGATAAGACCGAGGCCACCTGCCCAGGAAAGCAATCCTCCCCGCTGCACCGGGTTCGAAACGAAGCGCGCGACGCCGCCAAGCAGCGCGAAAAAGCCGGCGATCGCGAGCCACCATCGTCCATGGGAGACGATCTGCAGGATAGCGGGCGCCGTGGCGGGATTGCTCGGAAAGTCAGACAGCCAGGCAAGGCCGAAGAAGCCGCCCTCGATCCGGTACCACGGGAGCAGGACGATGGCGCCAATGGCAGAGGCGAGGGCGATATCCAGTCGGCGATTGTGGGTCATCGGGTCGTTCCCGCTTAAGCAGCAACATGCATCTGGCCGGCGGCTTGCGCGGCCGGCCGTTGGGAGCGGGTCGAGGTCAGTTGGCTTTCGCGCCGATTTCCTTGTCCCAGCGTGACAGCAGTGCCTTGCGCTTGTCGGGATCGCCATAGGTCTTGAAGTCGTAGTCGATCAGCTTGATATCCTCGAATTTCGGTGATTCCTTCGGAACCTCAGCCGAATTGTTGGACGGCAGCTGGAAGGACTTGGCATTCTTCATGTGCGACTGCACTTCGGCTGTCAGGGCCCAGTCGTACCACTTCTTGGCATTGTCGAGGTTCTTGGCGCCCTTGATGATCGACATGGAGCCAATCTCGTATCCGGTTCCCTCGCAGGGGGCGACCGACTTGACCGGGAAGCCTTCCACCGTCTGAGCCACCGCGTCATGCATGAAGACGATGCCGATCGTTGCTTCTCCGCGGGCAGCGGCCTTCACCGGCGCCGACCCTGACTTGGTATATTGCGAGATATTGGCGTTGAGCTTGCCGAGATAGTCGAAAGCCTTGTCCTCGCCCATGATCTGCACGAGCGTCGCAAGCGCCGTATAGGCGGTGCCCGACGAGTTCGGATTGGCGATCTGGATCTCGCCCTTGTAGGATGGATCGAGCAGATCGGCCCAGCACTTAGGCTCCTTCAGGCCCTTCTTGGCCAACAGATCAGTGTTGTAGCCCCAGCCGAGCGCGCCGGCATAAACGCCGACCGTGCGGAAATTGGCACTCTCCGCCTGTTTCCTTGCCCAGTCATTAAGTTGGTCGAGCATCGGTGATTTGTATTCCTGCGTCAGGCCTTCGCTGGCCGCCTGCAGATGCGGGTCGCCGGTTCCGGCCCACCAGATATCAGTCTTCGGATTGCGCGCCTCGGCGCGAACTTTCGCGTAGGTCTCGCCCGATGACAGGCGAACCATGTTCACCTTGATATCCGTCTGCTTCTCGAAACTGTCCTTCATCATCTCGCAGATGACAACATCTGCCGAGCAGATGAGATTGAGATCACCGGCAGCGTGGGCCGAGTAGGCAGCAAGAGAGACACTTGTGACAAGTGCCGCGGCAATAATATGGGCTGAACGCATTCTATCCTCCTCGATTATCTGGCGCCTCCACGCCATCCGCTTTTGCAAGCGTGTGCAAAGCGTGCATTAGCAGAGAGATCCTGTCAATTGGCCTTGTCATAAAAGTGTCATGCTGGACGTCCGGCTGTGCACTTGCACACATTTGCAATTTTGTGCAGAGTCGGCCCAAAGGGAGCTGCTGGTGGTCACGAAGGATTTTGTCAGCGCACAGGAAGTCGCGGAAAAAGCGGGTGTCTCCCGCTCGGCGGTATCGCGTGCCTTCACGCCGGGTGCCAGTGTATCGGCCGAAACGCGCCGGCGCGTAATGGATGCAGCCGAGGCGCTTGGCTACCACGTCAATCACCTGGCCCGCGGGCTCATGACAAACGAAAGCGGGATCGTCTGCCTCATCGTGTCGGAGCTTGGAACACCTTTTCGGTCGTCATTGATCCAGGCCGTCACACAGCAGCTCCAGAACTGCGGAAAGATTGCCATGCTGGTCAACACGGATCGGTCCGATGGCAGCGTGGATCGGGCACTAAGGCAGGCGATCCACTATCGGGCAGATGCGTCGATCATCCTGTCTGGACTGCCCGACAAATCCATCACGCAGCTCTGCCTGAAGAATGGTCAGCGGCTGGTTCTTATCAACCGCGACGACGACCAGCCAGGCCCGCTGCGTATCAATCTCGATGACCAGGAGGCTGCTGGGCGCATTCTTACCGCCTTTCTGCGAGCGGGCTGCCGTCAGCTTGCATTCGCCAATTCCGAGGCCGGCACGCCGAGCCTGATGGCACGAGAGCGCGGTTTCGTCGCTGCTGCCTCAGCCCTTGGCATGGCGGTCGCTGTCGAGCGCTACGGCTCGACGGGATATGAGGCGGGTAAGGTGGTCGCCCAAAGACTGCTGACCCGCAAGGAGCGGCCGGATGCGATCTTTTGCGCCAACGATCTGCTTGCCTGCGGCGTCATGGATGCCGCTCGCCATCAGTTCAAGATGTCCGTTCCCGATCAGCTTTGCGTCGCAGGCTTTGACGATATCGAGCAGGCGTCGTGGTCTTCCTACGATTTGACGACCTTCGCGCAACCGGTTGAGGCAGTGGCGCGTGAGGCGGTCGCCTTCCTGGCTGCGCCCGCCGCTGCGGTCGATATAAACGAGGTTCCTACACTGAAACTCCATGCCGAGTTGGTCTGGCGGAGCTCGATCCGCGGCGGGTAATGCGCGAACCACCAGACCGTGGCGCCGAAGAGCTGAGAGGCTCAGCAATCAGCTTAGGATATAGATGACGAACGACCACAAGCCGAAGAAAGACAAGGCCGCAGGATTGTTGCGCCAGCTGGCGCTCGTTCCCGAAACTTTGTTCAAGGGCGCTTTCATGCAGCAATATGGAGCTGTCTGCTTTCGCTACGTCGGGAACGAGGATCAAATCGAGATTTTGCTGATTACCTCGCGTGAAAGCCACCGTTGGGTCATCCCAAAGGGTTGGCCGATCAAGAAAAAGAAACCCTTTGAAACGGCTGCAATCGAAGCCTTTGAAGAGGCTGGCGTCGAGGGGCGCGTGCGCAAGAAACCGATTGGACGTTATACCTATCTGAAGGAGCTGCAGCCAGAGGCCGTCTCTCCCTGCATCGTCGAACTGTTCCAGATCGAAGTCGAAGGCGTGGCAGACGATTTCAAGGAGTGCGGCCAGCGGGTTCTCGCCTGGGTTTCCCCTGAGGAGGCTGCCCGTCGTGTGCGCGAGCTTGAGCTCAAATCGCTGCTCGTATCCTTTCGACCAAAGCGCTCGAAAACAGTGATAAAAATCGGCAGCTAGGAGGCAGATGTGTCCGCGCTGCAAGATACAACTTGCCTGTATGAGGCGCAGGCCGACGCCCGGCAAGCTTTTGGGGTCACGCAAAGCTTGGGTTCATCCATCTGCTCCGGTAAACCAGCCTTGCCATCAACAGGGAGCGCACGCTTTTGCACCCATCTTTTATCGACGAAACCCCCAAGCACGACCCGCAACCGGATATCGTTACTGTCGATTCAACCGAGGTTTATTCCAATCGATGGATGACCGTGCGCGAAGATAAGATCCGGCGCCGTGACGGAACCGCCGGCCTCTACGGTTATGTCGACAAGCCCGACTTCGTGATGATCCTGCCGTATGACGGAGGTCTCGTTCACCTCGTGCAACAGTTTCGTTATCCGATCAGGTCGCGCCAATGGGAATTTCCGCAGGGGAGTTGGGATAACAGGCCGGATGCGGATACCGAAGAGCTTGCCCGCGGCGAATTAAAGGAGGAGACGGGATTGACTGCAGCATCACTGGTCAGGATCGGCACCATCTATCCGCTCTATGGAACAGTGACACAGAGATGCCACGTCTATTTTGCGACGGATCTGACCGCAGGGGACAGCAGGCTCGAACATGAAGAGCAGGATCTTATCGGCCAAGCTGTTTCAGTCGACGAACTTCAACGGATGATACTCGATGGCGATCTCCAGGATTCCGGCACCATTGCCGCTTTTGCACTTGCGCGACTGCGCAAGCTTCTATGACAGGCTTCCACAGCTATGCGACCAGAGGGAAGTTTTCGCAGGCCGTCCCTCGGCCCGCGCAGATCAGGAGCAGCTATGAAACGAATTGTGCTATTCTCGGGTGGCAGCGCGTGTCGATCGATCAATGTTGCGCTGTGCCAAAACGGAGCCGACGTCACCCGCGTTGTGCCCGCCTGGGATAGCGGCGGCAGCTCGAAAGTCATTCGTGAGCGGCTTGCCATCCTTTCGGTCGGAGATATCCGCCAGGCTCTGATGACCATGGCGCATGGAGAGGGCTGTGCCGGTGACGTGGTCAAAATCTGCAACGCCCGGCTTTCGGCCAATCTTGGCCGTGAGGAAGCCCGCAATGAATTTCTCTTCTATGCAGAAGGCCGTCATCCGTTGCTGGAGAGGATGGAGCCAGGTCTTCATGGTGCGATCTTGAACTATCTGAACACGTTCGCCTCTTCTGTCGGCCGTGAATTCGACTTCAGGCACGGCAGCATCGGCAATTTCATTCTGACGGGGGCATGCCTTGCGCATAACGGGGACGTCAACACGGCGATCTTCGTGTTCAGAAAGCTCTGCGGCATCAGGGGAAACGTATGGCCATCATCCTGCGACAACGATCTGGTTCTGTCCGCAAGGCTGAACGACGGTCGCAGCCTGATGCCACAGGACGTTATCACGTCGATGGTGCCGGAGGATGCAAGGATTGGAATAGCCGAGGTCGAGCTGGCTCGCGCCGATCGGAGTCCGGCGGTTGCAAACCCCGCGGTGCTCGACGCAATTGCCAATGCGGACCTTATCGCCTTCGGTCCAGGCAGCCTTTATACGAGTATCCTGCCGCATTTGCTGGTAAATGGCCTCGTGCCGGCGATTGAAAATGCCAGCTGTCCGGTTGTTTTCATCGGCAATATCCTGCAATGCCGGGAGACAATGGGCCTGACGCTCGAAGACGTCTTGTCCGCTGCAAATCTGCATGGGCGAAAAGGTGGCGGAAACGCCGATCTATTCGTTTCCGTCCTCGCAAACAGAATGCTCTTTCCCTTTGAAAAGACGATTGGAAAGTTTCCTTATCTGAGAGAAAACCTTCAAGAAGATGCCGGAACCGCTATCTTCAGAGGCGAATTCGAGGATGCTTGGAGCCGCGGCCAGCATGACGGCGATGCAACAGTCGCAGTCCTGCTAAAAATCGCGGCCGGAGGCGCTTCAGATGCGTGAGATACCAGAAAGAATTGATGAGGTCAGGCGCCTGAAAGGTTTCCTGACGATTGAGGAGACGCTTCGGCTTGCAGATCTGGATGTCACCATCGTCGATCCATTTTCGACCCTGATTTCCCGCCGCGTCAGCCTGGCGCCTGGTATCTTCATCTGGCCCAATGTGACGTTGGAGGTAGGCCCCGAGGCGGCGGTCAGCATCGGTGCGTCAACCGTCCTTCACGGCGGCGTGCGGATAGCGGCTGGCGCCGGCTCAATTGCCATCGGTGCAAACGGCGATGTCGGTCAGGAGGGGGGCTTCACGTTTGTCACCAGTGCGCCAAATGACCGGATCCACATCGGAAACGACGTCCGGTTGAACGGCGGCGGCTCCATTGCCGGGAGCGCCAGGCTCGGCGATGGCGCACAGGTGCTTGGCCCGATCCGCATTCAGAATTGCCAGCTCGGCGCCGGCGGCTCTTTTCGAGAGCCTGATCCGGACAAACGCGGAGGGGTCCTCAAAGGCAGCGGCGTTGCCAGAAACATCGATGTCCCAAGCGGTATGGTCGTTCAGGCGTTTGGGCTGTTTTCAGAAGCGCCGATCCGGTGGCAGTCCCATTTCCATCCGAGAATAGACGAGTGCCCCCAGAAGACGGACTAGTGTGCAGGCGGGTGCGAGCGCGCTTGCAATTCTGGTAAAATCATAACTCGTCAACACAATTCATATCCAACGATTGCAGCACTTGACCGCTTTGCACGCGAGTGCAATGGTGATCGCGTGTGCAAAGCGCCTAAGGGGATTTCGATGCATCCAGGATCCGATGTTGTCTTGGCCGAAACGCGTGCGGACTATTGCCGCACGATCATCCGCGCTGCCGGCGAGCTGGTTCTCAAGGGCTTTCATGCGGGAGCCGGAACAGGCGTGTCGATGAAGGGCCCGCAGGACTATCTGACGGAGACTGACGCCGCGTCGGAGGCTCTGATCCGCGACGGTATCCTGGCATGCTTCCCTGGCGACAGCTTCTTTGGCGAAGAAGGCGGTGGCGCTATCGGTGAGCGCGTCTGGGTCGTCGATCCTGTCGATGGTACGGCCAATTTCGCGCGCGGAATTCCCCATTTCTGCATTTCGATCGCCTATGTGGAAAAGGGGGTGACGGAGTTCGGTGCCATCTACACTCCAGCGCTTGATGAGCTTTATTTTGCTGAACGTGGTCGTGGTGCGAGCTTGAACGGCAAGCCGATCCAGGTTGCTGCGACAAATCGCTACGATGCCACGACGATCGAAATGGGATGGTCGACGCGCATAGCGAACGAGACCTATCTCGATGTGGTTAAGGGGCTGCTCGATCTCGGGACCAATGTGCGCCGGGCGGGCTCGGGTGCCCTGGCCTTGGCCTATGTGGCCGATGGCCGCTCCGACGGCTACGTCGAACTGCATATGAATTCCTGGGACTGCCTTGCCGGCCTTCTCCTTGTCAGCGAGGCGGGTGGCGATGTCTGCCCCTTCCTGGAGATTGGCAGCCTGGAAAAGGGTGGCCCTGTCCTTGCGGCCGCTCCGGCGATTGCGGCCGGGATCAGCAAGATTTCAAAAATCCCGCTCTCTCTGGCGGGCAAGCGGCCTGAGACAACAGATCCGGCCAGGTCTGTAGTGTCGGTAGAAACGTGAGCATAGACCGTTTTCACGACAATGCCGAGATGGTCGAGAAGGCGGTCCGTATTGTCCAGGATCTCGGCGGCCTCATCGCAAGCCCTAAAGAGGCACGCGAAATACTCGGTTTACCCCCGAGATAACGCGATACTTTTTCTTCGCTCACAGCGACCGTTGTAATGTCGTGGCTTCATCGCGTCAGTTTTCAGCAGTCAATAGTGGTATCCGTATATGGGCGTGAGACGGAGGCACTATTAAGATAGCCGGGGATAGTAATAGATCGGAACGGTTCATGAGAGACACGACGTCGGGGAACCGATGATTTGCGCTGAGAGTTGGCCCGGGATTTGCACTGAGAAGTGATCCGCTTTCCAGGTCTCGTTTGTCGCCTCACCACATTGCTTCGAAGCACATGGCGACGCCCATGCCGCCGCCGATGCACAATGTGGCAAGGCCTTTCTTGGCGCCTCGGCGCCTCATCTCGAAGAGCAGTGTGTTGAGAACGCGGGCACCCTGGTCAGCGACGAAGCCAGCCGCTCCGACCAGATCGTTACCCAGGCAATTGATGCGATGGGTGGTATCGAGCATTCGTCGGAAGAAATCTCCAAGATTATCGGGTCATTGATGATATCGCCTTCCAGACCAACCTTCTAGCTCTGAACGCCGGGGTCGAGGCCGCCCGTGCTGGCGAAAGCGGTAAGGGTTTTGCCGTCGTCGCTCAGGAAGTGCGCGAATTGGCGCAGCGTTCTCCGGCCGCTGCCAAGGAGATCAAGGACCAAATCTCGCGTTCCTCCGGCCAGGTGCAAAACGGCGTGCGCCTAGTCGGCGAGGCAGGCGAAGCTTTGAAACGTATCTCCGATCAGGTGAAAACCACTAGCGGGATCGTTGGCAAGATCGCCCACTCGGCCTCCGAGCAAGACACAACGCTTCGCTCGATCTCGTCATCGCTCAATCAGCTTGATGCGGCTACTCAGCACAATGCCGCCATGGCCGAGGAAACCACGGCGTTAGCCCAAGCACTTGCCGCAGATACTGACGAACTGCTGAGCCTGATTGCCAAATTCCGCGTCGGCAGTAACGTTCCTCAAGCGTCCGGCCTACGCCTAGTGGCGCAGCGGATGCGTGAAGCAAGCTGAGCCTTCGTTCGGAAGAAACCTGCAAACATACACTGGTCCGGTCGCTGACGCGCCCGTCCGCACTTCGTTCCCTCACAAAAATCGACTTGAACTCTAGTGCATCTGTCGGGTTGCCGGCAGGCTTCCGGCTGAAACCGATGGCTAACCTCAACGGTGGCCAACTCGCAATCGAATTCCTAAAGCTGCCACTTCACTTCAGCGGCTCTTGAACGGCGCGCAACTCTCGCCCACGACGAGCGAGGGTTGGAAGACGACATTGCGCGCGTCGGCGCCGGCCCCGCGACTGATACGATCCACCAACAGACGCAACGCCTCGTTGGTCATATCGATAACCGGATGCTCTGTACGCGTCAGGCGAGGCCGCAGCCCTCCAATGCCGGGAATGGTGTCCGTCGACGCGATCGAAATATCATCAGGGCATTTGAGGCCGAGATCGGCGAGCGCTCTCATGACACCGAGCGCCATGACACCGTTGGCGACATATATCGCAGTCGGGGGCTCGGGCTGCTTCAGCAGTTCTCGAGCGACGGAATAGGCGGTATCCTCCCGAAATTCGCCGGCACGGATATGGTTTGGCGCCGGCGTCAGCCCGCGTGCGCGCATAGCCTCCAGCATGCCATCAAGACGGCCACGGCCTGTTGTCAGATGCAGGGGACCGGTAATGGTGCCTATGCGTGTATGCCCGAGATCCATCAGGTAATTGGTGACCTGTCGGGCGGCAGAGACGTTATCGATGGTGATCGTGTCAGTATTCTGCCCCTCGACGGTGCGGCCAAACAGGACAGTCGGGATCGCTTCACCTTCGCTATCGCGCTGCGGCTGTGTCGAGACGACGTCGACCGGCACGAGGATGATCCCGTCGCAGGAGAGCGCACGGATCCGCGCGAGGATTCGCCGCTCGTTTTCCGGTTTCTCGTCGCTGTTGAATAGGACAAGCGAGTAACCCCAGGCGGCCACCGCAGCTTCTGCAGCCCAAACAAGCCTCGCAAAAAACGGATTGGCGAGATCGGCAACGACCAGCGCGAGCAACTGACTATGGCCGCGCTTGAGACTGCGGGCCGCCTGTAACGGAGCATAATTGAGCTCGTTGATCGCCGCGTTGACCCGCGCGCGCAGTTCAGGGCTGACATAGGCGGATTCATTGACGACTGCCGATACGGTCGCCGTCGATACCTGTGCACGGTTTGCCACATCTCTTATGGTTGCCATTCGCTGTCGGGACCAATCCAGCTAATCGTTTCGCTGGAATGCTTGCGGCAAATCCGCAAATTTGTCCAGATATCCAGCAAAAATACTTGCGGATTCACGAGAAATCAAGAATGCTAGCGAAACGGTTAGCTGACGTTTGCTGAACATCGGCGGTCGGATTGGGAGGAAAGCTATGAAGTTCGTTTCTTTGGGTATTGTGCTCGCGGCTGCAACGCTCGCGGCTGTGCCAGTGCATGCGGCCGACAAGCCGCTAGTTGGTCTCGTTTCGATCGCGGCAACCGAAGCCAACAATGTCCGCTATATCAATGGCGCCAAGAAGGCCGCCGGAGAGTTCGGGTATGAAGTCTCCGTCGTCGATGCTGCGGGCAGCGCCGACCAGGCAAATGCGGCCATCCAGAATTTTGTGCAGCGTGGTGCCTTTGCGATCGCCGATCTCGTCTTTCCTGCATCCTCGATCGGAGCCGGCCTGGATGCGGCCAAGCAGGCTAGTATCCCGGTCGTCACATGGGGCGGCGGGCTCGGGTTGAGCGTGGCGGCGACCAACGGTTCCGGCGCGCCGATTGCCGAGCCGGTCATCCAGAAGATGATCGACGATATGGGCGGCAAGGGCGAACTTCTAGCACTCACCTACCGCACCGGCGAGGTCTGCCGAAACCGTGAAACGCTGATGGATAAGATGCTGGAAAGCCACCCGGACATCAAGGTGACGAAGAACGAGGTGCGCATCCCCGGCTATTTCGAGGATGGCGCCCAATATGCCAATGCGTGGCTTGCTTCTCATCCTCCGGGAGAAGGAAAGCTGGCGATCTGGGGTTGCTGGGACGATCCGGCAATCGGCGCAATCGGCTCGCTTCGCTCTCAGGGGCGCGATGACGTGATGGTCTATGGCGTTAACGGCAACGCGCAGGCGATCGAAAATATCAAGAACGGTCACATGGCCGCGACCGCATGGGAAGACAGCTACACCGAAGGCTACAATATGATTAAGCTGCTGGCGGACATCAAAAAGGCCGGCGCGGACTGGAAGCCGCAGGCTGTCGAGGTGCCTGCAGTGCTGATCACCAAGGATACTGTGGCGGACTTCCTCAAACAACATCCCGATGCGGTCCAGTAAGCCGGCTTCGGACAGGATCGGAAGAGAAGCAATGCTTGCGTCCAACCCGGAAAAGGAGGCGTCTGTAACGCCTCCGTTTCTTGTTGCCCGTGATGTCCGGAAAACCTATGGCGGCGTCCAGGCGTTAAGGGGCGTGTCGCTGACGCTCCGTGCCGGGGAAATCCACGGCCTCGTCGGTGCAAATGGCGCCGGAAAATCGACGCTGATTAAGGTTCTTGCCGGTCTCACCCATGCCGATGCTGGGGAGGTGTTGATCGACGGCAACCCGGTCGCCGTCGCCAGCCCGGCGGTCGCGACTGATCTCGGCATGAATTTCATCCATCAGGAACTCGCTTTCATTCCCGGAATGACCGTCCTGGAAAACATCATGCTGGGCCTGCCGAAAAAGACCAGGTTCGGGATTGTCGACTGGACGGCGATTGCGCGCGATGTCGAGCCGGTCGCCCGCCGTGTCGGCATAGTTGCTCCACTGAACGCCAAGGTGAAGGACCTCTCGACGGCGGAAAACTGGCTGATCAATATCTGCCGGGCGCTGATGCGCAAAGCGCGGCTGATCGTCATGGATGAGCCAACCGCATCGCTTTCGGCGGCAGAAAGCGAAAAGCTCTTCAAGATCATTGAGGACTTGCGGGATACGGGTGTTTCGATCCTTTATGTCTCACACAGGCTCGACGAGATCCTCAGGCTGTGTGCCGCTGTCACCGTCTTCCGCGACGGCAATTTCGTGACTGTCATCGACAGACCGAACCTCACGCGCGCCGCTCTTGTCGAAGCGATTGTCGGCGGCGTGGTCGAAAATCTCAGCCACGAAAAACATCATGTGCGGAAGGAAGCGATGCTTTCGGTATCGGGGCTGAGCCGGCTGCCGAAGGTGAAGGATGTTTCCTTTGAACTGCATCGCGGCGAAGTGCTTGGCATAGGCGGCCTTGTCGGCGCCGGGCGCACGGAGTTGATCCGGCTGATTTATGGCGCCGATCGCGCCGATGCGGGGCAGATGACGCTGGACGGCCAGGCCTTTCTGCCGAAGACACCTGCACAGGCGGTTAAGGCGGGGCTGGGGCTGGTGCCGGAAGAGCGTCGCGCCGATGGGCTGCTCCTGACAAAGAGCGTCGCCTTCAATCTGCAGCTCTCCAATCTCACCAATATCATCCGCAATCCAGCGCTGCCGTTGATCGATTATCGTCGCCGCGCAGATCTTTCGTCGCAAACCGCCCGCGACCTCTCGATCAAGGCGCAGTCGATCGAGACGCCGGTCGGCCTGCTCTCCGGCGGCAACCAGCAGAAGGTGGTGATTGGCCGGTGGCTTTTGCGCTTGCCGAAAATCCTCATTCTCGACGAGCCGACGAGGGGCGTCGATATTGGTGCCCGGGCAGATATACACCGGCTGATCCGGGAATTGGCCGCGCGCGGCATGGCGGTCATCGTCGTGTCCTCAGAGCCCGATGAATTACCCGACCTCTGCGACCGCGTTCTCGTCATGGCGGAAGGCCGCATTGTGCGGGAACTGACCGGCGCCGGCATCACCCGCAATGCACTCGTCGAAGCCAGCTATGCTTTCGACGGCACTGAAAGGAACTGACATGAGCGATCTGGCCGTTTCGACCCGCAGTCTTTCTCCAGGCGCAAAACGCGCGCTCGGCGCTTTTGCCCGTTATGCCACGATTATCGGCCTGCTGGCGATGATCGTTGCCTTTTCGATCCTGTCGCCGCGCGCCTTTCCGACGATCTATAATTTCACCAATGTGCTGAACCAGACATCGCTGGCGATGATTATCGCCGGTGGCCTGACGCTTGCGGTAATCGTTGGCGAACTCGATCTCTCCATCGGTTTTGCCGCTTCACTGCACGGCGTGTTGGTAACAGGGTTGATCGTCTCCAGCAAACTGCCGATCGGCGTGGCAATCTTGATCGTCATCCTGCTCGGCGGCCTGATCGGCCTCGTCAACGGGCTTATCGTCACCAAGGTCAAGGTCAACTCGGTTATCGCAACGCTCGGTGTCGGCACCATCCTGACAGGCCTGTCCTTCGCCTACTCGGCAGGTGTTCCCATCACCGCCGGCGTGCCTGAGGCATTTCTGCAAGTATCACTCGGACGTTTTCTGTTCGGCATCCCGAACAATATCGTCATCATGGTCGTCGTGCTCGGCGCACTCTGGATTCTCGTGGAGCGAACGGCACTCGGCCAGGAAATCCAGGCCGTCGGCGGCAACCCGTCCGCGGCCAGGCTCGCCGGCATCAATGTCGACCGCGTCAAGATTTTAGGCTTCATCATTTCCGGCATGTGCGCGGCCTTGACCGGCATTCTCTTGGCCTCGCGCCTCGGGAGCGGCACGACGAGTGCAGCAGATCCCTATCTGCTGACGGCCTTTGCGGCAGTCTTCCTTGGCTCGGCGACGTTACGTGACGGAGAATTTCATGTGTTCGGAACGTTCATCGGGGCATTGATCATAGCCTTCGGTTTCAACGGGCTGAACATCTTCGGCGCGCCGACCTATTCGCAATACATCTTTCAGGGCGCCATCCTGATCATTGCGGTCGGTCTATCAAGCCTCGGCCGCATTCTTTCGCAACGTTAGGAGTTTACGATGTCCGATCTCTGGGACGTCCACGTCATCGAATTCGCACGGTCAAAAGACCAGCCGCTGATCGACCTCGTCAACGGTGCCCCGCCATCGACAGTGCTTGACCTTCCTTTTGGCTTTGTCTTGGCTCAGAACGGTGACAGGAACGTTCTGATCGACACCGGCTTTCTCAACGAAGGCAGCGGTGCAGAGTTTTCAAAGAAGTTCGGCATTCCCGACTGGATCTCGCCCGTGCGCATGCTTGAAGAGCTTGGCGTCAAGGCAGGCGATATCACCGATATCGTGCTCAGCCACGCCCATTTCGACCACATGGGTTCGATCTCAGCCTTTACCAAGGCACGGATCTTCATCCAGAAGCGCGAATGGCTCTCCTGGAACGAAGCGATGGCCTTGCCGCCACAGTACGGATTTCTAACGGCTATCATAAACCCGGACAACATGCGCTCGGCTTTCGACGCGGCCGTCGAACACCGCCTGGTGCTGGTCGATGGTGACAAGGACAACATCCTGCCTGGCATGCATGTCCGCCTCGGCGAGGGGCATACGCTCGGCCAGCAGTTCGTGATCGTTGAAACCGCCCGCGGACGATTGCTGGCAGTGGGCGATTGCATATATTCGAAGCTCAACCTCACCGGCCACAATCACGACGGCGTTTTCGCACCGCTCAACAATGGTATCGGCAGCATCTGGAAGCAGTTGGAGACCATGGATCGCATCAACGAGGAGATTGCAGGCGACATGTCCCGATTGATCATGATGCACGATAACGACCGCTGGTCACACTTGCCCCTGGTAAAGGAAATCGGGGGCTTCAGGATACTCAAGGCGTCCTAATCGCCGTGGCGCGCCCGTGTGAAGAGTTCTATCGTGTTGTTTCCGGCATACCAGTCTTCAAGTCAGACAACGGCGTCAGTATAGGGAAAGCCGTTGGCGATGTCGGTTTCCGAAGCAAGAAAAGGTTGTCACCATTCCGGTGTTGACGAAATGTCGGAAGACGCGGAACTCGGATCGAGTTCGCCGCGCCTTGCGTCTTCTGGCGTCCTTATGGTTAGCGAGCACCTGATGGTCGACGATCCGTCTTCCAGGCGTTCCTACCGCCTGGCGCTCGTGATCGGCACCTCGGCCGGAGGGCACGAATAGTCCCCTGGAAAGTAAGCGGTCTACTTGCAGGAATGTTGTCGCCGCCCATGTTCATCTAGATCGTAACCGATGAAGAGAAGACGCGATGGATTGGATGGTAGACCTCGGGTTTCACACAGACCTGCTTCGACATCTGATCGTGCTACTCGTCGCTTACGTGCTGGCTTTGCCGATCGCTTGGGATCGCGAACGCAACGAGCGCAGCGCCGGTCTTCGCACCTTTCCACTCGTGGCAATCGCCGCGTGCGGGTTCATCCAGGCGGCAGAAACCGTGACCAAGGAGAATGCGGAGGCGACGGCAAGGATTGTGGAGGGAATTATCAACGGCGTCGGGTTCATAGGCGGGGGTGCGATCCTCGTCGGCAAGGCCAGCATTCGTGGGACCGCGACCGCTGCTAGCCTCTGGGCCACGGGCGCGATCGGGGCAGCGGTTGGTCTAGGAGCGTACGAGACCGCGGTCGTCCTGTCGATTGCCACTTTTGTGACCCTCCGGGTGATGACGAACTTCAAAGTCGAGGGAAAGGCAATTAACGAAGAGCTGCCAGTCACCGAGAATAGCGCTGAGAGGACCCATTGACGGAGAGAGTGCGCCTGCCGCGCTCATTTCAAGCTCTGCCAAGGACTTTAGAACGTTTCTGGGGCAGAACTTGCGGGGAGCATGGAAATCATCCCAGGCGCAGGACACGCTGACCAGAGGATATTTGATCGCGCTATAGATATTTTTTCGAGCTCATCGTGAAATTTTGACCACCCGCTAAGCCGCCGCCCATGGCCGATGGTTAAGGAAAAAATGTCGATCTTGCCAAATTTTGCCATTGCGGCTATAGGCATTCATATGAGCACGATGAACATTTCTCTCCCGGACCATCTTAAGAGCTTCGTCGATGAGCAGGTTGCTGGACGTGGTTACGGGACTAGCAGCGAATATATCCGCGAATTAATTCGGCGAGATCAGGATCGTCTTGTTTTGCGCGGACTGTTGGTTGACGGAGCATCGTCCGTACAATCCGATCCCGCCGATGGGCGCTATTTCACGGAACTGCGTGATCGTGTGCGTGGTCGGCACAGTAAGTGACAAACAAGTACATCGTCCCTCGGGAATTGGCTCGCGGTGACGTCGAAGCGGCCGTAGACCACTATGTACTTGAGGCCGGCATCGAGGTTGCCCTCGGCTTTGTTGACGCTTTAGAGGCAGCCTATGATCTGATCGCGCGACATCCGGAATCGGGATCGCTACGATATGGATACGAGTTGGGATTGCCTGACCTGCGCAGCATTTCGCTGAAACGATACCCCTATATCGTCTTTTATCGTGATCAAAAAGATCATGTCGATGTGTGGCGTGTGCTTCATGGGAAACGAGACATTCCACCGTCGATGCACGAGCCTGAGAATCATTGATTATCACGACAGATTGCAGCTGCAGATTTTCCAGACTTTTGATTCCAATGCCATCAAGGCGACTATCTTTGGACCGCCGCCCGGTCGACGAGATCACTCAAGCCAATCCAGGCATCAAGACAGGCCGCAAAAGCCCATAGCAGCAGCATGATTTGGGTATATTGCTGACGTGGGCTTAGTTCAGCCTCGCATGGCAGCCGACAATAAGGAGCTAATAGAGCAACTTCGTAACCCAATAGAGGGGAGTAATCTTGGCGCGATAGGCATCAGGGCTAGGTCCGAACGGGTTATTCCCGGTAAGGCAGCGCAATCTGACGCCTACGAAGAACCGCTCGCAGAATACTTCTTTTGTCATCTTAAGATGCTACCGGAACTCCGCAATCTTACTCGTGTCCCTGGGCAGAGACGCGCGCTCGTTAACTCCTGAATCCCGCAAGACTGACCCCGCCAATATTGGGGGGTTGGAGTAGCGGCCAGATATCTCAGTTTACCGCTATCCGCTGGTTTGTCTGTATGCCTGATTTTAGGCACCCCCATACGGACAAATCAGTTGGTCGTCTGGCTCGACGAGGCCATCACGCGCAAGCCCAAGGCCACAATTTAATCATCGACCGCGCGCATTAGCGGCCGGTTTTCGCGCGGCATATGAGTGTTACGGCCGGATGATCCTCAGGCCGAGTTCAAGCGCCAAAGCGTAACATCTCGTATGTAGGATCAGCGCCGACCCTATTGCAGACTTCTCGAAGTTGCTCATCGGTCGCGTCGGCTAAGATCCCTGTCCGCACAAGTACCGAGTCCAAGCCGACCGATTTCGCGCCCAAGATATCGTGTTCGATGCTGTCTCCAATGCAGACAACGCACCGCCTGTCTGTAGCGCCTGCAAGCCTCAACGCGTGCTCATAGATATCGGGATAGGGTTTCCCGAGCCAGATGACTGGTCCTCCCATCTTCTCATAGAGCTTGGCGATGCTCCCTGCACCTGGCGCAAGAGTACCGTTGTACAATTTGTGAATATCAGGGTTTGTACAGTAGCACGGGATGCCTGTTTGAGCGGCGGGGCGCAACAGCGCCTCGTAGCGTTCCATCGAGATGTGTTCGGCTTGGCTACCTGAGACGATAACGATCTCGGCTGCCGATGCGGTTTCAACTGATCGCAGTCCAAGCCGATCCGCGAGATTGCTGTCTCCGCCACTGGAGATCGTCAGACAACGGGAGCCCCTGGCAATCACGTTTTCCGGCCGCGATAGGATTTCGAACGCGACATCCCCCGAGGTGACGAAGAAATCGAAGCTTTCCGCTGCAAAGCCAAGCTTGATGAGACGCTCGGAATTGTACTCGCCACTTCTTCCAGAGTTGGAAAGGATGACGATCGTCTTGCCCAACGATGCCAGATTGGCCAGGGCATCAGCTGCGCCTGCGTAAGGGCCGGTATCGTCTCTGAGGACGCCGTACTGATCGATGAAAAAAACGTCATAGGCCTGCTTCAACTGAGCCAAGTCAGTGGGTCGCGGCTTAGACATAGGCATTGTCCAATTCGGATATCACAAGCGCAGCTGTTCCGACCGCCGCCTCGGTCGACTTCGCAGCTATCATCTCCACGCTCATTGCCAGGGCTCTCATTTTGCTCCAGGCCGGGTTTCGTGCTCCGCCACCGACCGTTCTCAGGCTTTTCAAAGCTGGCGATCCGAGTTCGTGTAACCGCTGGTAACCCAGCCTTTCGATTTCCGTCATCCCTTCGAGAATAGCGTGGAAAAACAGGACGTCGTCGGCCGGCCGCGGCGTGAGTCGCGGCGCATAGTGAGGGTCGTTGATGGGAAAACGCTCTCCCGGACGGAGGAGGGGGTAGAAGTCCAGCCCGAGCTTTTGGGCCGGATCGATCATCTGCGTGAGGTCGTCCAGCCGGTCATCTCCAATCAAGGCGCGCACGACATTTCCGCCGCTGTTCGACGCCCCTCCAACTAGCCAGAAACCTCCGACACGATGCGAGTATACGCCATATTGTGGAGCGTCGATCGGAGCATCCGATGCCAGTTTCAACACGATAGTGGAGCCGAGCGCTGTCACGGCGTCGCCAGTATTCGATGCGCCGGTCGCGAGAAATGAGGCACAGCCGTCGGTCGTGCCCGCATGAAACCAAGCGGTCTGCGGTAGTCCGAGTTCGCGTAAGTAGCCTTCGATCGGAGCGGTTCTCTTACCTGCTCGGTGCACGATAGGCAGCTTGGTCGTATCCATTCCTGCCGCTTCGATCCAATCTGGCCAACTCTCAACCTCCAGATCAAAGCCTGTTTTCAGCGCGTTGTTTTCGTCACTGAAACGCGCTGGGCAGCCAAGTTTCATCGATATCCAGTCAGCTTGGTGTACGATGGCCGCGGCACCTTTTGCATGAGACAGATGTATTGCTCTTGCGAGGCCCGAATTTGCTCCCACAGCCGCGCTGCCCACCGGAGCATTGTCCGAAATGCGTTTGACAACTGCCTGATCGGGGCAGGGGTCGTTGTACATCAAGACTGAGCCAGTCGGCTCATTTGCGTTATCCAGCGAAAGTACGGTCCCGCTTGTCCCGTCGACGGCTATGCCCTCGATCGAGCCCAGGTTCGTCTTTTCCGAGAGCCCTTCGAGGGCTTCCTTGACCCTGTTCCACCAAGAGGCCGGTTGTCGCAGTTCATCCGGCGACCTAAACGGCGCGGCCGCGAAGCCGACGGGATTCCCGGCCCTATCGATAGCGGCTGCGCGAGCACCAGACGTGCCGATATCGATGCCGAGGGCGACGGCAGGGCCAACTTGGCTGTTCATGCGGACTGCCTCACCGATCCTCTATCGAGCGCTTGGCGATATTGCTCGGCCTCCCAATGGGTAAGTTCGTATGCATCGCCCTGTGACAGATATTCGACCTTCTTTCCTTCCGGTATGCGGCCGACCACTTCCGCCAGGCAGCGTGCCATTACTTCCCCGCCCGCCGTCAGCGTGCTGGACAGCAGGATCCCTTTATCAGGGACGATCAACATCTTAGGCACATTACGGCCCTCTTTGTGCAAAGCCGCCTCGAAATCCGACGCGCTTTGCCCTTGGGGAAGGACGCCAATTTCCGTTCCGAGGAATATTATGTGGTCCGGGTATAGGGAGCCGCCGAGCGCGATCTCCCGATTGGCTTCCGAAATCGCGACCGCGTGGCTATCGACGTCTCGAGCCACGTGAAAGCCCGAGCCCTCCGCAATCGCGGTGAGGGCGTCGATATCCGGTGTTTTGGTTGCGCGTGGCTCGCGGGACAGCGCAGAGCTGATCCGCTCAATGCGATCTTCCACGTCCTCGACGGTATCACCGCAGACGATGATGCCGTGATTGAAGAGGATCAACACGTCCGGATTGGACGCAGCAGCCTTATCGATCTCCTTCGCAAGAGGAGTGCCTGGTCGCCTGTAGGGTATTGTTACCCACTTGATGTCGGGAAGGTCATTCATGCGTGTGGCAAGCAGTGCGTCGCGGTCTTCCAGGACGGCAAGTGCTATCGCGTTTACGCAGTGGTAGTGCGCAACCACCGGGCTTTTGAGAGCTGCGTGAAAACTGGTTTCGATCGATGGTCGCAGTCCGCTGGAGTTCAGTTCCGAAACCACGAAGTCGGTGGACTTCTCCGCGCGAGGATCACCTCCTCGAAGAGCGGCAACCAACGGTTCGACAACCACCGGAACCATGATGTCCTCAGCATTGGCTTTGGAGAGCCAGGTGCCCGATGCCTTCACCCACATGACGCCGTCTCTCTTGATCGACGTATTACCGCCAGCGCCCTGTGTCTTGAGGATATCGTTACCGATCCGGCTGGAAAGCCGGAGGAAGTCTTTGAAATCGTCGGTATTCCTCAGGTCCGGTTCGGTCATGTCTTCTTCCTCCTGCGGCGCTGCCCCTTGCTTCAGAACCAATCAGTCCCGTGAGCAAACTTTGGCGCAATTCTATTTGTGTGATTGAATGTCGTCAACGATGAAGAATCTGCATCGTCAGTATTGCGACAGGAAGGAACGTGTGATTATAGTTCATCATGGACGCTGAGGGAGACGCGTCACTGGAGGCCTGCTTTGAATGATTCCGATCGCCATCGTTTGATCACGGAGACGCTTCGCGAGAAGCCGTTCGCCTCCGTCCGTGATCTGCAGAAGCTGCTCGGTGTTTCCCCGGCAACGATCCGCCGTGACATCGACAAGCTCGATGAGATCGGTGTAGCGCGCAAAGTGTATGGCGGGATTTCGGCGAACGAATCTGCGACCTCAGCACGCCTCTCGGCTCGGCCTTACGACGAGAACCGCGATATTGCGGTCGACGCGAAGCGTGCCATCGCTGAAAAAGCGGCAGGCCTCGTGCGAGACGGAGACTCCGTGATCGTTCATGCGGGGTCGACGTGCTATCAGCTCGGAATTCAACTGGCTCGGCGAAATGTTCGCCTTTATACGAACTCGATGCCATTGGCGGCCTATGTGGGTGAGCATGGTACCTGTCATCTGACGTTGGCAGGCGGGGTGCTTTATCGAGAGCCGGGCATCATCCACGACGCTTCCGCAGGAGCGCCCGATTTCTTCGCGTCGCGGTTCTTCCTGGGAACGCAAGGCATCAGTTCCGAGGGACTTCTCGAATCCCATCCCTTGTTGACCAAAGCTATTGGCGAGCTGAGCAGCTGTGCAGATGAGATTGTTCTGTTGGCGGATAGCCGGAAGCTCTCAATCCAGCCGCGCAACGTCGTTCTTCCGCTGTCTCGCATAGGGACGATCGTGATCGACGACGGTCTTGCGGATGTCGGCGCAAAGATGCTCGAAGATGCCGGTATTTCCATACTGATCGCTACGGTAGGAGGCCAATGATGGTGCCATCGAACGTGGTCGCAGTTTTCGATCTCGGCAAAACGAACTCGAAGCTTTTCGTCTTCAGTGCAGACGGTTCCGTGCTCTCGGAAGCCAGGACAAAGCCCAGTTGGATCGAGTACGATGGCTTGCGTGTTCTCGATGACGTCGCGCTCTTCACTTGGATGACGTCTGCCTTGACGCAGGCGACCGAAGAGCATTTCGTTGGTCACGTCATGTTCTCGGGACACGGGTGCACCTTTGCACTCGTTCGGGATGACGAGCTGGTGCATCCCGTACTCGATTACGAACAGGAACCGCCTCAGCGGGTTGCGGACAGCATCGACATTTTGGTGCCAGCCTTCAGCGAAACCTATTCGCCGAAGCTCCCGTTGGGTTTCAATTACGGACGGCACATCCTCTGGCTAGAGGCCATCAAGCCAGAGGTGGTAAGTCGCGCCGACGCCATCCTTTCATACCCGCAGTTTTGGTCCTGGAAATTTTCCGGCCGGAAAGTGTCCGAGGTTTCCTACATCGGCTGCCACTCTCACCTCTGGGCACCGCTGCGTGATGATTTCAGCAGTCTGGTCTATAGCCGAGGCTGGCGTGGAAAGATGCCAGCCTTCGAACGGGCGGGTGCTGCTTTGGGCAATTGGGAGATCGGGCCTGATCGGGAAAACGCGGTTCCGGTCGTTGTCCACAATGGTGTCCACGACAGTAATTCCGCGCTCTATTACTACCGTTCGCTCGGGTTCCAGGACTTTACGCTCGTGTCGACTGGCACATGGGTCGTGATTTTCAATTCGGCGTGCCCGCTGGAAGCGTTGGATGAACACCGTGACATGCTCGCAAACGTCACCGTCGACGGGAAGCCGGCTCCGACCATAAGGTTCATGGGCGGCCGGGAATATGACATCGCAAGTGACGGCTGGAACAAGCCAATCAGTCTTGAGGCAGTCTCGAGAGTGATCGCGAAGCGCGTATTCGCATTGCCCTCTTTTGCGCCCGGCGGCCCGATGCAGGGGTTCGAAAGCCGCTTTGTGGGGCCTGAGGCGAACGGCGAGGAGAGGGCCGCCGTCGCACTTCTGTATGTCGTTCTAATGACCAATCTTTCCTTGGATCTCATCCAGTCCGAGAACGAGATCGTAATCGATGGCGGGCTCGTCAAGACGGGACTGTTCGCCGAGCTTCTTGCTCAGTTGCGCCCTTCGCAGCCGATATTCACCAGCGCGACCGCCGAAGGCAGTGCGTTTGGAGCCGCCGCGTTGGTTTTCGACACTCTGGGTGAGAAGCCATTTGCGAACGAAACGAATGAGGCGGCTTCGTTGCAGGTTTTCGGCCTCGAAGCATACCGCGATGCATGGCGGGCGTTGATCGACATCGGCGAACCGGAACTCGCACGCCCGAGGAAAGAGTTACAGGCATGAACACGGCAGGCGACAACCGCGCACCCGTTCTGGAGATGCGCAATATCAGCAAAACATTCGCGAGCACTAAAGCGCTTACAAACGTGTCGCTTACCGTCTATCCCGGTGAAGTCCACGCGCTGATGGGCGAGAACGGTGCTGGCAAATCGACGCTAATGAAGGTGCTCTCGGGAGCGTACACCGCTGACCCGGGCGGCACCATTCTCGTCGACGGAAAGCCCATCGTTGCGGGAGACCCGATAAAGGCAAAGGCGAATGGCGTTTCCGTCATTTATCAGGAGCTCTCGCTCGCGCCCAATCTCACCGTCGCACAAAACATGTTCCTTGCTGCCGAACCTGCCAGGTACGGCGTCCTGGATAAGGCAGCTGCGCGCGCACGGGCCGAGCCGATCCTCAAACAGCTTGGCATTTCCTTCGGCCCCTCGCAGCTTGTAGCGTCGCTCTCGCTCGGTGAACGCCAGATGGTGGAAATCGCGCGGGCCCTGACCACGAACGCCAAGATCATCGTCATGGACGAGCCGACGACGTCGCTCACGTCCAGGGAGACGGAGCGGCTCTTTGAGGTGATCGCGGGGCTCAAGGCGCGGGGTATTGCCATTATCTACATCAGCCATCGGATGGAGGAGATCTATGCGCTCGCAGATCGGGTCAGCGTTCTCCGCGATAGCGCTTATGTGGGCACCCTCGATCGGTCCGCCTTGTCGGCCGAAAAGCTCGTTTCGATGATGGTAGGTCGCGATCTTTCCTCTTTCTACAAGAAGGAACACCGAGCACCGCAAAGCGCCGCGAAAACGGTGCTCTCAGTGCATGACATCGGAGATGGCCGTCGGGTTCACGGATGCTCGTTCGACGCAAAGGCAGGCGAAGTGCTCGGCATAGCCGGGCTAGTTGGCTCCGGACGGACGGAACTCGCGCGGCTCATCTTCGGTGCCGATCCGAAAACATCCGGACGGGTTATGCTCGACGGCAAGGACACCGTCATCGGCAGCCCGCGCGATGCGATGGACGCCGGGATCGCATACCTGACGGAAGACCGGAAAGGCCTCGGACTCTTCCTCGATATGACGATCAACGAGAACATCAACATCGGTGTTATCGGCAAGGATGCCGGCAAAGTGGGCATTCTGAACTTCGCCGCGGCGAAGGAACGAGCGGCAAGGGCCATCAAGTCGTTGTCCATTCGCACGTCAAGCGACGGCATCAATGTCGGAGCTCTGTCCGGCGGTAACCAGCAAAAGGCGCTGATCGCGCGCCTGCTAGAAACCAAGCCTCGGGTCATCATCTTCGACGAACCGACACGCGGCGTCGATGTTGGAGCGAAGTCCGAAATCTACCGGATCATCGATGAGCTTGCGCAAACGGGGATCGCGATCGTCGTGATCTCGAGCGATCTGCCCGAGATCATCGGGATCGCAGACCGCGTCCTCGTGATGCGCGAAGGCCACATCGCGGGCGAGGTCCTGGCGACGCCGGACCAACCAATAAGCCAGGAAGCCATCATGGCGTTCTCCACCGGATCGGCGTCGAAAGTCGCTTGAGGTCGGAAATCAAAGACGACGGGATAAGAACATGACCGCGACATCCACGGACCAGGGCAACGCCGCAAAGGCGAAATTCAGATCGACTCTAACGGCGCTTGGCATGCTTCCGGTGCTCGTGATCTTGGCGATCGGGTTCCACTTGCTAAGTGGTCGCTTTTTGAGCGTGAATAATCTGTCGATCGTCATGCAGCAGGCCTCGATCAACACGGTTCTGGCCGCCGGTATGACGTTCGTTATTCTGACCGGCGGTATCGATCTCTCGGTCGGTTCGATCCTCGCCGCGTCGGCGATGGTCGGTGTCATCGTGTCCCTTTGGCCCGACGTCGGGATGTTGGGAATTCCGGCTGCCATCGGGGTAGGTCTCGCTTGCGGCTTCGTCAACGGAACGATCATCTCGGCGCTCAAGCTTCCGCCCTTCATCGTCACCCTTGGGTCGCTGACCGCGATGCGCGGTATTGCCCGACTGCTCGGTAACGACACCACGGTATTCAATCCGGACCTGCCATTCGACTTCATCGGAAACGGCAGCTTCTTCGGCGTGCCATGGCTTGCCATCATCGCAATGGCGACGATCCTGATCTCATGGTTCATCCTGAAGCGCACCGTGTTGGGCACCTGGATCTATGCTGTCGGCGGAAATGTCGAGGCCGCGCGCCTGACAGGTATCAAAGTCCCGCTTGTGCTCCTGTTCGTATACTCGATATCCGGCCTGCTTTCAGGGCTAGGCGGTGCCATGTCCGCAGCACGCCTGTATGCGGCGAACGGCCTTCAACTCGGGCAATCCTATGAACTCGATGCGATCGCCGCCGTCATTCTCGGCGGAACCAGCTTCGTCGGAGGCGTGGGATCGATCTGGGGAACGCTGATCGGGGCTCTCATTATCGCGGTGCTGTCGAACGGTCTCATCCTCGTCGGTGTCTCCGACATTTGGCAGTACATCATCAAGGGGCTTGTCATCATCGTGGCCGTAGCGCTCGACCGCTACAGGCTGAAAGGGCTTAGCCGCACCTGACGTGTGGCTGGAGGAACCGGGGTCACCGGATAACGGGGCGCAGGAAGCGCCACAAGGAGGAAGAATATGCGCATGATTTCCAAACTGCTTGCAGCGACCGCACTGGCCGCAGCCATCGCAATGCCGGCAGCCGCCAAGGACCTTCAGAAGATCGGCATTTCCGTCGGCCTGCTTGGCAATCCGTTCTTCGTGGCTACCATCAAAGGCATCGAGGACCGCGCCAAGGAGATCAATCCAAATGTTCAGGTCACCTCGGTTTCGGCCGACTACGACCTCAACAAGCAGGTTTCGCAGATCGACAGCTTCATCGCAGCTGGCGTTGACATCATCATGCTGAACGCGGTGGACGCCAAGGCGATCGCACCTGCCGTCAAGAAGGCGCAGGCCGCTGGCGTGATCGTCGCCGCCTTCGACGTCTCCGCACCGGGTGCTGACGTCACGGTCATGACGAACAACATCAAGGCCGGCGAAGAGGCCTGCCAGTACATTGTCGATCAGCTCAAGGGCAAAGGCGACGTCGTCATTATCAACGGCCCCGCATCGTCCTCGATCCTTGACCGTGTGCAGGGTTGCAAGAACGTCCTGACGAAGAGCCCTGACATCAAGATCCTCTCCGACGATCAGAACGGTCAGGGTTCGCGCGACGGCGGTTTGTCGGTCATGCAGGGTCTTCTGACGCGCTTCGACAAAATCGACGCCGTCTTCGCGATCAACGACCCGACGGGCATCGGTGCGGAGCTAGCCGCTAAGCAGCTGAACCGCAACGAGTTCTTCATCACTGCAGTCGACGGTGCCCCGGATATCGAAAAGTCGCTTGCCAGCGGCAACTCGATGATCAAGGCCTCCGCTTCGCAGGACCCCTATGTGATGGCCGGCGACGCACTCAAGATGGCTGCCGACGTCCTCAACGGCAAGAAGCCGGCGGAAAATACTGTACTCCTCGACCCGAAGCTGATCACGGCTGACAACGTCAAGGACTACAAGGGCTGGACCGCAGCTCGCTAAGGTCTCCTCCCGAGTAGCCCGCCAAGCTTTCGAGCTTGGCGGGCTGCGATCCGAAATCAACCAGGAATAGGTTTCATGTCCAAAATCGGTGTCCACTCGTTTGTCTGGAGCGCAGGATCTACCAAAGACGAACTGGAGAGAACTCTCGAGCGATCCCACGAACTCGGTTTCAAGCTCGTCGAGTTCTCATACCTGGACCCCAAGCAGGTCGACGTAAATTGGCTGGCGTCTCGTATTCGACAGCTTGGCCTAGATGTCGCGGTAAGTATGGGGCTGCCGACGGAAGGCGATATTTCCAGCGAGGATGGATCGGTGGTCGCGAACGGCGAAGCGATCCTCGATCGCGCGGTCGCATTGGTCCGCGATCTCGGCGGCACCAAGCTTGCAGGGATTCTGAGTTCGTCTCATGGAAAGCAGGAACGCGCCCTGTCCCGTAAAGGATGGGATAAGAGCGTCAGTACGCTTTCGAAGGTCGCCGATCGTGCAAAAGCGGCTGGCGTCACTCTCAACCTCGAGATCGTCAACCGCTTCGAGAGCAACATGCTCAATACGGCAGCGCAGGGCCTTGCTTACATCAAGGATACCGGTGCCTCGAACGTGTTCCTTCACCTTGACACTTTCCATATGAACATTGAAGAGGCGGATGTCGGCTTGGCAATCCGAAACGCTGCCGACAAGATCGGCTATGTCCACATTGGTGAAAGCCATCGTGGTTATCTTGGGACAGGCAATATCGACTTTGCCGCAATCTTCGACGCGCTGATCGCTATCGGATGGGACGACTACGTGACCTTTGAATCCTTCTCGACAACGATCGTCGATAAGGACCTTTCGCTGAAGACGGCAATCTGGAGAAATCTCTGGGAAGACAACGCAGCACTGGCCAAACATGCGCGGGCGTACATCGTGCTTGGATTGGAAACGGCGAAGCGCAAGGCCGAATTGGTGAAGGCTGCGCATTTGCCAATGGCTTGCTGACACTGGAAAAACAAACCAGCAATTCCGAAATCGCAGACAAGCACAACCACCCCGCCAAGCGGAGTGCCAAGGGCTGGACGGATTGCCTTGCCGATCTTGTCGACAAAGTGAATAAATTGAGAATCCGCCGTTGGCCGCTCTCACTGCTGGGATTGCAGCCTCCGCCGAAAAGAAAACCCGCTCCGCGCACTAGCGGGTACGGTGAAATTGTGCTGGGGAGGCAACCCCTGGCACTCCTTTCGTCATTCACATCCCGAAATGAGGGTAAAGGCTGGTCGGCAGCGTCGATACAGATGTCAGCGACGCCGGGTATTCTTATCGCTCCCGTGCCGGACCGCCTCGCTGAGACACGCTGCAGGCTGCAAGTCAGGCGCAAGCACGTGATTTTCGAAGTGGTGACCGCCGTTCTGTTGCGACCGACCCGCGTTAGGCTGCCACATAATCCGGGCTAGGAGACGTCTACGGGTAGGTTTGGCGAAAAATGCCGCGCGTGACAAGTCTGTGCTTCTTTCGCCCCTCGCGGTGGCGGACATGCCGGTAACCTCCTTCGCGCGCAAAAAACGCATCACCAGCACTGGTCGGCCGTTCTTATCGCGCAATCCCCTTCTCCGCGAACCAGTCTGCGTAGAACGTCGTGCGAACCATGTGGCGGTTGAGGTCAGGAGCGCCATCCGTCCACCACACCGCCCCGCGTTCGCCCAGCGCAAGCTTTGCGGCGTCGACGGCCCTTCGCGCCGCTCGCATTTTCTCATCATCGCCGGCGGCTTCCTTCACTGCCCTGCGAGCGATCATCAGCTCCCCCACCAGGCGCTTACGCTCACCCTCCGGCAAGCGAGGGTTTGTCTTTCTCCAAAGCCGGCCGCGCACGATAATGTAGCGGCCATCCGGCGTTTCCAACGGCGCCTTCCCCGTCTTCATGGCTGTCCCCCTTGCGCCGGAACGTGAACGCGCGTCAAGCGAAAGAAGTATCGCCTCTCGTCGCCCTCGACGACCATCATGCCAGCGAGTTCGTCGTCGCCGATCCGCCTGAAATGATCCACGATCGGCTGCTTGTCGTAGACCATCGCAGCCGTCTCGGAGCCGTCAACCATTCGTAACGTCAGTTTTGCCGTCGTTGCGCGGGCACGGAATGCCTTCTGGAGGTAAGAGAACCAGTTCCGGGCGATAAACGTTCGGCCGAAGCCAGCGACACGGAGAGCAAGTTTGATAGGAAAGAGGGACGGCTCGATCGGCACAAGACGACCAGGCCGCCATTGGAACAATAAGGCGTCCGCTCTCAGGTCTGGGTGGAACCTCTTGCCGAACCACTGAAGGTTCTCGAGCGCCCCATCCAGCGGATGTCCGGAGGCAACACCTTCACCGCGCCAGATGCCGACCATCTCGGCCGGCAGCACAGGGGGGAGGGTGCCGAACCAGTCGATTGTCTTCTTCTGCAGGTCGTCTTGCATGGTCCCTCCGGGCTATCGGGGAGGGCGATGCCGGACAGGTGGGACACTCGTCTGCCATTTCGTTGGCACAGCGAGAAACCGGAAAAACCGCTGCGTTCGCCATCCCTGTCGCGTCCGGTTGATACGGCTCGCGCTCGGCAACGGTAATGTCGACCGGTCCAGTTGGTTCCAAAGCGGAGTGTTGACGCCTGTTTTTTGCTGCGGCATCGTCCGGCGCGAATGCAGGGCGGGGAGATTTGAATGTTTGCCGATACGCTCACCGACGAAGACCGAATCGACCGCGATCCTCTGTGCCAGGATGCGCTCGACAAGGCATGGAAGGCGCTTGAAGCAGGGGCGACGTCGGGAAACCCCTTCAACTTCCTGCAACTCGCCACCGTCAATGAAAGGGGTGATCCCGAGGCCCGGACCATCGTCCTGAGGCAGGCAAACCGCAACGAGGCGGCGCTCTATTTCGTTACCGACTCAAGATCGCCGAAGATGGCGGACATCGCCCACAATCATACCGTCGCGCTTGTGGGTTATGATCCCGCGAGCCGGGTGCAGATCCGCTTGACAGGCATTGCAGGTACGGTCGGCGACCATGCCAAGCTCGCTAATCAGTGGAACCTGCTCAGCGAGAGGACGCGCGACAGCTTCAACAGTCCTGTCGCATCGGGCGCGCGAATGCAGTCTGATGGAACGGTTCTCCCTGATGTCCAAAAGGCCTCCATGTCCCCGTTCGAGCGGTGCTGCCTGATGCGCGTCGAGCTCGCGACGCTTGAGCGTTTGGACATCTCCCAGACCGAGCATCTCAGGTTCTGCTTCGTACGATCTGATAGAGGTTGGCTGGGGACCAGAAGGGCGCCGTGATTCGACGTAGCGTGCGGTCGACCCACATGCTGCAGGTCGAGGCACGAGAACCTGGTGGGGCATGTGTCGCCGCCTGGACCAGCTCGCTCGCAGCCCATCGCCAGCCGCAGCAGCTTCTTAAGACATGCGGTCAACCCGAACTACTGAACAAGAACCTTACGCTCGAACCCGTCCCGGCGCTCGCAGTAAACTCGAGTACGACCACGGCATCTCGAACGTCCTTCCACATGGACCTATCACCGCCCGCCAGGCTCCCGACGAACCGGCCTCATGCCGGAGCGGCGGCTGGCTACCGGATCTGCAATCCACAGGCAAGGAACCGACGCGATTCCTGCATCCCCTAAGATGCTTGAAGGAACCGATACGCTTCGGAACAAAGCCCGGTCATTTGGTGTTTTCCATTTCTCCGGATGGCCGGATGTTTCTGAAAAATAATTCGCAAGGGGAATTCAATATGGAAGATGCAGGTATCGGTTGGATCGCGGCGATCATCATCGGCGGCATCGCAGGATGGCTCGCAGAGATGTTCATGAAAAGCAGCATGGGCGTCATCATGAACATCATTCTGGGCATCGTGGGCGCTATCGTCGCTAACTTCCTTCTCTCCCTTTTCGGCGTCGTTCTCGGTGGCTGGCTCGGCTACCTGATCGCCGGGTTTATCGGCGCGTGCATCCTGATCGCGCTCGCCCGGATGGTCAGACGAACAGCGTGACATCTTGAAGGAGTTCGGGCGGCCTCTTATTGGGGACTACCGCCCGTACCAACGACAATTTACCGCGAAAGGATTTCGCGAGTAATGTCGCCCGGGTGATCGAGGGCGCTCCCCATGCATGGTCGAGCGCCCTCTGCTTTCGACCAACTTGGACGTTCCCAAAACTGAAAGCAACTAAAGCGCTGACAGCATTCCACCACATCGCGCAGGTCGCCCGCAGGAGTGGGTGCGAAGCCTATCATGCCAAGGAGAATGGTGGCCCTTGGCGGTCGTCAAGGCGCGGCACCGTTGCGATGCAGCGCCCTCGATGTCGACTTACAACACGCGACTTCTATCTCTCTTTTGAGATCAGGCAAGGAGGATTCAGATGCATATCGACGGCGAATGTCATTGTGGGCAGATCACCTACGAGGCCGAGGTAGACCGCGACGACGTTACGATCTGTCACTGCAACGACTGCCAGAGGCTAACGGGGACTGCATATCGTGTGACAGTCACCGCACCTCGCGCCAACTTTCGTATCACCTCCGGCGATCCGATGGAGTACGTCAAGGTCGCCGCCAACGGCCGCAGACGGATGCAGTATTTCTGTGCGAATTGCGGATCGCCCATCTATACCACAGGAGAGATGGAAGACGCAGAACAGGTCGGCATCCGACTAGGAACAATAAATCAGCGGCGAGAACTAGAACCGACTGCGCAGTTCTGGTGTTCATCGGAGTTCTCATGGGCTCAAAACCTGAGCCAACTTCCCCGACATGCTGAATGATGTAGGGCGAGGCAAAACCCACCGCTCGCTGCCAAACAAGTGGCGTATATTTCCGGTAGATACTGCGTCCTTTCAACATCCGCCGATTTGTGTGAAATCACGCCTTGGAGCTATCGTGTCGTGATCCTAGAGGACGACAATGGCACTGATGGACTTCCCCGCGCAAACCCATATGCCGCTTGCCAAACTTGCGTAGGCGATGTCCGCCATCTCGCGTGCGCGCAACATCAACGAGGTTATGCGATGATCCGCGCCAGCGCGCGCCGTCATCCGCCGCGAAGGCGACGTCTGTCGTTATGTGGAGCATGCCGTTGGGCCGCTCTGGTTTCCGAGACTGCCGGGCAAGCAGTGAAGCTACCCACCGATGCGTCCATGTGCCGAGCCTCGTTCCCGAAGACATCGCAAAGGCTACCTGGGTCATGTTCGGTCGGCTCGAAGATCAATGAATGAGCCGGAAACGTCCGAACTGAGATAGCTGAGTGCAATCTCTTCGTGAGGGATGGCCCAATGCGCCGCCAACAGCAACTTGACGGCTCTCACTTCGCTACGCTTCGAACCAACCAGTAAACCGCTCGGTGTGTAGGTGTGAAAGTCAACAGTGACTATCCTTCCTGCGGGCCGCTCCTCTTTGCCGCGAACGAAATCCTTAAATCAATAAAGGCCTCTACCTGTGAATAGTGTTGCCGGCGCGGTGAGCGTCGGCTGAAGTGCAGGCCTTGATCGCGCGATCTTGGCCTCGGTTAAGCGAACCGCGCGAACATCAGATCGTTATCTTTCCATGACAGATGAGAGCCGCGAAGAAACCAAAGCAGTCGAACCACCGCAGGAGACGGTCTCCTTCGCGTTCGACCGGTTGACCGTCGCCCGTTTCCGGGAAGTCTTCCCGAATGCTCGGTGGTCGGATACCCTTCAAGCCTGGACGGTCCCCGGTAAGACTGCACGAAGACGTATCGACCGATGGCTCGCCTCCGAAGCCGATCGCAAGAGGCCTTACGAAGAGGAGCGAGGCCGCGACGCCTACCAGTTCGAGCCAATCCTCAGTCCATACCTGCAGGTCTACGACCGCGGCTTCCGCATCAAGACCCCATTCTCACGAACGGTGGTCGACGAACTCCGACAGATTCCTTTCGCTCGTTGGAATAGTGACGACAAGGTGTGGGAGGTTCCGTACGCGTCTTACGACGACCTCCAGCACCGTTGGGAGGCCATCGAGAAGGCCGCGAAACGGGCCGAACCTGAAGAGCGACGGAAACGCGCAGAGGCCCGCAAGGGCACCGAAGAGGAAGCGAAGGCCAAGCGCAGGACGTCCGAGCGCAATAAGAAGCGGCTGCCTGTGCCTAGTGACGATCTTCCACCGCCGGGGCGGCCTGTAGCCACGACCGCGTTTGGGATCGTCGTTGTCACCGACATTACCGGCGAACTCGTCAACCCCGAAGAGGTCGCCGAGCATCATCCGAATGCCGACGACGAGCATGTCTGGGCAGGATGGCGGGCAGCGACCCTGGAGGAACTCGTTCATACGTGGCCGGCGAGGGCTGAGCCGGGGGAATACGAGCGGATTCGGGGATGGTGGCAGCCAACCCTCGAGGAGCTGCGGGCCGCTAGGACTGCAGCAAAATCGAGGGAGCGGCGGCGCGACGCCCGCAATGCTTCGACCAGACCGTCGACCTGAAGCGGCGGACGGAATGGTCGAGATCACGCCGGAACTTGATGTCTAGACGGTCTGAGAGCGGAACACGCGGTCGCGGGGCAGTCGGTCCCGCGCCGGCTGACGCCGACGCTCCTGCGGCTGCCCTTCAACGCGACCGCGCGTGACGCGAATTCCCGCTTTCGCGCGCCTTCTGCGCGCCGCGATGCTGAAAGCTCCGATACGCTTCGTTGTTGCCGACCCTCCGGATCGGGGTGATCGCGCCGCCGATGCTATACAGTTAAGACTTTGTAAGGTTCCCGTGGGCGAGACACGCTTCTCCTTAGATCGGCCCGCTTCCTTTTGCGCCCTTGTCCACGCGCCGCGTTGCCGAAGCCCCGATGTGCGTTCTGTTGCTGGTCGACGCTGTCGGATCGCCTCCTGGTTCTGCGCAATCGCCACTTTTTATGACGTCTTGGCCGCCGCTGGCGCGTCGGCCGCCGCGCCTCGCCAGCGGGTGACTCTGCTTTGCCCTCGGAGGTGAAGGTAAGCCTTGGTGGGACACAGAGAGGAAGAGGAGGGACGGGAGCTTTGTGACGGATTTGAAGGGTTGGAGAGAGGTTCCGCCCGGTCCGTCATGGAGAAACCGACATGTCTCAGAAGATTGAGAAGTCTGGGAAGACAGAAAGAACCGAAAAGACTGGTAAGGTCACGCTTGCGACCGCTTGTGACATTCCCTTCAACAAGCTTGTTCTCAGCCAGGAAAACATCCGTAAGGTCAAAGCGGGTGTCTCGATCGCGGAGCTTGCCGAAGACATTGCGCGGCGCGGTCTGTTGACCAGCCTCAGCGTCCGCCCGGAATTAGACAGCGACGGTAACGAGACCGGCATGTATCGCATCCCGGCCGGCGGGCGCCGCTACCGGGCGCTGGCACTGCTGGTGTCATCGAGACGTCTGTCGAAGACGGCAGGCATTCCCTGCGTGATCAGCAGGGGCGAGACGGAGGAAGCCGAAGATTCGCTTGCCGAGAACGTCCATCGCGAGAGCCTGCATCCGCTCGACCAGTTTCGCGCCTTCGAGACCCTGCGCGGGGAGGGGATGGACGAGGAAGAGATCGCCGCCCGCTTCTTCGTCCCGGTCGCGACGGTGAAGCAACGCCTGCGCCTGGCGTCGGTCTCGCCGAAACTTCTGGATCTCTATGGCGAAGACGCCATGACGCTCGAGCAGCTGATGGCCTTTTCGATCAGCAAGGACCATGCCCGTCAGGAACAGGTGTTCGAGGCGATCGCACGCTCGCACAGCCGCGAGCCCTATTACATCAGGCGCCTGCTGACCGAGACGGCGGTCCGGGCGACCGATCGGCGCTCGCTCTATATCGGCATCGATGCCTATGAGGCGGCCGGCGGCGTCGTCATGCGCGATCTCTTCGACGAGGACAGGGGCGGATGGCTGCAGGATCCGGCGCTGCTCGATCAGCTCGTGCTGGAGAAATTGAAGGGCGATGCGGCGGCCCTACAGGCGGAGGAAGGCTGGAAATGGGTCGAGGCCGCTTTCGACTTTCCCTATGGCCACACGTCGGGTCTTCGCAGGGTCTACGGTCAGCAGGCCGAATGGAGCAAAGAGGATCTTGCCCGTCACGATGTTCTTCGCGCCGACTACGATCGGCTCGATGCAGAATATGCCTCTGCCAGCCAATACTGCGAGGAGAGCGAGCAGAGACTCCAAGCACTCGGTGCGGAGCTCGACCGTCTGAACGAGCGTCCCTTCGTCTTTGATCCCGCCGAGCTTGCCCGCGGCGGTGTCTTCGTCTCGCTCGAGGCGGACGGCAGGCTCCGGATCGAACGCGGCTATGTCAGGCCTGAAGACGAACCGCAGGTGGAGATGATGAGCTGCGTCAGCGACGACCAGGACAACATCGTGTCCGCACCAGTCGCGCCAGCCGGCGGAGCGGTATCGGAGGTGGAGGCAGCAAACAAGGCCGAGACCGATGACGGGGAGGAGACGCTGAAGCCGCTTGCCGATCGTCTGGTCCTCGACCTGACCGCCGCCAGGACCGTCGCGCTGCGCAACGCGCTCGCCCGGGATCCGGAGGTCGCCTTCGTCGCCGTCCTGCATGCCTTCGTGCTGAAGACCTTTTATCTGCGGGGCGCAGACACGTGCCTGGAGGTCACGGTCCAAAGCGCCCGGTTGAGCGAGACATCGGGATTGGGCGACTTGGTCGCCGTCAGGGAAATCGGCGAGCGGCAGGAAGCCTGGGGGAACGACCTGCCGAGAGATCCGGCCGCCCTCTTCGCTTTCCTCATCGGTCTCGACGGCGTCAGCCGACAGGCGCTGTTTGCTCATTGCGCCTCGCTATCGCTCAATGCCGTCATCGAACCCTGGAACAGGCGCAGCCGCGCCATCGCCAATGCCGACGAGATCGCCCGCGCCATCGGCTTCGACATGGTCGAGGCCGGCTGGACGCCGACAGTCGAGGCCTATCTCGGCCGCGTCACCAAGGCCCATATCCTGCAAGCTGTCTGCGAGGCGAAAGGCGAGCAGGTCGCTGCATTGATCGCCGATCTGAAGAAGCCCGACATGGCCCGGGAGGCCGAACGGCTGTTGGCCGGCAGCGGTTGGTTGCCGGAGCCGCTGCGCCTGCCGGCTACCGCGGCTGATGATCCGGACCTGATCGAAGAGGCGGTATTTCCGGACGAAACCATCCTCGATCCGCCGGTGCCGATCGATGAGGTTCAAGGGACAGACGCGGCCGACGTGGTCGACGAGGATCCCGAGATCGCTGAGCCCGCCGGGACCGACTTCATCCATCCGATCGCGGCCGAATAGCGGCCTCTCACCCAGAACGGCCCGGTTCCATATGGTGCCGGGCCGGTTCGCTTAAACCGGCCATCCCCATTCCTTCACCTCAAGCCCGGCCACAGCGCCGGGCCTTTTCGTTTCAGGAGATCTGTCATGACCAATTCCAGTTTCAACAGTCCCGTGTCGTCTTCCGGCTTCAGGGTCGATATCTCGCGCGGCGAGCGCATCGGCCGCGTCTCGTCCGAATGGTTCTCGCGCCCCGACGACGAGCGCTTCCTGTCGCTCAGTGCGCTCTACGACACCGTGCGCTCGCGCGCCGATCGGGCGCATGCCCGGACCATCGAGACCAGCGCCATCCGCGTCGAAGCGACACGCGACGATGCCGAACGCTCGAACTGATCGTCCCCGGCGAGAACGCAGGCCGAGGTCAACGTGATGCTCAACCGATCGCGCCGACCCATTGGAGCTACGGCCAGCTCTGCAGCCTGGTCGGTGCACCTGCGACCTATATGCGCCAGCTGCCGGCGCCGCTCGCCGCCATCAATCTCCAGCACGGACTGCTGTCCCATCGCGCCGAACTGGTGAAGACGCTGGAGATGGACGACGGGCGCCTCGAACTTCGCGCCGTCACCGGTCCCGACTATGGCCGCATCTGGGACCATGAGCTGGTTGCAGCCGTGATGAAGATCGCCGGCAATGGCACCGGCGACACGATGTGGAAGGTGCCGGGTCAGCTCAACTGGGCGACCATGACCCACAATCCCTTCGTCGATATCACCAAGGATACGACGACGCTTTACGCCAGTGACCGCGACGTCTTCCTCTTCCTCGTCGACGACACTCACCCGATCGAGGCGGGGCGCCTTCCGAACGGCGAGCCCGATCTGTATTTCCGGGGCTTTTATGCCTGGAACTCCGAGGTCGGCTCCAAGACGCTCGGCATCGCCTCGTTTTATCTGAGGGCCGTCTGCGCCAACCGCAATCTCTGGGGCACGGAACAGTTCGAGGAAATCACCATCCGGCATTCGAAATTCGCCGGCGAGCGTTTCGCCCATGAGGCGGCCCCCGCCCTTGCAAGCTTCGCCAATTCCTCGCCAGCCCCCTTCGTTGCCGGCATCAAGGCGGCACGCGAGACGATCGTTGCCCGCCAGGATGACGACCGGGAGGCGTTTCTGCGGCGGCGCGGCTTCTCCAAAGGCGAGACCGGTAAGGTCATCGACATGGTGTTGTCGGAGGAGGGACGTCCGCCGGAATCGATCTTCGATTTCGTGCAGGGTATCACCGCACTCGCGCGCACCCGGACCAACCAGGACGTCCGCCTCGATCTTGAGGGCAAGGCGAAGAAACTGCTTGAAAGTGCCAGCCGATGACAGGCTCGGCCTCCGACCTTGCCGACCGCCTCGCGCGTCATGCCGAGGCGGTCTGCCGTCATTATCTGTCGGCCGGCCGGCGATCCGGCAATTACTGGATCGCCGGAGATACGGGCAACAACAAGGGTCGGTCGCTGTTTGTGCGGCTGACCGGTCCGCGTGCCGGCCGCTGGAGCGATGCGGCGACCGGCCAATATGGCGATCTCCTTGACCTCATCCGCGCGACCTGCGGCCTGATCGCCTTCGCCGATGTTGCAGACGAGGCACGGCTGTTCCTCAACCTGCCGCGGCTGGAACCCATGGCGGCAGAACGGCGGGACCCCAATGCACCCGACAGCCGATCGACCGCGGCGCGGGCAGGGCTGCTTTTTGCCCACGCTATTCCCATCGCCGGTACGGTGGCCGAACGTTACCTGCAGAGCCGCGGTATATCTGGCGCTGCAAGCCGTCGCGCTTTGCGGTTCCATCTCTCCTGTTACTACCGAGATCTTTCGACCGGCGGCACGACAGGCCTGCCGGCGCTGATCGCTGCGGTCACCGATGTCGAGGGCCGGCTGACCGGCGTGCACCGGACATGGCTTGATCCTGATGGAAACGGCAAGGCCCGGGTCAACGAACCGCGCCGAGCACTCGGTCGCCTGATCGGCAACGGCGTGCGCTTCAACATGCCGCCGGGATCGCAAAGCCCGGTTCTGGCCGTCGGCGAGGGTATCGAGACCGTGCTGTCTCTTTCGGAAATCCTTCCCGGCATGGCGATGGTGGCAGCGCTTTCGGCCCATCATCTCGCAGCCTTCCTGCTGCCCGCGGCATGCAAGCGCCTCTATATCGCTGCCGACGCCGATGCGGCGGGGCGCCACGGGGTCGAGGGATTGGGCCGGGCCGCCACCGCTCTCGGCGTGCTGCCATTGGTGCTCACGCCCGAGCTTGGCGATTTCAACGAGGATCTGCGTCGGCTTGGATCTTCCCGTCTAGTGGCGAACCTGGCCCGCCAGCTCGTCCCGGACGATGCGACCGCCTATCTTTCGCGATAGCGGCGCCCGGCGTTGATACGCGAACGTTTCTGAGGTGAGGCCGTTGAGCGCGCGGCTGACGGATCGCCATGTGTGGGGCCGCGCCTGCGGGCCCGTCGGGCGGCGACCCGTACCATGCCGGTCGCAGCCTTCAGCGGATCGGTCCGGTTTCTTCCCCGCGCGGTTCCCGCGCTCCTCGCGCAGCAAGAAACCGGCCCTCAACCGCCCGGCGCTGCGCTGGGCCGCAGCACTTCGCGCTGCGGTTCCGGCCGCGACCGGCATGGGAAGGGATCGCCGTCAGGCCGCGAGGCGCGGCTCAAACCACGGAGATCCTCAATGACTTGCTCAACCTTGCTCGACGATACCGCAGAACCGCACCACGCATCCTCGCCGACCGATCGCTTCATCTACGAAATGCAGGTCCATGGCTATCGGCCTTTCCAGGACGAACCCGACCCCCGGCCCTTGCCCGAAGAGCCTATCGTCCAAGCATCGCTGATGACCATCTTCGACGCCTTGTCCTATATGCTCGCCGACACAAGGCTGGAACCGGATCTCGAAGACCTGCTCTGGTCGACCGTCAACCTCTTCCATCGCGGCGCCGATCGCATCCAGCGCGAACTTGATCGCAACGAGGAGGCGCAGCGCACAGGCCAACACGAGCAGGACGGATCGGAGGTCAAAAGCGTCGAACTGGAACGGCTCATCGCCGAGGGCATCACCCTTCTCGAACGGCGCAACACATTCGAGTTCATGCGCGACCACAGCGCAGACCTCTTCGAGGCTCAGACCGGTTCTGCCTGGAGGCCACGCACAGGCTCGAAGGTCAACCATGCCAACATGACAGCGGCGATGATCGACTCGAAGGACTTCCTGTCCGCACGTCGACATGCCGAGACCGAGGTCATGATCCCCGCGGGCACGAAGATCGGCTTTGCCGGCGGCATGGACTACAACGACCATGACCGCATCTGGAAAAAGCTCGACCAGGCCCATGCCAAGCACCCCGAGATGGTGCTGTTGCACGGTGGCGCACCGAAAGGGGCAGAACGCATCGCCGCCTGCTGGGCAGAAGCCCGCAAGGTCACCCAGATCATCTTCAAGCCGAACTGGAGCAAACATGCCAAGGCGGCACCCTTCCGCCGCAACGACGAGATGCTGTCTGTCATGCCGGCAGGATTGATCGTCTTCCCGGGCAACGGCATCACCGACAATCTCGCCGACAAGGCCCGGCGCCTTGGCATTCCAGTCTGGCAGGCTTCGGGAGACGGCGCGTGAGCGCCGTTTTCCTCACCATGTCTCCGAGCCGTGATCCGGATTGCGGAACTTCCGTCTCGATCATCATGGATCGACGCGGTGCTGGGAGCGCGCGTCCGTGCGCAAACGATTCTGCACCCGGCGACTCGACTCGCGCGAATCGCTTCCCATGTGACTCCGTCGAGACACCGGGAGTACCGCGTCATGGAATCACTTTCCTCATCCACGCCGATCAGGCCGCTGCATGCAGAGATCGACGGCATGTCGAAATGTCGCCAGGCCTACAGCGTCGAGGATCTCGCAGCGTTTCTCCTCAGCGAGAAATGCCCGCATCTCGAAAACGATCCGGTGCGGTTCCACCATGCGTTGGCGACCTCGATGGACGCGATGCAGCTCTATCTCGATCCGGAGATGGCCCGCCAGGCCTTCGTCGAGGCTGCCCATGCTTCGAGCATGCATGTCCTGCCCGACGATATGGAAGGGATCAGACAAAGCGATGAGGGATGACAAAAGCCCCGCAGAACGCGGGGCAGTTCGAGGTCATCACAGAGAAGCAGTGCACCCGGTAAGGTGACGACAGAACGATACCATCATGAACCGCCTCGACAACCTCTTCTTTAGATATTGCTGATGTAATCCACACATGATCGACCGTCCCCGCAGCAAACCCCTTCTTGCCAATGAACGGCCGCTCAAAGGCGCCGTTCGCAGAAAACGCGATCCCGCACAGCCGAACCTGCTTTTGGATCCGATGCCCGATCGCGTCGAGCCGGCGCTTGCTCTCTTGAAGGACAAGCCACCCGGCAATCCGCGCACCATCGCCGAACTGAAGTTCGATGGCTACAGGCTGGCGATCCATATCGAGCCTAAGGGGATCAGGGTCCTGACGCGTGGCGGCCATGACTGGACTGCGCGATTCCCGGCGATTGCGGCAGAGGCCCAAGAGCTTCGTGTTGCCAGCGCTATTCTCGATGGTGAGGCCGTGGTGCTCGACGAGGAGGGACGCTCCGATTTCGGCGCGCTGCAGCGATCGCTCGGCGGGCGGGGCGGCAAGCTCCCGTCGTCCAGCGCAATCTTCTTTGCCTTCGATCTTCTTTATCTCGACGGCCACGACCTCAGAACCATGGAACTGTCGAGCCGCCGGCATCTGCTTGCCGATCTCATCGGGCAGCGTGCGGGTGCGATCCGGTTTTCCGACGAGCTCGAGGGAGAGCCAGAGGCAATCTTTGCGGCTGCCTGCGAGCACGGCCTGGAAGGCGTCATCTTCAAGGATCCGGACAGTCCCTACCGCTCCGACAGATCCGGCGACTGGCTGAAGGTCAAATGTATCCAGAGCGAAAGCTTCTTCATCGTCGGCTACGAGAAATCAGCAGCCGCCCGCGGTGGTGTCGGCAGCCTGTTGCTCGCAGCCTGGAAGGGCAGCCAACTGCACTTCGTCGGCTCGGTCGGTACCGGCTTTTCCTACAAGATCGCCGTCGAACTTCGCACACTGATGGACAGGCTTGCGACCAAGAAGCCGACCGTCGCTTATGACGGGCGCACCAAGGATCTCGTCTGGGTTCAGCCGACATTGATCGCGGAAATCGAATACCGCGCCTGGACCGACGACGGCAAGCTGAGACATGCCTCCTACAAGGGCCTGCGGGAGGTTCAGGACAATGCCGCGGTCTACAGGATCGCGGAGTGAACCTGATCCGTTGAGGCCCGGCGTTCGCTCCACTTTGCCTCGAGCGTCCAGCCATGCGGGGAGGCAAGAAATGCCGCGCGAAGGGCCATCACCAGCCAGTCGGCCGGCATGACGCCGGGCAGGTCTTCGTTCGCGTGAAATGCTGTGAGATCATCCATCGTATCGAAACCGATTGGTAGAGGCCGGCCGGCGCGATCAAGTGTCCAGAGATATCGCGTTGTCATGTCGGACGATCCTGGCGATGCTGCAAGGACGACGCATCGGTTTGTTGCATTTCCGTTCGTCGCCAACTCGCATTCATCGAAGCACAAGGTGTTAGGCGACCTTGTTCGCCAGCATGTCGGCAATTTCGGCGGCTTCGAGGCGCGCCGAGGTCTTGTAGGGATAGTGCTTCCAGCACCACCAATCCTGACGCTCGCCCTTGGAGAAACCGAACCCGGCCCAATCGCCGCAATGGCACTTCCGCGCAACGGGCGAGGCTGGTTTTAGGGTCGCAGAACGGTCGATGTCGCTCATGTCGCATCCTCGAGTATTAAGATGTTCCTATTTTGTTCTCTTTTGGCTAAGAGTCAATCCGTCCGCAAAAGCTAAAGGGAGATGGGATGACGACCAGGCGAAAAGGCGAATTGAGCCCCGCTGAGATTGATCGAGGATGGCCGTTCCAAGTTGCCCTGTTGGCCGAACTGTCGCTGGGAGAACAGGCCGCGGAGCAGGAAGCATTCTGCGCTCGGTTGATGAAATGCCATCGCGGTCATAGCGTCTTCTTCGAAGACCGGCATTACACTGTTCACTGCTTTGCGACCAGGGTCGGCGCCCAGACCTTCATGGGCCGATACGGAGGTGAATGGTTCGACCCGCGCGATCGCGGGCGCGGTATCAACTGGAACAAGTGGTTCAAGGGAAAGTCCGCCGGCCAGTCCAAACCGGTTTAATCACGCGCTCGCAAAGCGAGCCGCTCGTCGAGCGTGACGTCTGCGCTCGTCCGGAATTGCCTCATCGGCCGAACGATCGTGTCAAAGCATCGAAAGTCTGGTGGCAACCGCGCCGGTAGTCATGGCCGCGATAGCGGGCACGATTGTGAAAGCTTGGACAGTGAATTTTGCATAGGTGCAGTGCAGCATAAGCAATAGAAATCCTTAGCAACAAGCGATAAACATAAGCACATCGAAGCGATGCATCTCCTCCCGCAACGCTTCGAGTCCAGACAGGCCTCTCCTCCTCCCAGGTCTGTCTCGAGGAACAGCGGCACTCCTCCTCCCAGTCGCTGTTCGGTTCTTTTCGAAAGCCTGCCGCACCTCCTCCCGCGGCAGGCTTTTTCGTTTTTGCGTCAGCTTGTTCGAAAAATCCAAACTCCAGATATGCAGGTAGACGCCGCCCGACCTGAAGCAAATCAGAACGTTCTTGCTTTATACCCTCGACCACGCTTGACGCGCAGAATTTCGAGGAAAAGCTCGACTGCTTCCGGCTCGGTCCTGAAGAGGTGCACCAGCCGCTGACCGCGACTGCCGATCCGTCCCCAGCTTCGGACCAATGATGTCTCGCCGAACAGCGTCGGCTCGATCGACAGAGCATAGTAGCGCGCCATGTTCTTCGACGGGTCGATGCGTTCTGCGTAGAGACGATAGGGTTGCGAGCTCATGCCGGCAGAATCGCAAATGAGCGTTCGCGACGTCCAACGACATTTGTGAATCGATCCGGCCTGACCGATTCACGTTGCTGATGTCAGCAACTCAATCTTCCAGTCTTGAGAACAAATCCACGAACTCCGGATCGGCATAATAGCGCAGCTTCGTCGCCATGATCGGCCGGCGGCCTGCAATGAATAAGAGTTCGACGCCGGTCGGCAGGTTGCGGACCTCATCCGGTGTGAGCAGAGGACGACCGACATGCTGTTCGGCGAAGGTGAGGCCGGTCTTTTCCGCGTCGAGCGCGCGCGCTGCCGTATTGAAGACCACGGTCTCCTGTCCGAGGAGATCGGAGACGAGACGCGCACTATCGTGATCGTTGACGCCGAAGACCTGCAGCACGCCCGCATTCGCGAAAAACGTGCCGGCGCGCTGGCCATAGGTGGCGCGTAGCTGATGGATGTCCTGGACGATCGGCCAGAGCTGCACCCCGTAACCTGCCATCAGCCCCATGGCCCGTTCGATCGGGGCGAGATGACCGAGGCTTGCAAACTCGTCGAGAAGATAGAGAACGGGCGGCGTTGATGGCTGCGGCGAGGGTGCCGTTCGCGCCATGTCGGTGAGGCTCCGGGCGACGAGCAGACGCAGCCAGCGCGAATAGGCGGCGAGCCTGTCCGGAGGCAGGACCAGGAAGACGGTTGCCGTATTTGCCTTAAGATCGCCGAAGCGGAAATCCGATCGTGCGAGAACCGCGGTCATGCGCGGACTGTCGAGGAAATGCGTGTGTCGCTGCGCGGCCGACAGAACACCACTCGCTTCGCGGTCCGACTTGCCGAGATGGCGGTTGGCGGCACGTGCGATCAGCCCGTTGACCGCCTCACTTGCCTGCATCGCATCGAGCGCGCGACGGAAGGCGTCCGACGAAAGCGTCAGCATGTGCCTGAGCGTCGTCAGCGTGCGCCGCTCCTCCGGCTGGCTGGCAAGCACATAGAGCAGCAGACCCGCAATCAGCGCCTTCGCTTCCTCGTTCCAATGCGCGTCGCCTGACAGGCCGGGTTCATCGAACACCAGGGCATCGGCTAGCGTCGAGACCTCTTCAACTACATCGATGTTGTCACAATCCAATCCCTCCATCGGATTGAAGGTCGCCGACGGCTTGCCGGTGACGCCAAAGGGATCGAGAAGATGAACCGGCCCGAAGCTTAGCCGTGCCTCATCGGCGATCGTCGCATTCTCCCCTTTCGGATCGATGCAAATGATCGAGCGGTCGACCGTCAAAAGGTTCGGGATGATCGTGCCGACACCCTTGCCGCTACGCGTCGGTGCCATGGTCATAAGATGGGCGGGTCCGTCATAGCGCAGAAGCTTGCCGTTGCCTGGCCACCGCCCGATCAGCAATCCGCTTTCCGATTTCTTAAGTGGCGCAATTTCGCTCGATCTGGCGAAGCGTGCCGTCCCATGCGTGTCGGCATCACCGGCGGTAGCGAAATGGGCGATGAGCGGGCTCGTCAGGAGCCGGATGAGCAGCAGGATGACAAAGAGCACGAAGGCCCAGTTGCCGATATGCCAGAGGATGTCGCCTTTGTCGGCCCCGAGGACCACGCGGAGGGCATAGTCGATGCCGAAACCAACGATAAACACGACAATAAAATAGCCGGTCGCGCCCATCACGAAGGACCTGGCAGAGCGCAGCGGGAAGGTGATCAGCGCGACAATGGCCCAGAGCGGGTCGCGGGCGGCCATGCGCATCATGTTGGCAAGGGCGATCTTGATCAGCCCGGTATAGAGGATCATGGGACACTCCTGTAACCGCTCGTCCCGTCGCTGCTGGTCCCGCTGTTGCCATCGAGGGGCTCGTTTACCGCGGGCTTCAGGAGGTCGTCGAACAGGTCTCGATCGCCATCGCGCGTCAGGAATTTTGGCAGTTCGGCTCTCAGCCAGCCGGCCAGTCCTCCGCCAATCTGAATGTCGCGATTGGTCTCCAGCCGATAAAGGATCAGCGCTCCGATCAACACCTTGCGGCGTGTGTCGATGGCGCGTTCCTGCCTGGAAAGCCGGATCTGCAACGTCTTTCGCTGGGCCTCGAGCTGCGCCAGTCGTTCCCCGATGGTTTTGCGAGCCACGGATTCCTCTTTCTGTTGACGTTCGAGCGATGGCCCGAGCGGGCATCCGGATGATGGCCGCCCGCGATCGCATGTGCGGATAATGCAACGATGGGTGGCAGTTGGACTACTCGCAGATCTGTGAGTAGTAGCGTCGGGACGATCGGCCTAGGACGGCATGAGGCGCGTGCGACGTGCTCCCACCAGGGCCTGAGGAGCGAAGTCGAGGAAGGCACAAGGGCGCACTTACGAGTTGCGGGGCAACTCAAGGCGCGGGCCGGCGGCCCAAACAAGGGGAGGGCGATGGCGATCTATCATATGAGCATGAAGCCGATCGCCCGCAGCGGCGGCCGCAGCGCCGTCGCCTCTGCCGCCTATCGTGCCGCCGTGCGGCTGAAGAACGAGCGCGATGGGCTGGTCCATGACTATTCCAACCGGCAGGGCGTCGAGCATGCGGAGATCATCATGCCGTCGGGTGTCGACGCCGATTGGGCCAGGAAGCGGTCCACCTTGTGGAACGCTGCAGAGCGTGCCGAGAAGCGCAGCGACGCCCGCGTTGCCCGGGAATTCGAGATCGCGCTGCCGCATGAGCTGAACGCGGAGCAGCGTCTGGCGCTGACGCGGGTCTTTGCGCAGGGACTCGCCAACCGCTACGGCGCCGCCGTCGATTTCGCCATTCATCAGCCGGGCGGGGGCGGCGATCTCCGCAACAGCCATGCGCATCTGATGATGACGACACGGCAGGTAACGGAGAGCGGACTTGGCGACAAGACCATGCTCGAGCGCGAGAACCGTTGGCTGCTGGCGAACAACCTGCCGCCGGCGCAGCTGCAGCTCAAGGACATCCGTCAAGTCTGGGAGCAGCTCGCCAACCGGCATCTGGCGATTGCCGGTCTCGATATTCGCATTGACAACCGCTCGCATCTGGAAGCCGGCATCACGCTGGAGCCGACCGAGCATGTCGGTGTGCATGCGACTCAGGTCGAACGTCAGGGCGGCACGGTCTCGCGATCGCGTATCTCTTCGCAATCGGCGGATCGGAACGCCGAGATTATCCGCAACCGACCCGAAGACATCTTGCGGCTGATCACCAACGAGAAGAGCGTCTTCAACAAGTACGATATCGCCCGCGCCCTGCACCGGTACATCAATGATGATCAGCAGACTTTCCAGAATGCCTTCGCCTCGGTCCTGGCGTCAAAGGCACTCGTCGAACTGAAACCCGACAATGCGCAGGTTCGCGGCCGTGACGGTGAGGCACGCTATTCAACGGTCGAGATCGTCGCGATCGAGGCGGCGATGGCGAAGTCCGCTGTGGCGATGCATGAGCGCCGGAAGTTTGGAGTGGCCAGGCGCTATGTCGATGCGGCGATCGCCGAACAGGACCGGTCGATCCAGGCCGCGAGCGGATCGCCGGGGCAGGGGCTGTCGGCCGAGCAGCGCGGTGCGATCGAGCATGTCACAGCATCCAGTCAGATTGCCGCCGTTGTCGGTCTTGCCGGTGCCGGCAAGAGCACGATGCTGGCCGCCGCACGTCATGCCTGGGAGGCGCAGGGCTATCGTGTTCAGGGTGCTGCGCTCGCCGGCAAGGCGGCTGAAGGTCTGGAGGAATCCTCGGGCATTTCAAGCCGCACCTTGGCGTCCTGGGACTATTCCTGGCAGAACAATCGCAGTCGCCTCAGCGCACGCGACGTTTTCGTCATCGACGAGGCGGGAATGGTCGGCAGCCGGCAGCTGGCGCGCTTCGTCGACGAGGTCAATCGGGCAGGTGCAAAGCTGGTCCTCGTCGGTGACCATGAGCAGCTGCAGGCGATCGGAGCAGGGGCTCCATTCCGGGCGATCGCGCAAGCCGTCGGGCATGCGCAATTGTCGGAAGTCCGACGACAGAAAGCCGATTGGCAGAAGCAGGCCTCGATCGACTTTGCCTCCCACCGAACGGTGGAAGGACTGGCTGCCTATGAGGCGCATGGCAACGTCCAGCTGAAGGCGAACCGCGAAGACGTGCTGGCGGCGGTCGTCGCAGATTACGTCGCCGATCGCTCGGGAAATCCGAACGGTACGCGCATCGCGATGGCGCATCGACGTCGGGATGTGGCAGCGATCAATGCCGGTGTTCGCGCCGCGCTGCAGGCGCGTGGCGAGCTGGCCAAGGGCATTGCCGGATCGGTCGATCGAGGCGACGAGCTAACCTATCAGACGAGCGTTGGGAAACGTGCCTTTGCACCCGGTGACCGCATCGTCTTCCTGGAAAACAATCGCGACCTCGGCGTCAAGAATGGCATGCTGGGCGAGGTCATCGCCGTCGCGCCGGACGCAATACAAGTTCGGCTTGACGGCAAGGCGCAGCCGTCGGGCGGGCAACGCGAAGTGACCATACCGGCCAATAGTTACCAAGCCTTTGACCACGGCTACGCCACGACGATCCATAAGACGCAGGGCGCCACGGTCGATCGCAGTTTCGTGCTGGCATCATGGACGATGGACCGGCATCTGACATATGTTGCGATGACGCGTCATCGAGAATCCGTGCAGCTCTATGCGGGGCTCGATGAGTTCAAAACCGTGCAATCGCTCGGCGAGACCTTGAGCCGGTCAGGCGTCAAGGAAACGACGCTCGACTACAGCAATGATCTCCAGGGTCGGCGCGGCATGGAAAGTCACCACGACGCGGGCAGGGGACAGCAAGACTATGGCGAGGCACCGCGACAGCGCCCAACAGATCGCGCGGAGAGCGCTATTGAGCCGGCGCGTCGAATAGAACCCACGGTCGATCGCGATGTGACGGTGGGCGACCGGCTCGAAGGCAGTGATCAGCGTGGTGATCGTCCAATCCTCATTCCGGCAATCGCCAAATATGAGAGGAGCGTGGAGGACATTGCACGGTCAAAGGCGCTACCGGCCTTCGAGCGCGAATGGGAGACGGCAAAGTCGCTGGCCGGGCGGATCTATGCGAACCCAGAAAAGGCGATGGACGGACTGCGCGGGAGCATCCTCGATAGGAACATGGATCCTGCCGAACCCGGCAAACAGCTTCGATCCTCGCCAGCAACGTTCGGGCCTCTCGTGGGCAAGACAGGCATGTTCGGCGACAATCCGGAGCGCCGGCAAGCACTCGGCCTCATCAAGGGGCTGGCCTCCCATGTCGAGCAGTCCGGAAAGACTTGGCAGCGACGTCTCGAGGCTGAAACGAATTCCGAGCGCTGGAAGCGCGACAAGCAGGACGGGATTGCGGTGCCAGGGCTGAGCAGCCGGTCCGAGCACCTGCTTCGCGGGCTTGTTGCCGCGTTCCGCACCGACAAGGATCGCGCCCTTGCAGAACTGCTGGCATCGCCGGAAGGTCGTCGCGCGCTGGACGAAGCGAGGGAAATCGCAGGCGCGATGGAGAAGCGGTTCGGGCGCGCCGACCCCTCGGATCTTGCAGATCAGCTAAAGCGGGCAGGCCATCTGCCGAGTGGTGATATCGATCGTATCCGCGACGTGGTGCGCTTGGCAGACCGGAGCCATCTCGCCGAGCTGACGCATCAGATGGAGCTGAAGCGGTCGATCTCACGCACGAAAACCTTGGGCCTGAGACTATAGCGTTTTCTACCTCGCTGTCTGATCAGCGCAAAGCCTCGTCGCTTTGCGAAGCGCTGCGTTGATGCGGTCCTGCCAGCCCGGGCCATCTTCCTGAAAAGAGGCCAGCACATCGCCGTCGATCGGATCGAGACGGTCTCAGTCGCGACAGGACCTGAACGACGCTCGACGGCCGTCGCGGGTGTCTTGGCCGGCTTGAACAGCGCTTCAGCGGGATTGACGGGTCGGCGGGGTGTCGTTGCGATGGGCTCCATAATCCATACACCTATCCCTCAGGGGGGAGAGTTCTCACGGCTCCCGCTCGCAAAGAAAATGCCTGTTCAGGCTAGTGCCGGGTCAACAAAGGTTCGCCATCATCAAAGTTACCATTGCTGGCCGCATCATAGGAGTTCACGCTTCTGCCGCCGCCACGCGTACCAAAGGCGGTCAGGCCGATCATGATCTCTCGGGCTCGGTCGACGGCAGTGTGTTCGTCGATATAGGCCGCGTCTGCAACGTAAACGGTCACAGCATCACCGTCATCGCCGATGAAGTCGACGCGCCAGCCGTTGCTTTCGTGGATCACCTTCGTGTTTGTCAGGTGCATGGCTTCAACCCGCCTTGCGGCCCTTGAGGTCTGCCTCGACGCTCTTGCGAAGAGCGTCCATGATATTGACCACGTTGGATTTGGGCGCCGCTTCCTCGGCTTTCCCTTTCGCCGTCTTCTTCGGCTTCAGCGCCTTCTTCTTCTCGTTGATCAGCTTGAGCAGGCTGGTCTGGATGGGATCGCTGACCATGTTCGGCGACCAATGCGCAGACTTTTGCTTGATGAGCTTCTGAACAAGCGGCACGAGATCGGGATCGGCGTGGTCCTCGATATCCTCGAAATAGCTCTCCTCCGGCCGCACCTCGTCGCCGAACCGCAGCGACCACAGGACGATGCCTTCGTCACGAGGCTCCAGGATCACGGCGCGCTCTCGGCGTCCCATAACAAGCTTGGAGACGCCGACGACACCCTCCGACTTCATGGCATCTCGGATAACCGCGAAGGCTTCGTTGCCCACGGTATCGTCGGGCATCAGATAATGCGGCTTCTCCAAGTAGATCCATTCGATGCTGTCTGCCGGAGCGAACTTCTCGATGTCGATGGTCTTTACGGTGTCGAGCGCGACCCGATCCAGATCGTCCTCCGTCAGGATCACGTAGTCGTTCTCGCCGCGAGCATAACCCTTGGCCTCGTTGCCCTCCTTGACAGGTTTCCCCGTCACGCTATCGATGTACTGGGAGACAACCCTGTTCCCGGTATCCCTGTTCAGCGTATGGAAGCGAACCTTCTCGGACTCGGACGTCGCGGGGGTCATCGCCACGGGGCACGTGACTAGCGACAGCTTGAGGTAGCCTTTCCAGTAGTATCGCGGCGCCATGAACTGTCTCCCTCAGCTTGCCTTGCGACGCGGAGCGGCTCCGGAGGAGGCGGCCTTCGACGCCACTCCGCGTGCGGCGCGCTGCCGACCACCGCCTTGATTGGCATTGGCAGCAGTCCGTTTCGTTTTGGACTCGACGGAGGCGCCAGCTTTGAGAAGCCCCGCGCTCTCGCGAAGAGCCGCCAGCAGGTCGTTCGGCTTGGAGACCTCGACCTTCTTCGGCTTCGGAAGCGACTTGCCCTCCATCTTCGCCTTAACAAGCTCGGCGAGGGCGGCCTCATAGCGGTCGTCGAAGGTCGCGGGATTGAACTCGCCTTTCTTGGTCGCGATGATGTGCTTCGCGAGGTCCAGCATCTCGCCCTCGATCTTCAGCTTGGGCATCTCCTCGAATGCCTTCTTCGACGATCGGACTTCGTAGTCGTAGTTCATCGTGGTGGCGATCAAGCCCTTGCCGTGCGGGCGTATGAGCACGGTTCGCATGCGGCGGAACAGCACGGCACGGGCAATGGCTGCGACCTTCGACTTCTTCATGCCATCGCGCAGGGCGACGAAAGCGTCGCCGCCCATTTTGTCCGGGGTCAGATAATAGGGCTTGTCGAAGTAGACGTCGTCGACCTCGGAGCAAGGGATGAAAGCATCGATCTCAAGCGTCTTGTTGCTTTCCGGGATCGTAGCAGCGACTTCCTCGGGGTCGATGATGATGTACTGGCCGTTGCCGATCTCGAAACCCTTGGTCTGATTCTCCTTAGGAACGGGATCCTCCGTCTCGCTGTCGATGAAGACACGGTTAACCCGGTTGCCCGATGCCTTGTTGATCGTGTTGAAGGTGATGCGCTCGCTCGTCGAGGCTGCGGTGTACAGGGCGACGCCACAGCTCACTTCGCCAAATCTCAGAAAGCCCTTCCATTGGGCTCTATGTCCCGATGCCATGCGCTGTACTCCGAATCAGTGGTGTTGACTCAAAGACGTGCGGGGATGATTCGTTCCGACTCGAAACGAATCATTTTTCAATGACTTAGGGAATCGCGCTTAGAAATTGATTCCAATAAAAGCGCTGTATCGGCGGTTGATAATTTCGTTCGTCAAGTCATCCGCCTGGCTCGGATCCGCCAGTCGAGCGGGGAGGCGTGGACGGCGACGCCCCCATCGTCCGCGTCCATCTGAAGCGTCGCGACGACCCCATCTAGAGGCATCACCCCTGGCAGATTTTCGGCTCGAATGACTGCCGCGAGGTCATCGACGGCGTCTAGGCCGCGGGGTCGGTGTCCATTCCAACGTCCAAAGATAGCGCGTGATCAATCCTGTTCTTCCGCCACTCTGATAACGGGTTCGGCTAGCGCTACAAGCTTTATCTGATGGACTTCGACTATTTCCCGGGAACCACTGGAATCGCGGCGAGTTTCTCCAGTGGTAACCCATTCACGAGGAGATGCTCAATGACAAACAAACAGACATCCCGTGGTCGCGCTCAAGATCGCGCACGCGTCGCAGGCGGCCAGGATCATGAGGTCAAGTACGAAGCGAAAAAGGAAGGCGTCTCAAAAGATGCCGTCAAGAAGGCGGTGAGGAGCGCCGGAAACTCCCGGAAGAAAGTCGAAACCGAAATCGGTCGTCACTGATCGGACCCGAGTGGCGGAATTATCGAAGCCGTTGACGACCGCCGTGCGCGCCCGCCACGAACGACTTGCAGGTGCTCGAACTTCATGGCCATCGGGCGGCGGCTGCAACGATGCATTCGCGTGAGGCATTGGATGTCACAGGTAGAACACTCGGAGGCGTCGTTTTAGCCGACCTGCTCCACAGTCAGGGTGCCCGCTGAGAGCGGCCTGATCAACGACTTTGCCGAAACGGTCGGATCGAGCCAGCCGGCCCATGCGTCGCGTTCGAGGATGACGATCTGACGGTCATGGTAGGGCGCGATGTCCGGTCCCGGCTCCATCGTCAGCATGGTGAATGCCGGCCCCACCTCCGGCGTTTCGCGCCAGGTGCCCGCGATGCAGAAGATCGGCTCGTCCTTTTTCGTGAACAGCCACTTGTCCTTGCGTTTCTTTTTAGGGACCTTCGGTTCGGTTCGGTGAACTCGTAGAAGCCGTCGGCAATGATCAGGCAGCGGTTGGAAGTAAACTCCCGTCCTTCTGACCGGAAATTATACACTGGCCGCTTGTTCGGACCCGGCCAGCTCCAGCGCCGCTGCACGAGCTCAGCCTCGTCGCGAACGCCATCAATGGACCGGACGATTGGCCCGACATCGGTGATCTTGATATCCTCACGCGCTTGGAGGTTCGGTATGCCCTCGCCGAAGCGGATCTTGATCTTAAGATCGGAGAGGTCCTTGGCGATCGAGGCAGCGTCCACCGTCAGTCGATAATCATTACACATGCGTTCCCCATTTCAGGTTGGTTGCTTGAAGTAGAGGTTCCTGATATGTTCTATTTATGATGAGCGCGAAGGTTTTCCAGTCCGACGCCCCGCTCGACGAGCGCCGCGTCATCATAAGACGCCATGACGGCGATGTGGAGATGGTCGAGCTGCCATGGGGGCTGCGTCCCCGCGAGGGCGGCCCGGGCGCCGTCAGTGTCGTCCGATCGGAAGGACGGACCTTTCCAGCCCACCGCTGTCTGGTGCCGGCTTCCGAGTTTCGCCACAAAAACTTCAGCTTCTCGCTCGCCAACAGTGACTGGTTCTATTTCGCAGGGATTTGGCGGCCCGAGACCAGTGGATGGCCGGAGGCCTACGCGATTCTGACTATCGAAGCGAATGCGGATATCGTGCCCTACCACGATCGGCAGATGGCGGTTCTGACACGCGATCAGCGCATGGCTTGGCTCGATGGGCTTCAGGGGGAAGAAGAAATCCTGCGGCCTCTGCCGGCAGGGACATTCCGGGTCAAGCGCCGTGCGGGCTCTTCTGCCCAGTCGATGCTGGAGGTTTAAGGCGCCAATCGCAACTCCAGGCTTCGTCCCGGAAGAGCTTGTTCGAATGTTGAGCTAAGATTTCTGACACCGGCGGTGGCCGCAAATGCGCCGCCACCGCAGATGGACCCGACTTTCGCAGGCTACAGCTTATATCCGCCGCTCGTTTCGATCACCTGCGCGGTGACCCACCGACCTTCATTGGATGCGAGGAAGGCCACCACGGCCGAGACGTCGGAGGTTTCGCCAAAGCGACCCAGCGCCGTATCTGCCTCGATCGCCTTCACCATTTCTGCATTCTCGCGAACGGCCGCGTTCATGTCCGTGCTGATCCAACCTGGCGCGACGGCATTCACGGTAATACGACGCGGGCCAAGTTCGGCGGCGAGCGCATGCGTGAGATTGTTGATGGCGGCTTTGACCATTGAATAGATCGGAACCACGGCCATTGGCCGAGCGCCAGCCGCAGAGGACACATTGATGATGCGACCGCCGTCCGCAAGGCGTTTCAACGCTGCCTGCACGACGAAGAAAGGTGCGCGCGCATGGACTGCAACCATCTCATCCCAGCTCTGCGGCGTAGCATCCGCCAGCCCGCCCCATCCGGAGTTTCCGGCATTGTTGACCAGGATATGGAGGGAGGAAGCTCCGTTGCGCTCCGTCAGTTCGCGACCAAGCTGGTCGAACAGGGACGGGATAGTTTCTGCATCCGCCAGATCGGCATGAAGTGCGAACGCCGCACCCCCGGCATCTTCGATAGACTTCACGGCCTCGTCGGCACCCGACCTGTTTGCGTTGTAGGTGAGGGCGACGGTTGCGCCTTCCTTTGCAAGACGTTCTGCGATCGCCCGGCCGATGCCCCGCGACCCTCCCGTCACGAGCGCGGTCTTTCCCTTGAGTGTCTGCGACATGGAATGTTCCTTCATTTTCAAAAGAGGTCGATAGGGTTGCGTCAGGCGACGCGGTCGCGCGCGATCGGGCCGGGAGCCGCTTCGATGACCGTCATGGCCAATCGTATGAGATCGGCGTCGCCGTTGAACTCATTGTCTGCAACCTTGTGCAGGAGCACGGCAACCTGTTCGATCTGACGGGCCGCCTTCAGGGGCCCAGCATTGACTGGCCGGAATCCGGCATCGACCACCAGGCTCCGGGTTATCTGTCCGGCCTGAACGTCGTCGGTTGCGTAGAAGACGGCCGGGCCGACAGGCGCTTCCGACCAGGCGGCTGCTTCAAGAACCGGGGCGGCGAGAAGGTTGAAGCCCTTCACGACACGCGCCTTTGGCAAGCGCTGCTGAAGGTTCTCGGAGGTCGAGCTGTCGCGCATGAATTCCACGTCATGGAAGTGCACGAAGTCCGACGTGACGTCGAGCGGGTTCATGGTCTCGATAACAATCTTGCCGTCGAGCGCGTCGCCGACTTCGGCGACGATCGCCTCTACCCGCGGCCAGTAGACCGAAAATAGCACAACCTCGCCGAACTCGGCGGCTTCCCGAATGGTGCCAAGGAGGGCCTTTCCTCCCAACTCCGCCAAGAGCGGTGCGAGCTTCCGATCCTCTCCGTCCTTTGCAATGACAAGGTCGTGGCCTGCGGCAGCCCAGGCGCGCGCAAGGCGTCCGCCAACGTTGCCGGCATTCAATATTCCGATTTTCATCTTCGTTCCTTTGACTTCAAGCTTCGACGCTGGGGTGCTTGCGTCGGCATGAGACTTAAGGATGTCCATCGAAGGGGATTAGACGCCGCAGTCACCTCAATCTGTTGCTTCGATGAGCAACAATCCCGTAGGAACGCCCAATCAGACCTCGTTTAGTCCTGGCTGAAGGATCCCCGACATAGATCGACGAAGCTTCTTACCTTCGGATCCATGTACCTCGTGGACGCAAAGACCGCGTGGACTGGCATCGGCGTGCCCGCCCACTCTGGTAACAGGTGAACCAGAGTACCTCGTTCGACATCGGGACATGCCATGAAGCGAGGAAGGTGCGCGACGCCAAGCCCGGCGACTGCCAGGTTCCTGGCCGCGACGATATTGTCGACCGAGCATCGGGGCGAGCGGAAGATGTTTTCGGTGGTCTCGCCGTTTACGAGCGTCCAGCTCGGGCGTCCCTTCGACGATTTCATGACGAGCTCGTGTTCGTTCAAATCGCCGACGGACCGAACCGGCTGCGACCGCTGAAGATATTCCGGGCTTGCGTATAAGCCGTAGGTGATCTCCCCGAGCTTCCGCGCAGAAAGATCGGAGTCCGGCAGTGTGCCGAGACGAATGGCGACGTCCACGCCCTCGTGAATGATGTCGACGAACCTGATGGAGTAGACGGTCTCTACCGCCACCTTCGGCCACAGCTTGAGATATGCCGCGATCCAGTTGTCGACGCGGGTGGTTCCGAATTCCGGCGTCGCGGTGATCTTCAAGCGCCCTTGCGGTTCCTGATGTTGGTGGGCAACCGCAGCTTCGGCCGCTTCGGCAGCCGCCAAAATCGAGGACGCCCGCTCGAAATAATCCCTGCCGACCTCGGTTACGCTGAGCCGTCTTGTCGAACGATTGAGCAGTCGGGCGCCGAGCTTTTCCTCGATCCGTTGCACGATCCGGCTCACCCGCGCCTTGTCAGTGTCGAGCCGCTGCGCTGCTGCCGTGAAGGACGCATTCGTTACGACGGCGACGAATACCCTCATCTCCGAAAAGCCGATTGTCGCCGTCATTCAGGTCTCCAGAAGCAGCTAGGAAAGCAAGAGGGCGCCCGCGCACGGGCGCCCCGGCACTCACTTCTTGATCGTGTCACCACTGGCGAGTTCAAGGAACAGGGCGACGTGGACGGCCGGCATGGATTCAAGCGTCCCTCCGATCGGCGATGGACGTACGGCCGTTTCGATCAGCTTCCGCGCCTCGGATGGCGACAGTGGTTCGCCCGGCTGCTTGTAGACCTTCTTCGCCTCTTCTTCCGTCAAGCCGTCAGGGATCTTTGGCGCATAGGGCGTAAAGTAGATCGCTGTATTGGGTTCGATCCTCCAGCTATCGGCGAGGGAGCCAGCGTCGACAACGTCATATCCGATGTTTTCGATGAAGCGCATGACGACCTCCTTGGCAGCTGCATCGCTTCCCGCGATGGGGAGCGTCGTCCGGCGGGCGTCGCCCTTCGGACGTGCGTTACCTTCCATGTGGATCCAGCCGAGATTGTGCATTCCCTTGACGACCTTCGCGCCTCGAAGGTGTCGCTGCACGAGTTCGCTCGACGTCAGTTCGCCGTTGTCGAAGATCCGCTCTGCGAAACTCTCCAAGGCCGGGGTAATAGTTGCTCTGGTCGAGAACGATCTTTCCCGCGAGCTTGTCGGCTGGCAGCGCCTCGAATGTCGCCAACGGGATCGCGATCAAGACGATATCGGCGCTCGCGATAGCCTCCCCGACCGTGCCTGCGCGGGCAAGAGAGCCGAGTTCCTCTACGAGGTCAGCGAGCGTCTCCGGCCCGCGGGAGTTGCTGATCACGACGTGGTACCCAGCTGCGACGGCCAGGCGAGCGACTGCCTTGCCAACGAGGCCGGAGCCGATGATTCCGATTATTTGAGTCATTTTCCGTTTCTCTCTCTGAACGGCGGAGGCCCGCCAACATGTCGTGGTGCCTGCGGCGAACCTCGCTTGGGCTTCGTCCGCGGCACGACCTGAGATGCGGTTTTGTTCGGAGGCATAACAGTGCGAGCCCGAGCAACTGACTGTTGTCCCTGATGCGGACAATCGAAGCGGCACTAGTTCGAGGGCGAGAGGTTGTCCCTGAACCGTTCGCGGCAGAGATCAATGAACCGCCTAACCTTGGGGTCCATGTATCGCGTCGAGGCGAAGACCGCGTGAACGGGAACCGTACTCCGTGCCCAGCCCGGAAGGACGACCTCCAAGGTCCCGTCGCCGATGTGCTGCAATGCCAAATACTGGGGTAGCTGAACGATCCCGAGACCAGAGAGAGCGAGGTTTCGTGCGGTGATCGTATTGTTGACCACGCACCGAGGCGTCCGGGCGATCTTTTCGATCTGATTGCTGTTAACCAGAGTCCAGGAAGGGCGTCCTCGGGGAGTGTGCATGATCAGATCGTGATCCGCGAGGTCAGGCACACCTTGGATGTCGGGTCGGCTGCGAAGATACTCTGGCGAGGCATAGAGACCGTAGGACAGCTCGCCCAGCTTCCGAGCGGAAAGACCCGAGTCCTGCAGAGGTCCAATGCGGATGGCGACGTCAAAGCTCTCGTGGACGAGGTCGATGAGCCTGTTCGTGTACTCGGTCTCTACCGAAACTTTCGACCAGCGCTGGAGGAAATCGGCGATCCAGGCGTCGACCTGGGTTGTTCCGAATTCGACCCCTGCGGTCACCTTCAACCGACCCTGAGGTTCCTGCGCTTGCTGGGCCACGGCAGCCTCCGCAGCTTCCGCAGCAGCCAATATCGAAGACGCTCTCTCGAAATAATCGCGACCAACGTCGGTAACGCTGACATGTCGGGTCGATCTGTTGAGCAGGCGCGCACCGAGCTTTTCTTCCATGCGCCGAACTGTACGGCTCACTCGCGCTTTGTCGGTGTCGAGGCGTTGTGCAGCGGCCGTGAACGAACCCTCCGTCACGACCGCAACGAAAGTCCGCATTTCTAGGAAGTCAATCGTTGTTGCCATGACCAACAGTCTGATCAGCTGTTGTCATTGTCAACTTGTTGGGCGCAACGTGCTGCAGCTTGGTCGTGTCAGCGGAAAAGCGATGCACCCGTCGGTGCGGTTTAACCCAGCTAGTGGCAGTCCTGTGCATCTGATCAATTACTTAGAATTTCGCGTCCTGAAGGGCGTCCTTTACGAGCGCTCGGTGAGGACACTGAGCGAGCTGGACTATCGCGAGAGATCGCCCGCTCAATCGCCGGCAAGACGACCGCAAGATCGCGATCGGCACGGTCTATCCGGCAACGACCGGCGTGCTGCCGATATTGCTGTCGCGCATCGGCAGGAGTCTCCCGATATCCGCATGCATATCGAAAGCGGCACGTCCGATGACATCATCCGCCATATCGAGGCAGGCCGCGTCAATCTCGGTTCATCCGGCCGGCGGAGAATATCGGCTCATTGCGCTTCTTCTCGATTGCCCATGAGCGCTACCTTCTGGCATTCGCCAAGGAGAGCCCGCTGTCTACGAGAAGCGAGATCGATCTCGAGGATCTGCGCTGCCCGTGAGTGACCGCCCGTTGAGCGTAATTGATCGCAACCGCAATACGAAATGATCTTGAGGGTGCAAGCAGGGCGCGCGAGCTCGCTCAACGCTACAAGCGAGAGTCAAAGAAACCCGTCGAAGCGGGCATCGTTACCCATCGTGGCGGTGGACCTAGCGAGCCGGGCTCGCCTCGTAATCGAGAAACAAGAGAGCCCCATGAGGGGCCTTGCCCGACACGGCCTCCTCCAGGAGGTCAGCCAGCTTCCTTGCCGTCTCCTGATCAGCTAGACCCTGGTAGATGCGATTGGGTTCGCGCAGTTGATTGAGTAGAGTGTTCACCTTGTCGGTCATGGAAAGAAGAACAACCGCACAAAGTAGATGTTCCTTTGTCCTCCCGGACGCATATGGATCACTCTCGGGCGGCGCGATTTTTACGCAACTCGTATGACGACATCAGCGATATTTGCGACGATAATTCCTCGGATGTCACTGGTCACCCGCAGCGACTATCCGTTGACGGAGTGCAGGGTGAGGCAAGCCAAAATATCAGCTCAACATGACTTTAGTAGTCTCTGGACTATCTCCTTAACGATCCGATAGCCGCTCAGCATTGGTCGGGTATAGCGGATTCTTCTCTCCCGATTTTCAAGGAGTACCGTTTGCTGAAAATTTACCGCGACACCGAGGGCACCGTCAGGTCGGGCGGAGCCGATGACGATTTGCCGGGTCACGTGATCTGGATGGACTTGCTCAATCCCGACGAAAAGGAGATCGAATTTGTCAGGCGCCGGGCGAAGGTGAGGGTACCGACGCGCGAAGCACTAAGCGAGATCGAAGCGTCGAGCAGGTTGTCGAAAGAGGGCAATCGCATCTATCTGAGCGCGCCGGTCATTGCACACGCGACGCTCGAGCATGCCGAGCTTTCCCCGGCAGGTTTTATCGTCGGCCGCGATTTTCTGATAACAGTTCGCTATGACAGCCAAGCCGCTTTCGATGCAGTTGCTGAGCGGCTGGTGCACGACGCAACGTTGGCTAGCGGCATGGGGGTTTTCGTTGCGCTGCTGGAAGCAATCGTGGACCGCGGCGCAGACGTGCTGGAACACCTGGCGTCCGCCGTCGATGAGGTGTCCAAGACAGTTTTCAAGGGAGACCTCAAAGGCTCGGCATCTCCTCACAGCTCCAATTTTACGCTCCGTCGGGCGCTGTCCAAGGTTGGGGCACTCGGTGATCGATCGTCAAAGGCCAGAGACGTGCTCCTCGGTGTTGGCAGGATGGCCGCTTTCACGTTGGATGTGTGTCACGATATGCTGTCGGACGAATTTCGAGACCAGCTCCACGCCGTGACGAAGGATGTCGCTTCGCTGAGCGACTACGAGACGCATCTTTCCGACAAAACGCAGTTCTTGCTGGACGCAGTTCTGGGCTTCATCACCATCGAACAGAACGACATCTTCAAAGTGCTGACAATCGCGTCTGTCGTTGGTGTGCCGCCCACGTTAATGGCTGGAGTATGGGGAATGAATTTCAAGTTCATGCCGGAGCTTAGCTGGACCTGGGGGTATCCCTTTGCATGGACGATCATTATCTTGAGCGCCGTCGCGCCGCTGCTCTGGTTTTGGCGCAAAGGATGGTTTTGATCCTGTCAGTCGTCGGATTCAGGCCTTTGTCTGCAGGACCACGATCTCGCTCACGAATTTCCGAGATGCCGAAGCCAGATGCATGACAACTGACGGGTCAGACGGCAAGTAAGTGCACGGCTCGACGCCGGTCGGATCTGCAGACAGATCAGTTCTTTTCGGATGATGTGCTTACCTATCACCCCGTGACGTGAGGCAATGAACGCGCAGCAATGGAGGGTCTTCGCCAATTGCGCACGTATGCCGGAACCCGCTTTGCTAAAAGCGGTGGCCGAGACAGTTGAACGCGTAAACAATCTCTGGTGGCCGCTGCCGTAACGTGCGTTTACTCCGGAGAAGGTGCTCGAACGGACCGACGCATGTGAAGCGGATGACACCGATCCTCGAAACATGTGCCGGCTAGCCGGCGCAAAGAAACAAAAAGCGCAAAGCTTTGAACTGAGCGTCTTTCACAACAACCGCCGCGCTGACGCGTTCGTCTGCGGTTTGCCAGGCTGGAGCGTTTCGTGCCGGAGAGGAATCCAGAGAGACCGTGAAATGCGTCTCGTGATTTGATCGTGGGGTGAAGGCGTCCAATACCGCACGAGCCTCCCAATCGTCGGACCAATTACGTTCTGCCGATGGCCGTTCCCCTTTTTCCTCACCTTTTTCCACGGCGTTGCAGTCACTCGACGGAACGTTCAGCGGGGAGGGAACTTATCCTATGCCTGATAGGAGGAGCATCATGGACAGAGAACAGCAGCGGCGTGAGCGCGCCTATAAGATCTGGGAGGATGAAGGTCGCCCGGATGGCCAGCACGCAGACCATTGGCGGCGTGCCGAAGAGCAGCATGAGGCAACTGAAAAAGAAGCTGCCGATGTCACGGAAGCCAATCAGAATGCTTCCGATGAGTTCAACGGCGACAATGGAAACCGGCTCGTCACTGACATCCGGCCGCCTTCGACAGTCACTCCGGATTAGAGACCTCAATCATCATATGATTGGCTAGCCCCAGGGGGCACGATAGCTTCCGCTCTGAAAAGATCATCTCCCTTCCCGAGAAGACCGGTCCAGCGAGCGCCATTTCACCGAGAAGTTCGAGGAGCATGATCGCCGCTTCGATGTGGTCGATCAAGGCTAAAGCAGCGTCGAAGCCTGCGCTCGTATCCATCCTAGCGGTTCCGTTTCGATTGAGGTCGAAACGTTTTACGCTGCTTCGACGGTATCGCTCCGATTGCCCTCTCCTGCGTCGCGGCGAAGAGCTGCGAGGACATGATGTTGTCGATCGTATAGGTGGGGAAAGAGCCGGCCATGCCTGACAACTAGTGGACATCCTGCAGCACGCCGAGCGTATCATTTTGCCGCCACCTATGCACAGTTCGGTCGATTTCAGCGGCAAGCCCGGCTCCGGGCGGGCTCTTCCGATCCTCGCAGCGCGGTGTCTGTTCGCTGAGCAGATCAACGCCATCATCTCTAAAGCCCGCAAAGTCGGCGTTTGAATCCATGACAGATGTGGAACTCCGACGTCGGTTCGGGGTTGCTGTTAGCAAGGTCATGAAGGGAGAGCTTAGATGGCGCACAACAGTACGACAACGATCACGGCAACGTTTGAGACACGTGAGGCGGCGGACATTGCAGTCGAACATCTGGTTCAGCAGCATCGTATTTCCCGGCCTGACATTTTCATAAAGGCAAACGGTGAGCGCAACAGTGCCGGTTCGCTGCCGTCAGGCGGCGACGCATCGCATCCTGGCGGCGCCCGACATGACGCCGCTCTCGAAGGTGACATCGAGGTGTCCGTCGACATCACACCCGACAAAATCCCGGCGGTTCAGCGCAGCCTGGGGGATTCGGGTGCAATCCGCGTTACCGGAAAATGAAGCGAGGGACCGTCGATGAGGCAGTCAAGGCACGCAGATGATGACGAGCTGGTTGGCGTGATCACCGAAAAACTCGCCGCGCTCATCCGCGAACTCGAGGACGCTGATTGGAGTACCGACGACGTCGTTTTCGCAATCGAGGACGTTTTGAACAAGAACTGGCTTGAAAAGGTGAGAGCGCTGGGCACGGCGCGCGAGACTGTGCCCGACAATTTTGTTTCCGACGGAAACGAGGGATAGACCGCCGTGGATCACAATGAAGACGCCGTGCTGCCGAGGTTCCAGGTGATTGCTCTGAGCTCGCTCGATCCGGATGGACGCGATACGGACAATGAGCCGAAACTTCTCTATCCCGATGCCATAAAGACAGCCAAGGAGCTGAGGTCCCAGGGCAAGGCATTTCGTGTTATCGCCGACGCCGAGGCGTCCATGGAGCAACGGCAGTCGTTCCAAGATCTGGGCGCAGTCGAGTAGAGCAGGGGAGGCGGCTGCTCCGGTGCGCTATCTGGCATGCTTCCTTTGTGAGAATGAGGAACTTTAGGGCGATCTAAACATTTCTGCGCGAGATGGTGTGAACGCATATTGCTTCAAGAGCACCTTTGCCGAGCCAGCCACTGGCAGCGCCGTCTTTTCAACTACCGGAATCATCCATGCCAGACGACAAGCCATTGTCGAAGTCGTTGTCTCCGAGGGAGAGGTGAAACTGCCTATTGGGATTGCCAGTGTGAAGCAGGCATTGGACATGCCAGCGGTTGACGGGCTGGCGTGCTCGCATCCAGATCGCGAGGCAGGTGGTTCACGAACGTATCCATGACCCAGGACGAGCTTGCGAAGTTGCCCTAACGCCAACCTAAATAGATCGTTTCTAACTGCCGGACTTAACCCCTCTGACGCCGTAATTCAGCGACGAACAAAACTTCCGGGCGAACGATGCTCGCCTTCTCCTAAAGGCTGATGAGCTAGCAGTATGACGATGTTTACCTAACTAATAGAAACATCCAGTGCTTGGAGTATATCTGCATTCCTCGCGGTCATGTCTTTCACCATGGACCACGGAAGCGGTACCCGCGGCGCTTGCCAGCGGCGACATCGGTGATCCATACGGCACACCGATCAGATGGGAAGCGGGTGCGGCAGAGTTCCTATGCCGAGCGACGGAACCCACGCCTCTTGAAACCATTTCCACCGGATGAAGATCCGAGCCGCGTTCCTCAACCTGTCGGAAACCGTCGTTTCGCTGGCGGGGCATTCTCTCGTCCTTGCAGGAGCCGCCGCTCTCATCGTCGTCTGGTGCGCCGTCGGTTTTGCTCTCGGTCTGCCAAAGGAGTGGCATCTTTTGTCGGCAATGTTCGGCACGCTCGTGACGCTCTTTCTTCTCCTAATCATGCAGCATAGTCAGAATAGGGACATGGCTGCGCTCCAGGTGAAGGTCGACGAACTCATCCGGTCGAGTGAGGCTGGAAACCACATGATCGGCATCGAGCGGCTCGAGGCCGAAGAGTTGGAAAGATTGGCCGAGAACCGGACAACGTAATCGGGTTCGGGCGGTTCGCGCGGCGATATCGAGCGGCCGCGCGTTTCGAAAGCAGCGACCCCCGACGTCGTGACATTAGAGAACTAGTGGAACCGCAGCATCGTAGAATGGTTTAACGTCGTCGTCGGAGGTATCCATGATCAGGGAAATCGCAGTCGCTGCCGCATGCGCCATCCTCGTGCTGGAAGGCATGTTCACCCTTCAGCTCTACGGACTGAACGCAGCGTCGGGCGCATTGGCGGGAGGCACCGTAGGAGGGCTAGGAATCTTACTTGCGCGCTTTAGATGCAAGGCTTCTCGTCACGGTCGGCGGCGACCCAACCGCCGTCTGTAGCACCGAGACAGGGCGCCTAAGTAGCATTGCGCTCCCTTTCCTCGGCTTTGTCCTCGGCGACCTCCTCGACACACTCGGCCTTTTCCGCCAGCTTTCGGCTCATTTCCCGAAGCTCTTGTTCCTCCAGCTTCTCGATGCCGACGAACTTGTTCTGTGCCTGCGATGTCAGGATCAGCTCGTCCAGTTTCGCCTGAAGAGCCTTGCCATCGCGGTTCTGCGAGTTCTGAAGAACAAAGACCATGAGGAAGGTAACGATCGTCGTGCTCGTGTTAATGACGAGCTGCCAGGTCTCGGAATAGTCGAAAAAGGGGCCGGAGACTGCCCACGCCAGGACAAGAACAACGGCGAGCACGAAGGTCGTCGGCTTTCCGGAAAGGTCTGCAATGGCGGATGCGAACTTTGAAAATCCCTTGGACATTGCGTTGTCGCTCATGAAAAACCTCCTTGGTTCCCCGGAAAATGATAACGCGATCCGAGCTCGAGCAGTTCCGATCTTGGGACTTCAGTCTGAGGTGCCCCGTGTGCCGTGCATGGGAGACTTGCGTTGCGAAGCGCCAATGATAGTCGGCATTCGCTCATCCTGGCGCGAGTCGAGATCAATTAAGGTTTCTCGGAATCGTGGCCGAACGTCTCAGGCAGCGTTCACGATGATCGATAGCTACCGCGCCGCTTCACTGTTCCGCAGTGACGTGATCGCCAATTCGATCGGACCACAGCGAGATCGCCTCCTTCTACGGCCCTGCTCGCGTCTTCCACTGCGCCGATCTTCCGGCGCTCGACAAGCCCAAAGTGCCGGGGGCATTCGCCCTCGATCGAGACCTGGGCACAGCAGCCCCATATTTCCAGGTTGCACCAGGCCGAGATCAAGTGCCTTCCCAACCTGCATATCGTGCCCAATGTCATCGTTGTCAGATTGGATCTCGACTTTGAAACCAGCCGCGCCCGAAAGGCGCGCCTCTGGCACCACGGAGTGCTACAGAGCATTGAGGCGAAGACCGTCGCACTGGGCTGCGGCGGCCGGGAAACGCCCGGCTTGTGGCGGGGACACGAGTAAGAAAAGAAGCCGTGCGGCCTTCGGGTCACCCGACGCGCGATTGTGGAAATTGTCCCGGCGCGTCATCTGGTGGCGTCAGTCGTTGCAGCAATTCTGAGACAAGCGACGCCTCATCGTATTTGGACTGAGCAAGATCGATTGCAATACTGAGAGCCCGGCGACCCTCAATGCTGTCGATGCCGCAGTGGCGCGTGCGGCACCATTCGCGGACAGCACTCGTAACCAGTTCAATTTCGGAATCCGAGAGTGATATGACGGGTAGCAACATTTCTATGCTCCTGCGGCAGAACGGCAGAAGCAAAGCGCACTCCCAAGCGACCACTACCATGAGTTAATGAGGCCGATGAATAGAGGATACGCTCAAACAGCGAGTTCTGATACTCACTATGACATGGTCGGGGTAGTAGTCAGGGGGAGCTAGCGTTCGCCGCCTTTTGATCTACGAAACGCTCCGAGTATGCTTATGTGCTTCGGCATGCGGCGTACATGCGATAAATCCTGTTCCGCAACCGTCAACGCGTTTAAAGCCAACGTGAGGCCCCGCGCAGGAGTGCCGGCCCGACGAGCGGCAGGAGAACTCAGACTTCTATCAGCTGTAGCCATTGTGCTCGTCGTTGGCGGTGACCCGGTTTCGGCGCCGAATACGGCGGTCGCGTGAGACCTGATTGAGGGCACTGAAAAATTCACGCGGCTCAAGCTTGCCGTTGAAAAACCGGTCGGCAGCGTCCAAAAGCTCCCCCAGGTCGACATTTGCGTTGCCGATCACCCGGTGTCGAATGAAGGCAACAAGTACACGGTCCATCGCACATCCTCAGGCCTGCCAGGAGCATCCGTCTAACAGGGCGGCGTAAAAACTGTTTTCCCAGTAATTTGTTCCCTACCAATTTTGGACTAAAAATACTTCGGCCGGTGCATCTTTTGGATGCATCAACAAAAAGTTAAATTCTCGTATAAGTAAAATATGCCTGCAGCGACCGGGGCGCCGGTCCATCCTGGACGGCGTCGTAATGCTGAAATCCACAGGGTTCTTCTGGCCGGTCGCTCGAACGGGCGAACTCGCTTCGAACCTATTTTTGGTCGACAGCCACAACACTCTCCAGCGGTAGAAGCGCGCAGACGAAGCATCTACCACTTTCGGTGATGGACCGAACCTTATGATGATACCGCCCTTCCAAAGGGTAGTTTGTTAAGTGCTCAACTATGGGTGATAGTTCGTAAGGGCTGGGGTGCCTCGAGGGCGTCAGGAGGCTGACATGGAACCTTTAATCCGCGAAGTGCCACGACTTGCAAATGTCACCAACGATATCTCGGTGACCACTCAGCTGCAACAGGAACTGCGATCCAATGGCTTTGCGATCATAAGAGGATTATTGACCCCGCAGGAGGCGAAAAGTTTGCGGCCGGTCGTAAGGCGATCGCTAAAGGCTAACGGCCGCTATTTGTATGGCGGCAAGTTTCAGCTACACGCCATGTACACGACAGAGGAAGTCGCGCGGTTTTTGACATCTGACGTCATCCTTGCTCGATTGAAGGAAATTACCGATCCTCTCGAAGTCGTTCTTACCGGCGAGTGCGACCTGATGATCAACACGACGTCGTCATGGCACAACGATGTCCCGCACCATCCTCGCTGCAAGGATGGCAGTATCTTTGCCGACGACACGTTCAGGGTCTACAAGATTGCGTTCTATCTGCAAGACCAGGGGGACGATTCGCCGGCAACGTTGAAGGTTCGCCCGCGATCTCACTTGAAAGGCGTGGTCGATAGCCTTCCGGCAAGAGGGCTCGGTGTCAAAGCGGGTGATGCAATCATATTCGACGTGCGCATCGAGCACGCCGGCCAGATGCCGACATTTGTTGACCGAAGCCTGCGAAGGATTTGCGAGCTGGTCGCTCCCCCACTTCATCTGGATGCACAAATGGCTTTCACCCTGAGCCGCGCGATCCTCCGCCGCATCGCTTTTACACAGGATCGCGTTGCGGTCTTCATGACGTTTGGTCCCGCTGAAGAACAGACCTATTCCTATGCCGATGAAGGTCGCCTTCGCCACCCAGGGACAAGAGGCACGCTTAGCACTGAAGTGCTGGCGCAGCTCTCACGGAACAACATACAACCGCCCATAATCGGCAGCCCCACGTAAGGCCGCGTGAATGGGCGCTCGATGAGATCGAAGTCAGATGGATTTCGGTTGTGGCCAGCCGCGGTGCTGGATGTTTCATACATTTCGTAGTCAAGGTAGCGCGATACTGCCCATCGATTGCAACTTCCAGGCAACACGAACAAGGCACGCTAGAAGTTCGCGCGGCATCGGCCGGGCGGCTGCGCTTGCCTTCGCAAGGGAAGGTGCCGCGCTAATCGGCGTGCACTACTCCGCCAATGCGGATGCGGCCAGCGCAACGGTGCGCGATATCGAGACGCTTGGCGTGAAAGCCGTTGCGGTAAAAAGCGACCTCCGACAGGGTAAGGAAGCTGCCGATAGCCTATGGGCCCAGTTCGGCGAAGCGGCGCGTGCTGAAACCGGTTCGTCTGCTCTCGACATTCTGGTGAACAACGCCGGTATTGCACCAGCACTGCCTTTGAAGCAGACAAGTGAAGCCGCGTTTGATGAAGTGATGACGATCAACTACAAGGCGCCGTTCTTCCTGATCCACGCAGTCGCCGACCACATCCGCGACAACGGCCGGATCATCAATGTCTCCACCGGATTTACACGTATCGCGGCACCGACCCATCCCGCCTATGCGGCTTCCAAGGGCGCCCTGGAGACTTTGACGTTGGCGCTTGCACCGGAGTTTGCGGCGCGCGGGATCACAGTCAATGCCGTGCTGCCGGGTGTGACCGAAACCGATATGAATGCGGAGTGGCTGGCATTGCCGGATGCACGCGCCGGCGCCGAAGCACTCTCTGTGTTCTCGCGCGTTGGAAAGGCGGAGGACGTCGCCGACGTCATCGCCTTCCTTGCATCGAACGATGCGCGCTGGACGACGGGCCAGATGATCGATGCCACGGGCGGCGCCCGGATCTGAACTGCATCAAGGTAGTTCACCTTCGAGCTGGCGAAGGCGCGGTCGAAGCCTGTCCCCTTCGGCCCTGCGGCAGGTCCTGCTAGAAGGTTGCCTGTCTCGCCAATGCTGTCTTGATCAGAAAAAGCAAACATCTGCTTGGGTGCCGTCTCCGGCGCTTGTCGAAGGCAGGTGTCAGACCTGAGCCATGCCCCCATCCACGGCTATTTCTGCACCCGTGGTAAAACTGCTCTCGTCGCTTGCGAGGAAGAGGGCAGCGGCTGCCACCTCATCAGGTCTGCCCATACGCCCAAGAGGGATCATCTTGGACAGTGCATCTCGAATTTCCAGTGAGGCGGCCGCCATCATCGCCGTATCCGTCGGTCCAGGGCTGACAACGTTTACGCGTATGCCTTTGGGAGCAAGTTCGTTGGCCCATGTGCGTGCGAACGAACGGACGGCGGCTTTGGTCGCACCGTAGACGCCATAGCCTTTGGTGCCGATACCGCCGGCGATGGAGCCAATCAGCACAATCGTTCCGCCCGGCTGCATGATGTCGACGGCGCCCTGTGCCGCAAATACGAGAGCTCGCACGTTCAGGCCGAATGTCCGATCGAAATGATCCTCGGAAATGTCTTCTAATTGTGCGTGTTCGGATAGGCCCGCATTCACGACGAGCACGTCGATGCGGCCTTGTTCCGATCGGACCCGCTCGAAGACACTCTGAAGATCGGCGCTGTCGCTGGCATCTGCCCGAACCGTTCGGATGCTGCCCATGCCGGCTGACTCAGGTTGGCTCTCGGCTCCCTTGCGGCTAGTCGCGTAGACCTGCGCCCCTTCGCCGGCAAACCTCTGAGAAATGGCTCCGCCAATGCCACCGACACCGCCGATAACGAGGGAAATCTTGTTCGCTAGTCTGTTCATGTTAACTCCATCAAGACTGATAGCGCCAAGATATATTCTCTGTACCTACGGTCAATTACGCACTATATGTAAAGCAGATATCGAGGTGTATACCGATGCCCAGAACAGACGAAGGTCCGCTCATCAAAGCTTGCTCGTCTCCTGGCCACAAGGCTGTTTCCGCCGAGACGTTGTTGGACGTTGAGAAGGCGCGGCCGGTGCTTGAGCAGATCGCTAACAAGTGGTCTGTCCTTATCCTGACTGTACTATGTACCAAACCGTCACGCTTCAACGAGATCATGCGTCGCCTTGACGGGATTACGCACAAAGCCCTCGCCGACGCGTTGAAACGGCTGGAGCGCAATGGGCTCATCCACCGTGAAGTGCTGACAACAACGACGCCGGTTGGCGTCGAATATACCATCACCTCGCTCGGTCGCTCCCTTCAGCAACCGTTCGAAGCGCTCTATGCGTGGTCCATGACCTACGGTTCCGAGCTTGAGCGCGCGCAAGAAGAATATGATCGGGGTCGAGGCTAGCGGATGCTCGGCCTGATCGCATATCACGCGCCTGCATTTACGAGATGGGCAGACACGGTCGAGATGAACGCGCGAAGACGCTGAAGACGTCTCAGGTCCCGGTGATATCCCATCCAGATATCTCGCGCCGGCGGCGACTTTGAAAGTTCCAGCCTGCGGATACCGGCGATCTGATCTCCGACTACGCGAGGCAACACGGCGATCCCGACACCTTGCCGACACATGCGCCCCTGGACGTTGCGGTTGTTCGATCGCAGGATCGGTCTCGCGTTGGGGAAACTCTTGATGAGCCAATCGATATCGGGGAACTGACCGGTCGATGTATCATGTGTAATCAGCCGGAAACCGGTTCCGTCGCCATATTTAGGAGCAGGCGAATCCTCGGCGATGTAGACGCCGTATTGGAGCGTGAATAGCCGCCGCTGGACGACATCGGCAGTGTTGAACGGAACGATACGAAAGGCGACGTCGGCCTCTCGCTGGGCGAGATTGAACAGGCGCGTGCCCGTCAGGATCTCGACGTCGATATTGGGGTAGGCGTTGGAAAAATCCGCCAGGATGGGAGGCAGCACGTAGGCCCCGAACCAGTCCGCTGATGAAATGCGCAGACTGCCTTTGAGATTCTGCTCCAGCCCCGCAAGCCGGCGCTCCATGCCCAGCGCGCCCTCTTCCATCTGCTCCGCCAGCGCGATGATCCCGTGGCCCTCCTCGGTCAGCACGAGACCGTCGGCGGTCCGCTGGAAGAGCGTGTGCCCGATCGCCTGCTCAAGTGCGCGCAGTCGCCTTCCGACGGTCGGATGGCTCGTTTGAAGAGAACGCGCGGCACCGCCAAGCGTGCCGGATCGCGCAATTGCAAGAAAGATTCTGACGTCACTCCATTCCATCAAACGCCCCTAACAAAACTGAACGCCGAGAATACGATTCTGTCACTTAAAGAACAAACCTAAACACCTAGATTTTTGTCATCGTAAAGGCGCGCCTTCTGCAGTCCCGACGACTTTCATCAGGGCGCTCAAGTGAAAGAAACGCGCCTTGGGTGTCGTGTGAACTTAACCTCGGAGACAAAATAATGAGAACTTGGCTCATAACAGGCTGCTCGAGCGGCTTCGGCCGCCGGCTCGCGCTCGCTGCAGCACAGCGCGGCGATCAGGTCATCGCCACGGCCCGCAATCTTAAAACGATCGAAGAAATGGCTGAGCCTTTCGACGGCCGCATGATCAGCTTGCCGCTCGACGTGACGGATGCGGCGGCAGCCGAGGCCGCGGCCGCAAAGGCGGTCGAGATTTTCGGCGGCTTCGACGTGCTCGTGAACAATGCCGGTTACGGACTGTTCGGCGCGATCGAGGAAGGCACGCCCGAAGAATATCGGCCGATGTTTGAGGTGAACGTCTTTGGTCTGATTGAAACCACGAGAGCCGCTCTGCCCGTCCTGCGAAGTTCAGGCGGAACGATTGTCAACATGTCGTCCGGCGCAGGCATCGCGGGCAGCGGCGGTGCCGGATATTACAATGCCGCCAAGTTCGCCGTAGAAGGGATTTCCGAAGCGCTCGCCGGTGAGCTGAAGCCGTTCGGCATCCGCGTGCTGATCGTCGAGCCCGGGCCGTTTCGCACCGATTTCCTTGGCCGTTCGATCACGATGGCGGCCAATGAGATGCCGCAATACGCCGCGAGCTCGCGTAGGCATTATCGCGCAACCAACAACGGCAATCAGGCGGGCGATCCCGACAAGGCGATTTCAGTGATCCTGCAGGCAGTCGACGCCGATGACGCTCCGCTTCATCTGCCGCTCGGCCAGATCGCGCATTCGATCGCTGAGCGAAAGCTGGCTTCCTTCCGCAGCGATATCGACGCATGGCGCGACATCACGATCGCCACCGATTTCGACCAGCCCTGAACGCTGGCCGCGAGCTTTGTTAACGTCAACATCGACTGGAAAGTGACCATGATCGCAACTCTGAAGGGGTTTACCCAGCAACTGGTGCCGGCGAATGGGATCAAGATCAACGCCGCCACTGGGGGCTCAGGCCCGCCGATCCTTCTCCTGCACGGTTGGCCGGAAACCTGGTGGGAATGGCACCATGTGATGCCGCTGCTGGCCGAGCATTTGAGCGTGGTGGCCATGGATCTGCGGGGCGCGGGTTTTTCCGACTGCCCGCTTGACGGCTATGACAAAGCGACGATGGCGCGCGACGCGCATGATGTCATGCTTGCCCTTGGGCATGAACGCTACGCAGTGTGCGGTCATGACATTGGCGGAATGGTGGCGTTGCCGCAGGCCGCCATCTATCGGGAGGCTGTCACCCACCTGGCCGTGCTCGACGTTCCGCTTCCCGGCTGGACGCAATGGGAGGCGACGATCGCAAGGCTCTGGCACTTCAGCTTCCATATGAACCGGGATCTACCCGAGCGCCTGATCCATGGCCGTGAATATGACTATGTTTCGACCTTCATGGCTGAGCGGTTCTACGATCACAGCACCTTCAATCCGGCGGACATCGAGATCTACGCGAAAGCGATGGCACTTCCTGGCCGCACGCGCGCCGGCATGGAATGGTATCGTACCCTCGCCGGCGATCATGCGGCCGCGCTGGAGTACAAGAAGCGACCGCTCGAGATACCAGTACTAGGTCTCGGCGGGGATCAGCGCTTCGGTGCGCATATGGTCCCGATGCTGAAGGAGTTCGCCAGCGATGTGACGGGCGGCTCGATTGAGCGGTGCAGCCACTATGTCGCGGACGAGCGATCGGCAGAAGTGGCGGCCGCTCTCATCGATTTCCTCAAGGCCAGCTGAAACTCTGCGGCCGCCCCGTCGCGGGGCGGATCGCGACGCTGCGGGCAAGTTGCGCCCGCACCTACCGCATTCGATCGATTAAATAAGAAAGGAAACTGTCATGACCGCACCTGTCATTCGCGGCGTCAATCATATTGGCATCACAGTGCCCGACATCGAAGCAGCAAAATCGTTCTTGGTGGAAGCTTTCGGCGGTCAGGTGATCTACCAGTCCTTCGGACCGCGGGATGCGCCGCGTCAGGGACCCGACTTCGAACGGGCTACCGGTGCTTTCCCCGGAACGGTCGTGCGCGCACAGGCGATGGTCAAGATCGGTACCGGACCTGACATCGAGCTCTTTGAAATGCATGGCCCCGCACAAGCCAAGCCGGTTCGAGCGAGCGACTTTGGGATTACTCACTTCGGTGTCTACACCGACGACATCGACGCGTCGGTAGAACGCTTTGAAAAAGCTGGAGGCACCTCTCTTACCGCGCCGCGCGCTATACCCTACGCAACCGAAAAAGGCCCTGGAAACAAGGTCTGCTACTGCCGCATGCCATGGGGCACGACGATTGAATTTATCACCACGCCCGACCGTATGGGCTATCACGACCAGACGGATCTGCGCCGGTGGCAGGACTAGGCCGAGCGTTCTTTGTTGGGGACGAGCGGCAGCGATTATCCCACCATCTCCTTGAGGCCCGATCAGGCCTTTATCATCCCGCCACGGCGGAATTAAAAGCAAAGAGCATGCTAAGCCCTCCAGCGGAAATCGGACACGCTGAAGCAGTGGCACGCGATAATCGGGGTCCAAACACGCTCGACTGTCGAAATATCTACTGCGTGGACATTCCCACCGTTGCACGTCAGGTCGAGCCCGGGTGGACTCTGTTGTAGATGGTCGCTTCGCGGGCGCCATCCGATGGCGCGGTGAGAATTCGAGGATTAAAGCGACAGGATAGCCGACACGACACAGATTAACCGTGGTCCGCAATTAAACCCTCTAAGAGGATGCTGCTGCTGGACCGATCACAACCACTACGCTACGCATTGCATGTTAGGATTTTCGCAATCATGTTTCCGACGAGGATGCATTGCCGTTTGACGCACTGAACAAGCTCTGGACCAGCGTTCGCGACTCCAGCCACGACTTCCGGGCATCGACCGAGATTTTCCCGTCACTCGATACGGACAAGCTTACCCAGACCCTGGAGGTGCGCGAAAAGGGAGACGAGAACGGCAGGGCCAATCGTCCGGCGTCATCGGCCCAGTTCCTCGATGAGGTCGAACAGCGGATCGTCGGTCGCATCGAGCAGGAAAAAGCGTCCGCCTATCAGCTGCTTGAGGATCAGTTCCAGACCTTCGACGGGCGGTTGCGCAATCTCGATTTCGAGGGACAGTTCGGGCTGATCCGGCAGGCAAACGCCTCCAGCCTTTCGGATTTCAAGGCGGAGATCGCCAGCGGCGTCGACGAACTCCACGGCTTGCGCCGCGATCTCAAGATTGCCGAGGACGAAATGAGGTCTTTCAAGAGGCAGCATCGGCTGGATCGCGCGGCAAAGGTCCCGAGTGCGGGCGCAACGAGCGTCAAGATCGCGCTGCTCATCGTTCTCGTCCTCATCGAGATCGTCATGAACGGCAACTTTCTGGCCAAGGGCAGCGAACAGGGCATCATCGGCGGCATAACCGAGGCGGTCGTCTTTGCCGTCCTCAACATTGGCGCTGCACTGCTATTCGCTTTCTTCTGCGTTCGCAATCTTGTGCACCGGTCCTGGCTCATGAAGCTCGGCGGATTGTTCGGCCTGGTCGGCTATATTGTCGTTGCGCTTGCCGTGAATATTGCGCTCGCCCATTATCGCGAAGTATCGGCCACGATCCTCGACGGGGCCGCGACCGAAGTCGTCCGCCGGATCCGCGAGAACCCGCTAGGTTTGAGCGAATTGAATTCCTGGATGCTGTTTGCGATCGGCATTTTTTTCTCGATCCTGGCGTTTATTGACGGCTGCATGCTCACAGATCCGTATCCGGGTTTTGCTGGCGTCCAACGTCGGCTGGACGAGGCGCGGCGAAACTACATTTCCGGAAAGCTTGATCTGATCGACAACCTTCGGGAAATTCGCGACGACCACAACGACAAGATCGAGGAGATCGTCAGAGACCTGAGCACGCGCCGGCAGGAGTCGGCCGCGATCATCGCCCACCGAATCCGTACGGCTGGGCTGTTTGCCGAGTACCAGGGTCATCTCGAGCGCACGGCGAATGCTGTTTTGACGGCTTATCGTGAGGCGAACCGGGCCGCGAGAAGCGAACCGGAGCCTTTGTACTTCACGAGCGCCTACACGCTGGAGCGGATTGTACCGGTCCTCAAAATCAGCGGGGAATGGGACGATCGCGTTCTGTCGGAACGCGTCCAGGTCGCCCAGGCCGAACTCAGCGATCAGATCAGGAAAATCGGCTCTGCCTTCGAGGTCGCCGTCGAGCAGTATCACAGACTGGACAATCTATTCCCGGAGGCGGGCGTTGGCGCGGAACAGGCGGCGTAACAGTCGTTCAAGGAAAGGCGGCTTTTCGACGGGTGCTGTGGTGGCGACGATTGCATTGTCGGCAGTGGCACTGGCCATGATCGGCGCTTTTGGGTGGCTGAAGTATCAGGCGATGTCCGCGGTCTCGCTCGACAAGGCCTCGCTCTGCCCGACGACGGGTCCGACCAGCGAGACCGCCGTCCTTCTTGATGTCACGGATCCGATTTCCGGCACGACGTCCCTCGATTTGAAGAACCAGTTCCAGCGGCTTGTGTCTGGCGTCCCCGTCAGCGGTGCGATCGACGTCTATGCGCTGACCGAAAAGGAAGGCGAGCTTCAAAGAACCTTCCACGGCTGCAATCCGGGCAGCGGTGATCTCGCCAACGAGTGGACCAGCAATCCGAAGCTCGTGCAGCAGCGCTGGGAGAAAGGTTTCCAGAAGCCGCTCGACGACATCGCGGGAAAACTCGGGTCTGGCGCTTCAGGCGAGTTTTCGCCGATCATGGCCGGCATTCAGCGCATTAACCTCGAAGCCTTCCAGCCTTTGCCTGCTGGCATTCCGAAAACCTTGTACATTGCCTCGGACATGGTCGAACATACTGCGGCGTTTTCCAGCTATCGCGACGGCGTTTCGATCGCCAAATTCGACAGCAGTGCTGCGCGCGAGAAATTCAGGACCTCGTTGGATGGGGTGCAGGTCAGGATCCTGGCGTTCCAGCGGCCGGGCCAAAAGTTCAAGATGGAGGACCTGGCGGCATTCTGGAAATCCTGGGTGGAGAAGAACAACGGAGAGTTCGCAGGTTTCACCCGTCTGGAGGGACTGGAGTGATGGCGTCGAACGAGACAGGAAGAACCGCATTTCGCGATTGGGCGCCTGTTGTGCTGTTTGCAGTGGTGACGATTGGGGGAATGATCTTCATCTGGACGGCGAAGCTCGCGGCTTGGTCGACCCTTGTTGTGACCGCCGTGCCCCTGGTGCTGATGGCGGTCTATTTCCTGGCATCGATCGCGCTTGCCGGTTTCCGCCTGCACAACGAGCAGGCCGGCGACAACCTCTATTACATGGGGTTTCTGTTCACCCTCTCGAGCCTTGGCGTATCGCTTTACCTGTTTGCTGGCGAGACGTCGATCGAGACGATCGTGCGCAACTTCGGGATCGCAGTCACATCGACGATCGCCGGCGTCACACTCCGCATCCTCTTCAACCAGATGCGCCGCGACCCAATCGACATCGAACGCAGCGCCCGTCACGAGCTTGCGGAAATGACGCGGCGGGTGCGAACCGAGCTCGACACGTCCGCCCGCGAGTTCTCCAACTACCGCAGGGTCAGCAACCAGATGTTGACGGAGGGCTTCGAGGAGATCGGTCGTCAGGCGGAAAAAAACGGCGAGGAAATCCGCAAGGTGATCGAATCTATCACCAAGGAGGCGATCATCCCGATCCAGGAAGCCGCGGCCAGGCTTTCATCGATCATCGGGGATCACAATCGCTCGGTGACCGATCAGGCCGCAGAAGCAAGTCGCAAACTCAACGAGACCACGGATAGACTTTCGACGATCATCGACCGGTTCGGGGTTGCGGTTGAGGGCGTCGGGACCCGTCTTGGAGAGATCAGGCCGCCCGAAGATGTGATCCGGTTCGAGTTGACCCCCACGATCGATGCCATCAGGGACATGACCGATGCCCATCTGCGGCGGATGGAGGAGGTGATGGCGCAGACGCGCTTGCAGACTGTTACGGTGGACGACGCGCTCAGGCCACTGAGCAGCATCGACAGCAAACTCGATCGCATCGCCGAAGCTCTCGAGCGTGACCGGAACGGTTCGTCGTCGTCCAGCCTTGCGAGAATCCCAGAGGTTGTCGAGGATATAGTGGCGGGCGAGGACAAGACCGTGGATACAGAACCGGTGTCGGTGGCTCCTGAAAGGACGAAAGCCAATCCAGCGCCGGGCGAGCCGAAGCGACGGTTGTTCAAATGGTGACAAGGGCAAGCGCAGGTCCAAAGCTGGAACACAAGGGCTATAACCGCGGCCTCATTCTGGGGCTGACGATGGCAGAATCCATGCTTCTGCTGGTCTTCTGCCTGCTGCTGGTCGCGGCCGCCATGATCACGGCCGAACGCAGGCACCGGATGGACGCCGAGCAACGGCTCGCCCAGCTGGAACAGCAGAACAAGGAACTTTCCGCCCAGCTTGTCGAGGCACAGTCCAAGCTGGGCGCGAACATGTCGGCAGCCGATCGGGTCAAATTCGAGAGCGAATGGCGCGAGCTCGTCTCTGCCCGACAGATCATAGACAGGCTGAAAATGAATGATGCGAGCCCCGCTGATCTCGCCAAGCTTGCGGCGGTCGGAAAGGTGCTGGTGGCGAATAATATCCCGCTCGACCAGGCTCGTGACCGGCTCGAACAGCTGTTACACGGTCAGATCGAACCCCATGAGTGGCCACCGATCATCAACCTTTCCGAAGCCGGCGGCTATTATTTCACGTCAGGTAGCGCCGCATTGACACCGGAGTTCGAAGACAGGCTTGAGACATCGATCGCCGACCAGATCGCCGACAATCTTGAGCGCTACAAGGTCGATGTGATCGAGGTGATCGGACATACGGACGAACAGCGCCTTTCCAGGAGCATGTCCAATCTCGACGACGCATCGATCGAAGTGATCGACGGCGCGCTTCCGGTCGAGACGCTTCAGCCAGCCGACAACGCCGGGCTCGGTCTCGCGCGGGCGATCGCCGTTGCAAATATCCTAAAGGCAAATCCGAAGCTGAAGGACGTGACCGTCTTGCCGATGTCAGCTGCGCAGCTGGTCATTCCCGGCGACACGCTCACCAGTGGACGGGCCGGAAACGTCAAGGAACGGCGTCGTATCGAGATCAGGATCAGGCGTCGCGCCGAATCCCTGCAGCCCTGACTTGGGCCAATCTTGGCTTTCGGTGGGGCGAGTGACAATGGCGGCTCGTAACGTAGACTTGGCCGCTCGTCCATCGCGGCATCGCTCGCCAAACCACCAAGGCGGTGCTGCTATCTCCAAAACCGCTTCGTATCGAGCACCTCATCGACCGACGCTTGCGCCCTATGGATCAACGCCTCCTTGTCTGCATGGGAAAGGACCGAATCCTTCGCCGGGTGGTCCGATAGACCGTGCTTCTGCAGTACATCGGGGCCGGTCGCAAGATCGTTCAGGCTGCCAAGATCATCCTGAAGCAGTTCCATCGCAGCGAGGAATTTCCTGTGTCGACGGGCGCCTCGTCTGTCGTCGAACAGCGATGCGAAGAATTCCGCCGCATACCGGAACTTCTTCGCGTCCTTGCGAACCTCGTGACGGTGCTCGTCGTCCATCTTCGCCAGCGCTTGCCCGCCCTTCTTTATCCGTTTGCGCAGCTTGTCGAGCGCGCGCGCTGCAAAATCACGAGCGCCAGGTATGTCTCCGGAAGAATACTCCCTGCTCCAGAGCCATTCTATCAGGCCGAGCATCAGGGCCCGTGACCTCGGAGAATTCAATGCTTCAATTGCATCCCGGTAGACGACGTCCCTGGCTGACTTGAGCTTGAGGACAAGGTCGGCATCCTCTGCCTTGGCGAGCAGGACGTCGACGTTTCGCGCCTCCCCGAGCGCAGCGGCGATCCATCGCAGGTCTTCCTTGAGCCTAAGCGCTTCGTCGCTCGGGATGAGCTCCCTGAAAAGGGAGAAAGCCGACCGCAGCCGTCGAAGAGCGACGCGGGCCTGATGCAGCGCCTCCGAGTTCCGCTTCTGGAGGAGCACGTCCTCATTCAATCGGAATTGCCGGACACAGGAAACGGCGATCGCTTGGAATGCCGCAGCCGCATTCATGTCCGGGTCGAGATGGATAGGTTCTGACTTGAAGACCAGTTTCTGAGCTTCGACGAGCGCGAAGCCTCGCTCAGCCTTCGAGCGCACGCCAAACCGGAAGCCCGTGACGGCGTCGATCCTTCGCGCGAAGACGAAAAGGTCGCTCGGGTTTCCGTCTTTAAGTTCGACCTCGACCTCGCGGATCGGGGAGCGACGGTCGCCGGCGACAACCTCTCCTTGATCGACAACGACTTCGAAGCGCGAGCCGTTCTCCTCGATATCCCATTGCCGCCGTTCAACCACGACGTCGAACACCGGTTCCAGTTTGAGCTCGCTGCCGAACTCGCCGGCGAGGGGACTGGTATGATCGACGACGGGCTCGTCTCGGTTGACGGGCGTTTCCCACTCCGACCGCGCAAACAGTGAGCGTGCGGGTCCGGTGGCTTTGACGGTCTGCATGCGCGCTTCGCCGACCTTACGGATGCGAAGCGTGCATCCTTCCCGCCAAAGCCTGCGATCCGGGGTATCGAAGTATGTTGATCGCTGCTCGATAATCCGTCCGGCCTCGCCTAGCAGATGGGAACCAACAAGGCGCTCGAGAGCTTCCTCCGAAAGATCGATCTTCAATTCGGTTTCTGACGACAAAGATGAACTCCGGTTGATAGTGGAAGCTGTTAAACGCCGACCTACCTGTCGTAGTTCGGTGCCACATCGTTTTGATGAAACGTAGGAAGAAGTCGAAAACATGCTCGCGGACAACCCGCTCATTTCCTCGACACCGACGGCAAGGTCCCGGGTCGCGCAGGCTGGAGCCATCTGCTATCGTCGCAACGGCAAGCGCGTGCTTTGCATCCTTTTGATCGGCAGCCAAAGAAATGGTCGCTGGGGCTTACCCAAGGGCCATCTCGTTGCCGTTCGCCTCCTCGAGGCCACCGGACTTTCTACGGAATTCCCCGAGAAGACGGTGCGCAGGCAGAAATGGTGTTCACTTAAGGTCGCCGTCGGCGAGGAAAGCCAGCCGGGCCTGCGGGCCTTGCTCGCAAAGCTGGAAGCGGTCGCCTCTTGAAGATCGGTTTTTCCAGATCCCTGTCGAGGGCGATACGGTCACAAAAGAAGATTGTCAGGCTCGTCGAAGCCGTTCTGCAGCCGCCGCGCCGGCGGCGAACGCGCAAGGCGCCGCAACGGCTCGAGACGATCGTGGGCTTCGGCAGCAATCCGGGACGGCTCGTGATGAAATTTTTCGCGCCGCCCAAGCTGCCTGAGCGCCCGCCGGTGGTGGTCGTGCTTCACGGGTGCGGCCAGACGCCCGAGAGCCTGGACGCTGCGAGCGGCTTTTCCCGTCTCGCAAGAGAAAAGGGCTTCGTCGTCGTCTATCCCGAGCAGTCGAAGAGCAACAATCCGCACGGCTGCTTCAACTGGTTTCGGCCGAGCTCTGTCGCCCGCGATCGTGGCGAGCTGCTCTCCGTAAGGCAGATGATCGAACACGCGGGCAAGCGTTATGGTGTCGATCGGAAACGGGTCTTCGTTGTCGGCCTTTCGGCAGGCGGAGCAATGACCGCAGTCTTGGTGGCTACCTATCCCGATCTTTTTGCAGGCGCAGCGATCGTCGCCGGAATGCCGGTCGGCGCTGCTCGCGAGGCGATGTCGGCTCTTCGCGCGATGAGGGCGGGTGCTCCGACACCCGCTGAAGGATGGGGCAGCCGCATCGTCGGCATCTCTCCCGAGCGGCGGTCATGGCCTTCGATCAGCATTTGGCACGGCACGGCCGACAGCGTCGTAAATCCAAAGAACGCAAACGCGAGCGTCGACCAGTGGCTGGAAGCGATGAACATCAATCGGGAATCGAGCCATATTCAGAAAAAGGCCTGGGGAGAACTGCACTCCTGGCGGACTGCACATGGATCCTCAGTAACTTTTTATTCCGTCGCCGACCTGGCCCACGGACTGCCCGTCAAGAAGCGCGCGAGTGACCGGTCGAACCCGAAGGATCCTTTCGTACTTGCATCCGACGTTTCAGCTCCTCTCGAACTGATGCGCTTGTGGGGTTTATCGTAACGGACGTTTCCTGGTCACTTTGGCGAGCGCAGCGTCAAAAATGCTGAACTTCCGGACTTTCATCCGCGACTACTGCGTCTCCACCTGAGATAACGCATCCATGGGCGCCAACTATGACTTATGGAGAAGATATGACAGAGAAGAGCTGCTCCGTGCAGACGTCCGAACAGCGCCGTTTCCTCGAGATCCGGGAGGCGGCAGAGCGCTCAATGTTAGAAAAGGTCTTCAAGGCAATCGACGGCGCGGCAGCCGAAGTCGCGGAAAAACTTGCGGAGGCGGGTCTCGATTTCGAGCCTACCAGCAAAGACTATTTCATGTTCACGGCTCAGCAGGTGACTTTCGTCCGTCTATGCGGCGGCGATCCGGATACGCTGCAAGGCGGCGATCCCGACCTCGGTCAGCGGATTGTCAACAATGGCCAGCATATCATCGACAGCTACTGGCGAGGCGGCGAACGAACCTAGATATCCGGCTCGGCCCGAACAGCTGAGGGTGGAGCCGAGGCGGCACGCCCGACCATCGAACCCGGTAGATGGGGCCGGCGCACGCCCTTATTTCTTGCCCCCGTCAGAAGTACGTGTGGATTAGTCCTGCATCACGAACACCCGCCCCGGATTGCATTGATCACGACCCGGGTGGCAGCCGGCTGACGGGGCGGCGAGCCGGGTCTCGCAGTCATGGATCAATCGCTCCACCTTCACGCTCTAACGAAAGCCACGGTCATGGTTTTCTACGCGGTACTCGGGAGTGGTTCGGGCAAAAGCGGACCGCGCAGCATCTCAGTGCCCTAAAAAACAAGGAGGGCGCCGCACGCCCCCCATAACTTGCAAGATGTTTCAATGGTGTTCCGGCTACATCAGGAGCCAACACTCAACAGGAAGCTGTTCGCTCAGCACCGCAACGAGTGCCTCTTGGGCCTCCAGCCACCGCCGCATGTCGATTAGATCCTGAAACGCGTCGCGCAGTCATCCTGGACAATAAAAAGCGGTCGGGATCTTCCCGTCGACGATCGCGGCATAAGTTCGGTCATCACCCGGTGATGGAGTAGCCCAACGCGGGTCAAGCATCGTGCTAGAGCCGAAGAGGCTTGTATGGTGGGACCGCACGGTTTCTTTGAAGGGAAGGGTAGACGAGCTAGCCCCCGCGCGGTCCCAAGGCAAATACTTGAAAAGCCTTGTTTTGTTCCCGCCCCATAGAACAAAAAAGGCCTGCCGGGGCGGGCTAGTTTGAGCTGCATTCTGTGGGATCGCGCAGGCAGATAGATAACGGGTGCCAGAAAGGGGCGGACACCCACAGCACGCGCGAAGATGATTTCCAAAACCCGAGCTCAATGCGCGATTCATCATCGCGTCGGGCGGTCACCGTCTGCAGCCGACGAGCTGCAAGGATCGATTCGTAAATCTGTCCGAGCCGAGCCGAGCCGACGCTCAAGACCACGCCCGCAGGCTGTCGCTCTGCCAACGGCCCGGCGTGCTCATCAAACCTTCGTGCCGAAACCGGCCGGGTTACTGCCGGCTGAGGGCAATTCGTCTTCCCCGTCTGGCAGTTTTCCATCAGGCGTCAGATCGTCAACAGCCTTCGGCAGGTCGCTGCTCAGCCGCTCTAAGATCTCTTCGTGGGAAAGGCCGGTCTTCGCAGCAAGTTCGTTGAGAATGTCGGGACCGAGAGCTTCACCTAGTTGGCCACCATCGATCGGAGCGTTGGAGCTCGGACTGATCCAGCTTTCTGCTTTTTCTCCGTGACCATTTTGCTGGAACGTCTTCAGCAGGTCGCCGAGACCACCTCTTAAGATTCCGCCTGTCGACAGTCCGCTAAGGAGATCGCCAAATCCACCAGGCCCACCGAAAATCCCTTCTAGGCCCCCTGGAGCTTCACCTGAAGTTGTTGGTCGGGCGTCCTGTCTACGTTGCGGATTTTGGATCCCGCGCAGCAATTCGCCAATCTTGTCACGGTTCTGGTAACCAGCCACCGCGATCACGCCCAGCAGGGCCTTCAAAGGACCACTCATCATAGCTTTTCTCCTTCATAACACGGCGGACGCCCGATGCGGCCGCAGATGTTCGTAATTTTGATTTCATTGCATAAGAACAGCGTCCTTGAACGCTACGGTTGCCAAGACTGAACCGTCGTCTCCCGCAATCTCAAGGGATCGGCCATCGACCACGTCGTCATGCAAAACAAGTTCAGCAACCATTTCCCGAGCGGACCGTCTTGCCTCGGCGACGGCCTGCGCAACCGAAGGCAATTCGATCCCCTCGTGGTCCTCTTCATAGGAGTCCACGTCGCGGAGGTGAAAGAAAAATTTCATCGGTGCCCTTTCTTAAATGGGACCGGGAAATGAACCGAATGACGCCTTAAGCATGTCTACAATCGCACTATGATCGTACGGCTTGGGAACGAACGAGACGCCGCTCGCAAGGTCGAACGCACCAAGACGGACATGGCCCGAGGTGACGATGACACGTGTTTGTGGCGCTCGCGCCCGGACGCGTGTCATCAGGCCAAGCCCGTCGGTGGAACCCGGCATGTTAACGTCGGTGAAGACAGCGTCGATCTGGGTTGCTTCGAATACGGCAAGAGCTTCGTCGGCGTTGCCGGCCTCCAGGACCTCGAATCCCGCCTCCTCGAGCGCATCGACTGTCGCAAATCTGATGAGCGGTTCGTCGTCCACAACGAGGACCCTGCGGACGGGAAAGGTCCCAGCGTCGGGACCCAGAGGCGGCTCGCTATGGCCTCTCGCTTGCCAGTCGGCGACCGCCTGCGACCAGTGTTCGCGATCCCGCCCGTCCGGACAGCCTTCGCCCTGCCAGATTTGATGCGCCCGGCGACTTATCCAGTTATACTCTTCCTGATCCATCTACCGTCTCCATCGATAGCAGAACGCCGGCAGGACGAGACGGTTCCTGCGCCTTTTCTACATAACCGGAGGAGAAGCCTTGCCGGCCGATCGCGCCTTCCCGTTGCCACCTTTTCATGCGTGGAGCGCGGCGGGTCGACTACTTGGGCTGAGCTTGGTCGTTGATCTCTGTTTGTCTGATCAGTGGACCACGGCGACAACAGTGACACCCACTTCGCCTGCCGCCGTGACGATGACTTCTCGCAGCTGTGGCGGACTGGCATCCCCGATCATCACATCGACGCACGGCCCTCATCTCGGCGAAATACTCTTCGCCATCGCTAGACGGCCAGCCCTTGACCAAGGCGTCTGCGGCTTCTCGCGCTGTTCTTACAATAAAGCGGAATTGAAGGGTCAAAACCTCCCCTGTGGGGGCAGGCGGACCGCTCAGGAGCTCACTGGTGTAAAAACAGGCAGGGTGCGGCACGGCCCGCATAATCTATAGGACTCCCTTCCGGTTGACGTTTTCAACCTCGGCATTTGTTCCATCATTAGCGCCCGGTTATAGACGCGCTCGATCACCGCGACGAGCACCTACTGAGGCCTCCAGCCTGCCGCCTCCGATCGCTCGGCAATATCTTGAAACTCGACGTGCGACGTTCGTCACGCTGAAGGTGATGACGAACTTCAAGCTCTAGAAGACGCAGACGGTTCTTGAGGCGCGCCAGTTACCGATGACAACGCTGCGAGGAAGCACTGACGGAACACGTCAAGGTCTTCGGGGGGTCTTGCCCTTCTGGTTGCTCCAGCGACAGTGTTTTTTGCGCGCGAGGAAAGCGTGAGCGGTTGTGAACGGCGCGGATCGTGCTTCAGCGAAGGTCGAAGACGTAATGGCCCCCATATCCTGAGGAACAGATTAGGTTAAGCGAAGTTAAGAAGGCGGGGTCAATCCGATCTCGAAAAAGGAGGAGTAAATCATGGCATCGACAAGTGGTTCGCAGTCAAAAGGCGGTGCAAAGTCGGGCGGCAGCAAGAGTGCGTCATCGTCGTCCGACAAGAGCTCTAGCTCGTCCGGCAAGCAGGGCGGCACGCACGAACAGCACGTCAAGGCTGGCGAACAGAGCCATAAGAATTCAAAGTAACCTGTTCACGACGGCCGGGACACATTAGAAGGGCGCGGAACTGATCCGCGCCCTTTTTTGCGTCGCGAGATCGCGGCGCGCCTTGCGGAAGCTTAAGCAAGGTCGAGCGACTTCGAATGTGCAACTAGTAACAAGCTCCTGCCAATGTAGACCGGATAGCTTCGCTGGCATCGCGTAGCGCTTGGCGGGAATCGTGAGAAATCAGCCCTTTTAATTGGTTCATCTTGTCCAAAATTACGATCCTGAGGCTTTTTAGAGGTAACCAAGGTCGGTATCGTAGACATGCCCTTATCCAGGTTTTCCTGGCATATTACCTAAGCCTCGCACTTTTGAACCAAACGCGTTTGCTCGCGTTCAAGCCTCACACGAAGTGAGGAGCTTGGTCTCTCGATGATCGTCAAGGAAAAACCCGTCGTTGTTGTCACGGGTGCATCTGCTGGGGTCGGTCGAGCAGTGGCGCTCAACTTCGCGCGGCATGGATGGCGTGTCGCATTATTGGCGCGCGGGAGGGCACGCCTCAAATCGGTCGCAGCCGAGATCCAGGCGGCGGGCGGCGAGACACTCGAATTGTCCGCGGACGTTGCCGATGCCGCCGCCATCGAAGCCGCGGCGGAAAGGGTGCTCGGCGCATGGGGAAAAATTGACGTTTGGATCAACAACGCGATGGTTACCGTGTTCGGGACCGTCGAAACAATTTCTCCAGATGAATTCAGGCGCGTGACCGAAGTTGCCTACCTCGGGCAGGTGCATGGAACGCAGACCGCGTTGAAGCACATGCGTCGCGCTGGTCGAGGAACAATCGTCTGCATCGGATCAGCACTGACTTATCGCTCCATACCGTTGCAATCGGCCTACTGCGGCGCCAAGGCTGCGATCCGAGGATTTGTCGATGCATTGCGATGCGAGCTTCTTCACGAGCGCTCGCCACTCAAACTCACGATGGTTCACCTTCCAGCAGTGAATACGGAACAATTCAGCTGGGCCAGATGCAAGATGCACCACGCGCCACGTCCCGTCGCGCCCGTGTTCACACCGGAAGCCGTGGCGGCTGAGGTTTATCGGGGCGCGCTGACTGCCCCTCGGGAACTCTGGGTTGGACGGCCGACGGTAAAGACGATCCTCGGTGGGCTCCTATTTCCCGGTGTGACCGACCGAGTGGCAGCCGCGACCGCGTTCAAAGGCCAGCTTGATGCCGAGCCGAAGCGTTCAGGACCACCCGATAATCTCTTCAATCCAGTCGATCCGAAGCAGGTTATCGGTGGTCGCTTTGGCGGGGAGGCAAGGCAGACGGTCGGATCGGTGTCAGGATCAAACGCGCGCGCGGCTCTAGCCGCGCTTGGCCTCGGAATGATTCTAAGCGGCATCTACGCAGCCGGGCGCCCTCGAATTCGGCGGCGTCGCTGGAATTAGAACCCCGCCAATCGTCCCCTTTGGAAGGGCCGCGGATCTCGGTGAGGGAGACCTTTCGTTCCGCGCTTGAAACTGGCCGGACCAACGGCATCGGCTCCTTCGCGTAAGGAGGCGCCACACGGCCTGAGGGCCTTTTTTATTTCAATGATTTGATACTCGAATAAGCGCCACCCCACCCCGGTTCCACTGAGGGAGAGGGGCACTGTACGTCTTCGAGACCGACTTCATAAAGCAATGGATCGCCAGCATCGGCTTAAACCGTGCGGCCTTACGCTTGATCTTTATCGGGCAAGAAAGGCAGGCCTCAAGATACTCGCGCCAGCGATGACCATCTCTTGTTTCAAGGCGCCATGCGAAAGGCGTTTCCATTTGCATGGGGGCATCCGGAGGCGCAGTCCCACAGCCCCGTTTAATCTCGTCCGTGAGAAAGGTAGCCTTCGTTTCGCAGAAAGGTGGCGCTCACTCTTCTCATTTCCACAGCTCAGCCATTGCGTCAACGGTCAGCAAGCGCATGTGGACGGGGCTTCATTCGGAGAGAGCAAGTTAAGAAAGCTACGCTCCAGGCTTGCCCCGAAGCCGCCCCAGTCATTTTTGAAGGCCATGGAATCAGTGGAGCATCAAGGGTATTGGCCGCATCTCATCGGCCTTGACCCGTGCCTCCTCCACGTTCTGTGCCGGAAACATCTTGATAAAAAAGTTTTCAGTTTCCAGAGCATGGCTTTGGAGCTCCAGCTCCATGACGCCGGCTTCAGCTTCGTCTTTGAACACATTCAGCAGCCGGTTACGCGACTCGTCAGTGTGGACCTCGTAGATATAGTATCGCATCCGGACCTCCTCGCATCACTGGCGACACCGTCTCAGCCTTTCCGGGCGTGAACAAAGCCAGGTAAGCTACGGCAATGATAATCGCGATGACGAATATCATCAGCACGTATCGGATCATGGCTTTGCTGGCTTTTCGTTCGGTGTCGTTCATGTCGATCCAACAAGCAAGGAAGTAGAAGGTTCCGTGCCATTGCTCAGGACACAGCACGATCGAAGACATGCGCCGCGTGGCTTGGATCCAGCTCTGAGAACGCGGGGCTAGGCACCGCTCGTTTGGATCGGGTGTCTGCAGCGGTTGTAAAGGTCGACGTACGCAGGATGCCCGCGTATCATGAAGCCTATGGCCTGCGCTCGCATTGGTATCGCGCCGTCTGCTTCACATATAATGGGACAATATCCCATTTACCCTCTGGTCGACAAACGGATCGGCGGTCTGAACGAAAAGCAACCGCGGTTCCTATGGTCAATCGGTTGACGCGAAGAGTGCCGGCCCTATCTCGCCGCTCAGAGACCTCACCATGGATCACGTGGATATGCACAGCGATCAAGAATTCCGGATGCTCTCGGAGGCGGTCCAGGCGTGGTATCGCTATTACGAACTTCGTCCCGACGAGCAGGCTTCCCATGTCCTATGTTCGGCAGCGCTCGAATTCTTCAACGAAGGATATTGCACCTTTGATGACGTATCGACCATGCTTATCGGAACCTATGTCGGAATTTCGGCTACACGAGTGAATGCGCCAACGTCGAAGTCGGTGCATTAGTGGTTTAAAGGTCTTGCGAGCATGGTGCGAAAGCCCGGACAGACATCCTGTTTGTTGAGCGATACCGGGATCAACAACGCTCGTACACGCGCTATGGCGCGGCGATCATGTTGAGACACACTCCTGATCGCCGCTGCCTAGCCGCGAGAACTTGAAGGGCGCGAAACTGATCCGCGCCCTTTTGCATCAGGAAATCGGCGCGGAGGCCTTGCCGAGCTTGACGGAGGGTTCTCGCCCCCATACCCGCAATTTGCCAAGTTCCTCAACGAAACTGGCGACATCCTTACCGCTTGAAAGGGCAATCGTGCCTTCGTCGAGGGCATTGGCGATACCTGCCTTGTCAAGCAGCGGCAGAGCGGATTGGTCGTAGCCGATATACTTGCAGTGCTGGAACGCGTCGGCGACGAAATCACGTGCGGTCGCTTCCTTGACTAGATCCTCGATCGCCTGATGAGAGGTCAGGAGCACGACCGCATCGAAAAGCACCGACGGGCCGCCGTCGATCATATGCTGCGCTTCAATGAAGCTTCCGTCCGCCGCGGTCACGCCACCGACTTTCGGGGCAATAATCTCGAAGACCGCCTTTTCCCTTGTCACAGCGGCAGTCAGGGCCTTGAGCATTTTTGCATCGGCGCCGTCGGCGACAAGGATCCCGAGCTTACGACCCTCGAAACGTTTTGGGCCTCGTTCAACGATGCTGAGCGCCGGCGAGGGGTCGAGATCCTGCCTGGTCGGCATGGCAGCGTCGGCGGGTTTCGGCATTGATTGGAGCCCGAGCTTTTGAGCGACCGTGGCAGCAAGCGTCTCATCGATGTTCATTAGATGCGATACCATTCGCTCGCGGATCACAGGCGTTTCGACCTTGCTAAGCTCGAAGGTCAGCGCCATTGCGATGTGTCGTTGCTCGGCTCCCGTCTGGCTGATGTAGAATTGCCGCGCCTGACTATAGTGGTCGGAAAAGCTTTCCGGACGAAGGCGAACCTTCTGGCCCTTTTCCTCGGCAGGGAAATGACGATAGCCTCGTGTCGGAGACTCCCGCGGCCCTTCGCCGTAAGAGTTGGGCTGGTAGTTGACCCGTCCGACCGGATTGCGCATCGCCATATGCCCATCCTGCTGGAAATGCGCGAATGGACACTTCGGCGCGTTGATGGGCAGATGTGTGAAGTTCGGCCCACCCAGACGTTTTAGCTGAGTATCGAGATAGGAGAAGTTGCGGCCCTGCAGCAGCGGATCGTTCGAGAAATCAATACCCGGCGGCACGTTCTGGGTCATGAACGCGACCTGCTCAGTCTCGGCAAAAAAATTGTCGGGCATGCGGTCAAGCACAAGACGGCCGATCGGACGAACCGGAAGCACTTCCTCCGGAATGATCTTGGTCGGATCGAGGATGTCGAAATCGAAATTGTCGGCAAAATCCTGGTCGAACAGCTGCACGCACAATTCCCATTCCGGGAAGTTTCCGGACTGGATCGATTGCCAGAGATCGCGTCGGTGAAAGTCCGGGTCGGCGCCATTGATCTTGACCGCCTCGTTCCAGGCAACGGATTGCAGGCCAAGCTTAGGCTTCCAGTGAAATTTCACGAAAGTGGATTCGTCGTTGGCATTGACGAAACGAAAGGTGTGTACGCCGAACCCTTCCATGAACCGAAAAGATCGCGGAATAGTCCGGTCCGACATGATCCACATGACCATATGCATGCTTTCGGGCGTCAGACTAATAAAGTCCCAGAAGTTGTCGTGCGCGGTCTGAGCCTGCGGAAAGGCACGGTCCGGCTCCTGCTTGGCAGCATGCACCACGTCTGGAAACTTGATGGCATCCTGGATGAAGAAGACCGGAATATTGTTGCCGACCAGATCCCAATTCCCCTCCTTGGTGTACATCTTGACGGCAAAGCCGCGCACGTCGCGAGCAAGATCGGCAGACCCCTTGTTTCCCGCCACCGTCGAGAAGCGCACGAAGACAGGCGTCTTCTCGCCCGCTCGCTGGAACACGTCCGCGCGCGTGATGTCCGACAGGGATTCATAGGTTTCGAAGAATCCATGGGCGCCGTAGCCACGTGCATGGACCACCCGCTCGGGAATGCGCTCATGATCGAAGTGGAAGATCTTTTCGCGGAAGTGGAAGTCGTCGATCAGGGCTGGACCGCGGGCACCGACCCTCAGCATGTTCTGGTCGTCGGCGATCGGACCGCCTTGGGCGGTCGTCAGTATGTCATGTCCGTCTTCGGCGATCTGATGAAGCTCACCGCCATCGCCGCGATGGAGCTGCTGGTCATGAATTGTCACTGTGTCCCCGGCTGAAGGTATAGTCGCGGTTTTCGCCGTTCGCTTGGCCATCGGATGTCCCCTGAGATTTAGGATGTTGAATATGAAAAGGGCCGCCCACCAAGGACGGCCCCTTCGACGCCCCGCCTAAGCGGCCTTGCCTTTGGCGTTCGCCTGCGCCATGGCAAGCTGCGTCAGTTTTTCGTCGGTTGCTTCTTCCTCAGCGAGGTTTGCCTGGAGCAGCGGCACAGCGTCATTTAGGCCGAGCTGCTTTGCCCAGGCGATGAGCGTGCCATAGCGGGCGATTTCGTAATGCTCGACCGCCTGCGCCGATGAAATCAGCCCGGCGTCGAGGGCTGAAGACCCCTTGAATTCTTCCATGATCTCCTCGCCCTCGGCGATGATGCCCTGGATAGCCTCACAGGTCTTGCCCCGGGCAGGCTTGCCGAGCAGCTCGAACACCTGCTCGATTCGGTCGATCTGACCCTGCGTTTCGTCGCGATGGCGCAGAAATCCTGCCTTGCCTTCTTCGGAGTCGGCGGCGCGCGCCATCTTCGGCAAGGCCTTCAGAATCTGCTTTTCGGCAAAATAGATGTCCTTCAAAGTGTCGAGAAATAGGTCGTCGAGCGTTTTTGTGCTGGCCATGATGTCCTCCTGTCTGGCTCTGGCGGGTAACTGGCGATCGTCGGCAAGAACGAGCGTTCAGGCGCCGTCGCCGAGGCGGCAGCGCGTGAAAGGAACCAACGCAACAGGACATTGTTCCCGTATCGAGCGGACATTCTGGACTCGCGGCGCACGCGGCTTCGGCGAACCCTAGTTGGGGCGGCCATCCGTCATCATCTTATGGCTCAAACGCATCCGCTACAAAGGAAGAAGTCCGATTGACGGTGTTTTCGGCGATCCTGCGCCACAGGCGAGCCGAGGAAACCTTTGAAGCAAAGCAAACGGCCGGCCGAGGTTGCTCTGAATAAGCGAGCGCACAAGCGACCCGTTACTGACATAATCTGTTCTGGCAAGGCCGGTAAACCGTCCTCACGCCTGCTCAAAATCCGAGGCTGCGCGCTGGGGAGGCGTCGGCGTAAAGATGCCAAGGGTTTTCAGGTGGATCAGCGGAAGGCTCCAGCTTTTCGCCGGCCAGCGCCGTGAGCTCGTAGATATAGCTTGGCGCCTCAACGGAAATATTGACAAATGCGGCCGTCGAATAGACCGCTAAAGGCAACTCGCCTGACCTGGCATCGAACGATCTAGAAGGTCGCCGCCCACTGCTGTCACGCCCAGTGGTGCGCTTGTTCCGTCAGGCGTAACGCGACGACGCTCCTTCTCAGGTGCGGTCCAGGAGGTGGCGTGATCGTTTCGACTCTATATCCTGTCTGGCTATGGCTTCATCGCCGGAACATCCGCGCGATCGCAATCAAAATGCAGGCGCCGATGAAGCCGGCAATCAGATAGCCGAGCCAGCCGCCGAGAACCACGCCGAAGACAGACAGGATTGCGTTTGCGACGATCGCGCCGACGATCCCGAGAATGATGTTCATGAGGACGCCCATGTTGGACTTCATGAACTGCTCTGCGAGCCACCCCGCGATGCCGCCGATGATGATTGCCGCGATCCAGCCGAGACCTGCCTGTTCCATACGTAGTCTCCTGATGAAGTCCTTGATGATAAAGAGGAAGTAGCGCTGTGTTCTGGATCGTCAATCTCGTTTGGTACCTCGGTTGTCTGCAAACTCTCTGTCTGTGCAAACCAAAGGATTTCTGCCCCTGAACACGATGTAGCAAAACATGGCCATGGCGATGACTGCTGCGCTCACCGCAAAGATTACGCGGTAGGAAGACAGCACCGACAGCGACAGCCCCGCGATTTCGCCATAAACTGCTGACGCCACTGAGACGCCAAGGAAAACGAGCGTGTTCAGTCCTCCAAGCGCTAAGCCGCGCACGCGCGGCGGGATCAGAGTTTGGGCCTCGGTCATCACGAGAGGATGCACGTTTCCCATGGCATAGAGAACGGACAAGCCGGCGCAGGCCGAAAGAAAGGTGAAGCCCGGGGCAGACGAGAGGAAGATGGCACAGGTCACTCCGGCGCCGTAGGTGGATATCACGATCGTTCGTCCGGGGACCCGCATGAGAACAATTGGAAGCATGAAGCTGGTGACGATGCCGACGACATTGATCGTGGTGAGCATCGCGCCCACCGCCACATGCTCGCCGAATACGGACGTGACATAGGGCACCGCCCATGCGTTGCGAAACGTGCCACCGAGCGAGAGGGTGAAGCACACTGGGACGAGATAGAACAGCGATACCAGCGACCAAGGGCGTTGATCCCGGTCGCTTTCTTCAATGCTTGCCGGTGTCGGTCCGAGCACGAAAGCGACTGCCGCAGCGCTGACAGCCATTGCTGCCGCCGCCAACCAGCAAGCGGATTGCCAACCGATTACCTCGACGAACCACGACAGTGGAGACGCCGAAAGCAAGGCACCTGCCGAGCCGACGGCACTGACGGTCGCGGAAAGCCGCCCCGCCTTCTCGGGCTCGTTGGTACGTCCGAGATAATAAAGGACGCCCATAAAAATTGGCGCACAGCCGATCCCGACCAAGGTTTGGCCGGTGATCGCGACCCAGTAGCCCGGCGAGAGGGCCGCGATCGCCGACCCCGCGGCCCCGATACTCATCATTGCCGCCATCGGACCACGCACGCCCCATTTGTCGAAGGACATTCCAACAGGGATCTGCAGGATCGAGAAAGAAGCGAAGAAAGTCGAGGCAAGCCAGCCGAATTGTTCGGGAGACAGCGACAAATCTGCGGACAGAGCTGGACCCACGACACCAAAATAACTGCGGAAGTACATGCTCAGCAGAAAGGCAACGGCCAAAACGGGCAGTGTTAGCGCGGTCATCTTTGTTCCACAGCAAGGGCCCGCCGCGGCGATTGAGCGGGGATTATTGCTGCTCTGGTGAGCGCGGTCTCGGCGGAAGGTCTGGCCCTGGCTATTCTGCGATTCGCTATAGCCCGTCTGCGTCGGGGCGCACCTGCCGACGTCCTGTTCAAGATGATCGCGGAACCTCGCGACCAGACCAATCTCGATGCAACCCGATCTACAATTGGCAACCGTCCCATTCGCCGCATTGTCAGCCAGCCTTCTTTCGGCCCTTGAGATCGGCTTGCAGGCTCTTTTTCAATGCATCCATGATGTTGATGACATTGGAAGGCTGATCGGATGCGTCTTTCTTGCCTTTGGCCTTATCGGCCGGCTTCAAAGCTTTCTTCTTCGAGGCAATGAGCTTGAGCAGGCTTTCCTGGATGGGGTCTGTGACCATTGAGGGCGACCATTTCTCCAGCCGTGGCTTGATCATCCTTTTGATGGTCATGACGGTCTTGGGGTCGGACTTCGTCTCGATTTCCTGGAAGTACTCTTTCTCAGGACGGACCTCGTCGCCGAAACGCAGGGTCCAGACCACGATGCCTTCGCCACGCGGCTCCAGCACGACAGCACGTTCGCGCCTGCCAATGACCACACGCGATATCCCGAGGACTTTTTCGGCCTTCATTGCCTCACGGATGACCGCGAACGCCTCGTTGCCGATCTTGTCGTTCGGCATGAGGTAGTGTGGGGTCTCAAGGTAAACCCATTCGATGCTTTCCCGGGGCACGAACGTCTCGATATCGATCGTTCGAACCGTTTCCAGCGTGACCGATTCCAGCTCGTCATCGGTCAACAGCACGAAGTCGTTCTCGCGGCGCTCGTAGCCTTTCGCCTCGTTTTCGTCCTTCACGGCCTTTCCCGTCACCGCGTCCACGTACCGCGAGACGACACGGTTTCCGGTAGCCTTGTTGAGAGTATGGAAGCGAACCTTTTCGCTTTCCGATGTCGCTGGGCTCATGGCAACCGGGCAGGTGACGAGCGAAAGTTTGAGATAGCCTCTCCAGTAGGGACGACGCGGGGCCATGGTGATCCTCCTAGCTGGCTTTCTTGTGTGCGGTCCTGGTGGTCGACTTTCGACCAGGCGTCTTCCTAGGCTTCCGAGCGTTTGCATTGGCGGCCTTTTTTGGTCTTGCCTCTCCCACGCCCGCACTCTCGCGCAACGCCTTGAGCAGGTCGTTGGGTTTGGAAACCTTGACGGGCTTGGGCTTGGGAAGCGTCTTGCCCTCGGCTTTGGCCTTAACCAGTTCTGCCAGCGCGTTTTCGTAGCGGTCATCGAATTTCGCTGGATCGAACTCGCCCTTCTTGGTGCCGATGATATGCTTGGCGAGATCGAGCATCTCGCCTTCGACCTTGATCTCCGGCATTTCCTTGAAAGCTTCTTCCGATGAGCGGATTTCATAGTCGAAGTTGAGCGTGGTGGCGATGAGACCACGCCCGTGTGCCCGGATCAGAACGGTACGCATCCGGCGGAACAGAACGGTCCTGGCGATTGCCGTTACGTCGGCTTCCTTGAGTGCGTCGCGCAGTCCGGCGAACGCGTCTTCCGAGACGTCATCAGTCGGCAAGAGGTAATATGGCTTGTCGAAATAGACGTCGTCTATATCGGAGCAGGAAAGAAACGCTTCGATTTCCAACGTCTTGTCGGAATCCGGAATGACGGCGGTAACCTCTTTCGGATCGATCATGATGTACTGGCCGTCGCCGATGTCGAAGCCTTTAATCTGCTCGTCGCGGTCGACCGTTTCTTCGGTTTCGCTGTCAACAAATTCCCGGCGGACCCGGTTGCCCGTGGCTTTGTTGATGGTGTGGAAGGTGATGCGGTCTGACGTAGAGGCCGCCGTATAGAGTCCGACGCCACAGCTGATCTCACCGATCTTGATGTGGCCTTTCCATTGAGCGCGATGTGCAGCCATGACGTAACTCCATCCGGAACCTTTCGATCAACTCTCTGTTCTGGCTTTCGTTCCGAGCAGGACAAAAGGGAGGGATATGGCGCAGCACTACCAGGAAGATGCCGATGACACCGAGGACAGCTCGATCTTATTGAACGCAGTCGTAACGTGGTTCCGCGTCTATCAGGTCCCGTTTGACCAGAGTGTCGCCGATGTGCTGTGCAATGCGGCTATCTCGCTCCAGTCTTACGGGCTCGAGGGGCGACACATCACCGATTATCTCATTCAGACCTACAAGGGACCTATGGCGACCCGCGCCACGGCACCGTCGTCATCGGCATATCATTGACGATGAAGCATCTCATTAAGCTCCCGATGGACCGGAGGGCTCTTCGGATCTTTTGGCGTCCACGAACAGAAGGCCCCCAAGGACGACCGCACAACGTCGTCTCTTGATCCCACCCAAACCCGCTCCGAATTGTATGGGAACCAGCGTCTTATGCAGACGATCAATACCGCCTGGCAAATTGCGATATAGGAAATCCTGCGCATGGTCATACGCGACATGTACCATGGCAGCGGCGAAGCCGCGTTCAGCGCCCACATCAAGCGTATAGAAGAGGCCGCTGTCGACAGCATCTACACGGATTTGAGGCTCCGCGGCACTGACGAATGGACGGAGGTCGTTGTCAAGGAACGGGCCAGCAACTTCGTGACGACGCTTCTGACCTCCTTCACCTATGACAGGGCCTGATGTATTGGCTTGCAGAGGGGCTGTGGCGGAGCGGCAGACCCCTTATACCCCAATCTCCAGGGTTCGCCGCATCTGAATGGCGTCGATCAGGGAGCTTGCTGCTCAGGGGATGGGAACTATCGCGGAAAGGTATCCGGTCCCTGACAATTGCAAACGAGGGGGAGCGGGATCTCATCTCGAACGCGGTCATTCCGCGATTGCAACGCCTCTGGAATCTGACCGTCGCGCAATGTCGCGCCAATGCATGGAGGACGATGGAAGACGCCTGTCACTCCGGCATCATACCCAAGCTGAGTACCCACATCTCGCGATAGCAGAAGTCGGGGTCGGACATCAGGCGCTCAGGCTCGTCACCAATAGACCTCCATTGGTCATGGTCCCCTTCAGGCAGGTCGCAAGTTCGCGCGAGCCCGGAAAGGAATAAGAGATTGTTGCGGATGTAATCGCGTTCCACGGTTCTGAGTGGCTGACGACGCTCTGCGAGCGTCGTGATGGCGGAGACCTTTTCGAGGCCCGCCGCTCGAAGCCAGGCCGTCACGCGCGTTCCCCTCATGGCGCCGGACATCTGTACATCATCGGAAAGCGCGTCGAGCAGGCGCCACATCAATTTCGGATCCTGCGGCTGGTATTGCCAAACGGTGATATCTACCTCCTTCACGGCGATAAGTCCCCCCGGTTTTACCACGCGGCAGAACTCGCCAATTGCTCGTGTCAGTTCTTCGTCGCGCAGATACTGGACGACATTTGCGCTCCAGACCGCGTCGAACGCGCCCGTCTCATACGGCAACGCCAGGATATCACCTGCTCGCGCGGTTATCGGACACGCAAACTGCCGGCTTCCAATCAAGCCTTGGATCGCTTCGACATTTTCCCTTGCCAGATCAACAGCCTCGATATGCCCTTCGACGCCAAGCAACTCCGCCAATAGAGGTAGGAAGACGCCATTGCCTGCACCCGCATCAAGCACGGACCAGCCGGATCGGATGCCCGCTGCGCTTAGGGTGGCATCATATTCGTCCTTTAGCGCAAGGTAATGAACGTCGAGGTGCGCTCCGCCACTGAGTTTGTGACCAGTCGATGTAATATGTTCGGAACTTGAAGCGTTGCTCATCTTCCTGCCAGGTCCGAGATCCAACAACTGCTTTATGGGGATGTGACAGTCAGACTGCCTTGTGGTAATCCGGTCGCTTCATTGATTGTAATATTAGAGAGTTAGAAAATACTAATTGTCCCCGAGTGTCAACTTTTGGGTGACGTCACATGAGGCCTACGGGCCGACCATTACCACCAATGCCGCTGGAAGTGCCGAACCAACCGGGTTCTAGAATTCTCTCTGTCAATCCTTTTCAGGATGTCGAGGGCTGTGTCCAGTGCATTCCGACAGCATTGCTGAATGATGTCAGCGAGCACAATAATCACAGTCAGCACTTGTCTCTGTTTCAACCGATGACGGCTGGTTTCTTGATGATCGAGGCCCTCGGAACGAAATATCGGCTAACTCGTTTCGATGGCGTGTCCCGTCAGTTAGATGCAGTTTTGGCGGAGCTTGGGGATTATGTGATGAATCGATTGCTTATTGTCTTCATCCGACAGCGGATGGCCGGCCGCATCGATGTCGATCTTGGAGAGCTTTTCGATGCTGCCGAACAGTATTTAAAAGTCAAGCTTGAGGCGCGTGCATTTTTTGCTGCCGTCCAAGTGGCCCTGCGCGACCGCCGTGATCACCGCAAATCCCGGTTCGCCGCCAACGCATAGTAAACTGGCCGCAACCGATAAACGCTGCGTTGTCCTGCCGTTCAGTGAGGCCGGCACTGTCATGCGCCGGCAAATCGGGTCCGTCCTACTCTCAGCCTATAGAGGCAAAGCAATCGTTCATATCCGCTCGGTCAGGACGGGATTGAAGACAGCAGGATGAAGCTTCGCGGCCCTTTCGCCGGGCGTAACCGCAGCCGCCAACAGGAGGGATCGAACATCAATTATGACGCGGCAACGGCAACTTCGCCACGCGTGAGACAGGCACCAAGGGCTCCACCGGACGACCGCATCTTTAGTGTCGATTAGCCCTACTTGGCCGAAAGAATGAAAAACTCTTCAAGTTAGTCTGCTGGCGTCCTCTCGCAGGAGCAATAAAAGCCGTTCTTGTATGGCTTTCCAGCGCTCATGCCGCTCGATGCGCTGATCATGTTCTTCCAGAGCACCAGGGCGGACCGCTGCTCTTTCTTCTTTAAGTGCGGCTATCTTTGCGTTGTTTAAGGCTATCCGCTCTTCAAGCTTTTCCAACTGAGATTTTGGCGCCATGGCCAGGACCTTTTTGACCGGCTGTACATCGTCGGATAACATCTTTTACGCCTAAAAGTTGCTCTGGATTTAGGATCTCTAGCCTTGCGCGGCAATTTTATGTGGCCAGCTTCGAGCGCATCCACGGCAGCAGCCATCGATACTGCTATACCTGTGACGGTACTTTAGGCCGTTCACGAGACTTTTCATGTGGCCATTGACGATACAGGAGCGGAAATCAAGTACAGGTCGGTGTCTGGCATACCCGGGAGATAGGACGGGGGTCAACTACGCTCGAAGCGCCGGCTCCGTCCCCGCCGATCAGCTGGAGTGAACCGGGGGTGCTGGCGCTTACTCGTGTGCCTGATGCCGCCGGGAACGACGTGACCCTCCCGTCGGTTGAATGGGAAAGTTCGCTGTCAGACAGTGTCTAGTCACAACTTCAAGGAAGCCTAAGCTTCGGTCTCGCTGGGTCGGGGCCTGTTGAACACGCCGGCGATCACTTCCAAGATAGCTTGCTCGCACTGGCCTAACGCCTACGAGCTCACGCAAAAATGCCAAGGTCACTGCGACTATGAATGCCTGCGGAACAACAAGGGCCCTATATCGTCGGCGAGTACAAGGCTCGCAGGCGGAACGACATCTTCTTCACCCAGCACGAACGCGGAGATGTAGGCAATAGCGTTCCTCATGCCGTTCATAGTGTAGGGCTTTTCGATAGCCCCGAGAGCGCCTGCGAAATCTTCGGGCAGCTTCTTGATGTTGCCGCTGACGAATACGTATGGGATTCCTTCGGATGCCAGATCGCGGCCGACGTCGATGCCTGTTGGTCCATCCTGCAGATGAATATCGACAAAAGCAAAATCCGGGTAATGCGCTTTCACGAGGTCGCTTGCTTGGTTGCGGTTCATCGCGGTCCCGATCACTTCGTGACCGGCCATTTCGACCTCGCTTTCGAGCTCCATGGCCAGCAGCATCTCGTCCTCGACAATCATCACCTTCAATGCGCGCTCCCCTCTGTGTCGACCGGCAGCGTGACATCAACTTTTGTCCGATGTCCTTCGATCCGCTTCTCGATCTTTGCGTCAACCTGCTTGGCGGATGTTTCGAGAAGAATACGACCGATTTCGGCCGCATCCTCATCGACCTCGACCGGTAAAGAGGTGTCCTCCACCCTGATAAGGAAATGTCCGTTCAAGCGTTTGACGACGACATGGATGTCGCCGCCGCCATCGCTCAACCCCCGCCGTACGGCGTCCCCGACAAGCTCGTTGACGATCAAGGACACCGGGGTTGCCTTCACAGCCGGCACATTGAGCGGATGCAGGTCGAGCGTCAGGCGGATATCCTTTCGCCCGACAGCTTCGACAAGATCTCTGACAAGTTCTCTCGTGAAGTCGGCGACGTCGAACCGCGAGACATCCTCCAGCGTGAACAGCTTTCTTTGAACCGTGCTTAAAGCCTCCACGCGGTTCAGCACGGACCGCAAAACGCGCTTCTGGCCCTCATCCCTGGTAATACGCGTCTGTAGCTTTACAATGGAGGCCATGGTCAGGAGGTTGTTCTTGACACGGTGGTCAACCTCGTGAACCAGAAGAGACCTGGCTTTTAGCGCAGCCTTAAGTTTCTCGGTGTGGGCGGCGACTTCCTCTTCGGCACGGTGACGTGCGAAAGCGAGGTCAGCCTCTCTCGACTTCACGTTGGTGAAGTCGAGCTGGGAAGCGAAGAAATAGACGATTCTATCGTCATCGTCGCGCACTGGAGATAAAAACAACGCGTTCCAGAACGGCTCCCCATCTTTCTTGTAGTTTAAGATGTCGATGGCAATATCGCAGCCTGCGCTGATCGCCTCGCGGATACGCGCCACCGTCGCTGCGTTCGTCTCCGGGCCTTGGAGGAAGCGGCAGTTGCGACCGACTGCTTCGCTGCTTGAATAGCCCGTCAGCCTCTCGAAGGCGACATTGCAAAAGATGATGGGATTATCGGCCTGATTGGGGTCGGTGACGATCATCGGCATGCGTGTGGCTTTGAAGGCCGCGGCAAACGGGTCTTCGCGAACATGTCGTGCGACAAGGCGATCTCCGGCATCTTGCGCCGCTTGGACTTGCTTTCGGTCGGTTTCCTTCATGATGACCTGATCGTTTCTGTCTCGGCGTAATGCATGACGGGTTCTTCGAGTTCCCGCTCTCGCCCAGTAACCCTAAGGCAGCGGCGCTCGAGCGATCACTATCTGCGCCATGGACGTGAGGCACGAAACAGTTAGGCTGGAGACGACCCGCTTCAAGAATTCACGCAGCGGCGACGATGCGTAAATTTGATGTTTGTCGCGCAAGGTGGGGCACGACGAGCATGACACCCGACGGCGAAAGATTTGCTATCGGTCCGATCCCGGCCTTCCCGACCCGCCATCCGGATCCAGGATCGCATCGATCTCGCAGATGACGCCGGTAGGGTCGTAGCTGATCGTCGAGCGGCCATTTAGCTCGGTTGCCAGAAGCCTCTCAACCAACCGCGAGCCAAAGCCCTTTCGGGTTGGCGGCTTTACCGCGGGCCCGCCGCGTTCGACCCATTTGAACCGTAGCCTGCCGACCGGTTCCTCATAATCCCAGGAGATCGCGACCTTGCCTTGAGCGACAGATAATGCGCCGTATTTGGCGGCGTTCGTCGCAAGTTCGTGGATAGCTAGGGAGAAAGAAACGACGGCCTTTTGAGGTAAAAGCACGGCGCAGCCTCCGATCTCGAAGCGTTCAGGCGGATAGGGTTCCAGCACCTGGCTGACCAATTCGCAAAGGTCAGCACGCTGCCAGTCCCGATGGGTGAGCAGATCATGGGCCTTTGCCATTGACATAAGCCTGTCCTGGAAAGCGGTGACCTGATCCCGGCCGGTTTGGTCCCGGTCCAGGGTTTGTCTGGCAATGGCAATGACAGTCGCAAACGCATTCTTGACGCGATGGTTGAGCTCGCTTGTGAGCACTTTTTGCAGACGTTCGGCCTCCTTTCTGGCCGTGATGTCCTGGGACATCTTGGAAGCACCGATCGTATTTCCAGTGCTGTCGTAGATAGGAGAAACACTGAGCTGGACGTCGACCAGGCTTCCATCCTTCCTTCGACGCTGCGTTTCGTACGGCTCCACGATCTTTCCGTCGCTGACCTTCCTAAGAATTTCCGGCTCCTCGTCGCGACGTTCCTCCGGGACCAGCATCAAAACTGACTTTCCCACCGCCTCTTCGCGCGAGTATCCGTAAAGCCTCTCGGCAGCTGCATTCCAGTTTGTGATCGTCATGTTCAGATCGATGGCGAGGATGGCATCATTCGAAGAAGCGATGATGGATGCAAGAAGACGCTCCGCTTCCTGGGCGCTCTTCCTTGCCGAGATGTCGATGGCGATGAAGCCAACCTGCAGGATTGACCCGTCTTCACCTTTGAGGGCAGAGACTGAAACTGCTGTCCATAAGACACTTCCGTCCTTCCGCAAGCATCGCTTTTCCATATCGAAAGGTTCGCCGGTCTCGATCAGGTACCGGAAAAGCCGCTCGGCTTCCGGACGGTCATCCGCAAACGTCAAATCCTGAAAGCGGATGCCGACAAGCTCCGCTCTCCGATAGCCGAGCATCTCACAAAAGCGTTGGTTGGCGAGCGTCATGCGTCCCTCAAGATCGGTCTGCCCGATACCCGCAGCGGATTGGGAAAATAACGCTCGTAGACGTTCCTCGCTTTCCTTGAGCGCTTGCTGCGAACGCACCCTTTCTGTGGTCTCGCTGACGATGCAAAACACGCCGCGGACGCTACCGGTTTCGTCCTTGATCGGCGAATAGGAAATGTCGAAATAGACGGTTTCTGGATGTCCATGGCGTTCAATGTAAAACGGGCGATCGCTGGCTGAGACAGTTTCGCCACCATGAAGGACGCGATCCAACAAAGGCTGGAGGTCGTCCCAGAGCTCGCTCCAGTTCTCCTTTGCCGGTCTTCCGAATGCGCCCGGATGCCTAAGGCCGATCGTGGGAGCGTAGGCATCATTATAAAGGGCCACATACCGGTCGCCCCAGAACATCACGATCTGGGCATGTGACGGAAGCATGATGTCCATGGCAGCCTTCAGACAGGCGGGCCACTCCGACGGCGGTCCCAGGATGGAATCATCCCAAAGCCCGCGCTCGATCATGTGCGCTATTCCGGCGCACGCAGTTTTATCGTTCAATCCGAGTGCAGACACTTTATCCGGGCCCTGAGAAACAAGCAGTTGGAGATGCGAAGTTAAGCCGATTGAACGCGATAACAAGGGGACAACCAACACCTGGGCGGTCTTTTAAGAAGTCGGATTTTGATGCGAGAATGGAGCGCTTTTCCTAAGGGGAGATCTCATCGGCTGCGAGCACATCCCGCCGGTGACGGATTATCCGTATGCAGCACATGCGCGACGCTTACGGCCGCTTCCGGTCTGTGGTTCGTTCTACTGTTGTTGATGTCCTCTCTCATTTTCCGGCTCCATAAATAAATCGATGGCACCCGGAGTGTTGTTAAGAAGCTCAGCAAGGAGCGGACGGTGCTCCTCCTGCGCCACCGGCATGTCAGCGACTGCCATCGCCTCCGACAGAAGACTGTCGCGGTCTCGCGTGCCCTTGTTGAACAGCCTGGCGACTGTCGCCGTCAGCCGGCTGATGGAGGATGGGTCGCCCAGCATCCCATTGGCTCGGGCAACCTCTTTGACGACGCTGGCGCACAGGCGCGCGTCTTCCTTCGATGGCAGGTTCATGGTTTCCTCCGCAAGTGGCTCGCCCCACGGCGGCTGGGGCGAGCCTTCCCTATGACCTTTAGAAGTCCATTCCGGCGCCAGCGGGCATTGCCGGAGCGGCGTCCTTCTTGGGCTTCTCGGCGATCATGGCCTCGGTGGTCACAAGCAGGCCGGCGACGGAGGCGGCATCCTGGAGTGCGGTGCGCACGACCTTGGCCGGGTCAATGACGCCCTGCGCGTAGAGATCGCCATACTCCCCGGTCTGGGCATTCCAGCCAAAGGAGAACTCGGCCGTCTCCCGCAGCTTGCCGACGATGACCGAACCTTCGGCGCCGGCGTTTTCCGCGATCTGGCGGACAGGCGCCTCGATGGCGCGGCGCACGATGTCGATGCCGACCTTCTGGTCCCGGTTGGCGGTGTCGAGATTGTCGAGCGCCTTGACTGCGCGAAGCAGCGCCACACCGCCACCTGGCAGAATACCCTCCTCGACGGCGGCACGCGTTGCATGAAGCGCGTCATCGACGCGGTCCTTCTTTTCCTTCACTTCCACTTCCGTCGAACCGCCGACACGGATGACGGCCACGCCGCCAGCGAGCTTGGCGAGACGTTCCTGCAGCTTTTCGCGATCGTAGTCAGACGTCGTCTCCTCGATCTGCGCGCGGATTTGTGCAACGCGACCATCGATCTCGGCCTTGGAGCCGACGCCGTCGATGATGGTGGTGTTTTCCTTTTCGATCGCCACCTTCTTGGCACGGCCGAGCATGTTCAGCGTGACGTTCTCGAGCTTGATGCCGAGGTCTTCGGAGATGACGGTGCCTCCCGTCAGGATGGCGATGTCTTCGAGCATGGCCTTGCGGCGATCGCCGAAGCCCGGAGCCTTGACAGCAGCAATCTTCAGGCCGCCGCGCAGCTTGTTGACGACGAGCGTGGCAAGAGCTTCGCCTTCGACGTCTTCGGCGATGATGAGGAGCGGTTTGCTCGACTGCACGACTGCTTCGAGGACAGGCAACATCGCCTGCAGGTTCGACAGCTTCTTTTCGTGGATCAGGATGTATGGGTCTTCAAACTCAACGCGCATCTTGTCCTGGTTGGTCACGAAATATGGAGACAGGTAGCCACGGTCGAACTGCATGCCCTCGACGACTTCGAGTTCGGTCTCGGCGGTCTTGGCTTCCTCGACGGTTATGACGCCTTCATTGCCAACCTTCTCCATTGCCTCGGCGAGATAGCGGCCGATCTCGGAATCACCGTTGGCAGAGACGGTGCCCACCTGAGCGATCTCCGAGTTGCTGGTGATCTTGCGGGCATTGGTCTTGAGTTCCTTGACAACGGCGTCGACGGCAATGTCGATGCCGCGCTTCAGGTCCATCGGATTCATGCCCGATGCGACGGCCTTGGCACCTTCCTTGACGATGGCCTGCGCGAGTACCGTCGCGGTCGTGGTGCCGTCACCGGCAAGATCGTTGGTTTTCGACGCCACTTCGCGCAGCATCTGGGCGCCCATGTTCTCAAACTTGTCTTCGAGTTCGATTTCCTTGGCGACCGATACCCCGTCCTTGGTGATGCGCGGAGCACCGAAGGACTTGTCGATCACCACGTTACGACCCTTCGGGCCGAGCGTGACTTTGACGGCATTTGCCAGCACATCGACCCCACGCAACATGCGTTCACGGGCGTCGCTATGGAATTTGACTTCTTTCGCAGCCATTTGTCTAACTCCTCAATAGGCAGCTACTGACTGATGGTATTGGGTTTGGGGGACGAGCCGCCTCAGGCGGCTTGTCTCTGCTCGCCCTGAGCTTCAATGACGCCCAGAACGTCGCTTTCCTTCATGATCAGCAGATCTTCACCGTCGATCTTGATCTCCGTTCCGGACCATTTGCCGAACAGGATGCGATCACCGGCCTTGACGTCGAGCGCCTGGATCTGGCCTGCATCGCTGCGGGCGCCGGGGCCTACGGCGACGACCTCGCCCTCCTGCGGTTTTTCCTTGGCTGTGTCGGGAATGATGATGCCGCCTCTGGTCTTCTCCTGGGATTCGACCCGGCGTACGAGAATGCGATCATGGAGCGGTCGGAACGACATGTTTTCCTCCGTGGACAAACGATGATGTTTCGAAATCCCCTGGCCGGGCCGGATGACCAGTCCGGGCGGGTGCGAACCTCGTCGAGCGTTCGCGTGCAAAAATTTATTTTCGGGTTTTTTCGATTTCAAGAGGCTGCAGAAGAAAAATTAGCACTCGTACGACGTGGCTGCTAAACGTCTGTTCCGGAACAATAAAACGGTGCCAAAGTTACAAGGATGCTTGATGCTGCCAAGATTTTGGCGATCATCAGATTGTTATCAACCGGAGATGAAGCATGCGATTTGCGTCCGATTTGGAACGTCAGCTGAATGGCTACGGCCTCACCACCGCGCACATTCTCTACCGCATTCCCGACTTTGAATCCGTCCTGCAGACCTATGTCTGGCAGGACTACGATCTTGCTCCGGATTTTCCCGAAATGCGCAAGTTCCTGACCTTCTGGCAGACAAGCCTCGACGGCCCCCTCCATTCCGTGCGCTATACACACCAGCGGCTGATCGGGCCGAACGAATGGCGTCGCGTGGAGGGCGAGTTCAAGCTCCACTGAAGCCTTGAAAACTAAATTTTGCTTTCTTAGCTCTCTCGCGGCCGGGGCTTCATGAGCTCGGCGGAGATCGCTTGTATGTCCGGAGTGCGTTGATATGGAAGAGAAGATCAAGATCATCAGAGACCTCAGCATCGAGGAGCGCGAGGAAGTCTTTGTCGACATCGCGCGCATCCTGGAAGGCACTGCACAGGAAGCCCTCGTGCATGGCGACCGTCGCTTCGCTGCGCTCTCGGCCAACATGGCCGAGGCGATGCGCATCAATGCCGACGAACTGGCGCGCGATGATCCACAACAGGCTGAACGCGTGCTGCAACAGGCGACCACGATGATCTCGCGCTTCAACTCGGTGCATCCTCATCGGATGACGAGCCACGCAATCCACTAGCTCATGGACATGGCCTGCGGGTCCGGAAACAATCACAGACGCCGAACTTCTGGACCACACGCCGCATGCCGCGACGGTTCGACGATCCGCGTCGAGTACCTAGCGGTGATGGCGTAAACAACCGCGGCTCAAACCAAGATTTACGGCCCTTCAGGAACCATAGGGTCCTCCTCAAGTTCTTTCGATCAAGGAGGATGTCATGGACGACGAACACATCAAACGCCGTGCGTATGAGAAATGGGAAGCTGAAGGCCGGCCGGAGGGTGAGCATGAGCGCCACTGGCACGAGGCCAAGAAGGAGTTCGGAGATAGTAGAGAACTTCCACAGACGTCTTCGCCCGCACATCATAGTGGGGTGAATGTTCCGGAGGGTCACAATCAGACAACCTCTGAAGCGATCCTCTCGCAGAGCGGTAAACCCGGAAGCTTCAAGCCGGGCGAACTGGCGTCGGAGAACAAGTAGCGGATATGCGCAGCAACGCAAACCGTCGCGACGTGACGATTGCAGCTGCCTTCTGCGCTTCAGGCGACTTTGCTCAGTTCCTCCGAGGCGAAATCGACCAGCAGGAGAGCGATTTCGTAGTCCCGCCGCTGCAGCCAATGGGCAACGGTGCGTGCACGGGCACCGACGAGGTCATCGACGAGCACGACGCGCGCGCCTCTAACCGCTATCGTCCGATAGGCAACACCCAGCAACTGGCCGCCCTCGGAAGACTGGGTGCCTTCGAGATGACCGCTTGCGAATTCCTCCGGCGTCCTCACGTCCAGCAGGTAAGTCGTGCGGTCGGGATCGGCAGCCCAGCGTCTGGCCGTTGCGATATCGATTTCGGGGAACCGATCGGTACTGCTCAAGACCTCGATCTGCCGACGGGCAAATTCGACGGCTGTTTGGCTGACCTCGCCATAGGTGCGCGTCTTGCCGGTCTCCAGGCTGAGGCCTGCCGCAGTCCAGGCCTTGGTGCCGTCATGGAGATAGGAGACCTTGTTTGGAACCTTGGCATCGATCAGTGTCTGGGCCCCGAGGATGGCGCGCGGCAGGCCGGCGCAGGAGACGACGACCTGTGTCGTTTCGGACGGCACCACGTCCTTGAAACGCAGGATCAGTTCTGCACCCGGCACGCTAACCGCGCCCGGGACGTGCTCGCGCGCAAACTCAGGCACGGTGCGCGTGTCGATGACGATGAGATCCTCACCAGCATCGCGCAGCCTTTTCAGCTCTTCGGCCGAAGTGACCGGCGTACCCTTCTCATCCTTGACGGCAAGCGTAAACGCGACGCCGGGCGTATCGAATGTCGGCAGCGTTGCGTCTGGTCCACTCGCCGTCCAGGCCGGAATACCGCCATCGAGCGCAACGGTGTTCACCCAGCCTGCTGCGGTGAGCTCCTCGACAAGACGCTCGGCCGTCCCATCGCCGCCGTCGGCGAGCACGGTGCGCACGACCTTGCGCGGCACGAAGTGCGAAAGCTCGTGCGCGACCCTATCGGCCGGCAAATTTGTGGCGAAAAGCGGGGACGCGTAGCCGACAACATCGGGCGCTCGGATGTCGAGAACAGCAAGCTCGTGTCCGTCGGCAAGCCACTGTTTGAACGTGTCGTGGGAAATCGTCTTCTGGCTCATCGTCAGTCTCCTTGTTCAAATGCTGCCGCAAGACTAACCGGCACCCAACACCGTTTCGAAGCCGGGCGATGCGGGGAGGAACCAAATTCGGAAAAGCAATTCCATAATACATAAAATCTATAGATATTATTTTCTTACCAGTGTTTTCGCCCTTGCGTAGGCTCGCCGCCATCATGAAAGGCGTCATGCGAATAGGCGCGGGTCAGGGCCGATCGGCCAGGAGGGACAAATAATGAGACTTAGCAACATCACCAGGCTGATCCGCGGCGCAGGTCTAGCGATCGCCTTTTCAGCTTCGTTCGCAACCGCATCGCTGGGCCAGGACGCCACGGATCTCAGCAATCTGACCGTGACGGTCGGCACACCCAACAAGACAGGCCTGCACCGCCAGCTGATCGCCGCAAACGAGATCGAAAACCTGCCCTACAAGATTAAGTGGGCCGATTTTGATTCCACGCCGCCGCTCGTGGAGGCGCTTCGCGCCGGCCATGTCGATATTGCGGCTGGAGGCGATACCGGTGTGCTCGCAGCGATCGCCAATGGCGTCAAGGTGACAATCCTTGCCGGCACCTGGGAGCGCAAGGAGAGCGGCAGCGCTATTCTCGTGCGCGGTGACTCGCCGCTCAAGGACGTTGCCGACCTCAAGGGACACAAGGTTGCGTTGCCCTATTTCACCAAGCAGCATTATCAGTTCGCCAAGGCGCTTGAAGAGGCCGGCGTGCCGTTTGACAATAAGCTCATCTTGAACCTGAACACGACCGACGGCCTGTCGGCGCTGGTCAACAGTCAGGTCGACGCCTTTGTCGTCTGGGATCCGAATACGGCGATCGCCCAGCAGCAGCACGGTGCACGTATTCTGAAATCCTTGAGCAAGGTGATCGATACGGCTGGCGTCCTTTACGCCCCGACATCCTCCGTTGACGATCCGGTGCGCAAGGCCGCGCTCGAGGATCTGACGCGCCGCATCATTCGGGCGCAGGCCTGGGTCAACGCCCATCCTGGCGAATGGGCCGAGCAGGTCGCCAAGCTGTCGCAGATCTCGCCCGACGCGGCCAACCTGCAAGCCAGCCGTTCGCGGGTAGAATATGTGGCTGCAACCGACAGCGACGTGCTGTCGGGCTGGCAGAAGGAGGTCGCCTATTTTCATGAAAGCGGCCAGTTCAAACGCGATTTCAAGGTTGAGGATTACGTGGTCAAGGACTTCGGCGATCTGATCAGCGAAGAAAACAAGAAGCTGGCAAAGACGAACTGATGGCGACGGTGATGAGCCTTTCGGCGGTCAAATCGAATGCGCCCACCATGGGCGCATACGATCCGCATCCAGCCATTGGCGATCTCGAGCGCATCGTTCCTGACGGCAGACGAAAGAGCCGCCGCCTACCGCGCAGCCTTGGCAAGAGCCTAGGTCCGGCGGCGCTGATATGTCTATGGTGGGTCGGCACGCGCTATGGCCTGATTTCCGAGGACCTGCTTCCAGGTCCTGCGACACTCCTTGCGACATTGCTCGAGATGATATCGAGCGGCGAGCTTTCGGAAGCGCTTCTCCTGTCGCTCCAGCGCGTCGTGATCGGCTTCGGCATCGGCTTCGTCACAGGTGTCGGTCTTGCGCTTATCGCCGGCCTCTTGCGGCTCGGTGAGGATCTGATTGACGCGCCGATGCAGATGGCGCGCACGCTTCCCTGGGCCGGCCTCGTGCCGCTCCTGATTATCTGGCTCGGGATAGACGAGACGCCCAAGGTCGTTCTCGTCGCCTTTGCCGTCACGTTCCCCCTTTACATCAACACGTTCGCCGGCATCCGCAACGTCGACAGGACCCTCGTCGAGGCTGCGCGCACGCTGTCCTTTGGCCGAGCGGCGCTGATCCTTCAAGTCATCCTTCCCGGCACCTTGCCGAACCTGCTCGTGGGGCTGCGCTATTCGCTTGGATCGGCCTGGCTGGCGCTTGTGTTTGCCGAGACCGTCAACGCACAGGGCGGGCTCGGATACCTGATCACCCATGCGCGCGAGGTCTATCGCGTCGACATCATCATCCTTTGCCTTGCGATTTACGCGCTTCTCGGCCTTGGGGCGGATCTGGTCGTGCGGGTCCTGGAACGCGTCCTGCTCAGCTGGCGCCAGAGTTTCGACGGAGTATGAACATGTCGCTTCCCGCTTCGGCCCAGACGGGTCTTTCGGTCAGTGTGCGCGGGCTGGTGCGCCGCTTTGGAAAACGCAACGTCATCGATCGTCTCGATCTCGATATCAGGCAGGGCGAGTTCGTCGCCCTGCTAGGGGCGAGCGGTTGCGGCAAAAGCACGCTTTTGCGGATCCTCGCCGATCTCGATCACGACATCGAGGGCGACGTATTCGTTTCGCCGCGTCGCGGCGTCGCCTTCCAGTCGCCCCGGCTCTTTCCCTGGAAGCGGGTCTGGAGCAACGTCGTCGCCGGCCTTCCACGCGGGTCCAATCGCGCAACGGCGAACACGGCTCTCGACGAGGTTGGGCTCAGCCACCGCGGCGATGCCTGGCCGAAGGATCTTTCAGGCGGAGAGGCGCAGCGAGCCTCACTGGCGCGTGCACTGGTGCGCAACCCGGATCTTCTGCTGCTCGACGAGCCGTTCGGGGCGCTCGACGCCTTGACGCGCCTCAGGGCGCAGGCGCTCGTCGCCGAACTCTGGCAGAAACACCGCCAGGCCGTGCTGCTTGTCACCCATGACGTCGAAGAAGCGCTACTGCTTGCTGACAGGGTGCTGGTGATGCGCGACGGCGTGGTCGCCCGCGAGGCGAGGATCGACCTGCCGCGACCACGCTCGACGGGCAGCGCCGGCTTCAATCGGCTGCGGGTGCAGCTTCTCGACTGGCTCGGGGTCAGCACGCCGACTGCAAAACTGGCAGAACAGAGCAATCATTGACATTTGAGGAAGTAAGCTGATGACCAGGATCGATCAAGGATGGGGCCGTGGACCCTCGGCGCGCTATGAGAATATTGCCGCCCCGTTCCGGCCGATTTTTCATGACATCGCCCAGGCGGCGATTGAAAGGGACCAGCAGCGACGCCTGCCTTTCAAGGAAGTCCAATGGTTGCGCGATGCCGGCTTCGGCGCCTTGCGGATTCCTCAGGAGTATGGCGGACGTAATGTCACATTGCCGGAGCTTTTCGGCCTATTGATCGAGCTTTCCGCAGCCGATCCGAACATCACCAATATTTTCCGCAGTCAGCTCGGCTTTACCGAGGACCTTCTCAACGCACCGAAGGGTGTCTGGCGCGACGAATGGCTTTCCCGTCTTGGCCGCGGCGAGATGATCGGCAGCGGCTTTTCCGAGCTTTCCAGCGTCAAGATCAGCGAGCATTCGACCAAGATCCAGCAGGAAGGAGACGGTTATCGCCTGAATGGCGAGAAATTCTATACGACGGGTTCGATCTATGCCGACTGGATCAACCTTGCCGCCGTGGACGGGTCGGGGGCTCCGATCGCTGCCCTGGTGCCGACGAGGGCGCAAGGCGTCGACATCCTCGACGACTGGGACGGCTTTGGACAGGCCATGAGCGGCAGCGGTACCGCGCGGTTCAAGGATGTCAGGCTGGAACCCGAACATATCAAGCCCGATGCGGCCCGTTTCCCCTATACGCCGGCTTTTTTCCAACTCGTCCATCTGGCGAGCCTTGCCGGGATCGGCCGGGCGGCTGCGGGCGAACTCGCACAGCACGTCGGCGCCCGGGCGCGCATTTATCCGCGCGGCAACGGCACTTCGAGTGCGGACGATCCGCAGGTGCTGGAAGTGGTGGGACGCGTCAGGGGACGCGCCTATTCGGCCGGGGCGATCGTGCTGAACGTTGCCGACGCCCTGCAGCGGTCCTTCGAAGCCAATATTTCCGGTGTCGATCCCGAGCAAACCGATGCGCACCTCATCGCCGACGTCGAAACGAGCCAGGCCGTCACCGTCATCTCCACGCTGATCCTCGAGGCGACGACGATACTCTTCGATGCTCTTGGTGCCTCAGCCGCCAAGCGGGCAACTGCACTCGATCGCCATTGGCGCAATGCCCGCACGATCACGTCGCATAATCCCCGTATCTATCACGACCGCGTGGTCGGCGAATATGCGGTTTCCGGAAAGAAGCCCGCAGCTGTCGGTTATCGGAAAATCATCACGCCCTTCGGCACCAGCAGCGAGGTTGCCTGAGCCATGACGAACACGTCCCGGACACTCAATCTCAACGTCGGCATCAACACCACCGGCTATCTTGCCAATGCCTGGAAATACAGAACCGGCAGCCGCCATGACATCAACGATCCCGCTTATTATCGCCGGTTGACAGAGCTCGCACATAAGGGGCGCTTCGATGCGGTGTTCTTTTCCGACCACCCCGCACTGATGACCGATTCGGCAAGCCGGCCCTTCCACACGATCGATCCCCTGATCCTCTGCACTGCGCTTTCGGCCCAGGTGCCCGACATCGGGTTCGTCGTGACGATGTCCTCGACCTACAATTCGCCGTTCAACTTTGCCCGGCGCGTTCAATCGACCGATATCGTTTCGGGTGGTCGCCTCATCGTCAACGTCGTGTCGTCCTTCAATCCGAACGTCGCCGCCAATTTCGGGTCCGAACCGTTGCCACCGCGCAGCGAGCGCTATGCCAGGGCCTCCGAATTTCTCGACGTCGCCAAGGAACTCTGGGCGAGTTGGGATCCGGCACGCGAGGGCGAGGTTCCGGAAAACCGCTTCTGGGATGCAGCAAGCGCCAATGCGATCGACCACCAGGGTACCTACTTTTCCGTCAAAGGACCGCTCAATGTGCCGAAAGGGCCGCAGGGCCATCCCGTCATTGCGCAGGCCGGCGCATCCGAGGGCGGCATAGAGCTTGCCGCGCGCCATGGCGAGATCATTTACTGCAACATTCTTTCGCGCGGTGCAGGCCAGGCTTTCGGCGCAAAGGTGAGGGGCCGTGCAGCATCGATCGGCCGCGATCCCTCGGGTATCCGCATCGTACCCGGCCTCGTCGTCATCCTCGGCGAAAGCAAAGAGGAAGCATTGCGCAGGCATGAGCTCTATAGCGGCACCGGTTCGGAGGATGGCTTGCTTTTGCGCTTCGCCAAGGAGCACGGTATTGATCCTGACGGTTTTGATCCGGACGCCATCCTGGATGCCGAACGCTTTATCCCCGATGCCAACCGACTGCAGGCCGTCGGCATGGGACTTGGCCTGTCTGATCTCCTGACACATGAGAAGCTGACCGCAAGACAGGCGGTCCGCAGGTCGGAGGGGCATCACCGCCTGCTGCTCGGGACGCCGGAGCAGGTCGCCGACGAAATCATCGACCTCTGGGCGGATGGTACGGTGGACGGATATACTCTCCAGCCGCCCCGCGCGCCCGATGATATCGAGGAATTCGTCCAGAAGGTCGTTCCCATCCTCCAGGACCGTGGCGTCTATCGCAGGGAGTATGAAGGCAGGACGGTTCGTGATCGTTACGGCTTGCCCTATCCGTTCGACTGCGTGTCGTCGACCACCCCTGAGCGGATATCTGCAAAATCCTACTAGCAGCCCAGTCTGATCGCCGGCGCCGCCACGCTTTCCGCTCACAGGGCTGCCCTGAACAGCATGGATGAGGGAGGGACTTTCCGAAGGCATTTTTTTCGCAAAGTGCCTCGACGGCAAACGGTCGTTTCTTTAATCTAGTATTTTTATAGACAATAATGATTTCAGTGAAAGGAAAGACGATGGCCGCTCTTAAACTCGTTGGAATCGCGGGCAGCTTCAACCGCCCGTCCAAGACCCTGGCACTCGTAAGCCATGTCGCTCGTATCGCGAGTGACAAACATGGCTTCGACAGCAGGGTTTATGACATGCTTGATGTCGGGCCGTCTCTTGGCGACGCCGGCTGGCGGAAGGACCTCGATGGTCAGGCCGAAGCCGTGATTTCCGACATCGTCAATGCGGATCTGCTGATCGTTGGCTCACCCACATACAAGGGCTCCTATCCCGGGCTTTTCAAACATCTGATCGATCTGATTGATCCGCATGAGCTGCGGGCGAAGCCGATCATCCTCACCGCCACGGGTGGCGGCGACAGGCATGCTCTGATGGTCGAACATCAACTGCGACCTTTGTTCGGGTTCTTCATGTCCCATACGCTGCCAACGGCAATCTATGCATCCGATCGGGATTTCACCGACTACGCCGTCGCGTCCGAACAGCTTTGCGGGCGCATCGATGAGGTCATCAGCGAGATCGACGCCTTCTTTCCGGGCGCCCGTCCGGTGCTTGACGCCGCGGAGTAGAAGCGGCCATGCACGAGAGTCCGCCGGACAAAATCGACGCCCCGCAAGCACGCGTGGAATTGTGGAGCGTCTGCGACTTCGCGCGCCGCTACCGATTGGCGAAATCAGAAGAAAACCGCCTGTTGGCGCTGTTCGGGATGAGGGCATCGCCACACGATCTGCTTTTGAGCGCCAGGCGAGACCTGCTTTCCGAGCATTGACCGTTCCAGGAGTTTCGTCATGAGGCGCAACACGGTTCTGAATTTCGCTGAACGAGTGGCGCGGCTCTTCGATCGGCGCCCGAAGGGACGGATGATCGAACCGGGCGCTTTTGAAGAGACCGATCGTCAGAGGGCTCTTGAATACGAGCTGTCATTTTGGCGGGCCGCAGCTCCGGTCTGGTATTGAAGGAGGAGAAGATGGCAATTGTCGACAATTATCAGCGCATCTCTGCCCGGCATCACGCAGGCTGGCTCTCCCCGCTATGCTTGCTCCTGCATCAGGCGGCCGCAGCCGGCTCTTTCGCCTTCATCCTGGCGCTTGTCCTCGGACTGGTTTGATCAACAGGATGAAGAGGGTTGCCATATGGAGCTGGGTGTTGGACGAAGCGGCGCTGCCCGCGGCTGGTGAACCGCCGCCGAACCGGGAACGCCGCCGTGAGATTGTCAACGAGCTCGTTCAAACGCTCACCTGTCTTGCAGAAGGATTGGATGGCCAGGACGAGGTCCATCAGCAATCTGTAGCACGACTGATCGGCGTTCTGCGGACCATGTCGGACAGCATCGCATCGGCGGACCATACGACCTTCAGCGCCATCATGTCCGAGGCGGCCTTGTTGATCCGTGCAGTGCGCGAGCGGCAGGCCTATTTCAGCAAGTTCACGGTTCACTAGGATGCGAGCGCTCCTGCCGAAAACGCTATCGATCGCTGGAGAGTTCGCGCAAGACAATGGCGATCGTACGAACTGGTCAGCTATGGCTCTGACGGCCGATCTCGTCTCTCTGAGCCTGAGGATCCAAACCGACTCCGGACCGGATCCTGCTCGCATTCCGCTGAGCGAAGGTGAGCTTCAGACGCTTTCGGAGCGATTGCTTTATGAAGCGGCGGGCGACCCGCTGTGGGTGTTTGCCTATGGCTCGCTGATCTGGAAACCGGACTTCGATGCGGTGGACTGGTGCCACGCCCAGGCCCGCGGCTGGCACAGGTCGTTCTGCCTGCAGATGACGCAATGGCGCGCGACCGATGCGGTGCCAGGTCTGATGATGACGCTTGACCGAGGTGGTCAGTGTAACGGCGTCGCCTACAGGCTTTCGGAAGAAAATCGCATGGGTGAGATCCGCCGGATGATCCGCAGGGAAGTCGGCTCGCTTTCCGATTCGTCTTCCCTGGGTTCCGGTCCAAACGCGACAGAGGCCCTTGCGCGCGCTGACGTTCTGGGCAGGCCCCAAAGGCAAGCGCGTCCTTCGCGGGCTGCCGCTCGAAAGCGTCGCGACGGTGCTGGCCAAGACATCTGGCCATATGGGGTCGTGCGCCGAATATCTTTATCTCACCGTCAAGCACCTCGAAGAAAAGGACATTCGCGATCGCAACCTTTGGCTGCTGCAGGCTCTGGTCGCCGAGGAGATCAGACGTATTCACGGGCCTGGGGTGTCACAAGGCACGGTCCAGATGTCTTTTGTCCGCAGCGTCCGGCCCGCCATCGGCGACCTCTGCGCCCGAGAGCGAAACACTCCGACCCCAGCTACAATCGCCATTCCGAGGAGAACGGCAACACATGAGCAATGAACTGGATATCGTCGACATTCACACTCATCTCTGGCCCGCCGATTGGGGGCAAAACGGCAGCAGGCGCATATCCGCTGGGCTCCCCGACGACGTGTTGAGGAAGATTGTCGATCCGGCCTCTCTGATCGACGAGTTTTCTAGAGCCGGTGTCTCGCTCGCCGTCTTGAGCACGACCATCGAAAGCCTGTTCGGCATGGAGAAGGCGACTGATCCTGCCGTGATTGCCGAGGTGAACGACTGGCTTGCCGGGCTGGTCAAGGCGCATCCCGATCGTCTTGCGGCACTCGCAACGATCGATCCCTTTTCCGGCGAGGCGGCTGCGCATGAAGCGGAGCGGGCACTTGGAAAACTCGGATTGGTGGGCCTTGTGGTCGATTCCTTCCGGGATGGCAAATTCATCGGCGATCCGGTCGCCCGGCCTGCGCTGGAAGTGGCTGCCCGTCTCGGAAAACCGGTCCTTGTCCATCCCGTCAATGCACCGCAGGCAGATATCCTCATTGCCGGCGCCGGTAAGCTCGGCAATTCGCTGGGCCGGGGCCTCATGAACGGCGTCGCGTTCCTGTCGGTTCTCGAAAACGGCCTGCTGGACGAATTTCCGGATCTGAATTTCGTTTTCGCAACGCTTGGGCTCGGGGCAGTTGTGCAGGCGGCGCGGGGCGGTGCCTATTCCCGGCAGAACCGTGCGGCCGGGAATAGACCCAACATCTACTTCGACACGATGGGCGACGATCCTTCGATCATCGCCATATTGGTGGAGTTCTTCGGCGCGGAACGCGTTCTTGCCGGAACGGACTGGCCGATCCTTCCCGCCCTTTCCGGGCAGAGGTTGGCGCAGAGCCTGACGGCGGCGGGTCTGGACGCCCAGTCACGGTTACTTGTGGCTGGCGGCAATGCGCGTCGGCTTTTGGGCGGGCTTGGTCAGTAGCTCTCTTTCCTGTTCATCACCCTCGTCGAACATGTGCGCTGCCGGCAGCGCGCATGCTCGACTTTGTTGTTTTCTATGCCTGCGCGACAAGCTTTGCTTCGCCGCCACGATAGAAAATCTGCCTTTGCTTCGGCGGGTCGGGAAGGGATCATTCCCTCATCGGAGCATGGGGCTCCGTGCGCGCTTTTTCGAGCGTCGCAGCCTTCGGAGCCTTCCATGTCGATCAATCGCCGCCAGTTCAATCAGCTTCTCCTTGCAGGCTCGGCCGGGCTTGCGCTTGGGGGCGTTCCAACGTTTGCCGCCGCTGCGGCGACCGAGACGCCCGTCAGGGGTGGTACGCTTAATTGGGCCTATTATCCCGATCCAAGTGCGCTCATTGCCATTAATACGTCCTCGGGCACGGGGCAGGCCATCGGGCCGAAGATCAACGAAGGCCTCTTCGACTTTGATTACGATCTTAACCCCATCCCGCTTCTTGCGACGGACTGGTCGGTCAGCGAGGATCAGTTGCGTTATACGTTCAAGCTGCGCGAAGGGGTCAAATGGCATGACGGGACCGACTTCACATCGGCCGACGTCGCCTTCACCATTTTCCGGCTGAAGGAAGCCCATCCGCGCGGTCGCATCACCTATCAGAACGTGACGGCCGTGGAGACGCCCGATCCTCATACGGCAATCGTTGTGCTCACCAAGCCTGCACCATACCTCATCACCGCGCTCTCAAGCTCGGAATCGCCGATCGTGCCGAAGCATGTCTACGAAACCTTCAAGCCGCAGGAGCAGCCCAAGCTTGCCCAGACGATCGGAACAGGCCCGTTCCTGCTGAAGGAATGGGTGCCGGGCAGTCACCTGATCTTCGAGCGCAATCCGAATTATTGGGATGCCGGAAAACCCTATCTCGATCGTGTCATCCTGCGCGTCATTCTCGATCCGGCCGCCCGTGCCGCCGCGCTCGAGACGGGTGAGATCGACATCGGTGCCAACCCTGTTCCCCTGTCCGACATCGAGCGCCTCAAGACAAATCCCAATCTGGTCGTGGACACGACGACCTATGCCTATTCGGGACCGCAGCAGCAGCTCTTCTTCAACTATGAGAATGAAATCCTGACAAAGCGTGACGTGCGCCTGGCAATCGCCCATGCCATCGACTTGCAGAAGCTCGTCGATATCGCCCTGTTCGGCTATGCGCAGGTCTCGCCGAGCCCGATCAGTACTGCCTTGCCAAAATGGCATGATCCGAGCATCAAGGCCCGTGAACCGGATCCCAAGCTTGCAGAAAAGCTGCTCGACACGGCTGGCTACCCGCGCGGGGCAAATGGCGTGCGCTTCAAACTTCGTCTTGCCTATAATTCCTTCCTCCCGCCTTCCTATGCCGATTTCATCCGGCAATCTCTGGCTGCCGTCGGTATCGACGCGGAAATTCTCAAGTTCGACCTCGCGACGTTCCTGAAGACCGTCTATACGGACCGCGCCTTCGATCTTGTCATCGAATCCCTGTCCAACACGTTCGATCCCACACTCGGAGTCCAGCGCGCCTACTGGTCGAAGAACTTCAAGATCGGGCTCGTCTTTTCAAACGCCAGCCACTACGCCAATCCCGAGGTTGACAGGTTGCTCGAAGCCGCTGCCGTCGAGCCTGACGAGGCCAAGCGGCGCGATCTCTGGTATCAGTTCCAGCGGATCATTCATGAGGATGTCGTGTCGGTCGATCTCGTTGCGGCAGGCGCCCAGATCGTTGCAAACAAGAAGGTCAGGAATTTCGCGCCCGGAGCGCAGGGCATCAACAACAGTTTCGGCCAGATATGGCTGAGCCCCAACGCCTGATCTTAATGGTTGCCCGGTCGACTGCACGAGCCGGCCGGGTGTTCTAATCCGAGGTCGGGTTTCATATGCGCCCCGCTTCCAGGCGGGCGAGAGCATTTTTCGCAGCGATTGCCCGGACCATGTGGTTCTGCGGCGCGTGCGAGCGGCCGGTGATCGCATCGCGGTGATGGCGTTCCAGTCCGAAATCCCTGTTGAGGCCGGGATTGCCGGCAAGATCGAGTGCCAGGTTCGTAACGGCGACCGCATTGTCGATCACCGCATGGCGCACGGCCATGGCGTCGATGCCGACCGGCCTGCCGGCATCGACATCTTCGCCGAGCGAGCGCAGCAGCCTGGCATTCGTCGCAAGACGCACCTCGATCTCGCCGAGACCGTCCTGGATACGCGGCACGGTCGCAATCGGTGCGCCGAGGCTTGCCGGCGCATGGCGGGCCGAAAAGGCAAGCACCTTGTCACGGGCCGACAGCGCCACCCCATGATAGACGGCCCCGATCAGCGAGAAGAAGAAGGCCGTTGCATGCTCTTCCCGACGCATCGGCTCAGACGCGGGCTGGGCTTCGATCAGGTCTTCGAAGGGAATGACGACGTCTTCAAGGATGATGTCGTCGCTGGCGGTTGCGTGCATTCCGGCGGCATTCCAGGTTTTTTCGACCGTAAAGCCGGGTCTGTCGGTAGGCACCAGGAAGGAGGCAAGCCGTGGCTCGGCCTCGTCCGTCAGCGCCAGCAGCGATACCCATTTGAGGATCGGTATGCCGGTGACGTAGGTCTTGCGACCGGTAATACGCCAGCTGTCGCCCTTGCGCCTAGCGATCGTCTCTGGCAATGCGCCATGGGCGGGAGAGCCGATCCGGGGTTCTGCCTGGGCGGCATTGATCAGGGCTGGACCTTGCCGATTGGCGAGAAGAACCCGCTCCGCAAGATGAGCAGGCCATTTTCCGAACCGCCGCAGCGTATAGTGGCTGTTGAAATGCATGGCGAGCACCAGCGCCGTCGATGGCTCGCCGCGGGCGATCTCGCTGATCACCGCCTGGGCATCTGTAAGGCCGCCGCCATGGCCGCCGTGCTCGGGCGCGGTCACCAGGCCAAGCAGTCCCGCCTCGTAAAGCCGGGTGAAGTTCTCGAAGGGAAATTCACAGCTCGCATCGAAATGGTGGGCGCGTTCGGAGAAATCCTTGGCAAGCCTTCGTGCCCTGTCGAGTGGATCGATCGTTTCCTGCAGCATGGTGCTTCTCCTGTCAGGCGACAGCGCGGGTGTGAAAGCTGTCGACGTGACGGCGGTCGACCCAGTCGGCAATATCGAAATCGGCGGCCAGGAACCCGAAGTCCCGAAGGAAATTCTTATAGTGGCCGACTGCCTCGACCAGTTCGGGCTCCAGCCCAAGGCCGAGATGGCGGTGGACCTCCGGCCCATTTGCCGCCAGCACCTGCTCCTCAGTGGCGCCAGCCTCGCGCGCAACGAAGCGACGCGTTTCATCCGGATGGGCCTGAGCCCAATCACCTGCCTTGTAGATCGCTTCCAGAAGCCGGTGGACGAGATCGGGGCGTTCCTCGGCAAGCAGTTCGTCGACCGTCAAAACACGCGGCGAGCCGGAATTGATGCGGATCTTCGGGTCGGGGTGAAAACCGAATTCCGCCACCTGAACGGCGCCGATCAGATTGGCGACGCTGATGCCGGCCGTACCCTTCACATAGATCGCATCCACATCACCGCGCAGCAGGGCTGCGATCTCTTCGCCATAGGCCTGACGACGCTTGAGACCGAAGAGCGATGGTCCCTCCTGGGTGGCGAGCACGGAATCGGCAAGCGCGATGTCAATGATCTCGACGTCGTCGAGCGCCAGGCCTTCCAGCGACAGAGCCGACAGGAGACCTTTCAAGGCCGTCGCGCGCATGAAATCGACGATGCCTTCCGGGCGCCGGGCGATGCCGAAGCGGCGTCCCTTCAGATCCCTGGTGGTGGCGATCCCGGTTCCCGGCAAGGTGATGATCGCCTGAAATTCATCCGTCCAGGTGATGCCGACGAGCCTTGTCTTGCGGCCCTCCGAGCGGGCGCGGATCGGCGGAACATTGCCGCCGTGGCGGAAGGACCAGTCGAGCGTATGGTTGAAATGGCTCTGGCGGATGGCGCGGTCGGGAGAGTCGATGATCGACTTCAGCGTCACGCCTTCCTTGCGAAAGCCCTCCTCGAGATAGCCGAGTTGGGCGGCAAGACCGACCGGGGTCGGCACCGGGCAGCGCGTATACCAGATTTCGGAAATGGCATTGCTGGTCATGATCGTCCCTTTCAGTGGCGCAGGCCGGCCTGTTTCATCAGCGGCAGAACGTCGGTGCCGAAGAATTCGAGTTCATCCCGGAAATCGAAGAAGCTGAGCTGCAATCCGTCGATACCGGCGGCTTTCAGTTTCTGGAACTGGTCGACCACGCTTTCGGGCGAGCCGATGACGCGGATATTGCCGCCGACGAAACGGTAGGGATCCTGCGGATCGCGGCCTTTCCAGGCATGCGCATCCGAGTTCAGTGACGAAAAGCCCTGCGGCGAGCGCTGGTCGCCATGGGCGACGATCCGGTCGGCAAGCTCCCATGCCTCCTTGTCAGTCGGCCGGCAGATGACCATCGGGTTGAGCAGGGTACGCACCGTGCGTCCGACGTCCCCGGCCGCATCCTTCACTCTTTTCGTGTGGGCAGGCAGCGATTGAAGCGCGCTGTTGATGTCGGCGCCCGTCGGGCTTGTGATGAAGACAATGTCCGAGTAGCGGCCGGCAAAGGCAATGCCGGCATCCGATCCCGTGGCGTTGACGAGGATCGGTCGTCCGAAATTCGGTTTGGGCGTCACGAAGCCGCCACCGAGTTTCCAGCTGCTCTCGCCTTCGAAGGAGAAATTCTCGGTATCGCTCCAAAGACGCTGGACGACTTCGAGGAATTCGGCCGCCAGTTCGTAGCGCTTGTCGTGCTCGATGCGTGGCCAGCCGAACATTTCATGCTCGACGGCACGGTGACCGGTCACGACATTGATGCCCCAGCGTCCGCCGGTAATGTGGTCGAGCGTCGCACCGAATTTGGCGAGATGCAGCGGATGCCACGGCCCGTAAAGGACATGCATGGTGGAGATCAGCATGATCTTCTTGGTCAGGCCGGCAAGCGCTGCCGTCGTCGTGAAACTGTCGAGCGCCTGGCCGTTGAAGACACCGCCATAACCGCCTTTCGGCAGCCATTGCGACAGGGCGAAAACCAGATCGAAGCCGAGTTCCTCGGCCTTCAGCGTCAGCGCCTTGTTGTAGTCGAAGCTCCAGTCCGTCGATCGCTCGAGCGTGGATTGCGTCCAGCCGCCGGCCTGGATCGGCAGGAACAGGCCGAGCAGCACTGGCTGCTTGAGCGCCTGCGACAGCGGGCTTTCGGCAAAGTCGGTGGGAGCGGAGAATTTCGGGAGACCCACGATGGAGCCGGGAGGGTGTTGAATGGACATGACGGATCCGTGTTCCTTTTCCTCTTAGCTCAGGCTGTGGCGAGATAAGCGTAGGCAAGGCCGCCGGAGACACCTTCTCCACCCACAGTGTGGTCTGCGATGCGCTTGTTGTAGATGGTCAGCTCCGGCTGGCTGGCGATGTCGATCGCCGGCAGGTCCTCGACAAGGATCTGCTGGATCTCGCGCCATTGATCGACACGCTTCTTGGCATCGACCTCGATTGCCGCGGCCTCGAGCAAGGCATCGACTTTCGGATTGCTGTAGGCCGAGCCGTTGGAGAAGGGCACACCCGGCTTGAAGTTCTTGCTCCAGTAGAGGCGCTGAACGCCGACGGTCGGATCGAAGAGGTTGCTCATTCCCTCGAAGGCGAAATCGAAATCGCGATCGGTATAGATGCGCTTGGTATAGGTGGCGAAGTCCTGGCTGCGCACGGTTGCATCGACGCCGACCTTGGCTAGCGCCTGGCGGATATATTCGGAGCCACGCGGATAGGTTTCGCCACTCGGCACATAGTCGAGATTAATGCGAATGCGCACGCCGTCGCTGCCGCGCGGATAGCCTGCCTCGTCGAGCAGTTTCTCGGCGGCGGCAAGATCGATCGGATAGGTCTTCAGGTCGCCGTCATACCATTTGGAAAGATTGGGATTGATCGGCCCGGGAATGGCCGCGCCATAACCATAGTTGATGGTGTTCAGGATCACCTTGCGGTCGATCACATGAGCGAAGGCCTGGCGGACGCGGATATCCTTGAAGAACGGACGTTCGAGATTGAATTCGATCCGGCTGACCCCATTCGAATATTGGTAGCCGCGCTCGTCGAAAGCGATGCCGTCGACCGTCTTCAGACGTTCGAGATCGCTGAGCGGAACGGGTGTCGAGGGGGCAAGGTCGATCTCTCCGGTCTCGATGGCGATCGAGCGTGCTGCGGCATCGGGAATGAAACGGACAATGAGCTGGTCGAGATAGGGGCGCGGCTGATCCCAGTAGTCAGGATTGCGCTCATAGACGAGGTGGCTGCCGCGGACCCATTCCTTGAATTTGAAGGGGCCGGTGCCGATCGGTGCGAGGTTGGCCGGGTTTTCGGCGACCTTCGTGCCCTCATAGATATGACGCGCAACGATCGGCGTCTCGGAGGAGGCAAGCGCGGTGATGAGATAGGGAGCCGGCTTGGAGAGTTTCAGAACCGCCGTCAGCGGATCTGGCGTTTCGACTTCGACGAGGTTGAGGAACGTGTTGCGGCCACGCGGATGAACCTCCTTCAGCGTCTTGATCGAGAAAGCAACGTCGGCCGATGTAAAGGCTTGGCCGTCATGCCATTTTACGCCGTCGCGCAGGTGGAACGTGTAGGCGAGCCCATCCGGGCTGACCGACCATTCTTTGGCCAGGAGCGGCTGCGGGTTCAGCTCGAAATCATACGTCAGAAGGCCTTCGATCACCTTCGGCGAGACATAGACGGAATTGAAGGCAGTGTTCGCAATGGTCGTCAGCACTGGCGGCTCGGCCGACAGGAGCAGCGTCGCTGTGCCGCCGCGCACCGGAGCGGCAAAGGCCGGCAGGCGTGTTGCCGACGCCACGGTGAGCGCAACGGAAGCAAGAAGGAAATTGCGGCGTGTCGGGGCAGGAAATGCTGGCATGGTCGGTCCCTCGATGATTGTGCGTTCCCGTTGCCGGGCGTTCTGAGTTCGCCTTTCCATACTTCGGCGCGGCCGTAGAGTTTTTTACCCAATTCCGGAGTGGCCTCGGTAAGAAATTCGAAATTATACGATAGTTACGTCAAATGATTCCAAAAGACATCGATGCAAGGCTTCTTCTTGGAATTATTTACTAATATCGATTTGACAAAACCCACAGATTTAGTCAACTACTATCGCAGCGCAACACGATGAATTCTTCCGGCGACGCGAGGTGGAAATCCATGTCGGCACTAAAGCGGGTCGCCCGAACGATCAGAAAGACCGTCATTCAGGCCGTGCCGACCATGCTCGGCATCGTCATATTGAGTTTCTTCCTGCTCAAGCTCGCGCCGGGCGATGCAGCCGACGTGATGGCGGCTGAATCCGGTTCGGCCACGGAAGAAACCATGGCGGCTCTGCGCCAGCGTTTCGGGCTCGACAACCCTCTTCTCGTGCAGCTCGCCAACTACCTGGACAACCTGGCGCATTTCAGCCTCGGCTTTTCACCGCGCTACGGGATGCCGGTTGCCGATCTCATTGGTCAGCGGCTGCCCGGAACACTGACGCTGATGCTGGCCGCGCTGCTGATTGCCATTGCCGCCGGTCTGTTGCTCGGCGCGTTGATGGCAACCTTTTCCGGCAGGCTCGCCGACCGGGTGATATCGGTCGTCTCACTGTTGTTCTATTCCATTCCCGGCTTCTGGATTGGCCTGATGCTGATCCTGTTCTTTTCCGTGAAGCTCGGCTGGCTGCCGAGCGGCGGCGACAGCACGATCGGATCGCGGCTCACCGGGCTGCCGGCACTCCTCGACCGGATCCGCTACATGGTGTTGCCGGCAACCTCGCTCTCCCTGTTCTATCTGGCAATCTATGCGCGACTGACGCGCGCGGCGATGCTCGAGGTCAAGTCGCAGGATTTCGTCCGCACTGCCCGTGCCAAGGGCGTGTCGCCCTTCTTCTTGACCACGCGTCACGTCTTGCGCAATGCGCTGATCCCGATCACGACAATGGCCGGCATGCATTTCGGGGGCATGCTTGGCGGAGCCGTCGTGGTCGAGACTGTCTATAGCTGGCCGGGACTCGGCCGGCTTGCCTTCGAAGCCGTGATGGCCCGCGATTTTTCCGTGCTGCTCGGCATCCTGCTCTTGTCCTCCTTCCTTGTGATCGTCGCCAACGCGGCCGTCGATCTGCTGCAGGCATGGATTGATCCCAGAATCGGAGCCAGCCGATGACCAGTCAGAAGCTTCACACCTATGCCGGCAGCGCAATCGATCTGGCCGAGCACGACAGCAACCCCTCGCGGCCGTTGCCCGAAAAGCCCGCCGAGCCGCACTGGACACATATCCATGCGCCTGACGTGCGCGCCGCTGCCATACCCGGTATTGCCTGGCGCGGTCTGCGGCGTGAGTTCAAGGTTTTTCTGTCCAATCCCACCGCGTTGTTCGGCGTCCTTTTCCTGATCGCGACCGCACTCGCTGCCCTTCTTGCTCCCGTCTTTTATCCAGGCGATCCGATGGAGATGGTGGCGCGACCGTTCCTCTGGCCGGGCCAAAATCCGTCCTATCCGCTCGGTACGGATTCGATGGGCCGCGATGTGCTCGCAGGCATCCTGCACGGGGCACGCATTTCGCTTACGGTCGGAATCGCGGCGACCGCCCTCGGGCTTTCTGCCGGCATCACGATCGGCGCGATGGCGGGATATTTCGGCGGCATAGTCGACGATATCCTTGTGAAAGTCATCGAGATCTTCCAGACGATCCCGAGCTTCGTGCTGCTCGTCGTGCTGGTCGCCATTGCCCAGCCGACGACCTCGACCGTCACCATTGCGATTGCCATCGTCAGCTGGCCGACAGTGGCGCGCCTGACACGGGCCGAGTTCCGCTCCATCCGCGAGAAGGACTATGTGCTTGCGGCGCGAAGCCTCGGCTTCGGCCATGCACGTATCATCTTCCGCGAAATCCTGCCGAACGCGCTGCCGCCGCTGATCGTCACCTCCTCGGTGATGGTCGCAAGTGCCATCCTGATGGAATCGGCGCTATCCTTCATGGGGCTCGGCGATCCCAATCGCGTCTCGTGGGGATCAATGATCGGCGCCGGCCGGGATGTCATCCGCACAGCCTGGTACCTCACGGCCCTGCCGGGCCTGGCAATCGTCTTTACCGTACTGGCACTCAATCTTCTGGGGGATGGGCTCAACGATGCGCTCAATCCGCGCTTTTCGGAGGAACGGTGATGCGCCATCTTCTCGAAGTCCGCGATCTCTCTGTTCGCTTCCCGACCGCCGAGCCGGTCAAGGGCGTCAGCTTCAATGCCGATCCGGGAGAGATGCTGGCGATCGTCGGCGAATCCGGATCGGGCAAGTCTCTGACGGCGCTTGCCCTGATGGGGCTCCTGCCGCGGCAGGGGCGGCCGGGTGGCGAGATCCTGTTTGACGGTCGCAGCTTGTTGACGCTGTCGGAACGGCAATTGCGGCAGGTTCGCGGGCGCGACATCGCAATGATCTTCCAGGAGCCGATGACCTCGCTCAATCCGGTTCTGTCGATCGGTGACCAGATCATCGAGGTGCTCCGGATCCATGAGGATCTCAGCCGCCGCCAGGCGCGTGCCCGGGCGATCGAGCTTCTGGACCTCGTCAGTATTCCGCAGCCGGCCCGCCGTATCGACGACTATCCCCATCAGTTATCGGGCGGCATGCGCCAGCGCGTGATGATCGCGATTGCCGTTGCCTGCAACCCGAAACTTCTAATCGCCGACGAGGCGACGACCGCGCTCGACGTGACCATCCAGGCGCAGGTCCTGCAGCTTCTCGATAATCTGCGCGCCAAGCTGAACATGGCAGTCATCCTCATCACCCACGATCTTGGCATCGTGGCGCAATGGGCCGATCGCGTCGTCGTCATGTATGCCGGCCGCAAGATCGAAGAAGGTCTTCCCGGCCCGGTCTTCGATGCGCCTTATCATCCCTATACACGCGGCCTGCTGGCGGCATCGCCGCGGCTGACGGCCGATTATCATTATCGCGATGGGCCGCTTGCCGAAATTCCCGGCTCTATCGTCTCGGCGGCCGGCGAGAGGGGCTGTTCCTTCCGTCCGCGCTGTCCGCTCGCCCGTCCCGCCTGCGCCCAGGCGGTGCCGGCGCTGTTTTCCATCTCTGCGGGCCGCGAAGTCGCTTGCCCCTATGTTTCAGTCCCTGCGGAGGTCGCTCATGTCGCTCCTGTCGGTCGATAGGCTCTCCACCCACTATCCAGGCAGCGCCGGCACGGTGCGCGCCGTTGACGGCGTGTCACTGGAAATCGGTGAGGGCGAGACAGTTGCGCTCGTCGGTGAATCCGGTTGCGGCAAGTCGACGCTCGGCAAGTCGCTGACGCGCCTCGTCACACCGTCTTCCGGGCAGGTCCGCTTTCGCGGCCGCGATGTTACGGCCATGTCGAACAAGGAACTGCAGTCGATCCGTCGCAGCATCCAGATGATCTTCCAGGACCCCTTCGCCTCGCTCAATCCGCGCCAGACGATCCGCACGATATTGACGGCGCCGCTTGCCGTGCATGGCATTGGCGATCGCAGGAAACGCGATGCGATCGCTGCGGGAATGGTCGAGCATGTCGGCCTGCCAAGCGAATCCCTTGAGCGCTATCCGCACGAATTTTCCGGCGGCCAGCGCCAGCGCATCGGCATTGCCCGGGCGCTGATCCTGCAGCCCGAGCTCGTCATCTGTGATGAGCCGGTCTCGGCACTTGACCTGTCTATCCAGGCCCAGATCCTCAACCTTTTGGTCGAGATGAAGACGGAGCTGTCGCTTTCCTATCTCTTCATCTCGCATGACCTGTCTGTCGTTCGTTATTTCGCCGACCGTGTGCTCGTCATGTATCTCGGGCGTATCGTCGAAAGCGCCTCGACTGCCGACCTCTGGAGCGGCGCCAAGCATCCCTATACGCAGGCCCTGCTTGCCGCCGTTCCCGACCCGTCGCGCCGCAAGCAGGCAGCCCCGATCACCGGCGACCTGCCAAGTCCGCACAATCCACCGTCCGGCTGTCGCTTCAACACGCGCTGTCCGTTTGCCACCGATATTTGCCGGGCCGAGGATCCGGCATTCCGCCAGTTCGGCGTCGGCCACGCCGTCGCCTGTCACCACGCTCAATGAATGGAGAATGAAATGGTCGATTATCGCTACCTCGGGCGCAGCGCGCTCAAAGTGTCACCGCTCAGCCTTGGAACCATGATGTTCGGCGGGCCGACGCCCGATGAGGTCGCCTTCCGCATCATCGACAAGGCCCGCGAGCAGGGGATCAACTTCATTGACACGGCCGATGTCTATCACGACGGCAAGTCGGAAGAGGTTGTCGGGCGCGGCATCAAGTCAAGCCGCGATCACTGGGTTCTGGCGACCAAGTTCGTCAACTCGCACACCAAGGGTCCGAACCTTGGCGGCCACTCGCGCAAATGGGTGATCGAGACGGTGGAGAATTCGCTGCGCCGCCTGAACACCGACTATATCGACATCCTCTATTTCCACCGCGCTGTCTTCGACGCGCCGCTCGAAGAGCCGGTGCGCGCCATTGCCGACCTTATCCGTGCCGGCAAGCTGCGCTATTTCGGGGTCTCGAATTTCCGCGGCTGGCGCATCGCCGAGATCGCCCATCTTGCCGATCAGCTCGGCATTGACCGGCCGGTCGCAAGCCAGCCACTCTACAACATCGTCAACCGCACAGCCGAAGCCGAACAGCTGCCGGCCGCCCACTATTACGGCCTCGGCGTCGTCTCGTATTCGCCGCTCGCCCGCGGAGTGCTGACCGGCAAATATGAGCCGGGCAAGGAACCGGGTGCCGATACGCGTGCAGGCCGTGGCGACAAGCGCATCCTCGAAACCGAATGGCGTCCGGAATCGATTGCGATCGCCAAGGAGATCGCTGCCCATGCCAACCGCAAGGGCATTACGCCGACCGAGTTCGCGCTCGCCTGGGTGCTGAACAACAAGCTGATCTCGGCCGCCATTACCGGCCCACGCACCGAAGAGCACTGGGATAGCTATATCCGCGCGCTCGACGTCAAGCTCGATGCCGAGGACGAGGCCCTAGTCGATAGGCTGGTGACGGCCGGTCATCCGTCAACGCCGGGCTTCAACGATCCAAGCCATCCGGTCGAAGGGCGCGTTCCGCGTCTCAGCGAAGTAGGGACCGACAATGTCGTGTCGCTGACGCGCGCCGTCGCCTGAGGCCGTCAGGGAGGATCCGCCCTTGCGTGGATCCTCCCATTCTTCAAAAATTCACCGTTGAAAGCTTGACCATGGCCACCTCAACCTCTTCCACGATGCTATCCGCCAATGGATCGGAGCCCGATACCGATCTTGCCGCCCTGCTTTCGACGGTGCCGGCGCTCGCAGCCGAAATTGGCAAGGAAGCGGCACGGCGCGATCTCGATCGCGAGCTTCCGTTTGAGGCTTTCCGCCTGTTCAAGGAGGCCGGTCTCGGAGCGCTGCGCATCCCCACCTCGCTTGGTGGGCCAGGCGGTAGTGTCCTCGACTATATCGAGACGATCATGGCGATCGGTGCGGCCGATTCCAATGTCGCACATGCGCTTCGCAGCCATTTCAATTTCACCGAGAGCCTTGTTCTCAATCCCAATACGGCGCTTGACCGCACGCAGCTGACAAGAGTGCTCGCCGGCAAGCTGTTCGGCGGCGCTCATACGGAACAAGGCACCAAGCGTCCTGGCGAGGTGACGACAAAACTTTCGAAGGCCGGCGACAGCTACCGCCTCAATGGCCGCAAATGGTATGCGACGGGAACCGCATTCTCCGATTTCGCTTCCTTCAGCGCCAGGAACGACGAGGACCAATTCGTGAGCGTCCTGCTTCCGGTCGACCGCAAGGGCATCACCGTTCTCGACGACTGGGACGGAATGGGCCAGCGGCTGACGGCGAGCGGCGGCGTGCTGCTGGAGGATGTCGAGGTCCTGCCGCATGAGATTTCCACACGCGGCCTCAACACGCTTGTCGGTCGCCATACCTCGACCCTGCGCCAGCTCCATCTTGCCGCCTCAATGGCGGGAGCGGTGCGTGGCGCCGTGGCCGAAGGCACCGACTACGTCCGCAGACAGGCGCGTTCTGCCGCCCACAGCGCGGCAGAAACGGCGAATGCCGACCCCTTTGTCCAGAAAATACTGGGCGAGATCGCCAGTGGCTCTTTTGCAGTCGATACGCTGATCCGGGAGGCGGCCCGCGCGCTTGATCGTTCCGTTGCAGCGTTCGGCGCAGGCGATCCGGGACGATTGGAGGAAGCTCTCGTCGACAGCGCGCTGACGACGGCGCGCACCCAGATCGTCGCCTCACAGATCGCGCTTTCTGCCGCAACCAATGTCTTCGAACTCGGCGGCGGTTCGGCGACATCAAGGCATCTCAACCTTGACCGCCACTGGCGCAATATCCGCACCGTGCTCAACCACAACCCGCTGCTGCACAAGGCACGCGTCGTGGGTGATTTCTATATCAACGGAACGACGACGCATCTGGAGGAAGGCAAGGTCTTCTAAAGCCCGGCCCCGTCGCGTCGCTTCCATTTATCACCCGAGGTCATCCGGATGTCCGGCCGCCGCGTCGGCAGGAGATCTGTGCGCCTTTCTTGCTGTCATCCCCCGGGACTGTGCGACGGGGAGGGAGGTCTCATGCATTTCGATCCCAAGCCGAGCCATTCCGTCATCATTATCGGCGGCGGCTTTGCCGGCGCGCTCACCGCACTCAAACTTCTCGACCGGACCACGGAAGCGCTGTCGATCACCATCATCGAGCCGCGCGCCGAGCTCGGGCGCGGCGTTGCCTATAGCACCAGCGACCCGGCCCATCTCGTCAACGGGCCGGCCGAGATCTTCTCGCTCTATCCTGAGGATATGGGGCATCTGGCCCGCTGGCTTGCCGAAAACGGTCCCGCCAACGGCTGGCAACCGCCCGAAGACGTTGCCGCAAGCAGCCCGCCGCGCCATCTTTATGGCACCTATGTGCGCGACGAGCTGAAGCGCGCAGTTGCACAGGCACGTTCCGGATCGAGCCTGCAGCATGCCCGTTCGTCGGCGGCACATCTGTCATCATCTCCACACCGCGTCCGGGTCGTTACCACGGACGGCACCGTCGTGGAAGCGGACGAGGCCGTGCTGGCGCTCGGGGTCTTCCAGCCCGATCTGCGTTCTGCCGAGGCAGCTGTGGCAGGCCATCCGCGCTTTGCCGAAAATCCCTGGAACGTGGCGGCGCTCGATCGGTTGAGCGACAGTTCCGATATCCTCATCATCGGTGCCAGTCTCTCCATGGTCGATGCGATCGCGAGCATGGAGGCGAGGGGGTTTCGTGGACGCTACCGGGTGATTTCGCGGCGGGGCCAGTTTGTCGAGGGTCGCAGGAATGCCGAGCCTGCTCGTGACTTCCTCGCCGAGGGGCCGCTTCCTTCGACGGCACGCGCCCTGCTTGCGCGCGTCAAGGCCGAACGGCGAAAGCTTACCGCCGCGGGTGCGGACTGGCAGGGGCTGCCGCTTGCCATTCGCCCGCACATCCTGCCGCTCTGGCAGAATGCCAACGATCGGGAAAGGCTGCGCTTTGCCCGTCACTTGAGGGCCTTCTGGGACGTGACGGCGCATCGGTCTGCGCCGGAAAGCCACCGCAGCGTCGACGCGGCGCGGTCTCAGGGGCGGCTCGTCCATGGGACGGCCCGCCTCCTGGCGCTGAAGCCTGAGGAAGCCGGTATTGCAGCAACCCTGAAGACCGCGGCAGGCCTTGAGGAGACTGTCTTCGGCGGTGTCATCGATTGCCGCGGGCATCAGCTGCATGATTGGCGGGAAATCGCTCATCCGTTTGTTCGCCAGCTTCTTTCAAGCGGCGAGGTGCGCCCGCATTCGACCGGCTTCGGCATCGACGCCACCCCTGAGGGCGACCTCATCGATGAGGAAGGGCGCGTTCACCGCAATTTGAGCGCCATCGGCCATCCGCTGCGCGGTGTGGCCTGGGAATCGAGCTCGATCACCGAACAGCGCACGCAGGCGATCGCGCTTGCCGACCGCATCCTCGCAAAATTCACACCGGCCCGCGCCGCCTCTTGACAAGCGATTCATCCGACAAACCGCAAAGCGATCATGGGCGCATCTGACGATGCGCCCATGATCCGTGAAGGCTGGTCGTGACCGCCGAACCGTCAGCCTTCGCCGTCCTTGATATAGACCTCGGCGAAATTAGCCTGGACGCCTTCGGCGCCGATCGTGTGGTTCTTCACCCTCTTGTTGAAGACGGTGACATTTTCCAGCGCGATCAGATTCACCACCGGAACCTCCTCGGCGATGATCCTCTGGAAATCGTTGAATTCTTGTCGTCGCTTCTGCTCGTCGATTTCCACCGATGCCGCCTCCAGCAGCCGGTCGACCTCCGGATTGGCGTAATGGGCCGCATTGGAAAAGGGCAGGCCGAGCTTGAAGTTCTTCGACCAGTAGATGCGCTGGACGCCGAGCGTCGGATCGAACTGATTGCCGAGATATTCGGCTGTTACGTCGAAGACCCGTTCTGTATAGACCTTCTGAATATAGGTCGAGAAATCGTAGGAATCGATCGTTGCGGCGATGCCGATGCGGGTGAGATTCTGTTTCAGATATTCGATGACCCGCTTGAAGCCTTCATTGTAGGAGTTGTGGGTGAGCCTGAGGGCAAAGCGGGTGCCGTCGGCGCCACGCTTGTAGCCGGCCTCGTCGAGGAGCTGTTCGGCTGCCGCAAGATCGTAGGCGTAGGGCTTGATCGAGCCGTCGTGGTAACGGGACAGGAAGGTGCTGATGGGGGTTGGCGAGATATGGCCGTAACCGTACCAGACAGTGTTCAGGATGACGTCGAGATCGATCGCGTGGGCGATGGCGCGGCGAACCTTCACATCCTTCAGATATTCATTATCGAGATTGAAGATGAGCTGGGTCTGGTCGCCCTTGGTTTCGTAGCCGCGGGAATCGACGCTGATATTCGGCAGCGACTTGATGCGCTCGAGATCGCTGAGCGGGATCGGATTGTCGCCGCCGATATCGAATTCACCGGTCTCGAATCCTGCTGCTCGTGCTGCTCCATCGGGAACGAAGCGGATGACGATCTGGTCGAGATAGGGCTTGCCGGCATCCCAGTAGTCGGGATTGCGCTCCAGGATGATATGCGAGCCGCGCGTCCACTCCTTGAAGACGAAGGGGCCGGTGCCAACAGGTGCGCTGCCGTTCTTATTAAGCGGCACGTCGGCTATCGCGACATTGTCGTAGACATGCTTCGGCACGATCGGCGATTCCGCCGCATAGAGGGCGCTGAGCAGATAGGGCGCGGGCTTCGACAGGCGGATGACCGCCGTCAGCGGGTCGGGTGTCTCGACTTTGACGACATTGGCGAAGGTGCCGCGCCCGCGCGGATGGACCTGCTTTAAGAGTTCGATCGAATAGGCGACGTCATCGGCGGTGAAGGCTTTGCCATCATGCCATTTCACATTCGCACGCAGCTTGAACGTGTAGCTCAGGCCATCGTCGGAAATCGCCCATTCGGTTGCAAGCTGCGGTTTCGGCGTGAGGTCGAAATCGTAGGTTAAGAGCCCCTCGGTGATCTTCGGACTGACCTTCTGCGTGCCGCCGGCGGTATGCGCCAGCGCCAGGATTGTCGGCGGCTCGGGCTCGACGATGAAGTTCAGTGTTCCGCCCGGCTTAGGCTTGTCCTCTGCCGCCATGAGGCCGAACGAGGGCGCGAGCGTGCCGGCGGTGGACAAAAGCAGCAGCTGGTTGAAGGTGCGACGGTTGATGTTCATGAGGATCGTCCCTCTCAGGCGTTCTTGAGGAGATAGGTGGAGGAGAGGCTGCCCGAGAGGCCGTCGGCAACGACCGTATGATCCTGGACCTTCTTGTTGAAGATCGTCAGTTGCCGGAACGAGACGAGCGTGATGTCGGGCAGGTCGCGGGCAATGATGACCTGCATGCGGTTGAAGAGTTCGACGCGTTTGGCGCGGTCGTTCTCGACGGCTGCCTGCTCGAAAATCGCGTCGATTTCCGGATTGTTGTAGCCCGAGCCGTTCGAGAAGGGCACGCCCTTCTTGAAGTTCTTCGACCAATAGAGACGTTGTACGCCGATGGTCGGATCGAATGTATTGCCCATGCCATTTGTGACGAAGGCGAAGTCGCGATCGGTATAGACGCGCTTCAGCCATGTCGGAACGTCCTGTCCGCGCAATGCCACCTTGACGCCGATCTTAGACAGCGCATCGCGCAGATAGTCGCCGATGCGGGTATAGGTGTCGCCATAAGGCATGACGTCGTGCGGCACTTCGAAGCGCACGCCATCCGGCCCGCGCGGGAAGCCGGCCTCGTCGAGAAGCTGCTCGGCCTTTGCCGGGTCATGGGCATAGACCGGGACATCCGGATTGTAGAAAGCCTTGAGGAAGGGACTGATCGGGCTCGGGGCCGGGACCGCGTATCCATAAAAGGCGATATCGGCAATCGCCTGTCGCTCGATCGCGTGGGCCACGGCCTGACGAACCTTGTCGTGTTTGAAAAACTCGTTCTGCAGATTGAATTCAATGCGATAGACGGTCGGCGAATAATCGTTGCCGCGATCGTCGACGGCAAGCGTGGGCGAGGCTTTCAGCCGGTCGATTTCGCTGAGCGACACCGGTGTATCGGGCGCAATATCGACTTCGCCGGTCTCAAGTGCTGCGAGTCTGGCACTGGCATCGGGAATGAACTTGATGACGATGCGGTCGAGATAGGGCTTGCCCTGGTCCCAATAGTCGGGATTGCGATCCAGGATCACATGGCTGCCGACCGCCCATTCACGGAAGATGAAAGGACCCGTACCGATCGGGGCGCGGCCATTTGCGTGCCCGGCAAGGTCGGTGGCGCCCTCGTAGACATGTTTGGGGACGATCGGCGATTCGCTCGCCTGCAAGGCGCCGATCAGATAGGGTGCAGGTTTCGACAGACGAATGATTGCCGTGTGGGCATCCGGTGTTGCGACTTCCTTGACGCTGGAGAAGGTGGCCCGGCCGCGCGGATGCACCTCCTTCAGCGCCAGGATGGAGAAGGCGACATCCTCGGCGGTAAATGGTTTGCCATCATGCCACTTGACGCCTTGCCTGAGTTCGAAACGGTATTCCAACCCGTCGTCGCTGACCTGCCAGGCGGTCGCAAGCTGCGGGACCGGCTTGAAGTCCAGCCCGTAGGCCAGCAATCCTTCGGTAACCTTGCCGGAGACGCGGGTGGTCGGGCCTGCTGTATGCGCAAGGGTGACGAGTGTGGGCGGCTCCGGCTGGACGAGCAGATTGAGCGTACCGCCGGCGACAGGTTCCACCGCCTCGGCAACGCGACCGATGGAAACCACGGCGCTGAGTGCTGTGAACGCGAAGAGCTGATTGAGCTGACGTCTGTTGATATTCATAACGACCCCCTGTGTCCGTTTCGGCCTGCCGAGATCCAAGCCTTGTTGAGCGCGCATGATCGGTCTGGGGAGGGGAAATCGAGAAGAATGTTTTTCTCGCAGTGCCCGAAAGAAAAGCTTCGCGCAAAACGGGGGGCGTGCCAGGATCGCGATAATCTAGTCTTTTAGTAGACAATTTTCGGATTTTAGTTTTTGCTTCCCCGGCACGTTGGTCACGCGCAAGGAAATGTTTCCGGCCGCGTGATCGGCGCAAAGCGGGTTCTCGTCTTGTCCGGTCTGTTTGTGGTGCAATCGGTTCATGAACACGCTCGCGCCCCATCGCAGGAAGACCATCAATCCGACGCTTGCCCGTCTGCCGCCGCTGACGTCCTTGCGTGCCTTCGTGGCGACGGCGCGTCATCTGAATTTCATCCGCGCCGCCGAAGAGCTGCATGTCACATCGGCTGCTGTCGGCCAACAGATCAGGCTCCTGGAAAACTACCTTGGCCAGCCGCTGTTCAACCGGGTGCGCGGCCAGTTGCAGCTGACAACGGCGGGCCACGCCCTGATGCCGGGGCTGACCGATGCCTTCGACGCCGTTCTCTCGACCATGGCGCAGTTTGCAATGAGCGACCACGAGCAGCCGATCCGCGTGTCCGTCGCTCCTTCCTTTGCCAGCAAATGGCTGATCCCGAGGCTCGATGCACTCCGACGCGCTGCACCCGGCCTGCAAGTCCTCGTCGAAGCCTCGACCGATCTGACCGACCTAGACACAGGTGACGCCGACTGCGTGATCCGCTTCGGCAGCGGTGCCTATCCCGGCCTGGCAGTCGATCATCTGTTCTCTGAGGGGGTCCTGCCTGTCTGCAGTCCTGAATTTGCAGAACACCATGCGCTCTGGGCGCGTCCGGAAGCGATCCAACACGTGCCGCTCCTTCACGAGGAAGGCGCCGAACATGACCATGCCTGCCCTGACTGGCATGCCTGGCTGCGCGCCGAGGGGCTTGCCTATCGCCCGTCGCGCGGCGGCTTCCGGTTGAACCAGTCCTCTCTGGTACTCGACGCTGCCGTTGCCGGCCAGGGACTCGGTCTCGGCAAGATAAGGCTCGCGGAGGCCGAGATCCGCAGTGGTCGGCTCGTCTGCCCTTTCGGCAACCCTCAGCCTGTCGGCTCTTCCTATTTCTTCGTCACATCGGCTCACAAGGCGCAGCTGATGCGTGTCGATCTATTCCGCAACTGGCTGCTTGCCGAGGCGCGTGCCGCGCAGACGATTGAGGTCGCCCCCTCCCGAGGCGCTCGATCCGATTTCGACATGATCGCCGCCGAGTGAGATTGCGCGTCGTGCAGGGGCAGGCCGGGACGGCCTATTTCAGCCGGAACCCCAATTTGCGTGCCACATCGCCAAGCACATGACGACCCTTGAGCGCCTCGACCGTGCCGATACGATTGCGAACCTGATCGGTCCAGTCGATCGGAGGCATGGTCTGTTCGGTCTGGAAACTTCTGAGAACATGATTGTAACCGTCGAGATCGTCGGCCGGTGCCCCGTCCTGATAGCGCTCGCGGTGCAGGACGCTCGTTTGCGGTAGGCGGGGCTTGATGCTGGCGGGCACCGCCGGATCGGGATAACCAACCGTCAGGCCAAAAACGGGAAAAACGCCATCGGGCAGGGCGAGTTCGCGCGCGACCGCTTCGGGATCGTTGCGGATCGCTCCTATATAGCAGGTGCCGAGACCAAGGGATTCCAGCGCGACGACGGCGTTTTGGGCGGCGAGTGCCGCGTCGATCACGCCAAGAAGAAAGCTTTCCACATAGTCGAGCCCTTCGGCGGTCGCGCCACGCTCCGTTGCAATCTTGCGCGGTCGGGCAAGATCGGCGAGCCAGACGAGTAGAAGTGGGGCCTGGGCGATCTGCCGCTGATTGCCGGCAACCGCATTCAAACGCCCGCGGCGTTCCACATCTTCAACGGCAACCACGCTCCAGGCCTGGAGGTTCGAGGAACTCGGTGCAGACTGGGAGGCGGCAACGGCAAGCTCGACAGCCTCCGCCGGTACCGCGTTTGGCAGATAATGGCGCACGCTCCGATGCGAGAGGATCGTCTCGACGGTTTCGGTCCAATCTCCCGAAAGCTGCTGTTTATTGCGGTAGCGCTCGCCGGCAAGCGCCTTCAGCCTTTCATTGCCGACGTTTCTTTCCACTGCTGTTGATGGTGTCATATCGATTTTCCCCGCCTGCTGTCATTGTCGATCTCTATTCTGCCGCGGCCGCATAGGGGTTGGCCGGGCGGGCAAGACCGAGATGCTCGCGAAGCGTCTTCCCGCTATAGGCCTGCCGAAACAGTCCGCGTTTGCGCAGGATCGGCACGACCTCATCGACAAAGACCTCGAGCCCGTGCGGCAATACGTCCGGCATCAGGTTGAAGCCATCTGCCGCACCGGCGACAAACCAGCGTTCGATGTCGTCGGCAACGTCCTGTGGCGTGCCGACAATGGTGCGATGGCCGGTGCCGCCGTTCAGGGCGCGGATAAGGCCGCGCACGCTGAGCCGCTCCCGTCTGGCGAGCGCCAAAGTGGCGCGGAAGAAGGTATGACCGCCATCGGCTGGCAACGGAATGTCGTCGGGCAGCGGGGCGTCGAGGTCGAGGTTGCTGGCGTCGAGCTGAAGCACGCCCGCCAGTCGTGCGAGACTATATTCGAGCGGTATCAGTTCGCGCAGCTCTTCCTGCCGTCGTTTGGCCTCGATCTCGGTGCTGCCGATGATCGTCGCAAGGCCGGCGAGCACAAGAATGCTGTCGGCTGGCCTGCGGAAGCGGGCAGCACGCCGGCGCAGGTCGCCGGCATAATCGAGCGCCTCCTCGAAGGATTGCGAGGCGGAGAAAACGGCTTCGGCATGTTCGGCCGCAAGTTCTCTTCCATCGTCCGAGCCACCGGCCTGCACCAGAACCGGATGGCCTTGGGGCGGGCGTGGAATATTGTGCGGCCCATGCACCTGGAAATGCTTGCCGCGATGGGCGATCGCATGGACACGTGCCGGATCGACGAAACGGCCGGTCGCGACATCGCCGATGAAGGCATCTTCCTCCCAGCTGTCCCACAGCGCCTTGACGACGGCGGCAAATTCGTCGGCGCGCTCGTAGCGACGGGAATGGGCGACGGGTTTTTCGAGACCGAAATTGCGGCTCTGCGACAGGTCCGCACTGGTGACGATGTTCCAGCCAGCCCGGCCGCCGCTTGCATGGTCAAGCGTGGCAAAGCGGCGGGCGATATTATAGGGCTCGTTGTAGGTCGTCGAGGCGGTGGCGATGAGGCCGATATTCTCTGTGTTGGCGGCGACCAGCGCAAGCACGATCGTCGGTTCGAGCGAGGTCAGCGGCCTGAAATCTACCCGGTCGGATATTGCCGCCTGATCGGCGAGGAAGACGGCATCGAACGTGCCGCGCTCGGCAATCCTGGCGACATTGATATAGTGATTGACATCGAAGGAGGCGCGCGGATCGCTGCCTTCCATCCGCCAGGCCGCGGGTGAGAAGCCCGAATGCAGGATATTGATGTTGAGATGAAGCTCGCGTCCGCTCATTGGAATATTCCTGGTTCGGGATAGTCGCCGGTCAGGAACCACGTCCCGACATTGCGTGTCTTGTATTCGGCCGGGTTGTGCAGCGTATGGATGCGCACATTGCGCCAGAACCGGTCGAAACCATAGGCACGCACTGCCGACCGTGCACCCATGACCTCGAATATCTCGCTTGTGACCTCGAGCGCCACTCTGCCTGCCAGCACATTGGCGGAAGCGACGGCAATCGCCGTCTGGCCGCGCTCGTCCGCCTTGAGCGCAGCGCCCTTGGCATAGGCAGCGTCGATCGACTGCGCTGCCCGGTCGGCGAGCGCGGTCGCCGCCTGCACCTTCGTCCAGAGCTCACCATATTGCCTTTTGATCCAGGGATCGTCGACGTGCCGTTCGACGCCGGAATAGATCCAAGGTCGTGAATTCGTGACCGTATAGTCACGGGCTGCCGCAAGTGCGCCCTGGGCGGTGCCGACAAAGACGTTGAGGAGCACGCTCTGCTGCTGCTGGGGTGCCAGAAGTGCGATCGGGTCGCGCGGGCGCTCCGCCAGAATTTCGTCACTGTCGATCCTGACATCCTTGTAGAAAACCCTGCCGCTGCCTGTCTGGCGCTGGCCAATTCCGTCCCAGTCGTCGGCGATGGTAATGCCCGGACGATTGGCCGGAATATAGGCAAAGCTGCGCTGGTTGGTTTCCTCGTCCTCCCAGGCGACCATGAGATAGTCGGCGACATGCGAACCCGAGGCGAAAGGGCGAAAGCCGTTCAGGATGGCACCACCGGCGGTCTTTCGGCCGAATAGGCTCTTCGAAAAACTGTTGGTCGTATTGCCCCAGAACCAGCGGCCATCCGCCGATCGGCGCAAGATCTCCTGCGAGCGCGCGTCGCCTGCCGTCGTCGCGTTCATGAGTGGGCTGAAGTGATAGCCGAAGAGGTGACCAAGCGAGCCATCGACCTTGGAAAATTCACGCAGAACCTTAAGCGCGGTCGAATAGGGTTGACCCTCGCCACCGAATTCCTTCGGGATCAGCAGATTGACGAGGCCGCTCTCCTTCAGAAGCTTGATCTGTTCGGACGGCCGGCCGCCGAGCCGGTCGCGTTCGACGGCATCGCAAGCAAAGATCTGCGTGAGGTCGGCCGCCCTGACGAGATAGGGATTATCGCGCTCCGCCTGGAAGAGGGCGGGCGAATTTGAGGTTGGCCCCGGCTGGCTCGGCTCGAACGTTCCAGGCTTTGCGGTCATCGCGCTTTCCCGTCAGTTGTGTAAACGCGGGAAACCATGGCGCTCGGCAAGCAGCTCGAGGATACGATCGGTCTTGTTGACGAAACGCACGCCATTCCAGTGTTCAGCATCTGCCGGTGCGTCCTCTGCGAGAACCAGCACCGGCAGGGATTGGTGTTCCTCGCTGATGGCGGCGATCACACTTGTGCGCGGCCGGGCAAAGGGAACCCTCTCCACCTCGATCTTGCTCGCAAGACTTGGGAACGACGCAAGCAGTCCCTCGACGGCATTGCAATATGGGCAGACGTAGCTGACACCCGGCTTCTTCGGGTCGGAAAAACCCGGTTCGATGAGATATAGCTTATCGCGGCTCATTCGTTTCTCCTTATTCGGCAGCCGTAGCACTGGCGGCTTCAGCAAAGCGGTTGGCCGGGCGCTTGAGACCCAGATTGTCGCGCAGCGTCGCGCCCTCATATTCGGTTCGGAATAGGCCGCGGCGGCGCAGTTCCGGAACGACCAGCTCGATAAAGTCGGCAAGCCCGCCCGGCATCAGCGGCGCCATGATGTTGAAGCCGTCGGCGCCATAATTTTCGAAGCGTTCCTCGAGCACATCGGCGATCTGAACCGGCGTGCCGACCACCTGCCAGTGGCCACGGGCGCCGGCGATACGCAGGTAGAGCTGGCGGATCGAAAGATTTTCGCGTCGGGCAAGATCGAGGACGAGAGCCTGGCGGCTCTTGCCGGCGTTGGTGGCCGGCGGATTATCGGGCACCGGCCCATCGAGCGGATAGGACGAAAGATCGACGCCGGAGAGTTGAGAGATGAGGTTCAAGCCCACTTCCGGCTGGATGAGCGTCTGCAGCGCTTCGAACTTTTCCTGCGCTTCCAATTCCGTTCGCCCGACGACGGGGAAAATGCCCGGCAGAATCTTCAGGTCGTCATGCGAGCGGCCGAATTTGGCGAGCCGGCCTTTGACGTCGGCATAAAAGGCAACCGCTTCCTCAAGCGTGATCTGCGCAGCAAAGATTGCCTCGGCCGTGCGTGCGGCAAGCTCCTTGCCGGGCTCTGAGGCGCCTGCCTGCACCACAACCGGTCGACCTTGCGGCGAGCGCGGGATGTTGAGGGGGCCGCGCACCTTGAAATGCTTGCCGATGTGATCGAGCCGGTGCAGCTTTTGAGGATCGAAATAGCGCCCCGACTGCCTGTCGCGGATGAAAGTGTCGTCTTCAAAACTGTCCCAGAGGCCGAGCACCACATCGGCGAATTCCTCGGCGCGCTCGTAACGGTCGCCATGCAGGATCTGCGCATCGTGCCCGAAATTATAGGCGGCGTCCGGATCGGAGGACGTGACGAGGTTCCAGCCGGCCCGCCCGCCGCTCAGCCGGTCAAGGGAGGCAAACTGCCGTGCGAGATTGAACGGATCGGAAAAGCTCGTCGAGGCAGTGGCGATCAGGCCGATATTGCGGGTGACAGAGGAAAGAGCCGAAAGAAGCGTGATCGGCTCGAACGGATAAATGCCGCTATGAGCCTTGCGACTTGCCGCTTCGACGTCTTTCAACCGTGCCGCCACGCCATCGGCGAAAAAGATCGCATCGAACTTCGCGGCCTCGGCAAGACGAGCGAGTTCAAGATAATTTTCGAATTCCGTGCCGATCGACGCCTGCGGATGGCGCCACGCAGCGACATGGTGGCCGGTGAAGAGCAGGAATGCGCCGAGCTTGATCTGGTCCTTGCGTCTCGCCATGGAATGTCCTTTCAGCGGTAGATGGCCGGCACGGGGAACTCGCCGGTCAGCAAAAAGCTGCCGACCGTGCGTTTCTTGTATTCGGCGGGATTATGCAGTGTGTGAGTGCGGACATTGCGCCAGAAACGGTCGAAGCCGTTGGCCTGCGTGGCGGATCGCGCACCCATCACCTCGAAGACCTCGCTCGAAACGGCGAGGCCGACCTCGCCGGCATAAAGGTTGGCCGTGGCGATATCGATGGCGGCGCTGCCGCGATCGGCGTGGCTCAAGGATGGTCCTTGGGCATAGGCCGCATCGAGGCTGCGAGCAGCCTTGTCGGCAAGCTCGGCGGCTGCAAGGGTGCGAATATAGAGCTCGCCATACTGGCGTTTGATCCACGGATCATCGATATGTCGTTCCACGCCGGAATAGATCCATGGTCGAGATGAGGTTACGGTGTAGTCCCGACCCTCTTCCAGAATGCCCTGGGCGCTGCCGACGAACACGTTGAGAAGGACGCTCTGCTGAAGAAGCGAGGTGAGGGAGGCGTAAGGCGTCAGAGGCACCGAAGGCGCGCTGATCACCTCATCGTCGTCGATCCGGAGGTCGTGGAAATAGACGGTCCCACTGCCGGTCTGCCGCTGCCCAATCCCATCCCAGTCGTCGGCGATTTCGATTCCTTGGCGATCGGCAGGAATTGCCGCGGTCTGGCGTTCGCCGGCTGGGTTTTCCCAGGAGATCTGGATATAGTCTGCAACGTGTGAACCCGAGGAAAAGGGCCTGCTTCCATCGATAGCCCAGCCGCCGTTGATCTTTCTACCCGTCGACGTTTTGGACATGGCGTTCCCGGAATTGCTCCATATCCAGTTGCCCGCGGCTGACCCGCCAAGCCATCTATCCTTTTGAGCATCGGAACCGCGAAACAGGATAAGGTTCAGCGGCAGATGATGATAGCCGAAGAGATGCGCAAGTGAGCCATCGGTTTTGGCGAACTCCCGCACGATGCGAAGGACCGTCAGCCAGGAGGCGCCCTGGCCACCGTAAGTTTTCGGGATTTGCGCAGAAGCCAGTCCGCTTTCTTTCAGAAGCCAGATCTGCTCGATGGGTCTTCCACCCTGCTTGTCGCGATCGACGGCATCCTGGTGGAAGGTCGTTCGCAATTCGGCGGCTTTTGCCAGGTGCGGATCCTTAGCTTCAAATTCGAACGACATATTGCCTCAGCGCATCCTGATGCCAGATGGTCTGGCAGCGTTTATCGCGGGGAGGGTCGGTTGGCGGCGAGGTCAAGTCCAGACATATGAATTTGGGAAGCCGGAAAGAAATTCTTTCTGATCCCGGCAAGCCTTGATTTGCGGGTTCCGCTGACAGCGTCCGCCTTACCTTGGAAGCGCCCTCCGAAATGGCTTCACGGGTTCTAACTCCACTGATGTGCCTGTCGGAGGAAAGGTTCCGAATTTCTCCGATGCTGCGGCTGAGAGTCTCTTTCTAGAGGGATTGCAGCCCCAAGAGCTAGAAGCTCCGCAGCGTCGGGCGATACATTTGTCCCAATTATCCCCCAGCCGACCGGCGTATCGTAGGGATTGTCCGGGGCGACGCGCACCAGCGACTGAAACCCGAGAAGGTTTCCATTGTCGTCTTCCGCGAGCGTGCAGCTTATTCCGGCCGGGTTGACGACATAGTAAAGGCCAACGTACTCGACGTCAGCCGCCATCTTTCGACCGCCGGCGGCTACCAACTTCTCACGAATGGCGCTCATCGCGGTTGCGTCGGAAAGGGTGGCCGTCCTGATCCCTATTCAGAAAGCCCACCCGCCAGCGCTCACATCGCGCGGACGTTTTCCGCCTTCGACTTGCCGGTCTTACGATCCTGACCCAGGTCGTATGAGACGTTCTGCCCTTCGCGCAGCAGCGTTGAACCCTGGACCGCACTCACATGAACGAAGACGTCCTGGCCGCCATCGTTCGGCGTAATGAAGCCGAAGCCCTTGTCCTGATTGAAAAACTTGACTGTACCGTTCGCCACTTCAAATTCCCCGATTTAGATTAAGGGGAGATTCATAACCGCTCGACGTCACCACCGCAATGGCGTGCCCTTGCCGGCCTCGCCTACTCGAGACCGGCGCTTGGTGGCGTAGCGGGCGATACTCGGGAAGCGACCATCGAGGTCCGCCGGTCGCTTCCCGACTCCGAGCGATCCGCCGCCTGGCGCTCGAGGAGACCGGCAACATACGCCCGATCGGCAAGTCTCGGTATCGGTATGGAAAAACTCCGCGTGGACGTTGCCGCCATGCAGCACCTGAAAGGTCATCCTAGCGGACAAAAAGCAAACGCTTGCATGAGGTTACATTGCGAACGGGCTGTGGATAACATGTGGGCGACAGTTATCGGCCGACCGACGCGTTTCCTGTCTGTTCACCACCTACTTGCCAAACTGCACCGACTCGGTCGACATTCGTTGCAACCACTCCTCGGCCTCCGCCGCAAACGTCGCCGGGATGGTTCGGGCGCTTCCCATTGGGTCGAGCGCCCTTTTTTCATTTCAGCCGATGTCCGCTGAGGCGCTTTCGCCATCGCTTTTCCAAAAGCCATCCGGGGCGAAACGTCTTTTTGTTTTGTTGGTCGGTTGCCCTTGGCGTGCGGATCGGCGACCGTAATCATGCCGACCTTCAATAGAGGAGGGGCCAGCCGCCGCGTTAGGATAATCGATGTTTCCGGTGATAAGGGGTCGTGAGGAAGCGCAATTATTGCCACAGCCATGGGGCGAACCGCGCCATGGCGAGCGCCGATCGCAAGGCCGCCATCGACGGTCTGCATGCCGGTTTGTCCGGCGTGACAGTAGGGCGCCTCGCCAATGCCGCCCGGCAGACAGAGCCCAGGCTCGGAGAAACCGGAAGACCCCGGCCCATTGGCCGCCTGAAGCGCGGGGAAGATCTCGATTGAAGAGCGCGCGTCTCGCGGTCGGCCTCTCCTAGAGATCAAACCGATAGTGGGCTGTGCTTTTATGGCGGCCGGACATGGGCGCCATGAATGTCGCCGTTGGTTTCTGCACCCGTTATGGTCGCAATCCGTCACGCTCGAATCCCGCAGGTCAGCCATACGTGCCAGCCCATGACCGGCGACCACGGTTTGGGCGATTGGAACAGCCAACCAGCCAACGACTGTGCCCTTACACTTTGTACGGCGAAATTCGACCGGCTGGTAATATATCTTAATAACACAACACAAACGTCGACGTTCCTTCGTGCCCTAATCTGTCTCACGAATTATCGGGAGCTGATGACGTGCGTTACGAGAATCTAGACGCTGACCATGGCCACAGGTCACACAATCGGACACCTTTCTCGGTTCCATCTTCAACCAGGAAGCTTCGGATTCTACATATCCTGTTCGCATCCGAAATCGCGGGATCGGAGCGTTATTGTATCGACCTTGCCAATGCTCAAGCAGCACGTGGCCACGATGTGCACGTGGTTTCCTCATCTCGGGTCGATATTGGACGTCACCTCAGCCGCGAAGTTATCCTCCACACTTTCTCCACTCGGCTTTTTCGGCGCTGGCGGCTTCGCAAATTGATTGCTGCCGAACGTTTTGAGGTGGCGCATGCGCACTTGAGCCCAGGCTGCAAGGCGCTCGCTACGGTCCAGGGAAGCGTTATCAAGATCGCGACTTTGCATGTCGGTTATAAGCCCAAGCAACATGCGCGATTGGACGGCATCATCTGCGTCAACGAAGCGCAGATGATGCGCATCGGGAACTATGCCGGCTATGCCGGCCGCATTCCGAACTGGCTTCCGGAAGTCAAGAAGACCGAACGCTTCGACCTTCGGATCAAGCTGGGATTACCTCCAACCGTCAGGATAATCGGTACCGTCGGTCGGCTGCACCCAAGCAAGGGAAACGACGTGCTGATCTCCGCTTTCTTGCGCGCTGCACCGGAAAATGCGGCGTTGGTAATTGCGGGCGTCGGTCCACAAAAGGCAGCGCTTGAGAAGCTGGCCGCTGGGGACGAGCGTATCCGCATGGTCGGTTATTGTGACAATGTGAGCGGCTTTTTGGCCAATCTCGACTTGTTCGTCTCGCCGTCACGCGAAGAATCGGCGGGTCTTGCGATCCTCGAAGCCATGCACGAGGGCGTGCCGGTAATAGCCTCGGCGACGGAAGGCCCTTCGGAATATCTCCGCAAGCATCCAGTACGCTTCGTCGAGCCTGGATCTGTCGAAGCTCTCGCTGATGCTCTGGCCGACGTTCTGCAGTCAGACGACAGCAGCCGTCCATGGCGCATCGACTACGATATGGTGCCATTCTCCAGGGCGACCGGCGTAGACAATATTTTGCGGTTTTACGGGGAAGTCGAGGAACGCCAGATCGAGTTTCGTGACGTGACCGATGCGTCAACCATGCCTGCGCAGATGTGACCGATGCGTGTTAGACCCAGCAGCGATTTCTGGAAAGTCGGCATTGTTCCGGCGCCGGCGGAGGCACTCCTTGATGCCGAGACACTGACGGACTGCGCGAGCCGCATCACCTGGCTGCCTGATCCCGGACCCTGGCGGTATCTCGCCGATCCCTTCGGGATAAAGCAAGGTGACGCGCTTCATGTATTCGTCGAGGCTTATGATTATCGGACGAAGCACGGCCTCATTGAGCGCCATGAGTTTGGACCGAATATGGAATGGCGGGGCAAGACTGTTGCCTTGGCGAAGCCCTTTCATCTTTCCTACCCTTTTCTTCTCGAACAAAACGGGGATGTGCTGATGGTGCCGGAAAGTCACAAGGCCGGTGAGATCGCCCTTTATCGTGCCCACGCTTTTCCGGACCGCTGGATACGCGAAGTGGTACTGCTGGCCGATATTCCAGCAGCTGAGGCATGTCTCATCCAACATCAGGGAAGTTGGTGGATGTTCTACACTATCGTAGGGGCAGGTGCGCGCGACCAACGAGAGCTGCATATCGCGTTTTCGGAACGGCTGACAGGCCCGTGGAAGGCGCACCCGAGCAATCCGGTTTTGGACGATCGCGCCGGCGCGCGCCCGGGCGGAACGCCATTTGTAGGCGTCGATGACAAGATCATACTTCCAGTTCAAGATTGTAGCGTCAGCTATGGCGGAAGCATACGCTTCTTGCAATTTGATGAGCTGAGTGCGACCCATGTCGCCTGCGAGCATCTTCCTCACCGGTTGACCGGCAATCTCGCCGAAGCCGATTATGCCGACGGGCTGCATACGTTTAGCACTTGTGGCGATGTTACGCTGATCGACGTGAAACGCATCTCTCGATCCTTTTCCCGCCATATCGTCAATTTGAAGCGAAGAGCTGGACTGGTGCGCGCGAGGTCATTCGGCCAGTAAAGACAGCCTCCGCGTTGCGACTTTCGAGCACCTTTGTCGCACCGGTCGCAATGTAAAAGCAATTTGGCGCAGGCTGTGCTCTCCGACAACTCCAGTAGCCGTCAGGGCAAGGATCCATGCTTTGCGACGCCCGGTCAGTCGAGCAACAGCGCCGCGAGCAAAAAGCGTTTTCCTTGTACACGGATGGACCTGCCGAGGAGAGGGCGGATACTCGCAAAGATTTATGAGGTTCACTCTCCATCGACACAAATCTTAATATAACAACATCCAGTTTCGTACCCGAATTCCTAATGTGGCTGAACTTCACATGAGGACAGCAACTGATGACAGACCAAGCCATCTTCTCTCCCGTTCTTGTCTATATATCGGATCAACGCGGCCTGGATCTTGCAGCAGAGATCCTGCGGACCGGCGGTTTCGAGGCCAACAGGGCGCGGAACCTGTCCGAGCTTGAATTGGCGCTTGAACGGCTAGAATGCGCGGTCATCGTCACGGTGACTGCCAAGATCGGTGAAGTCCGGGCGCTCTGTAATCTGCCGATCGTCAATATTCAGGCGTTTGTCTTGCCAAATGTCGAAAGGGCGGAAAACCAGCCGCGATCGATATTCGACAGAGGTGGTTTCCTCGATCGCGTGCGCCTCAATCACCGGGACCGGCCTGTCACGATGCGGCACACGCCGCGCCGGTTCGTATCATAGCCGTCGGCACTTTATTCACGGGAGCAAAGGCAGCGTGCCGATCGCGGGCAGCCGTCGCTCCATGATGTCTCAGCGAGCCCCGATGGGTAGGTTCGGCTGCAGCTTGGAGAGAAGGGCCTCGGCGCCCTTGTCTATTCCAACCTTTGACGCGCCGAGGTCTAGCGCGCTCGGATACTGCTTGGAGACATAAGCCAGGAGTAGGTCGTTCGTCGCGCTGTCGTAGACCTCAACGGAATAATTGATTGAACCGCTGAGAGTTCCTTCTTTTCCACGTGCGGCCTGGAGCCCGTTCACAGCCAGACCCACCGGCATCAATTTTGCCACGGTGGAGATCACGGCGTTGGCCTTTGCGCCAGTCAGTTCAAGTTTGAGCCTAAGCGTGCCGGGACCTGGGAACTTTGTAAGTGCGTATTTTCGCCTAAGACGGCTTTCGAATGATCGCTGCATGTAGGATGCAAGTTCGAGTTTGTCCTTCTCGGCAATGTTGCCAAATTGATGATCGCGGTTTCGATAGATCTACACAGGCTCAATCGATTTGGTAACCATGGGTGGCTCCTTCGTGGTGCGCAGAATGGGCAGGATTGAGAGAGCTTGGTCTCAGGCGAAGCGGTTGGAAATCCAATCAGAATCTTCGATCGGATGCGTCAGACTGTTATTCCGAAAAGTTTCTCTGCATTTCGGAATGCGATTTTTTCCTTAGTCTCGCGTGGCAGATCCACTGCCCTAAACCAGTCGGTTCCTTCCTTCATGTTTGCAAATGGGTAGTCGGTTGCAAACATCACTCGATCCACACTGATGTACTTCAGCAAGAGATCGAGCAGCTCATCTTGAAAGAATGCGCTGGTCGTGAACCAGAAATTGTCATGGAAGTATTGTTCGAAGGGCCTATCCAAAGTGTCTTCGGTCACTTCACCCATCTTTTCCACGATGCGTTTATAGAAGAACGGAAGGCCCTCTCCCATGTGGCCGACAATGATCTGTAGCTTGGGAAATCTGTCGAATACCCCAGATGTGATCATTCGAAGGCATTGCGTAACGACTTCCTGGTGCCATCCATATGCTGAGATACTGAGAACTTGATCCTGGAACTTCGCCTGATATTCCGGCCGCATATTGCTGTAGTAGATTTGGAAAACTTCGTCAGGTGGCAGGCCAGGATGGATATATATCGGCACATCAAGGGCTTCGGCACGCGCCAGCACTGGCTCAAAATCGGGATGATCGAGGAATTTTTTCCCGATGATTCCGTTGGTCAAGCATCCCAAGAAGCCATCTTTCCGAACTGCGCGTTCCAGCTCGTCCGCTGAAGCCTCCGGACTCTGCAGCGGCAAGGTTGCAAATGCTCGGAATCGTCCCGGATAGGTCGCCATCGGTCCATTGACAATCATCTTGTTCAGACGATACGCAAAATCGATGCCCTCTTGACCTGGGACATTCTGCACACCCGGCGTATGTGCGGAAAGGATTTGAATGTTGATCCCCGCCTCATCCATCGCGCCGATGCGGCGCGGGCCTATTTCGGCAAGTCCAGTGTCCTCGAGGAACAGCCTGTCGTTCAGCACCATCAGCTCATGGGTAGAAAAGGTCTCTTCGGTCCCGATAAATGGCAGGTCCCTGTCTCGCGAAGAGATGTCCAAAATCTCCCTGGTGGCGGCGCGGGAGACAATGGCGGGCGCGGACAGTCCGGCACCAACACCAAGTACAGCCGCGCCACTTAGAAGGCTGCGACGTCCCATTCCAAGTTGCTCTAGGGGCTTTGCGAGTAGCGTCATATCAGTGTCTGCTCCGATGTTTGTATTACGCAGTATGGGGGGCGGATTTCGCGATTGGCAGGCTGGCGCAATGGGGGCCCCGTGCTCAACAGGGTGGCTCTTGGCTGGCCCTGTTCCGAGAAGCGATAACCCAGAACCAGCATCGACTTCGGCTGTACCTTTTGCTTCACGAGAGGTCTGTCGGCGGCGTCGCTGAGAGATCGATGCTTTTCACGCCCGTACCCGGAACGTGCGACCGAGCCGCGGTGACGCCAATGGTCTTGCCGAGGGAGAGGAAAACGCGGCTGGTCCATAATTCAACATCGCCTTGGCGCGTGCGCGAAAACCAGTGTGATTGGAAGTGTTCCGGGCTGCGGACTTTAAAGGGGCTTGCGAAACATGAAATCTCCGGTCCTTGCCTTCACACATTTGTCCGTCCGGAGCGAAATCTGAAAGGCGGTTTCAATGCCCCTTTTGTGCCACGGCGCGGACCGCCAGAATGTTTGATCGTGTGAAGTTTTGTTTCGGGCCGGCCCGAAACAGGCGAGATCTGCAACAAATCTTAATGTTCAAGCAGGTAAAAACACGCGCCGCCGTGCTGATCAGAATTGGGAAGGCCTCATAGGTGAAGGAACGGGCAGAATTCTGTTCCACAGGACACCCCTTCCACTCCAACCAAGGCGGCTGTGTTTCTATTTCAGATCAAGCGAGGGCCTCTTCGCCTCGCTCGGGGCCTTTGTATCGACATGGCTTGGGATCAGAATCTGAAAAATGAGCCCGCTCGGCGCGTTGTCTGCGAGGGAGACGGTGCCGCGATGGGCGTGCACGATATCGGCGACAATTGAAAGTCCGAGCCCGAAACCTTCCTGCCCCTGCGTCCGCGCATCGTCTCCCTTGAAGAACGGCTCAAAAACCCGCGTTCTCAAATGGTCTGGAATTCCAGGTCCGTTATCGGTGACAGAGATTTCGCAGCCCCCTTTGCCATCTCGTAGACCGACAATGACCTCGGTCGCGAACTTGACGCTGTTGTCGCAGAGGTTCGTTACCGCGCGCATGATGGCAAGTGGTTTGCAATCAGTAATCATCCGATTTGGCCCTTCGAACCGGACCGGGAAGCCGACATCACTGAACTCCGCGCAAACGGTTTGCAGCAGGCTGGCGACATCAGCACGTTGTATTGGTTCGGTCGCGTAGTCGTCCCTGAGATATTTCAGAACTTCGTTCAAGAGGCTGTCGATGCGCATGACATCAGACAACAGTCCCTCGCGCACCGGTCCGTCCTCCATGCGATCGGCGCGAAGCCGTAACCGGGTCAACGGGGTTCGAAGATCATGGCCGATGCCCCGCAGCATGCGTGTCCTTGATTCGACCATCACCCGTATCCGGCTTCGCATCGCGTTGAGAGCATGGGCGAGCGCAACGATCTCGACAGGTCCACGTTCTTCGAAGATCTCCGTGCTGTTTGCGATGTCCGAATGGGTGGCCGCTTCGGAGATCCGCTTGATTGGCTCGGTTATGACGCGAATGGCGAATATAAAAAAGAACGCGATCAGGACGACAATGGCGACGGAATAATATGGGCCCTCGTTCAGGATCGAACTGTTCAGGATCGTGTCGGGAAAGCCGGAAAGGATAAGGAGCGTGGCGTCGTCGACCTTTGATGCAATCACTCTCTCCCCGTTCCAGAAGGTACGCCAGCCTCCCACGGGTGGGCGGATGTGATCGGTTGGAAAGAGCCAGTCGATTGCCATGGCCAGCGCGCCTTCAGGTTCCGACGGTCCGGTGAAGGCCTCGCTGACCGAAAAGGGTTGCAGCGAGAAATGCCAGCCGGCAGCACGCGATGACGAGAGGATTATTTCGCGTGCGCCCGGTGTGGACGATTTCAGGAGTTCCGCCATCGTGTCAACGCGCATGACGATATCTTCTATGTCGGGCGCGGCATTCCTTGCCCACTGTTCCAACACTCTGCCGACGACGCTGACGAGGATCAGCGCCACAACGATGATCAGGGTGATCTGGCCTCTTATCGTGGTGGGGAGGAAACGCTTCAGCCTCATAGTTCCTCGACATTCGCTGTGAACATGTAGCCGCCGAGACGTACGGTCTTGATAACAACGGGGTCGCGGACATCATGCTCGATCTTTTGCCTCAGTCGGCTGATGTGCACATCGATGCTGCGCTCTATTGGACCGGCCAAACCTGCATGGGTGACCCCTAAGAGTTCCTCTCGCGTCAGAACGCGGCCCGGGTTCCGGCAAAAGGCAAGCAGGATATCGAACTCATGCGTCGTCAAGCCGACGCGCGCGTTGGTTGGATCGTAGAGCTGTCGTCGAATGGGATCCACGAACCATCCGTCAAAACGCAGTTGCCTTTGTCTGGGCTCCTTTAGCGGAGGCAAGGCGGCGCGCCGCAGCAGGCTGCGCACTCGCGCGATGAGCTCCCGCAAGCTGAATGGTTTCGTGACATAGTCATCGGCGCCGATCTCGAGGCCGACGATCCTGTCAATTTCCGCATCGGCTGCCGTCAGCATGAGGATGGGGATGTTCGTCGTAACCCGTAGCCGCCGGCACAGACTGAGGCCGCTTTCGCCGGGCAACATGACATCAAGGATCACCAGGTCGAAATTGGATGCCCGCATGCGCACATCCATTGCAACGCCGTCCGGGGCGATCTCCGCGATCATTCCATTTTCGTTAAGGCTATCGCGCAGCATGTCGGCGATCAATGTGTCGTCCTCGACAATCAGAATTCGAGAGGCGTCCGACAAGCTCTGGCTCCCTTCACCATCCACATGACGATTTGCCATTGTGAATAGCATGGCGGCGCATGTTTTTTGGCTGCGGGAATATTAAAATTTGTTTCAGATCTCGCCTGTTTCGGGCCGGCCCGAAACATAACTTCACACGATCAAACATTCTGGCGGTCCGCACCGTGGCACAAGAGGGGCATTGAAACCGCCTTTCAGATTTAGCCCCGGAAGGGGTGAATGTGTGAAGGCAAGGACCGGAGATTTCATGTTTCGCAAGTTCTTTTCAAAGTCCGCAGCGCGCGGATCACTTCCCATTGCCGTCGTTATTGCGCTCATGCCGTCGCTTGTCCAAGCTGCCGATCCATCACAGAGCTCCGATCAAGCTGCCATACCGCCCATGCCCGATCCGGAGCGCTTTGGCCCGGTGCGCCAGAAGCTTCACGACTGGGAGGTCATGGTGGGCGCCGGCGTGATGTTCGAGCCAAAATATGAGGGAAGCGATGAAATGGAAATTTCGCCGCTTCCGTTCGTCTCGGCGACCTTCTTCGATCGGTTAACCATCGATCCGACCGGCGTCGAGCTGACGGCCTATGAACGGGGTCCGTTCCAGTTCGATGTGAAGGTCGGCTACGACTTCGGTCGAAACGAAGACGATTCGGACGATCTGCGCGGGATGGGTGACATCGATGGTGGCGTGACAGTCGGCGGCAAGGCGACCTGGAGCTACGGACCGGCCGAGTTTTTTGTCTCCGTCGACAAGACCATTGGTGGCAGCGACGGTCTCCTGGGCACAGTCGGGGTCGAGGTTACGCGACCAGTCAATGAAAAGCTGATCCTTGGCGCGGGTGCGTCCGCCACCTTTGCCGACAAGAACTATATGGAATCCTATTTCGGCGTCACCGCGGCTCAGGCCGCGCGTTCCGGATATGATGCATACAAGCCGGGTTCGGGCGTGAAGAACATCGATCTCTCGGTGTCGGCGACTTACATGTTCCATGAAAACTGGATGGTCCGCGCTGAACAGGACGTCGGATTTCTGGTCGGAGACGCCGCAGACAGCCCCCTCGTGAAACAAAAGGTCCAGCCGAAGTCCATGCTGGTCCTAGGTTATCGATTCTAGGAACAGAGGTGGCCAAGAGCCCGCCTGTTCAAGCACGCGCACGCTCAGCGCCAAACTGCCAGATCAGGCAACCCCCAATCAAAATCTGCCAAACAACCATTTCTCCTAAGCGGATGGTCCTCGTGCAAACTTCATGTTCAGCGTCGAACGACGTTAATCGGCGTGCCTTTCAAAAAGCTCCCTCAGAGGTGCCCCTTGACGCATCAACTAGCGGGCGATCGGATCCTCTAACCCGGTACGTCTCCTCGCATCCGCTGGCTGCACCTGGAATCGTGATCATCTTGTCCAGCATGGTGTTCGTCATGTTTCCGCAGACTGACATGCGCGTTTCGCGGTTCTTCACCTTCGGGACGCGCTTTTATCTTTCAGACAATCCACTGTTGCTGTTGATCCGCGACGCGAACCGCCTGCTTCCCTGCATTGTCTTGCCCATAATGGTCGTCCTGATGATGGCGAGACCTCTCAAGCGTTCAGCGCGTTTGATGACAAGGCGGGCCCTGTTCGTTTTGTTGAGCTACGTCCTGGGGTCGGCAATCATGGTTCACCTGTTCAAGAACTTCTTCGCCCGGGCGAGACCCCAAGATGTGATCGAGTTTGGTGGGACGATGGAGTTCACGCCGGCATGGCAAGTCGCGTCGATGTGCGAGCGCAATTGTTCGTTCCCATCCGGGGAAGCAGCATCGGCAGCCGCGTTTCTGTCCGTGCTGGTGTTCGTGCCGAACGCATACCGCAAATACGTCGCCGCGCTGCTTGTCCCGCTATCCATGATCGTTGCCCTGAACCGTGTCGTTTTTGGAGCTCATTTCCTGTCGGACGTTGTGCTCGGATGGAGCCTCGTGTGCTCGCTGATGCTTTGGCTCTACGCGAAAATGGGACTGAACATCGGCGGATGAGAGTGCGGATTTATGGTGCAATTTTCCAGGCGCACAGCAACGTACACGCCGGCGCCCGGGAGCCTCAACAGCGCTCCAACAGGTCGAAAATCCGGTGGGCGAAGTGACGACTAAGTGAGACGCAGGCAGTCGAAGTTCAGCGTCCCGAGCGAGTTGGAGACACGGGGACAGGTTGGCAGTTCGCAACGAGAAGAAACGACCCGTCGGTTGATCAGCCTCTACGAAGTAGCCCTGCTCTCAGCGCTTCCTCCTTGGACTTGCTTTGGATCAGAAAGTGCTTTCGGCGCCGTCAGTCTGCGCCGAGGACGTTCGCGTCGAATTCCAACAAAGGCGTCAGCATATGGAGATGTTCCTTCAAAGCGGTGGAGCCCAACTGAGGCGAGTTCTCCACGCTCCCGACGTTTCGGTCATCATACCAACATTTAACGAGCGGGATAATGTCGGCATGCTCGTCCGCCACCTGATCGCTACCCTCCGCGGCCTGAACTGGGAGGTGATATTCGTCGACGACGATTCAGCCGATCGCACCGTCGAGGTGTTGCGCGATATCGGGCGTGATGAGCCGCGGATACGCTGCATTCACCGGGTCGGCAGGCGTGGGCTGGCTGGGGCGTGCATCGAGGGAATGTTGTCCGCCCAGGCCGACATAGTCGCGGTCATGGACGCCGATCTTCAGCACGACCACCGACTCCTGCCGGATCTGGTCGCCGCCATCCGTCAAGGAAATGATTTTGCAATCGCGACCCGCTATAGCTCGCCTTATCAGGAAACGGCGCTCTCGCCATTCAGGAGTGCCATTTCCCGGATCGGGACTTTCGTTGCACAGCATACAATCCAGGCAAGGACAACCGATCCAATGAGCGGTTTCTTCGCGACACGCCGCGACCTGGTCGAAGCGATGGCCTCCCGGTTGAGCAACCATGGTTTCAAGGTACTCTTTGATATCCTGTCAAATGCCGGCCCGGATGTTCGCATTGCCGAACTACCCTACCGGTTCGCAACCCGTTCAGCCGGCCACAGCAAGATGGATCGTCGCGTCGCTCTTCAATTCTTGGAGCTGCTTGTCGCCAAGGCAACGAGAGGGGCCATCTCCTTGCGGTTGGTTTGTCTTGTCATCCTCGGCGCCGCTGGCCTGACCTTGCACATGGCGCTGCTAGCCGCGGTTCTTGCGACGGGCACGGAGTTCGCGTGGGCTCAAGCGAGCGCAACCGTCGTCACCATGATTGTCAATTTTTCAGGTAATAACCTGATGACCTATCGCGATCAACGGCTGCGAGGCCGAGGCTTGCTCCGAGGATTGTCGATATATTCCGCAGTAGGTAGCCTTGGAGCTGCGGTCAATGTCGGTATCGCGACGGCTTTGTTCGCGGCAGCTAGCCCCTGGTGGGCCGCCGGTCTTGCGGGTGCCTTCGTCAGCGGTCTCTGGAATAAGGTGATGACGCAAGCCCTTGTCAGAAGCCGCGAGCGCACGTGATGACCATCGACTTTCTCCCTTGCCGTCGGAGGCGTGCGCGATGGTCATTCTACCACATCTAGCCGATGGCAAGTCGGGCGGCAATCGCGTTGAGGGGAAGCAGGTCGAGCGCCCCCTACTTGGCACGAGGCCATCCGAGAATCTCCCCATGTCGCCGCGGCACATCGCCGTCGCGATCGTGCTCGCGTTCACGATGGTGCGACTGTTGTGGGCCTATTCGATCGGCTTTGGAATAGACGAAAGCTATACGATCGGCCAGGCACGGTTTCTCGCACTGTCGTATTTCGACCACCCACCCTTGCACTATTGGATGACCCACGCGGCGGGTGTCCTTTTCGGAACAAGCTGGGCGGTTCGCGTTCCTACCATCCTGCTGTTTTCGGGTACGTCGTGGTCGATTTTCTTCCTGACCGAGCGCCTCTTCGGCGGCAGCGCGGCGGTATTTTCCATCCTTTTCCTCAACCTTTCGCTCTTCTTTCTGGTGTCGGCCGGGGCCTGGATCGTGCCGGATGGCCCTCTACTTCTCTTTCTGGCCTGCGGCGCACAAGTCATGGCGAAGATTTTTTTCCCGCGTCCGGGTGAAGAAGAGCCTTCAATCTCCTGGTGGTTACTCGCAGGAGGACTTCTCGGTCTTGCGGGCATGTCGAAATATTCTGCGTTCTTCACACTGACCGGCCTCGCATTCTTTGTGATGACAACGCCGCAGCGGCGCCAGTTGTCAAGGCGAGGTCCTTACGTCGCGTGCCTCGCGGGCCTGGTTGTGGTTCTACCGGTGCTGATCTGGAATGGTCAGCATGATTGGGCTTCATTGCGTTTCCAGACTGGGCGAGGCGCCTTGCAGTTTTCCCCTTGGGCATTGGCTCGCATGGTTCTCGGCCAGATCGTTTGGTTGGGGCCGTGGATAGCACTCCCACTCATACGGGCCTTGCTTCACGCATTTCGCAAGGGGCGAACGGAAAGAGAGTTGTTTTGCCTTGCCCTCGCAGTTCCGGCGATCGGTTACACGACGCTGCAGGCGCTCGGGAGCGGAACAGGATTTCCGCATTGGCCGATGCCAGGATGGTTGTTCGTCTTCCCGTTGCTGGGCGCTCGGTGCGGCGGCTGCGCCTGGCCGACCATTCGCTATGCCATCGCAACCTCATCCTTGACGCTCATGCTATTGACAGTGGCGGCGGCGTTCGGAGCCTCGGGAGCGCTTCAGCGGTTGAATATCAACGTCCATGATCCGACTCAGGATTTGGTTGACTGGTCTCCGGTTTTGGAAGTCCTCGCGCGGTTGAAGATTGGAATGCCGGATGGACCCGCAGTAGCGGGGTTGAACTGGGCCGAGGCCGGAAAGCTGGATGCCGCGGTGGGGGAAATCGCGCCCGTACTAGTGCTCGGAAGTGACAAGCGCGGATTTGGTACAAGGTCAGATCCACGTCTATCCAGCAGGCAGGGCCTTGTCATCGTCGCAAGCGAAGAAGCTTGGGCGAGGGACGGGACGACCATATCGTGCATGCCAGAAGATCCCCGTCCCGTAGCGCGCTTGCAGATCGGCCGGGGAGGCCAAGCGGAGTTCGCCCTGCTTGTTATACCAGTCGAAGTGTGCGTGGGGAGGGCACATTAGCACGAATGCCCGCCTGGCGGCCGGCGAATCCACTCAAGCCAATGCAGGCACGATTGCGGCGAGGTGAACCATGCGTGACTGGCTGCCGGGAGTATCGCCAGGCGTTGAAATGAGCCTGACGTTTCAATCGCGAAAAAGTCGATGTCAGCAGTGACGAAGGTTGGCCAAGCAGCTTTTGCACGTAACTCACCACCTTACGTCCCCCTCGATATCGCCGTCTCCGTCCAAACCATGCATCCGCCACCGCCGAAGCGGGCGGTTAAGGCTTGGTAACGAAGATCAGCTAGCGCGCCCGCGTTTCACGATCTGCTCCAACCTCACCGGGCGCAATTCCTGCGCATCCACGCCGACGTCGAATTGGCGAGGCAGCGGTTTTAGACGCCCGTGCGAGTGGCCGTGCAGATTGATCGATCTCTTGCCCATTTGGTTCCATGTCCTGAAAGCGTAATGGCAGAGGATCAGGTGATGATCGTCAGTGCGTATTTCGGCATAGTGTTGGACGCTCGCCCAACCCTTCGCTTCAGTGGTCGTTATTGGATCGTTATTACCAACTACCAGGTGTTTGCGCCCGTTCAAGCGCGATAGAAGTTGGTCGCAATCGCCTGCACGGGCCGACATGAAATCGCCGAGATGCCAGACATCGTCATCTTCGCCGACAAGGCCATTCCAGTTTTGGATCAGCGCCACATCGTGGGCGGCCATGTCTGGGAAAGGACGTCGGTCAATCCTGAGGACACGTGGATCGCCAAAATGGGTATCGCTGGTAAAGAAGATCATTGATGGAACATGGGGCCGGAGCGTCGGTCGCCAAGATGTGTGCGGGCCTTCGAAAAGAAGTCGCTTCCCTTCATTCTTCGCAGGTGCCCCGGAAACTGCGTCATTCGAGACCGGCGACGACCCCTTGTTTCAACACTCTGGGATGCTGCGCGGTCCGCGTTATCCCACCGATAGCAGCTCAGATACAGACGGCAGGATAGCCGGGCTGAAGAAGGCAATCAGGATTTCAGCGGCAATGGCGGCGGAGAGAATGTTGGCCGCTTCCGGTACGTCAGGTCCACTTTCGGCGAGAGCAGATTGGCGGTGAACGGCGGCTTTCGCCGTGGAAGCGCAGGCGGCTCACGGCGCACCAGGGTTGGGTGCTTTTGCGGGCGGGGCGCTACAAGACCTGAAAGTTGAAGGCAATCGGAGCAGAAGCAGGCTCTGGAGCAGGACACCGCGCTAAGGTACGCTACCGTACAAACGAGGGGTTGCGGCGCAGAATCGGACTTTAGTCCGGTTGATGACCGAAGGCGGGCCGCTAGGTTCACTACGTTACACGACGCGGGGGCGCGCAAGCGGGTCGTCATGCCAATAACAGAATCGGATCGACTTTTGTTCAGCCGCATTTGGGCTCTCGGCGCCAAAGCGGTCAAGGATGATCACATTTCTGCGCTGCTCGATGTTACGCTTCACGCCCCTACGCTGGAACAATACCAAGATAGCCACGGTCAGCGGATGACGGATATGATCAAGGTCGTTCAGTTGGGAATTTCGAAGCTTCGTGACAGCGGTGAACCCGTCGAAGGCGACGAGGTCAGCATGCCTCGGTCCTTGCGTCGCGCTGGTACGCGGTACTCGTAGAGCGGGCGCATTAGATCGTATTGCCGACGAGCCCGACGAAGCCGGATTCCACGAAAATCCCTGCCGGCCGAACCATAGCGCCATCTCTCTTTGCGCGAGTTAGACGATGTGCGGGGCATCATGCACTGGGTCTTCATGTCCCATTCAGGTGTGACTTCGGAAAATCCAACGACGCCGCAGTATTCAAGGTATCGATAGTGAACGAAGCTACTTCTGACAGTTTTCAGTTCGGTCTGAAGGCCCTTCTGAAGAAGCATCCCGACCTCCAGCCATATGCATCAATGGCGCACCAGCTGACGGAACTGATTGAGACCTATGGCGAGGCATTGCGGTCCAGAGCGAAATACGAGACCGACGGTGGCGAACACGAATTGATTCTCGCCCATTACAAGAGCGTATGTATTGAGCTGGAGGAGCACCTCCGGTCGAGCCTCTCCAACAAATGCCTTCGCGATATCGGCTGATGTCTGGACCTGACGATAAACACGGGAGCCCGCATAGATCGACGGGTCGAACCTTCTAACTCTCTAGAAGATGGCGTCTCGCTTGTTGCCTCGGATTGAGCGGTTCAGCTTGCCGAACCAGCGATGCAGATGATCGCTGCGGATCCTTCATTTTTAGATATGTCAAACATCGATGAGGCGCTCTTCGCGTTGGTCCGAAAGCCCGCGCAAGAGACATCTGAAGATCGATAGGGTGACCACGTCTCTGACCCGCCGCCATAGCTGAAGATGATCCATAGATGCAGATATGACTAAATCCATTACTCAATAGGGACGATCCGCTTACGCTGTTTTGATCGTCCCCGAGTAGGACCTTGGTCCGAGGCCGGTTGTCGCGGCAGTCCTATCTTCATTTCTGCCTGTTTACGAAGAACCTCACAATGCCGGGCTTCACGCCACTTGGAGGGCGCAGAGACCGCTTAAAAAGGGAGATCGCCATGTCATCCACGGAAGATCCGAAACTTCTGCCGCACAATACTGCGCGCAGACATTTTCTAGGTGTCGCTGCTGCCGCCGGTGTTCGGCTCGCGGGCGTGGCGGCATTGGCCACGGCAATTTCCACATCTCCTGCGAGTGCATTGGGACGCCGTTGGGGGCACGGTGGCTCGGGTGGACACGGCGGTTCCGGCGGGCACGGTGGCTCCGGGGGGAGCGGTGGTTCCGGCGGAGGCGGTGGCGGCGGCGGTCCGCAGTGCTTCCTGCGGGGAACGGGTATCCTCACGGATTGCGGTGAAAGGCCTGTCGAGGATCTGCGTGTCGGCGATCGCGTTGCCCTTCCGGATGGAAGCACTCGTCCGATCAGGTGGGTCGGCCGCCAGGCCTTCAGGAAGAACGGCGCACGCTGGCAGGAAGCCGTCGTGCCGGTCCGCATTCGCCGCCATACGCTGGACGGCCGCACCCCGCATTCCGATCTCTACCTGTCATCCGGCCATGCGCTGTTTCTGAACGGCGTCCTGATCCGCGTGAAGGATCTGGTCAACGGCACGACCATTACACCGGTCACTCCGGCCGACGACATGCTGCTCGAATATTATGCCGTTCTGCTCGATACGCATGAGGCCATCCTTGCCGAAGGTGCGGCGGCCGAGAGCTTCCATCTCGTGGACAACAACCACGAGGCCTTCTCCAATTTCGCGGAGTTCAAGCGCCTCTATGGCGAAAGGCCCGGCGTGATGACATCCTATGCCCCGGTGCTGGGCGAGGAAGGTGGCTGGAAGCACCTGAAAGCGCTCCTCCTCCTTGGCGTTTCGCCCCTGGTGCCGGCGCGCGACCCGTTCGGGGATGCCTGCAGGAAGATCGACGAACAGGCCAGGGAACTGTCGCTCTGATCTGCAGCCGGCTTGCTCGCCGGGGCGCATCTCGAACCCGGAGAGCTCAGTCGCGCAAACCGCGCAGCGGTCTTGCCAGACGACATGCATAGAAGAAAGAAAAGCGTGGCGCGCATCGGAAAGATCGCGCCGCGCACCAACCCAAGGCCTCTACGGGGGCAGTCGCAGACATCAGCCATCGCTTGTTGGCGTAGTCGAGAAAGCCGCTAGGCCTTACGCGCCAAATCATCGCGGGCATCTGGTCGAGCGTCCGCTCATAATCGGCAGCCGTCTTTTCGCCGGCGATTTTCGACACGATAACGCTATGAGTCTCCATTCCGACAAGGAGGCGACCCTGGTGGACATCCGACGTTCTGAAGAGATACGAACGAAATTCGCCGTCCGTAGCACGCACGCGTACAACCGCTTGGTCATCATTGCCAAGCACGGGTTGGCGATGCAGAGACGAAGTTCGCCGCGCGAGACACCGCGGGTTGACGGCAGACTCGGCGAAAGCGCGATGCCGCCGCTGGGGCCGAGATCGGATTCCTGGCAGTTGTAGCAGACGCTGTCGGGACCTTCAGATGATGTCAGATTGGGGGCCGGGCTCGTCGCGTGAAGTCACTAAAAAAGCGTCTGTTGGACGGGAATAGCCGTTACAGCAGTTTCCGTTTCTCCTCGCCGCAGAAGCTCCGTCTGGGCGCTGAAGCGAACGTCCGCGTCGCGATCGTTCAGAAAGGTGGTGAGTGCGTCGATAGTCAGACGGCCCCAGTTTTTCCCACGGTCAGGGCCCGCCGGGACCCGCGGAAGCAGGCCAGGCTGAGAACTCCACAACAGGAGCTCATCCAGAGAAGCGGAATTCAACTCGTCACGCAGATGATGGGCGCTGACATAAGCGTCGGGCATGGCTCGATGGGCGGGAAGGCCGACCTCATGGATCAGACCTTCCGGCGCACGCTGATATCGCAACATCTGGTTGGAAAACCTCGGAAGTTCTGGCCAGACGCGGAGTGCACATTTCCATGTGCAAATCCAGGGCGTGGCCCCTGCCAGTCTCGGTGTGCAGTAGCGCTGCTCGAAAGCGGCACGGTGGGCGGCAAGGGCAACTATCGGGTAAGATGGCCGCAGGATGCTCGGCGCCACCTCTTTCCAGAACGGTGCGCCTGAGACTTCGCAATCCTGAATATGATGGATCGCCATGGTCTCTGCTGAAATGGGCCGGCCAGGATTCACAAGCACCGAGCCGCGCTCCGCCGAGATCTGCCATCGCCCATCCTCGTCCTGAAAAACGTCCTGCCACCCAATCTCGCAGACGTCGCCCGGCCCGTTGCCGGCAGTTTCAAGGTCGATGACGCGAATGCAGGGTGGGGACATTTCGGCTTTCACTGCTGGTTCCGCTCCAGGCTCCTTGACTTATAAACCCAGCCCGAGTTGCGGTTGTTCCACGTCGTGGGCGTCCTTGTCATTGGTGAGGGACGACAGTGTCACGCCGAGAAGCCGAACCGGCCGCTTGAACGGATATACACCCGCAAGCAAGACGTTTGCGGCCTCGAGAATATCATCGACGCCCGCGTAGGGAAGGGGATTTGTTCGGCTCCGGGTCGCCTGGGTAAAGTCGGAATATTTGACCTTCACCGTCACCGTTTTGCCGCTGAAACCCTTGGCATTGCAGTAAGA